>JAESFW010000043.1_pt1 | contig 239111 bp, 213 predicted proteins | sample 9269481 | NCBI WGS metagenome assembly JAESFW01 (sample SAMN14515350, study PRJNA621654) | algae metagenome | isolation source: Lyngbya sp. HA4199-MV5 and co-occurring heterotrophs from soil with... | place: USA: Ahupuaa O Kahana State Park, Hawaii | collected 2009-07-21 | reverse complement strand
TCACCGGATCGGAAAGAAGCGCGCACCGCCTTTCAAGCGAAGTCGAAAGCGGCATGATCTCGATCAACCACCTGGGCCTGGCGCTGCCGGAGGTGCCCTTCGGCGGCATCAAGGATTCCGGCTACGGCACCGAGGGTGGTTCGGAGGCGATCGAGGCCTATCTCGAAACGCGCTTCGTCACGCGCAAGAGCATCTGAGACGAAGCAAGGCAAGAGGCGGCCGAACGACGTCGATGACGCCGCTCGGCTGTCTCACGTCACCCTGCATCAGGCCTGGGCGGTGAGGCCCAGGGCCTCGATGCCCGCGACTGCACAGATCTCGTCATTGTCCGACGTGTCGCCGGTTATGCCGACGGCACCGAGCAGCTCGCCGTCCTTCGAGCGCACCAGGACACCGCCTGGAACCGGCACGATCCGGCCGCCGGACACGGCCGAGAGGCCCTCGATGAAATGCGGCCGCTCGATCGCGGTCGTGTTGAGCCAGCGCGACCCCATGCCGACGGCAAGCGCGCCATAGGCCTTGCCGGAGGCGATCTCGAAGCGAAGCATCGAGGAGCCGTCCTGCTTCTGGAAGGCGATCAGGTGGCCGCCGGCATCGAGCACGGCGACGGACAAAGGCTTCAGGCCCGCTTCCTTTGCCCGACTGAACGCGCCGGCGATGATCGCGTTTGCTATTTCAAGTGTAAGACGCTGCATAAGAATTCCGATCGCATGAGAATGTTGACCCCGCGCCTCGTCGCAGGCGCGGGCCGATGTCCTGGCGTGCGCATGGGACGCTATCACTGCCGAGCGGTACGCTCTGGTCAGTTGGCGACACCCATGACCTTGCCGAGATAGGCGACATACTCGCCGAATTTCGGCAGCGCGCGGGTCGTCGCAGCGTCGCGCGGGCGCGGCAGGTCGATCGTCACTTCCTCGATGATCTTGCCGGGGCGGTCCGCCATGACGAGGACGCGATCTGACAGGAAGACCGCCTCGGCGATGCTGTGGGTGATCAGCATCACGGTCTTTCTGTGCTCCTGCCAGATGCGAAGCAGCTCGACATTGAGCTTGTCGCGGGTGAGTGCGTCGAGCGCACCGAAAGGCTCGTCCATCAACAGGATCGGCGGATCGAGCACCAGGGCCTGGCCGATCGATGCGCGCTGGCGCATGCCGCCCGACAGCTGATGCGGGTGGGCATCGGCGAACTTGGTCAGCGACAGGACGTCGAGCACCTTGTCGACCGCCACCTTGCGGGCGTCCGCGGGCATGTTGCGGATGCGCGCGCCGAGCTCGACGTTGCCCCGGACGGTCAGCCAGGGCAGCATGTTGTTGGTCTGGAACACCACGCCGACATCCGGCCGCGGCGAGCGGATCTTCTCGCCCTTGATGGTGGCCGCGCCCGTCTCATAGGGAATGAGACCGGCAACGATGCGCAGAAGCGTGCTCTTGCCGCAGCCACTTGGACCCAGGACCGAGACGAACTCCTGCGGCCTGATGCCGAAATCGATGTCCTCAAGCGCCTTGAACTGACCGAAGGTCTTGTTCAGCCCCTTTGCCTCGATGTGATTGGCGACTGCCTCCGTCGCAGGGCGTGCGCCCTCTTGGCTTTGGTGCACTCCGGCCGTGGCTACAGACGCCATCTTTTCCTCCCGAACCGACATATTCATACCTGGATACCCCGCCACCAGACGGCCTTGGCCGCAAACTCGATCAGGGCGTAAAGGGCGAGCGAAATCAGCGTGATCACGATGATGCAGCCGAAGACGAGATCGGTGCGCGACGATGCCGTCGCCATCATGATCAGGTTGCCAAGGCCCCGTTCGGAGCCGACCAGCTCGCCGATGATCGCGCCGATCATCGCCAGCGGCATGGCGACGCGACAACCGTCGATGAAGCTCGGCAGCGCGCTCGGCAGCCGGAGCGTCGTAAAGGTGCGCCACGGGCCAGCGTTGAGCGCCCGGAAATGTTCCTCGAGGTTCTTCGCGGTGCCGGCAAAGCCGCCAAGCGTCGCGACGACGATCGGGAAGAAGGCGAACAGGAACGCCATCGCCACCTTGGAGATGAAGCCGTAGCCGAACCAGACGATCATCAGCGGTGCGAGCGCGCTCTTCGGCGTCGTCTGCAAGGCGGTGACCAGCGGATAGATGGTGCGCTGGGCAAAGGGCGAGACATAGACGACCATTCCGAGCATGACGCCGATGACGACTGCGGCGCCAAAACCGATCAGCACTTCAGCAAGGGTATACATCGAGTGCTCGAACACTTCGGTTCGTGCTTCCCACACGGCGACGACGATCGCGGACAGGGGCGGCAGGATGTAGCTTTTGACTTCGAAATATCGGACGCCGTATTCCCAGAAGAGCAGAAACGCACCGAAAAAGAGGACGACTTGGCTGTAGGCAACAAGTCGCGAATTAGAGCCTGGCATGGAGGCCTCCGACGACAGAATTTTCATGCATGGTGAAGAAGCGCCGGCCGAAGCCGGCGCCCGTAGGTCACTGTCCCTGCTTGTCCTTGACCACCTGATGCGGTGGCGGCACGACGAATCGCTTGAACCGCCACTGGTCGAAGGCGTCGATGTTGCGCTCCCACACCCTTGCGGTATGCGGGCTTTCCTCCGTGACCTGGATCATGTCGCAGTAGATTTCGCAGTTGTTGCCGTCGGGGTCCTTGAACACGAGGAAGCAGTTGGCTCCAGGACCGTGCTTGCCGATGCCGCGGACGATTTCGACGCCCCGCTCCTGCAGCATTTCGGCCGCAGCCTCCATGTCCTCCAGGCTGTCGACCAGGTAGGAGAAATGCTCCAGGCCGGGCCGCGTGTAGCGTGGCAGGTCGTTGAAATCTGGTGAGTCCGCCGGGAGCTGCGACAGGGCAAGATCGTGGTGATCGGCGCCTGCGCGCAGGAAGACCATCTTGTCCTCGATCCAGTCGGATACCTCGAGCCCCACCACATTGGTGTAGAAGTCGACGGACTTGTGGATGTCGCGGACCATCAGGACCATGTGGCCCAGCTTCCTCACATTTATCTTCTTCTTCATGTTCCTCTTCCCTGAACCGAACGGGCTTTCTAGAGGGCCGTGCGTTCGCAAGAAACGCACAGACAACGCCCTAACACTCTGATTCCAGCGCATCTTACTGCCTTCAAGTGTTCCCGCTCGAAGGCAGAATGCTTTAGCGACTGATGTTGCGATAAAGGTCGGTCGTCTTGATGCTGTCGTCGACGACGAAAGCTTCACGTACAAAGTTCATCGTCTTTTCCATGCGGTCTGCGCGCACAAAGCCGAGATCCTTGTTTTCCGCGTGCGGATCGCGAACGAGCGCATTGATCTGGCGGATCTGCTCCAGCACCACGCTCTTCTTCAAGGTCGGGTACTGCTTGACGATCAGGTCGGCAGCCTCTTCCGGATGCGCGGCCATGTAGTCGTAGCCGCGGTAGGAAGCGTCGAGAAACTTGTCGACGACCTCGGGTTTTTCCGAAAGCAGCGCCTCTGTCGTGACGAAACCGCTGCCGTACATGTCGAGCCCGAAATCACGGTACTTGATCATGCCGATCTTCTTGCCGGTCTCGCCGGCATTCTCGTTGAGGATGGCAAGGCTCGCACCCTCCCAGCACTCGGCAAGGTCCACCTGCCCTTCAAGGAAGGACGAGGTGATAACGGCGGGGTTCATGCGCAGGAGCTTCAGGTGATCCTTCGGCAGGCCGTTCTGTTCCAGCCAGGCCGGAACGATGTTCTGCACCGGTGACGTCGCGCCGCCGCCGACCGACTTGCCGCTGAAGTCGGCGAGCGACATCTCCTTGCCGCCGTCCTTCTGCAGATAGCAGAGTGCTCCGGGCCAGACCGTGTTGATCGAGCCGACGAAGACGGCCTTGCCGCCGTTGACGCGGTTCAGGATGACGCTGACCGGATCGCCGTAGCCGATGTCGAACAGGCCCTGGTCAATTTCGTTGACGGTGCGCTGGCCGCCATAGCCCTGGTAGACGGACACATCGAGCCCGGCTTCGTCGTAAAAGCCCTTGGCCTTGGCGACCAGCACGCCGCCGACGCTGCCCTGCGGCAGCCAGGACATGTTGAACGAGATCTTTTCCGCAGCACTTGCGGCTGTCATCATCGATGCGAACGCGCCCGCCAATGCGGCCAGTCGCAATGCACTCCCAAATTTTTTAGCCATACTGTCTCCTCCTCAGTTCAGCCATTGTTGGCCTTGGTTATTCGATCCGAGCTCCTCTGATCGGATTGGTGATCGTGCCGACCTTCTCCACCGCCGCCGTCACGATATCGCCGGCATTCAGGAATTCTCCGGTTCCCATGCCCACCCCGTCGGGCGTACCGGTCGCAACCAGGTCCCCCGGCCGAAGCGTCAGGATCGACGACAGATACGAGATCTGCTCGGCCACCGAGAAGATCATCGATCCGGTGCTGTCGTCCTGCTTGCGGGTGCCGTTGACGTCGAGCGTCAGGCGAAGGTCCTGCGGATCGCCGACACAATCGGATGGCACCAGCCAGGGCCCGAGCGGCGCGAACGTGTCGAAGCTCTTGCCGCGGAACCAGTCGTGCTTGAACGGAAAATCGCTGCGGCGCGTCAGGTCGCGCGAGGTGATGTCGTTGATCACGGTGTAGGCGGCGACATGGTCAAGAGCACGCTCGACCGGGATATCACGCCCGCCGATGCCGATGACGGCGGCAAGCTCCACTTCCCAGTCGACCTTCTGAGCCCGCTCCGGCAGGATGATCGCTTCGTCCGGGCCGATGACGCTCGAATCGGCCTTCATGAAGACGAAGGGCTGACTCTCTGACTTGGCGGCCAGCACCGTACCCATCTCCTGCGCATGCTCGACATAGTTCGAAGCGGTAGCAAAGATCCTGACCGGACGATAGGGCGCGCAGAGCTTTGTACCCGTGCCCAGAGGCTCGAACTTGCGGCCGCTGTCGACGAGACGTTCGGCAAGACCGGCAAGGGCCGGCTCGACGTCGGTCCAGGCATTGAGCATGCCCTCGATGCCGCCGGCGAGCCATTTGCTCCAGGCCTCACCCGGCTGCCTCAGAACCCGCGAAACAAGATCGAGATCATAGACGCCGTCTTCGGTCACGATGACCGGCCGAACTTCCTCCCTTATGAGCCTTTGCCCCAGCGCATGCCAAACCACAGACATCTCCTTCCCATGTGTCGGTATCGTTGTTGCATACAATTTCGCGTTTATGTATTCTTGTCAAGCGAAAGGTGCACACAAAGGCGAAAGCAAAATGCGCGAGCAACCCGTCGAACTCTTCCACGAATGGGGATCGATTCAATCCTTCAAGGTGCGCATCTGCCTTGCCGAGCTCGGGCTTGCCTGGGTTTCGCGGCGGATCGACCTTTCACGCTTCGAGAACCTCGAAGCCGGCTACCTCGCCATCCACCCGCAAGGTCTCGTTCCGGCCCTAAAGATCGGCAGCGAGGTCACGACCGAATCGTCTGTCATCAACGAGCGGCTCGATCGCATGGCCGGCGGCGAGCTGCTGCCTGAGGATGCCGACACCCGCCGGCGGGTGCGCGACTGGGCCGCAGTCGAAGACACGGTCGTTCATCCGGCGGTCAGGCCGCCGACGTTCAATCTCATCCTGAAACCACGACTTCAGCGGCTCTCGCCGGCAGAGATCATGGCGGCGATGGCGCGGCATCCGCTAGAAAGCCGCGCCGAAGCCTACAGGCAGGCAGCAATCGCACCGGTCGACGTTTCGGCCGTCATCGGTTCGATCGTCACTTTCCAGTCCGTGCTCGCCCGCATGGAAATTCACCTGTCCCAGGCGCGCTGGCTGGCGGGCGGCCGCTTCACGCTCGCCGATGTGGCGATGGCCGCCTTCATCGACAGGCTCGACCGGCTGGCCATGGATGGATTGCTCGCCCCGTTTCCGCTGGCAGCCGATTGGGCCGACCGGATCCGGCAGCGTCCAAGCTTTGCCGTGGCCAAGGGCCCGGAGGCCGCGCGCCCCGACCCGCTGGTCGATCGGCATCTGGTCGACCGGCTGATGGCGGCCGCCGACACCCACCTTCAAGACCACGTCTGACCTCAAGGAGACCCCATGGACCACCAGACCACACAGCAGGCCCAACCCGATGCGACGTTGCTCGCAAGGCTTTTCACCGAGGCGCGCAGCCAGAACGGCTGGCTCGATCAGCCGGTGCCGACCGCCTTGCTGCACCGGATTCACGAACTCGCGCGCATGGGCCCGACGAGCATGAACTGCTCGCCGCTGAGGATCGTCTATCTGACGAGCACCGAGGCAAGGGAGCGCCTCCGCCCCGCCCTTGCCGCCGGCAATGTCGACAAGATGATGACCTGCCCCGTGGTCGCAATCCTTGCCACCGATTTGGCCTTTGCCGAGCACCTGCCCTTCCTGTTCCCGCATACGGACGGCAAGGGCTTCTTCGAGCGCAACCCGCATCTCGTCGCCGAAACGGCATTTCGCAACGCCACGCTTCAGGCCGCCTACTACATGCTGGCTGCCCGCGCCGTCGGGCTCGACTGCGGGCCGATCTCGGGCTTCAACGCCGGAGAGGTCGACCGGATCTTCTTTGAGGGAACTGAGACACGATCGAACTTCATCTGCGGCCTCGGTCATGGCGACCCGTCAAAGCTCTTCCCCCGCCATCCGCGATTCTCGTTCGACGAGGTCTGCACGATCCTCTAAACGCGAAAGCCCCCGGCGCGATGACGCCGGGGGCCAAGAGTTGAGCGACATCAACTTAGCTGTTCGCGGCGGCGACTACCTTCAGCTCCACCACCATATCGGGATGCGGCAGCGCGCTGACACCGACCGTCGTTCGTGCCGGACCATCGGTCGAAAACCACCTGTTGTATTCGTCATTGACGGCACGATAGTCCGCCATGTCGGTCAGGAAGATCGTCACATCCACCAGTTGATCGAACCCTTCGCCGTGGCGCTCAAGCGTGTCGGCCACTTTCCGCAGGATGACGCGCAATTGCTCGGCTGCATCGTGGCGGCGCCGGCCGTCGGTGGAAACCTCGGTGCCGGCAATCGTTCCGTCCGCCTGCCGGGCACTCATGCCCGACAGAAAGACGAGGCCGCCTGCCCGCCGCAATTCGGCGTAGTTGGCAAGCGGCTTGATGGCGGGCGAGCCAGACGCGCTCATGCGTCCTCCCTGACGACGCTCCAGGGACGGAAGCCGATCTCGGTGCAGGCGGCGACGAACTTCTGCTCGGCCTGCTGGTCGAGTTCCATCAGCGGCGGGCGCACGGCACGCCAGCTCGCGTCGCCCGTGTGGCGCGCGATCGCGACCTTCATCGCCTGGATCATCGCAAACTGCTGGAAGAGCGCACGCACAGGCGCGACCGGCGCGAAGGAGACGGCGGCGCCATGTGTGGCACTTGCCGCGGCCGCATCGACCATCCCCTTGGCATTGACGTTTGCAGTGGCGGAAATGCAGCCGGCCGCACCCCGTTCGATGGTTTCGCCAAGCAGGATCTCGGATGCCGGAAACACCTTGAATCCGTCGCCGACGTCAAGGAAGCGATTGAGATTGTCGCGGTCGCCGGAGCTGTCCTTCACGCCTGTGATGTTTGCCGGGTAGCGTCGGCGCAGCGTCTCGATCAGCTCGACTGTGATCGGCACGCCGGTGAACTGTGGAATATGATAGAGCACGATCGACAGGCGATCGGAACCGATGGCCTCGATCAGGTGCCCGTAGTAGCGGGCAAGCCCTTCGGTCGAGACCGGCTTGTAGAAGAACGGCGGCAGCACCAGCACCGAAGGTGCGCCGGCGTCGACGGCCGCGCGCGTCAGCTCGACGGTTTCCTCGAGGCTGCAGGCGCCGACACCCGGCATCAGCGTGCGCGCCGGGATGCCTGCCTGGATGACATCATCCAGCAGCTGTCTCTTCTTTTTCAGCGAGAGCGACGCGGCCTCGCTGTTGGTGCCGAAGATGGCGAGGCCGGCGCCCTGATCGACGATCCAGCGGCAATGCTCGATGAACCGTGGCGTGTTGCAGCTCAGGTCCGATTTGAACGGTGTCAGGACCGGCGCGTAGACGGAAAGCAGTTCTCTCTTCATGACGTTCACTCTCACTTTTGACAGGATAGACCGCAGGGGAAGAAGCCGCACTCTTCCCGGGCGAAAAGGATGATCTCGCGCCCCAGTTCGTCCTCGCCGGTGTCGAAATGGGCGACGATAGACGTGTGGTTGTGGGATCTCAGTTGCAGGAAGCGCGGCGCCTTGCCCCGGCGCATGGCGTGCCGCTGGGCGAACTCGGCGCCATAGGCATCGATGTACCGGTTCTCGTGCTCGGCAACGGCTATGAAGACCGGCAGGTCATGGGAGCCGGCAAAACTCACCGGGGACCGCGCGTCATAGACGGCAGGATCGTCGCCGAAATATTGGCGCACATTGGCGGCGTTCGGGTTGTCCGGCAGGCAATCGGCTCTCAGCCGCGCGCTGACGAGCACCGCCCCCTTGATGGCCGGATGCGGCAGTCGGCCGACGGCGGGATCGTAGAGGTAGCTCGCGACATGGCAGCCACCGGCCGAATGGCCGATCAAGAGGACCGACTGCGGGTCACCGCCATAGTCGCCGATCGAGCCGACGATCCAGTCGACCGCTGCGGCGACGTCGCGAGCGCCCTCCGGATACCTGGCGCCCGGCGCCAACCGGTATTCGATGTTGACGCCGACAAAGCCCTGGCGCGCGAACCAGCGCAGCACATTGTCGTAGATCAGTCCGTCGCCGCTCTTTGAGCCGCGGGTGAAGGCGCCGCCATGCACGAAGGCGACGACCGGCCGTGCCCGGCCGCCGGCGCACACACGCGCACTTTCAAAGACATCGAGGCGATGCGCGCCGTCTTCTCCATAGGCGATATCGCGATGTTCGACGAGCGACTGACGCGCAACGCTCGCTTCCGCGTGCGGCCGGTAAACCTCGAGCACGACCTTGCGGCTTGCCGCCAGATCCTCGTTCCAAACTGTTCCTACCAGCCGCAACCGGTCCTTCTCCGTCGGCGACAACCCCACAAAGCGCATCGACTCCTCCAAGCCTTGCGGACGGCGCAGCATCCGTGCGTCGTCATCAGCATGCATTTCGATAACACTCAAAAACACACTTGACAACCATTTTGCATACACAGATTACTAATTGCATACACGGAAGTGATTTGAGCCCGTGTTTGCCCGGTGCATGTTGCGCCGCGCCCATCAGTAGAGAAAGGATTTTTTACATGGCAAAGTTGCGCCATCTCGCCATCGCGGTCTCTGACCCGGAAGCTGCCGCTCAATTCTTCGAAAAGGCCTTCGGCATGACCCGCGCCGGCCAGGCGATGCGCGGCGTCTACATGACGGACGGCATCATGAACGTTGCGCTGCTGAATTTCGGCGAAGAGCCGGTTCCGGGCTTTGAGACCGAAAAGGACTACAACGGCCTCATCCACTTCGGCATGTGGGTCGATTCCGTCGAGGAAACCGACGAACTCGTTCGCGCCGCCGGCGGCTCCTACATGGCCGGTCGCAAGGAATCGAGCCCGAACGTCTTCTACGAGGTCAAGTACAAGACGCCTGAAGGCATCGTCTTCGACGTCACCGAAAACGGCTGGAAGGGTGCCGTCAAGAACGTCAGCGCCGCCTGAAGAACCTTGGTGACATCGCGTCGGCCCAAAACGACACGGTGAAGCTTTGCATACCCCTCACAAGACGAGGGGCCAAACAAGACTGGAGAGAGTGACATGACCAGAAAGACGATCGTTGTTTCGATACCGGTTTCGAAAGACTGCCTGTCACGGCTATCCAGTCTCTACGACGTGATCGCGCTGCCCGAAGGACTGGGCAGCGGATCACCGTCGCTCGATCGCGACGTGGTCTGGGCGGTCGTTACCAATGGCAGCACCGGCCTCACCGGCGACCAGATGGCCAACCTGCCCAATCTCGAATTCGCCTGCTCCTATGGCGCCGGTTTCGAAAACATCGACCTTGATGCCGCGCGGCAACGGGGCATCCGCATCACCCACGCCCCCAACACCAACATGGAAACGGTCGCCGATCACGCACTTGCCCTGATGCTTGCGGTTTCCCGCGACATCTGCGCCCGCGACCGCGCTCTGCGCGAGGGGAACTGGGCGACGATCCGCTCGCCGCGGCCGACGCTTTCGGGCGCCCGCCTCGGCATGATCGGTTTCGGCAATATCGGCCAGGCGATTGCGCGCCGCGCCGAGGCGTTCGGCATGCAGGTGTGCTACACAACGCCTGAGCCCATGCCAGGCGTCACGCAGCCGCATCTCGCCGATGCCGTTTCGCTGGCGCGCATCAGCGACTTTCTCGTCGTCGCCTGCCCCGGCGGCCCCGCGACCCGCCATCTCGTCGATCGCGCCGTGCTCGAAGCGCTCGGACCGTCAGGCTTTCTCGTCAACATCTCGCGCGGGATGGTGGTCAAGACAGAGGATCTCGTTGCAGCCCTCGGCAACGGGACGATCGCCGGCGCAGGCCTCGATGTCTTCGAAGGCGAACCCAATTTGCCGCCAGAGCTTCGCGACCTCGCCAATGTTGTCATCACCCCGCACATGGCGGGACGTTCGCCGGCTTCCGATGCGGCCCAGATCGACGCGCTGATGAGCAATCTCGCCGCCGCGAGTACGGGTGGCGCCCTGACGGCGCAACTTGCATAAATCGGATGCGGTGATTAAACCGATTCCTGGCCGTACCTGGCCTTGCTGCGTCGTGAAGACAGGAAAGCTGCACGCATGACAACGATTGCCTCCCAGATTTATCAGCAGCTTGCCGAGGAGATCGCCAAGGGCGTGATGGTTCCCGGGCAAAAGCTCGAGGAAAAGACGATCGCCGAGAAGTTCGGCGTCTCGCGAACGCCGGTGCGCGAAGCAATGCGGGAACTTGGGGCGCGCGGCCTGATCGAAATGAACCCGCGACGCGGCGGCATCGTCGCCCGCATCGACATCGAGCAGATGGCCGACATGCTGGAAGCCGAATGCGAAATCGAAGCCTCCTGCGGACGGCTCGCCGCCCAGCGCATGACGGCCATGGAACGCGAGCAGCTCTATGAACTGCACCGCCTCTATGCCGAATGCGTCGCCAACCAGGACATCGAGGGCGCCCGCGACATCAATCGCAAGTTCCACGACGCCATCTGCCGCGGCGCCCACAACCAGACGATCGCCGCCATGGCGGTGGATCTGCGCGCAAGGCTCGCACCGTTCCGACAGCATCAGTCCGGCCCGGCCGACATCCGCCTGCAGCAGTCGCTCGACGAGCACCAGAAGATCGTCGATGCGATCAGGGCCAATGACGCCGCCGGCGCCTATGCGGCGCTTTCGGAGCACAATGCACGGCTGAGCGCCGGCGTCATGCGCCGATTCACCGCCGAAGCCGCAAAGTAGACCTTGTGCCTCCGTCGGCCCGAGCGGCCGATCGGACCCACCCGTCGTTAGGCAGAGCCGCGACCGGCACCTGATCTGGGGCCGGCGCCTTTTGGGCATGCCGTCGCATCGCGCGCACCAGCCCCTCCCCCAAAATTCGTAAGCGCTCCGACGGCAAGCGATTGCCGCCGGCCGGTTTCGCGCACGCGCCACACCCGTCCCGGCAGTCCGATTTTCCAGCATTTCACCGCGTTCTTGCATCCACGCGCAAGGCATTCGGGTGCGCAAACTTATGCATTTGCATTCTATATTGATTCTATGCATACATATTTACCGTAATAAATACCAAGGAATTGGTATCGCCGTCCAACCGACTGAGTTCACGACCCTAGTTCTGGAGGAGAAAACATGGGCAAGACTGCACGGTATATGACAATGGCGCTGGCACTTGCCGCTTCGAGCGCACTTGCCGCCCCAGCGTTCGCGGAAGCGCAAAAGACGATCGGCGTCACCGTCCCCTACTTCGGCTCGCCGTTCTGGAAGGCCGGCCTTTACGGCGTCGATACGGCAGCAAAGGAGAAGGGCTACGCCGTCATCAAGGGCGACGCCAAGGACACCGCCGAGGTCCAGATCAAGCAGATCCGCGCGTTCATCGACAAGAAGGTTTCAGCGATCATCATCGGCGCTGCAGACGCTGCAGCCGTTGGCCCGGCGGTCGAAGAAGCGATCGACAAGGGCATCCCGGTGATCGCCCTTTCCGTGCCGCCGAAATCCGACCGGCTGACGTCCTTCGTCGGCGCCGACAACATCGGTATGGGTCGTCTGCAGGGCATCTGCCTCGGCCGCGCGATCGGCGGCAAGGGTGAAGTCGGCCTCTTTGCCGGGCCGGACGAGATCTGGGCGAAGCTCCGGGTGACCGGGTTCAAGAACACGATGGAAGCCGACTTCCCGGACATCAAGATCGTCGCCGAGAAGGCCGGCGGCACCAAGGATGCGGGCGTTGCGGCAAGCGACTGGACGAAGAGCCACCCGGATATCCACGGCATCTTTACCGCAGCCGACACCATGGCGGTGGAATCGATCAAGTCGCTGACGGAGGCCGGCAAGACCGACACGATCAAGGTCTCGACATCGAACCTCAACGACGACGCACGCGCGGCACTGGAGATGGGCACGCTCACCTGCGCGTCGCTGCAGCCGGCGGTTTCCATGGGCCGCGATGCCGTGCGCGAAGCGACGGCAGCCGTGGAAGGCGGCAAGGTGCTCGGCCGGATCGAGGCGCCCGCCCTCTTGGTGACCCGTGAAAAGGTCGCCTCCTACGATTTCAGCAAGATCATCGCGCCTGCCGATTATCAGCCCTGATCGCAACCACGATCAACGGGGAGCCGCGCCATGCCCGGCTCCTCCACACCCTTGCCGGTTCGCAGCCTCAGTTCAGCAAGCGCACCAATGCCAGGGCCACACCCGGCGAGAGTGTGACGATCGCCAGCCTTATGAGGTCGGCGATCACGAACGGCATGACGCCTCGGTAGGTCTCGGTAATCGGAACGTCGGTCGCCAGCTTGTTGATGATGAAGACGTTGAGACCGATCGGCGGGGCCGAAAGGCCAATGCCGACGACGATGAGCACGAGGATGCCGAACCAGATGGCGACATCGTCGGTCGGCATTCCGAAATCGAGCGTCAGGATGATCGGGATGAAAACCGGAAGTGTCAGCAGGATCATCGCCAGTTCGTCCATCACGGCGCCGAGCACCAGGTAGGTGAAGAGCATGCCGCAGACCACGACATAGGGCGGCAGGCCAGATTGCCCGATCATGGAAGTGAGTGTCGCCGGCATCTGGGTGAGCGCGAGAAACGCGCCGAAGACCTCGGCCCCCAGAAGAATGAGGAAAATCATGCCGCTGGTCTCGGCCGTCTGCAGCAGCGCGTTCTTCAGGGCGCCAAGGCTCAGCGTCCGCTGCAGGAGGCCGATCAGCAGGGTGACCGCCGCACCGACCGCCGCACCTTCCGTCGGCGTAAACACCTCGCCGTAGATGCCACCGACCACGGTGACGGCAACGGCGGCTGCCGGAACGATCGCAAAATCCGCAAGGACGAGCAGCAGGCCGAAGATCGAAAGAAGCACGCCGCCAACCGTTCCAAGCGGCCCCAGCACCCAGCCGCCGATAGCGGCCGCAAGGATGACGAGCCCGGCCGGCCTCGCCCAGAACGGACGTGGCGTCCTTTCAACGTCCACTACCGCGACAGGCGGCGCCAGATGCGGCTTGCGCCGCACCACCACCGCGATCGCAATCAGATAGAAGGCGGCCGCCAGCAGCCCCGGCACAAGCGCCGCCTGGAACAGCTTGGCGATGTTCTGTTCGGCCGTGATGGCATAAATCACCAGGATTACCGATGGCGGAATAAGGATGCCGAGCGTGCCGCCGGCAGCGATCGTACCGGTTCCGAGCCCGGCATCGACCCGCGCCCGGCGCAACTCCGGCAACGCGGCGCGCCCGAAGGTCGCCGTCGTTGCGACCGACGAGCCGCAGATCGCGCCAAAGCCGGTGCACGCGGCAATCACCGCCATCGGCATTCCCCCCTTGAACCGCCCGAAGCCGCGTTCGGCAACCCGGAACAGGGTGGCCGCGATGCCGGACTGTTCGGCCAGCGCGCCCATCAGGATGAACAGCGGAATGACGGAGAGCGTATAGCTTGCAAACTGGCTGTAAGTGTTGGTCTGCAGGTAGTAGACAAGCGCATGCGGACCGGAGAGATAGGCATAGCCCGCGGCCCCGACGGCCAGCATGGCGAGGGCGATCGGCATGCGGATGGCGATCAGCAAGAGCATGGCGGCAAAGCCGATGAACGCAATGGCAAAACCGCTCATCGGCCGCCTCCAATCTTCAAGACGGCAACGCTGAGGCCGATGAGGCAGGCCAGTGCCGCAAGGGCGGCACAGGTGAGATAGACCGGCCAGATCGGCCAGGGGAGCTGGATGAGCGTGGTGCCATATTGGCGCGCCTCGAGGCCGCCGGTGAAGAGCCCCCAGGCAAAAAACGCCAGGCACCCCGCAAGCAGCAGATCCCAGAGGCCATCGATGACCCGCGTCAGGCGGGCGGGAAGCGCCAGCGTGAAGGTGTCGACGGCGATGTGTCCGTTGCGCGCCTGGGTATATCCGAGGAAGGAGAAGGCCGCGACACCAACCGCGACCTCCACCAGCTCATAGTCGGCCGGCACAGGCCGATTGAAGAGCCAGCGCCCGAGCACGCTGACGCTGACGAGGCCCGCCGCAAGGCAAAGGAGCGTACCGCCGATCAGCGCCAACCCGCCCGCCAGTTTCTCAACCTTCAGGCGTTGCGGCACGTTCACCGCCTCCCGGCTTCCAACATCTTCCGTCATTCCGGCCCCAATATCTTGATCTTCCCGATGGCGCCGGTCGAGGCGCCAAGGACTGAAAGCGCCGCTCAGCCGTTCGCGTATTTTTGAACGAGCGCCTTGGCAGCACCGATCAGTGCGTTGCCGTCGAGGTCCTTGGCCTTCATGTCCTCGACCCACTTGTCATGGACACCCTTGGTCGCCTCGACCCACTTGGCCTTCTCGTCCTCGCTGATCGTGCTGATCGCACCACTGCCGGACGCCTCGATCGAGGCGCGGACTTCGGCACCGACGCTGTCCCACATTTCGCCTGCCTTCTTGGCAAAGGTCATGCCGCTGTTGGCGTCCAGCACCGACTTCAGGTCGGCCGGCAGAGCCTCGTACTTGCCCTTGTTCATCGCCAGGAAGAAGGTCGCCGTATAGAGCGTCGGAGAGCCGGGAATCTCGGTGTGGAACTTGGTCAGTTCGTTGACCTTGATCGAGGGCACAACCTCCCAGGGAATGACGCAGCCGTCGATCGCCCGCTGCGCCAGCGCCTCGGGCACCTGCGGCACCGGCATGCCGACCGGTGTCGCGCCCAGCGCCGCAAGCGCCTCGCCGGCAAGGCGGGTGGGATTGCGCAGCTTCAGCCCGGAAAGATCCGCGGCGGTCTTGATTTCCTTGTTGGTATGGATCAGGCCGTGATCATGGGCCCAGAAGCAAAGGAGCTGGGTGTCGCCGGTTTCCTTCAGCACATGCGTCTGGCCATATTCCTGGCAGGCCTGGGCATTGGCGGTCGCCTCCCTTGCCGCCACGAAGGGCAGTTCGAACACTTCGGTCGACGGGAACCGCCCGGGCGTGTTGCCCGGCAAGGTCCAGATGATATCGACGACACCGTTGGCGGCCTGATCATAAAGCTGCGGCGGTTTTCCGCCGAGTTGCATGGCCGGAAAGATATCGACCTTGAGGGCGCCGCCGCTCTGCTCCTCCAGCGCTTTCACCCAGGGCATGAGCAGCCGCTGATGCACATTCGATGCCGGCGGAAGGAAGTGGTGCAGCTTCAACGTTACGGCGCTTTGCGCGCGCACACCGCCTGCTCCGAGGATGAAGGGTGCCGCAAGAATGGCGCCACCGGACTTAATCAGGCTCCGTCTGCTCAGTTTCATAGGTTCCTCCCTGTCGACCCATCTCAAACCATGGGAAGCGTTCTCGCTCCCCGCGAGCATGGCACGCGCGCATCAGGCCGTTCAACGTCAATTGACGGCTCTCTTTCGGCAAGCCTCCTCGATCCCTTGAAGACCCCTCCTCCTCAGTCGGGAACCTTCAATCCATTAACATGTTAAGTTTATTTTGAACCGACTGTCAAGCCGGCCCGGCGAGCGGCCGCAGCTTACGCAATTCTCAGCGGCCCGTAAGCGGCCTCAACACTATCTGCGGGAAAGTTACGTTCCCAATTCTCTCACTGATTGAGCCCAATCGCCGCATCAGAACAACTTTACATTGCGGACCATGGTTAAAATTTTGAATTAAACAACGGTACAACAAACCCAAAATAAAACACCGAATAACCCGAATTTTGAGGGGTTGACTACGAATACCAAGAAAGTCATCGTACTAATGTAGGGGGACTATTGATGATCTATCAGGCGTGCAGCAGATGATCTGGAGCGTCTCGAAGACTTTCCGCGATCCATCTATATTTCGTCCCACAACCAAACATTTTATAGCAGCAAAGCTGCTACTGATACTGTGCTCCTGCACGACAGATGCAGTCGACGACCTGAACCCGAACAGTGAAATCGCCCGCGGCGTGCAGGAGGAGTACCGACGCTTCGTGTCGAAGGCCGAGGGCGAACTGGGCCCACACGTTGCCGACAAGGACGGCAACGTGACGCCTGCGGCCCGCTCTGACGATCCCTATTTCGGCGTCTCGCGGGTTCCGCCGAAGGTCGAGGGCCTGCCGATCGGGAAAGCCTCGGCCGGGGCCTACTGGGAAAAGGCGATGACCGCGCGGCAATCACGCAAGCCCAAGAAAGTTCCCGTCGAAATCGACCAGCTGCTTGGCCGGATGCTCGCAACTTCGAACCAGCTGGCGGCGAGTTCGGACATCCCGATGATCCGGGAAGCTGTGGTCAACGAGGAAGAAGGCCGCTTTTCCCCCTATGCCTTCGGCGAAGGCAGCTACAAGGACACGGACACGCCGCGATCGAGCCTGCTGCAGACCGGCACGTCGTCCTCCTCGCCGACAACGCTCAAGGAAGACGAAGGCTCCGTCGAGTTCGGCCTTGGCCAACCCCTCATTACCGGCGGCGAATTGCGGCTGTCGCAGCGCCTTGGCCGGCGCGACAGCAATTCCGAGTTCTTCGTCCCGAAGGACCAGGCCGACGCCAAGCTGCGGCTGGAATTCAAGCAGCCGCTGCTGCGCGGCGCCGGCGTCGAGGTGAATTCGGCGCCCATGCAGCTCGCACGGCTCGAGCGCGATCGAAGCGTGGCGGATTTTCAGCGGCAGATCGAGGATCAGTTCTCCGAGGTGGTGCGCGCCTACTGGACACTTTACGCCGAACGCGCACGCGTGCTGCAGCGGCAGCGTCTGGTCGGCGAGCTTCAGGGCGTCGCCGGGCGGATCTCGGCGCGAAAGGGTCTGGACACCCTGACCGGCGAGGCGGAGCAGGCGACGGCCTCGATCCGCAGCGCCGAAGCCTCCATCATCCGCGCGCGAACCGGCGCCGACAACAGCCAGGCCCGCCTCTCGTCGCTCTTGAGCGACAAGGCACTCTATGGCGATGAAGTCGAGGTGATCCCGACCCAGCGGCCGGCCAAGAAATTCATCGACGTTCCGCTCGAGGACGTCGCTCTGCTGGCCGTGCAGAACCGGCCGGAGCTGAAGGCTGTCGCCCTGCAGCTGCGAAGCGCCGAGCTGCAGGAAAAGGTCGCGAAGAACAACCTGCTTCCCGACCTTGACCTCTTCGCCGGTGTTTCCAACGACGGCCTTGCCGGCAACAACAACTATGGCGATGCCTGGCAGGGACAATGGGACCAGACCGACGTGGACGTCGATGTCGGCGTGCGACTGAAGGTGCCGCTCGGCAACACCAGCGAGAAGGCCCAGCACGAGCGCCGGCGCATCGAGCTTCGGCAACTGACATCGCAGATGCGCAATGTCAGCGACACCGTGCTTCTGGAGGCGCAGATCGCGGTGCGCGAGGTCAGGAGCGCCTATCAGGAAATGAAGGCGCGCGAGGCGGAACTCTCGGCCGTCAGCACCGAAATCGGCGCCCTGCAGGCCCGCTCGGACGAAGGGCTTGAAAGCGGCAGTGCGTTCCTCGCAACGCTGATTTCCGGCCTTGAGGACCGCACCCAGGCCGAAGAGCGCCTGATGGAGGCCACCGTCACCTACAATCTGGCGCTCTACGCCCTGGAGCGCGCAGCCGGAACCATGCTGACCGTGCGCGGCATCCAGGCCACCCGCGTCGCATCCGACGATCTCGATTACATCAAGGTCAGCCGGCAAGGCTACGTCAGCAAGGATGCCGACGCGGCGCCAAACGGCTCCGACAAGAACATCCTCGTCAACCCGCAGGCAATCCGAAAGCGCAACGCGCAAGCCGAGGCCCAAAATGCCAAGACGGCGCAGGATTAGGTCGACGAGCCGTTATCTGATCGTGCTGGTGGCCGGCGCGCTGGCAGGCCCGGCGAATGCGCAGGAGTGTGCGCTCGCGCTCGCCAGCGGCTTTACCGAGCCGGCGGCGACCGTGGAGGTGGCCGCGCGAGAGCCGGGCATCGTCGCGACGATGCATGTCGAAGTAGGCCAGAAGGTGAAGGGCGGCGACGTGCTTGCGGAACTCGACAAGACGATGGCGCGCGCCGAAGTTGACGGCGCGCGCGTGCGCTACATCGCCAAGGGGCGTCTGCTCGTGGCCGAGGCGAAACGGGATCTGGCGCGCCGGAAGATGACCGAACTGGAGAAACTGGAGAAAGCGCGCGCCGTGCGTCCACTCGAAATGATCGAGGCCCGCGCCGAACTTCAGGTCAGCGAAGCGGAGGTCGAAGCCGTGCTTGAAGAACGCCGCGCCGCGGAGATCGCGCTGTTGAGTGCCGAAGCGCGCCTTTCCCTGCTCGACATCCGCGCGCCTTTCGACGGCGTCGTCAGCACGCTGCACCGCAAGCCTTCGGAATTGGTGGGGGCCGGCGGCGATGCACGGCTGGTAACCCTGCTCAGCCTCGAAAAACTTCATGCCGATTTTTTCGTCCCCCCGGCCTGCCTCGGAAGGGCCGAACAGGGAACCCCGCTTCAGATCCGGCTGCCGCGGGAAGGCAAGGAAGTGGCAGCGCGCGTGCGCGATCTCGGCCCCGACATCGACGCCCCGACGGGGCTTCGACGTTTGGGCATCGAAATCGACAATGACGACTACCAGCTCTTGAGCGGAGAAAGGGTCGAACTGGCGCTTCCTCTCGTGGCTCCGGTGCAATGAACGCGGCGGGCAAGATCGCCGGCAGCAGCCCGACCGAGGCGGAAACGCCGGCCCAGCCACCCGTCTTCCGCCGGTTGCATCGTGTCGTTCAGTCGCTCGGAGCCGATCGGGGAGCGCGCGATCGCCAGCACGGCGAACTCCTGGCGGTTGTCGCCGAGCTGATCGATGCCTACGCCCTCGGGCTGGTGGTCGACCGCGATGGCACGCTCGCGCTTAGCGACTTCGCGCTCGATGCCGGCCACCGGGCCAATCACCTGGCCATCGGCAACGAACTGCGTCTGGCCGCAAGCAACGCGATCCGCACGATGGAACCGCGCGCCGAAGTGTCTGCTTCGGTTCCCGACGCCGTGCTCCTGGCAACCCCGCTCCCGCGTGGCGCTGGCGCGATCACCGCGATCAGGCCCGCGTCGGAGACAGCACTGATGTCGTCCCGCGCGACCCTGGAACTGGCTGCGCTGGCGTTGTCGTCGGGTACCTCCGACGCCGGCGCAAAACTTGGCCGAACACTTGCCGATCTGGCCGCGACAAGGTCGACGACACCTTTGCCTGGCGAACCGAATGCGCTTGCTGAAAGGCTTCGAGACAGCCTTTCGGCGCGCGCTGTCTTCATCGCGACCGCCGCCGGCGATGTTCTGGCGGCGTCTCCGACCGCCGTGCCGCGCAATTCGGCGCCCGTCGCCGAACAGATCAGGGATTTCGCGCGCCGCTGCGCGCGCTTTGATCAACCGCTTGTCGAGCACAAGTTGGGAGACGACAAGGCGAGCCTGGCGTCCGAACTCAATGCGAAGACCGTCGTCGGCTTCAGGGTGGCTGATGGTCGAACCGGCCGCGACGCGATCGTCATCGTTGTCGAGCCGGGAGCCGGATTCGCGGACCTCGACACCAATGGCTGGACCGCGGCGCGGGCCATCGTCGACGTAAACGTAACGCCTGCACCGCCGCGGCGCCTGCGCGCACTTCGCCCGGGGGCAAAGCTGCTGACCGCGGTTGTCGCCCTTGCGTTGATATCGGCGGCCTTATTCATTCCCGTACCGGACCGTATCCGCGCCGAAGCCGAGCTCGAGGCGGAGGGCCGCCACTTCGTCGCCGCAAGCTTCAGCGGCGTTCTGCGGGAAGCGAAGGTCAAGGCCGGTGACGTGGTCAGGCAAGGCGACACGATCGCGCTGCTGGAAGGCGAGGCCCTCCAGCTTTCGCGAAACACCGCGGCCTCGAAGGCGGATGAAGCCTTCCGACGGCGCGATGCCGCGATCCGTGAGAAGCGCATCACCGAAGCGGAACTGGCCCGCAACGAAGCGGAGGCCGCCGCCTCCGAACGCGATCTGCTCGACTGGCAGCTCGCGAACCTGGTGTTGAAGGCGCCGGTCGACGGCGTCGTGCTCAACAGCCCGCTGGAGCGTTCGGCAGGTGCGCCCGTGCGCGAAGGCGACACGATCGTCGAGATCGCGCCGCTCGAGCACATGCGCGTGCGCGTCGACATTCCGGTCGAGGCGCTGGCGAGAATGCCGGATCGCGCCGAAGCCGAGCTTTATCTCGACGGCGTCCAGTCGGATGCCATCAGGATCGCGAATTTCCGCAACGCGCCGGAAGTCGAAACCATCGGCGGGCGCACAGTCCTGCCGGTGCGCGCGACGATTGAAAACACCAGCCAATCCCTCAGACCGGGCCAGCGTGGCGTCGCTGTCCTTCCGACCGGCACGGCTCGTCTCGGCGAGATCCTTTTCCGGGATGCCTGGATTGCCTTGAAGCGGTGGTGGCGGTGAGATGGCCGACGATCGTTTGCGGCTGAGGCCGGAGCTGCGTTTCATCTATCGCGACGAAGGTCCCAGGGAAATCGTGGTCATCGAGGATCCGCTTGGTGGGGGCTTCATGGAGACCGATCCGGAGACGGCCGCGTTTGCGCGGCTGCTCGATGGCACGGTCAGCGCCGGAGAGGCGCATGCACGGCTGCAGCTGGAGTATCCAGGCGCCCAACTCAAGCAGAACGAGGTCGCCCAGCTCGTCGACGAGCTGAAGCGTCATGGCCTGCTCGTCGGCTCGGAAAGTGCCGCGCCTCAGGGCGGCCGCAAGAACCTCGGGGTCATCTCCCAGCGCATCCGGCTGGGGACCTGGGATCGGTTCTTCCGCTTTTGCGCCAGGCGACTGACGTGGCTCTACGGTCCGATCGGGGTTTGCCTGTGGCTCGGCCTCCTCGTTGCCGGTGCGGCCGAACTCGTCGGCAACTGGAGCGCCTTCCGCAACAGCCTCGGCTCGCTTTTCAGCCTGGACATGGTGGTGCTGCTCTGGCTCGCCTGGGTGGTGAGCAAGCTTTGGCACGAGTGCCAGCACGGCATCGTTGCCCGTCTCTACGGGGTCGAGATCCGCGAAGTCGGCATCCTTTTCATCCTGTTCATGCCGCTCGGCGCCTATGTCGACGCGACCGGCGCCTGGCGGGTGCAGTCGCGCTGGCGCCGGCTGCACATCACCGCGGCCGGCATCATGGGCGAGCTTGCGCTCGGCGCCGCGGCGGTGCTTCTCTGGTCGCAGGCCGAACCCGGCCAGTGGAAGGCCTTCCTCCAGTCGCTGATCGTCGCGACGACGCTCAGCACCGTGGTCTTCAACGCCAATCCCCTGATGCGCTATGACGGCTACTACGCGCTCGTCGATCTCTTCGGGGTTTCCAATCTCTACCAGCGCGGTGCGGTTGCCGCCCGTGACCGGGCCTTGCGCCTGCTGACGGGCATCGGTCCGAAAGTGTCCGAACCGAGAGGGATCGAGTTTTATGGCTGGCTCGCCTTTGTCTGGCGGCTCATTGCCGCAACCACGCTGACGCTTGTCGCCACCCACCTTGCCTTCGGCTTCGGCCTGGTGCTGGCCGCAGTGGTTGTCTGGACGATGGTCCTCGTCCCCCTCTCCCGCTTCCTGCGCACGGCCTGGAAGCTCACGGCCGGCAACAGGCGGGCGACGTCCTTGCGCGCAGGCTGTGCCGTCGCCTTGTTCGTTGTCTTCTGGTTCGCGCCGATCCCGGTCTGGCTGTCGGCGCCAGGCGTCATCGACTATCGCGACGCCCTGGAGGTGCGCACGACCAGTGCCGGCCTCGTCACCGACATCTTCGTCAGCTCGGGAGACCGCGTGGAGGCCGGAGATCCACTCGTCCGGCTTTCCAACCAGTCCTTGCAAGCCGACCGCAAGCGCCTGATGGCGAGAAAGGCCGGCGTCGACATTCTGCTCGCGCGTGCGCTCGACGATCGCGACCCGAGCGCCCAGGAAGGCGCCGAGCAGGCCCTTTCGGCGATGCGCGACGAGATCGCCGACACCGAACAGCGCGTGGCCGGCCTCGACATCACCGCACAACAATCGGGCGTGATCTACGGCAACGACATCGACGCGCTGGAGGGTCGCTGGATCGAACGGGGCCACCTGTTCGGTGAAATCGCCGAGCCGCGCCGGACCGAGATCAAGGTCTGGCTGCTGCCCGAAGATGTCGGCCTGCTGCGGGAGGGGGCTGCCGACATGTCGTTCAAGCCCGCGGTTTTCGGCACCGGGGCAATCCCCGTGACACTTCTGCGGATCGAGCCGACGGCAAGCAACGCCCTGCCGCCGCCATCCGTGACCGCCGAAGGCGGAGGACCGCTTGCCGTCGATATCAGCGGCGCAAAGCACAGACTTGTCGACGTGCGTTTCAGCTCTGTGTTCTTGCCCTCCGATACGCCGCATGGCTGGGTCGCAGGCACGCCTGGCCGCCTCACTTCGGGACTGCGCTGGCGCTCCGTCGGCAGTTTCGCCTCGGAGTGGCTGCACTATGTTAACCTGGGGCACCTGCCACGCTGGGCTCACTATCGCAACTGATGTACTGTCACTGACGCCTACCATCGCGAATTGCACACCCAAGACATGACGACAAGGGAGATGGCAATGCTGATCGAGCGGGGACAAGCCTACAGACCGCGTATTCGCCGCCTTGAGGACCGTGTGCTCCTCAACGCGACACCGGAGGCAGCGGTCGTCGACCTTCCGGCGGAGGAGCTGATCAACGACGATTTCACCTTTGCAGTCACCTTCGACAACACCGCCTCCCCCAGCGACCCGCTAGGCACGGGCTATGGCCCCTTCGTCGACGTCACCGTCGAACCGGGCGTCGAGATCAACAGCGTGACCTATAGTGGCACAACCGTGACCAGCCAGACGGTCGGAACATGGGACGGCAGCAACTGGGTCGATGGCAACGGCACTGTGGTCAGCGCCCATCCCTTCGGCGGCAACATGGCGCTGCCGCAGGGCACGGAAATCGGCCAGACCTGGGTGAACGTGCTCGCTCCTTTCGGCAGCTACAGTCCTGACCAGCCCGTCATCCGCCTGGATTTCAACGCCACGCTCGCCCAGAGCCCGAACGGCATCGATCCCGGCGCTGTTCCGGGCGATCCGATCGATATTACCGCCCGCGGCGGCTTCCGCTTCGGGGTCGACGAACTCAACAATCCATCGACCGATCCGCCGATCCAGCAGGGTTCCACCAGCACGGATGCGATCACCCCGATCGTCATGCGACTGGAAAAGGCCGTGCAACTGGCCGAAGGCGAGACGGCCCAGGGGCCGAATTTTCCCTTCACCTACACCATCTCGGTCGACGTCGCGACCAACATCACCGTCACCGATGTCGACGTGCGCGATCTCCTGCCGACCAACCTGTTCTTCCTCAATGCGACCACCAATGTCGGCGCCACCTCGGTGACGGCTCCCGGCGTTGGCGGAACGCCGCAGGGCGTTCCCGGCGCCGATACGGTGACAACAGCGGAATGGAGCTTTGCAACCGTCACCGGCCGCGCCGGCGATGGCGACATCGTCATCACGCTCAGCGCCTATGCGCCCGAGCGGGACGCGAGCGGCGCGCTGATCATCAATCCGCTCAACCCGCATGTGGCGATCGCCACCAACAACGCGACGGTCGACGCTCTCTATGAGGGCAACCCCGTCGACGCGGCAACGGGCGGCGACCTGCAGGACAGCATCGACATCGCCATCCGCCCCTATACGGTCCTGAAGACGGTGTCCGTCGAAGGCGGCGGCCCTGCCATCCCCGGCTCCTACCTGCGCTTTCAGGTGACGATCGACGTTTCGGACTATCAGGCCTTCCGCGCGGCCGTCCTCAACGACCTTCTGTCCGATGGCCTCACCTTCGACACCACGGACAATGGCACGCTCGAACACACGCCGGTGCTGCAACTGGTGCAGAATGGCCAGACCACCTTCATCGACCTGCAGCGGCTTGTTCCTCCGAACCAGCAGACGGAGTTGACCTCCGCGTTCCAGGCCAACGGCACGGAAACGCTGACCTTCTTCATCAGCAACGCGCTCAGCAACAGCGGCCACGACTCGCGTCTGGTCGGCGATCTCTTTGCCGGCGACGCGCAGCAGGGCGCAACGACCCTGACGCTGGTCTATTTCGCCCGCATCGACGAGACGTTCCGCCAGGCAGGACGCGGTCCCGTCGTCGTCAACGACCTGCTTTCCAACTCCGTCTCGATGAGCGCAAACAGTGCGCTGCCGGGCGGCGGTGCTGCGGATCCGGACGGATCCCAAACTTCCGTGACCGTGCCGCAGCCACAGGGCCAGAAGAGCGTCTATGCGGTCAACGGCGTCCTCGGCAATCCCGGCACCGTTTCGCCAGGCGATTCCGTCACCTATCGAATCCGCATCGTCGTTGCGTCAAACGATGTCGACGATCTCGTCATCACCGACTATCTGCCGCTGCCGGTCTACGACGTCGACGCCAACGGGACCGGGTTCGTCTTCACCGACACGCAAGGCGGCGTTCCCATCGCCTTCACGATCATCCGCGGGCCCGACGACACGCTGACCGGCGGCGGCCGGATTGCCGGCGTGCCTGTCGTCACGACGCTTGGCGGCACCAACGCCATTCAGTTGTTTTTCGACAATTTCGACGAGACTGCCAGCAATGGCGGCATCATCGACATCCTTTACACGGTCGTTGCCACCGACCAGCCCTTTGCCGACGGCCTGCTGCTCGTCAACCAGGCCGTCGTCCAGACGGGCGACAGCCAGTCGTCGCTCGTGTTCGAACAGGATTTCATCAACTCGATCGTTCTCAGGCAGCCGCTGCTTTCGCTGACCAAGGGCGTGGTCGCCACCAACGCCAACGGCGCGGTCGACAATTCGCTGGCCTTCAATCCTTCGACCACAGGGCCGTCGAAACTCACCTTCACCGTTGGCTCGCCCGGTTTCAGCACGACGTCGCCGCTGACGACGGCAGATCTCACCGCCAACCCGATCGTAAGCGACCTCTCGGGCATCGACGCCGGCGATACGGTCAAGTTCGCGATCGTCATCCAGAACACCGGTGGGCAGGATGCCTTCGATCTGCTCATTCGCGACCAGTTGCCCCCTGGCTTTTCGATTCCGCCGGGCGCTGCACTGCAGCTCGACGTGCGCTACGGAGACGGCACCGCGGTCGGTTCCTTCTCCGGCGATCTCTTCGGTGCGGGCCTGTCGATCGCCGACGGCAGCGGCATCGGGTCGATCGCCGCGGACGGCGCCAATGACGGCCGCAATATCATCGTCATCACCTACCAGCTTGTGGCGATCGACAGCATCGATCCCGGCATCACTGTTCAGAACGCGGCGGAGCTCGTTTCCTATGCCGCGATCGAAGGCGGCACGGACTTCACGTTGAATGTCGAGGGCCAGTTCGACGACGCCGTGGCGCTGATGACGCAGGGCGTTGCGGCCGCCAAGCGGCTGGTGGCGACGGACCAGACCTTCACATCCGGCAATGACTTCGCAATCGGGGAGATCGGCACGTTCCATATTGCCGTCACCTTCCCCGATGGCGACACCGCAGCAACGGTCACCGACACGCTTCCGGCCGGAATGGTCCTCGTCGGCACGCCGGTCCTTCGCCTCACCTATATCAACGCGTCGGGCCAGACCGTTACCTTCGACGGTACGGTCGCGCAGAACGGCACGCCGCTCGCCAACGGCGCGCTTCTGACCTACACCTACGTCAACAACGTGCTGACCTTCGATTTCAGCAACGTGGTCGCCAACGCCGCGCCCGGCACGACGCTGTCAGGACAATCCTTCGTCATCGAATACCAGGTGCGGGCAAGCGACGACCCCGCCCTTCAGGCCGGCGTCACGGTCAGCAACTCGGCCATTCTGGATACGCCGACCACGGCGCCGACGGCACCGGCCGTCGTTCCGATCGACATCGTCGAGCCCAACCTGTCGATCATCAAGGAATTCCTGCCCGATGTGGCGCAGGGCGGCCAGCTCATCCAGATGCGGCTGACCGTGCAGAACTCGTCGGCAAGCACGAGCACGACCTCCTTCGGCCTGCAGATGACAGACGACGACCTGCCGCTCAGCTGGTTCACCAATCTTGCCCTGGTGTCGAAGACCGGCACCGGCGCGGTCAACACGGCCCTGGTTGATGTGACGCTTTCCCAGGCGGGCGGGTTCTGGGTGATCACCGTCGCCGACAACAATCCGAATTTTGCGATCGCTGCCGGCGAAAAGCTGATCCTCACCTTCGAGATGCGGGTGGATCCGGCCATCATCACCGGCAGCACGCTGACCAACATCGCGGAGATTCCGGATGGCGGTTACACCTCGCTGCCGGGCATCGATCCGAACGAGCGTCTGTTCGAGCAGGTGACGGGCCAGGACACGCTGACGATCCTCGCGCCGCAGATCACCAAGACGCTGATCAACACCTCCTATGGCGGTACCGAATATCTCACTCCCGGGCAGCCGGGCTATGTCGCCGACACCAACCCCAACGTGCTCGTCGGCGAGATCCTGATCTACGAGATCCGCGTGCCGATCCCGCGCGGCACCTCGCAGAACGTCGTCGTCTACGACGACACCGATTTCCTGAACGCGCTCGGATCGCAAGGCATCATCCAGATCCTCAAGGTCGACGGCTCGAGCGTCGGCACAGACCTGCAGCTCTCCGGGACGCCGACGTTCCAGCTGCTCGATACCGACGGCGACGGCATCATCAACCGGCTGCGCTTCGAATTCGGCACGATCACCAACAACGCCACCGGCGCGGTCAGCGACACCGAAACGATCGTCATCACAGTGCGCGCCCAGGTCATGAACGTTCCCGAAACCGACGAAGGCGACGTTCACCTGAACGGCACGGCGGTGACGTTCAGCGTCAACGACGTTCCCAACTTCGCCGTTCCCAATACGAACGTGACCGTGACTGTGACGGAACCGGCGATCGACGTGGTCAAGACCTTCACGACGCCGGACAGCACCACGGACGCCGGCGATGTCGTTACCTACACCCTGACCATCCGTCATAACGGCACTTCGACTGCCGACGGTTTCGAGCTCAACCTCACCGACCAGCTGCCGCCAGGCACCATTCTTGTCGCAAACTCGGTGACGATCCGGGCAGGCACCCCGGCTTTCGGGCTCGACCCGCTGCAGTTGAGCGACGTCACGCTCGACCTCGTCAACAATCGCGTACTGGTGTCCGGTTTCGATCTCGGTCTCAACCAGGTGGTGACCATCACCTATCAGGCGACCGTCGCGCCGAATGTCGTATCCGGTCAGGCGCTGACCAATACGGTCGACCTCACCTACAAGTCACTGCCGGATGTCGACGTCGTCGACAACGAAGATCCGTCTCTGGCAAAGGACGTCGTCGGCGCCGTCAGCGAGCGTCGCGACGGCAGCGATGGCGGACCGCGCACGGACGAGGCCCTGCTCAACAACTATGCCTTCACCACCACATCGACGCTGACGATTGCCCAGCCCGGCCCGATCATCAAGACCAGCGACAGGACGACCTACACGATCGGCGAGCAGATCATCTACACGATCACCATTCCGGTCATCGAGGGACTGACGGAGAACCCCTTCCTCACCGATTTTCTGCCCGCCGGCTTTGTCTTCGTGCCAGGCAGCGGCATTGCGGTCGACGCCAACGGCAATGCGCTGGTGATCGACAGCGCCAACACCGCCACGCAGACATTGACGCTCGACCTTGCGAGTTTCACGACGCTCGCCGACAACGACCCGAACAACGATTTCATCCGTGTCAGCTTCCGCGTCCAGGTCCTGAACACGCTCGACAACGTCAATGACGCCGTCAAGGTCAACACCGCGACTTTCACCACGGACCATTCGCCGACGCGCACCGACACGGTCGATGTTCGCATCGTCGAGCCGAAACTCACGATCGGCAAGACCAACGATGCCCCCGGCCCGGTCGATGCCGGCGATATCGTCACCTATTCGATCACCGTCGCCCACACCACGTCTTCCAAGGCGACCGCCTACGAGTTCGCGTTCCGCGACCCGACGCCGGCCGGCCAGCGCGTTATCGGCATCGTCAGCGCCAGGATCAACGGCCTCGACGTCACCAACCAGATTGGCTTCGACGCGACCGGCGTCTTCTCCCTGGCCGGCTCCAATCTCGACATTCCGCTCGGCTCGACCCTGACGGTCGTCTATCAGGTCGAGATGCTGGACAGCGTCGGCCCCGGGCAGACGCTGACCAACACGGTCACCGGCGATTGGAGCTCGCTCGACGGACAGGTCAATCCGGGCGCGATCGACGGCGAACGCATCGGCACGCCCGTGCCGGACGCCAACAGCTACATCACCTCGGCGCAGAGCACGATCGAGACGGCGACCACCTTCGAGATCAACAAGGAGGTCGTCGGTCCAGACACGCAGTTCACCATCGGCGAACGCATCGACTATCTGATCGATCTCAAGGTCTTCGAAGGCACGTTGCGCAATGTCGTCATCGTCGATGTCCTGGTCCCGGGGCTGCAGATCGACGTTTCGACGCTCGCCATCGTCAACAGCGGCTTTGCCGGCGGCACCGTCTCGATCCGCAATGTCCAGATCACGACCAACGTGCTCGGCTATACGATCCTGACATTCGAGCTCGACAACGATGCGGCGACTGCCGGCTCGCAGATCATCAATCCCGGCGATCCCGCCGGCAACACCACGGCGAACGATACGATCCGGATCGCCTATCAGGTAATCGTGCGCAACATCTTCACCAACCAGCAAGGCGAGTTCCTGCCGAACGTTGCCGGCGCCAGGGCCGACGATGTCGACGACGCGCTCGGCGTTGCGATCGTCGAGGTCGTCGAGCCGCACCTGACGATCGACAAGTATCAGACGACACCACCTCGCACCATCGATGCAGGTGACTCGGTCGGTTTTGAGGTGCTGATCACCAATGACGGCCTGTCGACCGCCTATGACGTAACGTTCGTGGATGCCGTAACACCCAATGCCGTCTTCGGGCTCGCGACCGCTTTCGACAGTTCTGGCAATGTGGTTGGATCCTTCACGATTTCGCCGAATGGACACGTGCTTAACGGCAGTGGCTTCACCATCGCGCCCGGCGATTTCATTCGCGTCGTCTATATGATTGTCGCCTCGGACTCCCTTCAACCGGGCGACGATATCGTCAACGGCGTGGATGTTCGCTGGACCTCCACACCGGGTGTCAACCCGGACGAACGGACCGGCGCCGATGGTCCCGGTCCTGATGATACCGTGCTCAACAATTATGTCGCGCGCGACGCCGAGATCGTTGCGACCGGTCGCGGAGTGAACGGGGTAGACCTCGACAAGTCCGTGTTCGATACCAGCATCGTCCAGACCACCGGCACGAACGTCGCCGTCGGCGAAGTTGTGATGTTCCGGCTGCGCATCAACCTCGAGGAAGGCACGATCGTCGGCCTGCATCTGCGCGATTTCCTGCCCGCCGGTCAGCGCTACATTCCGGGATCCGTCTTCGTCGTGCCCGGAAACCCTGGGGCGACGCTCAACTTCGATCCGGCGAGCGTGACGGTTACCGCGGGCAACGAGCTGATCATCCCGCTCGGGACAGTGGTCAATCCCGGCGACAACCTTCCGTTCAACGATTACGTCGACGTCTTCTACACCGTCGTCATTGTCGATGATCCGACCAACGTCACCAATGGCGCCGTGCTGCCGAACACCGTGCTGCTCACCGGAAATCGTGTCGCGGCCACCGACACGGCAGACGTCACGGTCGTCGAACCGAAGCTGACCGTCGACAAGAGTGTCAGCGCGCCCTTCGTCGCGATCGGCGATCGCGCCAACTACACGATCACCGTCAGCCATGATCCGGCTTCTGCGATCGACGCCTTCGACGTTGTCGTTTCGGATCCGTTCGACAATCCCAACATGGTGCTAGACCCCGCCTCGATCACCGCCGTCATCGTCAATGGCGCCGGGCTCCCCGCCCCGATCGTCGAGCTTGTCGGTACAGGCTTCCGCGTGACCGTCGCCGATCTTCCGGTTGGCGCAACGCTTCAGGTCAGCTTCTCCGCCGTTGCCCAGAACACGGCAACCGTCAACGGCCAGACGGTCGTCAACACCGCGACGATCGACTACGACACGGTGCCAGGCACCGACACGCCGGACGAGCAGCGCGACTATACCGATAGCGACGATGCAACGATCACGATCGCAGGTCCGGACCTGCAGGTCCTCAAGGATGCGTCCTCGCTTGTCGTGCGCCCGGGGGACCTCTTCAGTTACACGATCCAGGTCCTGAACAAGGGCGCGCCCGGGCTCGATGCCGGATCGATCGAACAGGCCCGCAACGTGATGCTGACCGACACCCTGCCGCCCGACATCATTCTGCACACCGTCAGCGTCGATGGCGTCGCGGTGCCCTTCAGCCTCGATCCGATCACCCGGCAGTTCAGCGTCAATCTCGGCACGATGAACCCGGAACAGGTCCACCTCGTGACCTTGACGGTTTCCGTCTCGGATCCGTTGTCGCCCGTCTTCAATGGCGGTCCCGACCGGTTCCTGCTCGTCAATACCGCGACCGCCACGATGGACCAGCCCGAGCCGACGCCGCTCGACAACACCGACACGGCGACGGTCACGGCGATTGCCGACCCGGACCTTGTCATCACCAAGACCAATGATGTCGAGGAAACCGGCGGCAGCGAAACCGTGACCTTCACCATCACCGCAAAGAACGTCGGGCAACGGATCGCTGCCGGCGTCGAGATCGTCGACATGGTCGACACCAAGGTGTTCGACTTCGTTTCGGCCAGCAATGGCGGCACGCTCGACGCAGCCACCGGTCGCGTCATCTGGCAGTTCAACACCCTGTCGCCCACCGATCCCGATCTCGTCCTGACGCTGGTGCTGAAGGTCAAGCCGGGGCTGCCCGCAAGCCTTGACGAAACCACTAACGTCGTGGTGATCGGCGACAACGGTCTTGGCGGCCGCGATCCAACGCCCGACAACAATCGCGACACCCATACCGACCGGCTGATCTATCCCGATCTCGTCGTCACCAAGACCAACAATGTCGAGGAGGTCTCGCCCGGTGATGTCGTCACCTACCAGATTACCGTCAGCAATGTCGGCGCGTTCCTCGCCGATGGCGTTCGCGTGACGGACATTGCCGATCGCCGGGTCTTCCGCTTCATCAGCGCCAGCGACGGCGGCACCTACGATCCGGCGACCGGCCGCATCACCTGGGACCTCGGAACGCTCCAGGCCGGATCCGCCCCGCGCGTGCTGACGCTGACGATGGAGGTGCTGTTCCCCTCCACGTTTGGCATCGAAAACGCCGTCAACCTGGTGGCAATCACCAGCGACGGCACCCGTGGCCAGGATGCGAACATTTTCAACAACGTCGATGTCGACATCGACAAGCTCAATGCCGCGATCGACCCGGCGGAAATCCGCGCCTTGTTCGAGCCTGACGAGCCGTTCTTCGAGGAAGAGGAGGACGACATCCTTTACATCTCGCCCATGCTGACCGGTCGGGCCGCCGTCGGCTCCTACGTTTCGGTCGTTCTGATCGGACCCGACGGACAGCGCATGGAGCTCGGCTCGGCGCAGACGCCGGCCAGCGGCGACTGGATGATCAGCCTGCCCGACATGCACGGAAAGGGGCCGGTGTCGGCGATCGTCACCACAGCACCGCCTGTCATGACCAGCCTCGGGGCGCTCGACGCCAACAATGTCTTCTTCAATCCGGGGGGAGATTCGCCGATCGGCTTCCAGCGGCGCTACGATCTGTTCAGCATCGCCGACAACGACAGCCATACCGCACTGCAGGCCCAGATCGCCGCCAGCGAACAACCGCTGGCGCTGGCGACGAGGCGTTTTGTCAACTTCAACAAGGTCGGTGCAACGGGTGTCAGCCTCTATTGAGGCTGGCGGAAGACGGTTTGAGGTCTCGGACGGAATGCGCGCGCCGGTGTGGCGCACGCATCCATCAGGCGGATCCGAGCTACCCTCACGCCGGGGCGCGATACCTCAGTCCGTCCATGAACAGTTCCAGCATGCGGCCGGTGTACTCCGGTCCGACGTCCTGGGCAGGCGCGCAGAAGCCAGCGACGGCCCGAAGAAGCTCGTTTGTCTGCAAGCCTGAGCGGATCGCACCCGCACCCTGCGCCGCGTCGAGCAATCCCTGCAGGGCCGGGTGGAGCCGCTTTTCGAAATACGCAGGAAGCCCCTGATAGGCGGCATCTCCCGAATAGAGCGCCGCAGCGAGACCGCGCTTCGTCATGATGAATTCCACGTATCGGCCCATCCAGGCCGAGAGGGCCTCGAACGGCCCGAGTTGCGCGCTGAACGTTGCGGCGGCATCGGCGCAGGCATCGATCTCACGTGTGCATACGGCCAGAACCAGATCCGAACGCTGCGGAAAATGACGATAAAGCGTGCCGACACCGACGCCGGCCTCTTTCGCGATATCCCTGACCGGCGCATCGACTCCCTTCGACGCAAACACCTTCATCGCCGCCTTCAACAGCTCGTCCAGATTGCGGCGCGCATCGGCACGCACGCGACCCCTTTCGGCTGGCGTTGCCTCCGCGGTCGTCTCCTGCGCTTCGCTTCTTCTCACCATGCACATTTCCAATTGATAAACGGAACAATGTTCCGTATAGATGGAACATGGTTCCGGTTACCTTCTTAGACCAACAGCGCGCGGTTGGCCACACGAAAACCCGTGGAGAAACACATGCACGACAAACCAGTCGCCCTCATCACAGGGGCAAACAAAGGCATTGGATTGCAGATTGCCAAGGATCTGGCGAAGCGCGGCCTGACCGTGCTTGTCGGATCACGCGACCTGGCAAGGGGACAAGCAGCTGCGGCGACCGTGTCCTCGGACGCGGACGCCATTCAGATCGATGTGACGGACGCCGCCTCGATTGCCGCTGCTGCGGATCGCATCAGCGACACCTACGGTCGCCTCGACGTTCTGGTCAACAATGCGGGGATCGCAAGCACGGCCGCCCCCGGCACTTCGTTTGAAGAACGCCTCAAGCAGAATGCCCCAAGTCAGGCTCCCATGGACTATGTCAGGGCGATTTACGAGACCAACGTCTTCGGCCTGATGGCCGTCACCCAGGCGATGCTGCCGCTGTTGCGGCAAGCGCCAGCGGGACGCATCGTCAACATGGGAAGCTCTTCCGGATCACTGACACTCAATGCCGATCCGCACTACGCGCATCGCCGCGTGTTCGGCGCCGCCTACAGTCCGTCCAAAACCGCCGTGCATGCCGTCACGCTCGCCTTTGCAATCGAACTTGAGCAGACCAACATCAAAGTCAACACGGCCTGCCCGGGCTTTACCGCCACCGACCTCAACGACTTCCGCGGTACGCGCACGGTCGAACAGGGCGCGCGTCAGGCCGTCCGCCTGGCATTGCTGTCCAAGGAAGGTCCTACGGGCACATTCTCCGACGAAGACGGCACCGTCCCCTGGTGACCCGTCGCTTGGGTCACGATCGGGGCGAGCACCGGGATCGGTGGCGGTGGCTGACCGCCCCCCGTCGTCTTGCAGCAGACCAGGCGCACCATCCCGGTGCGGCTGGCTTCCGGCAGGCCGGCATGGTCAAGCCGCTTTGCGTCTTCAAGAGCGTCAAGCTCACCAACGACGCCAAGGTTGCCGGCGACAAGGGCTGGAGCGACATCCCGACCTGCAAGGAACAGGGCATCGCCATCGACAACTACTCGATGCCGCGCACCGTGTGGCTTCCGGCCGGCGTTGACCAGGACGTGGTCAAGTTCTATGCCGACCTGATGCGCAAGGTCTCCGAAACGCCGGAATGGACGAAGTACCTGACCGACACCTCGCAGTCGCCGTCCTATCTCGCCGGTGACGACTTCAAGGCCGCCATCGAGATGGATGGCGAAGCCGTCGGCGAAGTGCTGAAGCGTGAAGGCTGGCTCGCCAACTGATTGCGGATCAAGAAAGCGGGACCTTTCAGATCCCGCCACACTTCTTTTGCTGTCGCCGCTCGCTTTCGGGCCGTTCGGCCTGGCCCGTAGGCAAGAGTACAGTGCGGCACACCCGCACGGTGGCAGCAAAGCGGCGGCTTGACGGAGCCGCCGCAATCCCCGAACCACATGAAGGACCGCGTCGGTCATCGTGCATGGCGCCAATCGCCACCCCGTCAGGCGGCCGATCGGCGCGCCGCTGGCACCAGGTGCACAGGGCCAGCCAGATCAGTTTCCGGACGGCGGAAACAGCGTCTCCGAAATGTTTTTCTCGGCCTGCCCCATATGGCCGCGCAGCGCGCGCTCCACCCCGTCGCCGTCACGCGCGACGAGAGCCGTGACCACCGCATCATGTTCCTCGAGCGCGCGCTGCCTGTTCGTTGCCTTCGTCGAGCAGACGTAGCGCGCCCTGTAGAGCCTGTCGTTGAGCGCCTTGTGGGTTTCGAACAGCACCCTGTTGCCGCTTGCAGCGACGATCGCCCGATGAAACGCTATGTTCGTCTCGAAATAGTCGAGATGACTTTGCCCCTCGGCGATCCGTCGCATGTCCTCCTGCAACCTGGCGATCGCCTCGAGACTGTTTGCGTCGGCGACCGCGCAGGCGAGCCGCCCCGCCAGGCCCTCCAGCACGCCGATGACCCTGAGCATGTCGTGCAACTCGTGCTCGCTCGGGTTTGCGACGAAGTAGCGCCCGGTGCTGGACAGCGTGATCAATCCCTCAAGCGCCAAGGCGCGCACCGCCTCGCGGATCGGCGTGCGCGAAGCACCGAGCAGTGACGACAGCTCGCGCTCCGTCACCTGGCCACCCGGCGGCAAGGCGCCCTGTACGATCATGCGCCTGAGCTCTCCGGTCGCCTGGTCGGCCAGGAGATCGCGTTTGATTTTGTTGGGTGATTCAAGGTTCAAGTTCGCCACCGGCCCAGTCGTTCTCGTTCGCGCAACCATATGCGATGCCAATCACCGTTTGTAGCCAAAAAGCTCCGGGCGTCCGTTGACCTCATCTTATTTTGGTATACCATAGACCAACATACAGAACAGAGACGAGTGCCGCCCAATGAAAACAATCGCAGTGGTTCAGGGAGATGCCGCGGGCATCGGACCGGAATTGATGGTCAAGCTGCTCAGCCAAGACCATGTCACAGGGGCGGCCAACATCCTGGTCATCGGCGACCCGCGCCTGATGCAGGCCGGCTCAACCGTCTCCGGAAAAGACCTTCCGGCGATCCGCTACATCGATGATATCGCCGCGCTCGACTTCACGTCAGCACGCATCCATCACCTGAACATGTGTCGCGACGGCGTCGATGAGGCCGAATTCGGCAAGGCGTCCGCCGCCTGCGGCGCCGCCTGCGTGGCCTGGCTGACGCGCGCCTACGAACTTGCCGCCGAAGGTGCGGTCGACGGCATCTGCTTCCTTCCCTTCAACAAGGAGGCCATGTATCTCGGCGGCAGCGCGCATATCGATGAGCTCAGCTTTGCCCGCAGCTTCTTCAACCTTCAAAACCGTCCGAGCGAATTCAACGTCGCCAACGGGATGTGGAACGGCCGCGTGACGTCGCATGTTCCGATGAAAGATGTCCCTGACCTGCTGACCCACGAGCGCGTGCTGGAATCGATCGAACTGACCGACAAGACGTTGAAGATGGCCGGCTATGACCGGCCGCGCATCGTGGTTGCCGCCTACAATCCCCACGCCGGCGACGGCGGTCTGCTTGGCGACGAGGAAATCCGCGTCATCGGACCGGCGGTGGAGAGCGCACGGGAAAAACAGATCCTCGCTACCGGCCCGATGCCGGCCGATACGCTCTGGCTCAAGGTGCGTGACGGGCACTACGACGCCGTCGTCACGATGTATCACGATCAGGGGCAGATCGCGATCAAGCTCATGGGTTTCGAGAAAGGCGTCTCGGTTCTCGCCGGGCTGCCGGTCCCAATCACGACGCCTGCCCATGGCACCGCCTTCGATATCGCCGGCAGAAACCTTGCCAATGTGACGCCGACGACCAACGCCGTGACCATGCTCGTCAACATGGCCGAGCGCCGCAACGCGATCGCCGGGCTCGACCTCGCCTAGGCAGACATCGCCTGCCGGCTATTTTCACTTCAACATCGGGATGACATGCCATGAGGCTGATACAGTTTCTGTCGCGGGACGGCGCGCGCCATGTGGGCGCGGTCGAACAGGAACACGTGCGCTGGATTGCGGGTGCGCAGAGCGTTCTGGAACTCGCTTTGCACGCGATCGCTGAGGGCGTGTCGCTTGAAGCAGCGGCTGAAGCGCGCAAGACCACGCTGGTCGAACCCTATGCGGCGGTGCTCGACGCCGGACGGCTGCTGACGCCGGTCGATCATCCGGACGCCGCCCATGTGTTCGTGACCGGGACCGGGCTCACCCATCTCGGGAGCGCCAACGCGCGCGACCAGATGCACGCCAGGCTGAGCGACGCCGGCGCCGAACTCTCGGACTCGATGAAGATCTTCAAGATGGGCGTGGAGGGCGGCAAGCCGCCCACGGGTGAAATCGGCGTCCAGCCGGAATGGTTCTGGAAAGGCAACGGCTCGATCATGAAACCGTCGGGCGCGCCGATGGAAAGCCCTGACTGGGCGCTCGACATGGGCGAAGAACCGGAAATCGCCGGCGTCTACCTGATCGGTCCCGATGGCACGCCCTTCCGTCTGGGCTTCGCACTGGCCAACGAAATGTCCGACCACGTGATGGAGCGCAGCAACTACCTGCTGCTTGCCCATTCGAAACTGCGCCAGTGCGCGCTGGGGCCCGAACTTCGCCTTGGCGACTTGCCCGCGGATATCCGGGGAGTGAGCCGTATCCTTCGCGACGGAGCGGTTCTGTGGCAACGGCCGTTCCTGTCGGGGGAGGCCAACATGACCCATGCGATCTCGAACCTGGAACATCACCACTTCAAGTATCCGCTGTTCTGCAATCCTGGTGATGTCCACGTTCATGTCTTCGGCACGGCGACGATCAGCTTTGCCGATGGCGTCCGCCTCAGGGAAGGCGACGAGATGGAGATCGATTGCCCGACGTTCGGGCAGCCGCTGCGCAATCCGTTGCGTGTCGCCGAAAAGCGCCAGGTGACCGTCCGGTCTCTGTGATCCGCGCAACCAGTTCAATCTCCGCCACAAGAGACGCATCATGAAAATCAAATCCGTCCGCGCAAAGATCTATCGCTGGACCGGCGACGTCGTCCCGCCGCAGGCCAATTTCTGCACCAATGCCAGCGACATCCTCTATGAAAAGGGTGACGCGATGGCCTCGTTCCGCTTTCTGGAATGGCTCGTCGTCGAGGTCGAAACCGATACCGGCCTTGTCGGTTACGGCAATGCGGCCCTCGCGCCGCGGCTGGTGAAGGCGACGATCGACCAGTATCTGGCGCCGCTGGCGATCGGCGAAAGCCCGTGGGACTACGGCTACATCTTCGAAAAAATGTATCGAAAGACGCTCGCCTGGGGTCGCAAGGGCGTCGGCATCACCGCGATCTCGGCGATCGACATCGCCATCTGGGATATTCTCGGCAAGGCGGCCGGGCAGCCGGTCTTCAAGCTTCTGGGCGGGCGGATGAAGGAGAAGATCCCGGTTTATGCCTCCAAGCTCTACGCTGACAGCATCGAAAACATGCAGGCCGAAGCCCAGCATTATGTCGACCACGGCTATTCGATGATGAAGATGCGCTTCGGCTACGGGCCGAAGGACGGCGCGTTCGGCGTCAAGGAAAACCTGAAGCGCGTCGAGGCCGTGCGCGAGGTCATCGGCTACGACCGCGATCTGATGCTCGAATGTTTCATGGGCTGGACGCTCGAATACACCAGGCGCATGCTGCCCAAGCTCGAACGCTTCGAACCGCGCTGGCTGGAGGAGCCGGTGATTGCCGACGACATGCACGGCTATGCCGAACTCAATGCCGGGCCGATCCCGATTTCAGGGGGCGAGCACGAGTTCACGCTCTTCGGTTTCCGGCAGCTCCTGGACATGAAGGCCGTCAGCGTCATCCAGTACGACAGCAACCGTGTCGGCGGCATCACCGCCGCCCAGAAGATCAACGCGCTCGCCGAGGCCTATCAGGTGCCGGTCGTGCCGCATGCCGGACAGATGCACAATTTCCACCTGACGATGGCCAACACCAATTGCCCGATCGCCGAGTACTTCCCGATCCATCCGGTCGAAATCGGCAACGAACTCTTCTGGTACATCTTCGATGGCGAACCGGATGCCATCGACGGCTGCATCGATCTTAACGACCACAAGCCCGGTCTCGGCCTGACGCTCAGCGACAAATACCTCGGGAGCTTCGACGTCATCGTGTGATCTGCATACCTCAGCGCGATGCCGCCTGCTACGCGAAGGCAAGCTCCAGGTTCTGGCGATCGCGGGCGAGAACGCGGCATTTGCTTTCGAAGCTGTCGCCGGCAACAACAAGAACGAACTCCGGCGGAATGCCGGCGGCATTCGAAACCACGATCCCCGCGCCATCCGCCCCGAGCGTCTTGATCGTGCAATCGATCTTCGAGTTGCGATCGTTGAACAGGATCGTGCCCGCCTTCAACACCCTCAGGCGCGGCGACATCTGGTCGCTGGGCGCAAGCGCGCTCCACTCGACGCAGCGGTTTCGTCCAGCCGCCTTAGCGAGATACATCGCGGCGTCCGCCTGCGCGAGCAAGGTGTGCGTCAAGCGGCTTCGCGGAGAAGCGGCGGAGGTGCCGAAGCTCGCGGTAACCGTGAGCGCGCCAAAGTCGCCTGTTATGGTCTCGGCGGCGATCGCGCTCCTCAGCTTTTCGGCAACCGACAGGGCACCGCGCGCATCCACATGCGGCAACATGACCGCAAACTCTTCGCCGCCGAGCCGCCCGAACAGATCGCTCGCCCTGAGATTCGACTGGCAGATGGCAGCCACGGCCTTCAGGACCTCGTCACCGGCCGCATGCCCATGGGTATCGTTGACCCGCTTGAAATGATCCACGTCGAGCACGATGCAAGACACCTCGTGCTGGTGCCGTTCGGCCAAAGACACCAGCTTGTCCGCCTCGTCATGGAAGGCGCGGCGCGTCAGCGCGCCGGTCAGCCCGTCCGTCGCGGCCGAGCGCAGCAAGTCGATCCGGTCCATTGCTACACCGGCAAGCTCCGAGAGGATCGCAAGGTCGTTGTCGCCAAAGGCTCTCGGACGGCGATCGATGGCGCAGACGGTACCGACCGTGTGCCCATCCCTGGTCATCAGCGGAACGCCGGCATAAAAGCGGATATGCTCCTGTCCGGTCACGGCCGGATGCGTTGAAAACCGCGCATCCTTCGTCGCATCAGTGACGACAAGCGGTTCTTGCGAGGCGATGACGTAGCGGCAGAACGTATCCGGACGAGGCATCTCGCTGACAGCGAGGCCGGAGCAGGCCTTGTACCACTGGCGATGGGCGTCGATCAGGGAAACAATGCCGATATCGATGGCGAACACCTGCTTGATGAGGCGAACGACGCGTTCAAGCCCGCCGTCCCTTGGGGTGTCGAGCACATCGAGTTCGCCAAGGGCTGCCAGACGATCGAGTTCCCTGGTTTCCACATCGGTCGGCGCTCGTCCGAATGGCTCAGTCATGCCGTTTCCTCTCTCACTTCGCGCCCGTGGTCAGGCGCTCAACGTCAACCGGCAACCGCTTCCGCCACCGCCAAATCGGCCATGGCGAGGGCGGCCTCGCGTGTCTTTGCCGCAGCAATGAAGCGACCATTGTGGCAGAAGCTCGCACCGGCGACACCGCAGGCAGCCTCCAGGTCGCCGTTGGTCAATCCGGCCCAGGCGGCAGGTAGGTCGGCTCTGAGCTCGAACCCCTCGTCTGCGCGGCGAATGCCCGTCAGGCACCAGTCGTTGTCGCGTGGATGGACGACGAAGAGCAAGTGATCGGCGCCGGCCTTCACCACGGCCGGACGAAACGGCATGCCTCGCGGCAACTCGAGAATGCGGCCCGCGCCGGCAAGGGCGATCTGCTCAAGGACGAGCGCTTCAGCACGCAGTTTCGCTGCGCGCTGGGCGACGCTTGCCTCGACGAGCGCGCGGGCGATGGTGAGCGCCGCCTGAAAGCCGCGATCATCGGCCTCGGGGCCAGATTGATCGAAAACAGGCTTCAAGGTTTCTAGCAACGAAGGCAGCGTCAGGCCTGCCAGCGGCCCGGCAACGGACGGATCGAGCGCGCCATTGTCGACGAGGTCGATCGGCAGCACGAAGCGTTCGTCGACGGCCGAGTGCACCGGCTCGACATGCCCCTCGGGAACGCCCGAGGCGGCCAGATAGGCGCGGCCGAAATGCTTCCAGATCAGGCCGAACGAGCTGTAGGGCTGTCCATCTTCGCGCAGCGGCGCGCCCCGCTGATGGTGATCGAAGATCCCGGCTTCGGCATCATAGTGCCCTCCGACATCGTAGATGATCCGGTCAGGGCCGGGCTTGATCCAGTCGGCCGCCCGGGTGCGCACGAGGCGGGCCTCGGGGAAAAGCCGTGTCAGAATGACGGTCGACAGCAGTTCGTCGGCGTGGAAGCCACCGGAATGGGTAACGAGGAAGTCTGGGATCATCCGATGGGCCTTATGGTTTGCAGAGACATGGATATGGGCACCACATAGCCATTGCGTCCGGGCGCCTCAACCCACCATCGCGCTTTCGCAAGGGTGCACGAGGATGATTTCACGACGGCGATGCAATCAGGACAGTCGACCCGCGCCTCCCCGCAGGTCCGTGACTACGGTTTTCCGGGCGAAAACCAGAGCGCCGTCAGCCAATAGCCGAGACCGGCGGACGAGGCGGTGACGACGACACCCCACAGCATATCGATCAGACTGACCTGCAGCGACCAGCCCTTCAGCGTCGCAAGGTTCGTCATGTCATAGGTGCCGTAGGCGACAAGACCGAGCAGCGCGCCGGAAACGACCGCTGTTGTCCAGGCACCCGACGCGTGCGCCGGCACGACGGCGAAGTAGACGATGCCGCCGACGTAGAGCAGATAGAAGGCCGCGGCCGCACCAAGGTTCGGTTGCGCCAGCAGAAGCTCGCCGAGACGGCTGCGATAGATGGTCGGCGTGGCGTAGACGAGCCACAGGAAGTCGAGCCCCATGAAGACCAGAGCCGTCGCCGCGTACGAAACCACATAAATCATGCCGCTCTTCCCCGCGGGTTCGGTTTCATATGCCGAGCACGGGCTGCACCAGACGCACGAGCCAGCTCTTGAACTTGAGCGGAGCATCGGTCACCGCCAGGCAGATGCAGTCTTCCAGAGGTGTCGCCACAGGTTGGTGCTCGATGCTGGCATCCGCCTCCTCGAGGTCGCCGCGCGCAAACAGCCGGTCGCCGTCGTGGTAGCTGCCGGCAAGAACGACCGTCAATTCGCGCCCGCCATGGCCGTGCTCCGGCACCGGTCTTCCGGCCGGAATGCGCAGCAGCCGCGCCGTCGTCGTGGCATCGCCGGTCTTGATGAGGATATGGAAGGCGCCACGCCCCAACGCTTTCCATTTCAACGTTTCGACATCGCCGCCGACATAGGAGCGCAACGGTTCCGGCAGCATGGGAACGCCGCCTGCCCTTCGCCCCGTCGGATGCCGCACCGCTCCGCTCTCCGGCGTTCGGTGACCCTCAAGCCGTTGGCGCAGTTGATCGAAGGACGTGGTCATCGGTTGTTCGACGACGATATCCTCGAACAGCTGGCCGGCGGCATTCTCGATCAGCGCCAGTCGGCTGCGGCTCTCGGGACAAAGCGCCAGATGCGTCGCAACCGCCAGCCGCCAGCCCTCCTCAAGGGAGCCGGCAGCATAGGCGAGCAACAGCTCGTCGCTGACGTGGTGACGCACGCTCATCGGTCATCCTCCAGCACGGCCCGAAGTCTGGCGAAAGCGAGCCGTATCCGGGACTTGACCGTCCCGAGCGGCAGGCGGAGCCTGTCGGCGATCGAACTGTGCGAACAGTCGTCGAAGAAGGAAAGGCGAAGCAGTTCCAGCTGCTCGCTCGGCAGCTTCGCCAAGGCGGCGCGCAGCCGTTCGGCCTCCTGCGCATGGGCAAGGGCTGCATCGGCCGGCTCGGCGGCATCGGGCACGAAACCCGGATCGTCCGGGTCGAAATCCGGCCTGCGCATCTTGCGGTAGGCGTCGACGCGCAGGTTTCGGGCGATGGTGAAGATCCAGGTCGATACATTTCCGCGCTTAGGGTCGAACTGGTGCGCCTTGTTCCAGACGGCGAGCATCGCCTCCTGCATCAATTCCTCCGCGACGCTGCCGTCGCGCTCCAGGCGGGCCATGTAGGCCTTCACCCGTGGACCATAGTGGCGAAAGAGGACCTCGAAGGCATCCATGTCCCGGTCGCGTCCGACACGTTCAAGCAGGATTCTAGCCTCATCCTTCGACAGTTCGCTGGCGGTCTCGTTCATCCATGCATGCTTCCTGTTGCCCAGAAGAAGCCCCGACGTGGCGCGACGCCGGAACTGGCGGTTCGGAACATTGGAGCACGGGCTCGCCGGTATGGGAACTGCGATTGTCATGCAGCCGTTTACGACGACGCCTGCGCGCCAGATCACCATTGTTCAAAAATTTGCGTCCGTATCAATCCGGTTGCCGGTTCGCCTCGTACAAAGAATGAACCTTTTGAACGGGAAGGGGTAAGCATGCGCGTCGAGCGGGACTTGGCCGGTGTTCCAGGGCGTCGCAGAGTGGCGGTCATCGGAGCAGGCATATCCGGCCTGTCGGCGGCCTGGCTGATCAGCAAGAACCATGACGTGGTGCTTTACGAGGCGGCCGACCGGCCCGGAGGCCACGCCAATACGGTCACGGTGTCGACGCCATCCGGCCCGCTTGGCGTCGATACCGGTTTCATCGTCTACAATGATCGCAACTACCCGAACCTCGTCGAACTGTTCGATCACCTCAAGGTGCCGACGCAGATGTCGGATATGTCCTTCGCCGCATCCCTCGACAGCGGATCATTCGAATATTGCGGATCGGGCCTCAGGGGATTGTTCGGCCAGCCCCGGAACGCGTTGCGCCCGCGCTTCTGGCGCATGCTTTCCGATACGCTGCGGTTCTACCGGGAGGCGCCGTCTGCGCTCGCGCGCTCGGACCTTTCATCCGCGACCCTCGGCGACTATCTCGACGACAACGGCTATTGCACCGCCTTCGTCACCGACCACCTGTTGCCGATGGGTGCTGCGATCTGGTCGACCACCGCCCGGCGCATCCGCGAATACCCGCTGCACGCCTTCATCCGCTTTTTCGAAAGCCACGGCCTTCTTGCGCTTTCCGACCGACCGCGATGGCGCACAGTCACCGGCGGCAGCCGGGAATATGTCAGGCGGCTCCTCGGTGACTTCGCCGGAGAACTTCGTGTCTTGAGCGCCGTCATGGATGTGCGTCGCGAACTGGGGATCGTCTCGGTGACCGACTGGCGCGGCAACCATGACACGTTCACCGATGTCGTGATCGCGACCCATGCGGATTGCGCGCTGCGGATGCTTACCGACGCGGATGAGGAGGAAAGGCGGCTGCTCGGAGCGATCCGGTATACGCCCAACAGGGCCGTCTTGCACAGCGACGAGCGGCTGATGCCGCGGCGGCGCAGCGTCTGGGCGAGCTGGAACTATATCGGCGAGACCGATGGCGACGGCGAACGGCCGCTGTGCGTGACCTACTGGATGAACCGGCTGCAGGCGATCGATACGGCCACACCGCTGTTCGTGACGCTCAACCCGCACCGCACGATTGCCGAAGGCCGCATCATCGCGGAATTCGACTACGAGCACCCGCTGTTCGACCAGGCGGCGCTTTCGGCACAAAAGCCGCTCTGGCAGTTGCAGGGGCGCGGCGGCGTCTGGTTCTGCGGCGCGCATTTCGGCAGCGGCTTCCATGAAGACGGGCTGCAGTCCGGACTGGCGATCGCCGAGGCCATCGGCGGTCAGCACCGACCATGGACGATCGAAGGGCAATCGGCGCGCCTGCCCTCGAATGCCGCTCTCGTGGTGGCCCGATGACCGACAGTTCGGCGATCTACGTCGGCGAGGTGATGCACGCGCGACATCGTCCGCGCCGGCACCGGCTGCGCTACAACGTGTTTTCCCTGCTCATCGACCTTGCCGAGCTGGAAGAGCTCGACGGCGGCTTGAGGCTGTTCGGCCACAATCGTCGGGCGCTGTTCTCGTTTCACGATGGCGATCACGGCGATGGAAAGGTCGGCGGGCTTCGCAACTGGGTCGATGCGCAACTCGCCGAGGCCGGGGTCGATCCAGCCGGTCTTCGCATCCGCCTTCTCTGCTACCCTCGCATTCTGGGTTACGTCTTCAATCCGTTGACGGTCTATTTCTGCGTCACCTCCAGCGGAGAGGTGCGGGCGATCCTCTACGAGGTCTGCAACACGTTTAACGAACGGCATACCTATGTGATCCCGGTCGCGCCTGGTCAGGACGGCCGGATCCGACAGGCCTGCGCCAAAGAGCTCTATGTTTCTCCCTTCGTGCCGATGAACTGCCGCTACGACTTCCGCGTCGATCCACCGGCCGAGAACGTCCGTGTCATCATCAACGAGAGCGACAGGGAGGGCCCGTTGTTAAGGGCCATCTTCTCGGGAAGGCGGGTCGAGCTGTCGGATCGACGGCTGCTGTCGTTGTTCCTCGGTTATCCGCTGATGACGTTCAAGGTGATCGGTGGCATCCATTGGGAAGCTCTGAAAATCTGGACCAAGGGCATTCCCGTTCATCGCCATCGCAAGGCGGAGAAACCCGTGGCGATCACAATCGTCTCGCGCCTGCCATCGCCGGAGCCTGAACGCGAGCTCCAGCGTTTGTCCACCTGACCTTGCCTATCGCAGCATGCGTCTGGTGACGGAAAAGCGCAGTCTGGCCGGCAGTGCGCGCAGCAGGCCCATCGCCAGCTTCATTTTCCAGGGAAACGCGATCTCGAAGCGTTCGTCGGCGAGCCCCCGCAGAATATGGTCAGCTGCCTCCTCCGACGAGATCAGGAACGGCATGGGAAAGTCGTTCTTGCGGGTCAGCGGCGTGTCGACGAAACCGGGATTGATCAGCACCATCCGGACGCCGGAGCGCTCGAGTTCGGGATAGAGCGCCTCGCACATGTTGATCAGCGCCGCCTTGGTCGCACCGTAACCGGCAGCCCCAGGCAGGCCGGTGTAACCCGAGACCGATGCGGTGACGGCGATCCGGCCCGCCCGCCGCGCGACCATCCGGGGCATGATGGCTTCGAGGCAGTTGACCGTCCCCATGACATTCAGTGCGAACATCTCGCCGATGATCGCCGCATCGAATGTCTGCAGCGTCTCGTGCCGGTATGTGCCCGCGCAGAAGGCGGCGAGCGAGATCGGCGCCAGTTTCGTTTCGATGGCGGCGACAACATTCGCGGTCATGGGCCGATCGGTAACATCGAGTTCGTAGGCGTGGATTGTACTTGGCTGCGCCGATACGAGTTCCTCAAGTGCCGTCCGGTTGCGCGCACTTGCGGCAACGGTCCAGCCCTGTTGCGCCAGCCGGAGGGCAAGGGCACGGCCGATGCCGGAGCTTGCGCCGGTCAGCCAGGCAACCTTCGGCTGCTGCGCATCCTCCGTCCGATTGTCACCGTTGCCCATCCGACGTTCCCCTATCCCTACGTTTCTCCGCGGCCAGCCGCCAAGGCCACGCGCGGCTCAATCGCTCCCGCCTGCCTGCGGCCGATCGCGCGCTGCAACTCCTGCTGGGCGACATCGTCGATCGGAAAACCCCACATCAACCACACCGCGGCGAGTTTCGGCGCGATGGGCAGCCAGGCGTAGAGCATCGCAAGCGCTTCAATGCCCGCAGGATTGCCGCCGGACGTACGCGGGACGAAGCCGAAGAGGGCGAGCAGCGGAAAGACTGCGCCGGCCGCAGCGGCAAGCGAAAGCTTGGTCGCCAGACTCCAAGCGGCGAAATAGATGCCGGAGCGCTGCGCCCCCGAGCGGGCGACATCGTGTTCGATGACGTCGGCCTGGATCGACGGCGGTATGGCAAGGTCGAAGCTCAAGAGCAGGCCGGTGGCGATGCAGATCGCCGCGAAGGCGAGCAAGTCGCCGTCGCTCAAGAAACCCGAAAGGGCGAACACCGGACAGGTCGCAAGCATGGCGAAGCACCATGCCCGGTGCTTGCCCAGGCGGCCGGCAGCCAACAGCGCGATCGGAACGCCGAGGACGGCGGAGACGAAGTAGGCAAGCAGCAACGGCCCGCGCCAGTCAGGCGCGCCCAGCCGATCGGAGACGAAATAGAGAAACAGCGTCGCGGGAATGGCATTGGCAAAGCCGTTAAGCAGAAAGGCGGCAATCAAGCGCAGGAATGGTCGATTGGCGGCCATGAAACGCAGGCTTGCAAGAAGATGCAGGTTTTTGCTCGAGCGATCGGCCGGTTCAGGGACGGCGACGACCGCCGCGATGCCCGCAAGCGGCAGAAGGGTCGCAACCAGGATCGCCATCACCTGAAGCCCGTGCGGCCTTGCGCCGGCCGACAAGCCGACGGCGAACGGCAGGCTCACGGCGACGAGGATGCCAAGGAGCGTCGCGCTCTCGCGGTAAGCGGAGATGCGTGTTCGCTCCACATAGTCTCCCGAAAGCTCGGCGCCCCAGGCCGTATAGGGCAGCGACGTCCAGGTAAAGCCGATCGAGATCATCGCACCCCAGAGCATGAGGTAGGCCGCACCAGCATCGTCCGGTGGCCAGAACAGCATCACCGCCGAAACCGTCGTCAGCGGCAGGGAAATCAGGAAGAAGCCGCGCCGCCGTCCGCCGGCACCCCGCCAGGCATCCGCCAGCCAGCCGAACACAGGGTCGATCGCGGCATCGAAGAGGCGGATCGTGAGAAGCACGACGCCAACAGTCGCAAGAGGCACGCCCAGGGCTTCCGAGTAAAAGGTGGGCACGATGATGTAAAACGGCAGGGCAAGGGCGGCCAGAGGCAGGGCCGGCAGCGCATAGGCAAGGAGGACGCCGCGATTGAGGCGGTGTCTTCCCGTCGGATCGGCATTTTTCGCGCTCGACGCCTTGCCCATGCCTCAGCGTCTCCTGAACGCGACATGCGTCCACGCCACCGGCAATCCAAACTTGGTGACGAAGGCGGTGTTCAGCACTGTCCCGTCGGGTCTGAGCGTCATGGTATCGTGGAAGCGGACCTGGTTCGTGCGCTTGGCCGCGTCGAGGAAGACGAGATAGGAAAAGCGCGCGACGTTGCCGTCGATGCGCAACTGCGTTTCGCCGGCCACATCCTCGCGCGTGCCGCGGTAGCGGCCGGGCGCTATCTTGACGAAACGCCACGTCTTGCGGTCACGGCTGCCGTCGTCGAAGACGAAGTCCTCGCGAAGGCTCAAGACGCGCCCGTTCCAGGTTCCAACAAGCATGACCGTGAACGTCCGCCTGAGGCCGGTGATGGCGCGAAAGCTGCCCGTCGCATGCGTTCGTCCGGCAAAGAAACCTTCAAGCGTGAAGTCCTTTGCGACGGCCGCATGGCCGCCAGACATGAGGACGAACGACAGGTTGACGAGCAGCGCCGCTATCAGGCGCACGCAGATCGCCCGTCTTTGTTGCGATTGTTTCGATGTCGTTGCGCCGGGCATCGGAGTGCTCCCTCCGTCACGTCAGAGCTTCGGGCCGATGCGGGCAATGCCCGTCTCGCCGTCGTTGCGGATCCATTTCAGCCGCTCATCGTCGACCCGGTAAAGTTCGAAGCACATCGGGCGGCCATCGTACCAGGTGCGAAATTTCTGGCAGAGCCTATCGGCCTCGATCCACCAGCTTCCAACGTCCTTCGGCTGGACGAAACGGCCAAGCCCGAGCGCTTCGCCGTCGCCATCGACGCTACCGTCCTGCCTGTAGTTGAGCGGAAATTCGCCGCCGAACGGGGCAGCCAGGTAAATCCGCCGGCCGACGACCTCCTGGCGGATGTCTTCTGTCGCGTACCGCTGAGCGGCCTGCAGGTCGGTTGCGGCAAAAATTGCTGCAATGAACAGAACAATCCTGAGCATCGGTGACCACCTTGTCGCTCCAATCCCCAGGGGTATACGGCGCGAAGGCGCGATCGGATCTCCTTGCCCGAGATTTTGCCAGGCAGGCGAACCTTGTCGATGCAGGGCGCCGTCAGCCCGCGCCGATCAGGCCCTTGACCCGCCGGGCGAGCACCTCAGCGGTAAAGGGCTTCGTCACCACCTCCATGCCACGATCGAGATGGCCGTGGTTGAGGACGGCATTTTCGGCATAGCCGGTCACGAACAGCACGTTGAGCTCGGGTCTCTTTACGCGCACGGCATCGGCAAGCTGCCGTCCGTTCATGCCGTTTGGCAACCCCACATCGGTGACCAGCAGGTCGATATCGGGCCGGGCGTCGAGAACCCTTAGGGCCGACGCACCGTCACCGGCCTCCAGCACTGCGTATCCCAGCTCCTCGAGGATTTCGACCGCCACCATTCTGACGAGCGGTTCGTCGTCGACCACCAGGATCGTGTGCCCGCCCGAGGATCCGGGCGCCGGCGCCGTCTCGAGCGGCATCTCCGGGCCATGCTCTTCCGCAACATGGCGCGGCAGGTAGATGCAGATCATCGTGCCCTTGCCAACTTCGGAATAGATGCGCACGGCACCGCCCGACTGGCCGGCAAAACCGTAGACCATGGAGAGGCCGAGGCCCGTGCCCTGGCCGATCGGCTTTGTGGTGAAGAACGGATCGAAGGCGCGGGCGACCACATCCGGCGGCATGCCGGTGCCGGTGTCGCTGACACACAGGGAGACATATTGCCCGGGCGACAGCCCGCGTTGCGCCGCCCCGCGCTCATCAAGCCAGCGATTGCCGGTTTCGATCGTCAGCCGGCCGCCATCCGGCATCGCGTCCCGGGCATTGATGCAAAGATTGAGCAGGGCATTCTCCAGCTGGCCGACATCGACGAAGGCCGTCCAGAGCCCGCCGGCTCCGACCGTCTCAACGGCGACGCCCGGCCCGACGCTGCGGGTGACGAGGTCCTGCATGCCGGCGATGATGCGGTTGATGTCCGACGGTTTGGGATCGAGCGTCTGCCTGCGGGAAAAGGCAAGGAGGCGCTGCGTCAGGGATGCTGCCCGCTTCACCGCCCCTTGCGCGCCGGTCATGTAGCGGTCGATCTCACTGATGCGCCCTTGCGCAAGCCGTGTCTTCATCAGGTCGAGACTGCCGCTGATGCCGGCCAGGATGTTGTTGAAGTCGTGGGCAAGGCCGCCGGTCAGCTGGCCGACGGCCTCCATCTTCTGTGCCTGGCGCAGAGCGTCCTCGGCCTGCACCAGGGCTTCGGTGCGTTCGACCACGCGCTGCTCCAGCGTGTCGTTGAGCGTGCGCAGCGCGGCAAGCGCGCCATCGCGCTCCGCTTCGACAGCGCGCCGCTCCTCGATATCGACGAGAACACCGAGGAATTTCGCCGCGCTACCGTCGGCGCCGAGCTCCACCCGGCCGTTGGCTTCGAGCCAGCGATAGGATCCCTCCTTTCGGAGCGTCCGGTACTGGTGCGCGTAGGCGCCACCTTTTTCCAGGACCTCCTGGATGGAAGCGGTGACGCGCTGCTGGTCGTCGGGATGAACCGCTTCGACGATTTCGGCAAGGGTCAGACCGGCTCGTGCGCGCTGCGGATCGAGACCGAAGGCAAGCGTGAATCCATCGTCCACCGTGAAGCGATCGCACGGGATATCCCAGATCCAGGTGCCGATGATCGCACCTGCCGCCATCGCAAGCTGCACCCGCTGAACATTGTCGCGCGCAAAACTCTCGCTTTCGCGCAACGCCGCCTCCGCCACCTTTCTCGCCGTCACGTCGCGAAAGAGCACCGCGACCTGACGCAGGCTCTGAGGCTCGATGCGCGTCGCCGACACCTCGATGTGCCGCCCGACCGACTGGAACTCCTGTTCGAAGCGAACGGGCTCACCGGTGCGCAGCACGCCGCCATAGATGTCGAGCCAGACATCGGCGTTGGATGGTTCGATCTCTCGAAGCCGCTTGCCGACAATGTCCGAGATCCCGGTGTGTCGTCCATAGCCGGAATTGGCCTCGAGATGCACGTAGTCGTTCAGCGGTCCCTCGGGCCCATCGATGAAGCCGATGATGCAGAAGCCGTCGTCGATCGCTTCGAACAGGGCACGGTAGCGTGCTTCCGCGCTCAGTAGCGCGTCCTGCCGATCCAACGCCTGGAGCCGCAGGACTTCTTCCTCGAGTTGCTCACGGGACAAGGATTTAACGGTGGTCATCCCTTTACTCACATTTCCCGCTTCATGGCGCAGTGCGCTGGTTTGGGCGCTGGTTCGGGCGCTGGTCTGGATGTCGATCATCCCAGAGCGCGGAAAGCGCTCCGATGATGGCATTGCGGCTATAGGGCTTGCGCACGATCGGCACACCGGCGAGTTCCGGCGGCAGATCCGCGCCCTCGCCGTAGCCGGTGGCGAAGACGAAAGGCGTTCCCCTGCGCACGAGTTCCGTGGCTATCCCGAAGGAATTGGTCTGGCCAAGATTGATATCGAGAATGGCAAGTGCCGGGGGCGCCGCTTCGATATGCGCCATGGCCTGTTGCACCGAGCTTGCCGTCGAGACGTCCGACAGGCCTTCGTCCGCCAGCATCGCTTCGAGATCGAGCGCGATCAGGATCTGGTCCTCGACGATCAGGACCCTCGGGTCGGCCCCGTGCAGGCCGCTCTGCGCGAGCAAGGCGCCGTCTGTCACGCGTGTCGTCGTTTTTTCACCGGATGCCGTGAGCTTCACATGCACAGAAGGGATGCCGAAATCGGCCTCGAGCCCCGACGGATTGAAGCGGATCGCGCTCCGCCCGTTCAGGTCGTAAGGAACACTGCGCTCGATCAGCGCACTGCCGAAGCCGCTGCGCGACGGGATAGAGACAAGCGGACCGCCGCGCTCACGCCAGGAAATGCTGCAATCCGCGCCGGTCATCGTCCAGGTCACCTCGACCTCACCGGTTGCAACGGAAAGCGCGCCATACTTGGCGGCGTTGGTCGCCAGTTCGTGGAAGACCAGCGCCATCACCGAGAAGGCACGACTGTCGAGCCAGACGGCAGGGCCATCGAGCGTCACGGTGGAGGCCTTCGCCCTGTAGGGCTGAAGCTCGGCTTCGAGAAGGTCGGACAGGATGCCTCCGCCGTCGCCGCGCACCACCTGGTCGTGCGCGATCGCGAGCGCCTCGATGCGGCCCTGAAGGGTCGCGACATAGTCTTCGAGCGAGTTCTTGTGATGCTGCGGGCTCGTCACCAGGGACTTGATCACGGCAAGGATATTCTTGACGCGGTGGCTCAGTTCCTGGTTCAGCATGCGTTGGCGAACCTCGGATTTGCGACGCTCGCCGGCCATCAGTTCGTTGTGCCGGAGCACCACCTCGACGATTGCGACCCGGACGATTTCGGCGATTTCCCGCTCGGCCTCCGACCAAGATTGCGCCTGTCCCTGAACCGTCTCCTTCCAGATGGCGAAACTCTTGCGCGGGGTGAGACGGTCGCCGAGGGGACCGCTTTCGTAGGTCTTTTCCGGATTGCCGGCCCAGTTCAGGGTCTGCACCAGTTCCTTGCGGAAGAACAGCAGGCAATCCGATCCGGTCTGCGACAGGGGGATTGCAAGCACGCCCGAGGCCTTCTCTCGGTAGGCTGCGGCTTCCGGGAGCTTCTGCGAAAGCGTGTGCGTTGCCCAGACACGACCTTCGCTGGTCAGGCGCAGGAAATCCAGAAGACCGGCCACCTCGCCGTCGCCGGGTGTGGTGCCGAGCCCTGTCCATTGGCCATCGAAGATCAGCCCGATACCGTCGTTCGGCAGCAATTGCGAGAATTCACGCAGGCTCTGGCGCAACAGTTCGCCCACATCCTCGTGATGGGACGACAGGATAAGAAAGCGATCGAGCGCCTCGCGAGTGCCGGCAACGGCCGCAACCCGCCGGCGTTCCTTCAGAGATTTCAGGTGCAGCGAGAAGAACTCGCCGAAAACCTCCATGGCGACGCGCTGGGCCATGGGCAGCGCCCGCGGCGAGTAATGGTGGCAGGCGATCAGACCCCAGAGCTGGCCGTCGAGGATGACCGATATCGACATGGACGCGGCAACGCCCATGTTGCGCAAGTATTCGCAATGGACCGGCGAAACGCTGCGCAGGTGGGCGAAGTTGAGGTCCAGCGGCTCGCCGGACCCGTCAAGCACGGGCTCGACCGGAACCCGCGCGCCGCTTGCGTCGGAAATGACGCGGATGGTGTTCTTCAGATACAGCGCGCGCGCCTGCTGCGGAATGTCGCTGGCGGGGAAATACTGGCCGAGGAAGCTCTCCAGGTCGGCGCGTTTCGTTTCGCTCACCACCTTGCCCGAGCCATCCTGCTCGAAGCGGTAGATCATCACCCGGTCATAGCCCGTGGCGCCGGCGACGATGCGGCCGGCGCGCTGCACCAGGCGATCGACGTCGGTGATGTCCCTGATGCGGCCGATCATCTCGCGGGCGATGTGCAGGGGTTGCCCGATCGACGGGGCCGGCTCGAACTCGATGATGACGGCGGACTTGTGGAGGTGAACGGCGATGTCGAACATGCGGTCGCCGAGGGCTATGTCGAGCAGCAGCGCCGGCCGCGAAGCGGCGTTGGCGGCTGCAAGCGCATTGCGCAGGTCATGCAGCAACTTCGGTCCGAGCACGTCGGCGAGCGGATGGCCGAGAAGCCCGCCCGGCCGGTCGAGCATTGCGGCGGCATTCGCCGACATGCGCTCGATCGTCGTAAACCCGATATCGCAGGCCAGAAGACAACCGTGCGACTGGATGCTGCCGGGAATGTGTATCGGCTCGCGATCGCAGGTGTCGAGCGTGACGGGATCAGTGGGCGACAACGGTATCACCTTCGAAGCATTGGAGAGCGAGGGCGAAGACGGCATTGGCGACAAACGCAGCCCGTTCGATGTCGAAGTCGCGCGCCTGTTCCAGAAGCGTGAGAAATGCCGGCCAGCGCGATGTGTCGTTGGACATCAAGACGAGGTGCCGGGCGCCATAGGTTTCATCCAGACCGAGTGCACTCGCCCTTTGACTGAGAACCCGCGCGCCGAGCGTCGAGCCTTCAAGCACGTAGAGGGCGCCGAGCAGCCCACTTGGGTCGGAAAGGTCGAGGTCCGCCTGTGGATGACGCCGTGGAGAAAGGCCGAGATCGGTCGCATCCATGGCCAGCGTGTCGGTGACTCCGCAGGGCCGCCAGTTCCAACCCTCCGGCCAGACGGCCTCTTTCAGCGCCTGATCCATCGCTAGGCGAAACGGCAAGAGCCGCTCGACATAGCGCCGATAGTCCTCGAGCGTGCTGAACGAACCGACCGCGGCATCAACCTGTTGATGGCCCTCCCGCGTCCTGCTCCTCAGTTCAAACCGTTGTTCATTGCCACGCATGCACCCTCCGCACCGCCATTACTCGCCACCTCGCAACGGCCGAAAGCGGCGGGAACGAGCAGAAGCGAGCGTGGCCGAAAACCAAAATCGCAAGGAAAACTAGGGCGTTGTCTCGGCAGCGGCAAGGGAAGCCCCCCGTTTTTCAGGGGAGGAATCCATCCGCGCAATCCCGTGTTCCGACACTTGGGGACTAGATACGACGGCAACGGTTTGACAAAATAGGCGGGCAAGGGGTTGACGATTCGATGACGATTTTCTTCAAGGCAGCGGTTCCCGACGATGTGGCATTCGGGATGATTGAGCAGTGCTTTTCCAATTCAGACGATTTCGACGGGTATCTCGATATCTTCGGCGAACACACGGAACAGACCATTTCCTGGAGCAAGGGCAGGTCCGTCGAGGAGTTCAAGGACCAGATCACCGAAGCGCTGCGCTCGGCCTGGGAGGCGGCCCCGCACTGGCAGGTGTATGAACGGCGCGAGGACCGCGACGACGCAGACACCAACGAAATCCGCAGAGCCGCCATCCATCTGACGCGCAGCTATGGCGGCGTCATTGTCATCACGCTCAGCCTGCTCGGACGCCGCAGCAGCAGCAACGACGTCGAACTGGTGTTCGTCTGCTTCCAGGAAGACGCCCAGCGCCGGAATTTCCGTGTCCGCTACGACGGAAAGTTCATCGCCGTCTAAGGCCTTGTGCGTTCGTAAAACACGCCAAGAGGACGCTCCAGCTCTCTGATTCCTGAGCATCTTCCTGCCTCCACTTGAAAACAGGATGCTCTGGCCACGTCATGATCCGGCCCCGGGAATGACGATCGGCATTCAGGGATGGTGCAACACGCTCATGCCGCCATCGACCGTCAGGCAGGTGGCGTTCATGAAGGGGCATTCGTCGGAGATCATGAACAGCGCCGCCTTGGCGATCTCCTGCGGTGTCGCGATGCGCCCGCCGGGGTGAAGCTTCATGGTGGCCGCCTCGGCCGCGACCGGATCGGCAAATGAATTCCAGTAGTCGACGACCTTTTGCGTCCGCACGTAGCCCGGCGCCAGCGCATTCACCCGCACGCCCTGCCCCGCATATTCGAGACCGAGCGACTTGGTCATGCCGAGAAGCGCATGCTTGGCGACGGGATAGGGAAAGGTGTGCGGAATGATGGTGAAGGCGTGGGTCGAGGCGATGTTGAGGATGACGCCGCCGCCAGCTGCGATCATGCCCGGCAGCACCGCCTTGCTGCAGTTCCACGCCCCCTTGAGGTTGATGTCGAAGCAACGCTGCCAGTCGGCATCGGAGACGTCGAGAGGCTCGAAGAACACGTTGACGCCGGCATTGTTGACCAGCGCATTCGGCTGGCCGATCTCGCGTGCGGCCGTGGCAACGGCCCGGCCGATGGCGTCCGCATCGGCGATGTCCGCTGTGGCGTAGCCGACCGTTCCGCCCGCCGCCCGTAGCCGCTCGGCCTCAGCCGCGATCAGATCACCGTCGCGATCGATGAGGAAGAGGCTCGCCCCTTCCCCCAGGAACTCCCAGGCAATGGCAAGGCCGATGCCCTGTGCCGCGCCCGTGATAACGACGCGCTTCCCATCGAGACGACCCGCCATCTCAGTGCTCCCTACCACTCGGCGACGCTGCCGTCGGCGTGGCGCCAGATCGGATTGCGCCAGCGGTGGCCCTCTTTGGCGCGTTCGATGACATATTGCTCATCCACCTCGATGCCGAGGCCAGGCCCTTGCGGGATCGACACGAATCCATCCGCATAGTGGAACACTTCCTTGTTCGAGATGTAGTCGAGAATGTCGTTGGCCTCGTTGTAGTGGATGCCGAGGCTCTGCTCCTGGATGAAGGCGTTGTAGCTGACGGCGTCGACCTGCAGGCAGGCGGCAAGCGCGATCGGTCCGAGCGGGCAATGCGGCGCCAGCGCCACGTCGTAAGCCTCGGCCATCGCCGCGATCTTGCGGCACTCGGTGATGCCGCCGGCATGCGAGAGGTCCGGCTGCAGGATATCGACATAGCCGTCCGACAGCACCGACTTGAAGTCCCAGCGCGAATAGAGGCGCTCACCAAGCGCGATCGGCGTCGAGCAATGGTTGGCGATTTCCTTCAGTGCCTCGCGGTTTTCCGAAAGCACCGGCTCTTCGATGAACATCAGGTTGAAGGGCTGCAATTCCCTGGCGAGCACCTTGGCCATCGGCCGGTGCACGCGACCGTGGAAATCGACGCCGATGCCGATATGCGGACCGATCGCCTCGCGGATCGTCGCGATGGTCTCGACCGCTTTCTCCACCTTTTCCCAGGTGTCGACGATCTGCATCTCCTCGCAGCCGTTGAGCTTGATCGCCTGGAAGCCGCGGGCGACCACGTCGCGCGCATTGTTGGCGACGTCGGAGGGGCGGTCGCCGCCGATCCAGGAATAGACCTTGATGCGGTCACGCACCTGACCGCCGAGAAGGGCGTGGATCGGTTGGCCATAGGCCTTGCCCTTGATGTCCCAGAGCGCCTGGTCGATGCCGGCGATCGCCGACATGTGAACGGCGCCGCCGCGATAGAAACCGCCACGATACATAACCTGCCAGTGGTCTTCGATCAGCAGCGGATCCTTGCCGACCAGATAGTCCGAGAGCTCGTTGACCGCAGCCTCGACGGTCAGGGCCCGGCCTTCGACGACCGGCTCGCCCCAGCCGACGATCCCCTCGTCCGTTTCGATCTTCAAAAACAGCCAGCGCGGCGGGACGATGTAGGTGGTGAGCTTGGTGATCTTCATGGGTGCGATATCCGCTGGGTGGAACGAGGCGGCGACAGCCGCCGGGGGACTGGTTTCAGCGCGCCGTCGGGGCGGCGGGCCGGTGACGTTCGACGGCGAGCTTGAGGTCGCGAGCCGCCAGATCCAGCATGCGCATGGAACAGTCGCGCGCCCGCGCCTTGTCACGCAGGCGCAGCGCCTCAACCAGTTCACCATGGATGTCGACGGCTTCGTCGCGGCGAACGGCGACCTCGTTGGAGGCATGCAGCGAGAACTTCAGCGCCGCCTGGATGATGCCGACAAGCTGGAGAAAGACCTGGTTGTGGCTGGCTTTGAGCAGGCAGGTATGAAAGGCGACGTCGGCGTCGGTGAAACCGATGAGGTCACGTTCGCCGTCGCGCATCGCCTGCCAGGCGCGCTCGAGATCGGCGATTTCCTGGACAGTGGCGCGTTCGGCCGCAAACTCCGCCGCAGCCGGTTCGATCGCCCGGCGCGCTTCAAGGATGCAATTCAGGAGGTCGAACTCAAAGATGCGCTCGCCGATCCAGTCGAGCACCTGTGAATCCAAGATGTTCCATTCGTCTTTGTTGCACACGATCGTGCCGACCCGGGAGCGGCCACGCACCATGCCCTTCGATTCCAGCACCTTCAGCGTTTCGCGGATCACGGTGCGGCTGACGCCGTAGCGTTCGCAAAGGTCGTTTTCGCGCGGCAGGAAAGAGCCGACCGGGAAGATGTCGGCGCAGATGTCCGAGGCGATGGCGCGTGTCACGTTTTTCTGCACACGTGGCCGCCGCTGGGCGCGCTCTTCCACACCGCTTCGCTGCTGCTGTTCTTCCACCGGCATCTCCTCCCGCTCCTGGCTCCCTGCCGCTCCATAGCGCAGACGCCGGATCGCGACAACGCGGCCAGTCGCGCTATCGTAAGACATCACTATCTCATTCATCATACAAAGGCAATTGACGAATATGATGATTCATCATACACAAATGCGGACTGCAGGAGGCAGTTCACCAGGGAGAGAGATCATGCGCTTTATCAAGGCAGCCATTCTGGCTGGCACCGTCGCCGTGTTTGCAGCCACTTCGGCCTTCGCCGCCGACGTCAAGATCGGCTTCATCGTCAAGCAGCCGGAAGAGCCGTGGTTCCAGGACGAATGGAAGTTCGCCGACGTCGCCGCCAAGGAAAAAGGCTTCACCCTCGTCAAGATCGGCGCAGAAGACGGCGAGAAGGTCCAGTCGGCGATCGACAATCTCGGCGCCCAGGGTGCACAGGGCTTCATCGTCTGCACGCCTGACGTCAAGCTCGGCCCCGGCATCGTCGCCAAGGCAGCCGCCAACGACCTCAAGCTGATGACCGTCGACGACAGGCTGGTCAATGCCGATGGCAGCCCGATCGAAGACGTGCCGCATATGGGCATCTCGGCGACCAAGATCGGCGAGGCCGTCGGCCAGGCGATCTCCGACCAGGTCAAGAAGCGCGGCTGGGACCCGAAGGACGTCGGTGTGATCCGCGTTTCCTACGATCAGTTGCCGACGGCCGTCGACCGCGTCGAAGGCGCCCTTTCCGTGCTCAAGGCCAGCGGCTTTGCGGAAGCCAACATCTTCGACGCTCCGCAGGCAAAAACCGACACCGAGGCCGCACTCAACGCCTCGACGATCGTGCTCAACAAGAATGCCAGCATCAAGAAGTGGGTCGCGATCGGCCTCAACGACGAAGCGGTACTCGGCGCCGTGCGCGCCACCGAAACGGTCGGCATCCCCGCCGACAGCATGATCGGAGTCGGCATCGGCGGCGCGGATTCGGCGATCAACGAGTTCAAGAAGCCTTCGGCCACCGGCTTCTTCGGCACGGTCATCATCTCGCCGAAGCGCCACGGCTACGAGACCGCGCTCAACATGTATGAGTGGATCGCCAACGGCAAGGAACCGGAAAAGCTGACGCTTACCGCGGGCCAACTGGCGCTGCGCGACAACTACGAAGCGGTCCGCAAGGACCTCGGCATCGAGTAATCGCGGTTCGCGAGACAAGATCACGATTGTTTGGGTCGGACCGACCCAAACAAGAAACGTGATCGATTCTGGTCGTTTAGAGCGGGATGCGGGCGGAAAACCGCACACACTTTTCCTCATCCCGCTCTATCGGCCCGGCGGTTTGGCCGCCGGGCGTTCCGTTTCGGAGCCGCGCATGCAAGACTTTCTTGAATTCCGTTCCATCTCGAAGGGCTATCCGGGTGTCCAGGCGCTGTCGGATGTCTCGTTTTCCGTTCGCAAAGGTGCTGTCCACGGCCTCATGGGCGAAAATGGCGCCGGCAAGTCGACGCTGATCCGTTTATTGTCGGGCGACCAGACTGGCGACGACGGCGAAATCCTGATCGACGGCGAGACCCAGAGCTATCGCTCCGTGCGCGACGCCTTTCGTGCGGGCGTCATCGTCATCCACCAGGAACTGCAGCTCGTGCCGGAGCTGACGGTCGCCGAAAACCTCTGGCTCGGCCACTTTCCAGGCAAGGGCGGCGTGATCGACCGCCGCCAGTTGATCCGTGTCGTCGGCGAGAAGCTCGCCGAAATCGGCATCGACGTCGATCCGTCCGCCAAGATCGCATCGCTGTCGATCGGCGAGCGCCAGATGGTCGAGATCGCCAAGGCGGTGATGCTTGATGCGCGGGTGATCGCGCTCGACGAACCGACGTCGTCGCTGTCGTCGCGCGAAAGCGAAATCCTGTTTGCCCTGATCGAACGCCTGCGTGCGCGCGGCACGGTGATCCTCTACGTGTCTCACCGTCTCGACGAGATCTTCCGGCTTTGCGACAGCCTGACGGTATTGCGCGACGGCAGGCTTGCCGCCCATCACCCCGATATTTCCAGAGTGACGCGCGACCAGATCATCGCCGAGATGGTCGGGCGCGAGATCTCCAATATCTGGGGCTGGCGCGCCCGCGACCTCGGAACCGAGCGGCTTCGCGTCGAAACGGTCTGCGGGCCGAAACTGAAAACCCCCTTGAGCTTTTCCGTCCGTCGCGGCGAGATCCTCGGCTTCTTCGGCCTGATCGGCGCCGGCCGCAGCGAGATGACCCGGCTCGTCTACGGCGCAGACAGACGCCAGCGCGGAACAGTGACGATCGACGGCACGATCGTGCAGGCCGACAGCCCGCCGCATTCCATCCGCGCCGGCATGGTGCTGTGCCCCGAAGACCGCAAGTTCGACGGCATCGTGCAGGGGCGGAGCATCGAGGAGAACATGGCGATCTCATCGCGCCGGCACTTCTCGCCCTTCGGCCTCCTCAACCTGAAGAAGGAGGCAGAGCTGGCCGATCGCTTTATCGCCAAGCTCAGGGTGCGCACGCCCTCGCGCCGGCAGGACATCATCAATCTCTCCGGCGGCAACCAGCAGAAGGTCATTCTTGGCCGCTGGCTGTCCGAACAGGGGGTGAAGGTGCTGATCATCGACGAACCGACGCGCGGCATCGACGTCGGCGCCAAATCGGAGATCTACGAAATCCTGTACGAGCTCGCGGCGCAAGGCATGGCGATCGTCGTCATCTCCAGCGAACTGCCCGAAGTGATGGGCATTACCGACCGCATCCTCGTGATGTGCCAGGGCCGTATCGCTGCCGATATTGCGCGCGCCGACTTCGACGAGCGCCGCATCCTCACCGCCGCCCTTCCCGATGTTCCAGCCGACGAGGCTCAGCCGTCATGACTTCCTTGAAAAAACTCCTACTCGGCGAACAGGGTCTCGTCGTCATCTTCGCCGTTGCCTTCGCCATCGTGTCGCTGACCGTCCCGAACTTCCTCACCGAGCGAAACATGCTCGGCCTGCTGCAATCGGTCGTCACCATCGGCATCGTCGCCTGCACGATGATGTTCTGCCTCGCCTCCAGGGATTTCGACCTCTCGGTCGGTTCCACCGTCGCCTTTTCGGGCATGATTGCGGTCATGGCTTCGAACGCGTCGGGCTCCATCCTGCTCGGGCTTGCCGCAGCACTCCTTTGCGGCGGTATCGTCGGCCTCATCAACGGCGTGGTCATCGCCCATTTCCGCATCAACGCGCTGATCACGACGCTCGCTACCATGCAGATCGTGCGCGGCTTCGCCCTGATTGCGTCCGATGGTCGCGCCGTCGGCATCAACGATCCCGGTTTCTACCAGCTGGCACTGTCGAAGTTCTTGGGCATCCCGACGCCGATCTGGGTGATGGGCTTCTTCTTCCTCGTCTTCGGCTTCATCTTGAACCGCACCGTCTTCGGCAAGAACACGCTGGCGATTGGAGGCAACCCCGAGGCATCGCGTCTCGCCGGTGTCAATGTCGCAAACATGCGCATCTGGATCTTCGCGCTGCAGGGGCTCGTCTGCGCCGTTGCGGGCGTGCTTCTCGCCTCACGCATCACCTCCGGCCAGCCGAACGCGGCAACGGGTCTCGAACTCTCGGTCATCTCGGCCTGCGTGCTCGGCGGCGTCTCGCTTGCCGGCGGCCGGGCGGCCATGACCGGGGTGATTGTCGGCGTGCTGATCATGGGCATTGCCGAGAACGTCATGAACCTGCTCAACATCCAGGCTTTCTACCAATATGTGGTGCGCGGCCTGATCCTGCTGCTCGCCGTACTTCTCGACAACCTGCGCTCGGCCGCGGCCGGCCGCCGCAGCTAGCGACATGGCCGACGACATCCTCCTGCTTAAGAATGACGAAGGGCTCACCGTCGAGGTGAGCCCGATTGGCGGCGCCATCCTGTCTGCGCACTGGCAGGGCAAGCCCTTTCTTGCCCCGACGCCGACCCCGGGCCTCGCCTCGCAGCTGCTGGGGGCCGAGGCCTGTTTTCCGCTCGTCCCCTTCGGCAACAGGATCGAAGACAACCGTTTCCAGTTCGAAGGCGATGACTGCTGCCTCGCGCCCAACACGCACGATCCGCTGGTTCTGCACGGCGACGGCTGGCTCAACCGCTGGACGATCGGCAACAGGAACCAGCGGTCGCTTGTGCTCCATCACCGGCAGGAGGCCAGTGTCGCCACGCCTTTTGCCTATGAGACCGTGCAGGCAATCACCATCGACGACAACCGCCTCAGCCTTTCGCTCGCCGTGACCAACCGCGCTTCCCGGCCCCTGCCCTACGGCCTCGGTTTCCACCCCTATTTTCCGCGCACGGAGCAAATGCGCCTCTTTGCCCGTGCGGCACGATACTGGACCGAGCGGGAGAACCATCTTCCAGAGACCGCAAGCCCAATTCCTGCAGACCTGGACTTTTCGATCGGCGCGACATTGCCCGAGCGCTGGCTCAACAATGCCTTCGACCAATGGGACGGGATGATGAGCGTCGAGTGGCCGGAGGACGACCTGTGCGTTTCACTGAAAGCGGACGAGCCCTTCCGTCACTTCGTCCTCTACTCCCCTTCCGCTGACGCCGGCCATTTCTGCTTCGAACCCATGACCCATCGTCCGAACGCGCACCACCTTCAACAAGGCGGCGGCCTTGTGCGGCTGGAACCCGACGAAAGCCTGAAGGGCACGATCGTGCTGCGGGTCGAGGCGTCGGGCGCGACAGGGTAAGGCGGCGCGCAGGCCCTTCGGGACGCGCACCGCAGCGGAAATTGTTTGCCGGCTATCGAAACCCTCGCGCTAGCCGCCGAACGTGTAGTCGGCGATCGAATGCGGCTTCATCTCGATCGAGAACCCTGGCCGTTCCGGCGGCATGTAGGCGGCGTTCTCGATCACGCATGGATCGATGAAGTGTTCGTGCAGATGGTCGACATATTCGATCACGCGCCCATCCTTGGTGCCGGAAACGGCGATGTAATCGATCATCGAAAGATGCTGGACATATTCGCAAAGACCGACTCCACCGGCATGCGGCCAAACGGGAAGTCCGTACTTGGCAGCGACGAGCAGCACCGCCAGCACCTCGTTCAGACCACCCATGCGGCAACTGTCGATCTGGACGATATCGATCGCGCCTTCGGCGATGAACTGCTTGAACATGATGCGGTTCTGGCACATCTCGCCGGTCGCGACCTTTACCGGTCCGATCGCCTGGCGGATCTTGCGGTGACCGGCGACATCGTCGGGGCTTGTCGGCTCCTCGATGAAGAAGGGCTTGGCAAAGGCAAGCTGCTTGACCCAGTCGATCGCTTCGCCAACCTCCCAGACCTGGTTGGCGTCGATCATGAGGTAGCGGTCCGGCCCGATGACCTCGCGCGCGATCGTCAGGCGCCGGATATCGTCGGCAAGATCGCGGCCGACTTTCATCTTGATGTGGTTGAAGCCCTCGTCGATTGCCTCCTGGGCAAGGCGTCTGAGCTTCTCGTCGTCATAGCCGAGCCAGCCGGCCGACGTCGTATAGCAGGCATAGCCTTCCTTCTTGAGCGTCGCGATGCGCGCAGCCTTGCCGGGCTCGGCCTTCTTGAGGATCGCGACTGCTTCGTCACGCGTCAGCACGTCAGTCATGTAGCGATAGTCGACGATGTCGGCGATCTCTTCCGGCGTCATCTCGGCGACGAGCCGCCAGACGGACTTGCCCGCTTCCTTCGCAAGCAGATCCCAGACGGCGTTGACCACGGCGCCGGTTGCCAGATGCATCGCCCCCTTTTCCGGACCGATCCAGCGCAACTGGCTGTCGCTCGTCAGATGCCGCCAGAAGCGGCCGGGATGAGCGAGGATGTCGGCCGTATCCTGGCCGACGATCAGGTGCCGCATCGCCTTGATTGCCATGCAGCAGATGTCGTTGCCGCGGCCGATGGTGAAGGTGAGACCATGACCCGCGATGCCGTCCTTGTCGGTGTCGAGAATGACATAGGCCGCGGAGTAATCCGGGTCCGGGTTCATCGCGTCGGAACCGTCAAGGCTCTGCGAAGTGGGGAAGCGCAGGTCGAAGACGCGCAGGTCAGTGATGCGGGTCATGGTCACTCCAGTCGGTCTGTATCAATCGTCCGCGCGAACGGACTGCTTCTGGCTGCCGAGGCCCTCGATGCCGAGTTCGACGACGTCGCCGGCCTTGAGGTAACGCGGCGGCTTCATGCCCATGCCGACGCCCGGAGGCGTGCCGGTGGAGATGATGTCGCCCGGCTGCAGCGACATGAACTGCGACAGGTACGAAACGAGATGGGCGACGCCATAGACCATGGTCTTCGACGAGCCGTTCTGCATCGTCTCGCCATTGACCTTCAGCCACATCGGCAGGTTCTGCGGATCGGCAACCTCGTCCTTGGTCACGAGCCACGGACCGGTCGGGCCGAACGTGTCGCAGGACTTGCCCTTGGTCCACTGGCCCTGGCGCTCGATCTGGAAGGCGCGCTCTGAAACATCATGCACGACGCAGTAGCCGGCGACATAGTCGAGGGCTTCGGCTTCTGTGACATACTTCGCCTTGCGGCCGATGACGACGCCGAGTTCGACTTCCCAGTCGGTCTTTTCCGAGCCGCGCGGAATGATCAGGTCGTCGTTCGGACCGACGATCGCCGATGTCGCCTTCATGAAGATGATGGGTTCGGACGGAACCTTGGCGCCGGTTTCGGCCGCGTGGTCGGAGTAGTTGAGGCCGATGCAGATGAACTTGCCGGTACCGGCAACGCAGGGACCGAGCCGCTGGTTACCGTCGACAACGGGCAGACCGGCAAGGTCAAGCGCTTTCAACTCGGCGAGCTTGTCGGGGTCAAGCGCTGCGCCGGAGAGATCGGCGACATGGCCCGAGAGATCGCGCAAGGTGCCGTCTGCATCGAGGATGCCAGGCTTTTCGTGACCCGGGAGGCCGTAACGAAGGAGTTTCATGGATCTTTTTCCTGCTTGTGTTGTCAGATGGTCCAGCCGCCATCGATGGCATAGGCCTGGCCGGTCGTATAGGTGGCGCCGGCGAGATGAACGGCAAGGTCCGCAATCTCCTCCGGCGTGCCGAGGCGCCCCATCGGCTGGCGGGCGATGAAGGCTGCCCGCGCCGTTTCATAATCGCCCTGGGCGCGCATGCGATCCTGCAGGGACGGGCTCTCGACCGTACCGGGGCAGATGGCATTGCAGCGAACGCCCTGTGACACATAATCGGCTGCAACGGCCTTTGTGAGACCGATGACGGCGGCTTTGGTGACGCCATAGGCAAAGCGGTTTGGCACGCCCTTGATGCTCGAGGCGACCGAAGCCATGTTGATGATTGTCCCATCCTTGCGGGCAAGCATGCCCGGAAGCACGGCGCGGATGGTGCGGATCATCGCCTTGACGTTGAGGTCGAGGGCGAATTCGAGATCGCTGTCCTTCATCTCCAGGATCGAGCCGGCATGGACGAAGCCGGCGCAGTTGAAGAGGATATCGACGGCGCCGATCTCTTTGACGAGCGCTTCGACCGCTTGTGTGTCGAGAACGTCGAGCCGGTGCGTTTCGACGTCGGCTTCCTTGGCGAGCGCTGCAAGCGCGTCGACGTTGATGTCGGTCGCATGCACCTTGGCTCCGGACTTGACGAAGGCAAGCGCCGTGGCGCGGCCGATTCCTTGAGCGGCTGCCGTAATCAGGACGACCTTGCCTTTAAGATCCGCTGTCATTCTCGATCCCTCATGCTTTGCGTTCGACGACCAGGATATGGTCGGCGGCGAGAACGACCTCGCCACGCTGGTTGATGACTTCTAACCGTTCGACGACACGCCCCGCCTTCGGCCGCTTCGGATCGTCCTCCTTGGCCGAGATCGTCACGCGGGTGCGGATCGTATCGCCGATATGAACGGGACGCACGAAGCGCAGACGATCATAGCCGTAGGAAAACGCAACCGGATTGATCAGCGATGCGGTGAGACCGACGCCGATCGAAAAGATCATGGTGCCATGGGCGATGCGCTGGCCACCCGGCAAGGTCTTGGCAAATTCCGCGTCCATGTGGTGCGGAAAGAAATCGCCGGTGTGGCCGGCATGAACGACGAAGTCGGTCTCGGTGATCGTGCGCCCCGTGGTCTGCCGGACATGCCCGAGTTCATAGTCTTCGAAGTGGATCGTCTGTTCGCTCATCTTACTGTCCCGGAAGCGCTGCGATCGCCGTTGCCGGCGCGGCACTCGATTGATAGGCTGCCTCGACGAGCGCCATGGTCTGCCAGGCATCTTCGACCGAGCCGATCAATTCCTCGTCCTCGCCGGTCGCAAAGCGCTGCAGGTTGGCCATGCGGTTGAGAAAGGCGTCCGGGAACCACGCGCCCTGAAGTGGCACCTCAACCCAGTCGTCGCCGCCGGCCGGCCGTATCCAGAGTTCGTCCGGCTCGCCGTGGGGATAGTCGAGGTTGACGCCAAGCTTGACATAGGCAGCACCCGCAGTGCCGGAGATGCGGAATTCGCAGGCCTGGAACTTGCGGCCGAAATCGTGGTCGTGATTGACGGAAAGCGCGCAGCGCACGCGATCGCCATAGTCGAGGATGGCTGCCGTACGGGTCTGGGCGACGTCATGGTTCGGATAACCGATCGTCTTTGCATGCACGCCCTGGGGGTTGCCGAGCAGACCGCGGACGAGGTCGAGATAGTGGATCGAATGCATGGCGATCTCGATGCGTGGCAACCCTTTGAGGAACGGCCACAGTCCCCACGGGGTAGCAAGCGCCAGCCAGGCGTCGAAATCGACGACTTCGCCGAGGTACCCCCTGGCGATGGCATCCTTCAGCGCCAGCATCATCGGCGCGAAGCGAAGCTGGAAGTTGACGGCAGCCTTGAGCTTGCGCGCCCGGCAGATCTCCAGAATTTCGGTCGCGGCTGCGAGGTCCGACCCCATCGGCTTCTGGATCAGCGCTGCAGAACCCACCGGCAACCGGCCAAGGATCGCCGCATGGGCGCTCGGCGGTGTTGCAAGGTCGAAGATGGCATCCTTGACCGCAAGGGCTTCGTCTTCGGTGCGATAGGCGTGGATGCCCCAGCTTTCGGCAAGCTGCGATGCCTTGGCGTGATCCGGGTCATAAATCCCGGCGACCGGGAAGCCCGCCTTGCGGTACGCCGGCAGATGCGCGTCGCCAACGATGCTGCCGGCGCCGAAAATCACGATCGGGCGTGGCATGCTTGGCTTCGGCCACCATTGCCTGAGCGCTGCGGGATCAAGAGTCTCAGTCATGACGGAATACCTTCCCGTGGTGATGGAAGACCTCTTCCATCATCGCCCACCACTCGCCTTGCTTCCGCGTTTGAAGCGGCTTCTGGCAGGGCATGCAGACCGACCACCATTCCTGGTTCTTCGGATGCGCGGCCATTTTTGCCATGTCCGCTTCGAAGTCGGAGCCGACATACTCCCAATAGCCGAACAGCAGGTTTTCCGGCTCCCTCAGGAAGATCGAATAGTTGGTGACGTTGCATTCCGAGATCAGTGCAAGGATCTCCGGCCAGACGGCGGCATGCAAGGCCTTGTATTCCGCCACCTTCGACGCTTCGAGGCCGATCACCATTCCCATCCGCTGCATGATGGCCTCCCTTAGCCGCGAAACTCGCGGGTGAATTCGCCGATCGAGCGCGCTTTCACCGCATCCCAGTTCCAGGAAATCCCGATGCCCGGCTCGGACGGCGCCAATGCGCGACCGTTCTTGATCTCCATGCCTTTGGTCGTGAGATCGTCGAGTTGCGGAATGTACTCGACATATTTGCCGTTCGGCACGGCGCAGACGAGGCTGACATGCAGTTCCATCAGGAAGTGCGGGCAGACCGGGATATCAAAGGCTTCCGCCGCATGCGCCACCTTCAGCCAGGGCGTGATGCCGCCGATGCGGGCAACGTCGACCTGGACGATCGAGCAGGCGCCCTTCTGCATGTATTCGCGGAAATGGCGGATCGAGTACATGGATTCGCCGACCGCGATCGGCGTCGGCGTCGAGCGTGTCAGCCGGATATGGCCATCAAGATCGTCGGCCGGCAGCGGCTCCTCGATCCAGGCGAGATCCAGCTCCTTCAGCCGCGACGCCCGGCGGATCGCCTCGTCGACGGTAAAACCCTGGTTGCAGTCGGTCATGATCTCGAAGCCGTCGCCGAGTGCCTTGCGCATCGCCGACAGGCGATCGTAGTCCTCCGAGCCGTGCGGCTTGCCGATCTTCACCTTCGAGCCGGAAAAGCCCTTGGCCTTGGCGGCAAGCGCATCTTCGACCAGCGCCTCCTTCTCGATATGCAGCCAGCCGCCCTCGGTGGTGTAGAGCGGGCAACTGTCCTTGGCGCCGCCGGCGAGCTTCCAGAGCGGCAGCTTCTGCTTTCTGGCGCGCAGGTCCCAGAGGGCGGTGTCGACGGCGGCAAGCGCCAGCGCGGTGATCGCGCCGATGGTCGTTGCGTGGGTGGCGAACTCCATCTTGTGCCAGATCGCCTCGATGCAATCGGCATCCTCGCCAATCAAGATCGGGACGAGGTGATCGGAAAGAAGCCGCATCACCGAGGAACCGCCGGTGCCGATCGTGTAGCTGTAGCCCGTGCCGGTCGCGCCGTCGCTATCGGTGATCGTGACGATGGGCGTTTCCTGGCTGACGAAGCTCTGGATCGCGTCGGTCCGCTTTACCTTCGGCGGCAGGTCGACCATGCGCAGTTCGATTTTCTCAATTCTTGCCATGTCAGCCTTCCAGAGCCTTGCCGCTATCGATGTCGAAGAGATGGGCGCGCGAGAGGTCGAAGCTCATGCGCACTTTTTCGCCCGGGCCAAGCGGACGCGGATTGAGCATGCGTGAGACCCAGTCGCGGCCGTTGAACTGGATGAAGACGAGCGTCTCGTTGCCGAGCGGTTCGGTGATTGAGACGGGCAATTCGACCTCGTGCACGGCCGCCGGATCGCCGGCGTGCAGGCCGTGGCCGCTCGGATAGATGTCGTCGGGCCTGAGGCCGAAGGTGACCTTCTGGCCGGGACGCAACGCGCTCTTGAAGCGCGGCGGGATCGGCAGGCGCGCGCCACTGGCAAAGACCAGTCCGCCATTGTCGACGATCACCTCGTCCATGTTCATCGGCGGCGAGCCGATAAAGCCGGCGACGAATTTGGTGGCCGGGCGCTGGAACACCTCTTCCGGCGTGCCGACCTGCTCGATGTAACCGTCGCGCATGATGACGATGCGATCGGACAGCGTCATCGCCTCGACCTGGTCGTGGGTGACGTAGATCATCGTCGCCTGCATGCGGGCGTGCAACTTCTTGATCTCGGTGCGCACCTGCGTCCTGAGCTTGGCGTCGAGGTTCGACAACGGCTCATCGAAGAGGAACACGTCCGGCTGGCGCACGATCGCACGGCCCATGGCGACGCGCTGGCGCTGGCCGCCGGAGAGCTGCGACGGCCGGCGTTCGAGCAGATGGCCGAGATCGAGGATGGCAGCAGCCTCGTCGACCCGCGTCTTGATCTCGTCTGCCGAGCGTCCGGCGATCTTCAGCGAGAAGCCCATGTTCTCGGCGACCGTCATGTGCGGATAGAGCGCGTAGGACTGGAAGACCATCGAGATGTTGCGGGCCCGCGGCGGCAGGTCGTTGACCTTGCGGCCGCCGATCTCGATCGCGCCGTCGCTGACGTCCTCGAGGCCGGCGATCATGCGCAGCGTCGTCGACTTGCCGCAGCCGGACGGGCCGACGAGCGCAATGAACTCGCGGTCCTTAACTTCGAGGTCAATGCCGTGGACGACCTCGAGCGCGCCGTAGCGCTTGACCAGTTTCCTGAGGGTGACAGGAGCCATGAACGATTATCCTTTCACCGCGCCGAAGGTGAGGCCCGAAACGAGGTGCTTCTGAATGATGAAGGTAAGGGTCAGCGCCGGGATGATCATCACGACGGCGAGCGCACACATGCCGCGCCAGTCGATGGTGAATTCGGCGGTGTAGTCGAGAAGCCCGACCGGCAGGGTCTTGGAATTGACCGAGCGGGTGATCTGCGAGGCGAGCGCGTACTCGTTCCAGGAGGTGAGGAACGCGAAGATGCCGGCGGATGCGATGCCGGGACCGGCGAGCGGAAACTCCACCTGCCAGAACGCCTGCCACGGCGTGCAGCCGTCGATCTGGGCGGCCTCTGCTAGATCCTTCGGCACCTGGCGGAAGAAGCCGTCGATCAGCCAGATGGTGAAGGGCACGTTGAGCGCCACATAGGTCAGGATCAGCGAGAAATGCGTATCGATGATCCCGGTGCGGGCATAGAGCATGAAGAGCGGCAGCGACAAGGCGATGCCGGGCACGGCCCGCGTGAGCATGAAGCCGAGGAAGATCGCCGACTTTGCCTTGAAGCGATAGCGGGCGAAGGCGTAGCCGCCGGCCATGCCGATCGCAAGCGCGATCACCGTCGAGGTCACCGAGATGATCAGCGAATTGCGGAAATAGTCCCAGACGGGAACGCCGCCCTGCCCTGCGCCTGAAAACATGGCGCGATAGGCATCGAGCGAGATGCTCTCGGGGATCCAGACCGGGGGCTTCGCCATGATCTCGACGGTCGGACGCAGCGACGATAGCACGATCCAGAGACCCGGCAGGCAGATCACGGCCATGGCGAGAAACAGGCCGATCAGGTGCACCGTCTTCAGCAGGCGGCGGCGCAGGCGGTGCGAAGCGTTGATATCCATTACCACTCGGCTCCGATCTGCTGGCGCGCCGCGGCGAGCTTGCGGAAGAAATAGACGGTGAAGACGATCGAAAGCAGGATCGCGACATAGGCCATGGCGTTGGCGAGCCCCATGCGGGCGTCGGCGTAAGCCGTGCGGCCGACGAGCGTCCAGAGCAGTTCGGTGCGCTTGGCAGGTCCGCCATCGGTCATGATCTTGACGATGTCATAGGCCCGCGCCACGTCGAGCGAACGGATCGTCATGGCGATGAAGGCGAACGGCATGAGGTAAGGCCAGGTGACGTAGCGGAAGGTCTGCCACGGCGTGCAGCCGTCGACATGAGCGGCTTCCACGGGGTCCTTCGGCATGGCGAGCAGGCCGGCAAGGATCAGGATCGCAAAGACAGCGGTCGACGACCAGACTTCGGCGATGATGATCGACAGAAGCGCGAGATTGCCGTCGATCAGCCAGGGGATCGCCTGATCGGTCAGCCCCAGCGACTGCAGCGCATTGTTGACGAAGCCGATATTGTCGTTGAACAGGAACTTGAACTGGAAGCCGACCAGCACCGGCGAAAACATCATCGGAAACATCATCATGGTGCGCAGCAGGCGCTGGCCATGGGTCGCCTTGTTGACGAGCAGCGCCAGCCCGAGGCCGAGCAGCATCTCGGCGTTGAGCGCCACCGTCAGCAACAGCACGGTGCGGCCGAAGGCGACCCAGAACTCTGGATTGCCGAGCACGGTCATGTAATTGCGCAGGCCGACAAAGACCCAGAGCGTTTCCGGCTTCGTCAGGCGAAACGGCGTGAAGCTCGAATAGAACGAAAAGAGGAGCGGCAGGACGATCACCGCTGCAAGCACAACGAAGGCCGGCAGCAGAAGCAGGGTCGGCGCTGACAAATTCTTGAGCTTCATCGGGCAGTCCTGAGGATCACATGAAATGGCCGAGGCGGCGCCGGCGCTTCAGGCGCCGGCGCCGCCTCGTTGGTCAGGTCAAAGCTTGCCTGCGTCTTCCAGGATGCCGGTCGCCTTTGCGGCGGCGGCATCGAGCGCTTCCTTCGACGTCTTGTCGCCGAGGATGGCGGCCTGCAATTCCGGATAGACGGCGTTGGAGATTTCGATCCACTCGGCCGTTTTCGGAACCGGGAAGGCATGCTTGGCGGCTTCCTGGAAAGCCTGCAGCACTTCGGTCTTGTAGGCGTCGCCTTCGGCTTGCTTGATGTTGTATTCCCACACGGCGGTGCGGGTCGGCAGCGGGCCAGCAGCCGATTCCAGCTTCTGGCTGTCCTCGTTGGTCAACCACCAGACGAGCGAGGCGGCAGCCTCCTTGTTGGCGCAATCCTCGGTGACCGAGAAGCCGTGATGGCCCGACCAGCCGGTCCGCTTGCCGGAAGAACCGGCCGGCTGCACCTTCACGCCGACATTGCCGGCAACCTTGGAAGACTTCGGGTCGTTGAAGAAGCTCGCCCAGCCAGGCCAGTCGAGATTGACGGCGATCGAGCCCGAGGCGAAGCCCTGGCCAAGGTCGTCCCAGAGATAGTTGGTCGTGCCCGGCGGTACCGCCTTGTCCTTGTAGAGCTTGACGAACCAGTCGAGCGCACGCACGCCGGCTTCCGAATTGAAGGCCGGGCGGCCATCCTTGTCGAGATATTCACCGCCTTCGGCCACCAGCATTTCATAGAAGCGGCCGTTGATCGCCTCTTCCTTGCCGGCGAACTGCGTGCCGTAGAAATTCGGCGGCGCGGCGAAGAACTCGGCCTGGTCGCTCACCTGCGCCCAGGTGTCCGGAGGCGCGAGATCATAGCCATACTTGGCCTTGAAGGCGGTCTTCTTGGCTTCGTCCTGGTAGAGGCTCTTCTGGTAGTAGAGCGCCGACACGTCGAACTGGGCGCGCGGCAGCATCACCAGCTTGCCATCGAGCGTCGAAGCGTCGATCAGGGCCGGCACGAACTTGGCGATCTCTTCCGGCGGCAAAAGCTGCAGCAGGTCGGTGTAGATGTCGGGGTATTGCGGCGCAAAGGAGGAATGGTTGGAGCCGACGCACCAGCTGACGCCGCCGGTCGCGATATCGGACTTGATTTCCTTGTCGAGTTCGAAGTGGTTCTTCTTCGACAGGATGTTGACCTTGGCGCCGGTCGCCTTCTCCCATTCGCCGATGCGCTCATAGAGCTTTTCGTATTGCTGACCGCCGATCAGCTTGGCGTCGATCGTGACGCCTTCGAACTTGCCGGGCAGATCAGCGGCACTGGCCGCCCCCATCGCACAGCCAAGCATGACGACACCGGCAGAGACGCCGGCAAGCAGCCTTTCCATATCCACTCCTCCCTGGTTCACGCCCTCTTCCCGGCGCGAAGCTCTCATGTATGAGAAACTAATTCATATACAAACAACAAATTCATGGGGCGTCAAGGGAGAACTTTCCTTTGTCGGGGCCTTTGTCTGCGTATATGGATATGAATATTCACCAAGGAGGCTGCATGGACACCGAAGAGTCTGACCGCTATCGCGCACCCGCCCTCGACAAGGGGCTCGACATTCTCGAGCTGCTCGCCAGCGTCGATGGCGGACTGACCCAGGCGGAAATTTCAAAGCGCCTGAACCGGAGCCCGAACGAGTTCTACCGGATGCTCGACCGGCTGGTGCGGCGCGGCTATGTCACCCGCATCGACGGGGATCGTTATTCGCTGACCTTGAAGCTGTTCGGACTTTCACAGCTGCATGCGCCGGTGCGCCGGCTTGCCTCCTACGCGACGCCCTTGATGCGCGACCTGTCGCAGCGCTCGAAACAGGCAAACCACCTCGCCGTCTTCGACCGCGGCTCGGCCGTGGTCATTGCCCAGCAGGAAGCGCCTGATTACTGGGGCATTTCGATCCGGGTCGGATCGCATATCAGCCTGTTCGATACCGGGTCCGGTCACATCCTGCTTGCCTTCCGCACGGCCGAAGAGCGCGAGATGATGATCGCCGAACATGCCAGGAGCAAAGACGAGGTCGTACGCGGACCGGAATTCTATGCCCGTCTCGACCAGATCCGCGAGCGCGGCTACGAGATGATGGCAAGCGCGCAGACCGCCGGCGTCTATAACCTCTCGGCCCCGATCCTCGGCCCCGACGGTCGCGGCATCGCGGCACTGACCATACCCTATATCGCTCTCGTCAACGCGCCCTCGGCGCCGGACATTACCGAAAGCATCGCGCTGCTGTTGAAGACCGCAGAACAATTGTCGACGCTGGCAGGTTCGGACGTGGTGCCCGCAGCCGATTGACGACAGCCGGCAACGGTCTTACTTCTTATTTGAATATCTCATTCTTATGTGAGATGCCGTTCGGAGGAGGAGCGCCTTGATCATCGACACCCATCTGCACCTGATCGACAGGTCAAAGCTGAGCTATCCCTGGCTTTCCGGCGCGCCGGCACTCGACCACGACTTTCTCTACGCGACCTATGCGCGCGAGGCCCGCCGGCTCGGCATCGAGGCGGCGCTGCATATGGAGGTCGATGTCGCGCCTTCAGAGATCGAGAAGGAAACGGCGGAAATCGAACGGCTCGCGGCCGAGCCGGGAAGCCTGCTCAAAGGGGCGATTGCCGCCTGCCGGCCGGAAGAGGATGGTTTTGCCGCCTATCTCGAGCGCCAGGAGGCAAACGGCTTCGTCAAGGGGTTCCGGCGGGTGCTGCACGTGATGCCGGACGATCTGTCCGAACAGCGGACCTTTCGCGACAATATCCGCCGGCTCGGCGGGCGTCGCTTTACCTTCGACCTCTGCGTCCTGCCGCATCAGATCGAAAAGGCGATTGCACTTGCCGATCTCGCGCCCGACGTTCACTTCATTCTCGACCATTGCGGCGTGCCCGACATTCGTGCCGGCGCGGAACATCCCTGGCGCGAACACATGAGCGAGATCGCCCGTCGTCCGAACGTCACGGCAAAAATCTCTGGCGTCGTCGCCTATGCCGATGAAGCCTGGCAAGTCGAAACGCTGCGCCCCTATGTCGAGCACACGATCGGCGTTTTCGGCTGGGACCGGGTGGTGTGGGGAAGCGACTGGCCGGTCTGCACGCTCGGCGGCAATCTTTCGACCTGGGTCGGGGCGACCCATGCGCTTCTCGAAGGTTGCAGCGCGGACGAAAAGCGTAAACTGCTTTCCGGCAATGCGCGCCGGATCTGGCAGCTCGCCTGAGGCGATCTGCCCGTAAATCGATCCGGGACGCCAAAGCGCCCCGGAGATAAGCGGTCACACAGCGGCGAAGCTTTGCGAAAACAGCCGATTGAGGTCGTCAACGACCTTTCGCGCGGCATCCTTGCGCAGAAGGCCCTCGTTGATGCGATCAGAGCCCGCCTGCTGAAAGGCCATGTAGCCATCATGCCTTGGCCGAACCCAGGCCTCCTCGAGTGTCCTTCGCGTGGCGCGATAAAAGTCCGACGTCGCGGCATTGACAGCGTCATCGTCCCAGGCCGCCGCATGGCCAGGTTGACCGCCACCCGCAGCATAAGGGCCGCGCTGGACCTCGCCGCTCGCGAGAAAGTAAGCAAAATCGATCGCCGCGTCGACTGCACCTGAAAAGGCAGAGACGGCAATTCCGGTCCCGCCCAGGGCGGAGCCGACGGGGCCGCTCTCACCTGCCGCTGGAATATCGCCGAACTTGACGATAGACGGCCGGAAACCGGGCATCGCGTAGCTGACGTAGCCGTAGATCAACGGCGCAGAGACGACCTTCGACTGCGGTTCGCTCATCACTTCGAGCACGGCGATCGGATCCATCGAGAAACAGGCCGGATCGATCAGGTCCGTCAGCTCCCGCAGAAGCTCGAAGGCCTCGACGCCGGCATCGATATCAATCAACTGCCGGACCCCATCGCTGCGGCAAGCGTGGCCGAGATTGGCCGAGAGCGTGTAGAAGCACATCAGCGAATGCGGCGGCCGCATCGGCAGCGCGACCTTTCCCTGGCGCGCCAAATCCATCATCTCGGACCAACTGTCCGCGCGGTCACCCAGATCCGGACGCCAGGCCTGGACCTGCGTCGCCGCGTCGATCGGAAAGGCCCATTGCCGTCCTTGCCAGGTATAGCTCGGATAGGATCGCCCGACGCTTGCCTGCGACAGCGCAAGGCGCTCGGTTTCCCTGCCCGCGACATCGAGCGGCGCCAGGCACTTTTCCTTGGTGATCTGGCCGACATGCGGATGGTCGATGACAATGAGGTCATAGGCTCGCGCCAGTTCTTCGACCGGATAGGTCTCGAAATCCTGCAGCGAACGCTTGTCCCATTCGACCGTGACGCCGGTGCGCTCCCGCCAGATCCGAGAACAGGCGACCATCGGATCGTAGCCGCGCGGATGGCTCCAGGTCATGCCTTTCAACGTGGTGCTCACAGGCCGAACTCCTCGCGGATCGAGGCGCTGTGCTCGCCGATGCGCGGTGCGGCGCGGTCCACCTGGGCGCGCTTGCCATTGACCCTCAAGGGCGATCGCGTCGTCAGGATCGAAACATCGTCGTCGCGCACGACCGTCTGCAGCATGTCGAGTGCCCGGAAACCTTCGCTTTCGATGAGTTCGTTCCAGTTCAGCACACGGGCACACCAGATGTCGGCGGGCTCGAGCACCGAGAGCCAGTGATCGATGCTGTGTTCCGCGATCCGCGTGGCGATCAGCGCCTTGATCTTGTCCCGTTCGGAGAACCAGGAGGCCGCGTCGTCGCGGTAGGCGTCGAGTTCGGGCATTTCGAGGAGATCCGCAAGTTTCGGGATCGGCGTCATGGCGATGGCGAGATAGCCGTCCTTGGCTGGGTAGACGCCATAGGGCGCCGAAAGGTAGGCGTGGGCGCTGCGGAAACCGGAGCGCGTCGGCAGCCGGCGACCGTCGTTCAGATGCGTCGTCAGCACTTCGAACTGGAAGTCGACGAGCGCTTCGAGCAGGCTGGTTTCGATCAGGCTGCCCTTGCCGCTGATGCCGCGGCGAACGAGGGCCGCGAGGATCCCTTGGGCGGCCGCGGCACCGGCAAGCATATCGCCGATCGCCAGACCGAAGGGGACAGGCCCCTGGCCCTCGTCGCCGTTCAGCCACATGACGCCCGAGCGCGACTGCGCCAAAAGGTCCTGCCCCGGCCGTTTCACCCAGGGCCCCTCCTCGCCGTAACCGCTGATCGAGGCGTAGACGATCTTCGGGTTGATCGCCTTGACCGCTTCGTAGTCGAGCCCGAGGCGCTGGATGACACCGGGACGGAAATTCTGGATCAGCACGTCGGCCCTGGTCAGCAGCGCCTTCAGAGCGGCAAGATCAGCCTCGTTCTTGAGGTCGATCGCCAGGCTCTCCTTGGCGCGGTTGATGGCGTGGAAGATCGTCGAATCCCCGCCGATCTCGGTGTCGCTCAGATAGAGCCGGCGCGACAGGTCGCCGCCATCGGGACGCTCGATCTTGATGACCCGCGCGCCAAGATCCATCAGGCGAAGCGAGCAATAGGGGCCGGAGAGAAACTGGCTCATGTCGACGACAACAAGGCCCGAGAGCGGCAGTTCGTTCGTATCGGTCATCGGAATCTTACTTCTCGGTCTTGCCGACGAAATCGCCGGGATTCTTGTACTTCACGGTCTGCAGGTGCTCGCAGTAGAGCACCAGTTCGCCCTCGCCCTTGAACACCTGATAGCTGGCGCGAATCAGCCCGAGCTCCCTGTAGCGGGGCGTTTTGTCCATGTTGGTGCGGATCGTGTAGAGGGTGTCGCCGATGAACACCGGCTTGATGAAGCGCAGCTTGTCGTAGCCATAGGAAAAGGCGTTGACGCAGTTGGTGGCAACCAGGCCGAGACCGGCCGAGAACACGAATGCGCCGGCGACGAGACGCTTTCCAAATATGCCGTCGCGCTCGGCAAACATCTGATCCTGCACGTAAGGATGGATATCGACGACGAGCGTGTTGAAGAGATGGCTGTCGCTCTCGGCAATCGTCCGGCGCAGGGAGCGGATACGCTGCCCGACCGGCCAGTCCTCGTAGAACCAGTTTTCCGCGTTCCACACCGGCAAGGCCGCATGATCCGGCGGCATGTCGGTCGGATGGGTCGAGGACGTCCCGACGGTCGGCGAAAATTCATGCATGAGCAGACCCTTGTCCAGGAGAAGCAAGCTTCGCCATCGACGCCCCTATGGCGACTGCCTATAGCCGTTGAGAAGCACCAATATTTTCTTATATAAATACTCTACTCACATATGGATCTATGATGCAATAGCCAGTTTTCGACGGCTGGAGACGGGCGCCGCCCGCGCATCGACGCGGATCGACCCGATTTTCATCGGACCGGCAACGCGCGCCGACCGGCAGCTGAGATTTCATGGTCGCGGCCGCTCGAGCGAGGAAGATGGAGGAGATGTAGGCAAAGGCGCCGGACGGACGCGGAGGCGGCGCCGGGCGGGCGGGAAACAACGTTTCGTGTGCGACTGTGTGGGGCGTTGTCTGCCAACCGCAGTCTTAGCGTGCCGCGGCGTGATCGGACACGTCGTCAAACAAAACGGGCGCGTTCACGCGCTTGCGAACGCGCCCGGGTATCAGACGGCAAACACCTTTGCGCGGCGCAGCGTGACGAAGCCGGTGTCGCCGGCATTGACCGCGCGTTCTGGCTCGACATCGAGCTCCAGATGAGCACCGCTCCCGGTGGTCGCGATCACACGCCGGCCATCGGGCCGGTCCATGACCCGACTGATATTGGCGGCGATCCCCGGCCCCTGCGACGCCCAGTCGAGATCGACCGGGCGGGCGTAGACTTCAGCCTTGCCATCGGCGACCCCTGGAGCGGCGACGATTGCGCCGTCGACATGGGCGTTACCGTTGCGCACCTCGGCCGAGAGCATGTTGGCATCGCCGAGGAACTTCATGACGAAGGCCGATTGCGGATCGCGGCAGACCTCTTGCGGCGTCCCCTGCTGGATGATCTGCCCGTCCTTCAGGATGACGACACGATCGGCAAGATCAAGCGCCTCTTCCTGGTCGTGGGTGACGAACAGGGTGGTGATCCCGAGCGTGGTATGGATCTCGCGCAGCCAGCGGCGCAGCTCGCGCCGGACATTGGCGTCGAGCGCTCCGAAAGGCTCGTCGAGCAACAGCACTTTCGGGTCGACCGCAAGCGCGCGGGCAAGCGCGACGCGCTGGCGCTGACCACCGGAGATCCGGGCCGGAAAGCGGTTGCCGAGCCCCTCGAGGCGGACAAGCCGCAAAAGCTTGTCAACCCGTGCCTGAATGGCGGCCTTCTCTCGCTTGACCTTCGAGACATCCATGCCGAAGGCGATGTTCTGCGCCACGGTCATATGCGGGAAAAGTGCGTAGTGCTGGAACACGAAGCCGACGCCGCGATCGCGCACGGGTATGTCGGTCGCATCCTGGTCGCCGAAGTAGATGTGGCCGCCATCGGCAAACTCGAGACCAGCGACCATGCGCAGGATGGTGGTCTTGCCGGAGCCGGAAGGTCCGAGCAGGGCGACCAGTTCGCCGCTTTCGATCTCGAGCGAGACGTCCTTGACGGCGCGGAAGGTTTCGAACGTCTTGACCACGTGCTCAAGCCGGATCTTCATGATGCATTCTCCGCAGAATTGGTAACCGGACGGCTCCGGCCCGCGCCCTGGCGCTCGAGCGCCACCTTGGCGATGATGGTGAAGACGGCAAGCAGCGCCAGGATCGACGCCGACGCGAAGGCGCCCGCCGCCTGATAGTCGTGGTAGAGCAGCTCGATATGGAGCGGCAGCGTGTTGGTCTGCCCGCGAATGTTGCCCGAGACGACCGAAACCGCTCCGAACTCCCCCATCACTCGGGCATTGCAAAGCACGACACCGTAGAGCAGTGCCCACTTGATGTTCGGCAGCGTGACCGAGAAGAAGGTTCGCCAGCCGGACGCCCCGAGAGAGGCTGCGGCCTCTTCCAGGTCCCGCCCCTGGGCCTGCATCAGCGGGATCAGCTCACGCGCGACAAACGGCGCGGTGACGAACATCGAGGCGAGCACGATCCCCGGGATCGCAAACAGGATCTTGATGCCATAGGCGTCGAGCGCCGGCCCGAACAGGCCCTGCAGCCCGTAGACGAAGAGGTAGGCGACGCCGGCCACGATCGGCGAGACCGAAAACGGGATCTCGATCACCACGAGCAGGAAGCCCTTGCCGCGAAAATCGAACTTGGTGATCGCCCAGGCCGCGGCAATGCCGAAGGCGGTGTTGACCGGGACCGCGATGAGCGCCGCAAGCACCGTCAGCATGATCGCGTGCCGGGTATCAGGATTAAGGATCGTATCGCGATAGACCTGCCATCCCTTGGAGAAGGCTTCGACGCCGATGATCAGCAGCGGCGCGAGGATGAGGAACGCGACGATGGTCAGCACGATGCCGATCAGCGCGCGGCGAAAGATCGGGCCGTCGCCGACCCGCGCAAGGGTGCGTGCGGTTCTTTTCATTGTCATGATCAGGACCTCTGCGTGTAGCGCAGCGCCCGCGCCTGCAGCCAGTTGGTCACCGCGAGCATGAGGAAAGCCGTGAGCAGCAGGACGGAAGCGATCGCGGCTGCCGCCTGATAGTCGTATTCCTCCAGCCGGATGAAGATCAGCAAAGCGGTGATTTCCGTCGACATCGGCTGGTTGCCGGCAATGAAGATGATCGCGCCGAATTCGCCAAGCGAACGGGCAAACGAGAGCGACACGCCGGCAAGAAGCGCCGGTGTCAGGAGCGGCAGAATGACCTTGCGGAAGATCGCCCAATCCGAGCCGCCGAGCGACTGGGCCGCCTCCTCCAGCGCCGGATCGAGATCTTCGAGCACCGGCTGCACCGTGCGCACGATGAAGGGCAGCGAGGTGAAGCACATGGCGATCATGATGCCGAGCGGCGTGTAGGCGACCTTGATGCCGTAGTCGTTGAGAAAGGAACCGAACAAGCCATTCGTCGTGAACAGTGCCGTCAGCGAAATACCGGCAACTGCGGTCGGCAGGGCGAACGGCAGGTCGACCATGGCATCGACGATGCGTCGCCCGGGGAAGCGATAACGCACCAGCACCCAGGCGAGCGCCAGTCCGAAGACAAGGTTGAAGAGCGTAGCCCCGAGAGCCGCCGTGACCGTGACGCGATAGCTCGCAAGCGCCCGCGGGGAGGACACGATCTGCCAGTAATCCGCGGGGCCGAGGCTCGCCGCCTTGAACACGAGTGCGGCCAGAGGCAGCACGACAATGAGGCTCACATAGAAGAGCGTCACACCCAACGACAGGCGTAATCCGGGCAGGACATTGCGTCTCACGCGGTCATTTCCTTTGCATGGTAAAACCCGGCAGACATAGCGCCTGCCGGGTTCAAGAAGGGTGAAATCGAAGGGCGATCAGCGGCTGCCGTAGAGCTTGTCCAGAATGCCGCCGGAGGCGAAGTGTTCGGCCTGGATCTTGCTCCAACCGCCGTACACGTCATCGACGTTAACCAGGCGGATTTCCGGGAACTGGTCCTTGAACTCACCGGCAACCTTGTCGTTGCGGACGCGGTGGCCGAATTCGGCGGCGATGCGCTGGCCCTCTTCGGTGTAGAGGAATTCGAGATAGGTCTTGGCAAGCGCCTGCGTGCCGTGCTTTTCGGCAACCTTGTCGACGACCGCGACCGGGAACTCGGCGAGCAGGCTGACCGAGGGGATGACGGCCTCGACCTTGTCGGCGCCGTACTGCTTGGCGATGCTGCGGGTTTCCGCTTCGAATGTGATCAGCACGTCGCCGGTCTCGCGCTCAACGAAGGTCGTCGTGGATGCGCGGCCACCGGTATCGAAAACCGGCACGTTGTCGAAGATCTTGGTGATGTAGGCTTCGATCTTCGCCTCGTCACCCTCATAGGCCTCCTTGGCCCAGGCGTAAGCCGCAAGATAGGTGTAGCGCGCATTGCCCGACGTCTTCGGATTGGGGAAGACCGCATGCACGTCGTCACGCGCAAGGTCGCTCCAGTCCTTGATGTTCTTCGGGTTGCCCTTGCGCACCAGGAAGGACGGGAAGGAATAGAACGGCGAGGCATTGTTCGGAAACGCCTTGGCCCAGTCCTTGGCCACAAATCCGTTCTTGGCGAGGAACTCGATGTCGGTGGTCTGGTTGAAGGTCACCACGTCGGCTTCGAGGCCTTCCAGGATCGAGCGCGCCTGCTTCGACGTGCCGGCATGCGACTGGTCGACCGTCACGCCCGGATGCAGCTTGATGAAGGCTTCGTTCTCGGCCACGAAAAGCTCGCGCGAAACGTCGTAGGACGCGTTGAGGAGCTTCGTCGGCTCCTCGGCCAGCGCCGGGGTGAAAAGATGCGCTGCGATCGTGGCGCCGAGAATGAGGAGGCGTTTCATGCAATTCTCCGGTGTTGAACGTAACTCAGAAACTACCGGGACGCGTCGGGGAGTGCGAGGGACCGGGGGCCTCGGTTGCGCGGCGCCTTAGAAATTCTCTCTCTTTTTCGCCACATTTCGCGCAGTTTTATCTCATCGACCCTGATTGTCGGATGCGACCGGATCGGCACGACAATCATCACGAAAATGAATCGATGCGGCCGAACCGATTCATAACTGTCGTTGGACGCAAAAGGCGTGACGCGCGATTCTTCGTCCATGGTCACGCAAGCCTATCGCCTCTACATCGAACGCATCGACGCCACCCGCAACATGGCGCGCTTCTACGCCCTGGAAATCGGCAGCACGCTGTTTGGCGACGTGTGCCTGACGCGGACATGGGGCCGCATCGGCACCCACGGGCAGATGAAGGCCCACCATTTCGCAAGCGAGGCGGAAGCCGTAGAGCTGTTTTTCGCCTTCGCGCGGCGAAAATTGAACCGAGGCTATCGGCCAAGACAGGATTCGGCCGCGGTTGCCGGCAGAACCGGACCGATCCGCGCCACCGCCAAACCTATGGCTGCATACGGGCAAGATAGCGCGCGCTGACTTGTGGCCTTATATTTCAAAATAGAAATATACTCGGCACGCGAGTCCAATGGAAAGAGGACGAACGACGTGGACGAACGGAGCATTGAGGATACCGGCGAGATCACCGGTTCGACGGTCGGTCTCGAAGACATCGCACGAAAACTGGCGACACTCGCCGAGGAGATCCGATCCATGGCGGCGGTCCCTCTTGAGGACGTGGCCGTAGAGATCGAACACGACGACATGCCTCCCGAGGCTGCGGCCGACTAGCCGGAACTGTCCGGCCCCGGGACCGCTCAACATTGCATCGCCTTTTATGGAAAGTTGAGAGGACGAGGCCTGCTGCGCCCCATCATGGCAGGCGTTGCTGCTCCAGCCACGTGCGGATGTGCGTGGCGAGACGCTCCGGAGCCTCCATCGGGATCATGTGCCCGGTGTTCTCGATGATCTCGAGCGTGGACCCGGCGATCCCGTGATGAAGCTCCAGTGCCTCGTCCCGGGACCGCAACTGATCCTTGTCGCCCGCAATCACCAGACTCGGGCATCGGATCGTCGTCAGCTCCTCCCGCTCGTCCCGCCGCTCGATGAGGGACTGCCGGCGAAAGACGTCGCCGCCCAACCGATGCCCTGCCGCCTGGATACGCTCGATGATGTCGGCCCGCCCGGCATTATTGGGGTGAAGGGACGACTGTACGGCCGACCGGCTGAGCCCCTTGAAGGCGACGCCGCCCGTTTCGCCGGCGATCGCCGCCTTGCGCTGGCGCTGCACATCACTATCGCCACGGGCGGACGTTGCGATGAGCACGAGGGCGGCAATTCGATCGCCTGCCTGCCGGACCATTTCGCGCGCAACGTAGCCGCCCATGGAGAAGCCGACGAGAACGAACCGCGACGGCGCTTCTTCCAGCGCGCGCTGCGCCATCGCCGGGATCATATTGTCCCTGGAGAGATCGGCGTGGATGGCCGGGCCAAATTCGTCCAGTGCCGGCACAACGTCGCGCCAGAGATCGGCATCGAGCATGAAGCCGGGGACCAGGAGTATTGCCATGCTGTGCCGCCTCTCCGTGCATGTCGACAGATCTATCGGAGGCAGATCTATCGGAGGAAGGTGACCTGGTCGTCAAGCAGCACTGCATCGGCAAAGACCTGACGGCGCTCGCGGCACGTTGACGAGATCGCTACGCGACGACCAGTTTCGCCGCCCCGTCCGTCGCCTCACCCACTATCGCCGCTTCGAAGCCATGCCTGCGGAAGATCTCAAGAACCTCCGGTGCACACGACCGGGCACAGGCGATGAGCAGGCCGCCGCTTGTCTGCGGGTCGCACAGCAGCGCCTTGTCGATGGCGTCCATCTCCCGCGAAAAGACGACGTCCTGTCCGTAGCTGGCCCAGTTGCGCCCCGAGGCCCCGGTCACATGGCCGGCACCGGCGAGACCGCGTGCCCCGTCCAGGAGCGGCACGGCGGACCAGTCGATCCGGACCTGGCAGTTCGACCCGCGCGCCATTTCCAGCGCATGGCCGGCAAGCCCGAATCCCGTGACGTCGGTCATGGCATGAACACCGGGGAGCCGCGCGAGATCGGGTCCGGGCGTATTGAGCCGGGTGGTGCTGTCGATCATGGTGGCATAGCCGGCGTCGTCGAGCGCGCCCTTTTTCAGCGCCGCGGAAAAGATGCCGACGCCGAGCGGCTTGCCGAGGATCAGCACGTCACCCGGCTCGGCGCCGCTGTTGCGCTTGAGATGGGCCGGATCGACGAGCCCTATCGCGACGAGGCCGTAAATCGGCTCGACCGAATCGATCGTGTGGCCGCCGGCGATCGGAATGCCGGCCGCGCGACAGGCAGCCGCTCCGCCGTCAAGGATGGAGCCGATGGTCGCCGTCGAGAGCACGTTGACCGGCATGCCGACCAGCGCCAGCGCAAAGATCGGCGTGCCGCCCATGGCGTAGATGTCGCTGATGGCGTTGGTCGCAGCAATCCGGCCGAAATCGTGGGGATCATCGACAACAGGCATGAAGAAGTCCGTGGTCGCGACCACGGCCTGGTGATCGTTGAGGCGATAGACCGCCGCATCGTCGGAGGTCTCGATGCCGACCAGAAGTTCGGGCGGCACCGGCAGCTGCACCCTTCCGCGCAAAATTTCCTGAAGCACGCCGGGTGCGATCTTGCAGCCGCAGCCGCCGCCATGGGCAAGCGAGGTCAGGCGCGGTTCGACAGAGGCGGAAATACTGCTCACGGTTGGAAACTCCCTTCATGCGGTTGCATCAACGGCGGCTATGTCCCAGCTCGCGATCATGACCGATCATACCGGGCAAGGCCATGACTTTTCGGGGCAAATGCCGTTCAATTCCTTCTTGACACCCGGGCCCTTAGGTTCGACCATTCGCTGCAAGACCGATACGCATGGAAGAGGACGACCTCGAATGAACATCGATCTTTCCCGCCGCAGTTTCCTGAAGCTCGCCGGAGCCGGCGCTGCGGCCACCACGATCGGAGCCCTGGGCTTCGGAGCGGCCGAGGCTGCAACCGGCGCCCATGTCCGCGCCTTCAAACTGGCCAGCACCACCGAGACCCGCAACGTCTGCACCTACTGTTCGGTTGCCTGCGGCATCCTGATGTATTCCAAGGGTGACCTTGCCGCCGGCGAGAAGGCGGAGCTCATCCATATCGAGGGTGACGCCGACCATCCGACCAACCGCGGGACGCTCTGTCCCAAGGGCGCGGCCCTCAAGGACTTCGTGAAGTCCGAGACCCGCGCCACCAAGCCACGCCACCGCGCTCCGGGCGCCGACAGCTGGCAGGACATCTCCTGGGAAGACGCCTTCGACAAGATCGCCCGGGCGATCAAGGACGACCGCGACAAGAACTTCATCGAGAAGAACGCGGCCGGCGTCACCGTCAACCGTTGGACGACGATGGGTTTCCTGGCGGCCTCCGGCGGCACCAACGAGACGGGATGGCTGACCTACAAGACCGTCCGGTCCTTGGGCGCCGTCGGCTTCGACAACCAGGCACGCGTCTGACACGGCCCCACGGTAGCCAGTTTGGCTCCAACATTTGGCCGCGGCGCAATGACGAACGCCTGGACCGACATCAAGAACACCGACCTCGTCATCGTCATGGGTGGCAACGCGGCGGAAGCCCATCCCTGCGGCTTCAAATGGGTGACGGAAGCCAAGCACCATCGTGGCGCCCGGCTGATCGTCGTCGATCCGCGCTTCAACCGCACCGCATCGGTCGCCGACGTCTACGCCCCGATCCGACCCGGCTCGGACATCGCCTTCCTGATGGGCGCGATCCGCTACTGCATCGAGAACGACAAGGTGCAGTGGGACTATGTGAAGAACTACACCAACGCCACCTACCTGGTGAACCCGGAGTTCGGCTGGGCCGATGGCCTCTTCAACGGCTATGACGAGGAGAAGCGTGACTACGACCGCAGCGCCTGGGAATACCAGCTGAACGAGGACGGAACGGTGAAAACCGATCCGACACTCTCCGACCCGCGCTGTGTCTGGAACCTCTTGAAGCAGCACGTCGCGGCCTACACGCCGGAGTTCGTGGAAAACATCTGCGGCACGCCGAAAGACCGCTACCTGAAGATCTGCGAGATAATCGGTGCGACGTCCGCCCGCGACAAGGTGATGACCTCGCTCTACGCGCTCGGCTGGACGCAGCATTCGAAAGGTGCCCAGAACATCCGCGGCATGGCGATGCTGCAATTGATCCTCGGCAATGTCGGCCTGCCCGGCGGCGGCGTCAACGCGCTGCGCGGCCACTCCAACATCCAGGGGTTGACCGACATCGGCCTGCTTTCCAACTCGCTGCCGGGTTACATGAATCTGGCGACGGAAAAGGAGACGGACTTCGCGACCTACATGTCGACGCGCGGCAACAAGCCGCTCGTTCCCGGCCAGACCAGCTACTGGCAGAACACGCCCAGATTCATGGTGAGTTTCCTGAAGGCCATGTGGGGCAGCGCCGCCACCAAGGAAAACGACTGGGGCTTCGACTGGCTGCCGAAGCTCGACGTGCCCTATTACGACATCCTCCGGATGTTCGACATGATGAGCCGTGGGGAGGTCAACCTCTACTTCTGCCAGGGCTTCAACCCGCTGCTTTCCTTCCCCAACCGGAAGAAGCTGACGGAGGGGCTGTCGAAGCTGAAGCTGCTTGTGACCATCGACCCGCTTCAGACCGAGACGGCGCATTTCTGGGAAAACCACGGCATCTACAACGACGTCGATCCCTCAAAGATCATGACGGAGGTGCTGCAACTCCCGGCGACCTGTTTTGCCGAGGACGAAGGCGCCACCGTCAATTCGGGCCGGTGGCTGCAATGGCACTGGCCGGGCTCGACGCCGCCGGGCGATGCCAAGCACGACACCTGGATCCTCGCAAACATCTTCCTGCGGGTGCGCGACCTCTATCTGAAGGAAGGCGGGGTCTGTCCCGAGCCGATCCTGAACCTTGCCTGGGATTACAAGGACCCATACGAGCCGGAACCCGCCGAGCTTGCCCAGGAGATGAACGGACGGGCGTTGCAGACCCTCTACGATCCCACCGATCCGACGAAGGTGCTGGTCGAGGCGGGCAAGCTCGTACCCAACTTCGGCGTCCTTCGCGACGACGGGTCCACCATGTCCGGCTGCTGGATCTATGCCGGCTCCTGGACGGAGGAAGGCAACATGATGGCCCGGCGCGACAACAGCGATCCGGGTGACGTCGGCACCTTCCTCAAATGGACCTTCGCCTGGCCGGCAAACCGGCGCATCCTCTACAACCGCGCCTCCTGCGATCTCGAGGGCAAGCCGTGGGATCCGGCGCGCAAACTCATCGAATGGAACGGCGAGCGTTGGGCCGGCTTTGACGTTCCCGACATCGCGGTGACGGCAAAGCCCGAGACCGTGATGCCGTTCATCATGACGCCGGAGGGCACCGCCCGGCTCTTTGCCCGCAAGCTGATGCGGGACGGGCCGTTCCCCACCCACATGGAGCCCTTCGAAAGCCCGGTCGAGAATCCGTTCAACGCCAAGCTCCGCGGCAATCCCGTCGCCCGCATCTTCCCCGGAGACCTTAAACAGCTGGGCACGAGCAGCGACTACCCCTTCGTTGCAACCTCCTATCGCCTCACCGAGCATTTCCACTTCTGGACCAAGCACAGCCGCGTGAACGCCGTGCTGCAACCGGAATTCTTCGTGGAAATCAGCGAGGAACTGGCAGCCGAGCGGGGCATAACCAAGGGCGGTCGGGTACGGGTGTGGAGCGCGCGCGGCGAGGTCTGGGCGAAAGCGGTGGTGACGAAGCGCATCCGGCCGCTGATCTGCAACGGCAAGCCGGTCCATGTGGTCGGCATTCCCTTGCACTGGGGCTTCATGGGTGCGGCCCGCAAGGGCTTCGGGCCCAACAGCCTGACCCCCTTCGTCGGCGACGCCAATATCGACACGCCGGAGTTCAAGGCCTTCCTGGTCAACATCGAACCGGCCCCGGAAGAAGGAGCCACGGCATGAGCGAACGCGCACCGGAACCGGTCACCGCCGCCGCCAACCCGCCGCTGCAGCCGCTGGCGTCGAACCTGCTGCCGAGCGACGTCATCAAGGTTTCGGCAACGAGCGACGTTCCGACGCCCGACAGGCAGCTCACGCAAGTCGCCAAGCTGATCGACGTTTCGAAATGCATCGGCTGCAAGGCCTGCCAATCGGCCTGCATCGAATGGAATGACACCCATCCGGACCTGGAGGAAAATGTCGGGGTCTACGAAAACCCGCACGATCTGACGCCGGACATGTTCACGCTGATGCGGTTCACCGAATACGAGAACCCAAAAACCAACGAGCTCGAATGGCTGATCCGCAAGGATGGCTGCATGCATTGTGCCGATCCGGGCTGCCTGAAGGCCTGCCCGGCTCCCGGCGCGATCGTGCAATACTCCAACGGCATCGTCGATTTCATTTCCGACAACTGTATCGGCTGCGGCTATTGCATCGCCGGCTGTCCCTTCAACATCCCGCGCATCTCCAAGACCGCCCATGTGTCGAAGAAATGCACGCTCTGTTCGGACCGCGTGGCTGTCGGCCAGGGGCCGGCCTGCGCCAAGGCGTGCCCGACCAAGGCGATCTCCTTCGGCACCAAGGAGGATATGGTCGAGCTTGCCCATGAGCGGGTCGAGGATCTGAAGTCGCGTGGCTACGACAATGCCGGCCTCTATGATCCGCAGGGCGTCGGCGGCACGCATGTGATGTACGTCTTGCACCATGCCGACACCCCCTCGCTCTATGCGGGATTGCCGGACGATCCGAAGATCTCGCCGGTGGTCAAGGGCTGGAAGGGTCCGGCAAAGACCGTGGGTCTTGCGGTGGCGGGCCTGGCTGCCGCCGGTGCGATGCTCCACGGCATTTTCGCCCGCCCGAACGAGGTCACCGCGCATGAGGAGGGCGAGGCCGAGGAACTCGTCGACGACCGCAAGCCGATACGCGGCGACAGGGAGGCGTGATGACTGACGAACGCGTCTATTCGGCCCCCGGCGACAAGATCGAGACGACACACCCGGTCACCGTCAACCGGTACCGCGGCTACACGCGCCTCAACCATTGGGTCACCGCCGCCTGCATGATCGTGCTCCTGATCTCCGGCCTCTCCTTCTTCCACCCGTCGCTGTTTTTCCTGACCGCTCTCTTCGGCGGCGGGCAGACGACGCGTTGGCTGCATCCGATCGTCGGTGTCGTCCTGGTCGCAAGCTTCCTGCTGCTCTTTGCGCAGATGTGGAAGCTCAACCTGCCGCGCCGCGAAGATGTGGAGTGGAGCCGCAAGATCGGCGACCTGCTACAAGGCAACGAGGAAAGCCTGCCCGAACTCGGCAAGTACAATGCCGGCCAGAAGGTGGTCTTCTGGGGCATGTCGGCGCTGATCCTGCTGCTTGTCACCACCGGCATCATGATCTGGGAACAGTACTTCCCGCACCTCGTCTCCATCCCCGTGCGCCGCATCGCGGTCGCCGTGCATTCGCTGGCGGCCCTCTTCACCATCCTGATCTTCATCGTCCATGTCTATGCGGCGATCTGGACGCGCGGCACGATCCGGGCGATGACACGCGGGACCGTCACCGGCGGCTGGGCCTTCCGCCATCATCGCAAATGGTTGCGTGAACTGGCTGGACGTCAGGGCTCGGACCCGTCAAAATGACCGCTTGGAGCGTGCTTTGTGCGTTCATACACGCGCATGGTGTTCTCGTTAAGCGCATGACCCGGCTTCCGGCCGGATTGCCGGAGATGCGATGGCCGAAGACCTGCAACCCGATCCCTCCCTCATCGGTGGCGTGCCGACACCGCCGCTGGCCCTTCTGCCAGAGCCGATCCGACTGTTTCAGGCGCGCGCCCGTCGCTTCGCCTTTCTGGCCGAGAACAATTCGCTTGCGCCCTACCTGACGTTCCTTGCGGCGCTCTCCAAACTTCAGGCGCGTCTGGCGGCAACGCTTCCAGCCGTGACCGCAGTGCCAGCGAGCCGCATCGCCGAGGCGGCGCGAGCGACGATGCCGCCCATAGACCGGGCAAGCCTTGCCGAGGACGCAGCGCTCGTCGCAACGCTCGAGGCGGTTGTTGAAGGGGCAGCCGACATCGCGATGCCCGAGCCAGCCCGGCTGGCGCTCGATGCCGTGCGCGCGGCCGGCGAGGACGATCGGCGCTGGCTGCTTGCCAATATCCTCTCCGATCAAGTTCCGGCCGACAGTGCGGCACCGCATCTCTTCGCCGCGGCCGCAGTCCAGGTGCACCTGGCGCGACTGGCCGCAACGCTCGATGCGCAATCGCTCGTTCCGGTCAGCCTCGGTCTCTGTCCCGCCTGCGGCGGCCGGCCGGCCACGTCCTCGGTAATGGGCACACAAGGGATCGAGAACGTTCGCTACGCCGCTTGCGCCTGCTGCAGCACGCAGTGGAACGAGGTGCGGGTGAAGTGCCTCTGCTGCGGTTCGACCAAGGGCGTCAGCTATCGTTCGGTCGAAGTGAGCGAGGCAACGGTGAAGGCCGAAACGTGCCGGCAGTGTCAATCCTGGGTGAAGATCCTCTACCAGGTAAAGAACCCGAGCCTCGACCCGATCGCCGACGATGTCGGCAGTCTCGGGCTCGACATCCTGATGAAGGAGACCGAATTCCAGCGTGGCGGCTTCAACCCTTTCCTTGTGGGCTATTGATGCAGGAATTCCGCCTCCTTCCATCTGTCGACCAGGTGCTGACCTCGCCAGAGGGGCTGGCGCTGACGGACCAGCATGGCCGCCTTGCCACCGTCACCGCCATTCGCGCCGGACTTGAGATCGCCCGCGAAAAAATCCGCGCAGGCGAAGATGCAGCAGGGCTCGCTGCCGACCTGCCGCGCCGGGTCGCGGCGGAACTCGACGCAGCCGCCCGGGGCGCCCTTCGTCCGCTCCTCAACCTGACGGGAACCGTGCTGCACACCAATCTCGGCCGCGCCATTCTGGCCGAGGACGCAGTGCGGGCCGCCTCCGCCGCCATGGCCCACCCGCTGGCGCTGGAGTTCGATCTCGACGGTGGCGGACGCGGCCAACGCGACGACCACCTGCGCGGCCTCCTGCGCGAATTGACCGGCGCCGAAGATGCGACGATCGTCAACAACAATGCCGCGGCGGTGCTGATCGCGCTCAACACGCTTTCTGACGGCCGTGACGCGATCGTTTCGCGCGGTGAGCTGATCGAGATCGGCGGCGCGTTCCGCATGCCCGATATCATGGCCCGCGCCGGCGCGAAGCTTCTGGAGGTCGGCACCACCAACCGCACCCATCCGCGCGACTACGAAGCCGCGATCGGACCTCAGACCGGCGTGATCCTCAAGGTTCACACCTCCAACTACCGGATCGAGGGCTTTACCGCCGAGGTGTCAGCATCCAGGCTGGCGGAAATCGCCGGCAAGGCCGGCGTGCCGCTTCTGAACGACCTCGGGTCCGGCTCCCTCGTCGATCTCGCCGCCTTCGGCCTAAGGCGCGAACCGACCGTCGCGGAAGCGATCGCCGAGGGCGCAGATCTCGTGACGTTTTCGGGCGACAAGCTGCTCGGCGGCCCGCAGGCAGGCTTCATCGTCGGCCGCCGTGATCTGATTGCCGCCATCAACCGCAACCCGCTGAAACGTGCGGTGCGCCTCGACAAGATCCGCATCGCCGCGCTGGAAGCGACGCTCAGGCTCTACCGCGATCCCGACCGGTTGAAGGAGCGGCTGCCGACGCTGCGTTTTCTCGCCCGCCCGGAACCGGAAATCGCCGCCCAGGCGGCCCGTCTCGCCCCTCTGGTCGATAAGCTCCTCCAACCGCACGGCTATTCGGCGGTACCCTGTGCCTGTCAGAGCCAGGTGGGTTCCGGCGCGCTGCCGGTCGACACCATCCCGAGCGCCGGATTGCGGCTGACGGGGGAAGGCGGTGAGGCGCCGGAGCGGCTCTCAACGCGCCTTCGCCGCCTGCCCTCGCCGGTGGTCGGCCATATCCGCGATGGGGCGCTGATCCTCGACCTACGTTGCCTCGACAGCGACGCAGCACTCATTAAGGCTCTGACGGCCCTATGATCGTCGGAACCGCGGGGCATATCGACCACGGCAAGACGGCGCTCGTAAAGGCCTTGACCGGCACGGATGCCGATCGTCTTGCCGAGGAAAAAGCCCGCGGCATCACCATCGACCTTGGTTTTGCCTATGCTGATCTCGGCCAGGGCGCGATCACCGGCTTCGTCGACGTGCCCGGTCACGAGCGGCTGATCCACACCATGCTTGCCGGCGCCGGCGGCATCGATCTTGCTCTGCTGGTCGTGGCTGCCGACGACGGCATCATGCCGCAGACGCGCGAGCACCTGGCGATCCTTGACCTGCTCGGCATCGACAGGGGCGTCGTCGCGCTGACCAAGGCCGATCTCGCTGGCCCCGAGCGCCGCGACGAGGTGACCGCGCAGATCCGTGCGGCTCTCGCCGGCACCGGTCTCGCGCACGCGCCGATCATTGCCGTCTCGGCGCTTACCGGTGAAGGCATCGAAGACCTGCGTGCGGCACTGACAAGCGCCGAAACCGAAACGGCCGCCCGCAACGATGGTGGCCTCTTGTGCTTTGCCGTCGATCGCAGTTTCACGCTTTCAGGCGCCGGTACTGTCGTGACCGGCATGGTGCTTGGCGGACGCGTGCGCCTCGACGATATCGTCACTGTCAGCCCGTCCGGCCTCATCGCCCGCGTGCGAGGCATTCACGCACAGAACCGGAAAGCAACCACAGGATTTGCCGGCCAGCGCTGCGCGCTGAACCTTGTCGGCGAACGGGTCACGAAAGACGCGATCCACCGTGGCGACATGGTGCTTGCCCCCGCGCTGCACGCGCCGACGGACCGGATCGACGCAATGCTCCGCGTTCTCGCCTCGGAAGCAAAGCCTGTCGGCACCTGGTTTCCGGTGCGGCTTCACAGCCACGCGACCGAGGTCGGCGCGCGGATCGTGCCGCTGTCCGGTGCTGTCGATCCAGGCACAGAAGGGCTGGTGCAACTGGTCCTCGACCGTCCCATCGCCGCCTCCATCGGCGACCGCTTCATTCTGCGCGATACGTCCGCCAGCCGCACGGTCGGCGGCGGCCGGTTTCTCGACCTTCGACCGCCGGCGCGCAAACGGGGAACACCCGAGCGTCTTGCCTTCCTCGCCGCCTCCAGCACCGAGAACCCCGTGGCGGCGCTTGCGGCCCTGACTGACCTCGGCCCGATCGACCTTGACGCTTTCCTGCGCGATCGCGGCCTTGGCGAAGACAGGCGCTCTGAGCTGGTTTCCGCCGCAGGCGCCGTGATCGTCGCCGACCACGCCCTCTCGACGGCAACCCTGTCCGGGCTGCGCGCGAGCCTCGTTGCGACCCTCGCCGACTTTCACACCGAGAACCCCGATCTCGCCGGCCTCGGCCGCGAGAGATTGCGGCTTCTGCTCAAGCCGCGCCTGCCGAAAAATGCCTTCCTTTCCGTCCTCAAGACGGAAGCGGCTGACGGACAGATCGTGTTCGACGGCGCCTTCCTGCGGCTGCCGGGACACGCGGTGCGGCTGACGGCTGCCGACGAGAGCCTCTGGCAACGCATCCAACCGCTGCTCGTTGACGACAGCCGCTTCCGGCCGCCGCGCGTACGTGATCTCGTGCCCCTGCTTGACGCCGAGGAACGTGACGTCAGGCGCGTCATGAAACTCGCCCAAAAGCTCGGTCAGGTGCACGAGATCGCCCACGACCACTTCTTCGCCCGTTCGGTCGTCGAGGACATGGCCGATATCGTGATCGCCGTGGCGGCGGAGGCCGATGATGGCTGGTTCACCGCACCCGCCTTTCGCGACCGCGTCCAAAACGGCCGCAAGGTCGCAATCGAAATCCTCGATTTCTTCGATCGGCTCGGCCTGACCTTGCGCCGTGGAGACTTGCGTCGCATAAATCCGCATCGCAGCGATCTGTTTCAGCGCTGAGGAAGGGAATCGTCTCCGGTGGGACGGCCGGACTTCAAATCCGGTTGGGGCAGCGAGCCTGTCCCGGGTGGGTTCGACCCCCACTCCCCTCCGCCATTTCCCTCTCAATGATCGGCGAAACGGTCGCTGGCGACGCCGAAATAGAACAGCTCCTTGAGCGGTTCGGCCGCGGCATCGGGAAAGATGACGAACCCTTCCCGCGGCGCGGCGATGATCTCGCCGGAGGCCCGGCGTGCGATGATCTCTCCTGACATGACCGGGTCGCCCGTGCGCCAGGTTTTCTCAAGCCGGTCTCCCGCCGACAGGCAAAGAACGACGTCGGCCAGATGAATGACCCTCGGCAAAACGGCTTCCGGCGCCGGCGCGTCGATGATGCCGAGATGCGCAAGGGTCCTAACGATCGCCTGATAGGCAACGTCGGCCGCATCCGGATCCTGATGCTGGCCGCACTCCAGGGTGAGCCCGTAGCCACCGCAGGCGCGCATGTATTCCGTCGTGCCGACGGCATGCGACAACGCACCTCCGGTTCCGCCGTGCCGCGCCTGTTCGGCAACGGACTTCGCATAGGCATCGAGCCAACCGTGCATGATCAGTTGCGGCCCGAGCCTGACGGCAAGGCTCTCCTCCTCTTCGGCGCGGGCGAAAGGCTGGGCCGTGCCCGTGTTGTTCTCCGGCCCGAGAAACACGAAGGGCTCGCCTGCTGAGCGATAGGAATGGATGTCGAGCAGGACGTCGTGCTGGCGCAAGAGCGGGCAGAGCACGTTGGCGACCCGGTCCTCGTAGTTGAGCACGACCGGCGCCTCGCGCAGATCGCGGTTGAGGTTGCGGTCGCCCTCGCGCGTTCCCTGCCGATAGGCCTTGCCATTGACCACGGGGACGAAGGTGACCTCGCCGCGGCGCACCGACAGCTCCCCCGTCCGGCAGGCGCGTATCACTTTCCAGATCGCATCCGGGCCGCAGGTCTCGTTGCCATGGACAGCGCCGGTGACGATGAGCTTGGGTCCGCGTTCCAGCCCGCAGAAACGCACCACCTCAATCGGGTCTCCGTCATCCTCAGTATCAGCCGCGGCGGAACGCGGCTCGAAATCGATGTCGATCAGCATGCCGGGCCGGAGATGCCGCATCAGGCTCATGACGTCGGCGGCGGCCACCGCCACGCAGCCGGCGGTTCCTGCAAGATCGGCCCTGGCTGCGTGGATGAACAGGGCGCTGCCGCCGTTGACGCGTGCAACCGCGTCGTTGAAACCGATCGGCACGACGACGTCGAACAACGGCTCCGCGCGCTTGCGCGTCAGCCTGTCGTCGGTGCGCTCGCCGTCCTCGGCATAAACAAGCCGGTTGTAGTGCGGTCCCGCCTCCTCCCAGATCATGTCGGCGGATGCAGGCACGAAGGGAAAAGCGAGGTCCCGCGGGAAATCCGGCCTGGCGACCGGATCGAAAAAGCCGTAGCGCAAGGGGAAAACACCGATCGGCGTTCGCCCATCGCCCTCCCGCTTCAGGTTCGCCGGCACAAGGCCGGCGCGCCCGACGACGCACGGGACGGTCCAGTCGCCGATCGAGAGGGTACCCCTGTGACACGGATCGGCGGATGCCGAAACCCTGACCTTGACGACCGGAATACTGACCATGTGATACCTCGAAGCATGCTTGGACGGCGACCCTACAGTGCGGCGCGCAGTCGGAACAAGCCCTTCGGGCGCCCAACCGAACCCGGGCCGGCGACCGTGGAACTTCAGGATATCGCTGCGGCCGGTTCCGCTATAAGACACCCGCTCCAGGAAGACAGGAAAAGGCATCAAGACCGTGGACGAGACCGTCGAAATCAATGGCCGCAGCGACTTCGCCCTCTGGGCGATCGCGCGGGCGCAGGAAATCATGACCATCGAAGGTGCCGCCTTTGCGGTTGCCGCCCGTGACATGGACGAGCAGGCGCTGACTGAGACCGCCGCAGCGCTCGGAAAGGCCATCAGTGAGGCCATGCTCGAAGTTTTCGACGGCCTGATCGAAAGCTAGGCCTCTAGCGTCCAAGTTTCGCAGGCTGGGCTTTCACCGAGGCTTTCCTGCCCCCACATCTCCCGGCAGGCAGAAAATGCAGGCGGAGAACAGGAATGGCAGGCAACGATCACCAGAGCGTCGACATGGCACGCCGCGTGTTTCGCGAGGGTGCGCTTTCGATCGGTCTTTCGCTTCCCCTATTGAAGCAAGGACAAACGGTGATCGATGTTCGTGAACAACTCGAACTCGCCGGACTTGCCGACAGGCTCGGCTTTCGAGCGCTTTGGGTCCGCGATGTGCCGCTCAACAGTGCTGACTACCCGGACCCTGTCGGGCACCTCGACCCATGGGCGCTGCTCGGCGCGCTCGCAACCCAGACGGAACGGATTGCGCTCGCAACCGGCGCAATCGTGCTCACGCTGCGCCACCCGCTCCACATCGCCAAGGCTGCCGCCTCGATCGACGCCCTCTCCGAGGGACGGCTGGTTCTCGGCCTCGGATCCGGAGACCGGCCTGCCGAATATGCGGCGTTCGGCAAGAACACCGACGCGCGGCGCGATCTGTTCCAGCGCAATTGGGAGATTGTCTCCGCCGCTCTCGGGCATCCATCCCACATCGTACCCGACCTTGCGGCGCCGGACGCGCCGGAGTTCCTGCTCCTGCCGGCGATCCGGTCCGACATCCCGCTGGTCGCCGTCGGCTCCGGCAGCCAGAGCGTCAACTGGATTGCCCGCCATGCGCTCGGCTGGATGACCTATCACCGCGAGCCGGACGCCCAGAAGGCGCGTTACGCCATGTGGAGGGATGCGGTCACCCGCGATGCCGCAGGCGCCTTCCGCGCCTTCGGCGTCACGGTGAAGCTCGACTTGAGCGCCGATCCGGACGAGCCGGCAACCGTCATCCCGCTCGGCTACCGCGTCGGCCGGCGCGGCCTTGTCGATCTCTTGAAGGGCATGCGCGACGGCGGCACGCATCATGTTTCCTTCGGCCTGTCCGCGCCGGCCCGCAGCTTAAGGGACGTCGTCGCCGAGCTTGGCTCCGAGGTGCTGCCCCTGTTTCATCGCGAAACGTAGCGTCCGGCAGCGTCTGCTTATATCTCTGATTCGTTGGAACTATCTGGCGCGCGCTCCGTTTAGGGTCCGCCACGGCAGACCTGCGCGTGGCAAGACTTCGATAGGAGATTTGCATGAAGTATGTGACCGTTGCCGCGCTTTCCGTAGCCCTTGTTTCCAGCGCCGCGTTCGCCCAGGAGCCCGCAGCCAGCGGCGCCGACGCGATGCTGGTCGGGCCGGGCATCACGATGGGGACGGCCGCGACAATGCCGCTGAAATACGTGGAGATCAAGGACACCGACCTCGTCAACTCGCAGCTCGTCGGCGTCGATATCTACAACAAGCAGAACGAGACGGTCGGCGAGATTTCCGACGTCGTTATCGGCGACGGCAAGTCAGTGATCGGCATCATCGCCAGTGTCGGCGGCTTCCTCGGCCTCGGCGAGAGCTACGTCGTCATCGACCCGGCCTCCCTTGCCCTTGCCGACGACAACGGCACCTGGAAAGCCTATGTGGACACCAACAAGGACGACCTCTCCAAGGCACCGAAATTCGACTACGGCAAGCTGAAGAAGTAATCGCGCAGCCCCGCCCGATGCGCGCTCGCCCACCGGCGGGCGCGTTTTTCGTTCAGCCAGATTTCCCGGGACGAAGAGACCTGGCACGGCGCGTTTGATCAATGCCTCCAGACACGCGAAAGAATTCCAATTCTTGCGGCGTAAATGGCCTAACAATAGTTTTTTATTCTCGCAATGTGGACATTGCGGCATCAATGTGCCAGAAGATATCCATCAAGCGACATGATGTCGTATTCGCGCAACGCCTTTCCGGCGGTGCGTGTCCGTTTCGCTGATCCTTCGTCAGCCCCCAAGCAACAAAGGAGAGTGCCCGACTTCCGGAGCCGGGCCCAAGACATATGGCATTTCAAACTGAGAGCGACCCCTCGACGAACGAGCAACCGGTCAAGATCAGTATCAAGAACGTCTACAAGGTATTTGGCGAGCGGCCGGACGAGGCGCTGAGCCTTCTGAAAGCCGGCAGGACCAAGGCGGAGATCCACGCCGAGACGGGCTGCACCATCGGCGTCAACAATGCGAGCTTCGACATTCGCGCCGGCGAGATCTTCGTCATCATGGGGCTTTCGGGTTCCGGCAAGTCGACCATGCTGCGCCTGCTCAACCGCTTGATCGAACCCACTTCCGGCGCGATCGAGATCGACGGGAAAGACGTCGCCCGTCTGCCGCGCAGCGAGCTCATCGCCCTTCGCCGCCGCGACATCAGCATGGTCTTCCAGTCCTTCGCGCTTCTGCCCAACCGCAGCGTCATCGACAACGCCGCCTTCGGCCTCGAAGTCTCGGGCGTCGGCGAGGCCGAGCGCAAGACCCGCGCGCGCACCGCGCTTCGCGCCGTCGGCCTCGACGGCTACGACGACAGCCGCCCCGACCAGCTATCCGGCGGCATGAAGCAGCGTGTCGGCCTTGCCCGGGCATTGGCGGCCGAACCCTCCGTGCTGCTGATGGACGAAGCCTTTTCCGCCCTCGACCCGCTCATCCGCATGGAAATGCAGGACGAGCTGGTCCGCCTTCAGGCCGAACACAGCCGCACCATCGTCTTCGTCAGCCACGATCTCGACGAAGCGATGCGCATCGGCGACCGCATCTGCATCATGCAGAACGGCGAGGTCGTGCAGGTCGGCACCCCCGACGAAATCGTTCTCAGGCCCGAAAACGACTATGTGCGGTCGTTCTTCCGCAACGTCGACGTGTCGCAGGTTTTCCGCGCCGGCGATGTCGCCCGCAAGACCCAGGTCACGATCATCGAGCGTCAGGGCGTTTCGGCAGCAGCAGCGCTCGAGCGCATGGAACACTCTGATCGCGATGTCGCCATCATTCTCGGTCGCGACAAGACCTATCACGGCATGGTCAGCCGCGCGTCGCTGATCGCAACCACCCGTGACGGCGGCGCCGATCCCTACCGGCGCGCCTTCCTGCCAGGCATCGAGCCGATCGCCGCATCGGAAAGCCTCTCCAACGTGCTTGGCAAGGTCGCAGCCAGCGCCTTTCCCATGCCCGTCACCGACGAGGCCAACCGCTACCTCGGCACGATCAGCAAATCCGCGCTTCTCGAAACGCTCGATCGCTCCGCCTGATCCCGCCTGCCCGGAGACCCACCATGACATTCGATATCGGTGACGGCGTCGACAGCGCCGTCAATTACATCCTCGACAATTTCGCTCCACTGCTTGATCTGATCGCCGCGGCCATCGGCACGGTCACCGACCTGATCCAGACGGCACTGCTCGCCATGCCCTTGGCCGCCGGTCTTGCGATCTTCGTGCTTCTGTCGCTATGGCGCATCGGCTTCGGCTTTGCCGTCTTCACGGCGCTGTCGCTGATGCTGGTCGACCACATGGGCCTCTGGTCCGCGATGATGGAAACGCTGTCGCTGGTCATCGCATCGACACTTGTCGCCATGCTGGTCGGCCTGCCGCTCGGCATCGCCATGGCGCGCAACAGTCGGGTCGCCGCCTTCGTGCGCCCCGTGCTCGATCTCATGCAGACCATGCCCGCCTTCGTCTACCTCATCCCGGCGGCGATGTTCTTCGGCCTCGGCGCCGTGCCTGGAACGATCGCGACGGTCATCTTCGCCATGCCGCCCGTGGTGCGTCTCACCAATCTCGGCATCCGCCAGGTGCACGTCGAATTCATCGAGGCGGGCAACGCCTTTGGCTGCACCGCCTGGCAGCTGCTGATGAAGGTCCAGCTTCCGAACGCCCTGCCCTCGATCATGGCCGGCATCAACCAGACGATCATGCTCTCCCTCTCCATGGTCGTGATCGCCTCCATGATCGGGGCTGGCGGCATCGGCAACACGGTGCTCACCGGCATCCAGCGTCTCGACGTCGGCACCGGCTTCGAGGGCGGTCTCGCGGTCGTCATTCTCGCCGTCATTCTCGACCGCATCACCCAGAGCTTCGGCAAGGAGCGCAGCAATCCGTTCGGCTTCCTCATGCGCCGACCGGCGCGACAGCCGGAAGCAGCACCCGTCACGGCCTGATGGCCTCCCCCACCGACAGGGCGGCCCCGCGTCGCCGAACCTTCAAAAGAGGAGCAATCATGTTCAAGACCATTGTTACCATGACAGTCGCGGCCGGCATCGCCATCGGCGCCTGCGGCTCGGCCGCGGCAGACGAGAAGCAGCCGGTGAAGATTGGCTGGGCCGCCTGGTCCGACGCGGAATTCGTCACCAAGCTCGCCGCAAAACTCATCACCGACGAACTTGGCCATGAGGTCGAGCTGGTCCAGACGGATATAGCACCGCTCTACCAGGGTGTGAGCCGTGGCGACCTCGACGCAATGATGATGGCCTGGCTGCCCGAAACCCATGCCGACTACTTCGCCAAGGTGAAGGAAAAGGTGACGACGCTCGGCACCGTCTATGACGGCGCGAGGCTTGGCTGGGTGGTGCCGAAATACGTCCCGGAAGACGCCATCGCCTCGATCGAGGACCTCAACAAGGACGAGGTGAAGGACAAGCTCAAGGGCCGTATCCAGGGCATCGATCCGGGCGCCGGCCTGACGCGGCTGTCGGAGCAGGCGGTCAAGGACTACGCGCTCGACGGCTACAAGCTGCAGATCTCCAGCGAAGCCGGCATGCTGACGACCGTCGACCGGGCCATGCGCAAGGAGGAGTGGTTTGTCGCCACCGCCTGGAGCCCGCACTGGATGTTCGGCAAATACGAGCTGCGCTACATCGCCGACCCGAAAAACGCGCTCGGCAAGGCCGAACAGGTGAACGTGCTCGCCCGCAAAGATTTCGAGCAGGACAATCCCGAGGTCGCCGCCTTCCTGTCGCGCATGAAACTGCCGATCGCCGATCTCGAGGCGGCGATGTTCAACGCGCAAAAGACGTCCTACGAAAAAGCCGTCGACCAGTACATCGCCGATCATCCGGACCAGGTCCGGGCGTGGCTTGCCAAGGATGCCGGCTGAAGGCGGCCGCTCGCCGCCGATCAACGCTCGCACCTTGCATTGCGGGCGTCTTTCTTTCGACAAAGGACCATCGACATGTTGAATGACACACTTGCACCGCGCGCCCTCGCCGATAGCACCGACGACACGATCGGTGGCCGCATCTCGCTTGCCCGCGACGCCATCGGGCTTTCGGTCGGGCAGATCTCGGCGATCGCCGGCGTGACCGAGGAGACCTGGACCAGCTGGGAGAACGACCGGGCCGAGCCGAGGTCCAACCGCCTCGACATGATGGCCGGCATCCTGCAGGTCAACATTGCCTGGCTCCTCGGCGGTCAGGGCAACGGGCCGGTCGGGGCTTAGAACTGGCCGACGTCGCGGCCCCGACCGATCCGTAGATTAGCCCAAACGCATGCTGGACAGGCCGCATTAAGTTGACTAGAGAACTCATGATATTTTCATGGCCATAGGCGCACCCGGACCGGTCGCATGGCCGGTCAAAGGAGTGATCTATGTCGAGCCGCCTCGGGACCTCAATTGCATTGGCGCTGTCCCTTTCGATCGTCGCACCAGCTGCGCGCGCGGAAACCTCGTTCCTCGATCACCGCGGCAAGACGATCACCTTCGCCAAGCCGCCGGAGCGGGTCGTCACCATCGTCCGCTCGGCGCCGATCATCTATCGCGCCGTCGATGAGAAGGCGAAAAACATCGTCGGCATGAACAAGGATTCGCTGACGCGCTATTTCACCAAGGGCATCTATGCCGAGATGCTGCCGGAGATGGCCAAGATCAGCGCCAGCGCCGCCCAGGACGGTTTCGTGCCGAACGTCGAGGCGATCCTCGCCGAAAAGCCGGATGCCGTCATCCAGTGGACCCACGACGAAAAGCTGATCGAGCCGCTGGAGCGCGTCGGGCTGACCGTCGTCGGATGGCAATGCTGCTCGGAACAGGACCGCCTCGACTACGTAACGCTCAGCGGCTACATGACCGGCCGCAACGATCGCGCCCAGGCGATCCTGAAGGCGCAGTCGGACACCTTGAAGTCGCTCGACGAAAAGGTCGCCAAGCTCGACAAGGCGGCGCTCCCGACCGTGCTCCACATCGACAAGGTGGCCGACCAGATTCAGGTCATCGCCAACGGCTCGCAGGATCTGTCGCTGAGCGGCGTCACCAATCCGGCGGCCGACAAATCGGGCGAATGGTGGCGAACCATCGATTTCGAGCAGCTTCTCGTCTGGAACCCCGACATCATCATCATCCCCGCCTATGCCACCGATCTCGACCCCAAGGCCTTCTTCGACAATCCGGTCCTTGCGAGCCTCAAGGCCGTCAAGGAGAAGCGCGTCTACAAGCAGCCGGTCTTCGCCCGCACGCCCGATGCGCCGGAGATCTACCTGACATCGGAATGGCTCGCCGCCATCGCCCATGGCGCCGGTTTCGCACCGGAATTCCAGAAGCAGATCGCAGCCACCTACAAACTGATCTACGGCGCCGAACTGACCGCCGATCAGGTCAACGCGATCCTTGAGACCGAAAGCAACGCGCCGGCGAACAAGTATGCCGAGCTCTTCCGCTAAGGCCACGGCCGACGACGACAGGACGGCAACGGGGGCCGGGCGGAAGCTCGGCTCCGGCTTCGTCCTGCCCGCGCTCCTCTGTCTTCTCGTCGCTGCAACGCTCTATTCGGTGACGATCGGACGCTACGATCTGTCCGTCGCTGATGTCACCTATATCCTCATCGACAACATTCATCCGGTCGTTGTTCCCTACTGGGATCCGGTGCAGGAGGTGGTGGTCGAGCAGGTCCGCGTGCCGCGGATCCTGGCCGCAATCGTCATCGGTTTCGGCCTTTCCATGTCCGGCGCCGCGTTGCAGGGGCTCTTCCGCAATCCGCTTGTCGACCCCGGCATCATCGGCGTCACGTCCGGTGCGGGCTTCGGCGGCACGCTGGCGATCCTCTTGGGCTTGCAGGGCTATCTGCTCCTGACGATGGCCTTCCTTTTCGGCATCGGCAGCGTCTTTCTCGTCAAGCTTTTGTCGACGGTGCGCGGGCGCACCAGCATGCTGACGCTGGTGCTCGCAGGGGTGGTGATTTCAGCCTTCTTCTCCGCCGCCATCTCCATCGCCAAGCTGCTTGCCGACCCCTTTCAGAAGCTCCCGGCCATCACCTACTGGCTGATGGGCAGCATCGCTTCCAGCAACTATCTCGACGTCCTGCTGCTCGCCGTGGCCGTCGTGCCCTCGGCGATCGCGATCTTTCTCCTGCGCTTCCAGATCAACATTCTGTCGCTCGGCGAGGAAAAGGCCCGGGCGCTCGGCGCGCGCGTCGTGCTAGTGCAATGGATCGTTCTCGTCGCCTCGGCGCTGATTTCAGCCGGCGTTGTCGCGACATCGGGCATCATCGGCTGGGTCGGGCTCGTCATCCCGCATGTTGCCCGGGCGCTTGTCGGCGCCGATCACCAGCGTCTCTTGCCGGTCTCAGGCGTGCTTGGCGCGATCTATCTGCTTCTGGTCGACAACCTGGCGCGCACGGTCACAACGGCAGAAATCCCGCTCGGCATCATCACGGCGCTCATCGGCGTACCGGTGTTTGCTATCATCTTGCGGCGCCTGCATGCAAAGGGAGGCTGGTCCGGTGATTGAGGCAAGCGACCTGACCATCGAGCGCGGCGGCAGGACCATCCTTCAGAGCTACAGCCTGCGGCTGGAACGTGCTCGCATCCTTGCGGTGCTCGGCGCCAACGGCGTTGGCAAGACGACGCTGATCAACACGCTGATCGGCATCCTGAAGCCGAAATCGGGAAGGCTGTCGATCGGCGGTCCCGTCGGTTTCGTGCCGCAGCTCTTCGAGGTTCCCTTCGCCTATTCGGCCCTCGATATCGCCCTGATGGGCAGGGCGCGCCATCTCGGCCTCTTCGGTGCGCCGGGGCGGAAGGACTACGAGATCGTGCGGCACTTCTTCCACCTGCTCGGCATCGGACATTTCGAACGGCAAGCCTTCAATGCGCTCAGTGGCGGCCAGCGGCAACTGGTGATGATCGCCCAGGCGCTGGCATCCGAATGCGAACTGCTGGTGCTCGATGAGCCCTGCGCCGCCCTTGACTACAAGAACCAGGACAAGGTGCTCGGCCTGCTTGAGCACCTCAGGGACGAACATGACATGACGATCGTGTTTTCCACCCACATGCCGCAGCATGCCGTCGAAATCGCCAGCGACGCCCTGCTGATGCTGAGCGGCACCGACTATGTCTGCGGACCGACGACGGAAGCGCTGAGCGCCGACAACCTGTCGGCCCTCTACGATCTGCCGATCGCGCGAGCGGACTTCGAGGGTCTGTCGAAGCACACCTTTGCCCCGGTGTTTCGTCACGATGGAGGTCGCTTCAATGGCTGACGAAATCAACCCGCAAAAGCGCATTGCCTACATCCACTGGGGCAACAGCTGGCAGCTCAGAAGCTTCCAGGATTTCCGCCACTTCATCGACGACCTGATCTATATCCACGACCTGCCCAAGATCGATCTTACGCCCTTTGCCGCCGTCGTCATGCCGGACGCGATGGATGCAGCTGTCGTGCTTCCCTATGCGCAGCAGTTGAACAGCTACCTGAATGGCGGCGGTTTTCTCGTCGTCTTCCTGCAGGGGCACGCCCAATGGCTGGACGTCCCGGGCCTTGAGTGGACCCCTGGAAACTGCCGCGACTGGCTGTGGTGGACGAAGGGCGAGAGGCTGGAAATCAGCCTTTCCACACCGCACCACCCGATCAGCGAAAGCATGCCGCTGTCGCATATGAGCTGGCATTGGGGCGGCTCCTATAACGTTCCGGACGGCGCCCGCTCGATCGTCGAGATCGACGGGGGGCGCGGGAGCCTTTTTCTCGATTTTCCCGCCCTGAAGAATGGCGGCCGGCTGCTGCTTGCAACGCTCGACCCGCATTCGCACAACGGCCAGCGCTTCATGCCGGCGACGACGCGCTTTTTGCGCTCCTTCTATCCCTGGCTCAACCGCGAACTCGGCATCGAGCGGCCGGCACGCAACCGCTTCACCTACCTGCAATGCTCGCACGTGCCGTCGGAATGGCATCCGGAGTGGATCGAAGCGAGCCTTCAGCTGGCCGGCTTTCAAACGGCATTCGCGCCGCTTTATGAGCTTGGGCCCGATCTGCTTTCCCGCACCGACACGCTCTACATCCCAAGCAGCCACGACGAGTTCTTCCTGAAAAGCCGAAGCGACGATCTCGTCGCGTTTCTGGAACGGGGCGGCAACCTGATCATCTGCGCCGAGCCCTGCCAGCCGTGGCTGCCGTTCATGGCGCCGTTCCACGCGGTCGTTCCCCGTCCCTTTTCGAACATCCGCGTGCGCGTGCGCGACGACCGGTTCCAGATCTTTTCCGATCTCGGCGAGGGTTTTGACGGCTGGGAGGGCATCTTCGGGCAATATGCGCGCGGCTGGAGCGATCCGCCGCCGGGCGCCATCTGGTTGACCGACGTCGGACCCGAGACCGATCCGAAACCGGCCGACTGGATCTGGCAGTATCCGACCGTCGACGGGCGCGGCGGCTACGTGTTCATGCACAACGGCGACAACATGACCCGCTACCCGGACCGCGGTCCGAAGAAGGGAGCCCTTGTCGCCAATATCGCGACCGCGCTCCGAAAGCTCTCGACCGGCGAGATGCTGTTCTAGACCGCAGTGCGTTCATACGAACGCACATAGTATGGTCTAGTCCTTTGATTCCAAATCATCTTTCTGCCCGCAAGTCTTTTCGTTCGGAGGCAGGAGCTCTAGGGGCTTTCTTCACTACGCTCTGAGACTGCCTGATCCATGCGCATCTGGCGCAGCATGTTGCGTCCCGCAATCACCATCTCGAACAGGAAGGCGATCAGCGATCCGATGAGCGAGACGATGGCACCACCGAAGAGCCAGAAGAGGTTTTGCTCACGGAACCGGAATTCGAGCGCGCCGGCGAGCAGGTTGAGGATGGCGCAACCGGTGCAGATCGCCGCCAGTGTCCCGAGCGCCACGGCGATCTCGAGCGCCAGTGTTCGCCGGCGCAGATAATCGAGCTGCAAACGTCGCGACGGGCCCCGCTCGTCCTTTTCACCGATCTCGTTGACGCGGTCAGAGACCCGGCCGAGGCGGGTTGCATAGACGTTGACGAAGCCCGCGGTTCCCGCCAGCAGGAACACCGGCGCCAGAGAGGTCTGGATGATCGAGGCGAGGTCATTGACGATTGATGGCGGCTCCATGGGGCTCCGATCGGCTTCTCCTGCGTGACGTCAGGGCTGCATAAGGCGGCATTGTAGCCAAATCGGGTCATCGCAAGAACAGGCAATTGGCGCACGTATTGGCGGATGGCCGTTTCAGACAAGCTTGATCACGGCGACACCCACCAGCAGCAGGACGACACCGGCAAGACGCAGGCCCGAGACCGGCCGTTGCGGCAGGCGGAACCAGCCGTAGCGATCGACGAACACGCTCGCGACCTGCTGGCCTGCAACGGTGAAGCCGACTGCGGCCGCCGCGCCGATCACCGGGATGGCCGTGAACACCGTGGTGACGTAGGTCGCTCCGGCGAGGCCGCCAAGCCAGCCCCACCACGGCATCGTCTGGACGCCGCCGAAGCTTGGCCGTGGCGTCTTCTGCCATGCGAGCGCCACCAGCATCACGGCGGCCATGGCGAGCGTCGCGACGAAGAACGAGATCGTTCCGACCGCAAACGGCGCTCCGCCAAGATCCTGCCGCAGCAAGGCGTTGACGGCTCCTTGCACCGGCAAGGCGGCTCCGGCGACGAGCGCGAGGGCGATCCATCCGAGCTTGTCCGCACTGAGATTGTCCTGGCCACCCTGGCCGAAGACGATCAGGCCGACGCCGACGAGCACGATCACGGTGCCGATCGCTGCCCCGGCCTGAAGCCCGGTTGCGGTCACGCCAAGGAGACCGAATCCATCGAGTGTCAGCGAGGCGAGCATCTGGCCGGCAATGAAGAGCCCGACGGAAACGACCGCGCCGAGGCGCGGAAAAAGAACGATGGTCGAGACAACGTAGACGGCGGATGCCGTGCCTCCGACGAGATGCCACCACTCTGCGTCTGGAATGGCGCCAAGCACCGTATGAGATCCGGTGAACATGGCGATGATCAGCAGCAGAGCGGTGCCGATCGAGAGCTGAAGCGTGGTCGCCGCAAACGGCGAGCCGACGGCCTTTGAAAGCTGGGCATTGGCTCCGGCCTGAACGGCGAGCAGGCTGCCGGCGACAAGTGCCAGGGGTACGAACAGGGTCTCCATCGGACGGACTCCTTGATGAGCAACAGGAAATGGCTTTGCGCCTCGATCGAACGAAACGTTCAGCCGTCATTTCCTAGGTATGCTGTGCTCCGTCGCAGATCGATCTGCCATTTTGCCGTCCACGTCTGCAAAATTGCACATCGCGTGACACTGCTATAGGCTGACGCAACCATGCACGGCCATCATCGTATCGACTGGGAAGATCTGCGCTTTGTGCTCGCCGTCGCGGAGGCGAATTCGCTGGCCGCTGCGGCGCGCGCGCTCGGTGTCAACCACACGACGGTGCTGAGGCGTGTCGGCGCTTTCGAGAGCAAACTCGGGGTCCGCCTGTTCGACCGGCTTCCCTCCGGCTACACGCTGACGACGGGCGGAGAGGAACTGTTGGCCGTGGCACGGCAGATGGCCGAAACGGTCACGGAGCTCGAACGCCGCCTGACGGGGCAGGATCTGCGCCTGGAGGGCAGCCTGCGGATCACCACCACCGACACGCTCATGGCGTCGGTTCTGCCATCGGTGCTGACGGCGTTCCAACGGCGGCATCCTGGCGTCCTCCTTGAGGTCAACACCTCCAACGCCCTTGCCAATCTCTCGCACCGGGATGCAGACGTCGCCATCCGGCCGGCAGTCGATCCGCCCGAGACCCTGGTGGGCCGGCGCATTGCGACGGTCGCCTTCGCTGTTTATGCGGCGCGATCCTATCTTGAGGAACGTGACCTCGACCCGAGCGACGTGACATTTGCGAACGAGCGCTGGATCGGGCCGGGTGACGCGCTTTCGTCATCGAGCGTCGGCCGCTGGATGCGGACGCGGCAACCGGGGCCACTCGTCTTGCGCTGCGATTCGCTTGTTTCGGCGCGGGAGGCGGCCGTCACCGGCACCGGCCTTGCAGCCCTTCCCTGCTATCTCGGAGACAGGACGCCCGGTCTCGTCCGCATCGGCCCACCCGTCGCCGAAATGGCGACGGCGCTTTGGCTTCTCACCCATGAGGATCTGCGTCGCACCGCCCGTGTCAGCGCCTTCACCGAGTTTACCGGCCCCCTGTTGGCGAAATATCGTCCGCTCTTTGACGCTAGCGCGCCGTCATAACCGCACCGATCGAACGGGCTGCATGGCCCAGTTTCCGGTGTCCCGGCAAGCGATACGATGCGTGCTATCGCTTCGCCCGAGGCGCGGCGAGCTCGACGTCGAGGCGATTATACGCCGCCTGGATCATGTCAATGTCACTCAGGTGGCTTGCGGCCGCAAGCTCGATCACCACATTCGCGACGGACGCCTCCACCCTCGGCCGCGCGCCGCCGCGGGTCTGCGTCACGAGCTCGACCGCTGCGTCAGGGCTTCCACCGAGGGCGAAATAGAGGTCCAGCGATTTTTCAAGAAACGAGAGGGCTCTATCCGATGGCGACAGGTGCGCAAGCGCGCCTTCGATCTGCGTCACGAGTGCCACCGATTTGTTCTGGATTTCGCTCATTGACCATCCATGCAAGTTCGCAACCATAGGGATAAGCCCCTACAAGAATGGTCATGTCGAATGAGGTCAAGCGTCTCGCGTCGAATTGATCCTTTCTTCTCGCATCGAAGGAGACGGCTTGCCGGCATCGACCTGGGATCCGGAGACCCGATTGCGCCCACCGCGCTTGGCCCGGTAAAGGTTCACGTCGGCGCGTTTCAGGATCGAAGACAGGCCGTCTATTTGCGGCAGCGCTTCGCAGACGCCAAAGCTCGCCGTCATGCGTTCTCCATCCGGCAGCACCGACAGCGCCGCCAGCTGCAATCTTATCCGGTTTGCGATATCCATGGCGGCGCGCTGATCGCACCCCGGAAGCAGCATCGCGAACTCCTCGCCGCCGATGCGAGCGGCCAGATCGTAGGGCCGAAGGCAGGAAAGCACCACCGCGCCCGCAGCGGTCAAGGCGCGGTCACCCGCGTCGTGGCCATGGCGATCGTTGATCGCCTTGAAGTGATCGAGGTCCATCACGATCGCTGCGAGCCCCGTTCCCTCGCGCCTGGCGCGGGCGAGCGCTGCGGGCGCGTTGTCGACCAGCCAGCGCCTGTTGCGAAGACCGGTCACCACGTCGGACGTCGCCTGATGCTCAAGCGTCGCAATCGTGCGCGACAGCTCGGACGTGAGCATGGAAAAGGCGTTGGTGATCAGGCCGATCTCGTCCCGGCGCGTCGAGCGCAGGTCGGCAGCCGACCGCGACTTGCGAAACTGCCAAATCGCACCTCGTAACTCCCTGAGTGGATTGAGCAGCGTCCAGAGCGTGCCAAGGCAAAGGGCCGTGCCGGCAATCGTGGCCGCGAGCAAGAGGCCGATGGTCACGATCGGATCGAGGTGCCTGTTTTGTAGGTAGTAGATGAGGGCAGCGACAAGTGGGAGATGCGTGCTGACAAACGACGCGAGAAACAATTTGAGTGTCAGCGAAGACCGAATTCTAGCAAACATCTGTTCCCTTTCGGACAACCGCCCCAGCGGCGGCAAAGCTAATCGGTCGGAAATCCCTATCGGTTAACAGAACCGTTAAAATTCGAGTAATCGCCGGCGCGGCCTGTGGAAAATTTCGCGCGACGTCCGGCCCGACCGGGGCCTGGCCCGGGCGATCTGGCCGGCGCATGATCGCTACTCGCTCTGGCGGAAGTTGCGGATGCGGTCGAAGAGGACGGCGAGGATGGTTGCGCTGCCGATGAAGGTCCCCTGCCAGAAGGCGTTGATGCCAAGCAGCCCGAGACTGTTGCGGATCACCTCAATCAGGGCGGCGCCGACCAGCGCGCCGAAGGCGGTGCCGACGCCGCCCGCAAGGTTGCCGCCGCCGATCACCGCTGCGGCGATGACCTGCAACTCCATACCGGCGCCGATATTGGTGGTGACTGCGCCAAGCCAGCCGGTCTGGATGATGCCGGCGATGCCGGCCGAGAGCGCTGAGATCATGTAGACGCAGACCTTGATCGGCCGCACCGGCAGACCCGTGGCGATGGCCGCCTTCTCGTTGCCGCCGATCGCATAGATGTAGCGGCCGATGCGCGTCCAGCGCAGCACGAAACCGGTCAGGAGTGCGAGGACGATCATGTAGATTACCGGGTTGGCGATGCCGAAGACGGAGCCGCCGCCAAGCGCCAGCAGCTTGTCGTGATCGGGGCCGAACTCGAAGACCACCGTGTTGTTGGACGCGACCATCGCCAGGCTTCTGGCGACGGAGAGCATGCCGAGCGTCACGACGAAGGGCGGGAAGCCGAGATAGGCGATGAGAATGCCGTTGAACGCGCCGATCACAAGGGCCGTTGCGACCGACACCGCAATGCCCGTTCCTATACCGTACCCGGCGTGCATCGTGACCGCGAGCACCATGCTGCACAGGCAAAGCACCGAGCCCACCGACAGGTCGATCCCGCCGGTGATGATGACGAGCGTCATGCCGAGCGCGATGATCGCCACGAAGGTGACGTTGCGGGTGATGTTGTAGAGATTTTTCGCCGTGGCGAAGCTGTCGGTAGCAAACGAAAGGAAGATGCAGGCGAGGATGACGGCGATCAACACCCAGAAGGTCTGGTTGGCGAAGATCGCGCCTGCAAGCGTGCGCTGCCGGTGTTCGATCGTCTGGTGCAGCGTCGTTGCCATCGTTCTTCGTTGTCCTCCGTGTCCAGAAGTTTGAATTCGCCTGCCCTCATCCGCTTTCGACGGCGCCGGTGATCAGTCCCGTCACCTCTTCGGGTGACGTTGCCGCGATTGCCTTGTCCGCCACCTTGCGACCGCGGCGCATCACGACGACACGGTCGGCGACGTCGAAGACATCCGGCATGCGGTGGCTGATAAGCACGACCAGGATGCCGCGGTCACGCAGTTGCCGGATCAGATGCAGCACTTCGGCGACCTGGCGCACGGATATCGCCGCTGTCGGCTCGTCCATCAGCACGATCTTCGCCTCGGAGATCATCGTGCGCGCGATGGCCACGGCTTGCCGCTGGCCACCCGACATCTGCTTGACGAGATCGCGCGCCCGGGTTTCCGAGCGCAGCTCCTTGAAGATCTCGGCGGCGCGCCGGTGCATGGCCCTGTAATCCAGTATCCGCAAGGGGCCGACACCGCGCCTCAGTTCGCGCCCGAGAAAGACATTGGCCGCCGCCGAGAGGTTGTCGCAGAGCGCCAGATCCTGATGCACGATCTCGATGCCGAACTGTCGCGCCTCGACGGGGCGGTGAAGGACGATGTCGCTGCCGTTGAGGCGCAGGGTGCCGTGCGTCGGGCGGTAGTTGCCGGCAATCATCTTGACCAATGTCGACTTGCCGGCGCCGTTGTCGCCCATCAGCCCGACGACCTGCCCGGCCTCAAGCGACAGCGAAACATCGCTCACGGCCTGTATGGCGCCGAAGTGCTTGGACACATTGCTCAGCTCAAGCAGCACGACCAGCCCTCCAGACTGCCCGGGACGCGCCATTGCTCTGGGACACGGCGGCGTCCGTCACGCCTCCTCAAGCGTGAGTGATTGCTTATTTATGCAAATCGACGCCCATGCGTCAATCATCCGCCCTACCGGCCAAACCTGTTTTGTATGACAAATGGATTGACGGAGACGGCAGTCGCATATTAGCTATTGCTGGGAGATAGGCATGCTTATCCTTGTCACCGGGGCAACGGGCAAGGTCGGGCGGCACCTCATATCAGCGCTGCTTGACCGACCGCGTTTTTCGAAAGCGCGCATTCGCGCGCTCTGTCACAACCGTGTCCTTCTTCCCGCCGAAAGGCTTGATGTCATCCGCGGCTCCATCGCCGATCGCACCGTCGCCGACAAGGCGATCGCCGGCGTGAGCCACGTCGTTCATCTCGCCACCTGCAAGGAGACGCCCGACGACGTCATGGACGTGACCGTCAAGGGTCTCTTCTGGTTGCTGGAAGCCTTCCGGGCAAGCCCATCGGCCAGGCAGTTCATCTTGATCGGCGGCGACGCCGCGGTCGGCCATTTCTTTTACCCGCATGACGGGCCGATCACCGAGGCGACGCCGCACCGGGCCTATCCCGGCTGCTACGCGCTGTCGAAAGTTCTTGAAGAGGTGATGGTCGACCAGTACGCCATCCAGTACGGCATGAATGTCTGTTGCCTCCGGGCGCCGTGGATCATGGAGAAGGACGACTTCAGGCACTCGCTTTCCTTTGGCGACGACGTGTTCGGCGGCCCCGACTGGAAAACCTTCTTTCCGCCCGAGGAGGCCCGGCGCTACGCGGAGGCCGGAGCCGTTCCGCTGCTGCGCGACGCCGACGGACGGCCGCTCAAGCGCAATTTCGTCCACGTCAGCGACCTCGTATCGGCGATCGTCAGCGCCGTCGACAATCCTCGCGCCCAACGCCAGCGCTTCAACATTGCCATGGACCGGCCGGTCGACTACGGCGAGGTCGCAAGCTACCTCGGCCGCACGCGCGGCCTGCCATACGTCGACGTTGCAAGCGATTTCCATTCCAACTGGCTCGACAACAGCAAGGCGAGGTACCTGCTGGACTGGCGGCCGCAATACGATCTTGAAAAGCTTATCGACCAGGCCTGGCAATACGAGCGGCCGGACAACGACCCTCGCATCGTCTTTTATCCGGGTTGATTTGTGCCGCGGACAGAGGGTGTCCGCTTGTTTCAACGGGAGGATCAAATGAGGAAAGCATTGGTGCTTGCAGTCGCGACGCTCGCGCTGGCAGCCGGCTCTGCCGGCGCCCAGGAAAAAAAGCAGCTCGTCATTGTCGTCAAGGGCCTCGACAATCCGTTCTTCGAGGCGATCAACCAGGGGTGCCAGAAGTGGAACAAGGAGAATACGAGTTCGGAATATGAGTGCTTCTACACCGGCCCGGCATCGACCTCGGACGAAGCCGGCGAAGCGCAGATCGTCCAGGACATGCTCGGCAAGCCCAGCACGGCCGCGATCGCCATTTCGCCGTCCAATGCCAAGCTGATCGCCCAGACGCTGAAGACGGCCAACCCGACGGTTCCCGTCATGACACTCGACGCTGACCTCGCCAAGGAGGACGCCGGCCTGCGCAAGACCTATCTCGGCACCGACAATTACACGATGGGCGCGCGGATCGCCGACTACATCAAGAAGGCCAAGCCGAACGGCGGCAAGATCTGCACCATCGAGGGCAACCCGGGGGCCGACAACATCTTGCGCCGCGCCCAGGGCATGCGCGACGTGCTGACGGGCAAGGAAGGACTGGCGGAGCTGAAAGGTGAAGGCGGCTGGACGGAGGTTGCAGGTTGCCCGGTCTTCACCAATGACGACGGCGCCAAGGGCGTGCAGGCGATGACGGACATCCTTGCCGCCAACCCGGATCTCGACGCCTTCGGCATCATGGGCGGCTGGCCGCTCTTCGGTGCGCCGCAGCCCTATCGCGACCTGTTCAAGCCGATGGCCGACAAGATCGCGAAGAACGAGTTCGTCATCGGTGCTGCCGACACGATCGGCGACGAGGTGGCGATCGCCAAGGAAGGTCTGGTCACCGCACTCGTCGGCCAACGCCCGTTCGAAATGGGCTACAAGGCGCCCTCGGTCATGCTGGACCTGATCGCCGGCAAGCCGGTGGACGACCCTGTCTTCACGGGTCTCGACGAATGCACCAAGGACACGGCGGACACCTGCATCCAGAAGTAAGTCAATGATCGCAGCTCCCCTTTGACGGGTGCCGCAAACTTTGTCATATCCGCAATACATGGCGGTCGCCGCGCGACTTGTCGGCTGTCGGCGACCTGCTGCAGCGACGCCGCCTGGAAGGTCCCCCCGACAGTGATCGAAGGGGGGACCACCCGCCCCCATGCTGGAGAGCACAATGAGCAAGCGGATCATCTTCACCGGCGGCAGCGGCAAGGCCGGCCGACATGTCGTGCAATACCTTGTCGACCACGGCCACCAGGTGCTCAATCTCGACACCAGGCCGCTCGACAATCCCAAGGTGCGCACCCTGATCACCGATATCACCGACAGCGGCCAGGTGTTCAATGCGCTGTCGAGCTATACCGGGCTGCATGAATTCGATCCGTCGCTGGCGCCCCAGCCGATCGATGCCGTCGTACACTTCGCCGCCATCCCGCGCATCCTGATTACGCCTGACAACGAGCTCTTTCGCGTCAATGCCATGGGCACGTACAACGTCATCGAGGCGGCGGTGAAGCTCGGCATCCGCAAGATTGTCATTGCTTCGAGCGAGACGACCTATGGCCTCGTCTTCGCCAACGAGCCGAAAAGCCCGCAGTATTTCCCGCTCGACGAAGACTATGACGTCGACCCGATGGATAGCTACGCCTTGTCGAAGGTCGTCAACGAGAAGACGGCGCGCGCCTTCGCGCTCAGGAGCGGCGCCGATATCTACGCGCTTCGCATTGGCAATGTCATCGAGCCAAACGAGTACCACCTCTTCCCGGGCTGGTTCGCCGACCCCGGTTTTCGCAAGCGTATCGCCTGGAGCTACATCGACGCGCGCGACCTTGGCCAGATAACCCTGAAAGCAGTGGAGACAGACGGTCTCGGCTTCCAGATCTTCAACGCGGCAAACGACGAGACATCCTCCGATATTCCGACAAAGGACCTGATCGACCAGTTCTATCCGGGCGTTCCGGTCAAAGGGACCCTCGGCGAATACGAGACGCTTTTGTCGAACCGCAAGGCGCGCGCCCTGCTCGGCTTTCAGCCGCAGCACAGCTGGCGGAACTATGTCGGCGTCCAATGACGCCATGTGGATGAACCAGAGCAATTCCAGGAAAAGTGAGGAACGGTTTTCCGTCTGGAATGGCGTTATATCAAAGAGTTAGGTCAGTTCACTGTTTCGATGAATGAACTGATCTAAGGATCGAGAAAACAGACGAAATGGCTGAACAACGACCACGAAAGAGCGCGGCCGGATCGTCGCCGTCGGACGCAGCGCGTGCGAGCCGGCGGCTCGATGCGCCACGCATATCGGCACCGAGCGTCCACATGTCGCTTGCCGACGACATCGGCCTCAGGATCGTGCGCGGCGACTATCCGCCCGGAACCATCCTGCCGAACGAAGCGCAGTGGACGGAAATCTTCAACGTCAGCCGCACCGCGGTCCGGGAGGCGATCAAGATACTGATGGCCAAGGGCCTCCTTGCCTCGCGCCCGAAAATCGGCAGCTGGGTCGAGCCGAAGGAGCGCTGGAACCTGCTCGATCGCGACGTGTTGAGCTGGTACGCGGTCTCGCCGGATCGGCTCCAGTTCCTGAAGACCGTACAGGAATTTCGCCATATCATCGAGCCCGAAGCGACGGCGCTCGCAGCCACCCGTCGCAGCCACGAGCAGATGGCGGAGATCAGCGCGGCACTGCGCGGCATGGAACAGGCGACGACGTTACAGCTGCGCACCGAGGCAGACACCCGCTTCCACCTTGCCATCCTGCGCGCGTCGGGAAACGATCTCATGGTGCCGCTCGGCGCGATGATCGAATCTGCTCTCAACCACCTGTTCGTGCTGGTGACCCGCGACGACAGCAGTTCCGTTCACGCGCTCACGCTGCACCAGGACATCGAAAAGGGCATTCGCCTCAGACGCCCAAACGCCGCACGCAATGCCGTGCGGCGCCTTCTGGCCAATACTGATGACCTGATCGCGCAATCGGAGCGCAACGCCTGACGGCTCGATCCGTTGGATCATTTCATCGTTTCATCGAAACAGCGAAATGATCCAACTCTTTGATATTACGCAAACCCGGACGGAAGTCCGTTCCACACTTTTCCTGGAATTGCTCTAGCCGCAGAGCGGTTGGTGCACGCAGCCGCAGCGCGCGACGTTCCACACGGCCCCTGCCTTGCGCACGCCGGCCAGCGCCGCCCTGTGATGCTTGACGCCGAAGGGACCGACAAGCGCCCGCGTCTTGCCGTCGGCCTCGAACGGCCACTCGACATCCCCCGTCGCGACGCGGGTCGGGATCAGCCAATAGTCGCCGCTCCTGTAATAGCCGAGACTTTCAAACCGGACCTGAAGGCCGCGCTCGAGTTCGACCCAGTCGCCGCCGACGCTGCTGACCGATACCGCAGCGCCGGGCTGATCCCATCGGCGCAAGATGGCATTTCTGCTGGGTTTGACGCGCACGGCACCGCCCTTCAGCGTGACGGTGCGGCGATGGCGGTCGAAGGCAGCGACCTGTAGCAGCGGCCAAACGCTTTGGGTGAGCTGCGCATCATCGTCGGTGAGTTCGACCCAGTCGCCGACACACAGGCCATAGCGCCGGTCCGGACCGAAGCGGTCGAGCGTCACCATCGTGGCGGAGTCGCCGCCGCTTTCATTGGCCACCGCATTCAGGACCCTGAAGGCGACGGAGCCGTTTTCGCGCGACCATTTGAATGTCGCCTGCTCGGCGCTGCCGCCATCATGGATTTCCAGCCGGTAGAGCTGGTTTTCATAGCCCCTGTATTGGGCGTCCGGAGAGATTGTGCAGGGCTCGTCGTCATCCTGGCCGCGCTTTGCCCGGGCCGCAAGCCGGGGAACAACCGCATCCAGCCGGTCGAGCAGGTCCTGCGCTGCGGCGCAATCATTCGGCGTGCCGGCAAAGGTCTGCATGGCGCTCGTCAGGCCGGTGAGCGTGTCCTTGATCGCTGAAAGACTGTCCTGGTATTCCGGCGCATCAAGGCGCGCCTTGAGGATGTCGACCAGCGGATCGACCATGGCCTTGGCGATGGCCTGGGTGAGCAAGCGAACCTGCCAGGCGGTCTGGATGCGCGTCGCGGTGTCCGGCCCGCCAAGCGCGATCTCGCGCAAGCGCGGCTCCTCGACGCAGGATACGTGCCGCTCCCAGCAGTCCAGGTAGACGCTCAGCGGCTTGGCGGCGATGTCGGTTGCACTTTCGGGCGTCGGCCAGAGCGGCTGGGTTGTGTAACCGCAATCGCGATCGTTCTCGCAGACGATCCCATCGACGTAATAGCGTCCGGCGCGAATGGTGAAATCGACAGGACCCGTCGCGTCTTCGATGGCAAAGCCCGATCCTGCAGCGAAGCGGCGACCGATGATGTCGGTGACCAGGCATCGAAGGAGATGATTGCTGATGGCGCTTTGCTCGTTGAAGTCCGCCTCCAGGAGCACGCGCCCCTGCTGCAAGAGCACCCGGCTGAAATGGGCGGCCGGATCGAAAGTCATGCGGGCAAAATCCCCTTTCATCGTTCCCTCCTTCAGGTAACCAGGACGAGCGCCGTCTCGAAACCGGCCGGCGAATACTCCGAAAGCCGCGTCGCCAGGAGCGCCAGCCGACGTGGCTCGAACAGGTTGAAATAGACACCCATCTCGCAATCGCCCTCGGCGCCGCGACGGATGGCGTCGGCGACGCAGGCCTCGAGCCGCATGTAGGCGGGCGTGCCGAAGCGGGTGCTCTCGAAGAGCGGGCGGACCTCATCGCGCACGGTCGACCGGACCGCCGCCTTCTCGGCCGCAGTGGCGCCAGCCGCAAGCGCGCTGACAGCGGTCTCTTCCGACACATCGGGCGCGCAGGCATAGCGCCGGCAGGTGGACGACCCGGGCTCGATGTAGCTGTAGCGAATGCAACCGGCCTGGCGATGCGCCACGGTGGTCCGCCCGACAAGGATGCTGTTTTCGACAAGCTGAACGGCGCGGACACGCACCTGCCCGACAACGGTCGAGCGCGCCATTTCGAGCAGCGCGTGTGCAGGGCCCTGCGATGGACCGGTGATCGCGTCCCGTTCCGTTGCCGTCGCATCGACGATGCTGTCGCGAATGACGAGGTCCACCGGCAGCCGCTGATCCTGGTCCGCGTCCGCGACAACGAGAATGCTGCCGACGACGCTGCTTTCGATCAGCACCTTCGCAGGAACCGCGTTCAGCCGGATGCTTGCGGCGGATGGCACCCGCGGGGTGCAATCGGACCTGAGGTCGAGCCCCGGAACAAAGGTGCTGTGCCTGATGATGAGAGCGCAAGGATCGACGCCGCCCCTGGACGCGGTCATCTCCAGAGTGCCCCCGACGATCATCACCCCGTCGATGATCAGACACGCACCCTGGCCGGCCTTGACGAAGATCCCGTCGGCGCGACCGACCTCGACATCGGCAATCCGCAGGATCGGGCGGGTCCGCATTGCCGCGCGGATCACCACCGTCTCGCCGTCCGACAGGTCGAGATTGAAGGCCTCGCCGTAGATGCCGCTTTCGGCGAGCTCGACAATCAGGGTGCTTTGCCGGTTTTCGAGCGACCGCCAATGGGCGAATGCCGCGGCAAACGTGTTGAAATGGGGCGGCGCCTGCTCGCCAGAGGAGCGCGGGTGCAGCCAGACCATATCGTAGTGTTCGGGCAGGGCGTTGACGGGTCGCAGGTACTCGCCGCCGCCGATGTCTGCGACGAAACCGTAGCGATAATCGACGAAGACCGTATTCCTCGGGGCCTGGCGGGCGGGAAAGGCGATGCGGCCCAGCTCCGGGTCGACCGCCACGCAGTTGTTCGGCACCCTGTAGGCCCAATCGCTGAGGTCGGCGGGGATGACCCGCTCTGCCGGGATCATGCCGTCGTCCTCGTCCTTCGGCCAACCACGCACCCGGATCGCGATCGAACGGCCCTCGCCATAGAGCATGCCGGACGCCTTGGCCCGCTTCGGCTTGGCCTCACCGCCCGGCCAGGCCTCGAGCGCGCGTCGACGGATCGGCACCGGCAGGTTCGTTTCCTCGGCGATCGCCGTGACCGCCGCCTCCCGATCGGCACGCCTGAAGAGCGGCGTGTCGTTTCCAAGCGCGGAGAACGTGTAGAGATGCCGCCCGATGCGCTCCTGGCAATAGGCTTCGGTGTTGGTGACAGGGTAATCCCGCAGGCGGAAGACGAACAGGCCGACATTGGCGATGCCGTGCCGCCCGGGCGACGCGCGAGCGCCGATACGCCTGATGTCGGCAAGATGAGGCAAGGCGTCGAAGGCGGAGCCCACAAGCCGAGTTCGCCCTTCGTCACGAACGTCAGCCGTTGCAAGACGGTCGAGGTTTGGGTGATCGAGATGCTGCGCTACCGCGAGGCTCCGATAGAACTCGACCGCGCGCGCAGGCCAGCCTGCAAGATCGCCCGAGAGCTCCTCCAGCAACCAGAGTGACCCCTTGCGGCGGCGCGACGCGACGAGATTGGCGATTTCGCGCCGCGAGACGCTGGTACCGGCCCCACCCTGAAGCCCATCCGGCGGCAGCCGGTAGCCAAGAAGATCGGCGATGTAGGGCAGCGCCCATTCCTCGCACGTCTCCACGAACCAGTTGTCGTACATCCGGCCGATGTCGCGCTCGATCGCCCGCGCCTGGGCGCCGACGAGGCCAAGCAGCTCGCGCAGCATGCCGCCGGATCTCGTGTCCTCCACCCGGATATGCGCAGGCAGCAGCCTGAAGAGTGCGTCGTTATCGGGCTGCATCGGCAAGTGCTCCGGCTTCGACACGGTTGAGGATCAAGGCAAATGGCGCCTGCGGCAGGAGAACGGCGAGCTGGGCCGGCGCAATCAGGCTTTCCCCCGGTTTCACCACATCCGGATCGCGCAGCCGCGCTGCGGCTGCCGGAATGAAACCGGCACGCCCGAGCTGTTTGACCGCGGCTGCCAGCGCATCCCGGTCGCGAAGATCCGATTCCTTGATGGCGCCGAACGTCTCGATGGAGACAGCGGCAACACCTGGCGTTGTCTGCATCACGGCGAGGGCCGCGCTCGACGAAACGGGTGCGCCGAGCGTGCGCCGATTGAAGGAAAACGCATCGAGCAGCTTGCGACGGAGCTCCGGCTCGACCTTGTCCCACAATCGGTCGGGATCGATCGCGACCCGTGCCTCGATGACCATGACGAGAAGTTCGCGCACTGCGATTTCGACCGGAAAAGCCGGGTTTCCAAAGCGATCGAACGCGTCGCTGAGGTTGGCAAGCAGGTCGCCGGCGGGATCAAGTGCGACATCGTCAACGCCGGCGACCGTGACGTGGACGAAATCCATGCCGCCCGTGGAAAATCGCCGGGCGTCTGCCATCCCGATGCCGGCAAAAACGCGGGCGAAATCCGCATAGTCGGCAACCGAGACGAGGCGTCCGAACGACCCGACCGAGAGCGGGGCGTTGCTGCGGATCCGCTCGATCCCGTCGCGATCGGCGCCGCCGCTTGCTGCCAGCGGATTGTGTACGGCACGCACGCCGAGCGGCTTGGTTTGAAGCAGGCTGATCTGGCCAGCCTTGACATTGCCCGTGCGGCCGATGCCGACGCGATAGGTTGCCCGGATATTGTCTGGCCCGGTCGGCAGCCGCGCGCCGTGCACGCCATCGCCGAAACGGACGGTGGCGACGCCCGTTCCGTCGACATCTAGCGTATAGGCGCGGCTGGCCGCATCGACATCGAGAAGACTTTCGGCTTTGGGAGAGCTTACGTCGTTGACGCGGACCGTTTCGCTGCTGACCGCGCCGCTCTCGGTCTCGGCCGACAGGAATGTCAGCGGTCCGCGACTGAAGGAAAACCGTGCGAAAGGCTTCGATGCATCGCCCGACCCGAGCGTCTCGGTTACGGTTTCGCCGTTCGAGGCGCGGGCAATGTTGCCATGGATCACACAGGTTGCCCGTCGATAGGCATAGGTCAGCGGCGTTGCGAGAAAAAGGGTCGTATGCGGCGTGTCGAGCGGGGCATCCTTGTTTGCGGCATGTTCGACCCGCGCGATCGTCGCCTGCTCCACCGCACGGATACCCGGCACGAGATTGCCGCCGAGATCCCTCACATCCGCACGTTCGCCAGAGACGATCACCGTGCGGCCGCTGTCCAGTCCGTCGAACAGTCCGTCCAGTTCTATCTCGCCACCCGATACATCCTCCTCGAGCTCGTCGGCTGCGAGCGCCAGGGGCTCGCTTTGCGCAACGACGGCGATGCGACCGAGTACCCGGGTCGACCGCTTGATATCGGTTGTCCGCTGGTAGTTGAGGTCGAATGTCTCGCCGTCGACGGCCTCGAGATCGAGTCGCGTCACCTTGGCCGAGACGAGATAGTCGGAGCGGCTGACCGTCTCTGCCGAGAGTATCCGCGCGATGCGCCAGAGGATGATGAATTCCTCCTCATCCATGGGGCTCATCCTCCTCAGGATAGCGCGCGGCGCGCACCGGCGCGTGAAGAACCGCGTAGCTGCCGCCCTTGATGCCGTCGTAGATCGCATCGAGGTGAAGGGCGCGATTGTCTTCGGGAGCCCTTGGCGGATAACTCAGCGTGAAGCGGTGCCCCTCCTCCTGGACCATCGGCGGCACGTTTCCGCCGAATGCACCGGCGGTGACCCGAAGCACGTGAACGCTCTGCAATTCGCCCGCCTGTTCGGCTGCCTGCATCTGCGACCAGGCCGCGTGAAGCTGCTCGCCGATTGCCGGCGACAACGCCGCTGCAAGCTGCAGTGGTCCGTCCGATCGCTCGCCCAGCAACGCCTTTGCCGATTGTTGCATGTCGCGGGCGCTGCGCGGCTGGCGTGCGGGCATGCGTTCCAGCTGCGGATAGAGCTGCTGCGCCGAACTGGTGCCCTCGACCGGTCCGGAAGCTTCCGGGCGGCGCCCGACAATCGAAAGGGCAAGCTTCGCCATTCGCATCGCCATGTCGCGGATGTCATCGTCCTCTTCCTCGCCGCCGTAGCTGGCGAGCAGGACGACTGCGAGTTCCTTCAGCGAGCCCCCGAGCAGGAACGATTCCACCGCCTCGAGCATCGCCAGGCGCTCCTTGGCCGAAAGATCCGCCGCCTTCACCGCGCGCAACAGCTCCATTGCATCCGTCAGGGTAAGATTGGGAATGGGCTTCAGATGCAGCAGTTGCCGTCCGTTGACGACATCCGGGATTGCGCTTGCAACCTCGCGCACGACCTGTCCGAGCCGCTTGTTGTCAAAGACGAACAGGATCTTTTCGCCGGGATGGACGATGAGCATCGCATCGCTCAGCCACAGCCGATCGCGCACGAGAGCATCATAAAAGCCGATGCGCGGCGGACGCGTCAGCCGTGGGCGCATTTCGCTCCATTCGGCCCGGGCCAGCAGCGGCTCGTCGGTCTCGAAGGTCTGCGCCGTCTCGCCCGGCCCCGGCACTGTCTGCGCACGCGCCCCGACTGGAATTTCGACCGGTGTCGCATTGGCGTCCAGGAGGAAGGCGAGAGGCACGGTGGCCGCAACCCCCGGCCGCGGCCTGTAGGCGACCAGCTCAGCAAGGGCGCGCACGGAGAACTCTTCGCGCGCCGTGCGCAGATAACCTTCGTTGGCCAGCCGTTCGTTGTAGAACGTCAACAGGTCCGCGGCGACTGCCCAGGCATCGACCAAAGCCATGGTCGGATCCGACCCTTCGCGTGTGCCAAGGCGAGATAACTCGGGCGTGTCGCGGGACGCAAGTCGCCGCCAGGCATCGTCGAGAAAGGCTGCGTAGTCGCCGAGCCGCATTTCAATCGTTATGCGTCCCGGACGGTTGTCGGGCGCGCGCAGGGTCTCGCCTTCGCCACAGGCGCAATGTCCGCTGCAATTGCACTGGCAGGAGCAGCTCATCGCATCTCCCTCACATTCAGTCGAAGAATGCCGCACTCGGGACGGTTCGGATCGGCTTCCAGCTGGGCTATCTCGTTTGGCCGGATCGGAATGATCCCGTTGTTGCGTCGATCGATCCCGTCGTCCATCCGCGCGAAGCGCAGGAGGTCGACATGCGCGACGCCTTCAACCGACTGCACCGCCGCAATCAGCCGCGAGGCCGCCACGTCGTCGCCGAACCCGAGCGCGTCCGGATGAAAGAAGCCGCGGCCCTGCGGCAGCTTGCGGCTCGACAGGACGGTTCGCAGTTCCTTTTCCAACGCACCGCGTCGCTGGCCGGCCTGCAGGCAGACGTCGATTTCGATCGACAGTGCAACATAGTGCGTCGGCACCAGCCGGAGGTCGTGACCGATGCGTCGCGTCGACAGAAGTCCTGGCATCAGCGCCGCCGAGAGCACTGAAAGATCGTCCGATCCGGCGTAAGGATCGAGCGCGAGGCACGCCTCGTACCAGCTGCCGTTCCAGGCAAGCTCGGCGAAGGCGCCCTGAAGCGGCACTGATTGACGGGCGATCTGGGCGTAGTCGGATGCGGTCACGGCGCGAGCGAGAACACGCGAAAACGCGTGCGGCGCGTTCAGTTTCGCCTCGGCGACAGGTTCCGCGTCGCTCCCACCGACCGCGGCCAGCGGATTGCGCGGCCGCATGTTCGTGCCGCTCGACGACCCATTTCGGCGCGCCATCAGCACGATGCTGTCTGGCCCGACATTGCCGGCACGCCCGTTACCGGTCCGGTAATGCGCCTCGAAGCGGGAGCCGATGGCGCCATCCAGCTGTCGCTGGTCGAACCGCAGATTGGCCAGTCCCTCGTCGTCCACCTCGACGACGAAATGATTGTCGTCAGCGGTGCTTGAAAGGAGATCCATGACCGGATGCCAGACCCGCGCCGGCGTGTCGTCGGTCGAATTCACCACCTTTTCCTTGAGCGCGACCGACGGCATCGCCGCGCGCGGGTCCTGGCGCAGTAGCAGGACGGCAGCCGCCTTCGGATCGGCAAGCGGCTGCGCATGCGTCACCGACCTGAGGTTCAAGGTGATGGCAAAATCCCTTGCCCGGCCATCCGCCTCTCCGGGCACGCCATCGCAGAGGCAGCATTGGGAAAGGCTCTCGCCGACGACGGTCCAGTCGGGATCGGCCTCGATGCATCGTCTGCCGGAATCGACGAGAACGACATTGCCCCGCGCCACCGCCGCCTCGACCACCTGGCAGTCCGGCGCAGCGCTTCGAACAGAAAGGCAGAGATCGAAGGGCAGCGCATCCGTCTTTCCCCATTCGATTTCAAGCACAGGCGTGCCGTCGAGCGGATCGACAGCGCGCACCGGATCCCGAACGAGACGGACGGCGTGCCGGTGCAGAGGGTTGGCGTCGGCAGCATGGCCGGTCTGTCCGGCAACCTCTTCGAGGATCAGCACGTCGCCGCATTTCAGCGCGAGACGCCTGTCGTCCGCGCCGGAGCCGTCATCGGCATGGTCGATGTCGGCATTGTCGACGCCGTGCGTCGGTTCCGTGCGGGCCGGTGCACCATCGACAAGCGTCGCCCGCGTTGCGCCCTCGGGAAGGCAGCATGTGTCTTCGCCCCAGAGATGGAACCTGATGGCTGTGTGGGCGACCCGCACCGACAATACCGGGTTGCCGCCCGCGCACAGGACCGGTTCGAATGTGGTTGCCGGCGATGAAAGCGACAACAGTTCGTCGAGCCGTATCTCACCTGCAGGCAGGCGAGCGCCCGCCGACAGGGGTGCTGCAAACACGATCTCGTCGAGATGCAGCTCGTCGTCCGCATCGGTCTCGATCGTCACCCATGCCCTTGCATTGCAGCCCTCGTGCAGCCGGTAGTCGATCAGCCGCGTGTGGCGACGGACCGAGATCCGCCGCCTGGCCGTTGCCAGATAGGCTTCCGTGGCGACCGCATCCTGGAAATAGCTGAGCTGGTCGGCGACGTAGGCCAGAATTTCGACGATCGTGATGCCGATGTCGGTGGCATGGCGCTCGCGCCAGTCCGGCATCGTGACGGCCATGCGGTCGAGCAGCAGGCGCCGGAAGCTCTGGTAGTCTTTCGCCAGGTAGTCGATGGCCGGCGGTGGCGGATGCGCCTTCGGCGGGCAGGCAGAAGGGCCACAGTCGATGGGCGACGGGCAGTCGGCGCGGAAGGAAAACGGATAGCAGGCATGGCGGGGATCGATGCCGGGCGGAGGGTTTCGTCCGGCATCCTGTTGCGAACCGGCGTCGCAGGCTTCCTCCCCTTTCGGCGCATCTGCGGGCTCGACGAGGCACAGCTGATATACCGAAAAATCTCCTGCCCGGTCGACAATGACGCGCAGGCAGTCCCGCGAACTGTCGTCATGGCGGTGGAACCCGGCGCGCAGGACCTTGATGTCCCGGATGCGTTCACCACCTTCGATCACCACGTGGCGCGCATCGAGATCTCGGGGCGGTTCACCGAAGAACGTCACGCACAGCGTCCGTCCGTCTGCCTCGACCCCGACGCAATCGATCCCGGCAAGCCTGCCACCGCGGCGGATTTCGGCCTCGCGGCGGCCGCCGTCGCAGGTGATCGCAAGCCTTGCGCGGGCGTCGGTCATGGCGCGCCCCCGACAAGGACGTCGTTGCGCTCTTCGCCGGTCGCAACGACGATGTAGGATATCTCGACACGAAGTTCGGAGTCCTCGGCGGTCACATCGAGTGCCCGCAGCTCGAGAACATCGCCAAGCCATCGCTCGATCGCCGCCTGCATCGTCAGCTGGATCGTCGCCGCCAGTTCCGGACTGTTGGCAGCAAAGATGTGCTGCGTGAGCCCGGTGCCGAGATCGGGCCGCATTACCCGTTCGCCGGGCCGCGTGAACAGGAGCATCGTCAGCATGTCGCGAACATGATCGGCCCGGTCCGTCGTCGCCGTCAGCGCATGCGTCCCGACCCGATAGGGATAGTCGATGTGGATCACGCTCTTCATAGCGCCACCACCCTCGCCTGGCCGGCCGGCGCGACGATCATCGGCGTCTGCAGCGGATCGCAGGCCGTCAGCGAGGCGACGGTCGCGACGGGAAATCCCATGCTGAAGACGCGCGTGGCGCCGGCGGCGAAGCGTCCCTTGACGCAGGGCGGCTGGGCGCCCGACGTCATCGTCGGAAACTGGCAACCGGCAATCACATAGCTGTTGGCAAGCGTCACCACCGGCATCGCCGAGGCAAACAGCCGCGACTGCGGCGCGGGCAGCGCGGTCGCGGTGCCCGCATGCAGGCAGAAGGTGACGTTGCTGACGGTGACGACAAACCCGGCCATCTGCGCCTCACTTCACGATCAGGGCCGCCTCGTTCATCGCGATGAACGGCCCATGAATCATGATTCCGATCGGCGAGACGGCGATATAGGACTGCCCCGCCCGCAACAGGATGCCGCCGGCCGGAAGCTGGGGGCCGACCGGCGTATCGCTGATGCTCATTGCGTGTTTGGTGATGGTCTCCGTCGACCAGTGTGCCGACGCCGGGATGGCCGAGCGCGGGGTGACGGGCGCTTCCAGCTGGCTGCCCCAGAAGAAGCCTGTCCAGATCGGGAAATCCGGATTGCCGTGCTCGAATTCGACCCACACCTCTGCCCCCAAAGGCGGCACGACGAAGGCGCCGAGCCCCGGTCCGGCATAGGGGACGCAGGGCAGCGCCCAACTGGAGAAATTCGGTCCCCAGACATCCTCGACCTGCACCATCAGGCGTCCGCAGCCGGTCGGATCGATGTTCTGGACGACCCGGCCGCGATGCTTGCCGAAATAGCGCCTCAGCCCACCGCGTTCCTCGCTGGCGGCCGACGGGCCGTCGATGTTCATGCCTTCCGCGAAACCCCAGCTCGGGCTGTTGTCGTCCATGTCAGGATCCTCCGTCTGCGCCTAGGTCGGCGAGGAATGGAATGCATTTCGAGAGAGGGTGAAGTTCTGCTTGTAGTCGCCGGCCTTGATCAGGTGGGTGACGCTGCGCACGAAGTGCACGCCGTCATGCGGCGTGCCGGCGCCGCGCACCTCGACCAACCGGCGGGGCTTCAGCGGCCGACCGTAGCGCAGCACGTTGAGGGTGCCTGATCCGGTAATCACCTCGGCGGCGCGCGCCGCCTTGGCCAGCCCGTACATCGCCGCCTGCGGCACGGTGAACTTGGACAACCCCGTGACCGTCTCGGCACGCAGCGGCACCGGCATGCGGCGCCCGAGCGGCGGCGAGAGCGGATTGATGTCCGGCACGGGGATCGGGATCGGGATCTTCGTCTTGGCATTGTGCAGGAGGATGAGATGCAGCGTCTTGGAAAAGCCCTCGAAGTTGAAGGTGGCACTTTCGACGTTGCTTCCGGCATCGGAGTTGACGACGAGCGCGTCCTGCACCTTGCCAACCTTGATCTCCGGCCCCCAGTAGGCGATCGACCGGCCGGGCGTCGGGCCGGGATCGATGTAGAAGACGTAGCCGACCTGATGGGCCAGGAGGTTGAGATATTGCAGGTCCGTGCCACGCTGGCCCGGAATGTGCTCCAGCGGATTTTCGACCGCCAGCAAGACGCTCGGAACAATCACCGGCACAAGGCCAAGCGGCATGTACTTGGCAAGGATCAGCGCCACGCGCCCTTCGGCCGGGATCGCCGGATACTTGATCAGCCAGCTGAGATCAACCAGGTCGAGCAGACGCGAAATGTCTTCGCCGAGCACCTCCAGTCGCGTCTGCCCCGGTTCGTTGCTGGCGTTGACGCTGTGCCGCGTGATCACCCCGTCCATCAGCACGTTGATCGTGCCGTTGGTCGTCACCATGATCACGACCCGTTGCGGCGGATCGAAAAAGCCGCTTTCGAACAGCCGCGAGACAAGCGCCTTCTTGCCCATGTCGAACGACAGCTGAAAACCGCTTTTCTGTTCGGTGCCTTGCGTGACCTGCACGGAAAGAAGGGCGTCGACCACGCCGGCTGGAACGGGCTTGGGCACGCCGAACCCCATCATCACGGTGAGGTGGATCCCCTTCAGCATGACCCGCCCCCCGGCCTGTTGCCCGGCCCGTTTCGCCGCGTGATGGAGAAGGGCGTTGTCATCGCTCGTCCTCGCTCGGTCCGGGAATGCCTTCGGGCAGGGTAATGCGAAGCTTTCGTCCGTTCCGCTCGGTCAGCTCGGCGGGATTGAGCGCACCGTTGGCATCGGCGAGACGCCAGTAGAGTTCCGGGTCGCCGATCTGGTCGGCGGCGATGTTGTCTATGCGGTCGTCTTCCTTGACCTCGATCTGGCCGACCTCGACGAAGCGCTCCGGCGACGGCACGATGCGGCGTGCGAGATAGACCGTCTCGTTGCCGTTCTCGTCGACGAGCACACGACGCCCCAGCCCACGGTAGCGGCTGTTTTCCGGAAACGGGTCCGGAACGCCATCGAGCGAAAAGCCTGCGAATGTACGGGGGTCGATCATGGCAGCTCCGTCAATCCGAGTGCGCTGAGGGATCCAGCGATGGCGCGCGCGGCAAGCGTTTCCTTGTTCTTCAGGTAAGCCATGAAGAGCGCAGCACCCCGGTGACCGAAGGGCAGGTCGTTGACGCTCAAGGTCCGGAGCCCGAGCGTGACGCGCGCGCGGATCGGGTTGAGTTCCGTATCGAACGCTTCCTCGACCGCCGAGAACTCGGTCACCCGCACCGGAACCACCCGCTGCCGGCTCCACACGAAAAGCGCGAGCGGCGCCTCTGCCGGCGCAATTTCAAGGCTTCCCGCCAGAAGAAAGCGCTCGGCGCGGGCAAGCGCACTGCTTGCGGGCGTGATCAGGGCCTCGAGCGCGCAAAGCTGCGGAAAGATCCCGACCTTTGTCGCGTCGCCCGAGCCGCCATAGGCGCTGGCATGCTCCAGCTGATCGGTCGCGTCGATCTCCGCCTCGATCTTGAACGTCTCGACCGGCGGGCCCTTGAACCGCAACGGCTCCGAGCGCCCGCCGCCGTCCCCGCCGGCACTCTGGACCTGGAGCGTGCGCGAAAGCTGATCCGGATTATACTGGAGCGCGATCGTCCGCAGCATGCGGAAGCTCGTCGGATCGAGCAGCACGATCCCGCATTTGAGAATATAGGGTGAGCGCGGAAAGCTGGTCATCTTTGCAACTCGCGCATGGTTATCTCCCCGTCACCAGAACCTGCACAGGCGGCAGGTCGGTTACATACGGATTGCTGAGAACGGCGGTTTCCGCCGTCTGCCTGAGCCGATCAAGGGCGGCAGCGTCGGTGGACGGGACGTTTTCGAAGTGGAGATGAATCGTGATCTGATCGGGGCGACTGGCGTATGACGTTCTGTAGCCATATCCGCCCTCCATACGCTCGAATTGGTTCTTGCGCGGTATCCTCGGATCGTCGTTCACCGGTTCATATACGCGCGACTTGGGGCCGACAGGCTGCAACTCGTTCTTCGCAATTCCCTTCAAACCGTTGTCGGCACGCTCCATTGCAAAGTTGATCTCCTTGACCACATTGCCCTCTTCGGCATTGCCCAGAACTTTAAGCTGAGTCCAATTGCCGCCAGCTATGCGTTCGGTGACAACGTTGAGCTTGCCCTCTCGTTCTACGTGAGCGGAAACCTTCTTGTGCCCGCTGGCAAAATCAAAGCCTCCTGCTTTCTCGGACAAGATATCGGCATGGGGATAATGTTGCTTTTGAAGGATCGGCTCCTGGAGTTCACCGTGGCTTGGGACTCGATTGGACGTCTTTGACGCTGGTGCGGGCGCGGCCGGGTCCGGGACGGACGGCGGCGTAGGCCCTTGGTCGGGCAAGGAGATCGGTCCATCCGTTGCCGGCTGGGCTGGAATTTTCGGTGTTCCTGGCACTTCACTCTGCACAGATCGAACAGAGGCGTTCATCGCCTCATCGATCACCGCTTCGGCCTCGCCCGCAGGAAGCGAGGCCCCCTTTTGTTCGAAGTAGCCGATATCGCGCAGATACTGCCGCACGGCTTCCTTTTCGTAGGTACGGACGCCCGGGATCCATCTCTGCCCATTTGTTCTCGGCATCAGCCGATCCATCCATTCCGCGTATTGCTGCGCCTCCACGAACTTCTGGCGGGCAGCCGTGCTCGGACCAATTTCGAGGATTTCCCCGGTCTCGAAATTGATCCGATCAATTCGCGGGCCGCGGCCTGGCGGGTACTGGGGATGGGGGATCGCAAATTCTTTCCTGAACCCCTCTGGGATCGTTCCGTGCGGCAACAGTTGCTCTGCGTTTTGCTGCAGAAGTGTCGGCAGATCCTCAAAATATTCGTGCGATACGCTCCCCGCGATCGTTGCCTGTTTTGGCTGTGCGCCGCCCGGCGAGTGAGCCTCGTGGATCCCGGGTTGATCCAGCACGTCACTGTACTTCGCCGGCGGCTTGGGCCCCTCCTTCGGAACGGCGGTCAGTCCCTCGGGCGTTGGCTGCGCCGGCAATCTTGTGAACGTCGGCGGATTTGCTCGTAGATTTTCAAGCTCCTTTTGAAGGATGGCCGCCTTGCTCGCGGCGGCATCCGGATCCGTTTTCCGCAGAGCTTTGAGCTTGTTGAACTCGTCGCGGAAGGCGGGGAAACGCTTCATCTCATCAACATAGACAACGTCGAGGAGGACGCAGTGGCTGCACAACTCGATGCCGCGTTCACTGACGCGGATATGGTGTCCGCCGTCCACGCCAACCTCAATCGGTTTCGGCTCAATGGTCGTGCCACCGGCCTTTGTCGTCGCACTCTCCTGGTTTGCCGCAGTGCCATGTGAGGCAGGCGGCTTTTCGGCCGGCAGGCCTTCGTGGGAGACCTTGGGTTTGGCGACTGGCGCATCGGTGGCCGGATGCGGCGTTGCGTGCGGCGACGTATGGGGCGGAGCCGGCGAGGTAACATGTGCAGGGGCATGTGGCGGAATTGGCGCCGCCTTCAGCCCGCTTTCGAGCGCGCCGCCGGCTTCCGAAACACCTTTCTTGACCGCGGCACCCGCAATCGGCGCAGCTTCCTTTTCCGCCAGTCCCAGCAATCGCCGCAGGAACACCTTCAGCTTTTCCATGACACCGGCGATCGGTTTCATGATCGGGTCCAGAAAGGCGCCAAGCGGCTTCAGCAACCTTGCCATCAGCGCATCGAACGCAACCTCCAATTCGGTGACGATAGCGCCCGCAGAGGCAAGCCGCTCGGCGATGCTGGTGACAACGCCCTTGCCAAGGGAGCCAAGCGTTTCACCGAAACGCCCCAGTCCGGCGGCCGCCTCCGTTATCAGGTTGCCAAGGCTGCCGCTGAAGGCGATCAGCAGAGCCTGGATCGTGACGAACCCGATGGCATAGCCTATCTTTTTCCCAAGCTTCGACCATGGGTCGTCGATGATCTTGTCCTGTGCCTTTCCGGCCAGATGCTCGAGTGCCGCTGCCGGGCTCATCAACGGGTCGGGCGCCTTTTGCTCCGGCTTCTTCTCCTTCGACCATGGCGACAGGATCTCGTCGGCGATTTCGCGCCCGCCCTTGCGCCCGAGCTCTCGTGCAAGCCCTTCAGCGCCTTCCGTGATCGCGCCGGGCAGCGAAAGCAGCTTCATGAGCGATCCCATCGGGTCGGACTTCAACGAAGCCAGGAACGTCGACAGGCCGGACGTGGCGTTGCTGAACTCCGTGGCGAGAGCGCCAAGATCCTGGGCGAGCGCCGATGCCTTTGCCCAGCCGCTCATCGCCAGCTTGATGCCCATGTTCCGCAACTGCTCAGCGAACGTGATGATGCCGTAGAGATCCGTGATCGGGCTCACCAGGCCGAGGCCGACGCCAACGGAGTAACCGACGGCCAGGCTTGGGGCATCGCCGGCCTTGAAGGTGCCGAGATTGCGCAAGAGCTTGGTGACAAGGCCGTTGTCGCGAACCTGGTGGACCAATTCTTCGATCAGGCCGGTGGCCGCCGCCGCGACCAGCCGCGACGAAAGGTTGTTTCCGGGCAGATTGGCGGCGATGTCGTTGGCGATCTTGGAGGTCGACGGCACCCAGTCGAACAACCCGCTGCGTTGAACACCGCCAGCGGCGCCAAGCGTCGTCACCGCTCGCTGCCCAGCCACGATCGAGTCACCTGCGCGATCCGCCTCCCGCTCCGCATCCGGCTCCGAGGAAACGCTTGAGCGCGACTGCTGGATCACATGCGTGAGTTCATGGCCGAGCAGGCGCTTTCCATCGGCGGTCTCCGGTGCGTAACGCCCCGCCGCAAAGACAATGTTGTTTCCCGACGCATAGGCATGAGCGTCCAGCATCGTCGCCGACCGGACGGCCATGTCACCGGTATGAATCCGCACATCGCTGAAATCGTGTCCAAACCGGGCCTCCATCGAGGTCCGCGTCTTCTCATCGAGCGGCTCGCCGGATGAGCGCAGCACCTCGTCGACAATGGGCGGCGTTTCCGAGAGGTTTCCTCCCCAGGCGGACTTGCGCTGCAGCTTGCGTTTTTGCGCACAGCGCTCGCAGGTTTCGCCGTGCGCCTCGCAGGCACACTTGCGCTGGAGCGTCGGCCCCTTGGAAACCGCCTCCGTCCTGCCGCCCTTGAGAAGCGCGAGGTTGCTCATGGCGCGCCCCGACTGCTGATGGCGGCGACCTCAGCTCGACCCGCTGATATCGGCGGGACTGTTGCCTGCGCGTTCCGGTCGTGCCCCGACAGAACGCCACCGGTATCCAGCGCGCCCACGAATCCTGCGGACACCCGCTCCGCCCAATCGCCCGAAGAGATTGCGGCCGGAAGGGAGCCGACGATGCGATGAAGCCTCGTTTGCGGAATTCGACCCAGGTCGACGCCTTGGAGACGGGCCGCGAGATCCGCTTCGAGGAACCGCGACAAGGACTGCTCAAGCGCGCGCGCTTCGGTGATCGCGCAATCGCGTCCGTCAAGGATGATCCGATCGATGACGAGCCTGATCCTCATGCCGCCACCTCTTTCGCCCGACCGCTCCAGCGGAATTCGGCTTCGTTGAGCGGTCGTTCGAGCTTGTTCATCTCCAGCCGAATAGCGTCGAGAACGTGGGGCATTTCGATCCGTCCCGTGGCGGCCGCGGCCGCATGCGCTGCATCGAAGGCGGCGTTGAAGATCGAGCCCCCCGATATCGAGAACCGTGCGAGCCTCTCCCATTCGATGTCACCGAGCGGAGCCTCTGCAGGAAACACCGAGCGCCAGATCGCCTCGCGCTCTGCCACGCCCGGGAACGGAAACCCGACGACGAAACGCAACCGCCGGAGAAACGCGGTATCGAGGGCATGGCGCATGTTGGTCGCGAGGATCGCGACCCCGCGAAAACTCTCCAGCCGCTGCAAGAGATAGCTGATCTCGATGTTGGCGTAGCGGTCGTGGCTGTCCTTCACCTCGCTGCGCTTGCCCGCAAGACTGTCGCACTCGTCGAGAAACATGAGCTTGCCGCCGGCATCGGCATCGTCGAAGCACTGGCGAAGCTGCTTCTCGGTCTCGCCGATGTATTTGCTGACGACGCGCGAGACGTCGAGCCGGTAGAGCACCAGCCCCAGCGCGTTGGCGACGGCCTCGGCCGCCATCGTCTTGCCGGTTCCGCTCTCGCCGTGGAACAGCGCGACCGTACCGAGGCCGCGGCTGGCCCGTTCGAGAAAGCCGTAGCGCCACAGCACCGTCGACCGGTTGCCGGCCTGCGTCACGATCCTGTCCAGAAGTTCCTTTTGCTGCGGCGGCAGGATGAGGTCTTCGAGGGTTCTGCGCGGCTCGATCCGCTCGGCCAGGCTGTCGAGCGCACCCCGGGATCGCGCCATGCAGGCGGCGCGCAGGCGTCCGGCCAGGGGTTGCTGCGTGTCGAACGTCTGCTGCTTGGTTTCCTCGGCGATGGCGGCAATCCGGGATGCGGCGAAACTGAACTCGCCGGCGAGCTTGACGGCGCTTGCATCGGCGTCGGCCGGATTTTCTGCGACGCCGGTCAACACCTTGCGCCAGAGTTCCTGCTGCTCCCGTTCGCTTGGCCGGGTGACTTCGACGACGGCGCTTCCGGAAAGTTCCTGGATCGGATGGCGGGTCTCGACCATCACGCCGCCCCTGAGGCGGCCGAGCGTGCGCAGGACCGTGGCGGATGGCGGCGCCCCGCCGTCCAGAGCGTGACCGGGGCGCGGCTCCAGCCCTTCGATATAGAGTGCGACGCGCAGGAGCCGTGCTTCGCGGTTCCATAGCCTGACGAACGTGTCCACGCCTTCGGCGTTGGTCGGCATCACTGCTGCCGCGATGACCACCAGATCGTGTCCGGCCATGGCGGCCGCCGCTGCCGTCACGTCGCGCTTGGCGAGATTGTCGGCGCCGACAAGCTGGATGATCCCGGTCCCGCGCTCATCACGCAGGCGCCGCGCGAGCATTCCGGCAATGGTGAGCTGCGAGGTCGGCAACGATGCCGGCAGGGAGAGGTCGGAGGCGAGCGCGGCAATGCGCTCGTCCAGATAGTTCAGGCCCTTGATATAGGCCGCGATCCGCTCGTCGATGCGAATGGGTGCGCTCAGCATCGAGACCGTTCCACTCTGGTGCATCTCGATCAGGCCATGGCCGCGAAGGGGGCGTGTGGGTGACAGAGCATCCCAGCTGCCGCCTTCGAAGAGCTTGAGGCACAGCTCGAACGTCGGCGCCCGTCGTGACGGATCGTTGAGCACCGTGCCGACGTGCCCTGCAATGCCGGTATCGATCTCGACGGCTGCCGCAAGCAAAAGCACGTCCTGTTCGAAAGCGGACAATCCCAGCTGCCGGCTCAGGAGTGCGAACGGCACCATATCCGCATTCCTGGCCGTCTCTTCGAGAGCCTGACGAGCCCTCTCGACTTCCGCCTTCGACACGCGCTGCACACGAACGGGTTCGGTTCTGCGCCAGAACAGGCCGACGCGGCTTTCGTCGGGCCCATCCGGCGCCTGGGCGTGAAAGGCAAGCAGCAGGCGTAGCCACTTAAGTGTAGCGCTCAGGAAGAGCTGATTTTCGGTTTGCCCGTTGCCTGTCATGGATGGCCTCCTGGCAGCGAAACGGACTGCAACGGATCGAAGACCGGCGGCTGGGCCGTTGGGTCGCGGACGAGCAGGCTTTCCGCACCGTCGACCCTCAGCCGCACCGGCAGGAGCTCGTCGGCGGCCGTAATGCCGGTGAGCGGTATCGACAGGTCCTCCGTTTTGGCATTGATCTTGGGCACCGCAAGCGGCTCGCCGCCGACCAGAAGCTCGACCCGCTGCCCGGGCCAGATCGCCGGCTGCAGCTGGATTTTCAGCACGGGCGCTTGCGGCGGTCCCTGCAGCTCGACTTTGCTGAGCCGCGGCACGAGCAGGATATTGAGCGCGTTCGTCCAGCGTGTCGCCTTGCCGGCGCGCTCGAGCCGCAGCACGACCGCGTAGTTTCCGGCCGGCCAAAGCAGCGACGCGGCGGCCCCCGTCGGGAGCTGCACACTCACCTGCCCTGGCACGCTTGCATCCCCCGCGCGTTCCAGCGGATCGCTCAGCTTCGGATGGCGGAACTCCGCTGTGATCTGGTCGCCCGAAAGGAGCGAACCTTCGAACACGAGCCTGTCTCCAAGTTCCGCAGCGACGCGCCTGTGGTCGGCGGCATCGAGCACGGTGACGGCATTGAGCGCCGGCCAGTTTGCAGCCGGCTGATCAAGCCCGGGTTGGCCGTTGATGCCCCGGTCTTCCTCGCCGCGCCGCAGGACAGGAAGAGCTGCGGCCGCCGGCAGCCGAGACTGGATGAGCACGGTCGACACCTGATAGGCCATGCTGACGCGGTAGCGCGATTGCATGGCCGACCAGAACCGCGCCAGTTCGTCCGACTGCAGGAAGTGCGGCGCGATCTTGACCTGCTCGATCTGGTCGGCAAGGTCGGCCGCCACGCGCCCTTGCGTATCGGCCGGGATCAGGTTGACGTTGATCGGATTGGCGGGAGACAGGGCACGCCGGATGGCGCCGCGATGCAGCACCCGCGTCTGATGCAGAATGTCCATCGCATAACCGAGCAGGATTTCCGCGGCCAGGTCGTCTTGCCCATAGGCGGTGACGAGATAGTGCAGATCGAGCGCGAGCGGCGGATTGCTTCTCCTCTCGCCACCCGGCCCGTGCGACGGCAGGTCCTGGTTGCGCCAGCCGAGGTTGGGCGTCACCTGATAGAGAAACAGGTTGAGGCGGTTGCCCTCGGCCTCTCCGGTGGCGATGCGATCAGGCGGCAAGGCGCTGACGGTGACCGAGCCGATTGCGGCGGTGTCATTGTCGATCAGCCCGTTGTTGAGAAGATCCTTGAGAACGGCCGTCACGACAGCGATGGCAAGGGGGCTGCTCATGTGGCGCCACCTCGCGAACGCCGCGCGAGATAGGCGGCCAGATTGCCGGTCTGATTGCCGGTTTCAGGCGCGGCGGTCGCAGCGGTCACCGGCGCTGGCGACGTCGATGCCGGCCTCCCCCTGAGCTCGATCGCGCCGATATGGATCTCGATGGTCGTTTGCTGCACGCCCGGCTCTTGCAACGGCAAGGCCGTAAACGGCCTGGCGCGGTCGCGCGCCGGCCATTCGGACCGGCTCGGCAGTGTCCGCCGCACATCTGTCTGCTGACCAGAAACCGTTGCGGGCATCTGTTGTCGTAACGACTCCCGGAACGGCCTGTCGTCCGGCGAGGCCTTCGGCGCGCGGACATTCTCCGTCAACAGGGACGATCCATCGTGACTTCCTTCCGGCTTGTCCGGCGCAGGGACCGGACTTGGCTGGCGAACGGTCTCGGGCCTGTCGCGAGCGTCATGCGTTTGTCCGTCTTCGCCCTTTGACGACGAAGGCGAAATCTCCCGGGTTTCCGGTCGCACGGTTTCCGACCGTCCCGGCTTGCCCTCCGCGATTGCCGGTTGCCTCGGCTCCGGCGACCCCGATCGGTTCGGCTCAAAGTCGATCGGCGCGCGAACCGGCGCCACGGCACTCGGCCACGTAAGCTCGGCAGCCTCAGGCGCATCGCCTTCGTCCAGCCCTTCGCCCGGAGCGCGCAGCAATGGTCGCAAGGAACTTGCGAGGCCAGCATTGTCCGCGCCACCCGCAGCAACGCCCAGGCGGGCAAAGAAACCGTGCTCGGAAATGGCGATGTGTCGGGTCATCGAAGCGCCAGCTCCAGATAGGCGCGCCTTCGCGCCGGCGACAGGCTGAGGATGGCCGCCTCGCTCCACCCGAAACTGCGCGAAATCGCTGCGACCTCGAAAAGCAGGGACCTCGCCAATGCCGTGATCTCGTTCCACAGGACCGAGACGATATCGAGCGCCTCCAGCCAGCATCGGCCACAATGGGGGCAGGCGATTTCGAGCCTGAGATCGGCAAGCGGGTCGGCACCCATCAGGCGCTCCTCCACCACGCGCCAGACTTCGACCGGCAGGTCCTTGGGCTCGATCGCCTCTTCGGCGCGATGAGCGGCGACGATCGATCTCAGCGCAAGCGCTGCGGCGCGATCGCCTGTGGAGCTTTCGACCGCGAGCAGGTCGGCAAGGTTTGGCGATTGGGCAACCAGTACAAATCCGTGCGCCTCGATGGTCAACCGGCCGGGCACCTCCTCCGTATGCGGCGACCCGCTCTCTTCAAGGATTGCTGCAAGGTCGAGCCCGAGCTCTGCCGTTTCGCCGCAGGATGCGCATACGGCCGTGCAGGCGAACTTGGATCCGAACAGGCTTTGTCTGAGCGCCATCAGCCGGCCGACGGTCCAGCCGAACGTCCGGTCGGCGACAGCGGCCGCCTCGTGCGCGGGCACTGTTTGCGAAACGAGCAGCAGCGCGCGGCGCATGGGCGTTGCTCCACTACCCGCCTCCCACAGGCGCAAGATCTGATCCGCATCCCAGTGACCGGCGTGCATTGCCTCAGGCTCCCGGCGGTTCTGTAAACGTGCCCTCCGTCGGCTCGACGACCTTGTAGTCCCGCTCCCATCCTTCGTTTTCCAGCTTGATGTGCTGGATGAGGATGGCATTGGCGTTGGCGTCGAGATCGGAGATCGGCTGAAACTCCGATACCCAGCAGCGGAAGAGCTTGTAGGCGAGCGCCGGCTGTCCGGCCTCGTTGTAGATCTCGATGATCAGGTCCTTGCGGAAGTCCTTGAGCGACACCTCCTTGCCAAGGCCGGCGCCGAAATTCCAGACCTTGTTTGCCCACTTCTCGAATTCGGGATCATGGGTGACGCCGCGCTCGAGCGTCACGGCCTCGAACTCGGAGCGGCCGGGCGACTTGCGGCTGGAGCTTGGATCGCCGCCTTCGCGATGCTTCACAACTTCGGTGGTTCGCTTCAGGCCGCTGATCTTGCTGACTGCGGCCACATAGCGGTTGTCCCACTTCACCCGGAACTTGAAGTTCTTGTAGGGATCAAACCTCAGGGCATTGACCGTAAACTGCGCCATCGCCTTGCCTCCTCACGTCTCGATCTGGCCAGTGATCTGCTGCAGGCGGATGACCACGAACTCGGCGGGTTTGAGCGGGGCGAAGCCGACGTCGATGTTGACGATGCCGAGATTGATGTCCGATTGCGTCGTGGTGGTGCCGTCGCAGTTGACGAAGTACGCCTCCCGCGGCGATCGCCCCTGGAAGGCGCCCTTGCGAAAGAGGTCATGCATGAAGGCCCCGACGTTGAGGCGGATCTGCGCCCAGAGCGGCTCGTCGTTGGGTTCGAACACGACCCATTTCAAACCCCGGAACAGGCTTTCCTCGATGTAGAGCGCCGTGCGGCGGACAGCGAGATACTTGTATTCGTCGGCAAAACCGTCGGCCCCGCGCAGGGTCCGGGCGCCCCAGACGACGCGGCCGTAGACCGGGAAGGAGCGCAGGCAATTTATGCCGAGCGGGTTGAGTTCGCCGTTCTCCTCGTCAGTCAGCTTGACGTGCAGCTCTGTGACGCCGACCAGGCCGGCGTCGAGGCCTGCCGGCGATTTCCAGATGCCGCGCTGGGCGTCGGTGCGGGCAATGACGCCGGCGACGGTGCCCGTGGCGGCAAATGTCTCGATCTGCCCGTCCCGCAGCGGATTGGGCTGCCGAATGCGTGGAAAGAAGAGTGCGGCATTGCGACTGCGCGTGCCGACCTTATCCTGGTCAGGATCGGTGAACTCGTCGCGGGCGGTGCTTTTTGTCTTCCAGGCTGCGGGCGCGTCCAAGAGCAGCATCGCCCGCCGTTTCTCGCAATAGGCAGCGGCCGCCGCCACCACCGCTAGGCCGACGTCGTCCTTGTCGTTGTAGGGCGGAATGACGAGCAGATTGAAGATGCCGTCACGGGCAAAAAGCTGCTCGAGCGCATTGATGCCGCTGCCGGCGTCGCCGCTTTCGTCGCCCGACAAAAAATCCTGATCGTCGAGCAGGTCACCATCCGAGACCGCATTGACCACGTCCTTCAAGGCGGCCTGATACTTGTCCCGCTTCGTCTTTGCATCGCTGGAGTTGGGGTCTTGTCCCTTCAGGCTGTCGCGCCACGTCCTGTAGGCGCTCGTGACATCGTCGGCGACCACGACGGGAACGGCCTTGCTGGTGTCGGGGTCCTTGCCGAGCTCCGGCAGCTTCGGCGGTTCGGACTTGTCCAGGTCGGCCCCGCCCCAGCGCAGAAGCTCGGACTCGGCCTCCAACACACGGTCGACGCGACGGCCGCCGGGTTTCAGCGTGAGACCGACGAACCGTTCCGTCGCCCCGTTCGGATCGCGAACCGTCAGGTTGAACTTTTCCGTCGCCGCCGCATCACCTCCCAATTCGGGGACACGCTCGATCTCGACCTGAAGATAGGCGCTCCACTTGCCCGGGCTGGCGGCGATGAAGTCGAGATTGCCGACCTTGATTTTGCGCCGGACCGACGCGCTCGAAGCGGCCGCGGCCGCCGCGGCTTTCTTGACCGCGTCGGCATCGTCGTCGTCGGCCAAAGTGTTGATGATGTCGAGCGCTTTCCCCGCCGCGGCTTTCGCTGCGGGGCTGCTGTTTGCATCGCCGTCGATGGCGTCCTTGGCGGTCTTTGCCTTGGCCTTGGCGTCCGAACCCTTGGCCTCGCCCGCTGCCGCTGCGGCAACGGCCTTGGCGGCCTCGACCGCCGCTTCCGCGCTCTCTTCACCCGGATGGAAGAGGCGAACGATCACCCCCTGCCCGCCGCCGTTCTGGAAGAAGTCGCGAACGGCGAAACTCATGGTGCTTGCGTTCCAGAGGCCCCCGAACAGGCGCTGATAGTCGGCAAAACTGTTGATGATCGTTGCCCTGTTGACAGCCCCCCGTTGGGCGCGGCCGATAAAGGCGGTCACCGACGTCGGGATCCCGACGATCGTGCGGACGCCGCTTGGAACCTCTTCGACATAGACGCCCGGATAGCTCAATACGCTAGGCATACCCCGCTCCCTCCTGTTCGGCTTCGGGTCCGGAACCACAAGTCGCACAGGCGAACACGACGCTGCCGTCGGACACCTCCTGGCGTTTGAGGTCTCCTTTGCTGACGAGGCTGTCGACGACAGCCTGCAGTTCGCCACGCGCCTCTTCCATGCGCTGGAACGCCACCCACCAGGCGATGCCGTCGAGGGAATCGCGGGCGCGCGGATTGAGCCGGCAATAGCGGCGAATTTCCTCGGCAAGTTCGTCGGCGGTCGGGCGCATCTGGAGAGCCTGCTCACGGCTTGTGGAGTTCGAGCACTTGAGGCAATCCGCGTGCCAGAGATGCCTGCCCGAAATTCTCAGACAAAACAGTGTGTTATGCTGGAGACAATTGCGCCCGTGGGTCGATGTCGCCCCGACGAAGGCGACCCACTGGGTCGCAACCGACCCGGCCGTTGGCGGCACGAAGGGAGCGTCGTCGCGGCCAGAAGGCGATAGTCGCGCTAAAGTCGGTCTGTGCGGGGGGCCTGGCTATCTTGCGTTTCCGAGCGAAACGCGGAGGAGTTGATCGCGTACTTCTTGATAAGCTTGCCGAAGGCACGCCGCTCCTTGCCCGCAAGACGTGCGGCCAGCGTGACGTTGCCATGCGTCTGGCTGAGCAGCTGCTCGACATAGGCCGTATCGAACGCCTCCAGGGCCGACGCCCGCGCTTCTCGATAGGGCAGAAGCCCGCTCCACCCGTCCTGCGCGGAGGGAACGCCGGATCTTGCCGTCATGCTGTTCGCCGCGACCGGTTCTATGAAAATCGTCTCTCCCTCGCTGAGCATGAATGCGCGCAGAACGAGGTTTTCCAGTTCACGAATGTTGCCCGGCCAGGCGTAGAATGGGAGCCAGTCGATGGTAAGCGGATGCAACGGCCGCACCGGCCGCCCGAAGCGCAGCGCGAAAACCCGAATGAAATGTTCGGCAAGCAGGACGCAGTCCGAGCCGCGATCCCTGAGCGGCGGCACGGACAGAACGAACAGGTTCAACCTGAAGTACAAGTCGGCGCGAAAAGCGCGGCTGCGCACCAGGTCCTGCAGGTCGGCGTTGGACGCGGCAACGACGCGGGCGTCGGATCTCTGCTCGTGCACGCCGCCGACCGGCCGGAACGTTCCATCCTGGAGAAATCTCAACAGCGCGACCTGGGCGTGGGCTGGCAACGAGTCGACTTCGTCGAGAAACAGCGTTCCGCCCTGCGCCGATTGCACCAATCCCGGCCGATCGGAGCGGGCATCCGTATAGGCGCCTCGGCAGACACCGAACATCTCGCTTTCGATGAGCATTTCCGGCAAGGCGCCGCAATTGACGGGAATGAACGGCCCCCGCCGACGCCTGCTTCCATAGTGGAGTGCGCGCGCCAGCAGTTCCTTGCCCGTGCCGGTTTCGCCTTCGATGAGCACGCTGGCGTCGCAAGCGGCAAGCTTGGCCACCATCTCCGAGACGCGCTTGAACGCCGGGGATCGACCGACCATGAAGCCGCTGGTGCCGATGTCTGAATCAGCTTGCGCCATACCTCTCCCCGAAACCTTTTGCCGTGGGTTTAGGTGAGCCCTCGTCAGGCAACTGCAACGTTTTCCTGGAAAACGCTGGCCGTTTCCGTTGAGCTCGGCAACTCAAGATAGATCTTAATGCGCAGCTGTAAATATATAGATCTATTGAGTAACGTGTTGCAAAGTCACTGCTTAGAAATGCACGCCATGTCACGTCGTGCAACAGATCGCTTTAGGCAGAAGGAGGAAGTATATCCAACCGGTCGCGCCGGTCAATCCAGCACGAGATTTGTGGATACCCTGGATCGCGACCGGAAGAATATGCCAATATTTTAATCAATTGCCATTCGGTCCCTTTTTCAATGGTGGTTCCGGCCAACGCTCGCAATCACTGGCGTTGCAGCCATCTGCCGACACTTTCGGTGGTCAGCGGCAGTTCGGCGCTGTTCGCTGCACCCTTAAGTTTTAATGGTTGCCATAAGGGCATCCGCGGCGCATTAATTAGCACTTCATATAATAAAGACTGCTTTTCTGGCGAGAGGGGCGGGACGGCATCGCAGCAGACCCGGCATGCAGCGTGAAGGGACCGAACCCTTTAGCTACGTCGGCCGACGATGCCGCCCGGCGTCATGGGCGTGCCAACGGCGCCTACAAGAGCAGTCGCAGCAGACATTCCAAAACTCAGCCGATGCGGGATCAACCCGGAGCACGCGACAATCGGTGCACGCTGACAACCGCATGGCAGTTTCGATCGGGGACGTCATGTCATGCAAAAAAACATCGTGCTTTTCGCAGACGGCACAGGCAACAGCGCGTCGAAACCCTTCAAGACGAACGTCTGGCGGCTTTATGAGGCGCTCAACCTCAACGAGCAGGACCAGGTCGCGACCTTCGCCGACGGCGTCGGGACTTCCTCGTTCAAACCGTTCGAGGTGATTGGCCTGGCACTCGGCTTCGGCGTCAAGCGCCGCGTCGTCAACCTCTACAAATTCCTGTGCCTCAACTACCAGCCGGGCGACCGGATCTTCGTGTTCGGCTTCAGCCGCGGCGCCTTCACAGCCCGACTGCTGGTGGGGCTCGTGGCGAAGGAAGGGCTGGTGGAATTCCAGTCCCACGAGGAGCTCGACCGCTTTGCGCTTGCGGCCTACCGGGCATTTCGCAAGGAGGCGTTCAAGACCAGGCTGCCATGGGTCGTGCTCACCCGGAACCTGCGCGACGGCGCCGTCAAACTTTCAAATTCGCTGACCGGAAGCCCCGCCTATCAAAAGCCGCTCTCGGGACCACGCTCGTCGCAGGAGATCAAGGTTGCCTTCCTCGGGGTATGGGACACGGTTGCGGCCTACGGCCTGCCGATCGACGAACTGACACGGGCGGTCAACCAATGGGTGTGGCCGATGATCTTCGAAAAGCGCCATCTTCTGCCATGCGTCGAGCAGGCGCGCCACGCGCTCAGCCTCGATGACGAGCGGCGGACGTTTTTCCCGATCCCCTGGCACCCGACGGATGAACAGGGTCGGGAAATCGGCCCCGAACGCCTGCGCCAGGTCTGGTTCGCGGGGGTGCACTCGAATGTCGGCGGCGGCTATCCGGACGACCGCCTTGCACACGTTCCGCTCTGCTGGATGATCGAGGAAGCAAAACAGGCCGGGTTGAATTTTTGCGCCGACACCGTGGCACGCTACGCGGCGATCGCCTCGGAGGACGGCCGGATCTACGACAGCCGCTCCAATCTTGGCTTCTTCTATCGCTACCATCCGCGCGACGCGCAATGGATCATGAACGAACGGCCCAAGGATGAGGCGCCACCATTGAACCCGGTGGAGCCGCTCGTGGACTGGAGCGTCATCGCGCGAATGGCAGGCGGTCCCGATGGCTATGCGCCGGTTTCATTGCCCTTGCAATTCCGCGTCCGTTTGCCTGACGGCAGCGATGTGCCTTTCATTGCTCCGCCGGCGCAAGTGGCAACTTTGGCCTCCGCGCCCGACCAGTCCAATGCGGAGGCGGCGCTCGACGAGATGCGCCGGCGCCAGCAGGCCGGTGCAGACGGTCGCTCCGAACGTTTCGAGGTGGTCCAGGATACGGTGTGGTGGCGGCGCGCGGTCTATTACGTGCTTCTCTTCCTCGTCCTCGTCGCCGCCTGTTACCCTCTCTGGTCAAGCTTCGTGACCTCCGGTCCGCTGGCCAGGGCCGAGTACGGAGCAAGGCCGCTGCTCGGACTGCTCACGGGTCCGATCGCGCTTTTCATGCCTGGGTTTGCCAAGCCGTGGGTGGACGCCATCGCATATGGTCCAGCCAAGGCCGCAATTCTTGCCGCCGGCATCGCCTTGTTCATGTGGTTCAGCGCCTTTCTGCGCACCCGGATCGCCGACCGCGCCCGCATCGCCTGGGCGAGCGGCCGCTGGCAGCGCGACCAGACGCAATTCTCAAAAGAGAGGAGCGAAAGCCACAAGCGCATCGCTACGTCGGCCACCCTGATGGCTCTCGTGGCCTGCCTGGTCGCTTTTCTAACAGGTACATCGCAGGCCGCCCTGCTCTTCGGAGTGACGACCTTGGCATGTTTCTTCATCAGCATCGGCCTCGCGAAGGAAAACCGCATGCTGACGAGTTCACCGCTTCTGAGGTTTGCCCGCGCCGTGCGCACCAGTCCCAGAATGATTGCACTTTACAATGCCCTGCGGGAGCGCTGGTTGCCGGCAGCGGCTTTGACCGTAACGGGTCTGGCTGCGGTCGTCCTACTCAATAAGTCGTCGTTTGAGGTTGCGAGCGCCTCAGGCGCATTCTGCTCAAAGGACGATCCGCCGAACGAAAGAGTGGAGCAGGTGAAGGTCCCGTTGAAGGGGACGCTCGATCCGACGTCAATGTGCTGGGATACGCAATGGATTCTCCTCAAAGGCGAACGCTACAAAATCACGATCGACAGTCATGATTTGAAGGATGCCAGCGTCCCGTCCGGGGCAGCGGGGCTGAACATCTGGAAGCCACTGGCGGAATTCGACACCGCCGCTATGCTCCAAGTCGCAGCCGTGCCGCTGCGCCGTTGGTGGGGACAACCCTATTTCCAATTGATCGCGCGCATCGGCAGTCACGGCGCGGATGAACAGCCGGCGACGCCGATCCGATTGGCCGACCCGAATGCGCAGCACGTGTCGTTCCTGTTCACGCCGCGCGAGACCGGCAGGCTCTATCTCTATCTGAACGACGCCGTCCTCGGCATCCCAGGGCTACGCGACTTTTTCTATCTGAACAACAAGGGGACTGCCGAGGTGACGATCGAAAACGCCAGCGGCTACTGATCGCCTGACAGAACGGCGCACGGAGGTCGTCCGGAACTCCGGGCAGCCGAAGTGCCAGCGCCCTGAAAAGCGCTGCTGAAGAGCCCGCCGAAGAGAAGGTACGTGTCGATGCGCCGCGTTTACATGCTCATGGCGATCATCGGTTTTCTGGTCCTGGTCTGCGCCGGGGCCGTCTTTGCGCGCCTGGATATTTTCGGACGCTTGCTCGCCGACAGGATCCTCGCCAACGCGGCCATCCCGACGGAAGCGATGCCGCCGACATCCGGTCAGGTGCCGTTTTCCTCCGCCGATGTCCAGGTCGTCGGCGGGCGTGGCGAAGGCTTGAGCTGCAGCCTGCCGGCGACACTGGCCGACCTTGCTTTTCCGCCGGAGGACGGGCGCGCGCCGATCGGGCTTCAGATGCGCCAGGCCTGCGCCTCGCACGACTATTGCTACAGGCACGGCGCGGCGACCTATGCCTATACCCAGGCCGATTGCGACTTCCTGCTTCAGGAGCACGCGTTTCGCCTGTGTTATTTCATCGAACGGCCCCATCCGGGAAGCGACAAGGAGGTCATCGAGGCCAAACAGAAAAAATGCAGGCGCGACGCCCGACTTGTGACGCTCGGTGTTCGTGCCGGTGGCAGCGATTCCTTTCGACCGTCCAATCCGGACGCCGACGCCACGCAGGAGAGCGCCAGCCAGGAGACAGGCCTGGACGAAAGAGCCTCGACCTACTTCGAATACGATCCCTATCCGGTGCGCTCGGCGTCCTATGTGGTCTACCGCATTGCCGATGCGCCCGATCCCGAGGGACGGCTGAACGGCCTCAAGGCGCTCTACAAGTTCGCCATGCGCCAATCGGGCATGTTTGTCGAAGTCGCGGCCTTCGGGGGCACGGAACCTGCCAAGTTTGCGCTTCGTGCGAAAATTCCGGGTGACCCCTCCTATCTCGTCAACGCCCCCATCGTCGTCGCCACGACGCACAACGACAGGCCGGAAGACTGGTTCGTCTGGTGGCAAAGGCGCGGGCTGAACGAAACCGGCGGACGCATTCTCGCCATCGCCGCAGCAAGGGCAACGGACGACGACTGGAAGTGCCTGTACGAGGCCGGCATGAGCGACGAGATGCTCGGTGCAAAAGCCCCCTGCGCGTCACGCAACGCCATCGCCGTTGCGGAAGTTGGGCTCAATGGTTCGGACGATGCCGGGTTCTCTCAGGTCATTGCCGCGCACGGCATCAACCCGCCACCCGATACGCTTCACCTGATGGCGCTGCAAACCAACGCCTGCCTCTCGAAAGGGGCAAATGTGCCGTGCTTTCGCGATATTCTCGTCAGCACCGCTTTCCGGCGCAAGCAACAGCCGCAAGCGCCGTTGCGGCTGACGGATCTGCGGCCGGCGGCACTGATCGGGCAGAAGCAGGACGAATACAACGTCTATCGCAACTATGTCGCTTCGCCAGTGGTGTTCCAGCCGCCACTTGAACGCGACCCTCTCTTGACCTGGGTGCGACGGGACGAAGACTATCAGACGAAGGCGTTCCTGCGGCGGATCGGTATCGCGCGCAAGACGGCGAGGCCCCACAGCGACGCGGGCTGGCCGCGTGGCTCCCTGTGGCTGGCCGACATCGAGGAACTGGACGAACCGCTCTTCGCCCTCGGCCGGACAGGCGAGAGCCAGGCCCTGGTGGCGCTCAGGCGGACGGGCCCCGCGGGGGCGGATCGCGTCGACGTTCGCCAATGGCGCATGCCCGCGCTCAGAAACGACGACACCGGGGACCTACCTTCGATCGAGGCAAACATGTCGGTGTGCAATCCGCACTTCGATGGAACATGGCTGGCGAGACCGCCGATCGCGATCGCTGTTCGATCGGGTGAAACCCTCGTGGTCCTCTCACGCGCGGTGAAGGCGAAAGGTCCGCAGGGCGACTACGCGCTGGAGTTGGCTGCGTTCAAGTTCGACAAGGATGGTGGCTGCGCGCCGACCCTTCCCGGCGGCAAGTCAATTCCGACGGCAGAATTGATCGCGAGCGTGACCGATGACGACGAGGGCCACTTCCTGCCGACGGATCAGCAGGCATCCTGGAAGGAGAAGCAGAAACAAAGACATCCCGACCTCATCAGGCAGACACCCATTCTCGTCGACGACCTCGATGGAGACGGCACACTGGAAATCGTGTTCCCGGGCGCCGGCCATGCCCAGACGCCAAAACTGATCGCACGGATCAACGGCGACGGAACGTTCCTGCCGTCCCCGGACCTCAGCCAGACCACCTTGAAAAAGTAGAGTTCCCAACCGGGATCGAGAGAAACAAACGGCAGCGGCGAACGACTTGCAGTCAAATCCTCTAGAGGCTCTTGCGGAGAAGGTTCATGAAAGACGATGCGCATTCGCGGCCGCTGTGGCTGGTTTTGAAGGTTCTGATCGCGCTTGTCGGGTTCGCCCTTGCCACCGGGGTGGTCCTAAGCAGCGCGCCGAAGCAAATCCGCTCGGCCCTGGCCAGGCTCGGGGACGCATGGGAAAAGGCGTCGGCAATCGTGCCGCCGCCGTTGATCGCCGAGCGCCAGAGCACGAAGTGCGTGTGGCTGAAACAGAACTGGTCCGATGATGACCGCGCATGGTTTCACAACGTCTCCCAGGGAACGGCGACCTTCCCCATGCCCTATGCCTGGTTCCAGCACCTCGAACGCCCGGAGCTGACCGCCCTCGACGTGGCGATCCCGGGTGCGCGGCTCAGTGATCCCGCCTATCTGGATCGGCTCGGCTTCATTCCGCCCAATACGGGATGCGATCCGGCCATCGTCCCGACGCGACCCAACGGATACGGCGTGCTCCCGGTCGGCTTCGCCGTGCTGAAAGGCGGCTTGGATCCGGCGACCGGCCGGGAGATGGAGGACGGGCTTGGGCTGACATGTGCGGCCTGTCACACGGGGCGGGTCTTTTACAAGGACACCGAGCTTCGCATCGACGGCGCGCCGGCGATGATCGACATCGGCAATCTCGAGCGCATCATCGGGCTGTCCGTTTGCTACACCGACCTCATGCCCTGGCGTGCGCATCGCCTCGTCCGTTCTGTTGTTGGAGATCATGCCGATGCTCCGGCCGACGTCCGTGACGCCCTGCGGGAGCGAACGGAAGAACAGCTGAGCGCCATTTGCAAACAGAAGATCCAAAACAAAGTGATGCTTGAGAGGGAGGTGCTCGGCCGACGCGGCGAGCAGCATACCGAAGAGGGTTTCGGGCGGCTTGACGCACTCAACCGCATCGGAAATCAGGTCTTTCACGAAAACCTGCTGCCGGACCTGCCGGACGAAGCCGAACTGAAGAACATGGAGGCGGCAGCGGCGGACGCGAAGCGCGCGGACGTGGATCGGGCCATCCGGGCGCTGGATTCGAATTTTGCAGCGCATTCCGCCCCCGTCAGCTTTCCGGCGATCTGGGACGTCCCGCATTTCGTCTGGGCCCAGTACGACGCCTCGATCCTCGATCCGGGCATTCGCAACATCGGCGAGGCTCTGGGGGTCTCGGCCCGGGTGAATATGGGCGACAAGAACTCGCCGCAGCCGCTGTTTGCCTCGTCTGTCGAGTTCGACGCGATCGAGGAGATCGAGGCCCTGCTGCGGGGCAAGGATGGTCCGTTTGACGGCGAAGTTGGCTTCAAGGGCCTGCAGGCGCCGCGCTGGGACGACGCTGCCTCGAATTTCCCCGGTGACGAAAACTGGACGATCAACGGGGACGCGATCAACGAAGGGCGCAAGCTCTACGCCGCGCACTGTGTGGAATGCCACGGCAGCCCACCCCGCGACACGACCATAACGCCCGGCGACCCCGGTTCGTTCTGGGACAAGGCGAATTGGCGCGAGGGCACGAACGAACTGATTTTCGACAACAAGCAGAAGTCTGTCGCAGCCATGGGCACGGATCCGCAGCAGGCGCGAGTGCTGACGGAAAGGACGGTCAAGGTGCCCCCCTCTCTCGGCCTTGATACCGGCGCGCTGCTGGAAAGCTGCAAGATGCTGAGGGATCCGGCGTTCGAAAAATCCTACGCGCTCAACCTGATGGACATCGTTGCGAGGGTGCGAAACCAGCATATCCTCGACACCGAAAAGCGCCTCGGCCGAGTCCTGACCAGCGAAGAAAGAACGGCGATCCTCGGCACGAGGCCCAACTGTCCAAACCCAGGGGTGTTCGTGCCCGTCGCCGGGATCGACGTAAAAACGCGCCAAGTCGCCGACACCGCCGCCGCGCCCATCTATGTCGCCAAGCCCCACTATCGAGTGCGTCCGCTCGACGGCATCTGGGCAACGGCCCCTTACCTGCACAACGGCTCCGTTCCGACCCTCGACGATCTGCTGTCACCGCAGCGCGACCGTCCGCGGGCCTTCTGCGTGGGGCCCATGCAATTCGACACGAAACGCGTTGGCCTCACGCCCTCCGTGGTCAAAGATGGCAATGTCGTCTGTGAACCCGGACAGACGCTCTTCGACGTCACCGTGCGCGGCAACTCCAATCTCGGCCATTCCTTTGAAGGAGACGGCAAGGCGCTGCCTGCGGGCGTTATCGGACCCGGTTTTGACGCCGAACAGCGGGCGCAGCTGATCGCCTATCTGAAGACGCTGTGAGGTGACGTCGGTCACCTTCACGCGTTCGACGCCCAGGGCATTCGTTTCTGTTGCGGCCGCCGCCGCCGCGTCCACGCACAAACGCATTCCCGTTGATGTCAATCCAGGATGACGTGAGGCACGAACCGCGACAGGTTCGCGGTGATGCAGGTCCGATCCTCGCGAATGCCGAGGCCGCAGGCCCGATTGCCGACCATCCAGCTTCCAAGCACCGCATAGCCTGCGTCGCTGTGAAAAAGCGGTGCATAGGCTTGGACGACGAACCCTTCCCCGCCGTAGCCGCCCTCCAGCGTCAGGAACTCGTTGCCGTCGCGATAGACAGTGACGTTTTCGCCTTCACGGGAAAGCAATGGCTTGCGGACGTAGTCCGAAAGCGCCGGACCGCGGGGATCGTCACCGAAATAGCTCGGCAACAGATTGGGATGGTTCGGATAGCGTTCCCACAGCAAGGGAAGGAGACCCTTGTTGGACAGAACGGCCTTCCAGGCAGGCTCGATGAAAGCGGTTCCCGAATGCCTGAGATAGGCCCCGAACGGTTCCCGTACCATGAACTCCCAAGGGTAGAGCTTGAAGCAACGATCGATGACGCGATCCTTCAAGTCTGTAAATCGCCCGCTGCTATCCACGCCGATGTCGCGCACGTCGAGCAAGTCGACCTGGTGCCCTGCCTGCAGGGCGCAGTCCATGAGATAGACAGTGGCGCCGCGGTCCTCGTCATTCTCCGTGATGGCGGCGAAATGAAAAATCGACTCCCTGTCGAACTGCCGGAAAGCGTCGACCAGGCTCTCCTGCAGGGAATTGAACTGATCGGCTTCGTCAGGCAAGACACCGAGCGCCACCTGATCCGTCAACCAGTTGTATTGAAAGAAGGCCGTTTCAAAGACGGAAGTCGGGGTGTCCGCATTGTATTCGAGAAGCTTGGCGGGTCCGTTCCCATCATAGGCCAGGTCAAAGCGGCCATAGAGATGCTGCTCGCCAGAGTGCCAGGAACGGCTGACGAGGTCACGGAACTCTTCCGGGATAGCAAGTCGATCAAGCTTTTCATCGCTCGTCACGATATCGTCGACGAGCTCCATGCACATGGCGTGGAGTTCCTCGCTCGGGCCCTCGATCTGAGTTTCGATCTCCTCAAGCGTGAACACGTAGGCAGCATCGTCGAGCCAATAGGGCTCGCCATACATTTCGTGGAAACCAAACCCGGCCCCGCGCGCCTTGTCACGCCAGTCCGGGCGGGCTGGCAATCTCACCCGTTGCATGTCAGCCGCCAAACCCGAACGACATTGACCGTCCGCCAAACCCGCGGCGCACCACAGTTCGCGTGCTGACGTTGATGGGTTTCACTGCGTATTGAGGCGAGGCCGCGTGAGCGCTCTGCGAGCCGTTGACGCGGGTTGGCTCGAGCGTGACCGTCTGGTCGAGACGCGTTTTGTAGATTGGAGAGGAGCCAACGTATCCTCCGCCTCCGCCTCCGCCTCCACCTCCGCCACTGCCGCCGCTACTTCCGTTTTCATCCTCGCGGCGACGATATTTGTAGTAGTCGTCGATCCTCTCGATCCCGGTCGACAACAGGTATCCCGCCATGAAAGGGATGAAGTAACTGCCGTTGCCGTCGGCCGCGCGCGCCTGGGTGCATTGCGTCCACCCATATTCTGCTTCGCATGCTGCCAGACGATCGAACCGGGGTGCATGCGCCAGATGGGTGCCCATGGCGTCTTGATAGCCGGCCCGGCAGACTTGCTCATCCATGCCGGCCTGCACGCACTGGTCCACGGATTTGAACATGACATCTTCGGCTGGCGGCTTGTCGCCGCAGCTCGATAAGACAAGGCCCGACACCGCAATCGTGCCGAGGGCGAGGACCGGAGGGGTGCGACCACTCAGACGTCTGCGCATCGATACACCAACTCAATAGGTCATGCATGCGGCATTCAGGATGCCGATCGCCAGGGCTATGCCTCCACCCCAGAGACCAGCGGCCATATCGCTCCGCGTGATCTTCTCGTGGAGGCCGGGCATCGTTGCTCGCGCGATGAAAAACGCCAGCACCTGTATCACTGTGCCGATGATCGCCCAGATGATGTAGTCAACGATGCTCACCGAATTTGCCGCAGCCGAGGCGAGCGGCAAACTGAACCCGAGCAACGCCCCGAGGAAAGCTGTTGCTGCGGCAGAGTTCCCCGATCGGATAAGCCTGACCTCATCATGGGGCGTGAGCAGGGTGTAAACCCCGGCAAAGACTGCATAGGCCGCCAAGCCGATGGCGAAATAGGCGAGAAAGGCGGGCAGCCCTACAACATAGCCGAACATTCGTAACCCCTCTTCAATCGACTTCACTCCCCCTACCGTCGCCCCCCCGTTCGCAACCGGGCCGTCATGGAGCCGCCCCAAAGCACGATCGCATCGACGCGCATGGGGTTCATGCGACAGAGCCCCCGCCTTCCCTTTGGACAGCGGCGCTTCCTGTCGTTTCATCGGTGCATTTTCGCTGGAAAGTGGTGGGGAGCCCCTCGATGATGAATAATTCTCTACGGTTGCGCAGCTACCAGATGCACGCAATCATGGCAAGGCAGCCGCAGGGCCTTGTTCAAGCGACGTCATCACACCGAGATCGTACCGGGTGTGCCAGAGCCCGGTGCCAGCTCGGTGAATGATCCGGGACGCAACCTTCGCTCTTGAGAAAATTCGTACCTCGCTCGACGGGTTCGAGCAGGAAAATCGTCTCCATATAGTCCATAAAATATATGGACGATATGTGTATCTCGGCGAACTTCCGGCGCATGATGCTGACGACAAGCTCGTGGGCGGGTGCACCGGGCAAGGCTCGGCGCAGCAAAAAAGCGCCAGGCCGACTTTGACGGAGGGTTCCATGTCCAGTTCCATTCTCGGCCAGTCCTATCGCCGCCGCAGCGTGCTGAAATCGCTCGCGGCCCTGGGGACCCTGCCCCTGCTGGCGCCGGTTTCCGCGCCAAGCGCCCTTGCCGCCGGCGACAAATTCGCGGGCCGCACGATCAACCTGCTGATCATCCAGCCGCATGTCGTCACCGGCAGGAAGATCGCCGAGGACTTCGAAAAGCTCACCGGCGCCAAGGTCAACGTCACCGCGGTGCCCTACGACCAGGTCAGCGTCAAGGCGACGCTTGACGTCCAGTCCGGCGCCAACCAGTTCGACGTGATCGACTATTTTTATACCTACAAGGGTCAGCTGGCCGAAGATGGCGTGATCGAGGACGTGACGGATCTCATCGAGCGCGACAAGGCCGAGATCCAGCCGGACGATTTCATCCAGACCATCTACGATCAGTACACCCTGCATGACGGCCGACGCTACGGCCTGCCTTATGACGGCGACAGCCATCTGTTGTTTTACAACCGCGAACTCTTCGACCGTTATGGCCTGAAGGCCCCGGCGACCTGGGACGAATACAACGAGAACGCCAAGGTCATCACCGAGGCGGAAAAGAAGAACGGCATCTATGGCGCAGCGGTTCTCGGCGCCAAGATCCCGGTCATCATCCTGTCCACCTATGCCAACCGCCTGACCGGCTTCGGCGGCAACTTCCTGAAGGCGGACGGCACGTCCGCACTCGACAGTGGCGAGGCGGTCGAGGCGCTGAAATCCCTGCTCGACTCCGCCCCGCATGCGCTGCCGACCCCGCTTGAAACACGGTTCGAGGAAGGCCTTCCCGCCTTCCTGAACGGCAAAGCGGCGCAGATCGACTTCTGGACCGATCTCGGCGGCTACGCCCAGGATCCGAAAGGTTCGAAGATCGTCGACAAATGGGGCGTCGCCCGCATCCCCGTCGGCGGCAACAACAAGACGCCGCGCCTCGCCTTCAATGCGGGCTTCGGCTTTGCCGTCACGAGCGGATCCAAGAACAAGGATGTCGCCTGGGAGCTGATCAAGCTTGCCACCAGCAAGGACTATCACGAGCAACTGCTTGCGCTGACCGGCTCGGGCATCGATCCGGACCGCCAGTCCGGCCTGAAGTCGGAGAAGTTCAGGGCCTTCCAGCCGCAGGTCCAGCCGCTGCTCGACGACGGCGCGCTCGAAAACAGCCTGGCATGGCCGACGGCCGTCTATGCGCCAAAGCTCGAAAACGCGCTGACCGACGAACTCGCCCTGGCGCTTGCCGGCAGCAAGACCGCGGAACAGGCGATCGCCGATGCCCACCAGGCCTGGACCGAGATCATCGAGACCAACGGCTGATTGCTTGCGGGGCGCTCGCTTCCTCCCGGCGGCGCCCCGCCATTTTTCTCAACGAGGCGAACGATCATGAGCATGAAATCCTTGCCGAAGCGCAGGCTCGGCCGCACCGATTTCGACATCACCCCCGTCGGCTTCGGCGCCTGGGCGATCGGCGGCCCCGACTGGGGTTGGGGTTGGGGACGCCAGGACGACAGCCAGTCGATCGCTGCCATCCGCCATGCCGTCGAGCGCGGCATCAACTGGATCGACACCGCGCCGGTCTACGGCCTCGGACATTCCGAAGAAATCGTCCGCGAGGCGCTCTCGGTCATTCCCAGATCCGAACGCCCGCTGATCTTCACCAAGGCCGGGCTCGTCTGGGATCCCGACAATCGCAACGCCCTTCCCGCGCGCATCGGCAGCGCCAAATCCCTGCGCAGCGAAGTGGAGGCGTCGCTGAAGCGGCTCGGCGTCGAGGTCATCGACCTCTACCAAATGCACTGGCCGACCAATGACGGCACGCCCGTTGAGGAATATTGGGCGACGTTCGCTGCGCTCAAGGCCGAAGGCAAAGTGCGCGCCATCGGGCTTTCGAACCATGATCGCGCGCTGTTGCAGCGCGCCGCGACCGTTGCGCCCGTCGATGTGGTCCAGCCTCCCTTTTCTGCCATCAAACGTCAGTTTGCCGGTGATGACCTGCCGTGGGTGCGCGCCCATGGGAGTGGCGTCATTGCCTATAGCCCGCTGCAATCGGGGCTTCTCACCGGCGCCTTTACGCCTGCACGCGCCCGCGCGCTTCCTGAAAACGACTGGCGCTCGCGCGACGAGGAGTTTTCGGGCGAAGCGCTTCACCGCAACCTGGCCTTCGCCGAGGGCTTGAGGCCGATTGCCGCCCGGCACGAGGTCACAGTTGCAGCAATCGCAGCTGCCTGGGCGATTTCCTGGCCCGGCGTCACCGGGGCGATTATCGGCGCGCGCGAGCCGGCGCATATCGACGGCTGGATCGCTGCGGCAACCGTCTCACTCACCCCGCGCGACCTTGACGACATCGAAGACATGTTGTGGGCGACCCGGGCCGGCACCGGGCCGACGCGTCCGGACCTTAAAGAGGCCGCATGACCACCTTTGCGTTTGCAACCGATGGGCGGGGAGCGGCGCGCGTTTCAGTGCAAGAAAGCCTTCTGCCGGCGCGTCTTGCACGTTTGATCTGGATCGCGCCCGTCCTTGTCGCACTCGTCGTCACGACGGTCTACCCGACCCTGTTCCTGCTGGCGCTCGCTTTCAGCAAGAGCACGCTCGGAAAACCCTTCCGGGGCTTGGTCGGCGTCAGGCACTTTGCAGCGGCCCTGCAGGATCCGATCTTCCTTTCGGCCATCGGCAGGAGCGTCGCCTATGCGCTTTCAACCTCGCTGATACAGCTTGCGTTCGGTTTCCTGATCGCCCTCATTTTCACCTCGCTGCTGAAGGCGGGCCGTTTCCTGATGAGCCTGGTGCTGTTGCCGCTGATGACACCACCCGTCATGGTGGGCATCGCCTGGAAACTCATCTTCGCCCCGGCAGGCGGGCTCATCAACGGCACCTTGCTCAACGCAGGTGTGATTTCCGAGCCGATCTCGTTCCTCGGCCATCCGACGCTCGCCTGGCTTGCGATCGGCGTCGCCGATCTCTGGCAGTGGACGCCCTTTATCGTCATCCTGTGCTTTGCAGCCCTTTCGACCATCCCGGAAGGCGTCCAGGAGGCGGCGCTCGTCGACGGGGCCAATGGCTGGCAGCGATTCTGGCACATCACGCTGCCCCTGGTCGCAGCGCCGCTCTCGTCGATCTATCTCCTGAAGCTGATCCTCTCGTTCAAGCTGTTCGACCTTGTCTACATCCTGACCTTCGGCGGACCGGGTTTCGCAACGACGTCGGCCGGTTTTTCCATCTATAGACGGGCGATCGAACAGTTCGACGTCGGCCGGGCGGCCGCCGAGACCATGATCTACGCGATCGTGATCGGCCTTGCGACCTTGCCGGTCGTGCGTCTCCACCAGCGCCTTGAAAGGCGGGATACGTGAGAACTTTCGGGCGCCATCTCTGGCTTGGCCTGGCGGCCGCACCGATCGTCGGCTTCTTTGCCTTGCCCTTCGTCTATCTCGTCGCCGTTTCCCTGAAATCGAAAGACGATGTGCTCAACGGACATTTCTGGCCGACGACACCGACCCTTGCCAATTGGCCGGCCGCCTTCGAAGCGGCGAACGTCCTCGGCTTCATAGTGAACTCCACCCTCGTCTCCCTTCTTGCAGGCCTCCTTACGATCGCACTGTCCCTGCCTTCGGCCTATGCCGTCCTGCGCCTGAAGATCGGCGGCAAATGGCTTTCGGATGTCACGCTCTCGAGCTACATGGCGCCACCGATCGTGGCGCTCATTCCGCTCTTCTTCCTGCTGAAAACAACCGGGCTCCTCGACACGCGCGCCGGCCTGGTGCTGATCTACGGCTTTGCCAACGTGCCCGTCGCCTTCTGGCTGCTGACCCCGTTCCTGCGCCGCATGCCGATCGAGATCGAGCAGGCAGCGGCCATGGACGGGGCCGGACCGCTTCGCACGCTGATTGAGATCGTCGCGCCGATCATCGCGCCGGGGATCGTGGCGACCTTCATCATCGTCACGGTGCTGTCCTATAACGAATTCCTCTTCGCATCGGCCTTCACCTTTTCCGATGCGACGCGGACACTGCCGGTTGGCATCTCGCTTTTCCAGGGCGACAGGCTGGTGAATTTTGGCCAGATGGCGGCAGCCTCGCTCGCCGGCATCGCGCCAGTCTATCTCATCGCGCTGTTCATGCAGCGTTACCTGATCAGCGGACTTGCGCATGGCGGGGTGAAATAGCGGAACATCTCGCCTGCGGCGGCGCATGGTCGGACGGAAACACGCACAGCCGGGCGAAATCCGTGCGCGCGTCGCGGAATAAAGCCTGGTGCCGCCCGTTACTCCCCCGGATCGGGACAGCCGGTCCAATCTGCAAAAAAGGAGTAACACCATGACAAGACACTGGAGACTGACATCGGCTCTCGTCGCAGGCATGGCCGCACTCGTGGGTACCGCGGTTGAGGCCAGGCAACATCCGATTGCGACGACCGACATCGATCGGCCATCGCATTCGACATCGACAAGTGATGACGGCCTCATCATCGTCGCCGGAAACAGCTCGTCCAATTCGAGTTCGAATTCGTCGAGCAACTCAAGTTCGAACTCGTCGTCGAACAGTTCCTCGAATTCAAGTTCGAATTCGTCGAACAACTCGAGCTCCAACTCCTCGTCGAACAGCTCCTCCAACTCGAGTTCGAACGGCTCCGACCGGTCGTACTACAAGGGCATAGGCTGGCGCGCCCGACGCTGACATCTCCTCAAGAAAAGCGGGGGCCGGATCATCCGGCCCCCGCTCCGTTTTCCGACCTGCCGAATGTCAACGGGCGGCGCGCGCCCATTTGCGATACCAGCCCTCGCCGGCAATGGTGTTTCTGTTGACCCTTTCGCGCGCAACCGCTTCCCTGCCGGTCTCCGGGCGGACCTCCGCCGCAATGGCCGCATCCTCGCGGCGGAAGGGGATGACCTGCACGAGCGGCGTTCCCTTCTCGACGACATAGATGCCGTCCGACCGTGTCGCAAAGAACGGAAAATGGATGTGGGCCGAATAAGTGTCGGTGTCGACGACACCCGCGACGCATTCGAAGGGTTGTCCCGAGCGATTGAGCGGCGGCACGAACAGGCAGCTCCAGCCGGGCGGCGTGCGGAGCGACCAGTAATTGTGGAACTTGCACGGCGGGCTCGGCTCTTTCGGATTGCCTGCGACCTGGTGGGCTCCGTGGTTGCTGACCATCACGCGGTCGAACTCCCAGCCGGCAGTGACGGTCCGGCCTTCATCCTTGACCTCAAGGCGAACAGTGGCAGCGAGCGGCAGGATCCAGCCCGTCGTCATCGCGTCGAGGAAAGGCATGCAGCGCTTTATCGTCAGCCCGTTGTTGGTAACCGTCAGGTGCTGCCTGTCGACGGGCGGCAGCTTGCGGTACCAGTCGGGCAGAACGGATTTTGCCGGTTGCGGCGCTGCGATTACGCCGTAGTCCTGAGGTTGGCAGGTAAATGAGATGGTGCGCGCGGGCCGACGGATCAGCGATAGCATCGGGAAGCCTCCAGGTTGATACCCCTGGAAGAACGCGACGGGGCGAAACTTATTCCGTCCACCCCGTGCAACGCTGTCCCATCGCAACGGCAAGCATCAGGCTGCCAGATCGCGCAGCGGGATGCGCAGCGAGAGACAGAGACCGTCTGTCCGCCAGTCTCTGACCAACGTGCCGTTCAGGCCCTGCAGCGCCACCCGTTCCAGCGTGGTTCCGAAGCCCTCCCGATCGGAGACTTCCGAAAGGTCCTTTGAAGCCCGTTCGCTCCATCGCAGGTGAAGCGCCTCGTCGCCCGTCGACACGTCGATGGTCAACTGGCCGTCGGGCGTTGAAAGCGCACCATACTTGGCAGCATTGGTGGTCAACTCGTGTAGCAGCAGCGCCAGCGACGTGAGCGCCTTGTCACCGAGCGGCGCATCCGATCCCGAGATCACGATGCGAGAACCCTCGGCGTGGTCGTGCGGCGCAACGATCGCCCTCAACAATGCTGTGACCGTGGTCGCAATCTCGGCGCGATGATCCTCCCTGACGAGGTCGGGCAGGGTGAGTTCATGGGCGCGGGACAAGGCGTGCAGCCGCGAGCGCAAATCGGCCTCGAGACTGGAAATGGTCGTGGCCTGCCTTGCGCTCACCGAAATCAGCCCAGCCGTCAGGCTGAAGAGGTTCTTGATGCGATGGTTGATTTCCCGAAGCAGGATGTCCTTGTGCTCGGCGGCGAGCTTCAGCGCCTGCGCCTGGGCGGCGAGTTCGTCCCTTTGGCTCGCAAGCTGTTGCCTCTGGCGATAAAGCTCGAAGAACACCTCCACCTTGCTGCACAGCACATCCGGCTCGATCGGCTTTTGAATGAAATCGACCGCTCCGGCTTCGTAGCCACGGAAGCGGCGCTGGCCATCGGCCGTCCCGGCCGTCACGAAGATGATCGGGATGCGTCGCGTCCGCTCGTTGCCGCGCATCAGCTCGGCGAGCTCGAAGCCATCCAGCCCGGGCATCTGCACGTCGACGAGCGCCAGCGCCACTTCGTGCTGCAGCAGGATCTCGAGCGCCTGATCGCCGGAGCGCGCCTTCAGAAGAAGGCGGTCGTCGCGGCGAAGCAATGCTTCGAGCGACAGAAGGTTTTCCTCAAGGTCATCGACCAGCAGAAACGGGACGGGCTCCATGGATATTCTCAGACCTCTTTCAAGTATTCGGCAATGGCATCGAGCGACAACACCAGGGCGTCCGGACAGGTTCGGATTGCGGCTTCGGGCATGGCGGGGGCGAGCGCGCCTTCAGGCCTCTGAACGATCGCAATCCCTCCAGCGTCGCATACGGCCTTGAGGCCGCGCGCGCCATCGTGATTTGCGCCGGTCAAGACGATCGCGACCAGTGCGGTCCCGAATGCATCCGCAGCGCTTTCAAAAAGGACATCTATCGCCGGACGGGAAAAAAGCACAGGCTCGTCGTTGGACAACGACAAGGTTTTGTCAGCTTCGACGAGGACATGATAGTCCGGCGGCGCGAAATAGACCGTGCCGGCTGCAAGTGGCTCCTTGTCTTCGGCCTCCCCGACGCGGAGCCGGCATTTCGCCCTGAACAGGTCGACCATCAGGCTCGGCCTGTCGGGCGGAACATGGACGACCACGATCACCGGCAGCGGGAACGCCTCAGGCAGCGCCGGCAGGATGACCGAAAGCGCCTCGACAGCACCGGCCGAAGCGCCAATGACCACGGCTTGAGCTCGACCGGCCGTCATTCGACGCGCCTCTGATAGATCTTCTCGTCGCGCACGAAATCCGTGAACGCGTCTGCGTGCAGGGAGAACCGCAGGCTCTCCTTCGAACCGAGGCCGAGGAAGCCCTTGCGGGCGAGTGAATCCTTGAACAGGCCAACCGCTCGGTCCTGCAGCGCGCGGTCGAAATAGATCATGACGTTGCGGCAGGAGATGAGGTGCATCTCGGCGAAGACGGCGTCGGTCACCAGGCTGTGGTCTGAAAACACGACGTTGCGGCGCAGGGACTTGTCGAACAGCGCCTTGCCGTAGCCCGCCTGGAAGTAGTCGGACAGGGACGACTTGCCGCCGGATTTACGGTGGTTCTCGGTGAAAAGCTGCAACCTGTCGAGCGCGTAGACGCCGGCTTCGGCGGCCTCCAACGCCTCATGATTGATGTCGGTCGCATAGAAGATCGTGCGATCCTCCAGGCCTTCCTCGCGAAAAAGGATCACCAGCGAGTACAATTCCTCGCCTGCGCTGCAACCGGCGATCCAGACCTTGAGCGACGGATAGGTTTTCAGATGCGGGATGACCTTTTCGCGGATCGCCTTGAAGTAGCTCGGGTCGCGGAACATCTCGCTCACCTGGACCGTCAGGAAGCGCAGCAATTGCGGCAACATCGACGGATCGTGCAGAAGGCCTTCCTGCATGGCCGAGATGGTGTCAAAGCCGAGCTGCTCGCGCGCCTTTTTCACCCGGCGCTTGACCGAGGCCATCGCATAGTTGCGGAAGTCGTAGTGATACTTCAGGAACAGCGCCTCCAGCAGCAGCCGGATCTCGATGTCCTCGATCTTCTGAACCGCGGCAAGCTCGGTCATTTGGGCATCCATACGCGCACCAGCGACAGGAGCTTGTCGACGTCCAGCGGCTTGGCCATGTAGTCGTTGGCCCCCGCTTCGATGCAGCGCTGCTGGTCGTCCGGCATCGCCTTGGCGGTGAGCGCAATGATCGGCAGCTTCTTCCACGCCGGGTTTCGGCGGATCTCGCCCGCTGCCGCAAGACCGTCCATGACAGGCATCATGACGTCCATGAGCACGAGGTCGATCGGACGGCCCTTGTCAGCCGACGCCCTTTCAAGCGCATCGAGCGCCTCGCGGCCGTTGCGCGCGATCTCGACGATCGCCCCACGGGGTTCGAGAATATTGGTCAGAGCGTAGACATTGCGGATGTCGTCCTCGACCACGAGAATGCGACGCCCTTCCAGAAGCGCGTCGCGGTTGCGCGCCTTGCGGATCATCTTCTGCTGTTCGTCGGGCAGTTCCGATATCACCTGATGCAGGAAGAGGCTGACCTCGTCGAGCAGGCGTTCGGGCGATTTCGCTCCCTTGATGATGATCGACTTCGAATAGCGCCTCAGTTTCTGCTCGTCATCGGCCGAGAGCTCGCGCCCGGTATAGACGATGACAGGCGGGAACGCGTAGGCGCTTTCGGAGCTCAGCGTCTCGAGCAGGGAATAACCGGATGCGTCAGGCAGCGACAGATCGAGCACCATGCAATCGAATGTCTGGTGCTTGAGGAGATCGAGGCATTCGGCGGCGGTGCTGGCGGTAACGGTCTCGACATCCTGGGTGCCGATCAGCCTTGCGACCGCCTCACGCTGCACCGGATCGTCCTCGACGATCAGGACGCGGTGCACGCTCTTCGACAACCGTGCCTCGAGCTTCTGCAGGACCTTCACCAGCTCCTCCCGGGTGACCGGCTTGATCGCGTAACCGGCAGCCCCGAGAGAATAGGCGCTTTCGGTGTAGTCGCTTCCCGAAACGACATGGATCGGGATATGGCGGGTCAGGACGTCGTGCTTCAGCCGGTCAAGCACCGCCAGGCCAGACTGATCCGGCAAGCCGATATCGAGCACGATGGCGCTCGGCATCACGTCCTTGGCAAGCGAAAGCGCCTCTCCGGCTGTCGCCGCGACGATCGCCTGGAAGCCCATTTCCCGCGAAAGGTCGCGAACGATGGCGGCGAAACTGTCGTCGTCTTCGATGACCAGGAGGACCCGCCTCGCGTCGGTCAGCACCTCGCGATCATCCTCGATCCTGCGGACCGCTCTTGGCGTTGCCGATCGCGCCTCGGCGTCCGGCGCCGTGACCGCGACATTGGAAGGCGCCGGGCGCTCGTCGCGCGCGACCTGTTTCTGCCCGTCGTAGACATCCGCGATCGTGACGGTAAACGTGCTCCCCTGCCCCGCCTGGCTTTTCAGCGCGATCGTCCCGCCGAGAAGCCGCACCAGCTGTCGCGAAATGGAAAGGCCGAGACCGGTACCGCCATATCTGCGGCTGATCGTGCCGTCGGCCTGGTGAAAGGCTTCGAAGATCGCCTGCTGGTGCTCGGGCGCGATGCCGATGCCGGTGTCGCTCACCGAGAAGGCGACCTTGCCGTCACCCGCAAGGCCGATTGCCAGGCTGACCTTGCCGGTCTCCGTGAACTTGATCGCGTTCGACAAGAGGTTCTTGAGGACCTGCTCAAGCCGCAGCGGGTCGGTTTCGATGGCCGTCGGCGAACCTTCAGCAATCTCGACCGAAAAGCCGAGCTTCTTCTCGCTCGCAAGCGGCAGAAAGACCTGGCGCAGATTGCTCGCCAGTCGCTCCAGCGACATCGTTTCGGGCCGGATCTCCACATGCCCGGCCTCGATCTTCGAGAGGTCGAGAATATCGTTGATCAGGTTCAGGAGATCGTTGCCGGACGACTGGATCGTCTTGGCATACTTGACCTGCTCTTCGCTCAGGTTGTCATCGGGATTATCGGCAAGAAGCTTGGCAAGGATCAGCGAAGAGTTGAGCGGCGTGCGCAATTCGTGCGACATGTTGGCGAGGAAATCGGACTTGTACCGGCTCGCCTTCTCCAGCTCCCGGGCCTTGGCCGAAACGGACGCGTTGGCCCGCTCCAGGTCGTCCCGTTGCGCCTCAAGCCGCTGGGCCTGCGTCTCGAGCTGGGAGTTGTTCTGCTCAAGTTCGACCTGCTGCTGCTCGAGATGGGCCTGGGATTCCTTGAGCGCCCTTCCCTGCTCCTCAAGCTCCTCGTTGGAAACACGCAGTTCCTCGCTTTGCGTCTGCAATTCCTCGGATTGCCTTTGCGTTTCTTCAAGCAGGTTGTGGAGCTGTCCGCGATAGGTCGCAGACCGGACGGCGATTGCGATCGCCTCGGACGCACGGTCGAGAAGGGTGACCACCGTTTCGTCGACCGATATCAGAAAGCCGAGTTCGATCACCGAATTCACTGTTCCGTCGACCTTTCCGGGCTGAATGGCGAGATGCCGCGGCTTGTCCGTGCCGAGCGCAGAACCGAAGGCGAGATAGCCGTCCGGCACATCGTCGACAACGAGCGAGGCACCCTGGGTGACCGCCTGCCCCAGCAGGCCTTCGCGCGGCCGCACCACCATCGGCAGGTTGGCGTCGCCCGGAACGCCACGGACGGCCGCGCGCTGAAGCGAGCCGCCGCTGCCGATGAAGATCGCGCCTGCGACCGCGCCGACATAGGGCGCGAGAAAGTCGAGAATGCTGTTGCCCAGCTGCTCGATGGACTGATCGCCCATCATGGCCGATGCCAACCCCACCTGACCGGCCTGAAGCCACTCATCCCTCCGCCGGGCGATCGTTGCGCGGCGAATGAGGATGGCGATCGCCACGGTCAGGGCAAGTCCGAGGAGGGCGGACAACAGAGTGCTGAGGCGCGCCGTCTTCTGGGCGCTCTCCATCTCGGCCAGCCGGTCGAGGCGAACCTCGAGCTCGGCGCCGGACATCGCCGCAACCTGGGCCCGAACCGCATCCATTTCGATCTTGCCGCGATCGGAGTTCACCATCGCGATCGCCGCCTCGAGACCATCGGTTCGCCTTCGGTCAATGGTCTCGCTGAGCTCGGCGAGTTTTGCATCCACATGCTGCCGCAGGGTCAACATCCGTTGGCCCTGCCCTGGATTGGCGGCAGTCAGCTGGCCGATCTGATCGAGTTTTGCCGGGATGGCGCGAACAGCCGCGTTGTAGGGGGCAAGGTAGCTGCCATTGTTCGTCAACAGAAAACCGCGCTGACCGGTCTCGGCGTCCTGAACGTGCGACAAAAGTTCGTCGAGAGAAACGATGGCGACATGCGTCTGCACGATCCTCTCGTTGCCGCGCCGCAGGGCCTCCAGATTGAGATAGGCGACGGCGCTGCTGACGACAAAGAAGAAGAGAGTAGCGGTAAGGCCGATCGCCACGCCCGGTTCGAGACCCAGCACTGTCCGCAACGATCGCGCGTTCCGTCCCAGTCTCTTTGTTTTTGTCGCTGACATCAGAACTCCGGTAAGGCGATGACTATTGAAGGATCCGACGGATTGAACGAACGTTCGCGGCCGGAAAAAAGATTGAGGGCTGGAACCGTTCCGGGACCGACGACGCGTGTCGGGACACCCGTCGGGTTGGCCCACAGGGATTCGACGCCTTTCAAGCGGACCGTATCAGATCAGACTGCGGATACGTTACAAACCATTTGAAACAACACGCCCGTACCCACATTTCCCCAGATACCTCCCGCCGAACACGTCCCGGATTGAAGACGCGCGTTCCGACGCGGCTATCTATCGCTCTCAGCTTCGTTTTCCATGCCGCCAGGGCAATGTCCCGTGCGACAGGCATCGCCTGTCACATTTCTGCGACACCACGCGATCGTGGTTGGCGACAGTCCGGTTTCGCAAACGCGGAACCGTTTGCGAAACCGGGCGTTTAGAGGGCTTGGACGCATTTCTATCGGGGATCGGCGCCATGTCAGGCGGCAAAATCACGTCCGAAACCGTAACGCCGGCCTTACAGACCGTTCGGCCGAGCGACAACGGAGAGATGGGCGCGCTCATTCGAGGCTTTGACTGGTCGCAGACGGCGCTCGGACCGATGGAGACCTGGTCGCCGACCCTGCGGATCATGGTCTCGTTCCTGCTCGTCAACCGCTTTCCCCTGCTCCTGTGGTGGGGGCCGAACTATGTTTCCCTCTACAACGACGCCTATGCTCCCGTGCTCGGTGCAAAGCATCCATGGGCGCTCGGCAGGCCCGTCAGTGAATGTTGGAGCGAGATCTGGGACGTCCTGCGGCCGCTCATCGACGTGCCGTTCCATGGCGGGCCGGCGACCTGGAACGACGACATCGAGCTGGAGATCAACAGGAACGGTTTCCTCGAGGAGACGCATTTCACCATCGCCTACAGTCCGGTTCCGGATGATGCGGCCCTCAACGGCATCGGCGGGGTTCTTGCGACCGTAACCGAGATCACCGACAAGGTGATCGGAGAACGTCGGATCCTCGCCTTGAGAGATCTCGCGTCCGGCTCGGGAGAGGCGCAGGATCCGGCAGACGCATGCAGGATTGCGGCCGAAACGCTGGCCAGGCATGCCCGAGACGTTCCCTACGCTCTCTTCTACCTGCTCGACCCCGATTGCCGATGCGCGCGGCTGGCCGGAAAGGCCGGCCTGGAGACGGGGCATCCGCTGGCCTGCGAAATTGTAACCTTGACATCCGAGGACAGCGGCACGGGCTGGCACTTTCAGGCGCGTCAGGCGCCAACGCTCGTCCCGGACCCGGGTACGCGGTTCGATTGTACCGGCAGGCTGCCCGATCTGTCCGACACTGCCATGGTCCTCCCCCTCTCGGCCTCCGGTTCCCGCGAGCCGGTCGGCTTCCTTGTCACCGGGGTCAATTCGCGCCTGAAACTCGACGCCCGCTATCGCGACTTCCTGGAACTGTTGAAGGTCCAGATCGTAAGCGCCATTGCGAATGCGCAATCGCGCGAGGACGAGCGCAAGCGTTCCGAGGCGCTTGCCGAAATCGACCGGGCGAAGACCGTGTTCTTCTCCAATGTCAGCCACGAATTCCGGACGCCGCTCACGCTGATGATCGGACACATCGAGGACCTGCTGTCCGGCGGGTCTGGGCCCGCAAACGACAAGGAGCGGCTGCTGATCGCTCACCGCAATTCATTGCGGCTGCTCAAATTGGTCAACACGCTGCTCGAATTCTCACGCATCGAAGCGGGCCGGCTGCAGGCGCAGTTCGTGCCGACGGACCTGGCATCGGCGACGGCCGAGCTTGCAAGCGCGTTTCGCTCGGCCACCGAAAAGGCAGGCTTGCGGCTGATTGTCGATACGCCGGCACTTCCCGAACCGGCCTATGTCGATCGCCAGATGTGGGAGAAGATCGTCCTCAATCTCGTCTCCAACGCCTTCAAGTTCACATTGGAAGGCGAAATCGAAGTCAGGCTTGCGATCGACGGCTCCGACTTCGTCCTGACGGTGCGCGACACCGGCATCGGCGTTCCCACGGATGAACTGCCGCGGCTCTTCGAGCGGTTTCATCGGGTGGAGGGCGCCGAGGGGCGCACCCAGGAAGGAAGCGGCATCGGCCTTGCCTTCGTCCAGGAACTGGCCAGGCTTCATGGGGGCACCGTATCGGCGGAAAGCCGGGTCGGGGAAGGCACGACCTTGAGGGTGTCCGTTCCCAGAGGCGACGCCCATCTCGCCTCCAGACCGGCGGGCAACGCCGAAAGCCGCAGCGCGGCCGCAATCGGCGCGACACCGTTCGTCGAAGAGGCGTTGCGGTGGCTTCCGGACGACAGCCAGGCGCACCACCCCGAGCTGCCCGAAATCGACCCCGTTGCATCGGCGACGGAGCCGAAAGGCGGCACACGCGACCACCTGTTGGTGGTCGATGACAACGCGGACATGCGTGACTATCTGAGACGACTGTTTGGCGCCCTCTACGAGGTGGAGATCGTCGGGCGCGGCGATGCGGCGCTTGCTGCCGCTTCCGCCCGGAAGCCGGATCTGGTCCTGACCGACATCATGATCCCGGGGATCGATGGGCAGGAACTCGTGCGGCGGCTGCGCTCCAACCCGCGGACCAACACGGTGCCGATCATTCTTCTGTCGGCACGCGCGGGCGAGGAAAGCCGCATCGAGGGGATGAAGGCCGGCGCCGACGACTACATGATCAAGCCCTTCAGCGCGCGCGAACTGCTGGCGCGCGTCGAAGCGCATCTCAAGATCGCGCGGTATCGAACACGAACCGCCGAAAGGTTGCGCGAAAGCGAGACACGCTTCCGCGCCTTCGTGACCGCCACGTCCGATGTCGTCTACCGAATGGGTCCGGACTGGCACGAGATGCGCTTCCTCCAGGGAAAGGACTTCGTCGCCGATACCGAGGACCCGAGCGAGGGCTGGCTGGCGAAATACGTTCCGGTCGACGACCAGGCCCCGGTGCTCGATCGGATTGGCAAGGCCATACGCGACAAGGCGATCTTCGAAATGGAACATCGGGTCATTCGTCTCGATGGCAGCCTGGGATGGGCCCATTCCCGCGCCATACCTGTACTCGGGTCAAAGGACGAAATTGTCGAATGGTTCGGGGCTGCCCGAGACATAACCGCCCGCAAGCGCTCCGAGGAGACGCAAAAACTGCTGCTGAGCGAGCTCAGCCACCGGGTCAAGAACATGCTTGCCACCGTCCAGGCCATTGCCAACCAGACACTGCGATCGGCCAAGGATCCCGCAGCGTTTGCCGAGAGCTTCAGCGGACGCCTGCAGTCGATGTCGCGCATGCACACACTGCTCAGCCGCACCGGCTGGGAGGGAGCGGATATCGAAGATATTCTCCGCGACCAGCTTCCCGCGGGCACTGTTGCAGACGGCCGGGTCGCCACATCCGGTCCCAACACGCGCTTCGATGCGCAAACATCGACCCATATGGCGATGATGCTGCACGAACTCGCCACCAACGCTGCGAGCCACGGTGCGCTCTCGACGCGGGACGGCACGGTCACGATCGGCTGGGGCCTCAGCAACGGATTGTTTTCGCTTTCCTGGAGCGAGCAAGGCGGGCCGTCTGCCGGGGAACCGCGCAATCGCGGTTTCGGAACGAAGCTGATCGAGCAGATCGCGGCCGGCGCGGGCGGAAGCGCTCAAAGGACGACCGATCCGCTCGGCGTGAACTGGAAGATCGTCATGTCACTGGAGGCTGACGCCGTGCAAAGCAGTCCGTCCGATACGAACAATCCCCCGGTTCGGGACCCATCCGACCCAACGAAGGCGCAACCGCCCAGCCTCAAGGGCAAGAGGTTCGTGGTCATCGAAGACGAAGCGCTGATCGCCTTTGAGATCGCGTCGATCCTGGAGCATGAGGACGTGAAGGTCGCAGGGCCCGCCTCGACGATCGACGACGCCCTGCGCATTATCGATGAGGAGGAGCTGGACGCCGCTCTGGTGGACGCCAACCTTCGGGGCCAGCCGGTCGGCGAGATCGCGGCCGCGCTGACGCAGAAACAGATCCCGTTCGTGTTCGTGACCGGGTATGGTCGGGAGGCCCTGCCCGCCGGATTTACCGGTTCGACGATGCTGGCCAAGCCATTCAATCCCGAGCAACTGCTTGCGGCAGCGACCCTTCTTGTGGCGCGACCGAAGCCGGTCCACCGTTTTCGCCATTGAGCGGATGCGAGCGATGAACATTGCATTTCGGCAGCCTTACGCTACGCTTTTCAAACGCTCTGCGATGGCCTGCCGCCAAGACGCCTTTCTGTAAGCTGTTCGACTGGAGTTTGCAGGAGCTTTCACATGCTTGCCGACATCAATGATCCAAAGGCGTCCGACCGAGGCCTGGCGAAGGGCAGCGAGCGGTTTCGCGAGATCTTCGAGAATGCCGGGGTTGCAGTCTGGGAACAGGATTTCAGCGGCGTCGTCGACCTGCTCGACACGTTGCGAGCCGAAGGGGTCCGCGACCTGCGCGGCTACCTCGACACGCATCCCGACCGGCTGCTCGAGGCGATTTCGAGGGTGCGCGTCACCGACGTCAATCCGTTCACCGTGGAGTTGTTCGAAGCGACCGAAAAAAGCGAGCTGCTCCGATCGCTCGCCGATGTGTTTCTGCCAGAAACCATGCCGATCTTCGTCGAGGAGCTGGTGGCGCTGTGGGAGGGCCGTCGACGGTTCGGCAGCGACGCCGTCGTGCGCACGCTGCGCGGGCAGCGGCTCGACGTGGTTTTCACCATCGCCTTCGAGGGCCCGCGCTGCGAGCGCGCCTATGTCAGCATCCTCGATATCTCCAAGCGCAAGGCGGCAGAGCGCCGGCTTGAGGCCGTCGACCGGATCGCCAAGGCGATCGCCGGCAATCTCGATCTCGATCGCATCGTCCAGACCGTCACCGATGCCGCAACGGAACTCGCCGGAGCACAATTCGGCGCATTCTTTTACAACCTCGTCGATCCTCAAGGGGAGCGGTACACCCTCTACACGCTGTCGGGCGTCGCCCGTTCGGCATTCGAGAATTTCGCGTTGCCGCGCAACACGGCCGTGTTCGAACCGACCTTTCGCGGCATGGGCACCGTCCGGTCGGACGATATCCGCGCCGACCCGCGCTACGGCAAGTCGGCCCCGCATTTCGGAATGCCGAAAGGCCATCTGCCCGTCGTCAGCTATCTTGCCGTTCCCGTGGTGTCACGATCCGGCGAGGTCCATGGCGGGCTTTTCTTCGGCCATGATCAGCCCGGCATTTTCACGCCCGAGTCGGAGGCGGCCGTCGCTTCGATCGCCGCGCATGCGGCAATTGCAATCGACAACGCCCAATTGCTGAAGGCGGCTGAGCGCGAAGTCGTCATCCGCCGCGATGCCGAGCGGGCCGTGCAGCAACTCGCCGCCATCGTCGAATCGTCGGAAGACGCCATCCTGTCCATCGCTCTCGACGGCACGATCGCGAGCTGGAACGCAAGTGCCGAGCGGCTCTACGGATATACGGCGGAAGAAGCGGTCGGCAGTCCGGTCACGCTTCTCATCCCGGCGGACCGGCTTGGTGAAGAGTCGGAGATTTTGGCACAGATCCGCGCCGGACACCGGGTCGACCACTTCGAGACCTTGCGCCAGCGAAAGGACGGCAAGCTCGTTCCGATCTCGCTGCGGATTTCTCCGATCCGCGACAGCGCCGGCGCGGTCGTCGGTGCTTCGAAGATCGCGCGCGACATCAGCGAGCGCAAGCAGGCGGAACAGCAGAAGGACCTGCTCATCCAGGAGATGGCTCACCGGGTCAAGAACCTCTTCATGGTGTCGAGCAGTGTCGTGACCTTGAGCGCCCGGTCGGCGGAAAGTCCCTCGGGGTTGGCGTCTGCCGTCACCGCGCGGTTGGGCGCGCTGGCCCGGGCGCATGCGCTGACCCTTCCGGCTCCCCACGGCAACGGCGCCGTCGAAGGACGCGCCAACCTCCAGGCGTTGCTCCTGACGCTGCTGTCGCCCTATGACGGCGACCTGGAGCACGGCGCGCGCCGGGTGACCACGCACGGTTACGATTTTACCGTCTCGGCTTCGGCGATCACCGGTTTCGCGCTCGTCGTGCATGAACTTGCGACCAACGCCGCCAAATACGGCGCGCTGTCGACGGACGCCGGTCGTCTCGATCTCGAGGCGATCGATCGTGGAGAAACGCTCGAATTTGTCTGGACCGAGCGCGGCGGTCCCGCCGTCGAACCGTCGGTGACGGAAGGCTTCGGAACCAAGCTTGCAAAGCTCACCGTCGAAAAGCAGTTCGGCGGTGAGATCAGGCGGAACTGGCAACCCGAGGGGCTGGTGATCCGGCTGATCGTGCCGAAAGACCGGCTGAAAGAAACGGAGCGGTAGGCCCGGCCGGAGCCGATATCCTACAGTCGTCACGCGCCTGGCGGACACGCCAGGGACGCTGTCGCACAGTGCACCATGTCTTTTTTCCCTTGATCCGCGGGGATCAGACGAAACATTGATTAGCCTTCGTCGGTTTCGCCTGGAGCCGACTGGCGGGGGGCAGTCGACGGAGCCACGATCGTTCCCGGCCCTTCTTCCTCCGCCCCGTTTTCAGATGGATCTTCGGCTTCAATCTCGCGGCGCGCCTGCTCCCAATGGCGCATCTCCTCGCCGACCGGTTGGCCTTCTTTCTCCCAGATGGCGTAAGCGCGGCGACGAATGCGTTCTTCCCTGTCTTCCATGGCACTGAACCCTCGTTGCTCTCGCCGCTTCAACCGCGCAGCGGGGCAATTTGTTCCCCCGCCAGACGACGGGCGATGCGCAGTCGGCGATGGCCCTGGCCATCATTGCAACCGGCCGCGAAACCGGGAACCAATCGTCCTGGCCATCGTTGGTTTGCATCGTTGTTTTACAACGCGCTGCTTTGAGGAAAAACGAACCACGAGGACACATTTGAGTGGATACGCTCCTGCCATCCGATGGCTTTGAACTCATCTATGTCTCCGACAAGGATCCGGGGTTCAGCCGCAGTCGGCTCGTCAGCGGCTTTCGTTACCGCCGGCCCGACGGGAGCGTGGTCAAGGACCCCAAGATCATCGGCCGCATCGAGGCGCTCGGCTTGCCGCCGGCCTATGAGCGGGTCTGGATCTGCCTGGATGCGTGCGGGCATCTGCAGGCAACCGGCTACGATGTGCGAGGGCGCAAACAGTATCGCTACCACGACGCCTGGCAACAGATGCGCAGCCGGGAGAAATTCGATCAGCTCTCGACATTTGCACGCAGCCTGCCGCGCATCCGCCGGCAGATCAGGCGTCACATGGAAGGACCGATCGAAGACGCCACAACGGTGCTTGGTGCCCTTGCCGCCCTGCTCGACCAGGCGCCGCTCAGGATCGGGAACGCCACCTATGTCGAGGAGAACGGCACCTACGGCGCAGCAACGCTTCTGAAGCGTCATCTGAAGATGCAAGGCGAATTCATCGAGTTGAGCTTCAAGGGAAAGGGCGGACGCCGGATCAGAAGGCGGCTTCGAAATCTCCGCCTGCAGCGTGTTCTTGAGGAGATCGCCGACCTTCCGGGACGGCAGCTGTTCGTTTTCGCCAGTTCCGACGGCAAGACCCAGCCGATCGATTCCGGCCGCTTCAACCGCTATCTTGCCGATATGTCCGGAGCGGCGATTTCCGCAAAGACATTCCGCACATGGGCAGGAAGCCTCGCCGCCTTTGCCGTCGCCCGGCGAGCGCTCGACGAGGGCGTGCGGCCCACCATCAAGGAGATGTGCGAGGCAGCGGCAGACGTTCTGCACAACACCAAGGCGGTGTGCCGGAAAAGCTACATCCACCCGGACGTCCTTGCCCTCGCAAACGGAAACGACGCTCTGTCCTCGAGGAGGCGGAAAAACAACAAACCCGTTGCGGGATTACGCGCCGATGAGCTGCAGCTGCTGAGATTTCTTGAACGGAACGCAAAGCGCGCACCCCGCTCTCCCTGAGCCCACATAGCCATGCAGACATCACCACAGGGCTCTCGCCCACCGCGCCTGAAGTTGGCATGGCGTCCTTCAAGCGCGATGGCCGCATGTCATGCCGCGAGCGCCTTGGTGTTGGCCGCCGTCACGGCAAGCTTGCTCAGTGCCTTGTCGGTCGCGCCCTCTTCCTGGAGTGTTTGGTCAAGCAGTGACACGGCCTCCCCGAGGCCGAGCTGCTTGGCCCAGGTCTTCAGCGTGCCGTAGCGGGAAATCTCGTAGTGTTCGACGGCCTGCGCCGTGGAAATGAGACCGGCATCGAGCGCCGGACTGCCCTTGAAATCCTCGATGATCTCTTCGCCCTCGGCAAGGATGCCCTGAATGGCTTCGCATGTCTTTCCCTGGGCGCGCTTGCCAAGAATGTCGAACACTTGCTGTAGCCGTTCGACATGAACCTCGGTCTCGTCCCGATGCTTTTCAAACGCCGCCTTGCTTTCGGGCAGTTGTGCGGCGCGCGCCATTTTGGGCAGAGCCTTCAGTATCTGCCTCTCCGCGTAATAGATGTCCTTCAAGGCATCGTGAAACAGCGTTTCGAGTGTCTTTTCGGCCATAACAATCTTCCTTTTCGTGAGCTGATGCGGAGCCTCCAACCTTGTCGGACAGCAATGGTTCCGAAAGGGAACAAAAAGTCGTCTCGCACACTTGGATTGTCAGACGCGTGACCGAGACACGTCTTCGGCCAGCGCAGCCAAAGAACACGGGAGGCAAGCATGAAAGAGATCGAGATGGTGTCCGGAGCGGTTCGGGCAGGCCCACGCACCGCTGCTGCAAGGCGCGGTCGCGCCAGGGTTATAGATCCCGCCGAGGCCGTCTTTAACGGACATTACGACCTGGCCGAATTCATTGCGCGCTACGGGCTCGCTCCCATGGAAGCGCGCCGTATCCTGGAGGATGTCGGTCCGGCGCGCAGCGCTCTCGATCGCTACATGCGCGAGCGAAGCATCCGCATCGCCAACTGAAGCGCTCTTGTTCAAGGAGACATGCAGGAGGGTGCGAGACCCGACCTGTTAGACCCGCGCGGCGCAACACCCACGCGGGTCTTCAAAGGTCAAGGTGCGGCAAATCGAGGAAACGATCCGCTGGCCCGGCCAGTCGCCAGCAAAGATACCCGTCGCCTTGGGTAATCTCCACCTTTGCGTTCAGCGCCTGCGGCACGATCCTCCTGAGGACAACCGCACCAAAGCCCGAGCGAGGGAAATCATGAAGGTTGCCGCTGGAAGCAAATCGCTCCTCCCAAATGATCGAGAAGCGCGAACTCGGCTCTTGCGTATCAAGAGCCCAGGCAATCGATATTGTGCCTTCGCCTGACATCAACACCCCTCCCCTCGACGAATTCATCGCGAGTTCATGGATCGCCATGCCGAGATTCTCGATGGCGGCCGGCGCAAGTGCTAGGTCCGGCCCGGCAAGCGCGCAGTGCTCGCCCGCGTCAAACGGCGCGATCTGCGTCTCGATCAACCACTTCAGGTCCGTCCCCTTCCAATCGGCCGAAGCAATCAGATCATGGGACGCCGAAAGGGCCCAGATCCGTTCTTCGAGGTTCTTCTGCAAGGTCGCCGCATCCGGCGCCTCGCTGCCGGCCTGACGGATCATCGAGAGAATGATGGCGTACTGGTTCTTGACGCGATGGTTGACTTCACGCAGCAGCATGCGGATGCGCCTTTCCCGATCCTTCGTCGCCGTGATGTCGCGCGCCACCTTCGATGCTCCGACGATACGCCCTTCTGCATTGCGTATCGGCGAGATGGTCAGTGAGATCGACACGTAGCTGCCGTCCTTGCGTTGCCGCACCGTCTCGAAGGACTCGACCCTCCCACCCTTGCGCAGGCGCTGCAGGAAATCCGCCTCTTCGCCGTGCAGATGGGACGGTATGATGGTGAGGATGGATCGTCCGATCATCTCGTCGGCGGTGTACCCGAACAGGCGCTCGGCAGCGCCGTTCCAGGTTTGCACGATACCGTTCAGATCCTTGCTGACGATCGCGTCGAACGAGGACTCCACGATCGCTGCAAGCCTTGCCCGCAGGATATCGTCGGTCGCCTCCTTGTCGAACACATCCAATGGCATCGGCTACCGCTCCAAGCGAACTTCTTAAACATTGACTTTCCTGGTGACTAAGACGCTGGCTTCGCGATTGTTCCCAAAAGATCTGCTCGGTGCAAAGGTTTGGCCGGAATGACGCTTTTCGTTCGCTGGAGGCTCTTCGAACATGCCGACGGAGCCGAAGACCGGACGGGCTGCAGGTCTCAGCGAACGTCGCCTTGCGGAAAACGGTCAATCGCGAGGACAACTGATACGGACGATGACGCGGCCTGCGCCGGCAACGTCCTCGGCAAGACGCCGCACATGATCGGCTGCGCCGGTGACATCAACCGCGCCCTCGATGACAAGGCAATTGCCGAGCACCCTGAAGGTCAGCTTTCGCGTCTCGAACCGTGCCTCCGACGCCAACGCGCATTTGATCGATGCGATCAGCCCAGCGAACTCAGCCCCTTCGCCGCTGCGGCAACCAAATTCCGGTAATATCAAGATCATCGCCACACTCCATTTCCCGCTCCAAATTCGCTGCGACGAATGTTGTTCCGAGCTTTTCGAAATCAGCAGACGCGGCCATCAGGAACTTGCGTTCCGTCACAACGTTATTCACGGCAACAAAAGACGCCGGAGCGTGCGTGACGCATCGGCCGGCAGCAGGGAAAAGGGGTGGACATTGGGGGCGCACAGGGCGGCAACCACCGGAACGCGGGAAGATTTCGATCACGGCAGGTTCAGCAAGGGCCTGGCCCGAGGCTTCGCCGGCGCCCTTCTTTTCGCGTTGCCGATGTTCCTGACGATGGAGATGTGGGAACTCGGGCTCTACATCGACCGCTCCCGGCTGCTGCTCCTGTTATTGGTCAACATTCCACTGCTGATCCTGCTTGCACGTCGGATCGGGTTTGAAGATGTCTCGACCTGGCGCGAGGCGCTCAGGGATGCGAGCATTGCGTACCTCCTGGGCGTGGTGGCGAGCGCGTTCGTCCTCTTGATCATCGGCGTCCTCAGTATCAACCAGACGGTGCCGGAAGCGCTCGGCATGATCGCCATTCAGGCGGTCCCCGCCAGTATCGGTGCGCTGCTCGGGCGTAGCGAACTCGGGGTCCAAGACGAACACAGCGCCGACGATACGGATCCGGTCGACGAAAACCAGGATGACGGTTACGGCGGCGAACTCTTCATGATGGCCGTCGGCGCCCTGTTTCTCGGCCTGAACGTCGCCCCGACCGAAGAGATGATCCTGGTATCCTTCAAGATGTCGCTCTGGCACGCCCTTGCCCTTGTCCTGGCGTCGATCCTGCTCATGCATGGCTTCGTCTATGTTCTGTCCTTCGTCGGCGGGCACGAACTCGAAGAGGGAACGCCCGGCTGGCACGCCCTCATCCGCTTCACCTGCCCCGGCTACATCATCGCCCTGGCAATCAGTCTTTACTGTCTGTGGACGTTTCATCGCCTCGACGGGCTCGATCTGACCCAGGCAATCATGGTCACCGTGGTCCTCGGGTTCCCGAGCGCGATCGGCGCCGCGGCCGCACGCCTCATCCTCTAGGGAACCACCATGGCGAGACCGTCGAAATCAAGATCCGTCGAACGTCGCAAGGCCCACTGGGTCGAGTGGCTGACCGGTTCGGTCTCAGCCCTCGTCATCGTGGCGCTCATCGGCTGGATCACTTTCGAGGCCCTGACACAGAGCACAGCACCTCCCGACCTCGCAGTGACTGTCATCAGCATTGAAAAACGCGCCGGCGGCTATCTGGTGATGTTCGACGCCGAAAACACCGCCGACCGAACGGCGGCCGGCGTCGTCGTGCGTGGCGAGATCATGGACGGAGATGCCGTCGTCGAAACGGTGGAGACCACGCTCGACTATGTGCCGATGCAGTCGAGCGCGCGCGGCGGATTGATTTTCCGCAACGATCCCGAGGGGCGATCTCGCCTGGCCGCCACCGGTTTCAGCGAACCGTAGCACGGGGTCGGAAAGCCACCGTAATGGAACCCCTTTGAACGAACGCGGTTGGATCCGATCACCAATCGGAGCCAGGATCATGACCTTGACGCTGAGTGAAATCTCAAAAGAATTGAAGACCATCGACTTTGGAATGCTCTCGACGCAGGGGGCTGACGGCACGATCAGCAGCCGGCCGATGAGCAACAACGGCGATGTGGACTATGACGGGGACACCTGGTTCTTCTGCTACGACCGGTCGCGCAAGATCGACGACATAAACTCCGACCCGAAGGTCGGCCTGACCTACACGGCCGCTCCGAGCCTGCTCGGCAAGCCCGGCATCTTCATTGCAATTCAGGGCATCGCCTCCCTCGTCGACGACAGGCAGGCATTCTCGCAGCATTGGAGGAGCGACCTTGAGCGATGGTTCCCGCAAGGGGTGGACACTCCGGGCCTCCTTTTGATCAAGGTGCGCGCATCGCAGCTGAGCTATTGGGACGGCGATGAGATGGGTACGGTCATGCTTTCCGCCCCCGTCGATCCATCCTGACCCCTGGATGAACCGATATGCCGGGCGGCCGTCTACGTCCGGCACATACCGAAGACTTGCCGGTGCAACGGAACGAACTAGAGGGTGGCCAGGATGCTGTTTGCGATCTGGCCATTGGAATTGCCTCTGTGCTCGACCTTTCGTTCGAGCGCTTCGATCACGACGGCGGCGAAGTCCACCTTGTACAGGTCGTGCATGGTGGTGAGCCCCCCAGGCGTGAAGACGTTGATCTCGAGGATCTGGTCTCCGACGATGTCGAGCCCGACGAGAAACATGCCATCCTCGATCAGCTTCGGTCGAACCATCTCGGCAATCTTGAGGATTTGCGGGGTGATTTCGACACGCGCCGGCTTGCCGCTCGCGTGAATGTTGGACCGCACCTCGCCCTTGGCCGGTACCCGGCGCATGGCGGCATAGGCGCCGTCCTTCTCCAACGGACGACCGTTCATCAGGAACAGCCGGATATCGCCTTCCGTCGCCGCCGGGAGGTAGCCCTGCGCAATGAGATAACCTTCGCCGCTCACCGCTTCGAAAATCTGGTTGAGGTTGGCTTCCTGCGGTGAATTGATCTTGAACACATGCTTTCCGCCGGACCCCTGCAGCGGCTTGAGAATGACGCCGGCGGGGTGATCGTCGATGAACGTGCGTATTTCTTCGATGCTTTTTGAAATGAGGGTCTCAGGTCGAACCGCTCTTGGAAAATCCTGGAAGTAGAGTTTGTTCTGGGCGCGGGCGAGGCCATCGGGATCGTTGACCACGATCACGCCGCGCTCTGCCGCGAGGCGCCCGAACATCGCGCCGATATTGGCCGCCCAAGGTCGATCGGCCGCGTCGAGGGACGGATCGTTGCGAAGGAACAGCACGTCGATCTCGCCGACATCGACGACCTTCACCTCGGCTTCCGATTGCAGGGCCGCATGCAGGCTCTCGGCCTTGCGGAACCGCTTCGACGGAAGCGCATTGCTGCGGACGAAAAGGTGATCGTCCGGTCGAAGCACGAAGTCCCCGGGCGTGACGTAGCACACCTCGTGCCCACGGCCGACCGCCGCGAAGGCCAATCCCGTCGTCGTGAATGTCGGCGTCTCCGCCTCGATCGAGTTGACGAAGAATCCTATGCGCATCTATTTCTCCTTTAGGGTTCCAGCATACCAAGCGGCGTCAGTCCGGCGCGGGCGCGCTCCAGCCGCAACCGCCCTTCGTCGTGCTCAAGGCAGATCGGCCGCAGGATCGGCGCCTTCAGCAATCCTCGGGCCCCGAGTTCTTGCATGACCTTGAAGTGCGCCGCCGATATCTTTCCCATCCAGAACGGATCGAGCGCCTGGCCGGATGCCAGGTGCGCCAGAAGAGAGAGCAACCCGCGCAGATAGATTGCGTCCTTGGCAAATCCACCGCCCCGATAGATCCGCAGGAGCAGCCCGAACGACGGCTCCGCACCGAACCCGTAGGTCCCGGTCATGGTGCGGAACGCTTCGACGAACGACGCGCCACCCAGCATCAGGTGGCATCCGACCACCCTTAGTGCCAGCTGCCGCAATCGGTCGCGCGTAAATCCGCCGACCAGATATTCGGCAAAGACCGCGAGCCCCTCCTGCATGCCCTCGTAACCGGCAAGTCCGGTGCGAAAGACACGCAGCCCTTGCGAAGACCCGTTGAAGTAGGTGAGCAGATGAACCCCGACCTCATGGCTCAAGAGAGCTTCGACGCGATGTAACGTCATTTCCGTGCGCCGCGAGATCAGCAGCCGGCGTCCGGACACCATCAGGCCGGGGGGAACGTCGTCGCGAACTTCGACGACCGCATCGAATTCCTCGCTGCGGTGGCGATAGCGTCCGATCATGTCGCGCGCGTGCTGCTCGACAAATGCCCAGCCGACGGTGGGGCCTGTGCCGGCGATCGACGGGCTTGCCTTGGCCGTGCCGTCAAGCAGTTCATGGGCAGCGGCAAGCAACGGCTTCTCGACAGAGCCATAAAGCGTTCGGGAAAGATCCATGAACCGATCGCCTTCGCGCTCCGCGATCAGCGACAGCTGGATATCCAGCTCCTGTCGCTTCTCGCGGTAGAGCTGGTGCAGCACCGGGTCTTCCAGCCGGTCCAGCGGGATCGAGTAGAGCCGCCGCTTTTCCCGCTCGACCATCAGCGACAACGGGCGATAAAGGAAGCTCGGCTGTCGCTGGTAGCGATGCTCCTTGAACTCGAGCCAGGCCGCACTCGCATTGATCGGCGTGACGGCCATGAGGAAGTCGAAGCTGGAGGCGATCTCATCCATGCTGCGGTCGGCGCGCTCGACGGCGTCGATGAAGGCCTTGCGTCCCAGCGCGCGATGCGTCGGCGGCGCCGGGAGGCCCTCGGCTGCGACAAACCCGGCGACGGCGTGAAGAGACGCGTCAAGCAGATTGCCGACAAGCCTTTCCTTCAGTTCCGGGTAGATGTCGTCCGATGCAGGCACCCGGTAAATGGGCGCAAAGCGCAAGGTGAGGAGCGGTACGTCGAGCGACAGCAACTCCGGCCGCACGCAGGCGTCATCCAAAGCCCGTGAGACTTCGACCCGTGGCTTGCGAAAGCGATACTCGAACGCCTCGACGGCGGCGACAAAGGCTTTCACGCCCTTTTTCGCCGACGGCTCTCCTGTCGCCGAAAGCGTGACCTCGAACGGTTGAAGGTAGGGTGCGTCTTCGGACAGCAGCCGGTCGCGCTGAAGTTCATCGACGTCGAGCAGGACGAATGCGCCAAACTTCGCGCGCATCGCGGTGGCGATCGCCTTGATCAGGCCGGTCACGGCCGAGAGGTCATCGGCAAGCAGGTAGGAGGCCTGGGACGCCGCGAGCTCGCGGGCGACAGGATGGGTCTCGGCAGTCCCTATATGGATGCAGAGATAAGGCAGAGGCCTGTCGATGTGCAGTCGCCCGCCATCGAATTCGAGGCGCATGCGCTTGCCCGTCTCAAGAAGGGCAAGGATGTCATCAACAGCCGGACTGGCCATGTGCACCGAAGAGAAGACGCTCATGGCGCCCCCTTCAGCACCTTTTCCAGCAACGGAACCGCTCCGCGGATCAGGCCGCGGAGCGCCGCGACCGCTGCAGGGTCGGGAGCGCCGGTCCATTCGTCCATGAAGAATTTCTTGAACTCGATCGCGAGCGCGCAACCGGTCTCGGGAAAGCGCTCGTGAATGAAACGTGTCTGTTCCCCGCGTCCTTGAAACGCGACGTTCTCGCCGACATCCAGACGCCGACCGAGAAAATCGAACTGCTTGACGTAGCTTGAAAAGGCGTCGACGACCTTACTCCACCGGTCACGGTCCATGGAAAACGTCCCGATGTTCACCTCGGGCGCGTCGGCCGGCGGGCTGGGTTCGGCGTCCGGCCCGCTCCGCCGGTGGTTGTAGCTGTGAATGTCAAGAACGACAAAACGGCCGTAGTCCGCCTCGATGCCGCGCAGATAGCCTTCCAGCATTGCATAGTAGGAATCGTGCAGTCGCAGGCCTTCTTCGATCGAACGGTCGGAGGGTGGTTCGCGCCAGATCCGCATTCCCCAGGCCTGTTCGGGCCGCACATAGATCGCGCCCTCCCGCGGGCGGTTCAGGTCGACTTCGAAACGGGACCGATGGACGACGACCTGGTTCGCGAGGTCGCCGATCATCTCGGCCGTGAAGGGATCTTCCTCGCGCAATCGATCTTCTTGCCTGATGCGCATTTGCCGGGCGATGTCGTCCCGCACCAGGCCTCCGTCGTGGATCGCCGTGCCGATGACCGCAGAGGCGCCGCGGCGGGTGCTCCACCAGGCGTGTTCATTCAGCTTTGTCTTCAGTCCAATATCCATCGGTCACCCGGAACGTTCACTTACCGCAGACAATGCGCTGCCGTCGTTATCGTTCCACGCAATCATCAGGCGCGCTGCGATGATCGATCCCGGCGCGCCGCCGCGATCAGCCGGTTGATGAAGTCCAGCTTCGCGACAACAGGCGGAGAAAGGACGAAGGGATAGATATCGCGCTCGCCCATCGATCGCTGGAAGCTGTTGAGCGCGAGGCTGATCGGCACCCAGGCGTCGACCAGTTGCTGGGCGCTTTCTGCGCGGTAGGGGTCGAAATCGACCTCCGCCTGCAGATCAAGGTGACGAAAGGGGTCGATCGACAGGCCGAACGACCGCGTCGTTTCCAGCGTGTCGACGATGTGGAACAGGTGCGCCCAGCACTCGGCAAAATCTTCCGAGGGGTGGCTTGCGGCATAGGGCGAGATGAAGCCGTCCTGCCAGTCCACTGGTGGACCGTCACTGTAATATCTCTGAAGCGCCGCCTGATAGTCCACGCGCTCGTCGCCGAAAAGCGCGCGCGCCTCGTCGAGGACAGGTCCATATCTGACCAGCTGCTGGAAATAGAAGTGGCCGATCTCGTGACGGAAGTGACCGAGCAGCGTGCGATAGGGTTCGCCCATGGACACACGCACAGCTTCGCGTATCGCGTCGTCGGCCTCGGCCGCGCGCAACGTGATCAGCCCATCCTGGTGGCCGGTCATAGCAGGGCTCACGCCACCACTGCCTTCGACTGCGTCCTCGAGAAAGTCGAAGACCAGGCCACCTTCCGGATCGACCTCTCGCCCCGGACATGGAAGGTCAAACCGCAAGATCGAATAGAAGAGATGACGCTGTGCGGCGCCGATCCGGTGGAACCTTTCCAGGCCCTCGGCCGTGTCGGTGTTCGGAATAAGCCGATTGTAGCGTGCGGGTATCGCAAGGAGATTGGTGTCATCGGACCGGACGAGCCAGTTGCTGCCGTCGATTGCCGCATTGGCGCAGAAGCGCCAGGTTTCGCCGGGCCGGGAAGGGATGGTCCACAAGCCGTTGCCCGACGGCGACAGCGTGTGCAACGTCAGCGTATCGGCAACAAAGCCGACCGGCGCGTTGGCAGCACCGACGCTGAAATGATTGTCGAAATAGAGCGGAAGCCCACTGACGTTGCATCGATAGAGCCTCATACCGGAGATGCCCCCACTGGCGTCGCGCTGCACAGACTATGAAAGAAACGTGCCTCTCGCTCCGCAGCCGTCGAATGGCGACTGGGAGCGAGAGGCGGGTCGGACAATCAGTTAAAACTGATCAGTGGAAACGCTGGTTTCCGTACCAGTCGTCGATGTCCTTTCGGGCCTGGTCCTTGGCATAGCCGTAGCGCTCCTGGATCTTGCCTTCGAGCTGCTCGCGCTTGCCGTTGATCTGATCGAGGTCGTCATCCGTGAGCTTGCCCCACTGTTCCTTGACCTTGCCCTTGATCTGTTTCCAGTTACCTTCGACGCGGTTCCAATCCATCGCGGTTTCTCCCAATCGTTGTTTCAGGTACACCTCCACAACGACGCAATCGGCCACTTGTTCCGAATTCTTCGATCGCGTTTCGATGGAGTGAAACGTACGTCGGTGACTCGCTTCGTCCCCCTGCCCGGCGACCATGGCCTCCGAAATCCGCGCGATATTGCCGGAAATAATGACATTCGGCGGGAACAGATCGCACGTGATCCGGTTGTTCAGGTCCATGTTGAAAAGGAGACCTCGAGATGGATCATAGCAGTCATGTTCGCCTTACCCCTTCCGAGTTGACGCCAGCAGTCCTGCAGGGAGCAACCGTCTATGGCGCCGACGATGACAAGGTCGGCACCGTCGATCACATCCATGACGCGAGCGGCACGGTTGTCATCGATGTCGGCGGTTTCCTCGGCATCGGTGCCAAGCCGGTTGCCGTGCCGCTTTCCGATCTTGACTTCATGCGTGACGACGACGGCGATGTTCATGCCGTCACCACCTGGACGAAGGACCAGCTCAAGGAAATGCCAGAGCACCTGGATTGAACAACTGGATTGAGCACCTGGATTGAAGAGCAGCTCGAAGAGCCCGGCCAAGCGGCCGGGCTTTGGCAGAACCCGCGGTTCGGCGATGTCAGGTGCTGCTGGCGTTTCGGCTGAGCGGCCAGCGGAGAACCGCGTAATCCCACGTTGAAGCGATCAGCAGACAGGCTGTCGCGCCGAGGCTGAGCGCATAGTTTTGAAGCGACGAGCCCACCGCCGGGAGCAGCGCCAGCGCGACGAGGCCGGCCACGTGCGACAGCGGCAACCGGCTCGCCGCAGCGAGTTTCACCCATATGTTGCCGCAAAGAAAGAGAACGGGACCGCCCACCACGACCGACGCCGTTTTCAACGTAGCGGGCTCTTGCGCGTGCGACAGGGAGAAGTCCTGGCCGACGGCCGTCAGGATGATCCCGGCGACGATCGGAACGTGCCCGTAGGTGAACAGATTGTGGGCGACCGCCTCCGGCCGCGAGGTCTTTTCCGCCTTTTCCGCGGCGGCCTCCTGGCCCTTGTGGAAATAGATCCACCACATGGCGACGGTGCTCACGAAGGCACTGCAAAAGACGAGGATCGTGAGATCTGCGTCCATGTGCTCTGCGGTGTTGCGGCCCGTTGTCAGAACGGTTTCGCCAAGACAGATGATCACGAAAAGGGCGCAGCGCTCAGCCATGTGCTCGCCGGACAGAATGAGTGTCTCCCTTGGCGCCGGCCCGAGTCCGGGAAACCTGTAGCGGACCAGCGGACCGGCGTATTCAACCGCGACGGCTGCGACCCAGGCGATGATCCGACCCTCGAAATTCAGCAGCGCTCCGGCAACCCAGAGGCCACCGGAGACTGCTGACCACAGCATGACGCGCAGAAACGTCCTTGCGGTCTCATCGTCCTCGCCCCGGAACGCCAGCCAGGCGAAAACAGACCGACCGACCTGGACGGCGGCGTAGACGCCGGCAAAGGCAAGGGCGTGCTCGCCAAACGCTTCCGGAAGCGCGATTGCCATGAGAATGCTCGCGAACATCAGCGCAAAGAGCATGTAGCGAACGGGGATGCTGTCCGGATCCAGGAGGTTGGTGACCCATGTCGTGTTGATCCAGAGCCACCAGATCGCAAGGATCAGCAAGAATGCCTCTCCGACCGTTGCCGAGGTGAAATCGGCAGCCAGCGTGTGGGAGAGCTGAATGAGCCCGAATACGAAGACGAGATCGAAGAACAGCTCCGGAAAACTGGCCTTCGAATTCTCGCTCTCCTGATCTCGGATCCATCGCTTTTTGCCAGCCCGTGTCTGCATGCCCCAACCCTCCCTCATTGGATGCCGGCAGGCCTGCCGCCGGCATCAACGATGTCCGTTTCGCGCGCCCATCAGACGACGGTGAAATGGGTTTCCGACCCTCAGACCTCAAGCGTTCGCATGAGCAGGCGTGCGCGTGCACCAAACGCTGAAAACCTGCGGAAGTTCCTTGAAAAAACTTCTCTTTTCGGCGTCGAAAAAAGCGGAACTGATCCGTGTCTGTGTCGTTCAATTACCGTGGAAGCCGGTGTCGTACCGGCCAATGGAGAACGATCACGATGTTGAAATCAATCGCCACTTTCGCCCTCATCGCAGCCTTCGCCAGCCCGGCCCTCGCGCAGACGAAGGTCGTCTGTGACGAAGCCTCCATCGCCAAGGCCGAACAGCAGGTCGCGCAGATTTCCGACGGCGCGAAAAAGATCGAGTCGACCAAGGAACTGACCATGGCCAAGGACGCCATGATGGCCAACGACATGGAGAAATGCACGTCTCATCTCGATAACGCCATCAAGGGTGCAGACGCCATGTGACGCACATCGGGAGCCCGAAGGGCTTCCCTTCGAACCGGGATGGGAACGGCCAGGCCTCGGCTCTGGCCTTCCAGGGTGGCGCGACGATGCAAAGCCCGGTGCGATGATCTGCATCGTCAAACGGAGCGTCGAAACAAACCCGATGGAACCGGTTTCTGATCAATACCGAAATCAGGAACCAATAATCTCCGGCCGGGTTTGAACCGTGCCTGAGATGGCCTGAGAACAAGGAACCAAATACCATGAAAAATGTGCTGCTCGCCGCGGTTTTCCTCGGCGCATCGACCCTTGGCGCGCTTGCGCAGACCGCAACGCCTCCGGCTACGACGGATGGCGATACGCCGGCAGTTGCAACGCCGGATACGACCAACCCCACGGCGCCGGTCGCCGGCGCCAACAGCTTTACCGAGGCGCAGGCCAAGGATCGCATCACCGAGGCCGGTTACACCGAAGTGACGGGCCTCAAGCTCGACGACAAGGGCGTCTGGCGCGCCACCGCGTCGAAGGACGGCAAGCCCGTTGCGGTCGCGCTCGACTACCAGGGCAACATCGTCGCCAACTGACTTTCTCCCAACTTGACTCCTCAAGGAGACCCCTGATGAAAACCATTTCCGGACTTTTCGATGATTATGCCGACGCCCGCGCTGCGGTGAGCGCGCTCGAAGACAGGGGCGTGTCGTCGGACGACATTAGCATCGTCTCCAACAATGTTGGCGATCGCTATGGGAGCGATCATGAAAGCAACGCCGCCGAAGGTGCGGGCACCGGCGCCGGTCTCGGCGCCGCCGTCGGCGGCATTGGCGGACTTTTGACCGGGCTTGGCGTCATGGCCATTCCGGGCGTCGGGCCAGTGGTGGCGGCCGGTTGGCTGGCCGCCACGGCTGCCGGCGTCGCGGCGGGTGCGGCGGCAGGTGGCGCTGCCGGCGGCATCATCGGCGCAATGACCGCATCGGGGGTCCCCGAAGAACATGCCAATGTCTACGCCGAGGGCGTGCGGCGCGGCGGTGCGGTCGTGACCGCCCGTGTCGACGACGCGCTCCAGGCCGATGCCGAAGCCGTTCTTCGCCGCGGCAGCTGGGTCGATCCCGTTCAGCGTCGCGCGTCCTACGCCGAGCAGGGCTGGACGCACTTCGATGATACGCTCGACCCCTACACGACCGACGAAGTCGAAAGGGAACGCAGACGCTATCGACTCTAACTCGATCGTGTCAGGCCGGACGTCGGCCGATCGGCCCTGAAGTTCCGGCACGGCCCCGTCATGGGGCCGTGCCGGCATGGCGCCCACATCATCCTCTACGCGCTGGCGCGCAGCAGAGCGCCGCTGGCAGACACAACGGTTCGGCAGGTTGAAACTTCGAGGCCGCCCCTTCCCAGAAAATTCTCCATTATGATCAGCGTCCGCTGGCGCGTCAGGCGACGGCGGTATCCGGAAAGCGGGCGCGGCGCTTACGCCCCCCGTTTCCGACCGGCCTGTCGACGGCAGCATCCTCCGATCCCCGCCGCGCGTCTTTCGGGATCGAGGACCGCCTGGCGGCTACGCTTCCGATCGCATCTGCCCTCGTCCGGGCATGGACCAAGATCCGCAAACACCCCGCCCCGTGCGCTTACCAAGCTGGCTGCAAACATCGCAGTGCGGTCGACGAGCCCGCGGGGAAAACCGCTTCCATGGGCGGGCAGGTTTTTCGGGATCATAGAGGGATAGGCGAGCGCGACATCAAGGCCCGTCATGGCGGCTTGAGGCACCGGCGATCGCACGAATTTTCCGATGTCATACGAGAGATCCCGCCGTGCGTGGTGAACTCCCCGCTTTTCATATTCAGCCATTTTCCAGCGTTGCGACCCGATAGGCCGTTCCTTGCGTCGCCAATTGTCGTATGCCAGCTGGCCCGAACCCGAATTTACGTCCGCCAGGTTACGGCCCTTTCGCACATGCGACGCCATGAGGAAGGCGCGGTCGTCTCCGCCCATGCCGGGCCGACCCACATATTGCACCCGGACGGTGGCCGTTCCCCGACGCTTCAGATCCAGCATCTCCGCTGCCTTCCCGGAAAGGTCGATCAGGCGGCCGTCGTGATAAGGACCACGATCGTTGACGCGCACAATCAGTGACGCACCGCTTTCGAGGTTCGTCACCCGCACATAGCTTGGCAAGGGAAGAGTGGGGTGGGCTGCGGAAAGATAATCCGCATCATAGGTTTCCCCATTGGCAGTCCGGCGCCCCTGAAATGCCGACCCGTACCAGGAGGCGACTCCGCGTCGATCGTAGCTCGGCTCTTCCTTCGGATAGTAGCGTTTGCCCTTCATCGAATAGGGCTTGCCGACGACATATTGGCCAGCGCGCTTGATAGCCGGCCTTTTGCCGGATGCCCCTTCGGCATGGACACGTCGTACATTTTCGAAAGAAGAGGCCTGGCTCTCGCTCATGGCTGCCGAATGCGCGGCAGCACAGCAGGTGCAAAGCACCGTAATCGCCAGCCAACGCAGGCACCTGACGGTCGCATCTCGCTTATCTGCCATCCCTACACCGTGCGCGAAATCTGGCAACGTGTCCGATGCAAGTTGCATTTGAGCGGCGTGCCATCATTCGCTCCTTCCATGATAAAGTGCTAAATGAGGCCCGAAACCAAAGGTTCCCGCCGCGCCGATCGTTGACGCATCACGATCCGGTGCATTGCTGCGTTCGCTCAGCCTCGGGCGTGTTCGCCCGGCCGCCTACTCGCCCACCCTGCTCTTCAGCAAGGCCGTTTCCAGATCTTTGGCAAGGTCGTCTCGGGCCGCTTTGCTTTCGCCCGGATCTCGAAGGCGAAGAATGTACGATGGGTGCCAGGAGACGAGCACGGGCCCGCCATGGAGGCCTGTCTCGACCCCGCCTCGACGCTCCGCCATCGGCCGGCTGTCCCCCGTCAGAGCGAAGGCCGCGGATGCGCCAAGGGCGAGCGTGATGCGCGGTTTGACGAGGGCAAGCTCCAGCCCCAGCCACCAGCGGCAATGGGCGATTTCACCGCGGTCGGGGTTGCGATGCAGCCTTTTCTTGCCGCGCGGGCTGAACTTGAAGTGCTTCACCGCATTCGTCAGCCACAACGCCTTCGCGTCGACACCGGCGGCAGCAATCAACTCCCTCAACACCTGTCCGGCTGGTCCCGTGAACGGGCGTCCCTCGAGATCTTCGCGATCACCCGGCTGTTCGCCCACGATCATCAGGGACGCGTCTCTCGCACCTTCGCCCCAGACCGTCTGCGTCGCCGCCTCGCAAAGCCCGCACCGCCGGCATTGCAGCGCTGCCTCGCGCGCCACTTCCAATGTCGCAATATGCACTGCCGGTTGCGGCAGTGAGGCGCGGTAGCGATCAGAAACGATCGAAGCACCCGCTCGCGGAGCAGAGACACCCGCATCATGCATCCGTTTGACCCGCGCCTCTGCGTCGGCAAGCATCTGCGGGATCAGGCGGGTTTCGGGTAGATTGCTCCAGTATTTCTTCGGCATCTCCGACCGCATCGCGTTGAGCTTGATGCGGGCCGGATTGAAAATATGGGTGAAGTAGGCCGCCCAGAGTTCTTCAGTAGCATCGTCTGGAAGCTCGGGCTTGCTGCCTCCGGGGCCGAAGGCAAGCGCGCCATCGACGAAGCGGGCGGTCGACCGGGGCGTCACGATCATCCAGTCCATGTCGGCAAAGCGATCCGCGAAGAAGGTGCTTCCCGGCTCCAGGGTGTTGTGCGACGGTTCGAACCAGGCGGCGAAGCGCCGGCGCGGACCCGCCGCCGACACCTCCCGAAAGCGCACGAAGGCATGCATCTTGTGAATATCGCGGCGGACGGATTTTTGCATCAGCATCAACGTGCGCCCGAGCGGATCGACCGGTGAAAGCGGCTCGCCCTCGCAGCTGTCGAGACGCCACAGGGCGCGATAAAGCAGCGCCAGCCGATCCGGCACCGAATGCCAGATCACCGAGCGGGCGAGTTCGACGAAGGCCTTGGGCACGCGCGCCGCATGCGAGCCCGCGACGTCTGGAAGCGGCGCCGCATCAAACAGTCCGCCAGGACCGTTCCAGACGATGTGTTCGGGCGCAATCCGGTGACTGATGGCGCGCCGGGCAGCGTCTCGCCAGGCGTCGAAGATCCCGCTTTCAGGAAGGGAGACGGCATAGCTCACAGCAGTTGCAGCTGCTGTGCCGGCGGCGCAAAGCGCGCACGCAGATCCCGGCTATCCGTCAAGCCTCCGGGGCTCCAGCCCGGAAGCGCCACGAAGGGGCGCGCCTTGCGCGTCAACGCGCCGATGCGGGCGAGATCCTCCACCCGCAAGGCTCGATGTCTGCGCGCGGCGACGATGCGATCGACCACGCGCACGCCGAAACCGGGCACGCGCAACAGCATGTCGCGGGGAGCGACATTCACGTCGACCGGGAACAGACCGCGGTTTTTCAACGCCCAGGCTGTTTTGGGATCCACCTCCAGGTCGAGAAAGCCGTCTTCCGTCCCTGTCGCGATTTCCTCGGCGGTGAAACCGTAATGTCGCAACAGCCAGTCCGCCTGGTAGAGGCGATGCTCGCGCAGAAGCGGCGGCCGGATCAGCGGTAGGGCCGCCGACGTATCCGGGATCGGCGAGAAGGCCGAGTAGTAGACGCGACGCAGATTGTAGCCGCTGTAAAGACGGGTTGCGCAAGCCAGTATGGCCGTGTCGTCGGCGCCGTCGGCGCCAACGATCATCTGCGTGCTCTGCCCGGCGGGCGCGAAGCGTCGAGGCTTTCGCCCCGTATGGGTCCGGTCCTGCGCAGCCTCACCCTCGAGCCGGACCTGCGCCATGGCCGCGCGAATGGTTTCCGGGCGCTTTTCCGGCGCCAGCTTGCGCACGCTCGCATCCTTGGGAAGCTCGACATTGATCGACAGCCGGTCGGCCCAGAGACCTGCTTCGCGGATCAGTTCGGCCTGAGCGTCGGGAATGGTCTTGAGGTGGATGTAGCCTTTGAAGCCGTGGACTTGACGGAGCGTGCGGGCGATGCGGACCATGTCGGCCATGGTCTGATCGGGCGAGCGGATGATGCCGGACGACAGGAACAATCCCTCGATATAGTTGCGGCGATAGAACTCCAGCGTCAGCGTCACCACCTCCTCGACGCTGAACCGCGCGCGCTCCACATTCGAGCTGACGCGATTGATGCAATAGGCGCAGTCGAAGATGCAGAAATTGGTCATCAGGATCTTCAGGAGCGAAATGCATCGTCCGTCCGGCGTGTAGGCGTGGCAAATGCCGCTACCACCCGAAGATCCAATCCCGCCCTGTCGAGAATCGCGTTTTTCGCCGCCGCTCGAGGCACATGAAGCGTCATACTTGGCCGCGTCCGACAGGATCGCCAGCTTCTCGCGAAGTGTCAGTTTCGTCATGGTCAGCAGGGTATATGTTCATGTTATGTTCGTCAAGTTTGCCGCCCACGGATCCGCTCGTCCCTCGCACCCCGCGGTTCATTTTGACGCAAGGAAATGATCGAGGGGCCGCAGGCGGGTCGGGAGGCGGTGACGTGTGGTGCCCACTTGTCCTTCCGCCAAGCTCGAAATACCCTCCATGGCAGGGAGCGACCATCCACGTGGATACCAATGTCGTCATTGTCGGCGCCGGACCGGCGGGCCTCGCGGTTGGCGCCTGCCTCAGACAGGCGGGGCTCGACTTCGTCATCCTTGAAAAGGCGCACGAGATCGCGCCGGCTTGGCGACGCCATTACCGTCGGCTGCATCTGCATACGGTCAACACGCTCTCATCGCTGCCTTACATGCCCTTCCCGAAGGACTACCCACGTTACGTGCCACGCGAAATGATGGTCGCCTATCTTGACGCCTATGCCGAGCGGTTCGGGCTTCGACCGCACTTCGGCGAGGCGGTCAGCGCGATCCGCCGCGACGCGAGCGGCTACCAGGTTTCGACCGCGACCAGCACGTTCCGCGCGCGTCATGTCGTGATCGCCAGCGGCAACAATGCCGAGCCCGTCGTTCCCGATCTGCCGGAGATCGAGACCTTCACGGGCAGGCGATTGCACAGCGCCGACTACCGAGAAGCGACGCCGTTTGCCGGCCAGTCGGTGCTGGTTGTCGGCATGGGCAACACCGGCGCGGAGATCGCTCTCGACCTTGCCGAGCACGGCGCCCGCCCGACCCTTTCGGTGCGCAAGGGCGTCCACATCGTGCCGCGCCAGTTGTTCGGCGTGCCGATCCAGGTCGTCGGCATAGTCACCCGGCCGCTGCCGCGCGCGCTGAACGACAGGGTGTTCCCCGCTATCCTCAACCTTGCGCTCGGCAAGACCGAAGACTACGGCATCGTCAGGCCGAAAGAGGGTATTCTCGAGCAGATCGATACGGGACGGATCCCGGTCATCGACGTCGGCACGCTGGACGCGATCAAGTCCGGCGGCATCACGGTGGCCCCTGACATCAGGCGCTTTACCGAGCGCGGTGCAATCTTCGTTTCCGGCAGGCAGGCGGAGTTCGACAGCATCATCCTCGCCACCGGCTACCGGCCCGATTTCGAGACATTCCTGCCGGCTGAACTTAGCCCCGGCAAGAGCGGCCTCACCCGCGAGGCATCCAGGCTCGGCCTTTATCTCGTCGGCTTCCACAACCCGGTCACCGGCCTGCTCAGGGAGATCGGCCGGGAAGCGGCGGCCGTCGCCGACGAGATCAAGCGGCAAAGCCGCACACAGTAATTGCCACGCCGTCAGGGCCAATCGTGATAGTCAGACGACGTCTGGATCGCCGCATCGCTCGTCCTCTTGATGGCGAGCGCCCGGTATCGCGCTGGCGATAGGCCGGTCTTGCGCTTGAAGAAATGGCTGAAATTGCCGGGGTCGCGAAAGCCGAGGCTGTAGGATATCTCCTGCACGTCGCGCGCAGATCGCTCCAGCCTTTGCTTGGCCTCCTGAACAAGCCGGTCGTGCACGAGTTCAATCGGCGAGCGCGACAGCGTGCGCTGGCAGATCGCGTGCAGCCGATCGGTGGTTATGCCGAGTTCGGCTGCATAGTCGGCGATGCTGCGGTGGCGCCTAAAGCCGATCTCCACGGACTGTCGGAACCGCTGCAGGATGGCGCCGGCGCTCGCCTGGCGCTCCTCGGCGGCTGGCGAGCGCTGCAGCCGCCAGACCGTCATCAGGATCAGCCGCATATAGGCAGAAACGACCATGCGCGAGGTGCGCGTTTCCATCGCCAATTCAGCGAGCGCCCCTTCAAACAGCGGGATCATCTCGCGCAGGCTTGTGGGTTCCAGCGCCTCCGTCACTGAGAAACCGGCGGAAAACACCCTGAGTGCGGTCGACTCCGCATGCTCGCCGATCGCCTCGCCGATGATCTCGGGCGATACGCCGATGAGGTAACCTCGGCTGCCGGCCGCAACCGTGATCGTGTCTTCCGCGCTCGGCGGAAAAAAGGCGACGGCCGGAGCGGTCACCGTCGCGGGGCCTTCGCTGCGCGCAAGGTGGAGATTGCCACCCGTGAGCAGCAGTGCGTGATGGAACCAGCGCTGCGCCGGCCGCCCGATGCGCAGAACACGGGATTGGATGGCGGGCTCGATCGCTTCGCCGTGTGCATCATGGTGGATGGCTGGATCGGCAACCATGGACGTAGACACCAAAAAACAACAAGTATTGGCCAGAAAATCACATTCTCATTTCCGGTGCAACGCGTAGCATTTTCCAATGAGCCTTTGGGAGGAGGCAAATATGACGGCTTTGAGCAATCCTCACGTTGGAAGCGACCGCGTTTTCGACAGGCCGGACAGTGGCGCGCCCGCGCCGGTTCGCCGTGTGCCGATGCTCGTCGGCGGACGCGATGTCGAGGCCGCGAACGCGGCGACCTTCGAACGCCATAGCCCGGTCAGCGGCATGCTCGTGACGGTGGCGGCCGCCGCAACCGTTGCCGATGCCGCGGCGGCCGCCGATGCGGCCGCTGCAGCCTTTCCCGAATGGTCAAAAACGAACCCCGGTGTTCGCCGCACGCTTCTGGAACGGGCAGCACAGCTCGTCCTTGCCCGCGAGGAGGAACTCGCGGCAGCAATGACGGCCGAGACCGGCGCGACCCGCGAGTGGTGTGCCTTCAACGTGGCGATTTCGGCAAAGATCTTCCTGGAGACTGCGGCGATGACGACGCAGATCGGCGGACAGGTCATCCCGACTGATTGCGCCGGCAGGACATCGATGGCCTTTCGCCAGCCGGCGGGCGTCTGCTTTGCAATCGCTCCCTGGAATGCGCCCGTCCTGCTCGGCGTGCGTTCGATCGCGATGGCGCTTGCCTGCGGCAACACCGTGGTGCTCAAATCGTCGGAGCTTTGCCCCGCGACCCACAGGCTGATCGGCGACGTGCTCGCCGAGGCCGGGCTTCCAGCGGGCGTCCTCAACATCGTTTCGAACGCGCCGGCCGATGCCTCCGCGATCGTCGAGACATTGATCGCCCATCCTGTCGTGCGTCGTATCAACTTTACCGGATCGACCCGTGTCGGCCGGATCATCGCCCAGAGCGCCGCCAGACACCTCAAGCGCTGCCTGCTGGAACTCGGCGGCAAGGCAGCGTTCATCGTCCTTGATGATGCCGACCTTGACGAGGCCGTCGCTGCTGCCGCCTTCGGCGCCTTTTTCAACCAGGGCCAGATCTGCATGTCGACCGAGCGCATCATCGTGCTCGACGGGATCGCGGACGCTTTCGTCGAAAGGTTCCTCGCCAAGGCCAGGTCGTTGCGCGCCGGCGATCCGGCGCTGGGTGACTTGCCGCTCGGGGGCCTGGTGACGGCGGAATCGGCGCGCCGCGTCCGCGGCCTCGTCGACGATGCCGTTGCCAAGGGAGCGGTCGTGCTTTCGGGCGGCGACAACCACGACGCCTTCATGGATGCGACCGTGATCGACCATGTCACGCGCGCAATGCGCCTTTATCACGAGGAAAGCTTCGGGCCGGTCGCGGCGATCATCCGGGTCGGCTCGCTCGAGGAGGCCATAACCGTCGCCAACGACTGCGAATACGGACTTTCGGCCGCAGTCTTCAGCCGCGACATCGGCCGGGCGCTCGACGTCGCCCGGCAGATCGAATCCGGCATCTGCCACATCAATTCGGCGACCGTGTGCGACGAGCCGCAGATCCCGTTCGGCGGCGTCAAGGCGAGCGGCTACGGCAAGTTCGGCGGCCCGGCCGCACTCGACGAATTCACGGAACTGCGCTGGATCACGATATCCGGCGGCCAAGAGGAGTATCCGATCTAGTCAGGGAGAGACGGATCGGAGGCGTTCACCAAGGGAGGATAACAATGACGACGAAACAAAAGCCTGCCGGATTGACCCGGCGCGAACTGCTGGCGGCGGCAGGTGCGACGGCAGCAGCGGTCACGATCGGCATCAGGCCGGCCACCGCGGCCGACACGCTCAAGGTGGGTTTCATCAGCCCGCGAACCGGTCCGCTCGCCGGCTTCGGCGAAACCGACGGCTATGTTCTGGAGGTGGTGCGCAAGGCGCTCGCCAGCGGCATCGAAATCGGCGGCAAGGCCTACGCGGTCGAAATCTTCGACCAGGACACGCAATCCGACCCCTCGCGCGCCGGACAGCTTGCCAAGGATCTGATCAACAATCAGGCGATCGACCTGATGCTGGCGATATCGACGCCGGAGACGATCAATCCAGTCGCCGACGCGTGCGAAGCCGCCGGCGTTCCCTGCCTTTCGACCGTCATGCCGTGGGAGGCCTGGTACTTCGGCCGCGGCGCAAAGCCCGGGGAGCCGTCGCCCTTCAAATGGACCTATCATTTCGGCTTCGGCGTCGGCGAATTCCACAAGACCTATGTGTCGCAATGGAAGCTGATCGAGACCAACCGCAAGGTCGGCGTCATGTATCCGAACGATGCCGACGGCAACGCCATCCGCGCCAATCTCGCGCCGCTCCTGGAAAAGGATGGCTTCACGATCGTCGACCCCGGCGCCTACGAGACCGGCACCACGGATTTTTCCAGCCAGATCGCGTTCTTCAAAGAGCAAGGCGTCGAGATCATCAACACCTTCCCGATCCCCCCGGACTTCGCCACCTTCTGGCGCCAGGCGGCGCAGCAGGGGTTGCACCGGCAGGTCAAGATCATCCAGGTCGCCAAGACCGGCCTCTTCCCGTCGGGCGTCGAAGCGCTCGGCAATCTCGGCGTCAATCTCGGCAGCGCCGCCTATTGGCACAAGGCGTTTCCCTACAAGTCCTCGGTGGCAGGCGTCAGCGGCCCGGAACTGGCCGACGGCTATGAGGCGGCGTCCGGCAAGCAGTGGACGCAGCAGCTCGGCGCGACGCTGTCGCTGTTCGACGCCGGCTTCGATGCCCTGAAGAAGGCGTCCGATCCGAAGAGCAAGGATGCCGTCGCAAAGTCCCTTTCAACGCTCAACACCGTGACCATCGCCGGGAAGGTCGATTTCACCTCCGGTCCGGTCCCGAACGTTTCCCCCGGCCCGATCATCGGCACGCAATGGGTGAAGGCCCAGGACGGCTCGAAATTCCCGCTCGATTACGTGGTTACGGAAAACGCGACCGATCCGAACGTTCCGGTCGGCGCACGGCTGCAGCCTTACGGCGGATGAGCTCGATGTTGATGAATCCAGCAGTGGGTGCAGGCCGGTTCTCCGGAAACGGCCTCACCAAGCGGTTCGGCACCCTTGCCGTTCTGGAGAATGTCGATTTCTCCATGGGCATGGGCGAGGCGGTGGGCATCGTCGGGCCGAACGGCGCCGGCAAGACCACGCTGATGGCGACGCTTTCGGGCGCCTATACCCCAACTGCCGGCACGGTGTCCTTCGGCGGGCAGGACGTGACGCGGCTTCCCGCCGCGTCACGCTGCCGCCTCGGCCTGGTGCGCACGCACCAGGTGCCGAAGCCGTTCTCGGGCATGACCACGTTTGAAAACGTCTACGTTGCGGCCGCCCATAGCGACGTTGGCAGCCGCGACGAGGCCTATGAACGGGTGATCGATTCCCTTGAACTCTGCGGCATGCTTGCGGTTGCCAACCGGCGCGCCGAAACGCTCGGGCTTCTCGATCGCAAGCGTCTCGAGCTTGCCCGTGCCCTTGCGACCGGACCGAAAGTCATCCTGCTCGACGAAATCGGGGGCGGCCTGACGGATTCCGAAGCCCAGGACTTGGTGCTCACGATCCAGGAACTGCGTCGGCGCGGCATCGGCATCGTCTGGATCGAGCACATCGTCCACGTGCTCTTGCAGGTGGTGGAAAGGCTGATCTGCATGGATTCCGGTCGCATCATCGCCGATGGCGAGCCGCAGGCGGTCATGTCCGACCCCGACGTGGTTCGTGCCTACCTCGGAGGAAGTGTGCAATGACCGCGCTTTCAATCGAAACCCTGACGGCGCGCCATGGCCTGCTCGAGGCGGTTCGCGGCCTGACCTTCAGCGTTGCGAAAGGCGAGACGCTGGCTTTGGTCGGCGCCAACGGCGCCGGCAAGACGACGCTTTTGCGCACGCTCGCCGGCGCTCATCCCGTCCATGGCGGCTCGATCGCCGTCAATGGCGAGGACGTGACGCGCCTTGCCTCCCATCAGCGTGTCCGGCGCGGCATCGCGCTGGTGCCGGAGGGGCGCAAGATGTTCGCCACGATGACGGTCGCTGAAAACCTGAAGCTCGGCGCGATGGCGGGGCGAAAGGGAGAATGGTCGATCGAGCGCATCATCGGCATCTTTCCCAATCTCGAAAAGCGGCTCCACCACAAGACGGGGCACCTCTCCGGCGGCGAGCAGCAGGCGACGGCCATCGGCCGCGCGCTGATGAGCAACCCCGAAATCCTGCTCCTCGACGAGGTCTCGCTCGGCCTCTCGCCGCTGATCATCGACCGGGTCTACGCCTCGCTCGACGGACTGATGACATCCGGCACCACCATCATCCTGGTCGAGCAGGACCTCTCACGCGCCATGGCCGTTGCCGACCGGGTCATCTGCATGCTCGAGGGCAAGGCGGTGCTCGAAGGCCGGGTCGACGAACTGACGCGCGAACAGGTGACGGAAGCCTATTTCGGCCTCAATCGAACCAGAACCGAAAAGGTGCCGGCATGACGAACCAGATCATTCAGGGGATCCTGCTCGGCGGCTATTACGCGCTGATCGCGTGCGGCCTCTCCTTCATGTTTTCGGTCATGCGCATCATCAATCTCGCGCATGGCAGCCTGGCGGTGTCGGCCGCCTATCTCATCTTCGTGCTTTCCGAGCGGGCGCAGTTGCCGCTTTGGGCCTGTTTCCTGATCGCGATGGCGGTCATGGCCGCAGCCGGCTGGCTGATCCAGCGGCTGATCCTTGTCCGCGCCGCGCGCGGCGGACACTTGCTGCCGATTCTCTCCACCTTCGGGCTGTCTATGGTCATCGAAAACGCGCTGTTCGAGCAGTTCGGCGCCGATACGCGGTCTCTGGCCAATGCGATCGGAGATCTGTCCTGGGACAGCTGGGAGCCGATCAGCGGGCTCTATGTCGGCAAGCTGCCGGTGCTGATCTTCGTCACCGCTGTCGTGATGCTCGCCGGCCTGCAGCTGATGCTCAGCTACACCCGCATCGGAAGGGCCATCCGCGCAACGGCCGAAGATCCCGATACCGCGGGGCTCGTCGGCATCGATGCGCGCCGGGTCAATGCGGCAGCCGCGGCGATTGCCCTTGTCACCGTGACGGTCGCCGGCATGGTTCTTGGCATGCGCGCCACCTTTGAGCCCTATTCCGGCGCACCGCAGCTGCTCTTCGCCTTCGAGGCGTCCGTCATCGGCGGCGCGGGCTCGCTCTGGGGCACGCTTGCCGGCGGCATCATCCTCGGCCTTGCCCAGACCTTCGGAGCAGCCATTCATCCGCTCGGCTTCCTCATTGCGGGGCACGCCGTTTTCCTCATCATCCTGTTTGCGCGGCTGATGGTTCCGGATCTGGCATCGATGCCGGCCCGATTGATCGGCCGGGGAAGTGTCGCATGAGCACCGTCGTCTCTCCTGATATGGTCCACCGCTGGACCCGTTCTTCCCGGCATGCCGCCGCAGCGTCGGTGATCGTGCTTCTCGGCCTTGCCGCCCTGCCGGCCGTCCTTGGCGCCGGAGCGATCGATCGGCTGACCGCGCTGTTCATCTATGTGATCATGGCGGCGATGTGGAATGCGCTCGCCGGTTACGGCGGCCTGGTTTCCGTTGGCCAGCAAGTGTTCTTCGGCCTCGGCGCCTATTTTACCGTGCGCCTTGCCGAGACGGGGTTCGATCCCTTTCTGGCGATGGGCATCGCGAGCCTGCTCGTCGCCGCGGTCTCCTTCCCCCTGTCGCTCGTGATGCTGCGGCTGAAAGGGGGCGAATTCGCCATCGGCATGTGGGTCGTCTCGGCGCTCACCCATCTCCTGGTCAACCTCGACGGACTGATCCAGGGCGAGACCGGACGCTCGCTGATTTCGCTCAATGCCTATGCGGCGGATGCCCGTCGCGACATCATCTACTGGCTAGCGCTTCTCGCCATGGCCGGCCTTCTCGGCGGGCTGTTCGCCCTCTTGCGCAGCCGCACCGGCGCATCGATCCAGGCGATCCGCGACAACGAGGAGGCGGCAAGTTCGCTCGGTATCGACGTCACCCGTACCAAGCGGCTCCTCTTCGTGCTCGCCGCCTTCGGCATCGGCGTGGCGGGTGCACTGTGGCTCGCCAGCGCCACCACCTTCCAGCCCAAGACCTACTTCTCGGTGCAATGGACCGCCTACATGATCTTCATGGTGCTGGTCGGCGGCATCGGCCGCTTCGAGGGTGCGATCCTCGGCGCGGTGATCTTCTTCGTCATCGAGACCTGGTTCGGCGCGCTCGGTGTCTGGTATCTGATCGGTCTCGGCGCCGTCGCGCTTCTCTTCTCGCTCTTCATGCCGCTTGGCCTGTGGGGCGCGATCGAAACCCGTTTCGGGATTTCCCTGATGCCGGTCGGCTACCGGCTGGAACTCCCTTCCCCGTCCAGAAAGGAATAGGCATGCTCGACGGCAAGACCATCGTCATCACAGGCGTATCATCCGGCATCGGCGCCCGCACCGCGGAACTGGCCATCGCTCAAGGGGCCGATGTCATCGGCATCGACGTCAGCGAGCCTCCGGCTGTCCGTGGAGCCTTCCTCAAGGGCGACATCTCCAACCCCGATGGCATCGCGGCCATCGTCCGGCAGCTGCCGCAGCGTCTCGACGCACTGCTGAACGTCGCCGGTGTGTCCGGCACGGGGGGTGCATCGATCACGCTGGCGATCAATTTCTATGGGCTGCGGCTCTTGAGCGAGAGCCTTGCGCCGCGCATCCGCGAAGGTGGCGCTGTCGTCAATGTGGCTTCCGTCGCCGGCTACGGATGGCGCGCCAACCTGGCACGCGCCAAGGCGCTGGTCGGCATGGCCGGGTTCCCCGATATCGCCAAGGTCCTCGCCGACAACGACGTACCGAACGAGATCGGCTATCCGCTGTCGAAGGAACTGTTGTTGCTCTGGACCCAGATGGCCGCGCATCAACCCCTGTTCAAGGCGCGCGGGATCCGGGTCAACGCCGTCAGCCCGGGACCCGTCGAAACGCCGATCCTCACGCAGTTCCGTGCGGTGCTCGGCGACGCCAAGGTCGATTCCGACATCAACAGAACCGGACGGGCGGCAACCGCCTCCGATATTGCCCCGGTGATCCTGTTTGCAGCCTCAGACGCGGCACGCTGGATCAACGGCACGAACCTTGCCGCCGATGGCGGCCTCGAAGCGTCGATCAATGCCGACGTGCTCGAATTCTAGGAGAAAGCAATGACCTTGGATATTCAACAGATCATCGGCGGCAGGTTCGTCGGCGCGAGATCCGGCAGGACTTTCGACCGGCGCGATCCCTTTACCGGACAGGTAGCGACCCGGTCGCCGGCCTCAGGCCTCGACGACGTGGCCGCCGCAATTGCTGCCGCGCACGGCGCTTTTCCCGCTTGGTCGAAGACCGGCCCCGGCGAACGTCGGGCGCTGTTGAACAAGGCCGCCGACGTGCTTGCCGCAAGGGCCGGCGAGTTCACGGAACTGATGATGACGGAGACGGGCGGCACCGCCCCATGGGCCGGCTTCAACACCATGCTTTCGGCAAACATCCTGCGCGAAGCGGCCAGCATGACGACCCAGATCCAGGGTGAGATCATTCCCTCCGACAAACCCGGAACGCTGTCCATGGGCATTCGCCAGCCCGCCGGCGTCTGCCTTGGGATCGCGCCCTGGAACGCACCCGTCATCCTCGGGGTGCGGGCGATCGCCATGGCGCTTGCCTGCGGCAACACCGTCATCCTCAAGGCTTCGGAGGCCTGCCCGGGCATCCACGTCACCATCGGCAAGGTGTTTGTCGAAGCCGGCTTCCCGGACGGCGTCGTCAACGTCATCACCAACGCGCCGGAAGACGCCGCAGGCGTGGTCGAGGCCTTGATTTCTGCGCCTGAGGTCCGGCGCGTGAACTTTACCGGCTCGACCAAGGTCGGCCGGATCATCGGCGAACTTGCCGGCCGGCACCTGAAGCCGGCACTGCTGGAACTCGGCGGGAAAGCGCCGATGATCGTGCTCGACGACGCCGATATCGATGCCGCCGTCAATGGCGCGATCTTCGGTGCCTTTGCCAATATGGGCCAGATCTGCATGTCGACCGAACGGCTGATCGTGCATGAGAAGGTCGCGGACGAGTTCGTCGCAAAGCTTGCCGCTCGTGCCGACAGGCTTCCCGCCGGCGACCCGCGCGGCCACGTCGTCCTCGGCTCCCTCGTCAGCCCCGAGGCTGCGGAGAAGATGGAAGGCATCATTCGCGACGCCCGGGACAAGGGTGCGAAAGTGTCCGCGGGGGGAACCAGGGCCGGCAGCGTCGTTGCCGCCACCGTGCTCGACGACGTCAGGCCCGGCATGCGCGTCTATGACGAGGAAAGCTTCGGCCCGGTGAAACCGGTGATCAGGGTAAAGGACGAGGACGAGGCGATCGCGGTCGCCAACGACACGGAATACGGCCTGTCCGCCTCCGTCTACAGCCGCAACATCCAGCGCGCCATGGCCGTTGCCGCCCGCATCGAAAGCGGCATCTGCCACATCAACGGACCGACGGTGCACGACGAGGCGCAGATGCCGTTCGGCGGCGTCAAGAACTCCGGCTACGGCCGTTTCGGCGGCAAGGCGGCGATCTCGGAATTCACCGACCTTCGCTGGATAACGGTCGAAGACCCGCACCAGCATTATCCGTTCTGACAGCCCCTGGAAGCCCGTGCCGGCCAACAGGGGAGGCACGGGCTTCCGAACGCGCTCAAAGATGCTCAAACCGCCCGACGGAACCGTCTGCGAGTGGCAAGAAAAATATTTTGGAGCCGTGGAACTATTTTCGTCTCCGTGCGTTTCTGCACGCTTGGGAACGGTCATGTCTCGGCGTGTCCAAGCCGCGTGCCACCAGCGTTCCTTGTCAGAGTGATAGGTCTTCTTGGCCCATGGGAGGGTCCAATGGCAGAAGCAGCTGCAGGTGCGTTCGATCGTCAGATCGGACAGTCGGAGCTGGAAATGCTCCAGCGTACACTCGATCGCGTTTGCCTCTGGCGTGATATTCCAAGGGATGGCAGACGGGCTGAGCGTTTGGCCGGCTATCTGACCGGGCAATTCCGCAACGGCGTATGCGACGAAGCGACGTTGTTCGAAAATGCGATGTGGCTGGAGCGACCGCGCTCGACGGTCGTGCCACTAAGGCGGGGCATGCCGCTGCGAACGCTCGACTGAGGGCTCTTCAGATCGCTGTCTGCGCGGACGGCCGCGGGGCGGAGCATGGCTGGCACAAAGCGTTGCCTCGGTCACGTGAACGACGTGCGGCATCGGCAACGGCCTCAATGCGCGCGGACCTGTGCGCCTCTGGGCCGCGCGACAGCACGTTGCGCCTTGAAACCATGGGTCAATTCAACCCGTAAGGGCTTTCTGCGTGGATGATCGCGAGAAGCTCGTGCAGCCACAGGTCAAGCGACTGCGTGCGAGGTCTGCCGGCCACCAGCAAGATGGCGCGCGCCAGGGTCCGCTCGACCAGGGTATCGGCCGCTTCGACGCCGGGCATCAACAGGCGGGCTCTCAGGCGCAGGCCCGGCAATAGCTCCATCACCGACTGGTCCGAAAGCCCTAGACACATCGGCGCCAGCGTCGACAGGTTTTGCAGGTACTGTTCGAACACGGCGCTCACGAGTTCGGAAGGAGCCGCGCATTTGCTCAAGCGTGTCGCGTCCCTGAAACGCTCGGGAACGACCAGACTGTCGTAGCCGCTGTAGAATATGAGCGGGATCGAACGGCGCGCGAGTTCGTCCGCCACCGGGAAGATCATCTCGCCGTTGAGGTTGATGTCGAGCACGGCGACCTGAATGTCGTCGGCGCCCGCCATTGTCTCCAGCGTCGTTTTTACCGTGGGCGTAGGGCCGACAATGGTCGCCCCGGCGCGTTCCAGCCACCAGGAAACATCGTTGGCGATGAGATACTCATCCTCCGCCACGAGAACGCGTAGATGCTGCAAGTCCGGCATCATGTCTCGTCCAACCTTCGTGGAACCTCAGTTCTTACTCCCGGGCATCCGTTTGGAGCGCGATGTCCTGGCTCGCCGGGCATCGAGGGCCTTCTGCAACCGGGTCGCCAGGATGAGCAATCGATCCGGAATATCCTCGAACCTACCCGCGTTATCCCCGGCTGCTGCCGTCTCTGCGTCGGGAACCTGACCGGCCGGCACCGCGGCTCCGCCTCCGTCGTCACGGTCGCTTTTCGATGACATCGCGTCGATCCTCGCCGTTTCTCGGGCGTACCCGTCGCATTCGCGCTGAGGATAGCAGCCTACGCCGCCGGTGCTGATAAACCAAGCCTTTCCCAATTAGTGGAGCCGGGGAACCTTGACGACGGTGGCAAGGTCCTCAGCGACCAGCTCGCTGATCGAAATCAGCACTTCCTCGACGGAAAAACCGGACGCGATCGTGTCACGGATCAGGTCCTGAAGATCGGGACCGAGCACGTCGCGACAGTCCTCCAGCCGTTCTTGCAAGACGGTGATACTGTGTAGCTCTTCCATGTCGGACCTCCGGAAATGAGCGATGTGCCAGGCGGCCTGCGCCGCTGGACCTCCCGAATTCGTTCCCTTGCCTAACGCCGGTACAGGCTTTGAGTTCCCGTCGAGACGCGAACGCGTGTTGTCGCCTGCATGGCCATACGATCTTCGGAACCGCTGATAGCCGAACGGGGTTCTACGTAGGCGCAGAAAAGGGGCGCAGAAAAGGAAAGCTCACAAAAAGCACAAGGAGACAAACGCCATGAACATCATCGGACAACAGGTGCTGACGGACGCCGGAGGGGTGATGACCGTCGAATGGGTCGCGGAAGGCGGAGATGTGATTTCCGTTCGCCTGCAAAGCACTGGTGGCGCGCGTGGCGTCGATGCGGCTGTGGCGAAGGCCAAAGCGATGATGGTGCAGGTGGCCGCGTTTGAAGCGGGTAATGAACCCGGAATCGCCAGTGGCGACGACACGGGATCGCCGGCGGTGGAGTCCTTGCAAAGCGCGCGGAGCGCAAAGGATGCGGGCACGCTCGAAGAACAGCTCGACGAGGGTCTTGAGAATTCTTTTCCCGCCAGCGACCCGGTCGCCGCGACGACCAGCTCCATTCCGACAGGGCGGTCCGAACCTTCCGAGAGCTGAAAGTCTGGACCGTAGCCCTTGCAACCTCGGCAGATAGCGCAATGTCCACTCACCATGAATGGCTTTTCCGCCGCCTTTGGATGATGAGGCCATGTCACGCGGATTGCGCGGTGGACCGGAACTTAAGCGCAGCCGGCGCATTGTTAGAACAGCACGTTCCGCGATTGCGAAAGGCAAATCTCAATGCCTGCCATCCATCACACGGCCCAGCGGCCATCGCCGCTGGAAACAGAAGTCATCGACCTCATTCCGGCCCTTCGGGCATTTGCCCGCACCTTTGTCTCATCCAGTTTCGAAGTGGACGACCTGCTGCAGGAAACGCTTTTTCGGGCGTTGCGCGGCATTGATGGTTTCCAACCGGGTACGAACCTCAAGTCCTGGCTCTTCACGATCATGCACAATGCTTTCAGGACCCAATACAAGCTGCGCCGACGTGAATCCCCGGGCGTCGTCGATTGCGCCGAGCTGCCCATTCCGACGCCAGCCCCACAGGATTGGTGCGTGCAATCCGTGGAACTGCGCAGTGCGCTGAAGCACCTGGCGCCGGACCATCGCGACGTGCTGGTCCTCGTTGCGGGCTACGGCCTGAGCTACAAGGAAGCCGCCGACATTTGCGATTGCGCGGTGGGAACGATCAAGAGCAGGCTAAGCCGGGCGCGTGACGAACTGGCCGGCCGGATGGGTGGCGCTTCGATCGACTGAACCGGCGGCATCATCAAGACCCGCCGTCGACGAACACGTGAGGTCGGAACTTGCCGTCATCTCCTGAGCGGGCTGGAACATTTCCGTCGCTCTTCAGTTTACGCAGGCACCTTTGACGTGCGGTTGCGTTAGGGAAGGAATGCACCATGAGATGGCTTCCAATCACTGCGGTTTTCCTCGCGGGCTCCGCTTTTGCCCAGAGCCCGGAGCTTGAGCAGGCCTGCATGTCCGTCGCAAAGAACTTCTTCATGACCGACACCTTGAATTTCGGTGTCGTGCAGTCCTTCCCGGAAATCAACCCGCCAGGTGTCCGGTTCAAATACTCCGAAAGGGCCGATACGAAAAAAGTCGAGATGTCGGACACCTTCGACTGCGAATTCGACCAGGCCAAACCACCGGTGAAGATCCTCCGCTTTTGCGTCTCGCGAATTTGCTACTCCACCGACCAGGAGGATGGCGAACGAAGGCGCCGGTTCGAAGAGATGCAGATCCTGATGCAAAGAGGCGCCAAGCCGTAATCGAGGCCAGAGACGGTCGCAGGCCGGATGGGTGGGGAGCTCGACTGCCATTGCGTCGGCCAAAAGGAGAAAACGGAAAAATCCTGATGTTCTCCATCTCCATCGCGTCCGCTTGACACGGCCTGCGACCTCTTGAGGAAATGCCTCGCTCTCGTGAATGTTCCGCCGCACCTCGATCCGCGACTGCCTCATGCGCCGTCGCTAGGACGAGGGACAGGCAGCGCCGGTCTCGACCCAGGCCTTGATGATCTTGCCGAACGCCTCCTGCGTGCCTGGAACCGGCTCGCGACCGTCGCCCGGCTGCCATCCCCATCCGACGAGATCGTCGTGGGCCATGTGTTCGACCATCTGTGCCATGGTTTTCTCGCCGTTGCGCTTGGGATCCTTCAGCTGCTCGCAAATCTGGCCCAGGGTCTTGCCCTCCCAGGCCATCTCGATCGGCGCGAGGTGCCAGGCGGGATTGCCGGGAATGCTTTTCAGCGTGTCCGCCTGACCGATCACCGGCGTGTTCTTGTCGCTGTGACAGGTGTTGCACTGCATGCCTGCCACGCCCATGCCGCCATCGCCGCGAACCACCGGCGGCTGATGGGGATGCATGGACATGCCCTGAAGCGGTCGCTCGGTTGCCGGATGGCAATTGACACACCTTGGGTGCTGGATGACCTTGCCCGCCTCTTCGAAGAGGGCAACCGAGCGCGCCCGCTCGTCGGATATGGACTGGAAGGATTCCACGGTCCGCAGCGTGGTCGTGGTCTGAGCGCGCAAAGGCGGCGCGAGCGTGATCCCGGCAGCGACGAGGAGACAGTTGGCGGCAAGGCCCGCAAAGAGCAGTTGGGTCTTCATCTGGCTGTCCCCTAGGATGACACGACACTGACGATCGGAAGCTGGCGGACCGGCGCGCCGGTGAGCTTTCGCCAGGCATTGGCAACCGCCGGACCTATCGGCGGCACACCAGGCTCGCCGACGCCGGTCGGCTTTTCTTTCGACCTGATGATCTCGACGGCGACCTCGGGCATTTCGTTGATGCGGATCGAGCGATAATCGTGAAAGTTCGACTGCATGATCTTGCCGCCCTTGCCGAGCGTGACGGCATCAAACAGCACCGCACCCAGACCGTAGCCAATGCCGCCTTCCATCTGTGCCTTGATGATGTTCGGGTTGACGGCAACCCCGCAATCAACCGCGCACCACACCTTGTGCACCCGTGGTGCGCCATCGGCGCCGACGGAGATTTCCGCGACCTGGGCGACGAACGAGCCAAAGCTCTCGACGACGGCAACGCCGCGGGCGCGGCCCTCCTCTATGCTTGCCCCCCAGTCCGACATCTCCGCCGCCTTGCGTAGCACGCCGGCGTGGCGCGACGTCTTGTCGAGCAGGGCAAGCCGTCCTTCCACCGGATCCCGGCCGACCCGGGTCAACAGTTCGTCGACGAAGGTCTCGACGGCAAAGCCGGTGTGGGTGTGGCCGACCGAACGCCACCAGAGAGGCGGGATCGGCAGCGTGATGTTGTGGGACGTCACCTTGAGATTGGGGATCTGGTAGGGAAGGTTCGATGCGCCTTCCACCGACGTCTGATCGAGGTCCGCCTTGGCCATGATCGACTGTCCGACGATCACCTGTTCCCACGCCGTGATGCGGCCGCCGGCATCGATTGCGCCCCGCATCTTGTGCGCATACATCGGACGGTAGAAACCGCCTTGTATGTCGTCTTCGCGCGTCCACATATGCTTCAGCGGCCTGTCACCGCCGCTCGCGGCATAGACGGACGCCGCTTCCTGCATGTAGGGCGACCCGAACTGCGCCTTGCGGCCGAAACTTCCGCCTGCAAGCTGGGTGTTGACGCGAACCTTCGTTTCGTCGAGCGACAGGATCTTTGCCGCGACCTGCTGGTCGAAGCCCGGAAACTGCGCGCCGTTGTAGATGTCGACCGAGCCATCGGCCGCCTTGATGAACACCGCATCAAGGGGTTCCATCGGCGCATGGGCGAGGAAGGGAAAAACGATCTGGGCCTCGACGGTCTCAAGCCCCTGTTGCCGGAACGCTGCGTCGACATCGCCGGTTTTTGCCGCTTCAAGGCCGGGCTTGTCGAAATGCCGGACGTATTCGGCGGCCAGCTCCGCGGACGAGCGCGTTTCCGCTTTCGAAAGATCCCACTTGATCTTGAGCGCATCCCGTCCCTTGAGCGCCGAGAACGTGTTGTCCGCGATGACCGCGACGCCCTGGGGCACCTGCTTGACATCGACCACGCCCCTCACCTTGCGCGCATCCGTGTCGTCGAAGGATTTCACGACGGCACCGAAATGCCTGGGGTGGGCAACCACGGCCGTCAGAAGACCGTCTGGCACGATGTCGAGCGTGAAGATCGCGGTGCCATCGGTCTTGCCGCGTGTGTCGAGCTTCGGCAGATCGGTTCCGATCAGCACGAAGTCTTTCGGATCCTTGAGCTTCGGATCGGCGGGCGCCGCCTGTTTTGCAGCCTTGTCGGCAAACGCGCCGAAACCGCTTTCCTTGCCGGAAGCGGCATGTCTGATCCGGCCCTTTTCGACCGTGATCTCCTGCGCCGGAACGTTCCACTCTTCTGCTGCGGCCGCGACCAGCATCGCACGGGCGGTGGCGCCCGCCTTGCGCATCTGCTCATAGGCATTGGCAATCGAGCTGGAGCCGCCCGTGCCCTGCAGCCCGAAGGCGAGGTTGGCGTAAATCTTGTTGTCGGTGGGCGAATGCACTGCGCGCATCTGGCCCCAGTCGGCATCCAGTTCCTCGGCAACCAGGGTCGCCAGGCCGGTGAACGGCCCTTGGCCGAACTCGATGTGCTTGCACAGAACGGTGACCGTGTCGTCGGTTCCGATCTTGACGAAGGCGTTCATCGCCTTCAGTTCGCCTGGTCCGCCGGCAGCGACACCGGTCGGAGCTGCCGCGACGAACCTGGGCGCGATCGCCACGCCGATGACGAGCCCGGCGCCCGCGAGGAATGCGCGGCGGGTGGGTGCTATGTCGTGAAGTGTCATGGCTCAACCCTCCATCGATTTGGCGGCATCGTGGATGGCGGCCCGTATGCGATGGTAGGTGGCGCATCGACAGATATTGCCCGTCATCGCGCCGTCGATGTCATCGTCGGTGGGGCTTGGCACCATCTGCAACAATGCCACCGCCGACATGATCTGACCGGATTGACAGTAACCGCACTGCGGCACATCAAGCCCGTTCCAGGCGGCCTGCACGGCTTCGGCCTCCTTGCCGGAAAGGCCTTCGATCGTGACGACGTCCGAGCCGTCGATCATGGCGACCGGCGTGATGCAGGAGCGGCGCGGCATGCCGTCGAGGTGCACGGTGCAAGCGCCGCATTGCGCCACGCCGCAGCCGTATTTCGTCCCCGTGAGTTTCTCGAAGTCCCGGATAACCCAAAGGAGCGGCGTTTCAGGATCGCCGTCAAACGTGCTCTGCTTCCCATTGAGCATGAAAGTCACCATGTCCGTGCGCCCTTCTAACGGAGCCGGGAACCGGCTCATGTTCAAAGAATGTGCCGACCGGCGTCGAAAACGGCACGAAACGGTCGGGAGGTGATAAAGCCAGACAAGCGCCATAACCGCGGCAGATCAATTCAAGTCCATGTGATCCCCGCTGCAGGCTTAAAGCCGGAGGCTTTGCCAGAACGCATGCGTGGCGGCATTGTTCCAGATGCGCCGCGCGTTTGAACGACCTCATCCCCGGAACGGGCATGCTGCCCGAAACCGCGCGCGCCCCGTCTGGCCGGAACAAACCACAGGCCTGGACGTTCCCCGCGGAACCGGAGGCAACGCAAATGCAAACCATCATCTGGGATCATCCCGTGAGGCTCGGCGTGGCAGGCGAGCGCAGCATCAACGGACCGCAGGATGCCCTGCAGTACCTGAACGAAATGCCGCAGGGCGGCTGGTTCTTCGAGCGGGCCAGAAATCGCTGCCGTGAGGCTTTGGAGCGCGGCGAGGCGCTTGGACTTTCACGCAAGGCCTTTATCGGCGCGGCGATCGAATCGTCGTTCCCGATGTTGGACGACGACATCCAGGCCTGAGCGGGTGCGGGCTCCGTTCGCTCGTGCGTGCACCCGTCGCGCCTGACGGGGCATGAGATTTCACGAGAACAACATGCCTCCCTGAGGCAGTTTGGCCGGCAGACGGCGGCGTAAGCCCGAGCAAGACCGGCGTGCCGAAGCGCACGGCAATGGCGCAAAGCCCTTCCTTGGCCGCGCATATGCGGTCTTACAAATATTGCTGGAGGACCGGCTTGACTCTGTCTTGGCGCACTCGTATCAAGTTGTAGGCCTAACCCTACAATTGGATGCCATGCACCAGTCTCAGTCAAAACCAAATGCCACGTTGCCGCTGACGGACCTTCCCGGTCCCGATGTCGCCATCCGGCCGCTGAAGCACCCCGGCCGCTGGATCAGCGGCGGTCTCGTCATCCTGCTCCTCGCCGTGATCGCTCGCGCGTTTGCCGTCGGGCAAATCCAGTGGACCGTGGTCGGCGAGTTCCTGACCGCCGGCGTGATCATCACCGGCTTCGGCTGGACGCTGCTCATCTCGGCCTGCGCGCTGGTGCTTGGCGTATTGCTCGGCTTTGCCTTCGGCATCATGCGCCTCTCGGAAAATCCGATCCTGCGCTTTGCCGCCTGGCTCTATGTCTGGATCTTCCGCGGCACGCCGGTGCTGCTGCAGCTCCTGATCTGGTTCAATATCGCGCTGGTCTTCCCGAAGCTCTACATCCCCGGTCTTATCGATGCCCGCATGGTCGATGTGGTGACGCCCTTCGTCGCCGCAGTCCTCGGTCTCGGCGTCAACGAGGGGTCGTACCTGACGGAAGTCGTGCGCGGCGGTATCGGTTCGGTCGACAAGGGCCAGAAGGAAGCGGCCCACACGCTCGGCATGACGCCCGGCCAGACGATGCGGCGCATCATCCTGCCGCAGACCTTGCGGTTGATCCTGCCCGTGCTCGGCAACAGCGCCATCGGCATGCTGAAGTTCTCCTCGCTCGCCGCCACCATCGCCATGGGCGAGATGCTGAACGCCGCCCAGCGCATCTACTTCATCAACGGCGCCGTCATCGAACTGCTGTTCGTCTGCGCCGTCTGGTACCTGGCCGGAACCACGGTTCTGTCCATTGGCCAATATTATCTCGAACGCCACTTCGGCCGCGATGCCGCAACGACAACCACCGAACGCCGCTGGTTCAAAGCCTGGGCGCGTCGTCCGGCCGTCACGGGTGAAGCATGACACTTGCAGTCAAAGCGGTCGGTATCCGCAAGAGTTTCGGCAGCCACGAAGTCCTGAAGGGGCTCGACCTGGACGTTGCCTATGGCGAGGTTCTCTGCATCCTCGGCCCCTCGGGCAGCGGCAAGAGCACGTTCCTGCGCTGCATCAACCATCTCGAAACGCCCAATGGCGGTTACGTCTGGGTCGACGGGGCGATCATGGGCTATGAGCTCAGCCGGGGTGCGTTGCAGGAACTGCCGGTCAAGCGGCTGCGCGCCCAGCAGAGCCAGCTCGGCATGGTGTTCCAGCATTTCAATCTGTTCGCGCATCGCACCGTTCTCGGCAACGTCACCGAGGGGCCGATGGTGGTGCGCGGTCTCAGCCGCACCGAGGCCGAGGCCCGCGCCATGGCCCTGCTCGAACAGGTCGGCATGGCGGCCAAGGCATCGAGCTACCCGTCGCAGCTTTCCGGTGGCCAGAAGCAGCGGGTGGCGATCGCCCGCGCGCTCGCAATGGAACCGCGCGTCATGCTCTTCGATGAGCCGACCAGCGCGCTCGACCCGGAGCTCGTCGGCGAGGTGCTGGAAGTCATGCGCAATCTGGCGCGCGGCGGCACGACGATGATCGTCGTTACCCACGAGATCGGCTTTGCCCGGGAGGTCGCTGATCGCGTCGTGGTGATGATCGATGGCGAGATCCGCGAAAACGGCGCGCCGCAAGACGTTCTCAGCAACCCCGGCGATCCGCGCGTGCGCACGTTCCTCAGCCGGGTGCTTGCCTGACGACAAGAGTTCAAAAAAGGGAGAACAGGAAATGAAACGACTGCTGCCGATGGTTCTGGCGCTTGCCTCCGCCACCTTCCTCAGCCTTGCCGCAGGGGGCGCGGCCCATGCCGCCGACGAAAAGCTCGCCGCCGCCCTGCCGGATGCCGTGCGCGACACCGGCAAGCTGAACGTCACGATCAGCCTTGCCTATCCGCCGATGGAATACAGCGACGCCGGCTCGACCGAACTGAAAGGCTTCGATATAGACCTCGCCAAGGCAATCGCCGAGCGGCTCGGCCTGACGGCGGAGTTCCAGAACGTCGAGTTCCCGCAGCTGATCCCGCAGGTCGTCACCGGCCGCTCCGACCTGATCATGACCGCCTTCTCCGACAAGGTGGAGCGCCAGACGCAGCTCGACTTCATCGACTACTTCAAGACCGGCAACGTCTTCTATTCGACCGCCGACCACCAAAGCGAGATCAAGGCCGAGGCCGACCTCTGCGGCAAGACGGTTGCGGTTGCGACCGGAACGAGCTGGGTCACGTGGGCCGAAAACCTCGGCAAGTCGATCTGCCCGGCCGACAAGCTGATCACCGTCATCCAGATCCCGACCCAGGCCGAGCACATCATGCAGATCCGCCAGGGGCGCGCCCAGGCCTCGGTCATCGGGCTTGAAGGTCTGCTCGACCTGATGAAGCAGGAGCCGGACAAATTCTACCAGATCGGCGAGGTCGGCGAGATCAACCACTATGGCATCGCCTTTGCGAAAGCCAACACGCAACTGCGCGATGCAATCAAGGGCGCGCTCGACGCCATGAAGGCCGATGGCACTTATGCACAGATCCTCGACCGCTATGGCTTGAAACAGGCCGGTGTCGAGGAGTTCAAGATAAACGGAGCCACGAAGTAACGGAACCGCGCCGGAGCCTGCCTTGACCCAACCTTCCCTACCAGACGCCTCAACCTTAAGCAGCGAACGCCCTGACGATCGCCTGTCGCGGCTTCGGCTCGATCTCTATTCGAGCGAGCAGCTTTACCGGCAGCTCTATCGGGCGCTGCGCGCCGCGATCCTGAGCGGTGACTTCTCCGAGGGCGAAGCCATTCCCTCGGAGAACCAGTTGCGCGACCAGTTCGGCATTGCCCGCACGACCGTGCGCAATGCGATGTCGCTCCTGGTATCGGAAGGTCTGGTCCAGCAGGTTCGCGGCCGCGGCACCATCGTCTCGCACCGGCCGATCAGCCACAACATCTGGAATTTCGGCAGCTTCACGGAGCTCGCCCGAAAACAGGGCCAGCGCCCGCTGACGCGGGTGCTGGAACACCGGGTGGACAACGGTCAGCTCGTGCTCATGCGCGCCCGCGGACTTGCCAACGGCGACAGTGTGACCTGGCTGAACGTCGACACGTCCGAACTCGATCTCGCCCTTTATCCGGGGCTCGATCAATACGATTTCGCGTCGCAATCTCTCTACGAGGTGTTGCGCCGCGACTATGACCGTCACCCCTTGCGTTCGGAACTGCTGCTGACCGTCGTGCCGGCCTCCGATCGTCTGCGGGAGGTCTTTGCCCCGGCGCAGGACGTGCCGGGCTACCTTTGCGCCAGCGGGGATGTGCTCGATGCCGACGACCGGTTGGTTGAGCGCACGTCGATCGTCTACTCGCCGGCAGTCCAGATGAAATTTGCAACGCGCTGGGGGCGCGAGACCGCGCCGCACGGCGTGCAGGAGACATGACATGAGCCGCTTCGGCGACACCTTCATCACCCAGAAACCGATCCTCGGCATGCTGCACCTTGCCGGCGAAGGCGCTCAGGCCAAGCTTGCCCAGGCCGAAGAGGAAGCCCGCATCATGGCCGGCGAAGGCGTCGACGGGCTGGTGGTCGAGAACTATTTCGGCGATGCCGAGGATGTCGAACGGGTGCTGGAGCGGATCTTCCGTCTGGACCTCGGGACACGCATCGGTGTCAACGTCCTGCGCGACGACGCCCGCGCCTTCGCGCTGGCAAGGACCTATCCGGTCTCCTTCATCCAGGTGGATTCTGTCGCCGGCCACCTGCCGCCGGACGCGGATGCCCCCTTTGCGACCGAACTCCAGAGCCGCCGCGACGGTGTATCGGCCCTGTTGCTCGGTGGTGTCCGGTTCAAGTATCAGCCGGTGCTTTCGGGTCGTGAAGAGGCGGAAGACGTGCGCATCGGTGCATCGCGCTGCGACGGGCTGGTCGTCACCTCGGACGCGACCGGCCAGCCGACCGACATGGACAAGGTTGCGCGCTTCCGCACTGCAACGCGTGGAGATACCCCGCTGCTGATCGGCGCCGGCCTCACCGAAGCCAACGCCCGTGAGCAGCTGGCCTACGCCGACGGCGCCGTCGTCGGCAGCTGGTTCAAGCATGATCACAAGGACACCGGCCGGGTCGAGGCCGCCCATGTCGCCGGATTGATGCGTGTCGTGCGCGCGATCAGGAGCGCGGCATGAGCGCCACCGACGCCGTGCACGCCCGCCCGGTGACACCGGACAATTTTTCGAGCTACGGCCGGGTCTATGATCTGACCGGCGACACGGACGGCAAGGTCGTCTGGACCGTCGGCGACGGCTGGAACGACGGCTTTACGAAGACGCCGTTGATCGACGGCGGCGGCCATCTCGGCGTCACCCGCGGGGGCCAAGCGCCCTGGGATTGCCGGGCGATGGAGCGGCATCCGCTGACCGAAGAGGCGATCTTCTGCCTCGCCGAGCCCGTTATTCTAGCGGTGGCGCCGGCGTCGGATGCCGACCAGCCGCATCGCGACGAGATCGAAGCCTTCGTGATCGCGCCGGGACAGGCAGTCGTCATGGCGCGCAATGTCTGGCACGATGCCTGCCGGGGCGTTTCCGGCCCCGCACCCTATTACTGGATGGCCGTCTGCGGCATTGGCGAAAACCCCTGGGTGCCAGTCTCGGGCGGCCCGATAAGGGTCTCCGCGGTCGCGGGCACGGGATCGACAGCATGACCGCGTTCTTCATCGGCGACGTTGCGCTTGACGAGTATTATACCGCCGACCGCTGGCCCGGCCGCGCCGACAAGGGCATGGTCAAGGAGCTTCCAGCCGAAGCGGGCGGCTCCATCGCCAATGCCGCCGTCGTCCACGCAGGCCTTGGCGGCGAAACGCAGTTCATGTCCCTGCTCAACAACAGCCCGCTCTCCGAGCGCCTGATTGCCGATCTCAGGCAGAACGGCGTCGGCGTCGACCACATGCTGATCGATCCGGCCATCCCGGAATCGCGCAACTTCATCTTCCTCGTCGATGGCGAGCATATCGTGCTCACCGTCGAAATGGGCGAGCAGCCGATGTGGCTCTCAGACGAAAGCCTGACGGCGTTGCGCCAGCCGGGTTACCTCTACACCACGCTCTATCGCGTCCGCCGGCTTCACGCCCAGGAGCCGGACGGCGTGTTGAAGCAGGCCGAACTCCTCAAGGATCTGCGTTCCCATGGCCGCCGGACGATCTTCGACCTCGACGTCGGTGGATGCACGCCCGAGGACATGCCCTATCTGACCGGCGCGGCTGTCGTCATCTTCAACCAGATCGGCTTTCACGCCGCCTTCGGCCACGACGACATCAGCCTCATCGGCGACTGGATGCGCGCGCACCGGATCGACCGGGTGGTGCGCACGCTGGCCGCCGATGGCGCAGAGGCACGCGACCAGGAGACTGTTCTTCGGGTGCCGGGCTTTGCCGTCGATGTCGTCGACGTCACCGGCGCCGGAGACACCTTCGGCGCGGCGCTGACATGGTGCCTTTCGATAGACCAGAGCTTCGAGGACGCGCTCTCTTTCGCCGTTGCCGCTGCGTCACGCGCCGTCACCATCCATGGTCCGCGGGCGGGCAAGGCCAGTCCAGAAGAGATCCGCCGCTGGCGGCAGGACGCTCGAACGCCTCTGCGCCGCTGAACGACAGCCGCCGTCGGCCACTGTACGACCCGGTCGTGAGCCTTGCTCGGACCCGGTGCCTCCCCGGCGCCGGGCCCGATTGACGGCGGTTACGATTTGGCCCTCAACGCCCTTGGGTCATAGGCAGGCGCCAGGTGCACCGTCGCCGCGTGCCGAACGCCCGCGAGATCGATCTCGAAACGACCGGACTCGAGGAAGGCCTTGTCTACGCCCTTGCCGTTTTCGATGAACCCCAGCGCGACCGAGCGGCCGAGCGTGTGACCATAGGCGGCCGAGCGGACTTCGCCGACCGGTTTGCCATCCCGCAGGATCAACTCGCCGCCCCAGAGCATGGGTAAGGGGTCGTCGAGCGTCAGCTGGACGACGCGACGCGATGGCGTGCCTTTCGCCTTGGCGGCGACGAGCGCATCCCGGCCGATAAAACCGTCGGCCTTTTCGAGCGCGACCGCGAAGGAAAGGCCCGCCTCGTAAGGCGTCACGTCCGGCGTCAGCTCGCGGCTCCAGGCGCGGTACCCCTTCTCCAGCCTGAGGGCCTCAAGCGCGTAGTAGCCGCAATCCGTCAGACCGAAATCGCGGCCGGCCTCGTGCAGCGCCTCGTAGACGCCGACCGTGAACTCGGTCGGCACGATCAGTTCCCAGCCGAGTTCACCGACATAGGTCATGCGGTTGGCATAGGCAGTTGCGTAGCCGATGTCGATTTCCCGGATCGTCCCGAAGGGAAAGCCTTCGTTGGAGATATCCGCCGAGGTAAGGCGAGCGAGGAGGTCACGGGATTTCGGCCCCATCAACGCCAGCACCGAATAGGCCGACGTGACGTCGGTGAGTGTTACGTGGGCATCAGTGGCAATGTTCTTGCGGATCCAGTCCGCATCGTGCACGGCCTGCGCCGAACCGGTGATCAGCAGGAAGCGGTCGGTAGCAAGACGCATGACCGTGAGGTCGCTTTCGTAACCGCCGCGCTTGTTCAGGACGCCGGTATAGACGGAACGGCCGATCTCGACGTCGACGTCGGCGGCGCAGATGCGGTTGAGCGCCGTTGCTGCATCCCGCCCCTGGACGAGCAGCTTGGCGAACGACGTCTGGTCGAAGATGCCGGCGGCTTCGCGTGTCGCCTTCATCTCGCGCTTCACCGCCTCGTGCCAGTTCTGCCGGCCGAAGGCGTATTCCGTCACCGGGCTTTCGCCGCCGACTGCAAACCAGTTGGCACGCTCCCATCCCATCTTGGAGCCGAAGCACGCGCCCCTGGCGGCAAGCCGATCGTAGAGCGGCGAGCGACGGAAGGGGCGCGCCGTGTCCAGCTCCCGGTTCGGCCAGGGCATCGCGTAGTGGAGACCGAGCGTCTCCTTGACGCGGTCGTGCAGCCAACGCGGATTGTTGTTGAAGCCGGCGAAGCGGCGGATATCGACCGGCCAGAGATCCATGGTCGGGGCGCGGTTGACGATCCATTCGGCGAGCGCCCGCCCTGCTCCGCCGGCGCTGGCGATCCCCATGGAGTTGAAACCCGCACCGACGAAGAAGTTTCTCAGCTCCGGCGCCTCGCCAAGAATGAAGTTGTTGTCGGGGGTAAAGCTCTCCGGCCCGTTGTAGAACTTTTTCACCTCAGATGTCGCCAACTGCGGTACGCGCTGCAGCGCATTGTGCATCAGGATCTCGAACTGGTCCCAATCATCGGCCAAAAGGGCGAACTCGAAATCATCGGGAATGCCGGCCATGCCCCAGGGCTTGGCCTCCGGCTCGAAGCCGCCCATGACGAGACCGCCGACCTCTTCCTTGAAATAGATATAGCCGTCGGGATCGCGTATGACCGGCAAATCGGGATGCACGCCTTCGATCCGGCCGGTGACGATATACATGTGTTCGGCCGAGTGCAGCGGCACGGTGACGCCGCACATCTGGCCGACCTTGCGCGCCCATTGCCCCGCGCAGTTGACGACGATCTCGGCGGCGATCGCGCCACGGTCGGATTCCACGCCGGTGACGGCGCCGTTCTTCGTCGTAATCCCGGTGACCCGGACGCGCTCGATGACCCGAGCACCGCGGTTGCGCGCACCCTTGGCAAGCGATTGCGTCAGGTCGGTCGGATTGGCCTTGCCGTCACCCGGCAGCCAGACGGCGCCGACGAGATCGTCGATGGCCATGACCGGCCAGAGATCCTGCGCCTCTTTCGGCGAGATCACCTCGATCTCGACCCCTTGCGCACGGGCGGACGCCGCCGTGCGCTTCAGCACGGTCATGCGGTCCTCGGTGCGCGCAACCGACAGCGAGCCGCAATTCTTCCAGCCGGTGGCAAGGCCGGTCTCGGACTCCAGCTCGCTGTAGAGCTTGGTCGAGTACTTGATCAGGCTGGTCATGTTGGCGTGGCTGCGCAACTGGCCGACGAGCCCGGCTGCGTGCCAGGTCGTGCCGCCGCTCAGCTGCCCCTGCTCCAGAAGGACGATGTCGGTCCAGCCGAGCCTGGTCAGGTGATAGGCGACCGAACACCCGATGATACCGCCACCGACAATGACGACCTGTGCCTGCGTTGGAAATTCCTGCGCCATGAAACGACCTCCCGAAACCATGGAAGGCCACACGGTAACAAAACATCGCCAAAGAACAAGACAAAAAGTTACAAAATATTACATTACGACTCGGCAACGATCAGCGCCGGGCCTTTGCGCTCCAGCGCCTCACGGATCGCCTCGGGCGGACGCCGGTCGACGATGACACCGGCCGCAGCCTCGAAGCGCGGAATGCGCAGCGGCGTCAACCGCCCGAACTTGGAGCTGTCGAGCACGAAATAGGCTTTGGCGGCCGTCACCACCATGCGGGAGCGCTGCTCGGCGCCACTGCGGGTAAAGTCGGTCACTTCGCCGTCGGGAGACAGACCGCCACCGCCGAGAAAGGCGACATCGACGCGGAAATGATTGATCGCTTCGAGCGCGTCGATGCCGACGGCTGCCTCCTCGTCCGGATCGATCTCGCCGCCGAGCATATGGACCCGCACTAGCGGCTGCCGGCACATCAACAGCGCGATTGACAGCGAAGTCGTACAGATCGTTAGGTTTTTCCGTCCGGACAAGGCATGGGCGACCGCCAGCGTCGTGGTGCCGGAATCCAGGAAGATCACCATGCCATCGCGCACCAGCTCCGCCGCCGCACGACCGATCGCCGCCTTGGGCCCGGCGTTTTCCTCGCGCCGCTCGACAAAAGCCGCCTCGGTCGCCTCGAACAGGGTGGCGCCGCCATGGACCAGGTCGAGCTGACCGCGATCGGCAAGCAACTTCAGGTCCCGGCGGATCGTCTGCCGCGACACGTCGAAGAAGTCCGATAGCTCAGTGATGCTGACGGTGCCATCCGTGGCGAGGCGCCTGAGGATTTCGCCGTGGCGGCGTGGGGCGAGAGCGCGGGCGCTTTGGGGATCCGACATGTCACCATCTGTGTCCATTTTTGTCTTCTTGACAAGCCAACCGTCCATTTCGCCAGCCGATTTCGCCCCAAACAGGTTAATTTCGCCCAGGTCTCTGCTGCTCGACTACAGATTCACCGCATGCCCCTTCAGAATACGCTTGGAAATGTTCTTTTATGTTGCATAATGTAACAAACTCTTCCATTCAAAGACGAAGGCTTCCTTCGCGACCAGGGGGATACGATGCAGGCAGGCGCACGCAGCCACCATTTTACCTTCTATCTGCTTGATGGCTTCGCGTTGTACGGGTTTTCGGCGGCGATCGAAGCGCTGCGCCTGGCCAATGACGTGGCCGATCGCCCGGTTTACGGCTGGCGCTTCGTCACGGTGGATGGCGCACCCGCGACCTCATCCTGTGGCACGAAGGTTGCCGCGGCCGGGCGGCTCTTGGATGAGCGAGACCGGTTCCGGCGAAACACGGAACCGGGCTTCGTCGTCATCTGCGGCGGCCGCACGAAACCGCCCGCTGACAGGGCGCTGGAGGGCTGGCTGCGATCGTGCGCCCGCAGCCATGTGCGCCTCGCCGGACTCGCCGGCGGCGTCTACAGTCTTGCGCGCGCCGGCCTGCTCGACGGGCGCCGCTGTGCCGTGCACTGGGAGCATTTTCCCGACTTCTCCGAACGGTTCTTCATGGCTGGGGCCCGCCAGACGGCATTCGAGATCGATGGCAGCATCTACACCTGCGCCGGCGGCAATGCGCCCTTCGACATGGTCTTGCGCATCATCGAGGCGGACCTTGGCCAGGAGGTGACCAACCGCATCTGCGAGGCGGCGCTCTGCGAACGGTTGCGCGAGACGGGCGAGCGCCAGCGTCTGCCGCTTCAGGCCCGCCTTGGCATCGACAACCCGTCACTGATCCGGATCGTCGAGCAGATGGAAGCCAACATTGTCGAACCGGTGAAGCTTGCCGACATGTCGCCTGCGACCGGCCTTTCAAGGCGCCAGATGGAGCGCCTGTTTCGCAAGGAAATGGGCCGCACGCCGGCGCGCTACTATCTCGACCTCAGGCTCGAGCGCGCCCATCTGCTGATCTTGACCTCGTCTCTCCCGATCATCGAGATCGCGGTCGCCTGCGGCTTTTCCACCGCCTCGCATTTTTCCCGTACCTACCGCGAGCGCTATGGACTGACGCCGCAGCGCACGCGCCTTGCCGAAATGGAACGCCTGCGCGCGGGCAACGAACGCAGGGGCCAGATTGAAGAACGGCGCGTCGCCTAATCGATCAAAGCAAAGCGCCTGCCTTCGTGCAGGAAGGCAGGCGCATCGAATTGGGGGCCGGGAACCGGCTAGCGCCAGGCCTGGGTGCGGGCGAGCAGTCCGCGCGCGATCAGCGCATGGACGAGTTTCGCCGCGACATTGGTGTAGAAGATCATCATGCCCATGGCCGCGGCAGGCGCGATGTCACCGGCATCGTCCATGTTGAGCACCGCGACCGAGGCAAGCTTTGTATCCGTCGAATAGAGGAACACCACCGCCGAGACCGTCGTCATCGCGTTGACGAAGAGATAGATCGCGATGTTGAGGATCGCCGGCAGGCAGACCGGCACCGTGACCCGGAAGAACAGCCGGTGAAAGGGCTGCTTCAGCGAGGCGGCAACCGATTCGAACTCCGGGTCCATCTGCTTCAGCGCCGTCAGTGCCGTCAGATGGGCGACCGTGTAGAAGTGCGTCACCGTCGACACGACCAGGATCGCCATCGTGCCGTAGATCGGGTGCAGCGGATTGGCGGGATTGTTGAAGAAGAAGATATAGGCAAGGCCGAGCACCATGCCGGGCACGGCCATCGGCATCATCGCCAGGAAATGGAAGACCCCGCGGCCGAGCCGGAAGCCGTCGGCCTTCTCCACCATGTAGGCCCCGGCAAAGACGACGACCGAGCCGAACAGCGCCGTCAGAAGTGCCAGCCGGATCGAGTTGCCATAGGCGGCCCAGCCGCCGCCGTCCATCAGGTCGAAGGCGAAGTTCTTGGCTGTCAGCGTCAAATCATAGGGCCAGAACTTCACCACCGCCGCTATCTGGCACATGGCGATCATGCCGAGGATGAAGAGGCTGACGAGACAGGCAAAGGCGAAGCAAAGCCCATCGGTGCGAGCATTGCGTTTCGGCTGGTAGGGTACGGCGCGCGCCGACAGCAACGCCACCTGTCGCTTCTGCATGTGCCGGTCGACGTAAAAGGCAAGCACCGCCGGCACCAGCAGGATGACGGAAACGACCGCGCCCATCTCGAAATTCTGCTGGCCGATCACCTGCTTGTAGATGTCGACGGCGAGCATGCCGTATTGCCCGCCGATCACCTTGGGCAGGCCGAAATCGGTGATGACAAGCGTGAAGACGACGAAGGCGGCCGAAACGATGCCGAAGCGGGCGCCGGGCACCGTAACGGTCGTAAAGGTCCGCCACTTGCTGGCTTTCAGCGACGCGGCGGCCTCGTAGTGGCGTGCGTCCGCAATGGAGAGCGCCGTCAGGATGATCAGGAAGGCATGCGGCAGGGTGAAGAAGATCGAACCGATGACGATGCCGATCGGCCCGTAGATCGAATGACCGAATAGCCAATCTCTGAAGATGCCCTGGTTGCCGAAGAGATAGACGAGCGCGATGCCCGGCAAGAGTGACGGCACGAGGATCGGGATCGTCAGGATGCCGCGAAACAGGCCCTTGAGCGGCATGCAGCTGCGCGTCAGGCCATAGGCAAGCGCAAAGGCGATCGAGATCGTGAAAACAGTGCTGATCACCGCCATCAGCACGGAATTGTAGATCGACTGCGCAAGCGCCGGCGTCGAGAAATAAGTCGTGAAATTCGTAAAACCGAGCGCGCGCGCGGGTCGCAGCACCACGCGTCGGAAGGTGCCGGAATCGTAGTCTCGCCACCCCGTCCCTTTTTCGAGCGTGGAGCCGACCAGGAAGGCGGCATCGTCGGTCGTGCCGCGAATGCGGTAGTGAACGGGGCTGCGGAACTTGAAGTCCGGGAAGAATTTTGTGGCCGCCAGCCGTCCGTCGGAACTGCTGGAAAGCTCGGGCTCCGTCACCGCCTGGAGCTCCCGGTTGAGGTCCGCCGCACTGACCACCGGTCCCCAGTTATCACCCGTCTCGTCGCTCACCTGGAACTCGAAGGCCTGGAGATCGAACCGATAGGTCGACAACGACTTCGACAGCATGACGAAGAGCGGGGCGCCGAGGGCGACGACCAGATAGAGCCCGATGACCGCCATGAAGCCGAGCTTGATGCGGTCGTCCCGCGAGGCTTGCTGGCGCAGGCGCTTGCCGATCACGGGAAGATGCGGCGCTTCGAGGACCATGTTCATCGTCAGGCACCCCTTGGATAGAGCAACAGGCGCTCGCGCGGGATTTCAACCTGGATGGCGCCGCCCGTCTCGATCCTGAGGCGCCGGACGGCGTTGACCGAGAAATCGGCGACCAGCGTGCGCTCGCCAAGGCGGGGTGCTGTCAGGCGCGTGCGCCAGAACATGCCGAGGAACTCCATTTCCTGCACCTCGGCGTCGATCAGGTTTTGCGGCGTTGCCGGCCGATCGATGGCGTTGGCGGCGTGGGCATCGGCGCCGTGCGGGATGATGTCGACCGGGCGCACGACGGCCGTTGCCGCGTGGCCGGCGCCAAAATCCTCGGTCGAGCAACAGAAGGCCGAATGACCGATCTCGACCTCGCCCTCCCCGATGACACGGGCTGGAAACTGGTTGGTCTCGCCGATGAAATCGGCGACGAACAGCGTTTCGGGGTGGCGATAGATGTCGGTCGGCGACCCGACCTGCTCGATGACGCCATGGTTCATGACGACGATCCGGTCGGCCATGGCGAGCGCCTCCTCCTGGTCGTGGGTGACCATGATGGTGGTAACGCCGAGTTTCCTTTGCAGCGCCTTGATCTCGTGGCGAAGATGAACGCGCACCTTGGCGTCGAGCGCCGAAAGCGGCTCGTCGAGCAAGAGCAGCCCCGGCGAGATGGCAATGGCGCGGGCAAGCGCGATGCGCTGCTGCTGGCCACCCGACAGCTGGGCCGGATATTTCTTGCCGTGCGCCGACAGGCCGACCGTCTCCAGCAGTTCCGAGACGCGGGACGCGACCCCCGCCTTCGACCGGCCGGTGTTTTCGAGACCGAAGGCGATGTTCTGCTCGATCGTCAGATTGGGAAAGAGCGCATAGGACTGGAAGACGATGCCGTAGTCGCGGCTGGAGGCCGGCAGCGTCGAGATGTTGCGGCCATCCTGCAGGATGGTGCCCTGCGTCTGCAGATCAAGGCCGGCGATCGCCCTGAGCAATGTCGTCTTGCCGCAGCCGGAGGGACCGAGGAAACAGATGAACTCACCCCTGGCGATCGACAGCTCGATGTCGCGCAGCGCAACGAAATCGCCATAGGTTTTCCAGAGATCCGAGATCTGAAGATAGGGGGCCGGCTCCGCGGCCGCGTCATCGGCGAAGTGCTGACGGCTGGTGGGTGTCGGTTCGATCGACAGGGCATGCCTCATCTGCAAGCTCCGCTGGCTTGAGGGATTTCTTTCAGAGAATGCGAGGTGGGCGCAGCGCGTTGGCGCCACGCCCGATCGGTCCGGATCAGCTCTTCGGCTCCGACTTGGCGTCGTAGCGCTTCTGCCATTCCTTGAGGATATCCGCCCGGTTGTTGGCGGCCCATTCGAAGTCGTTGACGATCATCCGCGACGCAATGTCGTCGGGCAGGTGCTCGACCTGCTTGGCCACCCCCGGATAGGCAACGACGGCATAGCCGGCATTGTACATCTCGTTGGCTTCCTTGGTGACCGACCAGTCGACCAGCGTCTTTGCGGCTTCGAGGTTGGCCGTACCGGCGACGATCGCCGTTGCCTCAGCCTCCCAGCCCGAACCTTCGGCGGGGAAGATGATGTCGATCGGTGCGCCGGCGCTCTTGGCCTTGGCGCCCGGGAACTCGAAGGAAACGCCGATGACGGCTTCGCCGGCGCCGGCCATCTTGCACGGCTTGGAGCCGGAATGGGTGTAGGCCGAGATGTTCTGATGGAGCTTGTCCATGAAGTCCCAGGCCTTCTCCTCGCCCCACATCTGCATCCAGCCGGAGACGTCGAGGAAGCCGGTGCCCGAGGATGCCGGGTTCGGCATCACGACATGGCCCTTGTATTCCGGCTTCGTCAGGTCTTTCCAGCTCGTCGGCGGCGTGAGGCCGAGCTTCTGCCCCTCGACGGTGTTGTAGCAGAGGGCTGCGACATAGGCGTCCATGCCGACCCAGCTCGGCGGCGTGTCCTTGTCGACGAATTTCGGGTCGAGCGCCTCGACGCCCTTGGGTTGGTAGGGTTCCAGCATGCCTTCGGTCTTCAGCAGAAGCAGCGAGGTTGCGGCGAGGCCCCAGACGACGTCCGCCTGCGGATTGTCCTTTTCGGCAAGGAGCTTGGCGGTCATGACGCCGGTGGAATCGCGCACCCAGTTGATCTTGATATCCGGATGCGCCTTCTCGAAGGTCGCCTTGTAGCGGTCGAGGTCGACAGCTTCGACGGCGGTGTAGACCGTCAATTGGCTTTCAGCGGCAGCGACGGCAGGAAGCACAGCGGAAGTGGCGCCGGCAAGCAAAAGCAGCATGCGTCTGTTCATGTTGAAGTTCTCCTCTGAAGACCTGGTATAACCGGGGAAGCGCGGCGGGCAATCTTGTCGTTGCCCTGTGATATTCGGCTTCGGAAAGCATTCTGCGCAGCGCTTTCCTGTAAGTAAAATTTATTATTCTTATCGTTCAAAAGATAAAAACTATGGGTCAGATGCCGTAAAACCGAGCAAATCGGCAGCCAAATGGCTAAAGCATCGGCGCTTTTCGCTCAGACTGGAATTGATCTGCCGCATGCGAAGGCAAAGGGCTCGACGTCGACCGGATGGATCGCGCAGACGCGTATCCGCCAACAAAAAAAGGGAGCCGACATCGCGGCTCCCAGGAGGGCGAGAAGCGGGGAAAGCGCTTCAGATCACCATGGCAAGGAGAATGTCTTGACGTTGGTAAAGCTCTTCATCGCCTCGATGACGCCTTCCTTGTAGCCGTTACCCGAATCCTTGATGCCGCCGAAGGGGCTCATCTCGATGCGGTAGCCCGGCACTTCCCAGATGTTGACCGTGCCGACCTTCAGCCCTGCGATGTATTTCTGCATGCGGCGGAAATCGTTGGTGCAGACGCCGGAGGAGAGCCCGAAGGCGGTGGAGTTCGACAGCGCGATCAGAGCATCATCGTCGTCGGGCGCGCGCACGATCGGGATGATCGGCGCGAAGGTTTCTTCCATCACCAGCTCGCTCGAATGCGCGACGCGGTCGACCACGATCGGCGGCAACAGCGCACCCTTGCGGGCGGGATGATAGAGGATCTCCGCCCCTTCTTCCGCGGCCTTCAACACACGCTGTTCGAAGACCTCCGCCGCGCGGGCATGGACCACCGTACCGAGTTCGGTTGCCCTATCCATCGGATCGCCGAACTTCAGCTTCTTTGCTCGCTCCAGCACCAGCGGTACGAAGCGGTCGGCGACGCTTTCCTGGCAGAGGATGCGCTTGACCGCCGTGCAGCGCTGGCCGGAGTTCTTGGTTGCGCCGGCCACGGCGAGATCTGCTGCCCTGGCGAGATCGTCGTCGGAGAGATCGTTGAGGATGATCAGCGGGTCGTTGCCGCCGAGCTCCAGCACCTGTCGCTTGTAATGGGCATGCGCGGCGATCAGCTTGCCGACCGGAACGCTGCCGGTAAAGGTGATGAGGTCGAAGTTCGGATTGTTGATCATCTCCATGCCGATATCGGCGGGCCAGCCGGTGACGACGGACAGCATCTCCGGTGGCAAGCCGGCCTCGTAAAGAATGTCGGCGAAGATCAACGCCGTCATCGGCGTGAGCTCGGTCGGCTTCAAGACGACGCAATTGTTGGTCGCCACCGCCGGCGCCACCTTGTGCGCCACCATGTTGAGCGGATGGTTGAAGGGGGTGATCGCCGAGATGGCGGTCAGGGGCTCGCGGGTGGTGAAGATCTTGCGCGCCTTGCCGTGCGGGGTGAGGTCGCAGGAGAAGATCTCGCCATCGTCATGGATGCACATCTGGCCGGACAGCGTCAGCACGTCGAAGGCGCGGCCGACCTCATAGAGCGAATCCTGCTTGGAGATGCCAAGCTCCAGCGTGATCAGGTCGGAGATTTCCTCCTTGCGGGCAACGAGCAGGTCCGCGGCCTTGAGCAGGATGCGCTGACGCTCGTAGCGCGTCAGCTTCGGCTGGTAGGCCGCCGCGATCTCGAAGGCCTTGCGGGCATGTTCGGCGTTGCCTGCCGGCACCGTGCCGATCACGGCATCGTTGAAGGGATAGCGCACCTCGATGCGCCCCTCGGTATCGACCGCCTTGCCGGCGATCCGCATCGGCTCATGGCGAATGGCGAATGTCGTTTCCACCTTGGTCATCGCGTCCTCCCTAGTGCGCAACTTGTGCCGCGGCGACGAGCGCGTAGAAGAAGGCGTCGAAATTGCGCAACGTGCCGGCCGAAAGCAGCTCGGGCAGCTTGCGGTTGGCGATGAACGGCACTTCCTGCTCGGTGAGGCCGCCATGCGAGCGCAGCGGTTCGTTGAGGGCTGCGAGATCGTGGCGATGCTCGCTGGTGCCGAGCGTCTTGTTTTCGGTCGAGATCAGTACGAGGTCGCCGATGCGGTCGTCGGGAAGTTCGAAACGCACGCAAGCTTCCGGGCGGGTGAGCACGACGTCGATGCCCTCGATCGCCTTCAGGCGTTCGATGATCTCTTCCTTGTCGACGCCTTCAGGCAGATAGGCCGTGGCGAAGGAGCCGAGCGCACCGTGGTGCACGACATAGGGGTCGGTGATCGGCAGGATCACCCGGGCTGCGTCCTTGCCGAGCCATTGGTCGAGCAGATCCTGGATGTAGACGACATCGGGCGAGCCATCCGCCTTGTGCTTCGGTTTCATGCCGTGGTCGGCGGTGACTATGATCGCCGCACCGAGTGCATCCAGTTCGGTCAGGTACTTGTCGAACATCTCGTAGAAGGCATTCGCCTGCGGGACGCCTGGCGCATATTTGTGCTGCACGTAGTCGGTGGTCGTCAGGTACATGACGTCAGGACGGAACTCCTTCAGGAGCTTGACGCCGGCGGCAAAGACGAACTCGGAGAGATCGGCGGAGTAGACTTCCGGCACGGGACGGCCGAGCCAGGCCGAGGCATTGTCGAGACCGTTTTCCGCCTTGCTCGTCTTGTCGGACTTTTCCGAGGAGAAGCAGATCGCCCTGCCCTCGTCGAATTTCAGGCCGTGGCCGAGCAGCGCCCGCAGCTTGTCCTTCGCCGTCACCACGGCGACCTTCGCACCGGCGTCGTAGAACGCCTTGAAGATGGTCGGCGCGCGCAGGAAGCGCGGGTCGTTCATCATGACTTCGTTGCCGGTCTGGGGTTCGTAGAGGTAGTTGCCGCAGATGCCGTGGATCGCCGGCGGGCGTCCGGTGGCGATCGACAGGTTGTTCGGGTTGGTGAAGCTCGGGATGACGCTGAGGGCCGTGCGTTCCGTTCCGGTCTTGCGGATGCGTTCGAGCGTCGGCATCAGCCCGGCCTTGATGGCTTCGTCAAGATAGGCCGGTTCGCAGCCGTCAAGGCAGATGGCAATCGCGGGAACCTTCGGCCAGGGATAGGTGCGGCGGTTGGCGGTGACGGTGATCTTGGACATCTGGTTCATTGGAATTTCCTTTCAGGCAGCGAGACGGCGGCGTTCTTCAAGCGCGACGGCCGGCGGGGCGGCGCTGTCGACGCCCATTTCATTGAGGGAAGTGCGGGCGGCTTCGACCACGCGGCGCATGACGTGTTCGTCCATGCGGCCGATGCAGCCGACCCGGAAACTGTCCACGACGGTCAGCTTGCCCGGATAAATGATGAAGCCCTTGTCCTTCATCAGGTCGTAGAAGCGATCGAAGGCGAAGGCGGGATGGGCCGGGCTGAAGAAGGTGACGATGATCGGCGACAGCCACTGGTCGGCTAGCAGCGTCTCGAAGCCGGCCTCGCGCATGCCGGCGACCATCACGTCTCGGTTGCGGGCGTAGCGGGCGCCGCGGCCGGCAACACCACCCTCCTCGCGGTGCAGCCGCAAGGCTTCGAGGAAGGCCGCCACCACATGGGTCGGCGGCGTGAAGCGCCACTGACCGGTCTTGTTCATGTAGTCCCACTGGGCGTGCACATCGAGGCTGAGCGAATGGCTGCGGCCCTTGGCGGCCTCGAGCTCGTTTCTGCGGGCGATGACGAAGCCGAAGCCCGGAACGCCTTCGATGCACTTGTTGGCCGAGGACACAATTGCCTCGTAGCGGAAGTCGTTGACGCCCGCCGGTACGGCGCCAAAGGCGCTCATGGAATCGACCAGCAGCTTGCGACCGCGGGAATAGACGGTGTCGGAGATTTCCTTCAGCGGGTTGAGAATGCCGGAGCTGGTCTCGCAGTGGACGACGACGACGTGGGTGATGGCAGGGTCGGCGTCAAGTGCTGCGGCAATTTCCGGTCCGCGGGGCGGCATGTAGTCCCCCTTGTCGATCGTCACGTGGTCGCGGCTCAAGTAAGTGAGCGTCTGGGCGATGCGCTTGCCATAGGCGCCATTCATCAGCACCAGGACCTTGCCGTCCTTCGGAACGAAGCTGCCGAGCATCGCTTCCACGGAAAACGAGCCGCTTCCCTGCATCGGCACGCAATCGAACTCTCCCTTGGTATCGCCGGCGATGTCGAGCAGTTCGCGGCGCAGTTTCGCCGTCATCGCCCGGAAGTCGCCATCCCAGGACCCCCAGTCCCGAAGCATGGCTTCCTTGACCGCGTAGGCCGTCGTCAGCGGGCCGGGCGTCAAGAGATAGGGCTCGCCGAGCCTCGGCGTTTCGAGCGGCGCGATGGTTCTCTCAGAAGCGGTGTTTGGCATTGTCCGTCCTCGCGGTTGGCGTGTTCGAGAACGACAATGGGGCGGAAACATCTATCTGTAAAATCGTTCTTTTGTATCAATCTATCGTTTCAATTTATACAACTAGGCAGCGGGCACCAGCCGGCTTTCAAGCAGGTCGCCGCTCTCGCGCAGGCGCGGATAGGCCATGGTCGTGACCAGCGAATTGACCTCCTTCAGCGCCCGCACGATCTCCAAGTGCATGTCGCTCGACAGGATGCTGGCGGCCACGCCCTGGCGAAGCCGCTCCAGATGGTTCTTGCTGCTCTCCTCGACGAGCCGGCGGATATGTTCCTTCTGCCGGACCATTTCGCGGGCAATCACCGGATCTGGCGACACCAGAAGACTGGCCGCAAGCCTGACGTTGGAAGACACGGCCGCGTGCAGCAAAGTGAGTTCCTGCCACCCATCGTGTGAGAAGGCACCCGCCCCTTCCAGCCGCTCCTCGGCCATTTGCAGGAGGTTCTTTGCAACCACGTCGCCAGCATATTCGAGATGGATTGCCGCCTCGGTGAGCTCGATGCCACGTCGCGATTGATCTACTGTGAGAATGCCGCGGTTGACGGCGGCGATGTAGAGCTTGATCTCGCTGTGTGCCCGATGGATATCGCCGTCGATGCCGCGTAGCGCCTTGACCGCCTGCGGTGTCGGCGAGGCAATGACGGTCATGACCGGGTCCAGCATGCGGGCGATGAGATCGCCCATGTGCAAGACCTCGCGCGCCGCGGCCGCAAGCGCCTGCGGCGGTTTGTCGATCAATGCGCGGTCAAGTGCGCTGACATGGGTCGATTGGTTGGCGTTGCCAACGGCATCGGGCGCAAGCAGACGAAGGAGGCGCGCCATCGGGCCGCAGGAGATCGTCCCTACGACGACAAGCGCAGCGTTGAAAAGCACATGCAGGTTGACAAGCTTTGCGGCCGCAGTCGCTCCGGGAAGCCAATCGAATGGGACATGCAGCGAAAAAAGAGCGAAAATCAAGGCGCCGAACAGCGCACGAAACAGCAGGTTTCCAAGCGGCAGCCGCCGGCCCTCGACCGGCAGACCGCGCGTCAGCCAGAGTGCTATCAGCCCGCCGCCGACATTGACGCCGAGAACCAGGGGAATGCCGACCTCGACGGGCACGATGCCCTTGGCGGCAAAGGTGAGGATCAGCAGGATCGCCGCCACGCTCGAATGCAGCGCCCAGGTGAAGAACGCTGCGAGGATCATCACGCTCAACGCGTCCTTGCCGATAAAGGCGACGATGGAGGGCAGCAGCGGGCTCTGCGCCAGCGGCTGCGTGGCATGGCCAATCATCTGCAGCGACAGGAGCAGAAGCCCGATGCCAAGCACGGCGCGCCCGCCTTCGACCGTCTTGCGGGCCGATGCCTTGAGGTGCGCAAGGCCGCCCGTTGCGATCAGAAGCGGCGCCAGCCAATGCAGGTCGAAGGACAGGATCTTGACGACGAGGGCCGAGCCGAGGTCGGCGCCGAGCAACACCGCAAGACCGATGTCGAGCGCCAAGGCACCACTGACCGCGAAACCGGCGGCAAGCATGGCGACGGCCGTCGAACTTTGCAGGGCGATGGCCACCAGACAGCCGCAGGCGGCAGCCCTAGGACGCCCACCGGCTCCACCGACCGTTCGCGCGACGATATCCCCCGCGGCCGCCTCGACGCCTTTCTTCACTAGACTGACGGCGTAGAGCAACAGGACGGTGGCGGCGGCAAGCTCAAGGGCGACAGCCGGGAGGTTCATGGGCGCGCTCCGGAAAAGATGCAATCCAAAAACTATCCTTTGCTACTTTACATAAATCAAATCGTTCGTTCTAATGAACCTATCAATCAAATCTATCCATGTGAGGCATCTCCCGCATGCGCTATGTCCAGCTCCGCGCCTTCCACAATGTCGCGATCCACGGCGGCTTCTCGCGCGCGGCAGAAGCGCTGTTCCTCACCCAGCCTGCGGTTTCCGACCAGGTGCGAAAGCTCGAGGAGGAATACGACGTCCTGCTCTTCAACCGGAACAAGAAGCAGGTCACGCTGACCCAGGCCGGCCAGCAGCTTCTGGAAGTGACCCGCCGCATGTTCGACGTCGAGCAGCAGGCGCTGGACCTGCTGTCGGAATCGCGGGCGCTCCGGGCCGGAAAGCTGCGCATCGTCGCCGACGCCGCCCACCATCTGCTGCATATCCTTGCCGCGTTCCGGCGCACCTATCCGACGGTTCAGGTCTCGATCGATTCCGGCAACACCGAGACGGTGATCACCAGCCTGCATGCCTATGAGGCCGATATCGGCGTGCTCGGCGAGATCCCGCAATCGAGTGATTTCGACATCCTGAAACTGAATTCCACCCCGATCATCGCTTTCGCCAGCCGCGACTACCCACTTGCGGGACAGGAAACCGTGACTTTCGCCGACCTCGCCAAACACCCGCTGGTGATGCGCGAACAGGGCTCCAAGACCCGGCAGAAACTGGAAGCCATGGCCGAGCAATGCGGCGTGCCGCTGACGCCTCTCATCGAAGCCGAAGGGCGCGAGGCCGTGCGCGAGATCGTGGCCGCCGGTGGCGGGGTCGGCTTCGTCTCCTCGGCCGAATTCGGCCAGGACAACCGTCTCGTACCCATCCGCATCGCAGCACCGGAAATGCTGATGGACGAGGCGCTGATCTGTCTGCGCGAACGCAGCAACGGCAAGCTCGTCAGCGCCTTCTTCGACATCGCGCGCAGCCTTGCAAAGACCGCCTGACCAACACTTACCCTCTTTCCGCCACCCCACCCGATTGCCCGCCTGAAGCCTGGACGACGGTCACCGCGATCATGTGGAAGACATCATCGACATTGCAGCCGCGCGAGAGGTCGTTGGCCGGTTTGGCGAGCCCCTGCAAGATGGGGCCGATGGCGGCGGCGCCACCGATCCGCTGGGCGATCTTGTAGCCGATATTGGCCGCGTCGAGGTTCGGGAAGACGAAGACATTGGCTTCGCCGTGCAGCGCCGAATTGGGGGCCTTGGCGGCACTGACCGCTTCGACGAAGGCGCTGTCGAACTGCAATTCGCCGTCGATGGCCAGATCAGGGGCTGCGGCATGGGCAAGCCTTGTTGCCTCCACCACCTTGGAAACGCGCTCGTGCGCCGCACTGCCGGCGGTCGAAAATGAGAGCATCGCCACCTTTGCAGGTTTTCCCGCAAGCGCCTCGAAGGATCCCGCCGACGTCACCGCGATATCGGCAAGGCCCTGAGCATCGGGGTCCACCACCAGACCGCAATCGGCAAAGACGAAGGCGCCCTTCTTGGCGTGATGCGGCGCGCAGAGCATCATCAGGAAGAAACTCGATACCAGGCCGACACCAGGCGCGCGGCCGATCGTCTGCAGCGCTGCGCGAACGGTGTCCGCCGTGGTCGCGACCGCCCCGCCGACCGTGCCGTCGGCCTCATCCTCCCGGACCATCATCGCGGCGAAGACGAGGGGCGATCGCACAGCCTCGGCTGCCGCCGCCTCGTCCACGCCCTTGCCTCGGCGCAGCTGATGGTAGGCGGCGGCAAGGCGCGGGGTCAGCGACGATGAAGCCGGATCCTCGATACGGATTTCGTCCGATCCTGCGCCAGCGTCTGACAGCCGTTCCTCAACGACATCGCGACTGCCGACGAGCGTGATCTCGGCAAGGCCGGCCCGCACCGCCCGCAAGGCGCCTTCGACGATGCGCGGGTCCTCGCCCTCGGCAAGCACGATATGACGGGGCGCGGATTTCGCGGCTTCGAGAATGCGATCAAGCGGTTTCATCAGGCGTGCCCCAGATAGTGAATGCCGACGAGGATGAAGAGGGCGATGAAGACGGTTTCGGCGACGATGAGCGCGACCGCGTCGCCACCGACGTCAAGAACACGGCGAAGCGAGGTGCGCATGCCGACGGCGACGATGCCGGCAAGCAGCGCCCAGCGCGAAGTTTCCATGCCGGCCTTCGCGACGAGTTCCGGCACGAAGCCGAAGGAGTTGAGCGCTGCAAAGATCAGGAAGGCGACGACGAAGCCCGGCAGGAGTGGCGGGCGCTTGCCGGTCTCGCCCTCGGGCTGCGGCACCTTGCGCAGCGACAGCGAAAAGATGAGCACGACGGGCGCCAGCATGGTCACGCGGATCAGCTTGACGAGCGTCGCGGTTTCGCCGGCCTCCGGCGAGACCGAGAACCCGGCGCCGACGACCTGGGCGACATCATGGATGGTGCCGCCGAAGAAGATGCCGGTCGCCCGCGCGTCGAGCCCCATGGTTTGAGCGATGATCGGATAGGCGATCATCGCGAGGGTGGAGAGCACCGTGACGGAAAGCACGGTAAAGATCAGGTTGCGTTCGGAAAACTCGTTCTTCGGCAGCACCGTGGCGATCGCCATGGCCGCCGACGCACCGCAGATCGCGACCGAACCGCTGGTGATCAGCGCCAGCCGCCAGCCGCGGCCGAGCAGCTTGGCAGCGAGCAGGCCGAAGCCGATGGTGGCCGCGATCGCGGAAATGAGCAGCAGGATCGTGCCGGCGCCGAGCCCGATCAGAAGGTCAACGCTGATGCGCATGCCGAGCAGTGCCACGCCGATGCGCAGCACCTTCTTGGCGCAGAAATCGATGCCGGCAACGCAGCGCCCCTCCTCGGACAGGAAGTGAAAGGCAATGCCGAGAAGCAGCGCCATCAGCATGGCCGGCGCGCCGTAGTGATCAGACAGGAACTGGGCGGCGACGGCGACGGCCGCGGTGACGGCAAAGCCCGGCCAATAGGCCGCAAGGCCCAAGGGCACACTTCGGAAACGTTCGTGGACGGTGGTCGTAAAGGTCATGATATCAATCCGGTCGCTCGCGGGACGCTCTGCCCGCCCGGTTTTCCCGGGCGGGCATCTGGCAATCGGGTGTTCTCAGCTACGCTTTTGCGGGCGCATGTCGGCGCGGTCGATGCCGGCAACCGGCACCGGCTTCTTCATCGCGTCGCGCCGGAAGGGCTCGCCGAGCTCCTGGTTGAGGATGACTTCGATGAAGGTCGTGACACCCTTCTTCTGGTCGGCGATCGCGTTGGAAAGCGCCTCGGTGAGTGCCGTCGTCGTGTTGACGGCCACGCCCTTCAGTCCGCAGCCTTCCGCCACCTTGGCGTAGGAGAGGTTGGGGTTGAGCTCGGTGCCGACGAAGTTGTTGGAATACCAGAGCGTCGTGTTGCGCTTTTCGGCACCCCATTGGTAGTTGCGGAAGATCACCATGGTGATCGCCGGCCAGCCCTCGCGGCCGATCGAGCCCATCTCGTTCATGGAGATGCCGAAGGCGCCATCGCCGGCAAAGCCGACCACCGGCACGTCAGGGCAACCGATCTTGGCGCCGACGATCGACGGGAAGCCGTAGCCGCAGGGGCCGAACATGCCCGGTGCCAGATATTTCCGGCCGGCCTCGAAGGTCGGATAGGCATTGCCGATCGCGCAGTTGTTGCCGATGTCGGTCGAGATGATTGCCTCCTTCGGAAGCGCCGCCTGGATGGCCCGCCAGGCCTGGCGGGGCGACATGCGGTTCGGCTCGCGCGAACGGGCGCTCTCGTTCCATTCGGTGCCCGGATCGTCGTCCTCATGGTCCATCGAGGAGAGCTGCTGCTGCCAGGCCGACCGGGTCTGGTGGATCGTCGCCTTGCGCTCCTCGCGGCCGGCATCACCGGCCTTGGGCGACAGCAGTTCGAGGATCTGGCGGGCGACCTGTCTGGCGTCGCCGCAAATGCCGACCGAGACCTTCTTGGTCAGACCGATCCGGTCGGCATTGATGTCGACCTGGATGATCGAGGCGTTCTTCGGCCAGTAGTCGATGCCGTAGCCGGGAAGCGTCGAGAACGGGTTGAGGCGGGTGCCGAGCGCCAGCACCACATCGGCCTTGGAGATCAGCTCCATCGCCGCCTTGGAGCCGTTGTAGCCGAGCGGCCCGACCGACAGTCGGTGGCTGCCGGGGAAGGCGTCATTGTGCTGATAGCCGCAGCAGACGGGCGCATCGAGGCGCTCGGCAAGCTTCATGGAATCGGAGATGGCATTGCCGATGACGACGCCGGCGCCGTTGAGGATGACCGGAAATTTGGCCTCCGACAGCAGCTTTGCAGCCTCCGCGATCGCCTGCGGACCGCCTGCCGGACGCTCGAAGCGGACGATCGACGGCAGATCGACGTCGATCACCTGGGTCCAGTAGTCGCGCGGGATGTTGATCTGCGCCGGTGCGCAGCCCCGCCAGGCCTTTTCGATGACGCGGTTGAGCACTTCCGGAATACGCGAGGGATCGCGCACCTCTTCCTGGTAGCAGACCATCTCCTCGAACATCGCCATCTGGTCGACTTCCTGGAAGCCGCCCTGGCCGATCGTCTTGTTGGCCGCCTGCGGCGTCACCATCAGGAGCGGCGTGTGGTTCCAGTAGGCGGTCTTGATCGCCGTGATGAAGCCGGTGACGCCGGGGCCGTTCTGGCCGATCGCGACCGACATCGTGCCGGTCGCACGACTGAAGCCGTCGGCCATCATGCCGGCGTTGGTCTCATGGGCGCAGTCCCAGAACTTGATGCCGGCCTTCGGGAACAGGTCCGACACCGGCATCATGGCCGAGCCGATGATGCCGAAGGCATGTTCGAGGCCATGCATCTGCAGAACTTTGACGAAGGCTTCCTCGGTGGTCATTTTCATGGGGTGGTTCCTTTCCTGGCAGTGATTTCAGTGAGTTAGAGGATCTCGTCGCGGAGGTAGTACCAGCGGTACATTCCCCATTGCCCAAGCCTTCGGAACGGCGTCAAAAGCCCGTGGCCCGGCAGGGAGGAGGTGAAAATCGGAAGGTCGAGGCCGCCGCCCTTGCCGGCGACCATCTGGGCCATGCGGCGTCCGGCCTGGGCCGAATACATGACACCGTTGCCGCCATAGCCCATGGCGTAGAACAGGCGCTGGTCCGGATCCGGCTGGAAGATGCGCGGCATCATGTCGTGGCTGACATCCACCCAGCCCCACCAGGAGTAGTCGATGTCGATGCCGCGAAGCGCCGGGAACTTGCGGTAGAGACCGGCGAGAAGCAGTTCGAGATGCTTCGGGTTGCTGGCGTCGCGTCCGGTGATCGCACTGCGACTGCCGATCTGCACCCGTCCATCCGGCAGCATGCGATAGTAGTGACGCAAGGTGCGCGTGTCGGTCAGCGGAATGCGGGCCCTGAAATTCAGCGCCTGCTTTTCGCTCTCCGTCAGTGGCCGGGTGACGATCGAGTTCGACAGGATCGGCATCAGCCGGTGACGGGTGAGCGCGTTCATGCCGGGAGACGTATAGCCGGCAGTCGCGATACAGACGGCGCGCGCCCTGACCGTACCACCCGGCGTCCTCAGATAATGCACGCCGCCCTTTGCGGTGCAGTCGAGCACCGGGCTCGAGGTGTGCACCTTTGCGCCCAGCCTGCGCGCGAGCCTCAGATAGCCGAAGGCGAGCTTGGCCGCATGGATACCCATGCCGTCGGGCTCGTACATCGCGCCGCGCGCTTCCTCGTCGCGGACGAAATCGCGATGGATCTCGTCGCGCGAGACCATGCGGGCGCGATAGCCGAAGGTATCGTTGAGGACACGGACCTCGCTTTCGAGTGCCGGCAGCATCTTGTCGCGGTGGGCGATATAGAGGTGGCCGCCATCCTGCGGGTCGCAGTCGATCTCCGGTTCCCGGATCAGCGCGCGAAAGAGGTCGAAGCCTTCGGAAATCTCGGCGTGCATCTTGCGGGCAATGTCGACGCCCCAGCGGGCGATCCATTGCGAGCGCTTCAGCCGGCCGGCCGAAATCTGCGCCTGCCCGCCATTGCGGGTGCTGCAGCCCCAGGCAACGCCGTTGGCTTCAAGCACCGTCGCCTTGATGCCGTGCTCGCGCGCCAGATGGATGGCGCAGGAAAGACCGGTGTAGCCGGAGCCGATGATGGCGACGTCGACATCGATGTCGCGGGTGACCGGGCCGTCGTCTTCCGGTTCCTGCCCGGCAGTGCCGATCCAGTAGGTCGGCGCATAGTCCTTGCCCGTGCCGGGGCTGCGGGCATGGTTGGGGTCGTAGGCCGGATCGAACGGCTCTCGTGCAGGCTTCAAGGGAGTGGCGCGCAGTTGCATGGCTTTCGCTCCAGCCGTCAGTAGCGGGGTTGCAGGACCGGGCGGTTCTTGCGGAACGCCTGCTTGCGCACGATCTTGCCGTTGCGGAAGGTGAAGAGGTCGCAGCCCTCCGCCTCGATGCGGCTGCCATCGGCGGCCGTACCGGAGAAGGTCCATTCCGACACGCCGCGATCGCCCTCGACGAAGTGGCTGTGATTGCCCCACTCGGCATCCGGCATCGATGTCCAGACGCCGCTGAAGGCATCGGCGATCGCCTCGGTGCCTGTGAAACGGTTGCCGTAGACTTCTGGTCCTCCGACCGCGTTGAACACGCAGTCCTCGGAAAAGAAGTGCATGACCCCATCGATGTCGTGCCGGTTGAAGGCATCGAACAAGGTTTTGAGATCGGTTGCAGAGAGTGTCATCGTCCTGTCCTTTGGCTAGTCGCGAGGCATGGCTTCGCCGGAGACGGGAAACGCCGTCTTTCAGGGCTGCCAGGCCGGAGTACGAATGGAGTGTCGAAGCGGTCGCTTGGGTTAGAGGCGGCCCTTCCAGGGGATCAGCACCTTTTCAAGGTAGCGGATCAACAGATCGAAGGCGAAGGCGAAGATGCCGATGATGAAGATGCCCATGATCACCGTGTCGCTTTCGAGGTTTTCGGCGGCGTTCAGAACCATGAAGCCGAGGCCCCGGTTCGCGGCGACCATTTCGGCCGCCACCAGCGTGGTCCAGCCGACGCCGATGCCAATGCGCATGCCGGTGAAGATCTCCGGCAAGGCCGCCTTCATGATCACCTGGCTGATGACCTGGCCGCGGGTGGCCCCCATCGCATAGGCCGCGTGGATCTGCTCGGTGGAGACGGAACGTACCCCTGCCCTTGCGGCAATCGCCATCGGCGCGAAGATCGCCAGATAGATCAGGAACACCTTCGGAAATTCGCCGATGCCGAGCCAGATGATGACCAGCGGCAGGTAGGCGAGCGGCGGCAGCGGACGGTAGAATTCGATGATCGGATCGAACAGGCCGCGCACGACACGGTTCACACCCATCAGGACGCCGATCGGCACTGCCGTCACCAGCGCCAGCAGGAAGGCGCCGAAGACGCGGCCGATACTGGCGAGCGTATGCTCGACCAGCGTCGAATTGGAAACGCCGTCGGTCAGCGCCAGCATGAACTTGTCCCAGACCGAAAGCGGCGACGGCAGGAAGAGCGGCTTGACCCAGCCGCCTTCGGTCACGAGAAACCAGAGGGCGACGATCACGAGCGTCGTTGACAGACTGATCAGGCCGCTGCTGCCGTCCCCCGGAGCGCCGAAGATCTTGCCGGCCTTGACCGGCTTTGCGCGTGTCACTCTGTCAAGCATGGGCCATCTCCGGGTTGCCGGACGCACGTTCGTCGCCATAGATGATGCCGAGCACCTCCTCGCGCATGCGGATGAATTCCGGGCTGGACTTGATCGCGCGGGCATTGCCCTCGGCGAGAAAGCGCTTGTTGAAATTGAGCTCGTAGGTGTGGGTGATGCGGCCCGGGCGCGGCGACATCACGATCAGCCGCGAGCCGAGGAAAAGCGCTTCCTCCACACTGTGGGTGATGAAGAAGAACATCTTGTTGGTGAGCTTCCAGACTTTCAGCAGCAGCTCCTGGATCGTCTCGCGCGTCAGCGCATCGAGCGCCGCCATCGGCTCGTCCATCAACAGCATGGCAGGATCGCAGGTGAGCGCCCGCGCAATGCCGACGCGCTGCTGCATGCCGCCTGAGAGGTGATAGATCATGTGGCGGTGGAAGTCCTGCAGGCCGACCAGAGCCAGGTTCCTGGTGGCAAGCTCCCGCCGCGTCGCCTTGTCGACACCGCGCAGCTTCAGGCCGAACTCGGTATTCTCGATGACGTTCAGCCACGGCAGAAGCGCGTGCTTCTGGAAGACCACGCCGCGTTCGGCTCCCGGACCGTTGACCTGGTGGTTGCCAAGCGTGATATCGCCCTCGGAAGGGGCCATGAAGCCCGCCATCAGGTTGAGCAAGGTGGTCTTGCCGCAGCCGGAAGCCCCGAGAGCGACGACGAAGTCGCCGCTGTTGATGGTGAGATTGACGCCTTTCAAGGCGATGATCGCCTGGTCCGAGTACAGGCCCGGGTAGGTCAGACTGATGTTCCTGACGCTCAATGTTTCCATGAGAAATGCCTCCCTGCACCTCGGTCACGGTCTGATGATGGGTGCGCCGGCCGCTCCTCGACGGCCGGCGCAATCGACAGTCTAAATTATTTCGCAGCCGCCTTGGCAAAGCCGGCATTCACGTAGGGCGCGTAGTCCTCGAGTGCGTTGCTGATCTGCTTCTGCTCGAGCAGGAACTTGGCGCTTTCGGTCAGCGCGCGCGTGGCGCCGCCGCCGAGCCAGACTTCGGAAGCCTGCTCGTCCGCATTGGGGAACGAAAGCAGACGCAGGGCCTCCACCGTGCTCGGGCCATCGCCACCAATCAGCTTGACGATACCCTCCACCTGCGGCGATTCCTCCGTCCACGCCGCCTTGTTGGCATTGTAGTCGGCATAGGCGTCCGCCAGGACCTTGGTGAAAGCTTCCATCAGCTTCGGGTTCTCTGCAGCCCAGGCCTTGTCGACCACCAGGCCGTCGAAGGTCGGCACGCTCGCGGCCCCGATCACCTCGGAATCCGAGATCGTCTTGCCGGTCTTCTGGATTTCGGAAAGTGCCGGCGGCCAGACATAGGCGGCATCGATATCGCCGCGCTGCCAAGCGGCAACGATCTGCGGCGGCTTCAGGTTGAGAATTTCCACTTCGCGCGGATCGATGTTCCAGACCTTGTTCATGCCGACAAGCAGATGAAAATGCGAGGTCGAGACGAAGGGCACGGCGACCTTCTTGCCCTTGAGGTCGGCCGGCGTCTCGATGCCCGACCCGTCGCGGGCGACCAGCGCTTCCGACTGGCCGATATTGTCGAGGATCCAGAACAGCTGCAGCTCGACGCCGCGCGTGGCGGCCGACGCCGTGCCGGTCGAACCGAGCACTCCGATCGGGACGTCGCCGGACGCGAGCGCCGTGGTGATATCACCAGCCGAACTGAACTGGCGCCAGTCTATCGAATAGCCCGCCTCCTTGGCGGCTGCGTCGAAGCGACCGTCGGCGATTGCGGCCACGAACGGACCGACGATCTGCTGGTAGCCGACGACGAGCTTCGTCTCAGCGTAAGCGACGCCGGATGCGGCAAGGCTCGCCACGATGCTGGCCGCCGCGGCCAGTCGTCTGAAATGTCCATGTAGCATTTTTCTTCCTCCTCTTTGCTCATTCCCGTTTGTTTATTCCCTGACCGTTTTTCCGGTCTTGCTGATGACGATAAGGCCGGGGGACGGCTTGCGTTATATCCAGTATGGAAGTTGAATAGATCCAGATTAACGTCGTTGGGAGGCGGCGGGGTGCGGGTGAATGTTTCCGAAACCATCTTCTTCATCGACCGCGAAAGCGGGATCGGCCTGCAGGCGCAGTTGCGCGAGACGGTCGTTTCGGCGGTGCTTTCCGGGCGGGTGCAGCCGCACGCGCACCTGCCCTCGACGCGCAAGCTCGCCGATTATCTGCAGATCTCGCGCATCACGGTGACGCTTGCCTATCAGGAGCTGATCAACCAGGGCTATGTCGAAGCTGCCAGCCGCAGTTCCTATCGCATCTCCGGCAATCCGCCCGGCATGGATGTGGAGGGCGATCGCCTCGCCGCCGGCCCTGATCCGGTGGACTGGAGCCGCAAGATCAAGATGAGCTTCGGCGTCGTGCGCCAGGTCCACAAGCCACTCGACTGGCGGCGTTACCCGTTCCCGTTTCTCTACGGCCAGATGGACCCGACGCTGTTTGATCTCAACGCCTGGCGCGACTGCGCCCGCCGGGCGCTGGCGCGGGAAGACTTCGTGCTGATGGCAAGCGATTTTGCCGCCGCCGACGATGTGCGGCTGGTCAACTACATCTGTTCGCGCACCCTGCCGCGGCGCGGCATCCACGCCACACCGGACGAAATCCTCGTCACCGTCGGGGCGCAGAACGCACTCTGGATCGTCACCCGGCTGATCCTGGACAAGGGATCCGCCGCCGTCTGCGAAAACCCCTGCCACCCCGATATCAGTGCCTCGCTGCTTTTGAGCGGCGCGGATGTCACGACCGTCGACGTCGACCGCGAGGGCCTGTCGCCCGATGCGCTGCCGGACAAGGTCGACGCCGTCTTCGTCACCCCGAGCCACCATTCGCCGACAGGCGCGACCATGCCGGTCGATCGACGCACGCAACTGCTTCAAGCCGCCGAAGAGCGGGACTTCGTCATTGTCGAGGACGATTACGAATTCGAGATCAGCTACCTCGCCCCGCCCTCGCCGGCGCTCAAGGCGCTCGATCCCTCGGGACGCGTGCTCTATATCGGCAGCTTCTCGAAATCACTGTTTCCCGGCCTTCGGCTCGGTTACCTCGTGGCACCCGCCCCCTTCATCCGCGAGGCGCGTGCGCTCCGCTCGCTGATGCTGCGCCACCCGCCGGGCCACCTGCAGCGCACC
>JAESFW010000077.1_pt1 | contig 240868 bp, 237 predicted proteins | sample 9269481 | NCBI WGS metagenome assembly JAESFW01 (sample SAMN14515350, study PRJNA621654) | algae metagenome | isolation source: Lyngbya sp. HA4199-MV5 and co-occurring heterotrophs from soil with... | place: USA: Ahupuaa O Kahana State Park, Hawaii | collected 2009-07-21 | reverse complement strand
AGGCGCTCGCCGAAACCAATGGCGACATGGAAGCTGCGATCGACTGGCTGCGTGCCAAGGGCATCGCAAAGGCCGACAAGAAGTCGGGCCGCACGGCTGCTGAAGGCCTCATCGGTATTGTCAGCGGTGGCGTCAAGGCCGTCGTCGTCGAAATCAACTCCGAGACCGACTTCGTTGCCCGCAACGAAGCCTTCCAGGAACTCGTTCGTGGCGTCGCCAACGTCGCGCTCGGAACCGACGGTTCCGTTGACGCCATTGCCGCTGCCAACTACCCGGCAACCGGCAAGTCGGTCGATGAAACCATCAAGGACGCCATTGCCACGATCGGCGAGAACATGACGCTGCGCCGTGCAGCTCTGCTTCAGGTCGAAGACGGCGTTGTCGCGACCTACATCCACAACGCTGCCGGCGACGGCATCGGCAAGCTCGGCGTTCTCGTCGCCCTGAAGTCGGTCGGCGACAAGGAAGTTCTGTTCTCGGTCGGTCGTCAGATCGCCATGCACATTGCCGCCACCAACCCGCTGGCGATCCGCGCGGACGAAGTCGACGCCGCTGTCGCCGAGCGCGAACGCAACGTCTTCATCGAGCAGTCGCGCGCTTCGGGCAAGCCGGACAACATCATCGAAAAGATGGTCGAAGGCCGCATGCGCAAGTTCTTCGAAGAAGTCGCACTTCTGTCGCAGGCTTTCGTCATGAACCCGGAAATCACCGTCGGTCAGGCCGTCAAGGACGCTGAAAAGCTCGCCGGCGCGCCGATCGAAGTCACCGGCATGGCTCGCCTGCTCCTCGGCGAAGGCGTCGAAAAGGAAGAGTCCGACTTCGCTGCAGAAGTTGCAGCCGTCGCAAAGGGCTGATTTCTTCACCCATATTGGGAAAACCTTGGGGCATCGCGTGACAACGCGGTGCCCTTCGTGTATCCGGCTTCGTCAATGCGCTGGACCCGCCGGAATATACGCCGCTGCGGTTGAAACCATGGAGCGCAATGTGTCCTTATGCGCTGTGCGCCGCAATCGTGCGCACGCGCGCCGATCTGTTCAGGAGCGATGATGCCGGCCGAGCCACTCTATAAACGTGTTCTACTCAAAGCCTCCGGTGAAGCCCTGATGGGCAGCCAGGGTTTCGGCATCGACGTGGCGGTTGCTGATCGCATCGCCGCAGATATCGCGCAAGCGCGCGCCATGGGCGTCGAAGTTGGCGTGGTTGTCGGTGGCGGCAACATCTTCCGCGGCGTGGCGGTAGCCTCCAAGGGCGGCGATCGCGTGACCGGCGATCACATGGGCATGCTCGCGACGGTGATCAATGCGCTGGCGCTGGCGACCTCGCTGCGCAAGCTCGATATCGACACGGTGGTGCTGTCGGCAATCGCGATGCCGGAAATCTGCGAGAGCTTCTCGCAGCGCGCCACGCTTTATCATCTTTCCCTCGGCCGCGTCGTCATCTTCGCCGGCGGCACGGGCAATCCGTTCTTCACGACCGATTCGGCTGCCGCTCTTCGCGCCGCTGAAATGGGTGCGCAGGCCATCTTCAAGGGCACCCAGGTCGACGGCATCTACTCCGCCGATCCGAAGAAGGACCCGACCGCGACCCGCTTCGATCGCCTGACCCATAGCGAGGTCCTTGAAAAGGGCCTGGCGGTCATGGATGTTGCCGCCGTTGCGCTTGCACGCGAAAATGCCATTCCGATCGTCGTCTTCTCGATCCACGAGAAGGGTGGCTTTGCGGAAATATTGACCGGCGGCGGTCGTGCGACCATCGTGACCGATAACTAAGAATTGCAGAACGGCCTCATGGCCGGCGTATGATAGAACGGGAGTTTCGACATGAGTGAAGGTGCTGACCTGAAGGAACTGAAGCGTCGCATGGATGGCGCCATTTCCGCATTCAAGAGCGATATCGCGTCGCTCCGTACTGGCCGCGCGTCGGCAAACGTTCTCGATCCGGTGACTGTCGAAGCCTACGGCTCGCGTGTTCCTCTCAACCAGGTCGCCAACATCACGGTTCCAGAACCGCGCATGCTGTCGGTCTCCGTCTGGGACAAGCAGATGGTCGGCGCCGTCGACCGCGGTATCCGCGAATCGAACCTCGGCCTCAATCCGATCATCGATGGCCAGAACCTGCGCATTCCGCTGCCCGAACTCAACGAGGAGCGCCGCAAGTCGCTGGTCAAGGTTGCCCACGATTACGCGGAGAAGGCCAAGGTTGCCGTGCGTCACGTTCGTCGTGACGGCATGGACGACCTGAAAAAAGCCGAAAAGGATGGCGACATCGGCCAGGATATCAGCCGTTCTCAATCCGAGCGCGTGCAAAAGATGACCGACGAAACGATTTCCGAGATCGACCGCTTGCTCGTCGATAAGGAAAAGGAAATCATGCAGGTCTGATCTGCTCGTGATCTGAGTCTCCTTTCGCGGACGCCTTATGCAAAACCTCACCTCCACGACCGTTCCGGAACATGTTGCCATCATCATGGATGGCAACGGGCGTTGGGCGAACGCGCGTGGGCTTCCGCGCACAATGGGGCATCGCAAGGGGGTCGAGACCGTTCGCGACACCGTCAAGTCGGCGACCGAGCTCGGTGTCCGCTATCTCACCCTCTTTGCTTTTTCTTCGGAAAACTGGAGCAGGCCGGCGGCCGAGGTGAGCGACCTCATGGGGTTGCTGAAGACCTTCATTCGGCGGGATCTTGCGGATCTACACCGTGAAAATGTCCGCATCCGCGTGATCGGGGACCGCTCGAACCTGCGGGGCGATATTCTGCCGCTGCTGGTGGAGGCGGAAGAAACGACCCGCGGAAACACCGGTATCACCCTGGTCATCGCCTTCAACTATGGTGCGCGCGACGAGCTGACACGGGCCATGCGACGCCTGGCGGCCGAGGTCGCCGAGGGACGTCTGCGCCCCGAGGACATCAGCCCGGAGCGTATCGCGGCGACGCTGGATACGGCTGGCATTCCCGACCCGGACCTGATCATCCGCACCAGTGGCGAAGAGCGCCTTTCCAATTTTCTTCTGTGGCAGGGCGCCTATTCGGAGCTGATTTTCGTCCCCGAGTTGTGGCCCGATTTCACGCGCGAGACGTTTCTGGCGGCGCTAGAGAAATACGCCTGCCGGGAACGCCGTTTCGGCGGTGTCTCCGAGCCCACTCTGGCGGTTGGTTCCTGATGCAAACTGAACTCAAGCTTCGTATCGCTTCGGGAGTGGTGCTCGCGGCGGTCGCTCTGGCCGCGACCTGGTTTGGCGGGCTCGCGTTTCAGGTTCTTGCAGCGCTGATCGCGGTGCTCGTCTACTACGAATGGTCGACCATCACGGGCCTTCCCGAGCGGGATTTCCAGGGCAATGCCTTCGGGTGGTTCTCCATTGCCGTGATCGCTGGCCTGATCGTGACCGGCTACATCGGATACAGCCTGCCCATCCTGGCTTTCTTCGTCCTCGCAGGGATGCTTTGGGTCTTTCTGCAGAAGACGAGTTGGTGGCTGCCCGGCGGCATCGCCTATGCCGGGCTGACCGGCATCTCGCTTGCGGCGCTGCGCGGCGCCGACGACCTTGGCCTGATGGCCACGCTGTTCGTCTTTGCCGTCGTCTGGGCGACCGACATCTTCGCCTATTTTACAGGCCGTGCGATCGGTGGGCCCAAGCTCGCGCCGCGCATATCGCCCGGCAAGACTTGGTCCGGTGCGATCGGCGGCACGATTTGCGGCATTGTTGCTGGTGTTGCCGTCTTTATGGCTTATTTTTCGCTGCAAGATCTCCGTATCCCGATCATAGCCCTGGTGCTTTCCGTCGCCAGCCAGGTTGGAGACTTGTTTGAGTCCTTCATCAAGCGCCGCTTCGGGGTGAAGGATTCCAGCCGTCTCATTCCGGGGCACGGCGGCGTTATGGATCGGGTCGACGGATTGATTTTCGCATGCGTCGCGGCGTTGATACTGGTCATGGTCCAGTACGTCGTCAGCGATGGGCGCCAGATCGCCTTCGGGTCGGTCCTGTATGGCCTTTGATCCTGGCCGCGCGTGCTTAAGGAACGCTCATGACATATCTGCTTGAAGCCTTTCAGATTCTGACCGGCTACGTCATCCCCTTCCTGCTTGTGCTGACGCTGTTGGTGTTCGTGCATGAGATGGGGCACTATCTCGTCGGGCGGTGGTCGGGCATCCGTATCCTTGCCTTCTCGATTGGCTTCGGGCCCGAGCTCATCGGTTGGACCGATCGACATGGAACCCGGTGGAAGCTCTCGGCGATCCCGCTTGGCGGTTACGTCAAGTTCTTCGGCGACGAGGATGCTGCGAGCGTGCCGGACTACGAGCGGCTTGAAGCGCTGGCGCCGGAAGAGCGGAGCCGAACCTTCCTCGGCGCCAAGCTCTGGAAGCGGGCCGCGACCGTTGCTGCAGGGCCGATTGCCAACTTCATCCTCGCCATCGCCATCTTCGCCGTTCTGTTTTCCGTCTACGGGCGTCAGGTTGCCGATCCGGTGGTGGCCCGCGTCAACGAGAACAGCGCCGCCGCGCAGGCGGGCGTGCTTCCGGGGGATCGCCTGATCTCGATCGACGGCACACCGGTCGTGACCTTCGATGACGTTCGCCGCTATGTGAGCGTGCGCCCCGAATTGCCGATCACGATTCGAATCGAACGGGGCGGCGCGATGCTCGATCTGCCGATGGTTCCGCAGCGAACGGAGCTTGCGGATCAGTTCGGCAACAAGATGGAAATCGGCGTCATTGGCATCCTGACCGACCAGGAGGCCGGGAATTTCCGCACGGTGACCTACGGTCCGATCGAGGCTGTGGGGCAGGGCGTCCTGCAAAGCTGGCATGTCGTCACCGGCACCTTCGATTACCTCGCCAATGTGGTCACCGGGCGGATGAAGGCGGATCAGATCGGTGGACCGATCCGCGTCGCCAAGGTTTCAGGGCAGATGGCGACGCTTGGAATTCCGTTTGTGCTGAATATTGCCGCGATCCTGTCAGTTTCCATAGGATTGCTTAACCTCATGCCCGTTCCGGTGCTTGATGGCGGCCATTTGATGTTCTATGCGGTTGAGGCCTTGCGCGGAAGGCCGGTGGGCCCGGCCGCGCAGGATGTCGCCTATCGGATCGGCTTTGCCATGGTGCTGATGCTCATGGTGTTTGCCACCTGGAACGACATATCGATGTTCTTCGGCTAGCGTTCGGCCGGGGAAGCGGCGAGGGGATTTCGACGGATACTGTGAACGATTGGTTTTCAACGGCTTGCGACGAAAGGTTTTGTTTACGATAAATCGAGGCTGTAGTGGCCGTTAAGCCACGGTTCGAATTGAAGTAAACAGAAATTAACGAGCTGGCTTGCTTGTATGGGAAAAGCGGTTAAAACGGCAACCGTGACCGGAGTCGGCACGAAATTGCCGCGCGACGTTTGGAAAAGGTAAGATTTGAACATGAAAGCTGGTTCAAGGTTTTTGAACGCGGTGTCGGCTGCTGCGCTGTCAACGAGCATTGTTGTTTCCGGTGCTGGTGTTGGTTTGGTCGCAGGTACGTCGGTTGCAGAGGCTGCCACCATCAGCCGTGTCGATGTGCGCGGCGCAACGCGCGTCAGCGCTGAGACGGTTCGTGCGAACATCACGATCGTTCCGGGCAAGAGCTTCAGCAACACCGACATCGACGCTTCCGTAAAGCGCCTGTACGCCACCGGCTACTTCTCCGACGTCAGCATCAACGTTTCCGGCGGTACGCTGGTCGTGACCGTCAGCGAGAATCAGCTCGTCAACCAGGTCGTCTTCAACGGCAACCGCAAGATCAAGGACGACAAGCTGCAGGGCGTCGTACGTACGCAGCCGCTCGGTCCCTACAGCGAAGCGACCGTCGAAACCGATATCCAGTCGATCAAGGACGCCTATGCTGCCATCGGTCGCGGCGACGTGACGGTGACGACGCAGGTCGTTCCGGTCGCCGAAGGTCGTGTGAACCTTGCTTTCGTCATCAATGAAGGCGAGCGTACCAAGATCTCCCAGATCAATTTCGTGGGCAACGAAGCCTACAGCGATGGCCGTCTGCAGTCGGTCATCGCGACGAAGGAATCGGGTATCTTCTCGTTCATTACCCGCAAGGACGTCTACAATCCTGACAAGTTGCGCGCGGACGAAGAGCTGCTGCGCCAGTTCTATTACAACCGTGGTTATGCCGACTTCCAGGTCGTTTCGTCGGAAGCGACCCTCAATGAGGCGACCAATGAGTACACGGTGAACATCACCGTCGAAGAAGGTCCGCGGTATGATTTCGGTGCCGTCAACGTCGAATCGACGGTTGAAGGCGTCAATGCCGAAGAGCTGAAGGGTCTCGTGCTCAGCCGCGAAGGCTCGGTCTACAAGGCCAAGGACGTGCAGGCGACGATGAGCGAGATCTCGAAGCGTGTCGCTTCGGCTGGTTACCCGTTTGCACGCGTAACGCCGCGCGGCAACCGCGATCTCGGCAACCACACGATTGCAGTCGATTATCTCGTCGACCAGGGCGAGCGCGCCTACGTCGAGCGTATCGAAATCCGCGGCAACACCCGTACGCGCGATTACGTTATCCGCCGCGAGTTCGACATGGGTGAAGGTGACGCCTTCAACCAGGAAATGGTTGCCCGCGCCAAGCGCCGTCTAGAGGCTCTTGGTTACTTCTCGAGCGTCAACATTTCGACGGCTCCCGGAAGTGCTGCTGACCGCGTCGTCGTGATCGTCGACGTGCAGGACCAGTCGACCGGTTCGTTCGGTATCGGCGCCGGCTACTCGGCAGGCAGCGGTGGCGGCTTCCTCGTCGAAGCGTCGATCGAGGAGAAGAACTTCCTGGGTCGTGGCCAGTACATCCGCGTTGCCGCAGGCCGCGGCGACGAGAGCCGCACCTATAACGTTTCGTTCACCGAGCCGTATTTCCTTGGCTACCGTCTGGCTGCCGGCTTTGACGTCTTCAAGAACGAGAACGATTTCGACGACGATAACTACAGCTACGAAGATCAGGGCTTTAGCCTGCGCGTGACTGCGCCGATCACCGAGAATCTGTCGACGACGTTGCGTTACAACTTCACGCAGTTCGACTACAGCGGTGACCGCTCGAAGCTGTCGTCGCCGTATATTCGTGCGATTGACGGCGGTGACTGGGTTCGCTCGTCGGTATCGCAGTCGATCACTTACAACACGCTTGATGATGCGCAGCTGCCGCACGACGGTATCCTGGCGACCTTCACGCACGAGTTTGCTGGCCTTGGCGGCGACTCCGATTTCTACAAGATGACCGGTAAGGCCAAGTGGTACTACACCGTCAACGACGAAGCGGACATCATCGCTTCGCTCGGCGGTAGCGCCGGCCATATCTTCGAAACCGGTAGCGATCTGCAGGTCTTCGACCAGTTCCAGCTCGGCAGCAGCGATATTCGCGGCTTTGAACGCAACGGTATCGGTCCGCGCGAAGCGCGGTCCGGCGACGCGCTCGGCGGCACGACGTACTTCACGGCTTCGGCCGAAGCGACGTTCCCGCTTCCGGGGATTCCGCGTGACAGCGGCTTCCGTGGTGCGGTCTTCGCTGACGCCGGTACGCTCTACAGCAACAAGGTCGCTCTGACGGCTCCCGGCGAATCGGTGCAGGGCAACGATGCCTCGCTGCGTGCGTCCGTTGGTATCGGCTTGATCTGGGCTTCGCCGTTCGGTCCGCTGCGTGTCGACTACGCCTGGCCGGTTGCCAAGGAAGATTTCGACAAGGTACAGAACCTGAAGTTCGGTATTTCGTCGTCGTTCTGATAAGAAGCAGTCCAGAACTGCCAGAAAAGATCGTTCTGGAGTGTCCATGGAACAGAACTGGTTTTTTCCGCCCCATGAAGGGATTCGCCTGGGTGACTTGGCGGATCAAATTGGGGCGGAGTTGGTGGATGTCGCGGTCGCAGACCGCGCTGTCCGCTCTGTAGCGCCTGTTTACCGGGCCAAGCCCGGCGACGTCTGCTATATGCTGTCGCGCAAGAGCCGTGCTGAGCTTGAAACCTGTCAAGCGTCAGCGATCATCTGCGACAAGACAATTTCTCCTCTTGTGCCTTCCCACGTCCCGGTTCTCTTGAGCGCGCGTCCGCATACGGCCTTTGCCCTTGCCGGAACGCTGTTGCACGAGATTGCGATGCGTCCGGCCCGCAATACGAGCCTCAAGGGCATCGCACCGGGTGCATTCGTGGATCCGACCGCCCGTCTGGAAGACGATGTCGAGGTCGAGCCGCTGGCTGTCGTCGGCGCCGGAGCCGAAATCGGAAGCGGCACCCGTATCGCGGCTGGCGCCGTGATCGGCCCGGGCGTGCGCATCGGCCGCGATTGCACGATTGCTGCCGGCGCGAGCGTGCTTTGTGCGCTCGTCGGCAACAGCGTCATCATTCATCCGGGCGCGCGCATCGGCCAGGATGGTTTCGGCTATGCGCCGGGCCCGAAGGGCGGGATGATCAAAATCGTCCAAGTCGGGCGCGTTATCATCCAGGACCATGTCGAGATCGGCGCAAACACGACGATCGACCGCGGCACGATGGACGATACGGTGATCGGCGAGGGCACCAAGATCGACAATCTCGTCCAGATCGGTCACAACGTACGGATCGGCCGCTTTTGCGGCATCGTCAGCCAGGTCGGCATTGCCGGCAGCACGAAGATCGGCGATGGCGTGATGATCGGTGGTGGCAGTGGCGTCAACGGCCACATCACGATCGGTGACGGCGTGCAGATCGCGGCCATGAGCGGCGTCGCCGCCGATGTGCCCGCTGGCGAGCGGTACGGTGGTATTCCAGCGCGCCCGATGCGCGATTTCCTGCGCGACGTTGCGGAAATGGCCATGCGGGCAGGCGAAAGACAGAAAAAGAAGAAGGGCGATACGAATGAATGAGGCGGCAACGGTTCTCGGTACGGCGGACATTCAGGAAATCCTGAAACTGCTCCCGCATCGTTATCCATTTCTGCTCGTCGATCGCATCATCGAGATCGACGGCGACAATTCGGCGATCGGCATCAAGAATGTCTCGGCAAACGAACCGCATTTCACCGGTCACTTTCCCGAGCAGCCGATCATGCCTGGCGTTTTGCTCGTCGAGGGCATGGCACAGACGGCTGGCGCGATCTGTGCTCGCAAGGTCGGGACAGGAACGAACCTCGTCTACTTCATGACCATCGACAATGCGCGTTTCCGCAAGCCTGTCGTGCCCGGCGACCGCGTGGAATTCCATGTCGTGAAGCAGAAGCAGCGCGGCAATATCTGGAAATTTCACTGTGATGCAAAAGTTGACGGGCAACTTGTCGCGGAAGCTGATATCGGCGCGATGATCGTCAGCAAGGAAGACGCCTGAACATGATTGCAGCATCAGCGAAGATCCACCCGTCCTCGGTCGTCGAGAGCGGGGCTGTGATCGGCGAGAACGTCAAGATTGGCCCGTTCTGCTACATCGGGCCGAAAGTCGTTCTGGGCGACGATACCGAGCTCCTGAGCCATGTCGTGGTGACCGGTCGCACGACCGTCGGCAAGGGAACGAAGATTTTTCCGAATGCCGTGATCGGCGGTGATTCGCAGAGCGTGCATCATAGTGCCGTCGACACCGAGTTGCTGATCGGCACGAATTGCACGATCCGCGAAGGCGTGACGATGAACACGGGAACGGTTGAGCATGGCGGCCAGACGGTCGTCGGCGACAACAATCTCTTTCTCGCGAATTCGCATGTGGCGCACGATTGCCGGCTTGGCAACAACATCATTCTTTCGAACAATGTGATGCTGGCCGGCCATGTGACGGTCGAAGATCGCGTCATTCTCGGCGGCGGCTGTGCCGTTCATCAGTTTACGCGCGTGGGCCGTCAGGCCTTTGTCGGCGGCCTTTCTGCGGTCAGCTATGACGTGATCCCCTATGGCATGCTCAACGGAAATCCCGGCCTGCTCAGCGGTCTGAACGTTGTCGGCATGACGCGGGCGGGCATCGATCGCGCCACCATCCACGTGGTTCGCCGCGCCTACAAGCAGATCTTCGACGGGCCTGAGTCGATCCGCGCCAATGCGGCTGCCATTCGCGAAGACTATGCCGACTGTGCACCGGTGATCGAGATCCTCGATTTCATCGGAACTGAAAGCGACAGGGCGCTCTCGTCGCCGACGCGCGGCAAGGCCTGAGCGTGATGGCCAATGCCGCGAGCCGCGCAGTGTCCGGCGGCCGGCTCGCAATCATTGCAGGCGGTGGCGCCCTTCCGCACCACGTTGCCGAAGCGGTACGGGCCCGCGGTGAGGATCCCTATGTCATCGCGCTCTCGCGCGAAGCCGACGAGACCGATTGGGTCGATTTCGATCACTCGGTGCTGGCGATCGGCGACTTTGCCAACATCAGCCGCACGTTTCGCGACGAAGGGATCGACCGCGTCGTCTTGTCCGGCTGGGTCCGGCGCCGGCCCGAATGGCGCGACATTCGCCCGACGTTCCGAACCCTTGCAAAAATACCATCTGTACTGAAGACGCTGGTGTCTGGCGGCGATGACGCGGTCTTGCGCATGGCGATGCAACTGATCGAGGCAAGCGGTGCCCATGTGATCGGTGTGCATGAAGTCGTTCCCAATCTTCTTGCAGAGCCGGGGCCGATCGGCGCGGTGACACCCGACGGTGATGACCGTCGCGACATCGAGGTCGGCATCGCCGCTGCCAATGCGCTCGGCACGCTCGATGTGGGGCAGGGCGCTGTGGCCGTTGGCGGGCGCGTCGTGGCATTGGAAGGGGCAGAGGGCACGGATGCCATGCTGGAGCGGGTTGCCGCGTTGAAGGCTGAGGGACGTGTTTCGTCCCGCCGGCGGGGTGTCCTCGTCAAGCTTTGCAAGCCCGGCCAGGATCTCCGTGCGGATCTGCCGTCGATAGGACCGTCGACGGTCGAACTCGCGAGGCGGGCCGGGCTCGCGGGCATTGCCGTCGAAGCCGGCCGAGCTCTGGTCCTTGAGCGCGCTGAGGCAATCGAAATCGCAGACCGGGCCGGGCTCTTCGTGATGGGCGTCGAGCGCGCTTCCTCAGGAGTGGGACGATGAGTGCGGCGACCTACAAGCTTGCGGTTATCGCCGGCGAGGTGTCCGGCGACTTGCTGGGGGCCGATCTGGTGCGTGCGTTGCGAGCGCAAAGCGGTCGCGGCATCGAGCTTGTCGGTGTTGGCGGCGAAGCCCTGGAGGCCGAAGGCCTTCGCTCTCTTTTCGACTATTCCGAGCTGTCGATCATGGGCTTTACCCAGGTGCTGGCGCGCCTGCCCAAGTTGATCATGCGCATCCGCCAGACGGCAAAGGCAATCATTGCGTCACGCCCGGACGCGCTCTTGATTATCGACAGCCCCGATTTCACCCATCGCGTGGCGCGCAAGGTTCGCGCAGTGCTGCCGGACCTTCCGGTCATCAATTATGTCTGCCCAAGCGTCTGGGCCTGGAAACCGGAGCGGGCGCCGCGCATGCGCGGCTATGTCGACCATGTTCTGGCGGTCCTGCCGTTCGAGCCGGAGGCAATGGAAAAGCTGCAAGGGCCGCCGACGACCTATGTCGGCCACCGCCTCGCAAGCGATGCCAGTGTGCTTGCTGTTCGCGCAAGCCGCCAGCAGCGTCTCGGTGGTGGCGATGACGGCCGCCTGTCCACGTGCTTGCTTCTGCCGGGCTCGCGCTCAAGCGAGGTCGGTCGGCTGTTGCCGATTTTCGGGGTTCTCGTCGAGGAGCTTGCAAGCCGCCATCCGGGCATTCGCTTCCTGTTGCCGACTGTGGCGCGGCAGGAGAAGTTGGTGCGGGAGATCACGGCATCCTGGCCTATCCGGCCGGAGATTAGCGTCGGAACCGCGGAGAAGTGGGCGGCGTTCGATCGCTCCGATGCTGCGATTGCTGCCTCGGGCACAGTCATCCTGGAACTGGCGCTGGCCGGCGTGCCTGTTGTCTCGACCTATGATCCGGATTTCCTGGTGAAGTTCCTGCACAAACGCATTCGCATCTGGAGCGGCGCACTTCCCAACCTGATCGCGGATTTTCCGATCGTTCCCGAGTATTTCGGTGAGTCCATCCGGCCCGGCGCGCTCACGCGTTGGGTGGAGCGGTTGTCCGGCATGACGGCCCAGCGTGCCTCGATGCTCGACGGTTATGCCCTGGTGCAGCAACGCATGGCGACAAGCCGGCCGCCCGGTGAGATGGCAGCCGAGATCGTTCTTGGCTATCTCGAAAAGAAAACGAGATAAGCCCCGCCGCGCCGGCTCCGTGCGCCTCTGCGGTTTTTGATGCCGCTCTCCAGCACCGTGCGTCCTTTCAGACGCGCAAGGGTCGCTGTGGCACTATGATTTTCCGCATGTATTTGTCGGGCACGAACTCAATCACCTGCGCGGTGGGCTGTCGCTATTGGTCCGGCCAAACGAAAAAGCCCGGTCATTTCTGACCGGGCTTTCTGATTCGGGTTGATCTCGATTAGCGCTTGGAGACCGGCACGTAGTCGCGCTGCGGAGCGCCGACATAGAGCTGGCGCGGACGGCCGATGCGCTGTTCCGGATCCTCGATCATCTCGTTCCACTGTGCGATCCAGCCGACGGTGCGGGCGAGCGCGAAGAGAACGGTGAACATGGTGGTGGGGAAGCCCAGCGCCTTCAGCGTAATGCCCGAGTAGAAGTCGATGTTCGGATAGAGCTTCTTTTCGATGAAGTACTCATCCGTGAGCGCGATGCGCTCGAGTTCCATGGCGACTTCGAGCAGCGGGTCGTCCTTGTGGCCGAGCTCTGCGAGCACTTCATGCGTGGTCTTCTGCATGATCTTGGCGCGCGGGTCGTAGTTCTTGTAAACCCGGTGACCGAAGCCCATCAGGCGGAACGGATCGTTCTTGTCCTTGGCGCGGGCAATGAACTCGGGGATACGGTCAGCCGTGCCGATTTCGGCAAGCATGTTGAGCGCTGCTTCATTGGCGCCGCCGTGGGCCGGGCCCCAGAGGCAGGCAATGCCGGCCGCGATGCAGGCGAACGGGTTCGCACCCGACGAGCCGGCAAGGCGAACCGTCGAGGTTGACGCGTTCTGCTCGTGGTCGGCGTGCAGGATGAAGATGCGGTCCATGGCGCGCGAGAGCACCGGGTTGACGACATAGTCTTCGCACGGAACGGCAAAGCACATGCGCAGGAAGTTGGACGCGTAGTCGAGGTCGTTCTTCGGGTAAACGAAGGGCTGGCCGATGTGGTACTTGTAGGCCATGGCGGCGATCGTCGGCATCTTGGCGATCATGCGCAGCGAAGCGACCATGCGCTGGTGCGGATCGGTGATGTCGGTCGAGTCGTGATAGAAGGCAGAGAGCGCGCCGACGCAACCGCACATGACGGCCATCGGGTGCGCGTCGCGGCGGAAGCCGGTGAAGAAGCGCGACATCTGCTCATGCACCATGGTGTGGTGCGTAACGCGATAGTCGAAGTCGGCCTTCTGTGCCTTGGTCGGCAGTTCGCCGTAGAGCAGCAGGTAGCAGACTTCCAGGAAGTCGCCGTGCTCGGCCAGCTGTTCGATCGGGTAGCCGCGGTGGAGCAGCACGCCTTCGTCGCCGTCGATATAGGTGATCTTGGATTCGCACGACGCCGTGGACGTGAAGCCCGGGTCGTAGGTGAACATTTTCGTCTGCTTGTAGAGCGAGCCGATATCGACAACGTCAGGGCCGATCGACCCCGATCGCACTGGAAGATCCGCCGACTTTCCATCGAGTGTTACAACCGCGGTTTTATCAGTCATCGGACCCTCCGTCTTATGGCACCGTGGCACAGAGACATGCCACGAAAATGAACGTTGCGAATTTGCTATATGATTTATTTTCGACTGCCAAGCTGTACGAAAGGCAAATTGTGCGATGCGAAAATGTGCATACGGCGACGCAACAATGGCATGTTACGGCAATAAGTCCAAGCAGATCAATCATCTCGTCCGAGGATGATGCGGTACCATTCTATATAGGATTGCCGCTTTTTTCGGCAGATACCGTTCCGGTTGCGGTTGCGCGGCGTTGGTTGCATGATCACGCGCATACTTCCTGGGCAAAAGTGCAGGCACAATGAACGATACGGAAATGGGGCAGGCGTCTCATCGCGCGGAGCGTGGCAGCTTCGCGTCGGCAGGCGTCGTTGCTGCCGATGCGGCGAACGCCTTGCCCGCAAGTGCGCCGCGCCGCGTGTTCGCCGCACGGTTGAGGCGGGCTGGGCTCGGTTGGTTGGGCCGGTTGCGGCCGGCAGCGATCGCCGGATCTCTGCGGGCGGCGGTCGAGGAGGAACGCGCGTTCGGGCATGGTTTTGTGCTGGTGCCGGTGCTCTTGACCTTCGGCGTCCTCACATGGCTCACCCTGCCATTTGACCCCGGAATTGCCAAACTTGCACTGCTGCTGTGCATTTTTGGAATGGCAGCCGTCGCGTGCAAGGGAAGGCTCGCTCTCCTGAAGCCACCGTTGATCGCGGCAGCGCTGCTTGCGGCAGGCATGCTGCTGATGGCGATGGAAACGGCGCGCGTCGACACGATCGTCCTTGATGCACCGGTGACGACCAATGTGCGCGGAAAGGTGCTGTCCCGTGAGCAGGATGATCGTGGCCGATGGCGCTATAAAGTTGAGATCGAGCAAACCAGCAGGCCGCAGCTGCGCCGACAACCGTTGAAGGTCACGCTGGTGACGCGGGGTGCCGGCGATCCGTTCCCGGTCGGCGCGGTGATCGAGGGCAGGGCGCGGCTGTCTCCGCCGTCAGGCCCGGCGTTGCCCGGGCTCAACGATTTCGCTTTCGACAGTTACTTCAAAGGCATTGGCGCCGTCGGGTTCTTCTATGGCGCGCCCGAGCGGTACGAAGCCGCTGAGATCGAAACTCGCGACGCGGCCGCGTCCTTGTCCTCACAGATCTCAGCCATGGTTGCCACCATGCGCGAGACTGTCGGCGAGAGGATCCGCGCCGCAATCGGCGGCGACACCGGAGCACTCGCGGCTGCGCTGGTGACCGCAGAAGAGCGGGCGATCAGCCGCGAAACGGTGGAGGTGCTGCGGCAGGCCGGGCTTGCGCATGTGTTGGCGATCTCCGGCCTCAACATGGCGCTGGCGGCCGGCACCTTTCTCATTGGCGCGCGCACGGTGCTCAGCATGGTCCCGGGTCTCGCGCATCGTCTGTCGATCAAGAAGATCGCTGCGGGCGGTGCGTTGCTGATGGTCTGCCTCTACATTCTCATTTCCGGCGGCGCCGTGTCCGCGTTGCGCGCCTGGATCATGATCTCCATCATGCTCGTGGCGGTGTTTTTCGACCGCATGTCGATCAGCCTGCGCAATGTCGCGGTTGCCGCGCTCGTCATTGTCGTCGTGACGCCGTCGGCGGCGGCGGGACCAGGATTCCAGATGTCATTTGCCGCGACCTTGGCGCTCGTCTCCGGCTATGCGCGCTGGCGCGACCGGCGAACGGATGATGCGCCCGCAGCGGGAAAGCCAGCGAAAGGCCGCCTGGTTGCCGGTGTGGCAACGGGGGTGTTTGTCACCTCGCTCATTGGCGGCCTGGCGACGGCGGTCTACTCGATCGCCTATTTTCATAGGTTGCCGGCCTATGGCCTGATCGCCAACATCCTCACCATGCCTCTGATCAGCATTGTGATCATGCCGTTCGGCCTGTTCGCCATGCTTCTGATGCCATTCGGGCTCGAGCATTACCCATTGGTAGCGATGGCCTGGGGCCTTGATCGGATGCTCGATGTCGCTCGCTTCGTGACGTCGCTCGACGGGGAGGTGGTCACCGGCCGTATCGGACATCTCGGCTTCGTGCTGATCGCCGTCGGCGGCGTCTTGCTGTGCGTGTTGCGAAGCTGGCTTGCGTTGTCGGGAGCCGTTCTGGCGGCGGTCGGGCTTGTCAGCCTGGCGTTCGGGGACGGTCGCCCGCCGGACGTGGTGATAGCCGAGGACGGCCGGCTCATCGGTGTGGTGACGGACGAAGCAATCGCGACAAACCGCTCGCGACCCTCCGATTTCGTGTTTTCGCAATGGCAGCGCGCTCTTGCGGTAGAAAAACACCTGCCGTCCGTCACGCTTGCTTCCGCTTCACCCGACCTTTATCCGGCTACTGAAACGAACAAGAAGAGCACAGCGCCGATCGATCGGGAGAAGACGGCCGCCATCCGCACCGAGCTTTCGATGGCGATCGAGGCAAATGCCGTGGGTATTTTCGTCTGTCGGGAAAAGCAGTGGTGCGCGACCCGCACGAGCTTGGGCTGGACCATCATCGCGCTGGAGAACCCTCGTCTCTTTCCGGTTCTGTGCGACCAGGCGGACCTGGTCGTGATACCCACTCGGGTCGACGTCGGTTTGTGCCCGACCAACCGCGCCCGCATCATGGATGCACAGACACTTCGCCGCACCGGCGCAATCGAAGTTCGGGCGCTAGCGAGTGAGGGGCAAAGTCCGCCCGCCATGCACGTCCGTCCCGCCTTCACCACGCTCGCCCGCCCATGGGAACGCCATCGCGCCTATGATTGGCGCAGCGGCACGTTCATCGCTGATCCGCCGGCTTTCTGAACTGCGCCGTCCCCTCGCGCCGGCAATGGATGGTTGCGAAATTATTCTTGATTGATAAACTCCACAAATCCTTGTCATTCCGTTTCCCTTTGCGTAAACAGCCGAAAAGCGCGCGAGGCAAGTGGCGGAAGACGATCGCAACCCCTTCGCCCTGACATGACGAAACGGACCAGTACGTGAGGAACGAGATGCCGAGACGAGCCCGATCGACGATCAATTTGCTGGCAGGTGCGATGTTGGTCCTGTCTTCGGCAACCTCGCCGACGGTAGCGTTCGCTCAGACGACGAGTGCGGGGACAACGGCGGAGCCCGCGGCCACCAGCGCGCAAGTAAGCGAGACATCGCCGTCGACGCCAGTTGTGCAGGATCAAGGCGCGGCCGGTGCTGTTGTCGCAAGCGAGCCAACCGCGCGGGTGCAGCCGGCTCCGCAGTCCGCTTCTGGCGAAGGTGCTCCAGTTTCAATTGAAAACGCGCCTGCGACGGCTCAAAGCGTTCCTGCGGGCGTAGAAAGTGCGCCGGCGGCGGAAGAAGGCGCGACGAACCCTGTTCTGCCGCACGATCTATCGCCGGTCGGCATGTTCATGGCCGCCGATCTGGTGGTGAAGAGCGTGATGGTTGGCCTTGCGCTCGCCTCCGTCGCCACCTGGGCAATCTTCCTGGTCAAGGTGCTGGAGCTCATGGGCGCCAAAGCGCGCCTCACGCGTGCGGTCCGCCTGCTTTCTGCCGCCAACGGTCTGGCCGATGTCAAGGCGGCCTTTGATGGAAGGAAGGGGCCGGCGTCTGAAATGGTTGCAGCGGCGGTCGACGAGATGTCGCGCTCGGAGGCGGTTATCGACCACGCGCCTTCCGGTGGCCTGAAGGAGCGTGTGTCGTCGCTTCTGACCCGCATCGAGGTCCGCGCCGGCAAGCGCATGACGAGTGGCACCGGCATTCTTGCTTCGATCGGTTCGGTCGGCCCGTTCGTCGGCCTTTTCGGCACGGTTTGGGGGATCATGAATTCCTTTATCGGCATCAGCAAGGCGCAGACGACCAATCTCGCGATCGTCGCACCGGGTATTGCCGAGGCGCTCCTGGCAACGGCGATCGGCCTTGTGGCGGCAATCCCCGCTGTGGTGATCTACAACTACTTCGCCCGCGCCGTCGGTGGCTACAAGGTGGTTCTTGCCGACGCGGCAGCCGCGGTCGAACGGCTCGTGAGCCGCGACCTTGACCATCGTCTGGTCCGCAAGGCCCAGCCCCGCCGGCAGGATGGCTTCGCACATGCCGAGACCACCATCGCAAGGATCGGGTGAGCCATGGCCGGAAAAGTAAGCGACAGCGGCGGCGATCTCGACGAAAACAGCGAGATCAACGTCACGCCCTTTATTGACGTGATGCTCGTGCTCTTGATCATCTTCATGGTGGCGGCGCCGCTTGCCACCGTGGACATGAAGGTGGACCTGCCGCAATCGGCAGCCAAGCCCACGCCGCGCGATGACAAGCCGGTCTTCGTAACGTTGAAGGCCGATCTTGCGCTTGCGATCGGCAATGAGGAAACCGCGCGGGAGCGTTTTGCCGACGAGTTGAAACGTCTGACCGACGGCAACACCGAAACCCGTGTCCTGCTCAGGGCCGACAAGGCTGTGGACTATGGTGAGCTGATGACGGTGATGAACCTCATTCAGAATACCGGCTACACCAAAATCGCTCTCGTCGGGCTTGAAGGCGCGCCAGGCCGCTAATGCGGCTGTAAGGCCCCGCGACGTCCGCGCGGGCTGTTTTACCCGCAACGCAATTCCCTCCCGTTTTTCCGGCGCAATTTGCCGCTGTCGCTTGAAACCGGCGGGACGCCGATTTATGAGCTTACGTCAAAGGCTTTCGGATGAGGGCCAAGAGACGATCGTGCGTGCTTGCCCATGAAGCGGGCACCACGCCCAGCCGGACATGAGGGCACTACCATGAATTTCGAAGCAGCGCGCACCAAGATGGTGGACAACCAGATCCGGACGACGGATGTCACGTCCCATTCGATCCTGTCCGCATTCCTCACCGTGCCGCGCGAAGAATTCGTGCCGACAAAGATGAGAGAGCTCGCCTACATCGATACCGATATCGCGCTCGACGTTGTCAACGGCGGCGTGCCGCGTTTCGTGATGGAACCGTCTCCGCTTGCCAAGCTCCTCCAGCTTGCCGAGATTGCCAAGTCCGACGTGGTGTTGGAAATAGGTTGCGGTACCGGCTACGCGTCGGCGCTGCTGTCGCAGGTCGCCGGTTCGGTTGTCGCGCTTGAAAGCGACCAGGGGCTTGCAGCCACCGCGACCGAAACACTGGCGCGACTCGGCTATGACAACATCGCTGTCGTGACCGGCGAACTCGAGAAGGGTTATGCGGCCGAGGCGCCCTATGACGTCATCTTCGTTCACGGTTCTGTCGAGGTGTTGCCGACCGGCCTGTTCGAGCAATTGCGCGATGGTGGTCGTCTTGTCGTCGTTGAAGGATTTGGCAACGCTTCTCGCGCTAAACTCTATGTGCACGAACACGGAAAGACGTCCGAGCGGCCTGATTTCAATACCGCGGTAAAGCCGCTTCCCGGCTTCCGGCGTGAGCAGGAATTTGTCTTCTGAGGTTCCTCTTATTGAGGGAACTCAACATTTGATTGTGCTGCAAAAATAACAATGTTGCCAATTCGCAACGGGGTACTTGTTTCTTTTTGAAATGGCTGCGCAGACTAGGGTTGCCCAGTTGTCGGAATCCTGATTCCGGGTTTCAAAGAGTGCAGTGGTAGTGATTTGCTCACCAGTGGGCGGTGTGAGCGCTTTCATCGCCGTGTCTAGGCGGTGCCGTTCTTCGCTGAAGAACAGCACTGCGGAAATAGAGGGCAGGCTTTGCCGCCCCGATCGGAGAGAGAAGTAATGGTGTCGATTGTCCGCAAAGCGGCCCTCCTGGCCGCCGTTTCGACAAGTCTGCTGCTTGCCCCGCAGGTAGCGCTGGCCGAGACGATCTTCGGCGCAATGGCCAAAGCCTACGCAAACAACCCGGACCTGAACGCGGCGCGGGCCGGCCTCAGGGCAACCGATGAGAGCGTGCCGATCGCCAAGTCCGGCTTTCGCCCCCAGGTCGCGGCATTCGCGTCCGGGACGCTTTCGACCATCGACAGAGAAAAAACCCTGAGCGAAGACCTCCATCAGGGACAGGTCGGCATCACCGTAAACCAGATGGTGTTTGACGGCTTTCAGACGCTGAACAATGTTCGCGCCGCTGAATCGAACGTGTTTGCGACGCGCGAATCGCTGCGCGCCAACGAGATTTCGATTCTCCTTTCGGCCGCGACCATCTATTCCAATATCGCGCGCGACCAGCAGCTCGTATCGATCCGCAAGCAGAACATCGCCTTCCTCCAGGAGCAGGTGAATGCGGCCAAGGCGCGTCTCGACGTCGGTGAAGGCACGCGTACGGACGTGAGCCTCGCTGAAGCGTCGCTCGCCAACGCCCAGTCGCAGTTGATCGTTGCCGTCGCGCAGCTGAAGCAGAGCGAAGCCACCTATGTGCAGATCGTCGGCGATGTGCCGAGGGGCATCAAGCAGGCTTCGCCGGCTTCCAAGAGCCTGCCGCGCACGCTCGATCAGGCCGTTGCGACTGGTCTGCGGGAAAGCCCGATCATTCTGTCGGCACAGTACTCCGTTGATTCGGCCGGTTATCAGGTCAAGTCGGCCGAGGGCACGATGCTTCCCGGTGTGACGCTGCAGGGCCAGGTTGGCCGCACCACCGGCAATGCTAGCCAGTTCGACAGCAATGCATCGAGCATCACGGCACGCCTCGAAGTTCCGATCTACCAGGGCGGCGCCGAGTACGGCCAGATCCGTCAGGCCAAGGAACGTCTCGGCCAGCAGCGCATTCTCGTCGACTCCGCTCGCGCTTCGGTGCAGCAGACCATCGTTTCGGCCTATGCTCAGCTCGAGGCGGCGATCGCGCGTATCTCCGCCAACAAGGCGCAGATTTCGGCCGCCAAGCTGGCCCTGGACGGCGTCATCGAAGAGCGCAAGGTCGGTCAGCGCACCACCCTCGACGTTCTTGATTCGCAGCAGGACGTGCTTCAGGCACAGGAACTGCTGGCGCTTGCCCAGCGTGACGCTGTTGTCGCCAGTTACTCGCTGCTTGCCGCCTCGGCGCGGCTGACGGTCAAGGATCAGGGCCTGCAAGTCGCCGAGTATCGCTCCGAGGAGCATTATGAGGCCGTCAAGGACAAGTGGATCGGCCTGCGGACCGTCGACGGCCGCTGAGGCGTCCTTTCGGCTCCAAAGCATTTTTGACAACGCCCCGGTTTCCCCGGGGCGTTTCTATTTTTTCCCCTGAAAACAAATCTGTGCAAGAATCTTAAGCGTTGATTCGCGGCGTATGTTTCGGCCGCGAACTCACTTAAGGTTTGTCGATAACCGGCACATGTCCGTTTTTGGCACACATGTCAGCCGCGTCGAACGAGGATGGAAATGGCACAGCTCAATGTCGCGCGCGAACCTTCGATGGATGAAATCCTGGCATCCATTCGCAAGATCATTGAGAGTAACGAGCCCGGTCAGGCCGGTGTTTCGCCCGAGCAGCATTTCGAGGACGAGGCGGCCGACGAAATCGAGCTGACCATCGACAGTGAGATCGAAACGATCGCCTTCGCTAGGCGCGAGGAGCGAAATGAAGTGCAAAGGCCGCTGCCGACAGTGCCAGCCATCGAAGTCGCCGTCGTCCAGCCCGAGCCGGCGGCGCAGCCGCCGCTTTCGCTTGCCGACGTTGCGGCGCGCGTTCGCGCAGCCTCCGAGCGCCATGCAACAGGTTTTGCAGCGCGCGAGACGCAGCCTGTGACGGAGACGATTTCTGTCCAGGACAGCCCGGTCATAACCGCACGTATGGCTGCGGTTTCCGCGCCGAAGGCGCCAGCGCCTGAGCCGGCCGTCGCCCCGGAGGTGATGGAGGACCTGGTGGCTGCGGCAGTGTCGCCGGTACCGGAGACCCATCATGTCGCGGAGGCGGCTCATCCTGTAGCGCCTGCCGTCGTGGACGCGCCGCTCACCGACAGGTCGCTGTCCGCGATCGTTTCGCCCGAAGTTGGCCGTAAGGTCGCGCAGTCTTTCGGCGATCTCGCCCATGCGATGGATCAGGGCGCTCGTCGTTCCTTCGATGAAATTGCCGAGGACATGCTCCGGCCGATGCTGCAGGAATGGCTGGACGACAATCTGCCGACGCTTGTCGAGCGGCTCGTTCGCGAAGAAATCGAGCGCGTCGCCCGCGGTCCGCGCCGCTAAGATTTCGAAACCGTAATCAAAGAAGCCGCGCGACCGTCGCGGCTTTTTGCGTTCATGTTGACTTGCACCGGCCGTTCCGGTTTACAAGACGCAGACATCAATCTCCTAAATTGGCTCCAAAATGCTTGATAAGACCTACGATTCCGCATCCGTCGACCCGCGTATCGCCAAGAAGTGGGACGAAGAAAACGCGTTTCGTGCAGGGGCGGGTGCCAAGCCCGGCGCCGATAGCTTCTGCATCGTGATCCCGCCGCCGAACGTGACCGGTTCGTTGCACATGGGCCATGCGCTCAACAACACGCTTCAGGACGTGCTGGTTCGCTTCGAGCGCATGCGCGGCAAGGACGTCCTGTGGCAGCCGGGCATGGACCATGCCGGCATCGCCACCCAGATGGTCGTCGAGCGCAAGCTGATGGAACAGCAGCAGCATCGCCGCCAGATGGGGCGCGAGGCGTTCATCGAGAAGGTCTGGGAATGGAAGGCCGAATCCGGCGGCCTGATCTTCAACCAGTTGAAGCGGCTTGGCGCCTCCTGCGACTGGTCGCGCGAACGCTTCACCATGGACGATGGTCTGTCGGAAGCCGTGCTGGAGGTCTTCGTCTCGCTCTACAAGGAAGGTCTGATCTACAAGGACAAGCGCCTGGTCAACTGGGACCCGAAGCTCTTGACCGCGATCTCCGACCTTGAGGTCGAACAGCACGAGATCAATGGCAATCTCTGGTATCTGCGCTATCCGCTCGAGCCGGGCGTCACCTACGATCATCCCGTTGCGTTCGATGAAGAAGGCAAGGCGACAGAGTGGGAGAAGCGCGACTATCTCGTCGTTGCGACCACGCGCCCCGAAACCATGCTCGGAGACAGCGGTATTGCCGTCAATCCGGAAGACGAGCGCTACAAGCCGTTGGTTGGCAAGCATGTCATCCTGCCGATCGTCGGCCGCCGGATTCCGGTCGTCGCCGACGACTATGCGGACCCGACCGCTGGCACGGGCGCAGTGAAACTCACGCCTGCGCACGACTTCAACGACTTCGACGTCGGCAAGCGTGCAGGCCTGCGCGCGATCAACATCATGACGATCGAAGGGCGCATCACCATCAAGGACAACGAGGATTTCCTTGAAGGGCTTGCCGATCCGGCCGCCTTGCACGGTGCCTGGGACGAGCTCGAAGGCAAGGATCGCTTCGAAGCGCGCAAGATCATCGTTCGCATCTTCGAAGAGGCGGGCCTGCTCGACAAGATCGAGCCGCACAAGCACATGGTTCCGCATGGCGACCGCGGCGGCGTGCCGATCGAGCCGCGCCTGACGGAACAATGGTACGTCGACGCCAAGACGCTGGCGAAGCCCGCGATCGCCGCCGTCAAGGAAGGACGAACCAACTTCGTTCCGAAGAACTGGGAAAAGACCTATTACGAGTGGATGGAGAACATCCAGCCGTGGTGCGTCTCCCGCCAACTGTGGTGGGGCCATCAGATCCCGGCCTGGTACGGCCCGGACGGCCAGGTCTTCGTCGAAAAGACTGAAGAAGAGGCGCTGCACGCCGCGATCCAGCATTATCTCGCCCATGAAGGTCCGATGAAGGCCTATGTCGAGGACCTGCTTGAGAACTTCAAGCCGGGCGAAATCCTGACCCGCGACGAGGACGTGCTCGACACCTGGTTCTCGTCCGCTCTGTGGCCGTTCTCGACGCTCGGCTGGCCGAACGAGACGCCGGAACTGGAGCGCTACTACCAGACAGACGTGCTGGTGACCGGTTTCGACATCATCTTCTTCTGGGTCGCCCGCATGATGATGATGGGCCTGCACTTCATGAAGGATGCCGACGGCACGCCTGTCGAGCCGTTCCACACGGTCTATGTCCACGCGCTCGTTCGTGACAAGAACGGTCAGAAGATGTCGAAGTCGAAGGGCAACGTTATCGATCCGCTCGAACTGATCGACGAATACGGCGCCGACGCCCTGCGCTTCACACTGGCGATCATGGCGGCCCAGGGTCGCGATGTGAAGCTCGACCCGGCTCGCATCGCAGGTTACCGCAACTTCGGCACCAAGCTTTGGAACGCGACGCGATTTGCCCAGATGAACGGCGTCGGCAGCAGCGATGGCTTCATCCCGGAAGCCGCGTCGTTGACGATCAACCGCTGGATCCTGACGGAGCTTTCGCGCACCATCCGCGACGTTACCGAAGCGCTTGAGGCCTACCGCTTCAACGATGCGGCCGGAAGCCTTTACCGCTTTGTCTGGAACCAGTTCTGCGACTGGTATCTTGAGCTCTTGAAGCCGGTCTTCGGTGGCGAAGACGAAGCGGCCAAGCGCGAGTCACAGGCTTGCGTCGCTTATGTGCTCGACGAGATCTACAAGCTGCTGCATCCGTTCATGCCGTTCATGACGGAAGAACTCTGGGCACAGACTTCGGGCGAGGGACAGGAGCGTCCGTCGCTGCTCTGCCACGCGGAATGGCCGGCGCCGTCCTATGCGGACGACACGGCAGCAGACGAGATCAACTGGCTGATCGATCTCGTTTCTGGCATCCGTTCCGTTCGTTCCGAGATGAACGTACCCCCGGCAGCGACTGCGCCGTTGATCGTCGTCGGCGCCAACCCGCTGACGCGTGAGCGCCTGCAGCAGCACGCTCAGGCGATTGGTCGGTTGGCGCGCGTCGAGCATATCGATCATGCGGTTGTCGCGCCGCGCGGTAGCGCGCAGATCGTTGTTGGCGAAGCAACGGCTTGCCTGCCGCTCGGAAACCTGATCGACCTGTCCGCCGAAAAGGCGCGCCTGGAAAAGGCGATCTCCAAGGTGGACGCTGAGCGGGACCGCATTCTCGGCAAGCTCGCCAACGAAAAATTCGTTGCCAACGCGAAGCCGGAACTGGTCGAGGCGGAGCGCGAGCGCCTCGTGGAGCTCGACCTTCAGAAGGATTCGCTTGGTGTCGCGTTGACGCGGGTGGCGGAAGCCGGCTGAGCGCAGCCATTCGGTGTGTCTGGCGGGTGAACGTCGCCATGCGCGCTGGTTTTTCAAATCTTGATCCGCGGCGGAAACGTCGCGGATTTTGTGTTTTAGGAGTATCGGATAGAATTCCGGCCTTGAGCGCCGCATCGATTCGTCGAGGCGAGCGTCAAAAGCGGCCCCTGAATCGCCTGTGGTGGTCCCGCGGAGATTCAACGGAGCTTTTCGTCGATTTATCGCAAAAACCGATATTGTTGTCCCGGCGACACAGCTTTCCGATACTTTGGAAAATCATTCCGATGTGAGGCGAATAGCCCGGATGGGTTAGGAAAATAATTCCGAAAAACCGCGACTGTGTCTAAATCATGAGAATCTTACGTAAATTCTGTGACGGAATCGTTCGGTGAGCGCCAGGATCCGGCGTTTGCGATTTCACGCGTTCGTGAGAATACTCCCTACACAGGCGACATGAGGTGGAATGTCGCAGTTTGCAGTGCAGGGGGAGGAGCTGGATGGCTCACATGAATTTTAAGCGGGGCGTCCTGGCAGTGGCGGCTGGTTTGCTGTTTGCGTCTGCCGCCCACGCTGGCGGTCTTGAGCGCGGCGGTTACAACATCGACCTGCTGTTTGACCCGTCGGACTATGCCGCAGAAGCATCGGCGACCTACGTCAATCCGCAGCGCGAACTCAACAATGTGCAGGACGCCGCGGGGGGTGGTAACCTGAACAATCGCCCGAACTCCGGTATTGGCGACACGGAAAGCTATTGGGTGCCGCGTATCGGTGTGAAGGCTGCGATTGGCAGCAATGTTGACTGTATGGCTGACTACTCTCAGCCTTGGGGCGCACATACCAATCCAGGTCGGAATTGGGCCGGCGCCAACGATAACACCGAAACGAAGATCGATAGCGACAACTATGCGGCAACCTGCTCCTACAAGTGGGATATGGGGGCGGGACAATTTCGCGTTATCGGCGGTGTCTTCTACCAGGAAGTGAGCGGCTTCAAGGAGCGGCTTGTTCAGGAACTGCCTAGCGTCTTGGGATTGTCGGGCATTGGCCGGCTGGATCTGGAAGGCAACGGATGGGGCTGGCGTGCTGGTGTCGGCTACGAAATTCCCGAATACGCGGTGCGGGCGAGCCTCGTTTACAACAGTGCGGTTGACCTTGGTGACGTGACCGGAACGCTTGACTTGCGTCAGCTCCCGCTCGGGCTTGGTGGCAGCCCGTTGTCCGGCAGAGTTACCGACGTTTATGGCACTGCCGACATGCCGGATTCTCTGGAGCTTAAGGTTCAGACTGGCGTCGCTCCGGGGTGGGTGGTGTTCGGTTCGGTCAAGTGGACGGATTGGAGCCAGCTTCAGATCTTGCCGTTCTGCCCCACTTCGACCCGCGGCCTTGCGTCGTGCAAGGCAGGAAGCCCAGTCGAAGCAACGACGCTCGACCTCCTTTATCGTGATGGTTGGACAGTCTCCGGCGGCGTTGGACACAAGTTCAATGAAAAGTGGAGCGGTGCGGCGAGCTTGACCTGGGACCGCGGCACGAGCACCGGCCTTGGCTCGCAGACGGACACCTGGACTCTGGGCGCTGGCGTTTCTTACGCAGCCACAGAGAACATCGAGTGGCGTGTGGCCGGCGCGGTCGGCCTGATGACCGGCGGCCATTCCGGAACGGTCTTCAAGGATGGTCGCCCTTACGGTAACCGTGCGTCCTATGATTTCGATGATGACTTCGTCGGCGCGCTCTCGACCTCGATCAAGGTCAAGTTCTGATCCTACATCTTTCCGACTGCTCAAGGCCCGGTTTCGACCGGGCCTTTCTTTTGATGTGGAGCTGCTTAACCAAGCGCCCGCACTGTCCCGCAATGTGACGATTCAGCAACACTTTTAATGCTAGAGTTTGCTAGGATCAGACTCGTCCCGGCTATGTCCATTTCCCGCCACAAACAGGGAGCAGCGATAGTAGGGACAGACCTGCAGCGTGAATTCTAATTCTGCGGTGTTTGGTACGAAATGAAGCTTGGACTGTCGATCGTCATGTCAGATGTGACCCCTGGTGCCGTTGTGCAAGTGGCCAGCTGAAATGAACGTGTCGGAGGTCGTATCGAAGTTACATTGCGTAATGATTGCGCCGACATTGTCGGTGGAGTTGGTGAAGTTTTGGACGGCGGTGGGCCGTCCGGGCGTGTGTGTTTGCAGCGGTGATGAGTTCGGCGTGGCCGGCTGGAACGGAAGAATTAGACTGTGATGCTTGCGGGTGAACTGAAGTCATTGAAGGTTGCGATACTCGGCGTGTCGCTGGCGGTCTGCGGGACCCTCGCCATGCCGGTATATGCTTTTGATCCCGGGGCGGGTGTCACCAAGGAATCCGGTCCGTTCGCGCTCTTCAAGTTCGGCTTTTCCGCCTACAAGAACGGTCGCAAGGACGAGGCCGTCGAAGCTTACAAGTACGCCGCCGAAAAAGGCCATACCGGCTCCCGTTGGGCTCTGGCTAACATGTACGCCTATGGCGACGGTGTTGCCGAAAATGACCTCGAAGCATTCAAGATCTATAGCGAGATCGCCCAGCAGGGTGTGGAGCCGGGCTCCGAGGATACCGGCTATTTTGTCAACGCGCTAATTTCGCTTGCCGGCTACTATCGCCGTGGCATTCCCGACAGCCCGATCAAGTCTGATATGAGCCAGGCGCGGCAACTCTATTTCCAGGCGGCATCGACCTTCGGGGTCGCCGAGGCGCAGTTCCAGCTTGCGCGCATGCTGCTGTCGGGCGAAGGCGGTAGTGTCAACGTGCAGCAGGCCAAGAAGTGGCTGAACCGGGCGCGCAAGAGCGGGCACGCCGGCGCCATGGGTGTCTTTGGCAACGTTATCTTCCAGGAGGGCCAGACCGTCCGCGGTCTTGCCTATATGACCGCAGCCCTCGACCAGTGTTCGCCGAAGGATCGGCCCTGGCTGCAGTCGATGCAGGAGCAGGCGTTTTCCATTGCGACCGAGGACGACCGGCGCACGGCGATCTCGTTGTCGCAGAACCTGCACATGCAAGGTGACGACGACTAAGCGCGTCGCTCCTTTATCCCTGAGCCGCGATCGGCGCAGGGGGATCTCCCGACAATCCAACTGAATGCGTCCGGCGTACAGCACGGCGCATCCTGCCAGAGGCGCAAAGGTCCCTGTCCTTTGATCAGTGACGATCAAAGGACACATGCAGGGAAGTCTCAGGCCGTTGCGAACGCAAACGTCCCGATGACGGGCACGTGATCCGACGGCTTTTCCCAGGCGCGGACATGCTTGTCGATCGAGGTCGATACCAGCCGGTCGGCCGCCTCCGGCGACAGCATCAAATGGTCGATGCGGATACCGAAATTCTTGGGCCAGCAGCCAGCCTGATAATCCCAGAATGTATAGAGCGGCACGGCGTCCGTTGTGGCGCGCACCGCTTCGGTGAAGCCGAGATTGCGCAGACGGCGGAAGGCAGCGCGCGTTTCCGGCAGGAAGAGGGCGTCGTTTTGCCAGACCTTGATGTCCCAGCAGTCGTGTTCTTCAGGGATCACATTGTAGTCGCCGGCAAGAATGAATGGTTCTTCCAGCAGCAGACGCTGCTCGGCGTAGGCCGCCAGCCGGCGCATCCAGGCGAGCTTGTAGGGGTATTTCTCGCTGTCGACAGGGTTTCCGTTCGGCAGGTAGAGCGAGCAGACGCGGATGACGCCGCCTTCGACCGAGAAGACCCCTTCGATGAACCGCGACTGCTCGTCCGTGTTGTCTCCGGGCAGGCCGCGATTGACTTCGTCCGGGCGCAACTTCGACAGTAGCGCGACGCCGTTGAAGCCCTTCTGGCCGTGCGTCTCGACGTGATAGCCAAGCGCTTCGATCTCGAGGCGCGGAAAGCCTTCATCCACCGATTTGATCTCCTGGAGGCAGACGATGTCCGGGCTGGATTCCTTCAGCCAAGCCAGCAGGTCGTCTATGCGCGCCTTGACGCCATTGATGTTCCAGGTGGCAATCTTCATGGCTCGAAAAGCCCTTCCATATCGGTGAGTCCTTGCATGGGATCTTTTCTAGCCGCTCTGGATTCTTTTGACAAATCCGCTACCTGCGGGGTTTGGGGACGTTGAGCGGCAGGCAAAGGCGGTGCGCGTCAGGATCGTCCGGTCGATACGGTATAGGGTGCATTGCGTTGAATTGATTCCGCCCTGCGGCGGGCTATAGTCCCGCCCATGATCGATCTCGTGCAAAATTATTGGCCGCATATCCTGGCGCTCCTGTCGTTCGCGCTCGGCATCCCCGCGGCCATTCACGCCGCGATGACAAAGGACGATGTTCGCGCGGCCGCCGGCTGGGTCGGCGTCGTCCTGCTGTCGCCGATCGTTGGGGCGCTGATCTACGCCGTTGCCGGAATCAATCGCATCCGGCGCTCTTCGATCGGGTCGCAGCGTGCGCTGCTGCGCGGGCAGGGCCCCGATCAGTTCGGCCGCTTTGATGTGTCTGACACGGATATCGCTGGGCGTTTCGGCGAGCGGTTCGCGGCGATGAAAATACTGGGAGATCGCGTCTCTCGGCATCGCATGTGCACGGAAAACGGGATCTCGGTCCTTTCCGGGGGCGACATGGCTTACGCCGCCATGCTGGAAGCGATAGCGGCGGCGCAACGCTCGATCCTGCTCGAGAGCTACATCTTCGATCGCGATGTCATTGGCATGCGCTTTGCCGATGCGCTGATCGCGGCGGTTGCCCGCGGCGTCGAGGTGCGCGTGCTCATCGACGCGGTCGGTGCGCGCTATTCGGTGCCAAGCATCGTCGGTCATCTGGAGGACGCCGGCGTCCCCACGGCCGTCTTCAACGGCAACATCATCATGGGGTTGCGGCTGCCCTACGCCAATCTGCGCACGCACCGCAAGATTCTCGTCATTGATGGCGCGCTTGCCTTTGCCGGCGGCATGAACATCCGCGCGGGCTTCACCAGCGAGATCGCAGGACAGATGCCGGCACAAGACACGCATTTTCGAATGGTTGGGCCGATCGTGGCCGATATTTTCCAGGTTGCCGCCGAAGACTGGCAATTCTCGAGCGGAGAACTTCTGGCAGGTGAGGCGTGGAGGATCGAAGAGGCGCCTTTGCAGGCCGGTGAACCGCCCGTGTTGATGCGTGCCGTTCCGTCCGGTCCCGACGCCACCAACGAGACCAATCACAAGATGCTGATGGGGGCCTTTTCAGTCGCGCGGAAAAACATCCGACTGATGTCGCCATATTTCCTGCCGGACCGCGAGCTGATCAGCGCTCTCGTCACCGCCGCACGCCGAGGGGTGGAGGTCGATATCATCGTGCCCGCGGTCAACAATCTTCTTTTGGTCGACCGTGCGATGACAGCACAGTTCGATCAGGTGCTGAAGGGGCATTGCCGCGTCTGGCGCGCGAAGGGCGCCTTCAACCATTCCAAGCTTTTGACGGTTGATGAGCGGTGGTCCTATGTCGGATCCACCAATCTCGATCCCCGTTCGCTGCGCCTCAACTTCGAGTTCGACCTCGAGGTTCTCGACGACCGTTTCGCCCAGTCGATCAACGCGACGATATCCGACGTGCTTGCTGAGGCCGAACCGGTCACACTCGAAAGATTGCGCAAGAAGTCATTTGCCGACCGCCTGGCGAACCGCATTCTATGGTTGGGATCACCCTATCTCTAACAGCGGTTAGAAGAGCAAGCGCAGTTGGAGCGGCGAAAGCAAAGGCGTTCTTGCCGTCAGATGGAAAAGCTCGTTCCGCATCCGCAGCTTGCGACCGCATTCGGATTCTTGATCTGAAACGACTGGCCGAGCAGATTGTCGATAAAGTCGATCTCCGAGCCGCCCATGTAGACGAGGGACAGGCTGTCGATCAGCACCTTCGCATCGTCCTTCTGCAGCACCAGGTCGTCCTCGTTGGTGCTGTCGACCAGGTCGAACTTGTAGGAGAAACCCGAGCAGCCGCCGCCCTCGACGGAAACGCGCATCGCATTGTTGTGGCCGTCGGAGCGCAGGATCGTGGCAATCCGCTTTGCGGCTGCATCCGAGAGGGTCACGGTTTCTTGTGTCATCATTGCCTCCTGCCGGGGTCAAGATCCGGAGAGAAATTGTCTTGTGCTGTCGCAACGACAAAGCCGCTTTCGGGGGTTCCCTGAAGACCGCTGGCCAAGTTGTTGCTTCCGCTTGCGGAATCGGTCGATGCTTGCATGACGCGTTTCCGTGGCTTTCACTATAGGTATGAAGGCCTGAATGTCCCGTCAATGGGACGACGAGTAGGTGGAAGATGACTTTCGACAAAAAAGCGCTGGGCTTTGGTTATGGCGAACATGCGCCGTTCGCGTCGAACCCCTGGGCGACGCGCGGTCGGCTCTATCCCGAAGCGACGAGCGCGACACGCTCGGATTTTCAGCGTGACCGCGATCGTATCGTTCACACGACCGCGTTTCGGCGGCTTAAGCACAAGACCCAGGTTTTCATTGCCGCCGATGGCGATCACTACCGCACCCGCCTGACACATACGATCGAGGTGGCGCAGATTGCCCGCGCGCTGGCGCGCGCACTCAAGCTCGACGAAGATCTCGCCGAAGGTGTCGCGCTCGTGCACGATTTCGGCCACACGCCCTTCGGCCATACGGGCGAGGACGCGCTCCACGACATGCTGAAGCCCTATGGCGGCTTCGACCACAATGCGCAGTCGCTTCGCATCGTTACCAAGCTCGAACGTCGCTACGCCGAGTTCGACGGGCTTAATCTGACCTGGGAGAGCCTGGAGGGCCTGGTCAAGCACAATGGGCCTCTCCTGACGGCCGAGGGGCAGGGTACGCACGGACCGGTGCCGCAGCCGATCCTCGACTATTGCGCTCTTCACGATCTGGAACTGGCGAGCTTTGCCAGCCTCGAAGCGCAGGTCGCCGCCATCGCCGACGATATCGCCTACAACACGCATGACATCGATGATGGCTTGAGGGCCGGCTATCTGACGTTCGAGATGCTGGAGGATGTGCCGTTCCTGGCTGCGCTGATGCGCGAGGTTCACGATCGCTACCCTGGACTTGAACCCAACCGCTTCACGCACGAGATCATGCGCCGGCAGATTACGGCAATGGTCGAGGACGTCATCGGGGTTGCCCAGCAGCGGATCGCGGCGATCCGGCCACAGAGTGCTGCCGACGTGCGCCAGGCAGGCACCGTGATGGCAACCTTCTCGGACGCAATGGGCGAGACGGACAAGCAGATCAAGCGTCTGCTGATGACCAGGATCTATCGCCATCCAGACGTGATGCGCGTGAGGGAGAACGCCGCGTCGATCGTCTGCGATCTTTACCAGGCATTCATGGACGACCCGACTTTGATGCGCGAGCACTATTGGATCGACCAGATCGCTGGCATGGCGGAGCCCGCACGCGCGCGTCATGTCGGCGACTACCTTGCCGGCATGACCGACACATTTGCGATCAGCGTGCACAGGCGTTTGTTTGACCACACGCCGGATTTGCGGTAGGGACGCCCCGCCTGGAGGCTTGCGGTTCAGCCGAACCGAGCCTCCTTTTTGAGTTTTGCACCGGTCACACGTGGCCGGGAAAAGCGGACGGATCAGATGAATCTCTTCACGGACTTCGAATCAAGAATTAAGGACATTCTCGAAACGCTTGAAAGCGTTCGAGAAAAGCGATCCGAGCTTGATTTCGGACGCGTCAATGTCGAGCCGCCGCGCGATCCGAGCCATGGTGATGTCGCGACCAATGCCGCCATGGTGCTCGCAAAGCCGCTGGGCATGAACCCGCGCGCGCTTGCCGAACTCATCGTCGAAAAGCTCAAGCAGGATCCGGAAGTCGTCGAGGTTTCCGTTGCGGGTCCGGGCTTCATCAACGTTCGCCTTTCGGTTTCCTATTGGCAGAAGCTGTTGACCGCGATGGCCCGTGCCGGCCTCGATTACGGCCGCAGCACCCTCGGCGGCGGCCGCAGGGTCAACGTCGAATACGTCTCGGCCAACCCGACCGGCCCGATGCATGTCGGCCATTGCCGTGGCGCTGTCGTTGGTGACGCGCTTGCGAACCTGCTTGCCTTCGCCGGCTATGAGGTGACGAAGGAATACTACATCAACGACGCGGGCTCGCAGATCGACGTTCTCGCCCGCTCGGCGTTCCTGCGGTATCGCCAGGCGCTCGGCGAGGAGATCGGCGAGATCCCGCCGGGCCTCTACCCGGGCGACTATCTGGTGCCGGTCGGCGAGGCTCTCGCCGACGAGTTTGGCACGAGCCTCCGGCTGATGCCCGAGGACAAGTGGATGCCGCTCGTCAAGGACCGGACGATCGACGCGATGATGGTGATGATCCGCGAGGATCTGGCGGCGCTGAACGTCAATCACGACGTCTTCTTCTCCGAGCGCACGCTGCACGCAAACGGCGCTGCTGCCATCCGTACCGCGATCAATGACCTGACCTTCAAGGGCCATGTCTACAAGGGCACGCTGCCGCCGCCGAAGGGACAGCTGCCCGAGGACTGGGAAGACCGCGAACAGACGCTGTTCCGCTCGACGGAGGTTGGTGACGATATCGATCGGCCACTGATCAAGTCGGACGGCAGCTACACCTATTTCGCCGCCGACGTCGCTTACTTCAAGGACAAGTTCGATCGTGGCTTCGACGAGATGATCTATGTGCTCGGTGCCGACCACGGCGGTTACGTCAAGCGGCTCGAGGCATTGGCGCGGGCCGTTTCCGGCGGTTCGTCGAAGCTTACGGTGCTCCTGTGCCAGTTGGTCAAGCTGTTCCGCGATGGCGAGCCGGTGAAGATGTCGAAGCGCTCCGGCGACTTCGTTACGCTGCGCGATGTCGTCGATGAGGTCGGTCGCGATCCGGTACGGTTCATGATGATCTACCGGAAGAACTCGGAACCGCTCGACTTCGACTTTGCTAAAGTAACGGAACAGTCCAAGGACAATCCGGTCTTCTATGTGCAGTACGCCCATGCGCGCTGCCGTTCGGTGTTCCGCCAGGCGGCCGAGGCCTTCCCAGGCCTTGATATCGAATCACTCGACCTCGCCGGTGCCATCAACGGCCAGATCGTCGATCCGGCCGAACTCCAGCTGATTGCCAAGCTCGCAGAATATCCGCGGGTGGTTGAGGCTGCAGCACTGGCTCAGGAGCCGCATCGCATCGCGTTTTACCTGTATGATCTTGCCGCTGCCTTCCACGGTCATTGGAACAAAGGTAAAGAGAATCCGGAATTACGTTTTGTTAACGATAAAAATAGAGAATTAAGTACTGCCAGACTCGGGCTGGTGCATGCTGTCGCTTCGGTATTGAATTCCGGCCTGTCTATTACAGGCACCTCCGCACCGGAGGAAATGCGATAAGTACTGTCACCATTTTCCCACAATGCACTGGCACAGCGTTACAGGCAATTGTGAGTGGAGAGCATGGCAGACAAACAATTCGCACGAAGCGGGCCGGCTGAATTCGATGTATTGGCAGACGATGATCCGTTGGCCGAACTCGCCCGGATCGTCGGTTACGATGCCCGTCCGGCCGTTCAGCAGTTGCAGGAATTGCAGCGACATCAGGAGGCGGTGCGTCAAGACCCCGCCTTCGATCTCGAAGACGAACTTCTGCGCGCCTTCGACAGCTACGACGCGCCGCGCTCTGAGCCGCAGCCAGCGCCGCTGGCGGTAGAAGAGCCGAGCTTCGAACCGGCGCCATTGGCTATGGAAGAGCCGATGGTGGAGCCGGCATTCGAACCGGTGGCCGAGGTTGTGTTCCAGCACGAAGAGCCAGTGTTCCGTCAACCTGAGCCGGCTGTGCCGCAGCCTGCGTTTCAGGTCGAAGAGGATTATTCGGACGTGCCGTCGTTTTCGGCGACGCACGCAGCGGTCGAGCACACCGACGCAACGCCCATCCAAGACGAGCCGAGCTTTGATCTCGAGCGTGAGCTTGAACTGTCGCTTGGCGAAGCCGACCTCTTGGACGACGGATTCGCCGATGCGCCGGTTGCCGAAGCTCAAGACGTGCCGGCGGATTCCTGGCAGGCGCCCGTAGATCACCAGCCAGCGTCGTGGAACGAGCCCGCCTACGCGGCGGAACCGCTTGCCCTGGACAACGAGCCGAGCTTCGACCTGCCGTCTTTCGACGTGGCCGCCGACGACCACGTCGAAGTTGAGCCCGCGCGGGAAGTGTCTTACGCAAGCGAGACCGTCGTCGCGCAAGCGGAAGATCGAGACGTTGCCGATGACGATCTTCTGGCTGATGTAGAGCGCTTTCCTGTGCCGCCGGCGCCGGCGATCCTGGCCGCTGCCGTTCAATCGCATCCGGCTCTCCATGCGACGACCCAACCTGTTGTCGCGTCGGCATCCGTCGCTGCCGCGCCGGTGAAGAAGAGCCCCTATCCCTTTACCCCGACTTTCAGCCGCGCAACCCCGGTTGCATCTGGATCCGGCGCCAGCCAGCAGCGCGCCTTTGCTGGCCCGTTGGTGCCTTCGGTAGCCCCGGTCGCAGCGGCAGTCGCTGCCCCGGTTGTCGCCCCGACGGCCGTTGTCGCCCCGGCTGCAGCCTTGCCGGTGCCCGAGCGCGCGCTCCCGGCGGCCGAGCCAGAGCATGAGCCGAGCTTCGACATCGAGAACTTCGAGATGGAGCTTTCGGATGCTGCGTTGAACCTCGACCTGTCGGATTTCGACGCGGTTGAGCCGACGGCCGCCGTCATTCCGCAACATCAGGTGCAGCCGGTTTCCGAGCCGACGATCGCGCCGCAACAGAGCGTGGCTGCGCCGCCGGTGCAGGACCCGGTCCGCTACCAGGAAGCCTTCGCAGCACCTGCCGTCGAGCCGCAGGAAGCGCCGATCGAAAGCACCCTGCCTTTCGATCCGTCGATGATTGCAGACGCCGACAACGGCGTGGCGCCGATCGCCGACATGGACGTACCGCAACTGCCGGTGATCGAGACCGAAAAGCCCGTAGCTTATCCCGCGGACTACGATCTCGATATCGACGCAGAAATGGCACAGCTCTTCGGAACGCCGGCTCCTGCGCCCAGGACTGCCCGGCCGACGGCCGTCGACAAGGCTGAGGTAGCGCGCCCCGCACCGGCCGCTGGCGCAGCAGTTGGGGGCGGTTCGCTTGATGATTTCGATGAGTTCGAGAAGGCGATGGAAGAGGACTTCCGCCGCTCGATCGTCGAGCGCAAGACTGTGACGCGGGATGCCGAACGGCTCGCCGCGGTTCAGACCCAGGACGATGCCGGCGAATACCGCGAATACGGCACGGGCCGGCGCTCTCAGCGCGCGATGTTGCTGGCAGCCAGCGTCGCCGGCGTCATCATCCTTGGTGGTGCTGGCGTCTATGCCTGGATGGGCGGGAGCGACGTCGCGACGTCAGCCGAAGGCCCGAAGATCATCCTGGCCGACAAGGCGCCGGTGAAGGTCGTGCCCGAAGAAAAGGGTGGCAAGACCGTGCCGAACCAGGACAAGGCGGTTTACGACCGCGTTGCCGGTGCCCAGGCGGGCGCGCCTCAGCAGGAAGCTCTCGTTTCTTCGACTGAAGAGCCGATGGATGTCGTTCAGAAAACTCTGACGCCGGAGACCTTGCCGCTCGAAGGCAGCGACGACACCGAAACCCTGCAGACGGCTCTGCCCAATGAACAGGACGGTGAACGCCTGCTGCCTGACGACGGCAATGCGGAGACCGCAGCCCAGGACGAAGACAAGACGCCCGCCGTCGCACCGCGCAAGGTGCGCACGATGATCGTCAAGCCGGACGGCACGCTCGTGGCCCGCGAAGAACCGGTTGCCGCACCGGCGACCGAAGTCGCCGGCGTAACGCAGCCGCTGCCCGAGACGCCCTCGAATGACGTTGCGGCTGCCGGCCAGGCATCGGGCAACGTCGACCAGGTCGCACTTGCCGCAACGGGCAACGCCAATATCGAGCAGGTCCCGGTTCGCAGCGTCACGACAACGGCTTCATCCGGTGGCGACAAGGCGCCGACGCCGCAGACCCGCCCGGCAGCACAGCCCGTCGAGAATGCCCGCCCGGCGGAAGAGCAGGCCGCTCTCCCGGCTGAGACGCAACCTGCACAGCAAGTTGCCACCGCATCGGTTCCGGCCGGTGGTTACTTCATCCAGGTCGCTTCGCTGCCGTCCGAAGCGGAGGCGCAGAAGAGCTACAACAGCCTCTCCAGCAAGTTCGGCAATGTCATCGGCGGCCGTGGTGTCGATATCCGCAAGGCCGAAATCGCCGGCAAGGGCACTTACTATCGCGTGCGCATCCCGGCCGGTTCGAAGGAAGAGGCCAACGCACTGTGCTCGAAGTACAAGGGGGCGGGCGGTAGCTGCCTGGTCACCAAGTAAGACATTCCGGCAGACAAAATTGAAGAAGGGCGCGGCTGATGAAGCCGCGCCCTTCGGCTTTTGAGGCCATCATGCACAAATGACCTTGTGCATGAGTGATGCCATGCCGTCTTTGGGCTTTCGCCTTGGCCAGCGTGGGCTCTATGCTGTCTCAATGAGCGAATCAAAAGCATTTATCTCCGGCTGCAAGGGCCTCTCTCTCACCAGCGACGAGCGCGATTTCTTCGCAGCGGAACGTCCCTGGGGCTTCATCCTGTTCGGGCGCAACATCGGCGAGGAGCAGCAGATCTCCGATCTGGTCGCAGCCCTTCGCGACAGCATTGGCAACCCGAATGCCCCGGTTCTCATCGATCAGGAAGGTGGGCGGGTGCAGCGCATTCGGCCGCCGCTGGTCCAGCAGTACCCGAATGGCGCCGCCATCGGCGAAATCTATCGCCGCGACGCCGAGCTGGGCTTGCGGGCTTCATGGCTGATGGGGCGACTTCACGCATTTGATCTGATGCGGTTCGGTATCACCGTCGACTGCCTGCCGGTTCTCGACGTGCCGGTGCCCGGCAGCCATGACGTCATTGGCAATCGCGCCTACGGTCATGATCCCGAAACGGTGACGGCGATCGGTCGCGCCATGGGCGAAGGACTGAAGGCGGGTGGCATGCTTCCGGTGATGAAGCACATGCCAGGCCACGGCCGCACTTTCGTCGATTCACACCACAATCTGCCGGTTGTCAGCGCCTCGTTCGACGAACTGGCTGCCAGCGATTTCCTGCCCTTCGTCGCGATGAAGGATGAGGTGATGGCGATGTCGGCGCATATGGTGTTCACGACCATCGACCCGGAGAACCCGGCGACGACCTCGCCAAAGGTGGTGCAGGAGATCATCCGCGGTCATATTGGTTTTGACGGTCTGCTGATGTCCGACGACGTCTCCATGAACGCGCTTGCCGGCGACATGTCGACCCGCGCGCGCAACATCATTGGCGCAGGACTTGATCTCGTCTTGCATTGTCATGGCATAATGGAGGAAATGAGAGCGGTCGCAGATGTCGTGCCGGTTCTTGCCGGGGAGAGCTTGCGCCGGGCAAGGGCAGCCGAGGCCGCGTTCCGGGCGCCGGATGGTTCGAGCGAGGTCGATTTGCGGGCGGAGTTCAACGGTCTGTTTGCAACGGTTTAGGGCAGGCGCGGCCGGCGGGAAAGGATCGGACTGTCAGTGAGCAATGCGGGCGAAAGACAAGGCAAGCCTGCGTCAAAGGCGCCGATGGAGCCGCTGTGGCAGGATGAAACGGCCGAGCGTGGGTTGCACGAAGAAGCCCTCGTGGTCGACATCGCCGGCTTCGAAGGTCCGCTCGATCTGCTTCTTCATCTGGCACGCAGCCAGCGTGTCGATCTTTCGCGCATTTCCGTGCTGGCACTGGCCGAGCAGTACATCGCCTTTATCGAGCGGGCGCGCAGCATCCGGATAGAGCTTGCAGCCGATTACCTCGTGATGGCGGCGTGGCTCGCCTATCTGAAATCACGACTGCTGATCCCGCAGCAGGCCAAGGACGAAGGGCCTTCCGGCGAGGAGATGGCCTCGGCGCTGGCATTCCGGCTGAAACGCCTGGAAGCGATGCGCGAGGCGGCAACGCGGCTGATCAATCGAAACCGGCTTGGTCGTGACGTCTTTGTCCGAGGCGCTCCGGAGCATATCGTCACGGAGAAGAAATCAGGTTTCGATGCCTCGCTCTACGATCTCTTGAGCGCCTATGCGAGCCTGCGCCAGCGCCAGGCCATTACGCAGGTGACGATCGAGAAGCGCCTTGTCTGGTCGCTCTCCGACGCGCGGCTGATCCTTGCCCGCATGATCGGCGACCTCGACGACTGGACAGCGCTCGATCATTTTCTCGTCCGCTACATGACGACGCCGAAGGAGCGGGCGACCGCTATCGCCAGCTCTTTCGCCGCGTCGCTTGAGATGGTCCGCGAGGGTCGGCTGGAGATCCGACAGGAACAGGCCTTTGCGCCGATTTATCTCAGGCGCGGCCCGAACCCGATCGATGCCGAGACGCTTGCCGACATGGAGGCAGCCCGTGGCTGAAGCCCAGAAATACCTGCCCGGCGTTCCCGACGAGGATGACGAGATCGAAGAGGCGATGCCGGACACGCGCTCCGAACAGGAGGCTGAACGCATCGCGGAAGCATTGGTCTTTGCGTCGGCCCAGCCTGTCTCCGAGGCCTATATCGAAAGCCGTCTGCCGCGCGGGATCGACGTCCACCGGATCATGCTGCGGTTGAAGGCGCTCTATGCGACCCGTGGCGTCAATCTCGTTCAGGTGGCCGACCACTGGGCCTTCCGGACAGCCGCTGACCTTTCCTTCGTCGTTCAGACGGACGAGCCGGAGATCCGCAAGCTCTCCCGTGCCGCCCTCGAAGTTCTCTCGATCATCGCCTATCACCAGCCGGTCACCCGCGCTGAGATTGAGGATATCCGCGGCGTTCAAACCTCGAAAGGCACGCTGGACGTCCTGATGGAGGCGGGCTGGGTGCGGTTCCGCGGCCGCCGGCGCACGCCTGGACGTCCCGTGACCTTCGGTACCACCCGCGACTTTCTCGATCACTTCGGTCTTGAGGAACTGCGCGACCTGCCGGGCATCGAGGAGTTGAAGGGGGCGGGCCTGCTTTCCGGCCGCGTGCCGTCGAACCTCAACATCCCCGTGCCGGTGGGCGAGGATGAGCTTGCCGAGAACGAGGATCCCATCACCCAACTCGACCTGGAGGAGTTGGGGCTCTTGACACCGAAGGGCGAAGAGGCCGATTAGAAAAACCTGATTATAGATATCGGCTTTCCATGGCGCGCGGGTTTTCCGGTTCCGCGCCACTGGTGTCAAGGAATGCAAGAGCATGGTTTCAGAGACGCAGGGCGCCCCCGTCACGACGACACGACGGACAGCCGGCGTATCCTTCGCCGCAAGCCTGACCTTCGACGATATCCATCACAGCTACCATGCGAAGGAAACGATCAAGGGCGTGAGCCTGGCGGCAAAGGCCGGGGAGGTTCTTTGCCTGCTGGGGCCGTCCGGCTCGGGCAAGACCACGCTTTTGCGCATCGCCGCCGGGATCGAGCGACAGAGCGCCGGGCGCCTCATGCTCAATGGCCAGGAGATCTCCGGCCCGTCGGTCTTCCTCCCGCCGGAAAAGCGCGGCGTCGGCCTGATGTTTCAGGATTTCGCGCTGTTTCCCCACATGACGATCCGCGACAATGTTCGCTTCGGCCTGACCGCGCTTCCGAAGAAGGAGGGGCTCGTCCAGGCGGATGCCGCCTTGGAGCGCGTCGGTCTTTCACACTATGCCGATCAGTATCCGCACGTGCTGTCGGGTGGGGAACAACAACGGGTGGCGCTTGCCCGCGCGCTGGCGCCGCGTCCGGCGGTCCTCCTGATGGACGAGCCGTTTTCGGGGCTTGATTCCCGCCTGAAGGATTCGATTCGCGCCGATACGCTTGCCATTCTGCGCGAAACGCGGGCAACGGCGATCGTCGTTACCCATGACGCCGAAGAGGCGATGCGCATGGCAGACCGCATTGCGCTCCTGAAGGACGGACGCCTCGTGCAGGTCGGTACGGCCGACGAGCTCTACCGCCAGCCGAATGACCTCTTTGCCGCCGGGTTCTTCTCGGAAATCAATGTCTTCGACGCCGTGGTTCGAAACGGCCGCGTCGAGACCCCGGTCGGAAGTGTGGCGGCCGGACGCCACGGCGACGGGCAGCGTCTGTCGGTCGCCGTCAGGCTTTCCGGGGTGCGTGTGGGCGAGGGGGACGGCGACATACCTGCCCGCATTCTCTCGCGGCGCTTTATCGGGGTGGTCGAGCTTCTGGAACTCGCGGTACCGCGTTGCGAAGAGGTGGTTCGGGCCCGCATCCGCGCGGACCGTTTGCCGCATGGATTGCGCGATGTAATGCTTTCAGTTAACGAGCGGGATATATTACTGTTTGAAAAAAACGGTTCCGCATCATAGGTTCTGTCGCAACGAAAATGCGTGCCTCGGGTGCGCCTGAAAATTGACATGTGAACGAGCCTAAATCGGGGAAGGCTCAGAGGAGTAAGAGCATGGGTTCCTTTAGCATTTGGCACTGGCTGATCGTCCTGGTCGTGGTGCTGCTCCTGTTCGGTCGCGGCAAGATTCCCGAACTGATGGGCGACGTTGCCAAGGGCATCAAGAATTTCAAGAAGGGCATGAGCGACGAGGAAGCGGCTGCCGCGGACAAGACGCTCGACGGCAAGACCGTTGACCACAAGTCTGACGAAGTTCGCTAACGCTCTGGCGTCGATGAGGCCCGTCCGGTATCGAAACCGGACCGGCTTCAATCCGGGTTTGCAGGACATTTCGCATGCTTGATATCGGCTGGACCGAGCTTGTCGTCATCGCCATCGTTCTCATCGTTGTTGTCGGTCCGAAAGATCTTCCGCCAATGTTGCGGGCTTTCGGTCGCATGACGTCGAAGCTGCGCGGCATGGCGTCGGATTTCCGTCAGCAGTTCGACGAAGCGCTGCGCGAAGCGGATCTCGACGAAGTTCGCAAGACCATCAGCGACGCACAAAGTCTCAACCCGGCCAATGCTCTGAGGGAAGCGATCAACCCGCTTCGCCAGATGGGCAACGACATCAAGGCGGACCTGCAGAAGGCGACGACACCGGATCGACCGGCTTCGACAAGCAGTGTCGAGCCAGTGACTGCGACCGAGCCGGCGGCCGCCGCGCCGGTGGCGGCAGTTGAAGCCAAGCCGTCGGATGCGGTTGCTGCAGCAGCGATCGGATCGGCCAATCGCCAGATGGAGCGGGCAGAGGTGGCGGCAGTGCCGGCCGAAAAGGCCAAGCGCGCGCCAAAGGCCAAGGTCGATGCGGCGCCGGCAGCCAAGAAGAGCGCCGCGGCCACGTCTACGGCTTCCAAATCTGCGGCGCCAAAGACATCTTCAAAGGCGCCCGCAAAGACGGCCGCCGGCAAGAACAAGGCAGCGTCGGTGGCCGGAGAACCGCCCGCCAAGACGACCAAGCCCCGCGCGACTGCGCGCAAGAAAGGTGAAGCATGAGCGGCGAAATCGAGGACCGGCCGCAGCCGCTGATCGAGCATCTGATCGAACTGCGCAGACGCCTGATATGGGCCGTCGGTGCGTTCTTTGTCGCGTTCCTCGTCTGCTTCTACTTCGCCAAGGGCCTGTTCAACCTTCTGGTCCTGCCGTTCAAATGGGCGGTGGGCTGGGCCGGGCTCAACCACCGCAATGTCGAACTGATCTATACGGCGCCGCAGGAATTCTTCTTTACCCAGATCAAGGTGGCGATGTTCGGCGCCCTGGTCATCGCCTTTCCCATGATCGCTGCGCAGATCTACAAGTTCGTGGCCCCGGGCCTCTACAAGAACGAGCGGGCTGCGTTCCTGCCGTTCCTGATTGCTTCGCCGCTGTTGTTCCTGCTCGGCGGCGCCCTGGTCTATTTCTTCTTCACCCCGATGGTGATGTGGTTCTTCCTGGCGATGGAGCAGGGCGGTGGCGAAGGGCAGGTGGCCATTCAGCTGCTGCCGAAAGTCTCGGAATATCTGAGCCTGATCATGTCGCTGGTTTTTGCCTTCGGCCTCGTCTTCCAGCTCCCGGTGATCACCACGCTTCTGGCGCGCGTCGGCTTCGTCACGTCGCAGGGCCTTGCCGAAAAGCGGAAATACGCAATCGTGATCGCCTTCGTGGTTGCCGCCGTTCTTACGCCGCCCGACCCGGTTTCCCAGATCGGCCTTGCGCTGCCAGCGATCCTTCTCTACGAAATTTCGATCTATACGGCGCGACTCATCGAAAGACAGCGGGCAGCGGATGCGCTCAAGGGCGAGGCTGCAGAGTCACAGGAAGGATCTTCCGGAGAGGTCGGCCCTGCCAAGGGCTGAGCATTCGAGATTTCGCGCCGTGACTTGACCAACGCGTGGAACGACAATGCTTGATATCAAATGGATCCGTGAGAATGCCGAGATGCTGGACGCCGCCCTGGCGAAGCGGGGCGCGGAGCCTTTGTCGGCGTCGCTGATCGCCCTCGATGAACGTCGCCGTACGATCCTCCAGGCGCTGCAGGACATGCAGTCGCGCCGCAACGCCGCCTCGAAGGACATCGGCGCGGCAATGGCGCAGAAGAACAGCGAGCTTGCTGAAAAGCTGAAGGCTGAAGTCGCCGAACTCAAGAACGCCATGCCGGCGCTCGAAGACGAAAGCCGCACGGTCGAGGCAGAACTCACTGACGCATTGTCGCGCATCCCGAACGTGCCGCTTGAAGATGTGCCGGTCGGCGAAGACGAGACCGGCAACGTGGTGACGCGTGTCATCGGCAAGAAGCCTAGCTGGAACCATCAGCCGCGCGAGCATTTCGAGGTAGGTGAAGCCCTGGGCCTGATGGACTTTGAGGGGGCTGCCCGCATTTCCGGCTCGCGCTTCACGATCCTGAAGGGCCAGTTGGCCAGGCTTGAACGCGCGCTTGGCCAGTTCATGCTCGATCTGCACACGCAGGAGCACGGCTATACCGAAGTGCAGCCGCCGCTTCTGGTGCGCGACGACGCGATGTATGGCACCGGGCAGCTGCCCAAATTTTCCGAAGACCTCTTCCGTACCACCGATGGTCGCTGGTTGATCCCGACGGCCGAAGTGCCGCTGACAAACATCGTCCGCGAACAGATCCTCGAGGGTGAGAAGCTGCCATTGCGCTTCACCGCTTTGACGCCATCTTTCCGCTCGGAAGCCGGCTCTGCCGGTCGCGACACGCGCGGTATGCTGCGCCAGCACCAGTTCAACAAGGTCGAGCTGGTTTCGATCACCGACGCCGATTCGTCGATTGCGGAGCACGAGCGTATGACCGCTTGCGCAGAAGAAGTGCTGAAGCGTCTCGGTCTGCACTACCGCGTGATGACGCTTTGCACCGGTGACATGGGCTTTGGCGCCCGCAAGACCTACGACCTCGAGGTCTGGTTGCCGGGGCAGGATACGTTCCGCGAAATCTCGTCCTGCTCGGTTTGCGGTGATTTTCAGGCGCGCCGCATGAATGCGCGTTACCGCACCAAGGAGGACAAGGGCACCCGGTTTGTCCACACGCTGAACGGTTCCGGCGTTGCCGTCGGCCGCGCGCTGATCGCGGTCATCGAAAACTACCTGAACGACGACGGCTCGATCTCGGTGCCGGACGTACTGCTGCCGTACATGGGTGGCCTGAAGCGCATCGAAAAGGCCGTTTGAGCAGGCTCAAAGGGAAGGACACCATCATGCGGATTCTGCTGACAAACGATGATGGCATCCACGCGGAAGGCCTGTCGGTGCTTGAAAGGGTCGCCCGGACGATTTCGGACGATGTCTGGGTCGTGGCGCCCGAGGCCGACCAGAGCGGTCTTGCGCATTCGCTGACGCTGTCGGAGCCCTTGCGGCTGAGGCAGATCGCCGAGAAGCGCTTTGCGCTGCGGGGAACGCCGACCGATTGCGTGATCATGGCGGTGCGCAAGGTCCTCGACCGCAAGCCCGATCTGGTTCTTTCGGGCGTCAACATCGGCGCCAACATGGCCGATGACGTAACCTATTCCGGCACCGTCGCCGGCGCCATTGAAGGGACGCTACAGGGGATCCGCTCCATTGCGCTCAGCCAGGCGTATCATCACGCGCTCGGCAAGCCCGTGCCGTGGGACGTGGTGGAGACCCACGCGCCGGGGTTGATCCGGCAGCTGATGACGGTTGACCTGCCTGACGGCACGTTGCTCAACGTCAATTTCCCGAATTGCTCGGCAGATGCGGTCGATGGCACAGAGGTGACGTCGCAGGGCAAGCTCGATTTCGGCCTGTCGATTGACGAGCGCACCGACGGTCGTGGCTTTCCCTATTTCTGGTTGCGGTTCGGCGAACGCCACGGCGATTTCCGCGCCGGGACCGATATTCACGCCTTGCGTGAAAACCGCATCTCCGTAACACCGCTGAAGCTCGACCTGACGGACTACAGCGTTCAGGATCGCTTGGCGCGGGCGCTCAGCGAAGGGGCCCGTTGATTGAGCGCGCGTGTCACGGAACAGGAAGGCTTTGCCAAGATGGTGCTCCGGCTTCGGGCCGAAGGCATCGTCAATCACGATCTGCTGAAGGCTGTCGAACAGACGCCGCGCAGCCATTTCGCACCACCGCAGTATCAGGCCGATGCCTATTCGCAGCGCACGATCCCGCTCGAATGCGGTTCGTTCATGGAGGGGTACGATTTTGCAGTACGCCTGTTGCACTGCCTGAACCTCAAGGCCAGCCAACGCATCCTCGAAGTCGGAACCGGCAGCGGGTTTACGGCCGCTGTGATGGGCCGCGTGGCCGAGCGCGTGCTGACGATCGACCGCTACCAGACCCTGGTGACCTCGGCACAGAAGAACCTGGAAAAGGCGGGTGTTCGCAATGTCATCGTCCGGCATGCGGACGGTAGCGCCGGTGTGCCGGGCGAGGGCACCTTCGACCGCATCCTGATCACGGCCGCTTTCAACAGCTTGCCGCGCATGTTCTCGGATCATCTCGTATCCGGCGGAACGCTGGTCGTCCCGATCATGATGAGCGAGACCCACTGCCGGATCGTCCGCGTCAACCGGACGGGCAGCCGCTTCGACCGCGAAGATCTGTTCGATGCGCCTTACCTGTCGATCGTCCCGCAACTCGCTTCATTCCTGTAGTCCTCGTTCTCGGCGCTGAACCGGCGCCGTCGCCGTCCCTGCTGTTCGTATTAACGAATTCTTAATTGTCTCCAGCCTCGCGCAAGCTTCGCGCCATACGCCTGACGTGCGCGGATTAGGTTCTGCCCGCGAGTCGTCGCTCTTTGGCGGCGTGGGCAGTCGCCTTACCGTGAGGTAGACGGAGACGGCACATGCAGATCGCAAACAGGCTGACGGCTGCGGCATCGGGCGACGGGCTGAATAACCTCGCAGGGCGTGGTTCCGCTCCGGCGAACGTCGCTGGCAAGGACGAGCAGGCCGCTCAGGCGCTGGCTGCAACCTTCTTCGATCCAACGCCACGCATCGCGCTTTCCGCCGATGCCTTGCTCTATCTGAGCCAGACGCGGAAGGCTGCGGAAGGGCAACCACCGCTGACGCGCGACGAGTGGAACAATCGGCTGTCGCCGCAACTGGCTTCGCGCGAATACCAGGCCTTCGGGAAGTATCTGGAAAGCGGCGACCATCAGGCCTACTACAAGAACTTCATCGACTACTACGACGGCCTTCGAGCCGAGGATCAAGACAGCCTGCGCTACTTCGGGACGCGCGAGGCCGCCGTCGCCGGTCTGCGGTCGCTTGAATATGAGCAGGCGAGTGGCGCAGACGGACAGGCGGCGTTTCAAACGCTGGTGAGCGCGCTGCTCGACGAAGACAAGACGGCGCAATCCGAAACCCTCGCGCATCCTCCGGGGCGCCAGATCTTCGCTTGGGATCTGACGAGCATCAGCTATGAAGAGGAGCAGCCGGAGCGGCGCGCCGTGTCCGAAATCGAGCGCCTCTATGCGGAGTCGTTTTAGCGGCCGCTGGTAAACCCAAGGCCGGTGTAACGGCCGGCACCCTCGCTACATTGCACCCGATCGGGTCTGGTGACAGACCGCGAACCTATGGTTAGCATTTGGTCAAATTAGTCCTTTGGGGGTGCCAACCTTAACCGGCCGGTAACTCTAATACGCTTTAATAATCCCACATCGAGTTGCGTTCGGAGTGGGTAAGCGTCATGCGTAAGTTTGTATCTCCCGGGGTTGGAAAATCGACGATCCGCCTGTGCGTGGCGGTTCTGCTAGCAGGCGTAGCAACGGGCTGCAGCTCGGATGCCAGCCGGTTTGACGGGTTGTTTTCCCGATCCGACAACATCACCACAAACTCAATTCCCCGAGACGCAACGCCGGTCCCGCGTGGCGATGTGGCTGTCGGCCAGATGGCGGCGCCTGCGGATACCCGCAACGGGGCCCTCGGTCAGCCCTATCCGGCCGCAAACGGCCAGGGTGCCTATGACCCGGTAAATACCGCATCCACGCCCGTTTCCAACGCTCGCGTTGCCTCGACGCCGATTTCGGTTCAGCGCACGACACTCGCTGACCCGAGTGCCGCCGCACATCAGCGTGCAGAAGCCCAACCATTCCCGGCGGCGCGCCAGCAAGCCTCCCTCGCAACGCAACAGGTCCAGCCTGCAGCGGTGAGGGAAGCGGCAAGCAAGAACGGTTGGACGACGCAGAATGCGCCGACGATCATGGTTCGCCCTGGCGACACCGTTGCCGTGCTCTCCAACCGCTTCGGAGTTCCCGAAAAGGAAATCCTGAAGGCGAACGGCCTACAGTCCGCAGCGCAGGTCGAAACCGGCCAGCGTCTCATCATTCCGACCTTCGGCAACGCTGGCAGCGCTGCGAAAGCAGCCGCCACCAATTCGATTGCCGATCTCGATGGCAACAAGCGCCAACCGTCGCCACTCCCGACGGATCAACGCGACGTCGCGATCCTGCCCGGCTCGGCTCAGTCCCGTGCAAAGGGTGAGGGCAAGACCGATGTGGTCGCCGGCAAGCCGGCAACGAACGGTGAAGGCAGTGCTGCTGGAACCTACACCGTGAAGCCCGGCGACTCCCTCAACCGCATCGCAAAGACGACCGGTGTACCGGTCGCCGCTCTCAAGCAGGCGAACGGTCTGACGGCCGAATCGATCCGCGTCGGCCAGACACTGAAGCTGCCGGGTGCCGCCGGTGCCACGCCGGATCCGGTCAAGACGGCTTCCGTTCCGGTCAAGAAGGCCGAGCAGCAGGTCGCTTCGCTCGACAAGAACAAACCGGCCGAATACCAGGCGCCGGTCGCCAAGCAGAGCGTTACCGAGGTCGCCAGCAAGACGCCGGATGTCGATGAAGACTCGCCGAAGTCGACCGGTATCAGCAAGTATCGTTGGCCCGTGCGCGGCGCCGTGGTTGCCGGTTACGGCGCGAACGTCGATGGCAATCGCAACGACGGCATCAACATCTCGGTTCCCGAGGGCACGCCGATCAAGGCAGCCGAAAACGGCGTCGTCATCTACTCGGGCAGCAGCCTGAAGGAGCTTGGCAACGCGGTCCTCGTCCGCCATGACGACGGCACGGTCACGGTCTACGGCAACGCTTCCGAGCTCAAGGTTCAGCGCGGCCAGAAGGTTCAGCGTGGCCAGACGCTCGCAGCTTCCGGCATGACCGGTCGCGCCAGCCAGCCGCAGGTTCACTTCGAAGTGCGCAAGAACGCCACCGCCGTAAACCCGGCGACCTTCCTCGAATAGTTAGGCATGGCTATTCCCGCCGACCGGATGCGATGGCGGGGATGGGCGGAAACCAAGCCTTTACAACGCCGCCTGTCCCTTTGGACGGGCGGCGTTTTCGTCATTTCGGTTGTTTCCCAGGTTTGTTCAGCGGCGGGCAGCGGGTGATCATGCCTCGAGCTTGTGGCGCAGCCGGCCGGCAAGGTCCTGGATGAACTGCCAGGCGACGCGGCCGGATCTCGCGCCGCGGGTCGTCGCCCATTCGAGCGCTTCTGCGTGCAATGTTTCGGTGTCGGCGGTAAAGCCGTAGTGCTTGGCGTAGCCGTCGATCATGGCCAGGTAGTCGTCCTGGCTGCACTTGTGGAAACCGAGCCATAGGCCGAAGCGGTCCGAAAGCGATACCTTTTCCTCGACGGCTTCCGAGGGATTGATCGCTGTCGACTGTTCGTTCTCCATCATGTGCCGTGGCAGCAGGTGGCGCCGGTTCGAGGTCGCGTAGAGCAGGACGTTGGATGGCCGACCCTCGACGCCGCCGTCGAGCACCGCCTTCAGTGATTTGTAAGACGTATCGTCATGATCGAAGGAGAGGTCGTCGCAAAAGACGATCACCGGCACCGGCGCCTTCTTCAGGATGTCCATGAGCGCGGGCAGGGTGGCGATATCCTCGCGGTGCACCTCCACGAGCTTGACCGCAACGCCGGTATCGCGTGCCACCTGTGCGTGCACGGATTTCACCAGCGAGGACTTGCCCATGCCGCGTGCGCCCCAGAGAAGCACGTTGTTGGCCGGGAACCCCTCGGCAAAGCGCAGCGTGTTGTCGAGAAGGATATCTCGAACATGATCGACCCCGGTAATCAGCGAGAGTTCGATGCGGTTCGGCCGCGCGACCGGCTGCAGGTGATGGTTCGCCGGCGCCCAGACAAAGCACTCCGCGGCACCCCAGTCGTTGGTAGCGGCGGCCGGTCCTGCCATGCGTTCGATCGCCGCGGAAAGCTTCTGCATTTCCCTGATGAGAACGTCGATCTTTGCTTCTGGCATCTGTCTCTCTCCACTAACTGAATCAGTCGTTTGGCGGTGCCTCGATGATTCGACGCGGCACCGCGAAAGTGTTTACCGTAACCGCCTGGCGGCCGTGCCCCCACCATAAACCCGGTAGCACGCAGGTTTGCGCTGGAAAAGGCCACCGAGGCCCGTACGGGGGGTTCTCCTATTGTGCAATTTGTGTCAGAGGCACAGGAACGGGTACGGGTGCCCGCGGCTTTGCAATGCGGCCGGGCGTCCCTATATTCCGGCCGATTTGGCGCGGAGGAACCGCCGATATTTGAACTCAAGGAGTGATCGATGTTCATTACCGAAGCTTTTGCGCAGACAGCGGGCGCCCCTTCCGCCGGCGGCGCGGACATTCTCATGTCCATCCTGCCTTTCCTGCTGATTTTTGTTGTTATGTATTTCCTGATCATCCGTCCGCAGCGCGCACAGATGAAGCGCCGCGAGGAGCTCTTGAAGAACATCCGCCGCGGTGATCAGGTCGTGACGGGCGGCGGCATCGTCGGCAAGGTTACGAAGGTTGTCGACGACAGCGAACTGGAAGTCGAAATTGCCGAAGGCGTGAAGATCCGCGTTGTTCGCGGCGGCGTTTCCGAAGTTCGCGTCAAAGGCGAGCCTGTGAAAGAATAAGGGCCAACGGAAGCCACCACCGGCCGAACAACTGGAGCGTTTGAGGCATGCGCAGATTACCGCCGTTGAAACGTATCCTGGTCTGGTTGGTGGCTCTCGCCGGCATCGCTTTCGCCTTGCCGAATGCCCTGACACGCGAGGAGGCGGCCGGACTGCCGTCCTGGATGCCTCATCGCCAGGTGGAGCTCGGTCTCGATCTGCAGGGAGGCTCGCATCTCATGCTGCGCGCCGCGCGCAGCGATATCCTTGCGGCACGGCTTGAAGCGGTGACGAACGAAGTCGGCAAGGCGCTGCGCGATGCCGACATCGCCTATATCGGCCTTTCCGGTGAAGGACAAGTGATCACGTTCAGGGTCCGGGACCGTACCCAGCTCTCGGCCGCCCGCGAGCGACTGAAGCCGCTGACAGCGCCCGTCGATGTCGGTGGATTTGCTTCCGAACCTGTCTCCGAAGTCGTGTTCGACAGTGCAGAACCGGACGAGCTCGTCCGACTTCGCCTGACCGACGAGGGCATAGACTATCGGCTTTCGCTGGCTCTCGCACAATCTGTCGACGTGGTCCGCCGGCGTGTCGCCGAGGTCGGCGCGGTTGACCCGTTGATCCAGCGGCGCGGTGACGACCGGCTGATCGTCCAGGTGCCGGGGCTTGGCGATCCGCAGCGACTGAAGGACCTGCTCAGTCAGCGCGCGAGCCTGACCTTCCGGCTCATCGATACGTCGATGCCCATTCAGCGCGCCGTCGAAGGCCAGCCACCCGCGGGCACAGAAGTTCTTTATTCCTTTGACGACCCGCCAGTGCCCTATCTCGTCGAAAAGGCGCCGCTGCTTGAAGCAGCTAACTTCGTCGCCGCTCAGCCGGAACCGGATCCAGCGGCTGAGAATGCGTCGGTCATCATCAAAATCGATGCGGCGGGGCAGGAGCGGGTCGCAGCCATCGCAGCGCAACAGCCCGACAGGGACGTTGCGATCGTTCTTGACGGCCAAGTCGTTGCTACGCCCAAGTTGTCGGATGCGATCAAGGGCGACACCGCGCGCATTTCCGCGGACTTGCCGGCTGAAGGCGCCGCCGACCTTTCGGCTCTCGTAAGGACAGGGCCGCTTCCGACGCCGCTGACGTTCGTCGAGGAGAGGACCGTCGGGCCGGGCGTGGGCGGTGACGCGATTGCCGATGGTCTCACAGCGGGCCTTGTCGCGGCGATCGCCGTTGCTGCTTCGATGATCTTCTTCTACGGCGTCTTCGGCGTCTTTGCCGTCATCGCACTCGCCTTGAACATCATTCTGATCATCGCGGTTCTGTCCGTTTCCGGTGCGACGCTGACTCTGCCGGGCATCGCCGGCATCATCCTGACGATCGGCGTTGCAGTTGACTCGAGCGTGTTGATCTATGAGCGCCTTCGTGAAGAGGTCCGCGGCACCGTACCCTTGCGGCGAACGATCAATGATGCCTTTTCGCGCGTCTTCAGCAGCATCTTCGATGCCAACCTGACGATGCTGATTGCCAGCTGCATCCTGTTCTATCTCGGTTCGGGGCCGGTACGCGGCTTCGCGATCACGCTTGCGATCGGCAGTGTGACGACGCTCTTCACCGCCTATACGGTGACGCGCCTGATCGTGAAGCGCTGGCTCCGGCACTGGAAATCCGAGCGCCTGCCCAAGGGCATCCGCACCGGGCGCTTCAGCGATCTCGACATCCGTTTCATGCGGATCCGCAACCCGGTGTTCATCCTGATGGCCGCGCTGTCGCTCGCCTCCGTGTTGCTTCTCGCGGGCATCGGGCTCAATCTCGGCGTGGATTTCAAGGGCGGCTCGATCATCGAGCTGCATTCGAAGGCTGGACCGGTCAACGTTGCCGACCTTCGCGCACGCCTCGACGAGTTGAATTTCGGCGAAGTCCAGGTTCAGCAATTGGGTGCTGGCGAAGACGTGCTGGTGCGCGTGCCGTCGCAGGAAGCAGGCGACAATGCCGAGCAGACTGCTGCCGGTGTGATCCGTACAGAGCTGGCCGACGAATATGAGTTCCGTCGCTTCGAGGTGGTCGGGCCGGTCGTCTCGGGTGAACTGACGCGCGCAGGTACGATCGGTCTTGCGATTTCGTTCCTGGCGATCCTGGCCTACGTCTGGCTGCGCTTCGAGTGGCGCTTTGCCGTCGGCGCGATCATCGCGACGCTGCACGACGTCTTGCTGACGATCGGTTTCCTCGTTCTGACCGGAATCGAATTCAATCTCGGCAGCGTTGCGGCGGTCCTGACCATCGTAGGCTACTCGCTGAACGACACGGTCGTCATCTACGACCGCATTCGCGAGAACCTCGGCCGCTACCGGCGCATGCCGCTGTCGGTGCTGATCGATACGTCGATCAACCAGACGCTCTCACGCACGATCCTGACGGCGCTGACGACTATCCTGGCACTTGCGGCGCTCTATCTGTTCGGTGGCGGGCTTATCCGCGCATTCAGTATCACGATGCTCTTCGGCGTCTTCGTCGGAACGATATCGTCTATCTACATCGCCGGGCCGATTCTCATCCTCTTCAGGAAGCGGACCGACCATATACCAGGAGACGAGAGCGCGTCCGGGGCAGACCGGGGCGCTCACAGCGCGGCAAAGGGTGCTGTTTGAAATGCCTAAGGGAATTGAAATTCGCGAAGCACACTTTCCGGGCCGCGCGCCGATCGACGCCTACGGCAATGGCGGGTTTCGCTTCGCAGACATGTCGCATCGCGGCTCGATCCTCATGCTGCCTTCGGGCGTCTATGCATGGGACGTTGAAGAGGGTGACCCGGTGACGGTCGAAAGCTTGCGCAAGGTTCTCGACGAGGCGCAAGACATCGAGGTGTTGCTGGTGGGCACTGGAAAGGACATCCGTCCCTTGCCTTTGGATGTGAAGACAGCTCTGCGTGGCGCCAATATTTCCTCGGATCCCATGAGCACCGGAGCGGCCGTGCGGACCTACAACGTGATGCTGGCCGAATCGCGAGCCGTCGCCGTCGCGCTGATCGCTGTCTGATCGGATTTCGGGGAAATCGACGTGCAAGACAATACCGCCCAGATCCTGGCCGACCTCAGGGATACGGATCGCGACCGCTACCTCGCATGCCTGCTTGCGCCGACCGACAAGCAGCGCGCGCTTGCCGCCCTTTTCGCCTTCAATGGGGAACTCGCGCGCATCCGCGATCTGGTGCGTGAGCCGCTGCCGGGTGAGATCCGCATGCAATGGTGGCGCGAGCTCATCGGCAATGCCGCGGCGACCGGAGAAGGGCATCCGCTTGCAGAGACGCTGCTTCAGTGCATTCGCGAGCATCGGTTGCCGGTTTCCGTGTTCGAGAACATGATTGATGCCCGGATCTTCGACCTCTACGACGATCCGATGGAAGACCGGTCAGCGCTCGAAGGTTATGCCGGGGAGACGGCTTCCGCCTTAATCCAGCTGTCGTGTCTGATCCTCGACCCGCAGAACGCAGCGAAATCGGCTGAGGCTGCCGGTCATGCCGGCGTCGCGCAGACGGTTGCCGGCCTGCTGATGCTGTTGCCGATGCACCTGAGGCGCGGCCAGGTCTATCTGCCGGCGGATCTGCTACGTGCGACCGGCCTCGATCGCGAGACCCTTATTGCCCGCGAAAACAGCGCCGCGATAACACAGGCCATACGGGCCTTCGCGGGATTCGGTCGCGATCACCTCGCCAAGGCACGGGCGCAGGCGGCGACCATCTCGCCTTTGAATATTCCGGCCTTCGTGCCGCTTGCACTCGCGGAGCCGATTTTTGACCGTGCCGAGGCGGTTGGTGCAGGGCTGCTGCAGAAGCCTATTCGCCCGGCGCAATGGCGGCGGCAATGGTGGATGTGGCGGGCCAGCCGACGCCGCCAGTTCTGACGCGAGGCTGTCGGCGGAAATAGGCCGCCCCGCCTAACCGATGAACCATGGGCCCTCGGCGGCGGCGGGCTTGAAGCGACGTCAAATTGGCACAAGCCTCGCGGCGTATAGATCGGCTTTATCGGCGTCACGCCGAGCGAAGGGGAGCGCCTGCGGATGCTTTGGTTATTGCTCATCGCCGTCATCGTTCTGGCCGGCGTATTCTACATGCGGATGAACGCGCGCGCGGAACGGGATTGGGACAATCCCGACGCGGGCTCGGCGATGGTGGAATTCGGACGCGCCTTTCCCGATGAGGCGATCCGCGCGCTGCATTCGACGGCCGATCGGAAGGCAATTTTTCTGAGGCTGCATGACGGCAAGGCGGGCTTCATCCAGTCTCACGGCACGCACTATGTCTGCCACGTGATCCAACCGGGCAAGGTCAGGGTCAACAGCTCCGAAACCGGGCGCGGCCTGATCGTTCATTTCCCGGATTTTGCCTACCTCGACAATGACTTCGAGTTTCAAGGCGCTGGAGAGGCGGCCGAAGTTTCGCTCTGGTTGCTTGGCAGCTTCAGCCCGAAATCGGAGTTCGTCCAGCCTGCTTCCGAGCCGTCGCAGCCGGCACAGGCAACCGAATAGCGCAGCCAATCTTCCCCGATCAAACGACAAGACCCGCTTGCGTAGCCGCAGGCGGGTCTTGTCGTTTTCGTCCTTGCATCAGGCCTGCCGTCAGGCGTTGGCCAGCCAGTCGGCACAGTCGGCCAGCGCGCGCGAAGCGGTAGCCTGCTTTTTGGCGGCCGCCTTTTCCTTGCCGCGGAAGCGCTTGGCGCCTTCGGGCTTGGTGATTGCCCCGGCCTCGAGCGGCGGGAACAGGCCGAAGTTGACGTTCATCGGCTGGAACGAGCGCTTGCCCGGCTCATCGTCGGAAACGATGTGTCCGCCGGTGATGTGATTGAGCAGGGCGCCGAAGGCGGTCGTCGCCGGCGGTGCGCGCAGCGTCTCGCCCTTGCGCTCGGCGGCCGCAAACCGGCCGGCCAGAAGGCCGATGCTGGCGCTCTCGACATAGCCCTCGCAGCCGGTGATCTGTCCGGCGAAGCGCAGGCCCGGACGCGACTTCAGCGTCAGCGTTCCGTCGAGCAGCGTCGGCGAGTTGATGTAGGTGTTGCGGTGCAGGCCGCCGAGACGCGCGAATTCGGCGTTCTCGAGGCCGGGGATCATGCGAAAGACTTCGGCCTGGGCGCCGTATTTCAGCTTCGTCTGGAAGCCGACCATGTTGTAGAGCGTCCCGAGCGCATTGTCCTGGCGCAGCTGTACGACCGCGTAGGGCTTGACGGTGGGGTTATGGGCGTTGGTAAGGCCCATCGGCTTCATGGGCCCATGGCGCAGCGTCTCGCGGCCGCGTTCTGCCATGACCTCGATCGGCAGGCAGCCGTCGAAATAGGGCGTGCCTTCCCATTCCTTGAAGCCAGTCTTGTCGCCGGCAACCAGTGCGTCGATGAAGGCGTTGTACTGCTCTTCGGTCATCGGGCAGTTGATGTAGTCCTTGCCGGTGCCACCGGGGCCGACCTTGTCGTAGCGGGACTGGAACCAGCAGATGTCCATATCGATCGTCTCGGTGTAGACGATCGGGGCGATGGCATCGAAGAAGGCGAGCGCATCAGCGCCGGTTTCCTGGCGAATTGCTTCGGCAAGGTCGGGTGCCGTCAGCGGGCCGGTCGCAATAACGGCAAGATCCCATTCCTGCGGCGGCAGGCCGGAGATTTCTTCGCGCACGACGGTGATCAACGGATGGGCGGCGATGGCGGCACTGACAGCGTCGGAAAACCCGTCGCGGTCGACGGCAAGCGCGCCACCGGCGGGCACCTGGTTGGCATCGGCCGATTTCATGATCAGCGAGCCGGCGAGGCGCATTTCTGCGTGCAGCACGCCCACAGCGTTGCTGGTTGCATCATCGGAACGGAATGAGTTGGAACAGACGAGTTCCGCAAGGCCGTCGGTCTTGTGCGCATCGGTGCCGCGAACGCCACGCATCTCGTGCAGGATGACCGGCACGCCTGCCTCGGCGATCTGCCAGGCGGCTTCCGATCCGGCAAGGCCACCGCCGATGACGTGAATGGGGGAGTGGGAAGAAGTGTCTTTGCTCATGGCCGGCTTCCTATCACGCCTCGGCCCTTCGTTCCAACGTCTATAAACGAAAACGGCGCCCTTGAGGCGCCGTCTTGGAAGTCTTGGTCGTTCGTTCCGATTAACGGAAGGAACGGGCCGCAATGTTGCGGATGTCGTAGCGGGTGATGCCGATGTCATTGAGAGCGTGGTTCGACAGGTTGCCAAGCTCGCTGACGGTGCGGCGGTAGTTGATCCAGCTTTTTGCGATGCGAATCGGGTTCATGGTCTTTTCCTCAAATCAGGTTGTCGCGACAGCCATCTGTCTGCGTCGTTGAGGTTCTTATACGCTTGTCTAACAAGAAGGTGGAGTGCAAAGAAAATGCAGCTGCTATGCATTTGTGCAGTGCATCGCCGTTTGAATGGGCAATCCTTACGCCCAGCCGCAAAAGGCGGCATCGATTAACAATTGATTAAAGTGCCGCGTGCTGCGGCTTAACCTGTTGCGAAACATAGGTTTCTGCGCGGCTCACCAGTCGGCCGGTACGGACCCGGTCGGTGGGAGGGATGGCTTGCCGGGGTGCCCGGCTACCAGGCGGGACCATCGCACTATCTCGCACTTGCGAAACGTCATCTGTGTCGACAGCCTATGCAGTGAGATACGACAAACGAAAACGCCCCCCGGCGTGTGCCGGAGGGCGTTTTACTGGAGGTCGGCTATGCCCGGAGGCAATGCCTGAATTACTTGATCGCCTGACGTGCGACGTAGGGAATGTCGCTGCGACCGATGCCGAGGTCGCTCAGCTCACGGTCGCTCATGCGGCCGAGTTCGTTGCAGGTCTGACGATACTTGCGCCAATTGTTGAAAGAACGTGCGAGGTTCATGATCCTATCCTTTCTAGGGTCGTGTGCCAGCGCTCATCTCTCTTGCTGGCCGTCATCTGATGGTCTGGAATATAATCGTTTTGAGCAGAAGTTACAGAGACAATGCTGCATCGCACCCATGCAGGGTTTGCAAGCCTTGAAGGCTCGATGTCCGCCCCTTGAAGGCTCGATGTCCGCCGCGAAACAGTGCTGGCGCGGCATTTGTGCGTCTGGCAGCCAAGAGTGCATTCGGGAAAAGGTGGGTCGGAAAAACAAACAACGCCCGCTGGGGGAGGAGATCCAGCGAGCGTTGTTTTATCCTGATCGGCAACCGGGAGGAGGAGTGTCGCCGATCCAAATCGAGGGGCGCTGGGAGGAGGAGTGCGCCGCCCCGATCGATGAATTGAATATAGTATGCAGGCCGATTGAAGGGTAGCGCGGATCCCGAATGGCACCCATGCGCAAAGTGCATGGCTCCAGGTGTCGATCGCTGCAGATTGCATGAATATTGTGCAGCGCCGTGCCGCGTCTCGGAAATGTAGCGAAGGGAGGGCTGAAAAGAACAACGCCCGCTGGGGGAGGAGGTCCAGCGGGCGTCGTTTAGGGTGATTGGCAACTGGGAGGAGGAGTGTTGCCAATCTGATCGGAGGAGCGCTGGGAGGAGGAGTGCGCCCATCCGAATTCTCTCAGGCTTTCGCCCGGGCCTTCCCAGTTTCCTGGGGCGGTTGGCCAGTTCCGCTGGCGATCGCCCGGCTTGCCGCCGTGTTCGCCTTTGATGATCTGAATATAGGGCCTTTAAATCGATTTGTGCAGTGCAATATCCGCATGGAAGATATGCACGTCGCGCAAGCCGCTTGCCAGTCCCATCGGCACGACCAGAAGCCGCGATAGGGCGATTGTCTTTCCGCGCCGATACATGATTAGGTGGGGGCAAGGCTTGGTCATTTCAAGCACAGGATTCTCAAGACTTGGGGGCAGGATGTACCGGGCGCGTCTCGAGCGAGACTTCAAGGGTTGGATCGACAAGGGATTGCTGCCGGAAAGTGCGGCGCGCGCCATGCTGGCGGAATACGATGGCCGGGAATCGACATTTCGCGCCGGCCGGGTCCTGCTCGTTCTGGCGGCCTTGTTGCTGTCGGCTTCCATATTGCTGCTCGTCGCGGCCAATTGGGAAGCGCTGCCGCGGCTGGCGCGGGTGGTCGGCATCATTGCACTGGTCTGGGGATTGCATTTCGCAGCCGCGTGGCTGGCACGCGCCGGCCGCAGCGGGCTTGCCGCAAGTGCGCTTGTCATTGGCTCGGCGTCGTTCGGTGGCGGCATCGCCCTGATCGGGCAGATGTACCACCTGTCCGGCGATGCGGCTGATGCGGCGCTGCTTTGGTTTGCCGGCGCCGCGCTATCGGCCGTCGCCTTTCGTTCGGCGACGATGACGGCCGCCGCCGGTGGACTTGCGTGGTTCTATTTCGGAACGGTGCTGACCGAAAGCAACTTCAATCTGGCTTCTGACTGGCGATTGTGGTCGGTGCCGGCGCTGGCGATCCTCGTCGTTCTCCTGGTTCGCTTCACCGATGCGGGCAGGGCGCGGCATCTCGCCTACCTGCTCGTACTTGCCTGGCTCTCGTGGCTTTACGTCGACAGCCCGTCGCTGGCCTTTGCGGGCGGGCTTGCGGCATCGGGCCTTGCAGCCTTTCTGGCGGCCGCCATGCCGGGCTCGCCGCTGCGACCATTGGCTATGGAAGCCGGCTCGGCGCCGGCATTCTATTCCTTCGCGCTCGCCCTTCTGGGTTTTGCCGCCCTGCAGTACGAAGCGGTCGGGCTGACGACGGAGATCGTGACAGGCGCATGCACGCTGCTGGTTGCCCTTCTGGGCATAGCGGTCGCAGGCGCGCAGAACGGTGCGGTGCGCTACCTCGGCTATGTCGCCTTCGCAGGCGAGCTTCTCTATCTCGCCTTCGAAACCCTCGGGTCGATGCTCGGCACATCGGGCTTCTTCCTGATTTCGGGGCTGGTGGTCGCCGGCATCGCCTGGCTGGTGATCCGTATCGAGGGGCACATGGCACGCGCACGCCGCACGGAGGCTTCGCAATGAGTGGCGAAACGCAAAAGAGCCGCTGGCTCAACCCGCTTCTGGCGGCGCTCCTCGTTGCGGGCGCCCAGACGGCGGCACTCGGCTACATGATCGAGAGCAGGGCCTCGATTTTGCGGAGCGGCCGCGAGGTGTTGCTGAAAACCGTGCCGGTCGATCCGCGTGATCTGCTGCGGGGCGACTATGTGATCCTCAGCTACGACATATCGAGGATAGAGCCGGAACTGTTTACGGGCGGCTTTCCGGCGGAAGAGAAGGAGGCTCAGATCTACGTCCGGCTGGAACAGCAGCTCGACGGTTTCTGGACGGTGACGCAAGCCGCCTTTCAGCCGCTGGCAGCGGCGGGCGACACCGTCGTTCTTCGTTCGCTGCCATTTGTCTATTACCCTTCAACTCCGCCGGCGCCGGTCAATGTCGAGTATGGCATCGAACGCTTCTATGTGCCGGAAGGCGAGGGGCGGACGCTTGAAGAGGCGCGCAACGCCGAGGCGCTCTCCGTCGACGTGCGCGTCGATGCCGGCGGCAAGGCCCAGATCCGCGAGATCGCGGTCAATGGGAGCCCGGTCTATGAAGAGCCACTCTATTGAGAGTGTCGGGTGTTCTGTGATCCGCCGTGGAATTCCGCATTTTCCCTTTGATCCCGTCAAAACGAGTGATATAGAGACGCCGCGCTCGGGAAAGTCCTGAACTTTCAGCATGCCCATTCTATCCGCGGTTTCCGTTGGTTGGTCTTGCGGGAATACGAACAGGCGGTGCGATTGTCTGAACGCGGGTATGGTGAAATTGGTAGACACGCCAGATTTAGGTTCTGGTGCCGCAAGGCGTGGGAGTTCAAGTCTCTCTACCCGCACCAGATCAGCAATCGTGCCCAAAGTCCGGATTCTGCAGGGATGAAGGGGGCTGGAGTGCCATTTTGCTTGCAAAACGGTTACGGAATTGCGTAAAGCCACTCCCGGCAAATGGATCGGCTCACGTGCTCGCCAGACCTTTCGAAGGGGAAGAGCACAGTCAACGTGAAATGAAGGTTTGAACATGCAGGTTATCGAAACGCTCGCTCAAGGGCTGAAGCGCGAACTCAAGGTCGTTATCCCGGCCAAGGACATGGAAGCTCGTATGAACGAGCGCCTGGCCGAAGTGAAGGACCGTGTGAAGATCAACGGCTTCCGTCCGGGCAAGGTGCCGGCTGCGCATCTGAAGAAGATCTACGGCAAGTCGATCATGGCTGATCTCGTCAACGAGATCGTTCGCGAAAAGCCGACCGAGATCCTGTCGGGCCGTGGCGAAAAGTCGGCGACCCAGCCGGAAATCGCGATGACCGAGGACGAGGCCGAAGCCGACAAGATCCTCAACGCTGAAGCCGACCTCGAATTCACCGTTGCCTACGAAATCATCCCGGCGATCGAACTCAAGGACGTCAGCGGCATCAAGGTGACCCGCGAAGTCGTCGAGATCGCTGAAGACGAAGTCAACGAGCAGATCCTGAAGATCGCCGAAAGCGCCCGCAGCTACGAATCGAAGAAGGGCAAGGCCGCCAACGGCGACCGCGTCACGATCGATTACCTCGGCAAGGTCGATGGCGTTGCCTTCGACGGCGGCAAGGACGAAGACGCTGAGCTGGTTCTCGGCTCCAACCGCTTCATCCCGGGCTTCGAAGAGCAGCTCGTTGGCGTCAAGGCTGGGGACGAGAAGACCATCACCGTTACCTTCCCGGCTGAATACCCGGCTGCAAACCTTGCAGGCAAGGAAGCGACCTTCGACATCACCGTCAAGGACGTTGCCGGCGCGCAGGACATCGAAATCAACGACGAACTGGCCACCAAGCTCGGCCTCGAATCGGCTGACAAGCTGAAGGAAATCGTCCGCGGCCAGATCGAAAGCCAGTACGGCAACCTGACCCGTCAGAAGGTCAAGCGTCAGATCCTCGACCAGCTGGACGAACTCTACCAGTTCGAAACGCCGGAGCGCCTCGTCGACGCCGAATTCGAAAACATCTGGCGCCAGATCAACACCGACCTGCAGCAGGCCGGCAAGACCTTCGCTGACGAAGAAACCACCGAAGAAGAAGCCCGCGCCGAATATCGTAAGCTCGCTGAGCGTCGCGTTCGCCTCGGCCTCGTTCTCTCGGAAATCGGCGAAAAGGCCGGCGTTCAGGTCAGCGACGACGAACTGCAGCGTTCGCTGTTCGAACAGCTCCGCCAGTTCCCGGGCCAGGAAAAGCAGATCCTCGACTACTTCAAGAACACCCCCGGTGCTGCCGCTTCGCTGCGCGCTCCGCTGTTCGAAGAAAAGGTCGTCGACCACCTGCTCGGCGAAATCTCGGTAACCGACAAGACGGTTTCCAAGGAAGAGCTGACGGCTGACGACGAAGAAGGCGAAGGCAAGGCTGCCAAGAAGGCTCCGGCCAAGAAGAAGGCTGCTGCCAAGGCTGAAGCCGCTGAAGGCGAAGAAGCTGCCGCTCCGAAGAAGAAGGCTCCGGCCAAGAAGAAGGCCGCTGACGACAGCGCCGAGTAATCGGACCAAAGCCTAGAAATAAAAGAAGGCCCTGCCGCTTGCGGCGGGGCCTTTTTCATTCGGTCTGCCGTGTCTGGTATCGACGGCAACGACCGTCAGGCGAGGTTGAGCAGAAGGGCACGGTGGTCGGAAACTTCCGGCTCAGCGACGACATCGAACCTTGAGACATCGACGCTGGCGTTCACCAGCATGTAGTCGGCAAACCGACCATCCTTCAAATAGTGTGACGTCCGGGTGTCCTTGTGACCGCGAGAGACGACGAGGTCGGTCAAGCCGAGTTCAGCGAGTGCTGGAAACGTTATGCTGTCGGGCAGCACGTTGAAGTCTCCGCACGCCACAAGGCGCTCGTCCCCCGGCCAGACCTGGCGAATGAGCCCTGCCAGTGCTTCGGCCTGGGCGCTGCGTTCCGGGCTGTCGCCCTTGCCGTTGACCGCGCGCAGGCCGTGCATCTGGGCGATTGTGATTGCCCTGCCGGCGTCGTGATCGAAGAGGCGGATGCAATGAGCATTGCGGGCGCGCGGATGCGCACCCCAACCGTTGGCCGAATACGCGCCGTGGACGAAGCCGAGCGCCTGGCCAATCACCGAATGGGTTCGCCGCACGAACGTGGCCAGGCCGAATTCCGAGGGTATGAGTGTTTCGCCGTCAAACAGCGTGCCCTGGGCCGTCGGGCAGAAGAAACCATCGTGCTCAGGAAGCAGGGCTGAAATTTCGTCAAAGAGATTGGCCCGCTGTGGCAACTCGACGCCGACGTCGCGATAGATCAGCCATTCGGCTTTGCTGCGAGGCGAACGCCCGACTTCCTGCAAGCAATACACATCGGCATCGACGTCGGCGAGGTAGGTCATCAAGGGTGCGTGCAGCTTGCCGCCCCAGGCATTGAGCGAAAGGATACGCATGGCGTCGGGCCTCTTCATCAAACGAGCGGTGAAGCTACCCGATTCGTGTCTCTTTCGGAGCGTTATTGCCGATTTCGCGCCTGTCCGGCAACGCGGGAAGAGGCACGAGGCAATGACGCAAATTGCCTCGCCGCTGACGGCCGATCCTTCAAGTTTCGCGACAGTCCCCTGTCCACAGCGTTCGCGCCCGCTTACGCTTTGGCCGATTCCTGCTTGATTTCGCCCATGCGGTTCCAGGCATCGAGACCGGCGATCTTGTAGGCTTCGGCAAGCGTCGGGTAGTTGAAAGTGTTCTCGACGAAATACTCGACCGTGCCTTTGAGGTTCAAGACCGCCTGGCCGATATGGACCAGTTCGGTCGCACCTTCGCCGATGATATGGACGCCCAGCAGGCGGCGGGTCTTCAACGAGAAGATCATCTTCAACAGACCGGAATCGAGGCCCATGATGTGGCCGCGCGAGGTCTCGCGGAAGCGCGCCATGCCACATTCATACGGGATACCGCGCTCCTTGACCTCTTCTTCCGAAAGGCCGCAGGTCGAGATCTCCGGTACGGCATAGATGCCGTATGGGAAGTACTTCTGCGGCTCCATGGCGATGGCGCCGACAGCGACCCGGGCCGCGATGCGGCCCTGTTCCATCGACGTCGAAGCAAGGCTCGGAAAGCCGACGACGTCGCCGGCAGCGTAGATGTTCGGCACGGAGGTCTGGAAGGTCTCGGGGTTGACCTTGAGCCGCCCGCGACTGTCGGCCTCAAGTCCCGCCGCCGGCAGGTTGAGCGTGTCGGTCGCGCCCATGCGACCCGCAGCGAAGAGCACCATGTCCGTTGTGATCTTGCGGCCGTTGTCGAGCGTCAGCAGCACCTTACCATCGTCCAGTCGCTCGACCTTGTCGGCCTTCTGTCCAAGATGCAGCTTCATGTTGCGGTCGCGCAACTGATAGATGAAGTCTTCGACGATCTCCTTGTCGATGAAGTCGAGCATCGTCGTCTTCGGGTCGATGACCGTTACCTGGGTGTCAAGCGCGCTGAAGATCGTCGCGTATTCGATGCCGACGACGCCGGCGCCTATGACCACCAGGGAGCGCGGCAGCTCAGCAATATCGAGCAGTTCGTCACTGTCGAGCACCGTCTTGCCGTCAAAGGGCATGTAGTCCGGGCGGAAGGGCTTGGTGCCGACGGCAAGCATGATGCTGGTGCCGGACACGAGCAGGGTCTCGCCGTCGTCCTTGACGACCTCAAGTGTCGTCGGATCGACGAAGCTCGCCTTGCCGCGCATCTGCTGCACGCGATTGCGGGCAAACTGGTGCTCGAGCACTTCGACTTCGTGATTGAGTGTGATGATCAGGCGCTGCCTCAGGTCGTCGGCGCTGATCTCCTGCTTGACGCGGTATGCGCGCCCGTAAAACCCGCGCTCGCGCCAGCCCGACAGATTGAGAGCCGTCTCGCGCAGGGTTTTCGAAGGAATGGTGCCGGTGTGAACCGAAACGCCACCGACGCGTTTTCCCTGTTCGATGACGAGAACCTTCTTGCCGAGCTTGGCGGCCTGAATGGCGCCGCGGCGACCGGCCGGCCCGCTTCCGACAACGATGAGATCGAACTGGTTCATGGGCTTTTCCGTTGCAAGATGGAATCGTTGTGCGATGCGAAAGACTGTCGCTTTGAAGCCTCTATATCGTCAATGGCACCGTTTAATGAAGTGGTTTTCATATCTGAAAACTGTCGGGTGAGAATATAAGGAAATGCGCGTATGCTTGGCTTCGTATCGACATGCCGAGCCCATGGGTTTCGTGTTTGCCTGGGAGGTCGCGATGGGATTGGAGCTGACGAACAAGGTTGTGCCGCAGTCCGAAGCCGAGGACCTCAACTCGCACCCGGAACAACGACCGGGTGTCGTCGCCGCTGCGGTTTACGAGAACGGCGTGCGGGTCCGCGATATCCAGGTTGAGGATGCCGGCAAGTGGCGGGCGCGGCCGGGTACCGTCGTCTGGATCGGTCTGCACGAACCGGACGCCGATCTTCTTCGCCAAGTACAGCAGGAGTTCGAGCTGCATGATCTGGCGATCGAGGATGCGTGCAAGGCGCATCAACGGCCGAAGCTTGAGATCTACGGCGAGTCGATCTTCGTCGTTGCCCGCACCGCCCATATGGTCGGCGACGAGATTGCCTTCGGCGAAACCCATCTTTTTGTCGGGCGCGGTTATGTCGTCTCTGTCCGACACGGTGCGTCGACCTCCTACATGGCCGTCCGCCAGCGCTGCGAATCCTCGCCGGCGGCCCTTGCCCATGGCGAAAACTACATCCTCTATTCCATCCTCGATTTCATCGTCGACAACTACATGCCCGTCATAGAGGCGATCCATGAAGAAGTGGAGGAACTGGAAGATCGCTTGCTGCGTGAACGGCTGATCAAGAAGGACATCGAGCGGCTCTACCTGCTGCGCCGCAACCTCCTCAGACTGCGCAACGCCGTCGTACCCTTGGTCGATGTGTGCCGCCGTCACGAGCATATCGAGCTGCCGGGCATGGACGCGGCGCTGCAGCCGCTCTTCCGCGATGTGACGGACCATGTGCGCCGCGTTCAGGAGGATATCGACGCGCTGCGCGAGGTGCTCGCCTTCACCTTCGAAACGAGCCTGATGGTCGGGCAATCCGAACAGACGGAGATTTCGCGCAAGCTCGCGTCCTGGGCGGCGATCCTGGCGGTGCCGACGGCGATTGCCGGCATTTACGGGATGAATTTCGATGACATGCCGGAACTAAAGTTCCGCTACGGCTATTTTGTCGTTCTGGCGGTGATCATCGGGTTGTGCGGGACGCTCTATCGCTTCTTCCGCCGGGCGAAATGGCTGTAGGCCGGAGCGCCTGAAGCAAAGCGTGAAGTACCAATTCCCGGGTTCGGAGGACGTGGTGGCAACCCTTTTGGAAACGCTCGGCCAGCTGATCGGCGCGAACTGGAAGCAGCGCGAGGTAGCCAAGCGATACTCGCGCACCTTTTTGTGTCGCTGCGGCAGGCACATCTTCTTCGGCAATATCGTTTGCAACAACTGCCAGGCGCCGCTCGGCTATTTGCCCAGTGAAGACACGCTGCTGTCGCTTGAGCCCGGCCCAGAGCCAGACACCTGGCTCGCAGACGGCAACCAGTCTTTGCTGAAATATTGCGGCAACCGCGATACGCCGGCGCAATGCAACTGGATGCTGGCGGCGAGCGAGCCGAGGTCTCTGTGCATCGCATGCGGGCTAAACCGAACAATTCCGGATCTCGACCGCGAGGACAATGCCCGCTACTGGGGGCTGCTTGAGGTGGCAAAGCGAAGGCTCGTGTCGCAGTTGCTGGCGCTTGGCTTGCCCGTGAAGTCCAAGGTCGACGAGGACGAGGCACACGGCCTGATGTTCGACTTCCTCCGTTCTCCGCCGGAAGGGCCGCGTGTGCTGACCGGGCATGCTGACGGCTTGATTACGGTCAACGTCGAAGAGGCAGATTCTGTCGAGCGGGAGAAGATGCGGCTCGAACTACATGAACCCTACCGCACGCTCCTTGGCCATTTTCGACACGAGGTCGGTCACTACTATTGGAACCGGCTCGTTCTGAACGGCCCCTGGCTGGAACCGTTTCGCGCGCTCTTCGGCGACGAGCGGGCCGATTATGCGGAGGCATTGAAGGCGAACTACGCAAACGGCCCGCCCGCAGACTGGGCTGACCGATACATCAGCTCCTATGCTTCCACGCACCCCTGGGAAGATTGGGCGGAAACCTGGGCGCATTACCTGCACGTGGTCGACAGCCTCGGCACTGCGCTCGGGTTTGGGCTCGACGCAGAGGATCTGGAGGCTGCGATCCAGCCGTTCGAGAGCGATGCTCTGTATGCGCCCGCCGACGCCGGCGCCGAGCGATTTCTATCGCTGCTCAATTCCTGGATCGAAATGACGATGGTGCTCAACGAGTTGGCGCGCAGCATGGGCCAGCCGGACTTCTACCCCTTCGTGATGTCGAAGCCGACAGTGGCCAAGCTGCAGTTCGTGCATATGGTCGTTGAGCACCAACGCTCGTCTGGGGAAGATGGCCTTCTGGGATGAGGAGCTTTGCCACTGCTTTTGCCACGAAGCGGCGATGTGGGAGCAGGGCGATCAGAACAGCCGCAGGCCCTTCAGGCTGACGTGTCCGTCCTTGCCGATGATGATGTGATCGTGCACGGCGATGCCGAGCGGTTTCGCCGTCTCAACGATCAGCTTGGTCATGTCGATATCGGCGCGAGACGGGGTCGGGTCGCCAGATGGATGGTTGTGAACGAGGATGATCGCCGTGGCCGAGAGGTCCAGCGCGCGCTTCACCACTTCACGCGGATAGACAGGTGCATGGTCGATGGTGCCCGTCTGCTGCACTTCGTCGGCAATCAGCGCGTTGCGCTTGTCCAGGAACAGGATTCGGACCTGCTCCTTGGTCTCGTAAGCCATGGCCGCATGGCAGTAGTCGATGACGGCGCTCCACGACGAAAGGATTTGCTTCTGGCGAAGTTCGCTCTTCAGCGTCCGATGGCCGATCGTGGAGATGAGCTTGAGATCGAGAGCCACCGCCTCGCCGATGCCGTTCACCTCCTGCAACAGCGCAATCGGCGCGCCGAAGACGCCGGCAAGCGTGCCGAAACGCGCAAGCAGGGCTTTTGCGATCGGCTTGGTATCCTTGCGCGGGATCAGCCGAAACAGCAACATCTCCAGGATTTCGTAGTCGGCCAGCGCCGCGTCGCCCTGTTCCCGGTAGCGCGTGCGCAGTCGGTCTCGGTGTCCGTGGTAGTGCGCTTCGGGTGCCGGTGCCTTCTTGGCCACCGGCACGGCGTCCAGCTGAAACTGTGGAAAGAACGTCCGTTCATCCGCCGATGGCGTCATGTCGCCGTCAGTAGAGATCGGACGCTTTGTCATGCGGCGCCGAGGGTGCTGACGCCGGGCTTGAACAGGCCGGCGGGTGACAACGTGAAGATCTCGCATCCGTCCGCAGTCACGCCGACGGTGTGCTCGTACTGGGCCGAAAGCGACCGGTCGCGGGTAACTGCGGTCCAGCCGTCTGCCAGCACTTTCACGTGCGGGCGCCCGAGGTTGATCATCGGCTCGATGGTAAAGATCATGCCTTCGCGCAGTTCAGGACCTTCATTGGCGCGGCCATAATGCAGGATGTTCGGCGCGTCGTGGAAGAGCTTGCCGACGCCATGGCCGCAGAAGTCGCGCACGACCGAGCAGCGTTCCGCTTCGGCATAGGTCTGGATCGCTTCGCCGATCGCGCCGGTGCGCGCGCCCGGGCGAACGGCTGCGATGCCGCGCATCAGGCTTTCATGGGTGACATCGAGCAGTCGCTCGGCCGCCCGCTTGATTTCGCCCACGGGATACATGCGGCTCGAATCGCCGTGCCAGCCATCGACGACATAGGTCACGTCGATGTTGACGATGTCGCCTTCGCGCAGCGGCTTGTCATTGGGGATCCCGTGGCAGACGACGTGGTTGATCGATGTGCAGGACGACTTCGTATAGCCGCGATAGTTCAGCGTTGCGGGCAGGGCGCCATTGTCCATGCCGAATTCGAACACGAAGCGGTCGATTTCGTCGGTCGTAACGCCGGGCTGCACGCGAGAGACAAGTTCATCAAGGCAGCGCGCCGTCACCTGACAGGCCTTGCGCAGCCCTTCAAACCCATCCGCTCCATAAAGCCGGATGACGCCAGTGTTCTTGTAGGGCGCAGACCCCGCCTCGATGTAAGTCACCATTCCAAAACTTTCATTTGTTCCAAGTCGGATTTCATAAAGCAGCGAGGGCTGTCTCGTCCACTGTCATCAATCCGGTCGGCTGGATTTGGGTCGGCGAAACCCGACATTTCACCGCATAGGCCTCGACGCCGCGCGTCATCGCGCGGTCGAACGCCCGGGCATAGACCGGATCGAAGTCGCGGCAGATCCGCAACGTGTCGCAATCACCGCGCTGCACGAGATAGATCATGATGGCGCGATAGCCCGCTTCGACCATGTCGCCGAGTTCGTCGAGGTGCTTGGCGCCACGGGCGGTTGGGCTATCCGGAAATTCCGCAAGACCGGGCGCGCGACTGAAGTGCACGTTCTTCACCTCGACATAGGCCAGGCCGCGCTCGGGGTCGCTGAGCAAGATGTCGATCCGTGAATTGCGCCCGTATCGCTGTTCGCGGGCAAGGCTTTGGTAGCGGTGCAGGTCGGAGACAAGCTCGAGCCGGATGGCCTCTTCCGCGAGCCGGTTGGGCAGGCCGGTATTGATGCCGACCAGGGTACCGTCGGCCTCGACGATTTCGAGCATCTGGCGATATTTCCGCGTCGGGCTGTCGTGTTCCGACATCCAGATGCGCGAGCCGGGCGTGGTGAGGCCGCGCATCGACCCGGTGTTGGGGCACGAGCCGGTCATCGCCGTGCCATCCGGCAGCACGGCGTCGAAGAGAAAGCGCTTGTAACGCTGGACGAGGGTCGCTTGTGCGAGCGGCGGATCGAAGATCAAGGCGAGTCCTGTTGCGGCTTCAGGCGCGGGCGCGCACGTAGGAACCCGGCGCTTCTTCCAGCGTATTCAGCGGGCCGCCGGGTTTGCGAGCGGGAACACGTCGCTTGTCGAGCTTCTCGAGCCATTGATGCCAGTGCGGCCACCAGGAGCCCGGCGTTTCCTTCGCAGACTTGAACCAGTCGTCGAACTCGCCCTTGGGCGGGCCGCCGGTCCAGAACTGGTACTTGCCCTTGTCCGGAGGGTTGACGACGCCGGCGATGTGGCCGGAGCCCGAGAGCACATAGGTGACCTTGCCGCCGAAGGACGAACTGCCAAGGAAAACCGAGCGCGGCGGTGCGATGTGGTCTTCCTTGGTGGCAAGGTTGTAGATCGGGATTTTGACGTCGCCGAGCGAGACCTGCTTGCCGGCGAGCATCATTTCGCCCTTCGACAGCTTGTTCTCGAGATAGCAGTTGCGCAGATAGAACGAGTGGTTGGCGGCGGGCATCCGGGTCGAGTCGGAGTTCCAGTAGAGCAGGTCGAAGGGCAGGGGATCCTGGCCCTTGAGGTAGTTGTTGACGAAGTAGGGCCAGATCAGTTCCGAGGCTCGGAGCATGTTGAAGGCGGTCGCCATCTTCGAGCCGTCGAGATAGCCGGTCACGCTCATGTTCTGTTCGATCTGAGTTATCTGATCCTCGTCGACGAAGACCTTGAGATCACCGGCGTGGGTGAAATCGACCTGGGTCGTAAAGAGCGTGGCGGAGCGGATACGCTCGTCACCTTCCGCCGCATGCAGCGCAAGCGTGGCCGCAAGCAGCGTGCCCCCGACGCAGTAACCGATGGCATTGACCTCGCGCTCGCCGGTCGCCTGCTCGACAGTGTCGAGCGCAAAACCGATGCCTTCACGGGCATAGGCTTCCCAGTCCTTCGTCGCGTGCCGTTCGTCCGGGTTGACCCAGGAGATCACGAATACGGTGTGACCCTGATCGACAGCCCATTTGATGAAGGATTTCTGCGGGTTGAGATCGAGAACGTAGAACTTGTTGATCCAGGGCGGGCAGATCAGCAGCGGCCGCTTCAGCACGGTTTCGGTCGTCGCTTCATATTGCAGCACCTGGCAAACGTCGCTCTGGGCGATGACCTTGCCGGGCGTAATCGCGATGTTTTCGCCGATCGCGAACTTGCTGGTGTCGGTCTGCCGGAGCTTGAGGTCGCCGCGGCCGGCGGCGATGTCCTCGGCAAACATCTGCATGCCCTTGACCAGGTTGGCACCGCTCGATGCGACGGTTTCCCTATAGAGCTGCGGATTGGTGGTGACGAAATTGGTTGGCGAAAGGGCGCTCGAAACCTGCCGGACGTAGAAGGCGGCCTTGTGCTTGGTATGGTCGTCCAACCCCTCCGCATCCTCGACCATGCGCTCGGCCCAGTCCGAGGTGACGAAATAGGCCTGGCGGATAAAGTCGAAGAACGGGTTCTTCACCCAATCCTCGTCGGTAAAGCGCTTGTCGTTGCGAAGAAGGGCGGGCGCATCCGCAGCCGCCGCATCGCCCGACATGCGGTGGAGCGTCCGCGACCAGATCTCGAAGAAGCTGCCCATGAGGTGCGTCTGGGCTTCCAGCGTGCGGCGCGGATCCGATAGCCAGTATTCCGACACCTTGGAAAGCGTCTTCACCATATCGGTGACTGGCTCGGCAAAAGTATCGGATTTCTGACCCGATTCGCGCGGCGCGAGCCAGGCGGATGCTGCCTTTCCAAGCTGCTCCATGGCGCGGGCGAGGTTGACGGCGAGGCTTTCCGGGTCCTTGACGATGTAAGGCTCGACGGATCTGGGGTCGAAGCCTGCGAAGCCGTCCTTGCCTTCCGCATTCCTCTCTGCTGTCACCCGGTGTCCTCCACAGCATCTTGTTTGTTTTGTATTTTTACATTCTGCCCGAAAATGATTACAAGGGCTAGCGCATCGTCGCGCCGTCAAATCAGAGGTTCTCTTCAGCATGCTTGCCGTCGGAAAACAGCGCTCCATCACCTTTGTTGCAGGGATCGTCCTCATCGGCACGCTTGCAGGCTGCAACAGCCAGACCACCAACTTTGAAAACTACCCTTCGGTCTACGGTCAGAAGCCGGCTGCAACGACCCAAATGACCAATGAAGAGGCGGTAAACATGCAGGCGCGCCTGACGTCGCTCGGCGCGGCGCGCAAGTCCGGTGCGATCTCCGAAGCGGAATATCAGCGGCGCCTGAAAGAGATGCGTGCGCTGGCCGAACAGCACGGCACCGACACGCTGAAAGAGATCCAGAATTAGCGCTTGCCTTTCCGGTGATTTGGACGCAAAGCGTTCAATGGCCGCATGGACGGCCGTTCACCACAGCGCACGGTTTCGCAAAGGCTAGAGCCGCTGGCGGGAGCGTGCGCCAAACGAGGTTTGGAGATGGAAGAGTTTCACAAAGTCCGGCGTTTGCCGCCCTATGTTTTCGAACAGGTCAACCGTTTGAAAGCAAGCGCGCGAGCGGCCGGTGCTGACATCATCGACCTCGGCATGGGCAATCCGGATCTACCCACACCACAGTCGATTGTCGACAAGCTCTGCGAGGCCGTTCAGGACCCGCGCACGCATCGTTATTCGTCGTCGAAGGGCATTCCCGGGCTGCGTCGTGCCCAGGCCGCCTACTACGCCCGTCGCTTCGGCGTCAAGTTGAACCCGGATACGCAGGTCGTCGCCACCCTTGGCTCCAAGGAAGGCTTCGCCAACATGGCGCAGGCGATCACCGCACCTGGCGACGTGATCCTTTGCCCGAACCCCACCTATCCGATCCATGCGTTCGGCTTCCTGATGGCCGGCGGCGTCATCCGCTCGATCTCGGTCGAGCCGGACGAAACCTTCTTCGGGCCGCTGGAGCGCGCCGTTCGCCATTCGATCCCGAAGCCCTTGGCGCTGATCCTCAACTATCCGTCGAACCCGACGGCGCAGGTGGCTACCCTCGACTTCTACAAGGACGTGATCGCCTTTGCGAAGAAGCACGACATCATCGTGCTGTCGGATCTTGCCTATTCGGAAATCTACTTCAACGACGCGCCGCCGCCGTCGGTCCTGGAAGTTCCAGGCGCGATCGACTGCACGGTCGAGTTTACCTCGATGTCGAAGACCTTCTCGATGCCGGGCTGGCGCATGGGCTTTGCCGTCGGCAACGAGCGGCTGATCGCGGCGCTGACCCGCGTTAAGTCCTACCTCGACTACGGTGCGTTCACGCCGATCCAGGTGGCTGCGACCCAGGCACTGAACGGTGACGGCAGCGACATTGCCGAGGTGCGCAACATCTACAAGCGCCGCCGCGACGTCATGGTCGACAGCTTCGGCAAGGCCGGCTTCGAAGTGCCGCCGCCGGCAGCGACGATGTTTGCCTGGGCGAAGATCCCCGAGAAGTTCCGTCATCTGGGCTCGCTCGAGTTCTCCAAGCTGCTCGTCGAAAAGGCGGACGTCGCGGTTGCTCCGGGCATCGGCTTCGGCGAACAGGGCGACGACTATGTTCGTCTGGCCCTCGTCGAAAACGAGCACCGCATCCGCCAGGCGGCACGCAACATCAAGAAATTCCTGTCGACCGCCGACGAGACGATGCACAACGTCATCTCGCTCAACGCGCACAGGTAATTAAGACGGGAGGCGTGCTTGATTGCGCGCCTCCTTCCACAACGGCGCCACGGTTCTCGCGGCTTGCCCTCTACATGTTAGGAAATGGCTATGGCAGATGCCCTCAAAATCGGCATTGCGGGCTTGGGTACCGTTGGTGCCTCGCTCGTGCGGATCCTCCAGGATCGTCACGAGATGCTTGCGACAACGTGCGGACGGGCGATCGAGACCACAGCCGTAACCGCGCGCGACCGCAACCGGGACCGGGGCGTGGACCTCTCCAGCGTGGCCTGGTTCGATGATGCCGTCTCGCTTGCGCGCAACGCCGATATTGACGTCTTTGTCGAATTGATGGGCGGCTCCGGCGACCCGGCCTATTCGGCCGTCAAGGCGGCGCTTGAGCGCGGCATTCATGTGGTGACTGCCAACAAGGCGCTGCTTGCAGCGCACGGCATCGAGCTTGCCAAGATTGCCGAGGAGAAGGGCGCGCTTCTGAACTACGAAGCAGCCGTTGCCGGTGGCATTCCGGTCATCAAGGCGCTGCGCGAATCCATGACCGGTAACACGATCTCGCGCGTCTACGGGATCATGAACGGCACGTGCAACTACATCCTGACGAAGATGGAGAAGGAACAACTGTCCTTCGAAGCCTGCCTCAAGGAAGCTCAGCGTCTCGGTTACGCCGAGGCCGATCCGGCCTTCGACATCGAAGGCAACGACACAGCCCATAAGCTGTCGATCCTGACCAGCCTTGCCTTCGGCACCGCAATCGCGGCCGACGACATCTATCTCGAAGGCATCACGAATATCTCGATCGACGATATCCATGCGGCCGCCGATCTCGGTTATCGCATCAAGCTCCTCGGCGTCGCCCAGCGTACTGAAAGCGGTATCGAGCAACGTGTCCACCCGACGATGGTCCCTTACGATTCCGTCATCGCCCAGGTCGACGGCGTGACCAATGCGGTTGCGATCGAATCCGACATTCTCGGCGAACTGCTGATGGTCGGCCCCGGTGCCGGCGGCAACGCGACGGCGTCGGCCGTTCTTGGCGATATCGCCGACATTGCGAAAAGCCGCCCGGGCGCCCAGCATGTTCCGGCCTTCGGCCGTCCGACCAATGCACTGCTTCCCTACAAGCGCGCGCAGATTCAGAGCCACGAGGGCGGCTACTTCATCCGCCTGAAGGTGGTCGACCGCACCGGTGTCTTTGCAAGCATCGCGACCCGCATGGCCGACAACGGCATCTCGCTGGAATCGATCATGCAGCACTCCAAGCACCTGATGGAGAGCGGCGAGCCGCAGACGATCATCCTGGTGACGCACGCGACCTCCGAGCACTCCGTTCGCGATGCCATCAAGGCGATCAAGCACGAGGGCTATCTTGTCGGCGAACCGCAAGTCATCCGCATCGAACGCCCGAAGGCGAGCTGACGGCGCGCCGTTGCGCGTCTCCATACGGTAAGGCGCAACCCGACCACCGATCGCGTTTTGAAGCCCCGCCCGCACATCAGTGCCGGCGGGGTTTTGCGTTTCAGGGGTGTTTCATGCGACCGAGACCGGGAAAACCCTTGGAAACGGAGGATCCCTGTGCACACCGTTCCAAAATCCGTCACGATTTTCGACGTTATGCGCTAAGAACGGTTAGGTGCAGGCGGATGGGCGAGCATGGAAGAATTGGTGGATCCGGTACAGCGGGCCTTTCTCGGCGTCGAGCAATCGATCAGCGGCCAGCGCTGGGTCTCGCGGCTTGATCAGGCGGGCCAGAACCGCGCGCTCGCCATCAGCCAGGTCCACGGCTATTCCGATCTCCTCGGACGCGTGCTTGCCGGCCGCGGCGTCGTGCTCGACGATGCGGCCAGCTTTCTTGATCCGACGCTGCGCTCGCTCATGCCCGATCCGGACAAGCTCACCGATTGCCGCAAGGCCGCAGATCGCCTGGCCATGGCGATCAGGCGGCGCGAGAGGGTCGTCGTCTTCGGCGACTATGACGTCGATGGCGCCGCATCCTCCGCGCTGATGGCGCGGTTCCTTCGTCATTTCGGCATCGAGGCGGAAATCTACATTCCGGATCGTATCTTCGAGGGCTATGGGCCGAACCCGACGGCAATCGAGCAATTGATCGACAGAGGCGCCGAGCTGATCGTCACGGTCGACTGCGGTTCGACGAGCCACGAGTCGCTCGATGTCGCGGCGAAACGGGGCATCGATGTTGTCGTCATCGACCACCACCAGGTCGGAGCGTCGCTGCCGGCCTGTCACGCACTCGTCAATCCCAACCGCGAGGACGACCTTTCCGGCCAGGGACATCTCTGTGCAGCCGGCGTGGTCTATCTGGTTCTCGTCAACACGTTGCGCGTACTGCGCGGTGCCGGCGATGCCCGCGTATCGTCTTTCGATCTCCTGGCGCAGCTCGATCTGGTGGCGCTTGCGACCATCTGCGACGTCGTGCCGCTGAAGGGGCTCAACCGCGCCTATGTCGTCAAGGGCCTGATCGCAGCGCGGCACATGGGCAATGTCGGGCTCTCGGCCCTGTTGCGCAAAGCGGCGATCGGCGGCCCGGTCACGCCCTATCATCTCGGCTTTCTGGTCGGCCCTCGCATCAACGCCGGTGGTCGCATCGGCGATGCCGCACTCGGCAGCCGGCTGCTGGCGATGGACGACAGCACCGAGGGGGAGAAGATCGCAGCTCAGCTGGACGAACTCAACCGCGATCGGCAAGCGATGGAAGCCGCGATGCTGGCGGAAGCCGAGGCCGAGGTTCTCGCAGAGTACGGAACAGGCGAGGGCGCCTCGGTGATCGTCACCGCGCGCGAAAACTGGCACCCGGGCATCGTCGGGTTGCTTGCTGCGCGCATCAAGGAGAAGTTCCGCCGCCCGACCTTTGCGATCGCCTTTGACCCGAACGGCAAGGGCACCGGCTCCGGCCGCTCGATCAACGGCTTCGACATGGGCAAGATGGTTCGCGGCGCTGTCGAGGGTGGCCTGCTGGTCAAGGGTGGCGGCCATGCCATGGCGGCAGGCCTGACCGTCGAGCGCGCGAAACTCGGCAAGCTCAGGCAGTTCTTCGAGGAGCGCGCGGAGACGGCGGTGCGCGAACTCGTCGCCATCCAGACGCTCAAGGTCGACGGCGCGCTTGCCGCCTCCGGGGCGACGCTGGAGCTCATCGATCTCCTGGAGCAGGCCGGTCCCTATGGCTCCGCACACCCGCAACCCGTCTTCGCCTTCCCGCAGCACCGGCTACGCGACAGCCGGCAGGTGGGCGCCAACCACATCAAGGTGACGCTGGAAGGCCAGGATGGCAGCCGGCTCGACGGTATTGCCTTCAGAGCCACCGAGACGCCGCTTGGCGATTTTCTTCTCTCGAGCAGGGGGACGTCAATCCACGTGGCAGGATCGGTCTCGGCCGATCTGTGGCAGGGCCAGCGGCGTGTGCAACTGCGCGTTACGGATGCGGCGAAGGCGCTTTGACGAACTGCCATCACGCCGCTTTCGAAGTTGCAGATCGCCGTGTCTGATGCCGCGATCTATCGAACGCCGGAGCCACCCGCCGAACCGATCGAGAACAGGTTCAGTCCGGAAACGTCGCCCTCGATTTGTTCGAAGCCACGCGCGAGATAGTACGGCGAGTTTTCAGGACTGGCGCAGAGGTAGCAGGTCTCGTGCCCCAATGCGGAAGCCTCCTGTCGGGCTGCTGCCAACAGTGTGGCGGCAATCCCTTGCCGACGCGCCTCCGCCTCGACCCAAAGTGCTGTAATCCACGGAGCATATTGCGGGCGTTCGTCGAGGTCGTTCTCGATGACAAAAACCGACCCGAGATAAAGGCCCGGGCTGTGCGCCACGAGGGCAAACGGGATGCCGTGTCCCTCAATCATCGGATCGAGGTGAGCGCGATACTCTGCCAAGGACACGTCAGTGGCCGTCCACCACGCATTCCAGGCGCGGTCGGCACTGTGTCTGTCCAATGCGGGCAGCTCTTCAGGTTGGAGATTTGGATCATGAAAACTCAAACGATTCAGTAAGGTGAGGGAACCAGTCCGCAAAATGGACAAGCGAATCCGGGCTGCCGATCGATGCGGTAGAAACAGGGAGGCCGACAGCGCGTAGGGTCGGAATCAGGAACTGGCGACAGACGCCGTTGCGAGCGGCCGACGTCAACGACAATTGGCACGCCCAACGGGAATCGAACCCGTGTTGCCGCCGTGAGAGGGCGGCGTCCTGACCGCTAGACGATGGGCGCCCATGCTTCCCGCCGATGACTTGCAATGCAGTCGTCAGCGACTGCGAGAGTTTCACCTGCGGATATTATGCCTTTTCAGCACAAACGACGACATAAAACCACCAGCATGGATTCTGGCAAATGAATGCCGGAGCGTCATCGGCAAAAGCCGCGCGTGCGCTGACGTTGCGTCATAAACTCGTGAATGCAGGGGAGGAATTCAACACAGTGGCACGCCCTAGGGGAGTCGAACCCCTCTTCCCAGAATGAAAATCTGGTGTCCTAACCGATAGACGAAGGGCGCACTCGCTGTGTGGGCGCCTTATAGCCAGCGACTCTGAATACCGCAAGCGCCAATCTCAGGTTTTTTGTGATTTTCCTGTTCAAACTGACAGGAAATTTTCATCGCCGGAGGACGGGGAATTGCAAGTCGAAACAAGCGGTAAAACGCTGTTCTTGAAGCCGAAAATCGATTGATTTTTAGGGGGAGGTTCAACACAGTGGCACGCCCTAGGGGAGTCGAACCCCTCTTCCCAGAATGAAAATCTGGTGTCCTAACCGATAGACGAAGGGCGCACGCGCTGTGTGGGCGCCTTATAGCCAGCGACTCTGGATATCGCAAGCGCCAATCTCATGATTTTTGTGCTTTTCCTGTTAAAAACAGCGAGAAAAATCCGGCACGCCGCAGGCCGGAATTGAAGGCGTGCTCAAGACAGTAAGGCGCTGTTTCAGATGAGCAAGATAGCGATTTTTGGGGGAAGAAAGATCAACACAGTGGCACGCCCTAGGGGAGTCGAACCCCTCTTCCCAGAATGAAAATCTGGTGTCCTAACCGATAGACGAAGGGCGCACTCGCTGTGTGGCCGCCTTATAGCCAGAGGATTTGAGAACCGCAAGCGGCAATTTTCATATTTCTGTAAAAAATCCACAGGGCGGAAAACGGTCGGGAAATTTCGTGAATCGGCCGTAGAAACAATGTCTTGGTTCAGCCCTTGCTGCGCCGGCAGCGCCAGTTCCAATCGCGCTGGGCGCCAATGTCGATATGTACGGATTCCGTGTGGCAATAGGTGCCGACGCCGCCACGGCCGGGGACGCTGCGCAGGAATTCGGCCAGATCCCATTTGCTGACGCCCTCGACCTGGATGTCGGCCGCCTCGCAGCGCGTATGCAGCGACTGCTTGGCACGGTTGACCTTGATCGGGCGCAGGCCCGAAGTCACCATCACTTGCTTGCCGTAGTGCGTTTCCACCGTCTTCAGCATCTGCATCAGTTCCGGCTTGAAGCAGCCTGCCTCGACCTTCTCAGTCTGCATGATGAGGCCGCTCGGCGCCAGTCGCGCCAGGCCCGAAAGGGAGGCGACCTGAACGGGTGCGTCGTCCTCGCCGCCAAGGTGCTCCTCGTGCTCGTAGTTGTAGAGCGAATTCAGTTTGACGCCAGGGAGGGTGTAGGCGAGGGAGGCGGTTTGCGGTTGACTGGCATTGCTCGTGGTAATCGTCTTCTTTTCCGCTGGTTGCGCGGCGCGAAGCGCTTCCTGTTGCGGTTTTTCCTTGCGTTTTCCCGCAAAGAGCGCCGCCAGCGTCCAGGTTTTCGGCGCTTCCTTGTCACCGTTGACCTGCTTGTTTTCGGATTCCGGCTGCTGCGCGGCCGCCAATTCCGCTTCTCCCGGCGCGATTTCGGCGTTGGCTACAACCTGCGGCGCAGACGATGCCTGGCCGCTTGCAGCCGCCTCGGCACTCAGTGGCACGGGAACCGCTACGGGAAGGGCGTTCTGTTGGTCGGTAGACGGCGCGTAGGCGGAGACGGCCGTGTCGGGTGTCGCGCCGGTCGCCATGTTCGACGCGCCCTGTTGCGGTGTCGCAACTTGCGGTGTCGCTAACGGCAGAGGCTGTTGCTGCTTGCCGCTGAAGAGGCTGTTGGAGGTCGCGTTCATCGCCGGCTGGCCTGCCGGAAGCGGGACCGTCCCCGTCGTCGTCTGCGGCTCGTTGGTGGTTGCCATCTGTGCGGCAGGCGCCTGGCCGTAGATGCTCGATGATGCGGCTCGAAGGCCGGTTGTCTGCATTGTCAGGGGTTGCCCTTGCCCCGTATCTTGGGCCGTGGGATTGCCAGCGCCCTGCGCTTGTGGGTCGCTGCCGAGCGCAACCGCCTGCCCATCCTGGACGATACCCTCCTGCGCAGCCGCGGCCGCTTGCTCCGTCTGTCCCTCTGCCTTCAGCGCCGTTGCCGCATCGTTTTCCGCAACTGCCGACATGCAGCCGCTCAGCGCCAGCAGCGATACGGATAGAGCTGCCGCGCGCGCGACTGCCGCGAGCACGGTCCCCTTCTTGTGCAGATGTTGCAACGTCTTATCCCCGCTCTCCGTGCACGACGGGCGAGGTCTTCGCCTTGTCATGCATTAAGTTTCAGTTCCGAAACATCGCCCAGAACAAACAAAAGCACACTTCGCGCGCCGATCCGGAAGATCGCCACGGAAAAGATCAGGCCAAGTACAAAAGGGGGTCGCCGCCACGAGACATCGCGGATAGGACCCGGCATCAACGTTTCGCGCGAAAAAATACTCAACGATACGCGATTTGTAAACCGGCGCTAACCTTGAGCCCGCATGTTTCCGACATGCAAAGGCCCGGATCAACCGGGCCCAGATCATTCATAGCTGTTGCTGATCGACGGCTCGGCCATGCCAGCCGGGATTGCCGGCCGCATGAAACCATCTTCGTCAGTCAGAATTGCGCGGAGCTTACCACGCGCCGGTATTGCCCATCGAAGCCCATGGCTCCTGCGGCGGGCGGTTCTCGCCTTTTTGCAGGATCTCGATCGAAATGCCGTCGGGCGAACGCACGAACGCCATGTGGCCGTCGCGCGGCGGCCGGTTGATGGTCACGCCATTGTCCATCAGGTGCTGGCAGAAGCCGTAGATGTCGTCGACCTCATAGGCGAGGTGGCCGAAGTTGCGCCCGCCGGTATAGTCTTCCGTATCCCAGTTGTAGGTGAGCTCGAGGCAGGGCGAAAGTTCGCCGCGTGCGCGGTCCAGGTCGCTTGGAGCCGCGAGGAAAACCAGCGTGAACCGGCCCTTTTCGTTCTCGTAGCGGCGGATTTCCGTCAAGCCGAACACCGTGCAGTAGAACTTCAAGGCCTCGTCCAGATTCTTGACGCGAACCATCGTGTGCAGATAGCGCATTGCATTGTCCCTGTTTTGCAGAAGATGGCGTATAGTGGGCTGTCAGCAAGCCAGAGGCAAGGCTGCGTCCCCATATTAGTTCTCGGCCAAAATATGCCGAGGGTCTTGCGTATCCGCGGCGGGACGATGTTATTCTGGTCAATAAGAATCAGTTAACCGTATCGGTAGTCGCGCGTAAACGAGGGGCTGGGAGAGAATGGCGGATAGGACATCTTCAAAAGACGTCATGCATGGTGACGACTTTGGCAGCGACGCTCTCGACCTCATCGAAATCACAGGCGTGATCAAATGGTTCGACGTCGCCAAGGGCTTCGGCTTCATCGTGCCTGACAACGGCATGCAGGACGTGCTGGTTCATGTGACATGCCTCAGGCGTGACGGCTACCAGACGGTCCTTGAAGGCGCGCGTGTCGTCGCCCTCATCCAGAAGCGGGACCGTGGCTACCAGGCGTTCCGCATCCTCTCCATGGATCAGTCGACCGCTGTGCACCCGTCGCAGCTTCCCCCCGTGCGCACCCATGTGCAGGTAACACCGACGAGCGGCCTCGAGCGGGTTCTGGTCAAGTGGTTTAACCGCACCAAGGGCTTTGGCTTCCTGACCCGGGGCGAAGGCACAGAAGATATTTTCGTGCATATGGAAACCCTGCGGCGCTTCGGTCTCACCGAGCTTCGGCCGGGACAAGTGGTCCTCGTTCGCTTCGGTGACGGCGAGAAGGGCCTGATGGCCGCCGAAATCCATCCGGATGGCCCGTCGCCAAGCGCGCGGTCGCACTGATGATCGCCGCACGTCAACTTGTCACAAGAAGCGCCCTGGTGGCGCTTTTTTTGTTCGCACTCGTGTCGGCGAGTTTGGCAGAGATCGTGTTCACCAAGGACAAGATGCGTCTCGTGACCGCCGACAACGTGGTACACGAACTGACGGTCGAACTGGCACTCGATGGGCCCCAGCGCGAGCAGGGGCTGATGTTTCGCAAGACCATGGCGCCGGATCACGGCATGTTGTTCGATTTCGGCGAAACGCGTCGCGTCATGATGTGGATGAAAAACACCTATCTGCCACTCGATATGCTTTTCATCGACAGTCAGGGCGTCGTGCGGACGATTCGCGAAGATGCGGTGCCTCACTCCGAAGCGATCATCGATTCCGGTGAGCCGATCTCCTTCGTGCTTGAGCTCAACGCCGGCACGGTCAGGCGCCTCCATATTCGACCTGGCGATCGGCTGGAAGGCGCACGATTGCCGCCCCAACGACCATGATTGGTGCTTGCCGTCAGTGGCAACACCTTGTTCTTCCGGGATTGCCGCCTAAATCAATGGGGGTGATGATCTGGTGCTGCAGGTAGGGACTTAAGGCCCGAATGCAGACTTCGTCTTCATAAATTGCTAATGTTCTTCTGAGGCAACAGGAGGCATCCGTGATGATCCGGAGTGTGCTTGCAGCCGTCGTGGCGAGTTCTGCGTTTGCGCAAGCGGGGCTGGCCGCGGATCTGGCCCAATCGCTGGAGCCTGCTCCCCTCGTGGAAACGGCGCCGGCCTTTGTCTGGACCGGTGGCTATGTGGGCCTTCAGGGCGGCGGTGGCTGGCTGAATGGCGACCTTAGTACCCCCGGTGGCAGTGCCTCGAAAGATTTCAGCGGCGGCTTGCTCGGCGCTTTTGCAGGCTTCAACTATCAGCAGGGCGATTGGGTCTACGGCGTCGAGGGCGATGTCAGCTACAATTGGAACGATAAGACGTTCGATATTTTTGGAACGTCGATCGAAGCAGGCACCGAGGTCTCCGGCTCGATTCGTGGGCGCGTTGGCTATGTGCTGAACGACAAGGCCTTGCTCTACGGCACCGGAGGCTGGGCCGTGACCCGCGGCTTCGTCGACGTGCCGGGCGCGTCGAAGGAGAAGGAAACCTTCAACGGCTGGACAGTCGGCGCCGGCGTCGACTACTCCTTCACCGACAGCGTCTTCGGCCGCGCCGAATACCGCTACAACGACTACGGCGACAAGGACTTCGGCGGCGTGAATGTCGATGTCGACCAGCACCAGTTCACGGTCGGTGTCGGCGTTAAATTCTGATTTCAGGAAAACGGGCGCTAGAGCGCCGGCACGATGCCGGCGCTCTGTGTGTTTTCTCAGGCTGGAGGCGATCCTCCTTGCGCGCGCTCGACGATTTCAGCCCAGTCCGCTTCTGCTGAAAGATCAATTACGATGCGCGCGCCGTCCTTGATTGGCCGCTGCAGGGATCTTCGCGTCTCTGGCATGAGAATCACGCGATCCGTCTCGGCAAGTCGCGCAAGCCTGGAGCGCGAGACGCCAAGCTCGGCGGCAAGCAGGCGATCGGTGCGCACACTCACAACTGTCGGCGCGGTAAAGAGGATCTCGAGGCGCATGCTACCCTCAAGACGACCTGCAAGTACGTGGTGACTGACGCGGCAATCGGGAAATTCTTCGATACGGGTGGTGCTGCGGCGAAGATCTTCGACGTCGAATGCGACACCGTGGATCCACGCGCGGTCGTTGTTCTGAAGCGCATCGAGCGTGTCGGGGGCGACATCGCGAACGTTTTTTCGCTCAAAAACAGGGCGGTTCCAGGAATCTCCGCAATCGGCGCAGCGGTAGATCAGCCAGGCGTCGAGCCGCCGCCCGTTGGCGTTGAGCCGCGTCTTGCCGCTGCAAACGAAAGGACGTTGGCCGCGGCAGCGGCTGCAGGCAAGCCACGGGCGTGGTGCGGTCGTGGGTTCTATGGTCCATCGGACCGTGAGGGCATGAGACATCGTCTGGTTCTTCCGAAGGGAAGTCCATCGAGACGACGGTTTGAGTACCCGATGCGGGGACACGGTCTGGCAGCGAATGGAGGTGATGGTTCCGCCTGGAAAAGTGCCAGGCTTGAGATCGGCAATGCCATTCCGGTCTCGAACCGTCACCTCAACGAACGCAAGAAAAATCAATCCGATAGCAATTGATGCTACCGGGCGTACGGGGTGAAACTAGCGAGACCGGATTTTACAAAGGCAAGGCGAAACTCCAAGGTGAGGCAGCGCGATCGTGGTCGCGCTTTCGACCTACAGCAGTCGCTCGCCGACGCAAAGTGCATTGAGGGCATGTTCGCCCGTCATGGTGGTGTTTTCCGGTGCGATAGGTGAAATTTGGCCACACGCGAAATTGAGCCGATAGAGTAAAATACGCACTACACCTCCAATCTGAAGCGGCTCCGACAGGGTTGAACATGGGCCGCTTCTCTTTTTCGCGGAGGTGCTTCGGATGACAATTCTCGCTTCCGATTACGCTGTCGTTCGAAGCACCACGGACCTTTCCACGTCTGACACGCCGCGCGGCGTTCCCGACGACGTGACGCGGTTGCGACCGAGGCGCTTGGCTTCGTAAAGTGCGGCATCCGCCCGGTTGAACAATTCCTCCCAAGACCGTTCTGCGCCGTCGGCTGCAGCCAACCCCATGCTGACGGTCAGCGCCACGTTTTCGCCGTTGCTGGTCATCCTCAGGTCTTCGACGGCGATACGCAGCCGTTCGGCGATCGTGCGCGCCTGTTCTTCGTCGGTCGAGGGAAGGTAAAGTCCGAACTCCTCACCGCCGAGCCGGGCAAAACAGTCTCCTTTGCGAAGGTTCTTTCTGGCGAGATCGGCAAAGGTCACCAGTGCTTGGTCGCCGGTGTGATGGCCATAGCGGTCGTTGATACGCTTGAAGAAATCGAGGTCCATCACGACGAGGCAGTCACCGGTCCAGTTGGATTTCGGCAGGGCTGCGAGAAACCAGCGCCGGTTCCCTGCACCGGTCAGCGCATCCGTATCGGCCGAGCGCCGCAGCTCCGCCTCGGCGCGCTCCTTGACGAGGACGAGCGTGAAAAGCGCGATCGCAAAGTGACAGATGATCGAAAGGAAGAAGGCATAGGTGGTGGTGATCGGGATGATGTCGGGTTTGACGAGGCCGATCACCACGGCAAGGCAGAGGTTTGCGCCGACGGTCATGGCGGCCGCCAACATGGCGCGCGCCGGCAGCGGCTCGCTGGCGCGATCGGAAGCAACGGCAAAAGCGGAAGCTGCAAGGAAGACCAAGGCGGTGGCGTTGAAGACACCGGCGCGAACCGTGTTGACCACGTGAAAGTGGGTCGCCAGGCCGATCAGGGCGCCGGCGAAAGGCACCGAGAGTGCCAGCCAATCCGTCTTGCGGCGCCGTCCGGCGCTCAGGCGCCGTACGCCGATCCAGAACAGGGCGTATCCCCCGATCCCGAGCGAGAAGCTGGAGAGCGTCCACAGATGGCGCGGTAGCAATTTCTGCTCGCCGTAGCCAGCAAGCGTCGAGGCAAGTGCCAGGAACAGGAAGCCGGTCGCGAGAATCCCGAGCCCCACGTCCCGCGGCGATTGCCAGCGCGCATAGAGAAAGCAGAGCGCGCCGATCAGGAACGATGACTTGTGAAGCAAAAGGACGGTGGCGAGGTCGAGTTGGGCAGTCATTCTATCGCTCGGGCAGGCAAGGGAGGGTCGAGCACGGCATGGTTGCGCGCCGGTCCGCAATAAGCGCAATGGCTTTAGCGATTACTAAATTCGAATGACAAACCTGTGATTTGTCCCGGAATGGGACATTTTTACTCGGCGTGCGATCCTGGCGCTTGGCAATGAGATGGGGACTTTGCCCACGATTGAAGAAATTTCATCTTGCGGCCCCCCGGCGAAGCGTGTATCTCCGGCGCCGTTGGCACGGAGTGTAGCGCAGTCTGGTAGCGCATCTGGTTTGGGACCAGAGGGTCGGGAGTTCGAATCTCTCCACTCCGACCATCGTAACGCCGTTAGCGTTCCCATTATTCTTCCAATCATTCGGATCGACTTGCGAATCGTCTGATGAACGCGAATGCGTTGTTCTGCCGTTGGAACGCCCAAATCCCCCCGATCTCCCGCTGAAAAGCCGAATTTATCCGGCCGAAAGTCATTTCGTTTTAAATCATTCTGCGTTATGGGAGGACGGTAAGCTGGCGCCCGTGAGTGTGGCCGGCGAAAGTATGGAGCCGTTCGAAACCATGTCCGCAAAGATCTATCGTCCAGCAAAGACCGCCATGCAGTCTGGCAAGGCCAAGACGAATCTGTGGGTGCTGGAGTTCGATCAGGAAAAGCCGCGCACCATCGACCCGATCATGGGCTACACCAGCTCCGGCGACATGAAGCAGCAGCTGCGGTTGACCTTCGAAAATGCTGAGCAGGCTATCGCCTATGCTGAACGTAACGGCATCGAATACCGCGTGATTGCGCCGAAGGAGGCGACACGCAAGAGTGTGTCCTATCCGGACAACTTCCGTTTCACCCGGATGCAGCCCTGGACCCACTGAGGGTCCTTCAGCCGCATTCGACGGGCAACAGCCCGAGACGGCCCCTTAGCTCAGTTGGATAGAGCACCTGCCTTCTAAGCAGGTTGTCGCAGGTTCGAATCCTGCAGGGGTCGCCAACAATTTCAAGGGTTTTGCGGCGATTTCTCGCCTTATACTGGATCCCGTTTACAGCTTTCCTGTAGCCGTTTACAGAAGTCATTCTCCTGATGTTCTTTCCATCCGCAGAATGACAGCATCGCTGGTCTGCTGATCCGTCGCCAGGTAGTGCTTCTCAAGCACTCTGCCTACCTCGGCAATCGAGTGTCCGGTGATCGACGCGATCTGCTCTGTCGTTGATCCTTCTCGCTGCCGTTCGGTGATGAACGTTCCGCGCAGATCGTGGAATGTCACTCCCTCGATCTTCACGTCTTGGCTTTCCTTATTCAGCCTGGCGCACTCTTTCGCCGACGACGTCTTGAAGCCGTCCTTCGTCCAGGGCCGGCCGCGCGAGTTGTTCACGATTCGCATCTTGTCCCTTGGTAGGGCGTCGATCATGGCCTTGAGCTTGCTGTGGACTTTCACTCGAACGCGCTTCTTTGTCTTGCCTTGGTCAAATGATAGGTGGGTTCCGTCGTACTGCTTCCAGGTGAGGGATAGCAGGTCGCCCTGGCGCTGGCCGGTGTGTATCGCCATTTCGAAGGCGAGGAGCATGTGAGCTTTCGCCTTGGCCCGAAACAGCGCGATCAACTCCGGCGTCCAGACGCTTTCCTTGCGCGATCCGGTGTAGAGGCGGCTAATGCCAGTGCAGGGATTCTTTTCGATCGCCGCTCGCCGGCCGGCGCTTGACCTTATAAATTCCTTTGAGCTTCACGAGCACGTTCTCGGTCTCTCCACGCCTGCCATTCCGCCAATGACGTGAAGTCATCTGGTTTCAGGTCAACCGTAACAGGCTTGGGGGGGCTTGGATATCTGGAGAAACGCCGACGCGTTGTCCGTTGACCTCGATCCAAATCGTGACGCCCTTCGACTTGGCCACATCGGCCATACGCTTCAGGTCGGCCGCCTTGATTGCTGCTCTCGCGGTCATTCTTCGGCTCCTTGTTCTTGGCGGGAGATGCCGGATTTCACGCGGGCGAGCCAGCGGCCAACCTTTTCAGGCTCAAGCCAGGCCCAGATGAGGAGCAGGGATGCGATGAAGCCGAACCCGGTCACGTCCGCGTCTCCTCGGCTTTGGCGCGGATCGCAGCGGCAATCGCTCTGCCGGCAACTATGCCGAGCCGGTAGTCGCGAACGGTGTCGGGGCCGGTATCCCACGGCTCAAGGTTCTTTTTCCCGAACGCGGACCAATCGGCGTCGAGTTCGGCTACGGCCGCCGCCTCCCTGAAAGCACCCGCCCGCGCTTCGTCGATGAGCGACTGGCAAGCGATTTCGCCGCGCAGGTAGTTGATGCGAACGGCGGCCGGGTCTTTCAGCAGGTCGCTGACTTCGGCCAGCTCCCGCCGCATCCGGTCTAGCTCGGACGATGTCTCAGCGAACGCGAAAGACAGGTAGGCCAGCGCGTTTTGCTTCCTGCCGGCGGCGATTTCCTCTCCGATCCGGTCAAGATGCCACTGCAGACCGGCGTCCGGCTGCCAGCCATCGGGCGCGGGAGGGGCGGCGGCAAGCATGGCCTCCCACGACGAAGGGCCGCCATAGCCACCTTCGATGTTCCAACGAGCTATACGGCCAGCGTCGATCATCTCCGGCGTCGGCTCGATCGGCACGAGCTTCCACCCGTCCCGCTCCCCCACTACCGCCGCTGCTGGCTTGGCGGAGAGGGCGGCGGAAAGGACAGATTGGGCGTCGAAGAGATGGCTTGACCGCTCCTCGTCTGAGGCCGTCTCCCATCTGGTGAGGTGGTGCAGCTCGAATTGCTTCTTCGCTGCAGCCTCGATCATCTCGGGTGTCGGTGTTGGCTTCATTGGCCCTGATCCTTCATGTACCAGTCGACGATCGCGTTGAATTGGGCGCGCGGAATGGTCACCCACGATGGACCGGGAACGCCAGATGGCGGGAACAGCGAGACTTCGTCGGCAAGATTGAGAATGGTCCAAGCCGATGTTTCTTGCGGGTGGTTGTCACTGCGCATCGACAACAGATCGGCTTCAGTCTTCACATCGTATGGTCGCATGGGATTAATCCTCCCTGTTGGTGGACTGGGCAGAGGAGAGGGCGGCTTCGCGATACATGGGCCGGTAGGGCAGCGAAGGTTTAGGCGACCGGCGCGCGGCCTTCTCGGACTTCGCGAACCCGGGCGACCGGATCGGCTTCGTCTGCCGCTTGATGCCGAGATGGTTTTCCTCGCGACGCTTCGCCTCGGCGATTACCGAGACGCCTTCGGCCGTCTTCGGCTTGTGGCAGCATTCGACGCCGAGGAGCTTGCCGTCGTCGGCCGTCAGCTTCCGGGTCTTGTCGATCTGCAGGGCGTCCGCGATTGTGTGATCGACGTGGTATTTCTTCTTGCCCAGGATGAGGCCGCAGCCCTCGCAGGCGATCTCTCCGTTCGGGAGCATCGCGCGCTTCACGATCTGGACGTAGACGGCTTTGGTGAACTCGCGACGGGCCATTATGCTGCCCCCTTTGCCTTTACCATCAGCCGTTCAAGCGGCGAGAGGTGATCCTCGATGGCCTTCGCCTTCAGCGGCGGCAGGCCGAACTTTTCGAGATACTTGCGGGAGTGCTTCGCCCAGACCTTTTTTCCCCAGCTCGTCGAGGCGAATTCCCAAGGCCGCGCAGCGCGCAACGCCCTCTTGCGGGCGGCGAGATCGGCGTCGGCTGGAAGGTTACGGTGAACCTCGCCGATGACCTGAGAGGCGGTTTTCTGCCAGTCGATCATGGCGCAAACTCCAATTTCGCGAACGCGACGATCGCGGGCCGGTAGGCCAGTTCCCGCAGCATCTCGCAGTTGATCGGATTCTGGCGAACGACCGGGCCGGCATCTCCATCGATGTGACCAGGCTCCGGGGCAACCGCCAATGGCTCGACGAGCGAGCGCAAGATCGGGAAGCGGATCAGCGAGCCGCCTTCGAAGATGGTGTAATAGCTCCCCGCCGCCATGACTTCGGCTTCGGTGTAGTCGCCAGCCCACGCCAGCGGGTAGGCGTAGTTGGCGTTATTCGGGCGCCAGAAGGTGACGTAAGGACGCCAGTTCCATTCAGGGCGGAGGTCGCAGATGAGGAGCGGGCCGGTCATGCGGCGCTCTCTGCGTTTCGGTGCGTGGTGCCGCGCTCGACGCCGATCAGGTCGTCGAGGAAGTCGAGGACGGCCACCTTGCTCTGTTGGAATTCCTGCTTGTCCATCGCTTTCATGGACTGGCTTTTCGCCACGTACCGGGTGACGGTTGCCTCTTTGACGTCGACGATGGAAAAGCCGTCGATCGGTCGGATGAAAGCCGCCATGCGCGATGCTTCTGCCTTGCTCGAGCAGACGATGGTGTGAGCGTCGCAATAGCCGGTGCGGATCAGTGCGTAGGCGCGCAGATGCTCCGCGGATTCGGTGAAGGGCAGGCCGGCGAAATGCTCCGGCAGGTTCCGCCAAGCCTCGGCGACCGACGCGAAATAGTGCCGGTGCGTGTTCATGCTCCGGTCGTTGTGCTCGGCGAGCGTATAGAACTCGCCGACTACAAAGCGCTTGTCGCACTGGCTGACCCAATGCCGGTTCGCCGGCTGGAAGGCCTCGCCGTTCCATTGGAGAAGGACCGGGCCGCCCATGTTCAACCAGCCATCAGCGGATGATTGCGCAGCGGGTCGTTCGCCGGCCGGGACGGAGCGCGCGCTATAGCGGCATCAATGCGCTTGCGCAGTTCCAATGCGTCACCCTTCTGCAATGCCCAATAGCGCTGCAGCGGCTCCCGGTTGGCATCGCGCCACCTTGCCACGGTGTCCGGCGTCGACTCGTTGATGAATTTGACCGCCTCGTCGAAGAACTGACCGACCGGCACATTCTCGAGCGCCCAATTGTCGCCCCAGGTGACGGTGATCGAGTTATCGGCGCCGATTGCCCGCATGCGGTTGTCTTCGGCTTCCTTCAGGACGATTTCAGATGCTGTCAGGTCGAGAACCTTGGCGCGATCCATTTCTGCTTCGTCATAGAGGCCGGTGAACTGCTCCGGCCAGCCCGCGCGCAGCGCCTGCATTTCGGCACACTTCGCGATCATCAGGCGCGGCATGCGGGCCCAATTGCCGCTGTCGTCGAGCGTCTGCTTGCCGGTCTTGTAGTTTTTCCCGTTGTCGTTCTGCGCCCATTCGTCCTTGATCGGGGCGAACTCTTCCCAATAGGCTTGGCCGGCGACCTCGTACCATTCACCCGACTTCGGATCCTGCTTCCAGAGATAGACCGTGGCCGAAACGATGCCCTGCGGGTTGAGCGGGCTTTTCAGCTCCTTGTCGAACTCGTACGTCGGTGGCTTGCTGGCGGGTCGGTAGTCGCCGCACCGTTGCGCGATGACGCGCTGGCCGTCGCGGCTGATAATGATCGTCATCTTGCGCTTGTTGGCGTCCTTCTTCGAGAACACCATCGGAATGATCTGCCCCAGAAACGGGTCGAGCCCCTTGCCGCGCGCCACCTCCATGTAGAGGTTGAACTCGTCGTCGTTGCAGTCCTTGGCGATCGTCTGTTTGACCAGCGTGACCTGTTTGGACGTCATGTCGTATTTCGTGAGGGCGTTCATAGTCACTTCCTCCTGACGGAAAGGCTGAAACTGCCGTTGTCGAGCGTGGCGCCGGGCACTCTGGCGTTCTCCTCGCGCAAGGCGGCGGTTAGGGCTCTTTTGTCGAGCTTCGGCGCCGGGCGCTCCTGCTCGATCCAGAACTCGACCGGGATGTCAGCTTCATTGGTGACGATCAGGCCCGGCGCGCGCTTTGAGAGCGACAGCGTCGCCGTCGGCAGCTTCATGGACATCTGGTCCGTTGCCAGCATCGCCTGTTCGATCAGGGCCCGGATGCGCTCGGCGCGCTTCGCGATCGCCTTGCGGCGTGCCGCGAAGTCGGATTCCTTGGCCTTGAGGCCAGTTACGAGAACGTCGCACTCGTCGAGTTCCGCGATTGCCTCTTCGATCGCCTCAAAGAGGTTCGTTTCGCCCTCGATGGTGTCGGCGACGAGCTCGGCGTCGTCATCGGCGCCCTGGTTGCGGAGATCGACGAGGAGGGCCTTTGCCGCCTCGGTCTGCCGGCGCATGCTGTGTTCGATTGCGGGAGCGGTCATCAGACGGTCCTCTCGGCGACAATTTTGCGGTGGATCTCCTCGGTGTTCGCAAAGCCGATCGCCATGAAGGCGAGGAGGGCGGCGAGGAGGATGATGAAGGTGGCGAGCGAGTACGCTGCGGCGTTGAACTCCTGCAGCGCGTCCAGGTCGGCATTGGGCGCTGGCGGCAACTGGCACCGCGAGCACTCGCAATACCGGGCTACCGGATCGCAGGCGTACTGGATAGGGCAGGTCATGACCGGCCATCCTGCTTGGAAGCATCGATGCCAAGCCTCACAAGCTGCCGCACCGCTTCCGATCTTGTTGGTATCCGGTTCGCATAGCGCCAGTCGTCAATGGCGGAGATCTCTTCAGCGGTGATCGCCATATGGAAGCGCTCGGTGTTGCCGTCGCCAAGCTTTGGCCGTCCTTTCGCTTTCGTGCTCATGCGAGTGCCGCTCCTGCGACAGGCGCGAACTCGCGAGCGGCGAGGCGGGCGCGGTTGTCGTATTCGGGCTGGTCGACGTAAGAACCCTCGGCAAACCCGGAGGCGCGGAGGATCGACAGAGCGTCCTCGATCGCGTTGTTGTAGGCCTCATCCTCGGATGAGTTCGACGCGCCACCGAGGGCTTCAATCTCGCGGTACAGTTCGTGCAGCTTCACGCGGCGGGGCTTGAAGGACATTACGCGGCCTCCTTCTCGATCGAGGGCGTTGCTGTGAAATCGGGGAAAGCAGAGGGGCGCTGGTACGTTTCGACCGTGCAGCCCGGGTAGACGGCCAGCTCTTCGATGGCCTCGTCTTCGTCCCGGAACTCGGCTGCATCGTCGGCTTCGTACGAGAAGAAGCCCTCAGCGGTGAGGAACCGGCCAACCTCGTCTTGGATGTTGTATCGGGTGACCATCGCCATTTGCTTAGTCCTCTCGTCAGCGCCTTGCTGATGAGAGCAAGGTACAGATTGTACCTGATGTCGTCAATATGAAGGGGTATAAAAAATACCTTATTGATTGCGCGCTGCCCGAACCCTGCTCGAATCGCAGGCAGCAAAAAGCCCGCCGATTAGGGCGGGCTGAGAAAAAGGATAATCGTTGGGAATAGGCGAGGGGACTACCGGTACGTCAGGATGTGATGGTTGGTGATCTCCACCCAAAGTCGCTTGGAAGTTTTGGTTTGGCTTTCGCGCCACTCGTGCTCGATCAGGCTAAGTGCCTGGGCCACACGCTTCGATGTCATCACTGCGTTGCAGGAACACATCAGGAGGTCCAGCTTTTGGAAGCGGTCCTCAGTTTTCCCAAACCGCTTCGTAAGCTGCTTCATGTCGGCATCGACGGCGACAAGGACAGCCTCATTCTCAATTGCGGTTTGGCAGACGACAGGGTCTTTCGTGCCGTCTGCGAGCGCTTCTCGGTGGTAAATCACCGGGAAACCTGCATCCGATAAAACCTTGCCAACAGAATCGGGGACGCTTGCATCCAAGAAAAATCGCAAAGGTTTCTTCGGTGCTTTCAAGCGGCATCCACGTAATTGATGGCCGCGATGACGTCGTTGCGATCCAGGGTGGGGTACTCCTTCAGGATTTCATCGATGCTGTAGCCGGCATCCGAAAATGCCTTAACAGCAGACACGGGGATACGCGTGCCAGAAATCGTGGCGGCCGCTCCAGTCCCGCGCTTGCGTTCAATCTTGCCGACCGAGCTTTCGTCGCGCCGGCGCATGGCATCCACAGCGCTCTGCAGTTCGCCGGTGACGACTTTCAACGGGATTTGTAGAATGCCCTGTCCAGAAACAATTTCTTCCTTAGATTTCGTCTCTGGATTGTCGAAGATGACCTTTTTGTTGAGCACATAAAGCGTAGTCTTTGCCCATGCGTCATCACCCAAATGGGCCAGTTTCTTCTTAACTTCTCGAAGGTGCTGGAGTGAAACACTCGATTCGTTCCGAAGCGCGTTGAGCACTTTCAAGCACGCCAAATCGCGGAACGAGTATAGCCTGGCGTACGGGCGGCTACGGTCTTCATAGGCCAAGCTGGGGACAAAGAACTTCGTACGGTCCCATGTGCGCAGCTGGCGCACAGTGACACCGGTAAGACGTTCCACCTGCTCTTCGGTAAACGCGGCAATAACGTTCTTTGTCGTTTTGTCGTTCATGACAACAACACTATCACCCCAACTGACTCCCATCTATTAAGAAATATTGGCGGGTAGTCACATTCCGTTGTGCGCAATCCAAGCTGCGCAACACAAGACAGCGGCGCTTTTCAGAGAGTCGGTGCTACATCCTGTGGCTGTTAACCTATGCGAATTGATCCCTAACATTGTTCTTGTTTCGTTCTCATTTTACCGCCGTGCTTAGCCCAATTCAAGCGCTCAGGGGAGCAAGAGCATGACCTATTCTCACGTCGGCAAACTACCGGAAATCAACGACACAGAACGGGTGTAGGCGGGCCATGGCGATCATCCATCAAATCCGTCGCAAGTATGCAACCAAGGCCGAGGAGACAGTAGCGGATCTCCTCTACGGCACTGGCGTAAAGACCGAAGAGGAGATGGAGACCGTCATCAAACGAAAAGCAGCCGAGATCTCGATAGCAATGGCTATTTTGCACGGTGGAGAGTGGGGCGTGCAGATTGATCATCAGAGGGGCTATGTGATGGTTGGTCGCCGCCCTTCGGAAGGTAAAAGGTGACGAGCCCCCACAATGGGTCAAGCGCTTCTTCTGGAAGCCCATCAATCCGGCGGAGCAGCTTCTTCACCTCTGCTTCGCCGACTGCTTTTGATGGTGCCGGCTCATTCGGTACCGGTGAGCCGATACCCAGGTAAAGCCATTCGAGCGAGACATTGAACATCTCGGCATATTCACGAGCATCAGAGACGGTGAAACCGTTGCGACCCTGTTCGTGAGCTTTGTAGACGTTCTCGTTTATCTTCCCGTCGGACGCGTTCACCACGCCCTTCGGTCCCGACAGACCGGCGGTCTCACGTGCTGCTTTAAGGCGTTTCGCGCGCTCTTCTCTCTCAAACTTCTCTTGGTCACTTGCCATGGTATAAAAAATACCCGAGAGAAGGGTACAAGTAATATCCTTTGCGCTTGACATGATAGGGTATGATTTGAACCTTATAAGGTATGAACCATACCGAGATCGCAGCGCGCCAACGCGGTTCTCTGGTGATCGATCGGTACGAACCGAGGTTCAATGGCCATCGCATTGGTGGATACGCACAGGAGCGGGCATGGCCGCGCACCGGAGCGTCAACCTACTACGGCGAGGCGATCCCGCCGACCGAGGTTCCGGTCCCCATCATCAATGCCTCTTACGAGGCTGCCTTCCTCGAGCTGACGAACCCGAGCAGCCTTTTGCCCGTCGTCACCGCGATCGAGGGGCTGCTCTGGGCGTTCCTAACGCCGATCTGGCCAGGAGCGCTGGTGGTGTGATGGTCAACCCGCTCTACGCGCGCCTGCAAACCACGGCACGGCGCCTAATTGCCAAGTTCGGCCAGGAAGGTGCTGTGAAACGCCTGACGCCTCCGGACAACGTCTACGGCGGCGAGCCCACCGTGACGTCACACCCGGCAACGCTAGTCCCGATGGCCTACGAGGCCCGCTACATCGACGGCACCACGATCAAGACCGGCGACATGCAGATCTACATCTCGTCAGTCGGGCTGGCGATCGAGCCGACCGTCGGCGACGTGGTGACCGCCAACGGTACCGACTACGCCATAGCGAATAGCGACCCGAACAAGTACGACGGCGTGACCGCTGTCGTCTTCATTGTACAAGGAAGGAATGATTGACAACTCAATCGGGACGCTCGGACCTATTGCTCTCCGTGCTCTTACAAAATGAACTTTTCCAAGTTTTGAAAGCATCCGGTGTGACGAGTTTTTCGATGTAAGCGTCGCGAAACCCGAGGCAATCGTAAGCCGATAGTTTTCCCAGTATGAGGCGATCATTCGATTTGACGGATTTGGTGATGATGTTACTGCCTTCAATCGCAGCGACGGGCGAATAACCATTCGGAATCTCGGCTATAGGCGAAGGTGCAAAATCACCAACGCTGGGACCAAAACCACTGCCCAGGCCGCGGCCAGAGCCACCGAAGCCACCGAAGCCACCACCAACGCCACTGCCCAGGCCGCCGCCAGGGCCACCAAAGCCACCGAAGCCACCAAAGCCACCACCAAGACCGCCAGATGGTAATCCGGTGGTATTTGGGTAAGGGAGAACAGCGGCAGCGGAAGGAATCCGCCCGCCCTGCGCCCACGGCCTCATAACTTCGTCTGCGATCTCAACTCCTGAATATTTCTTCAGGGTACGAAGTGCGAACAGACGGGCTTCCACATAGGAAACATCTTCAGCGGGATCGTCCGCACCACCTTTCTCGCCGCCCAAGATACTAAGGCTCAGTTCGATCATCTTTATATCGAGATCGCGGCCAGCATTGATGAACGTGAAATAGGAACCAATAACACCGCCGATCAGTGTCAGCGCACCACCGGCTATTACGGGTACAATGGGTGTCCAGATCGAACGACGTCCATCTTGGGTGTCTTCGCTCATGTGTGGCCTCTGTATTTGGCTCTTACTCTACTGAAATTCTAACATTCGTGAATAGCGCTGAAGGCCTCGACGCTCTGATGTCCAAATAGGTCGGCGCTTGTAACAAATTTACGGTCACGAACCTGGATCGCTACGGCTCATGAACCTCCATACACTGCATCTCACCTACGAGCCAAAGCTCGCCGCGGCTTTCCGCGAGGCAATAGACGAGATACGCGCGTCCATCGTCCTAGCGCGCGTCATCGAACGGCTCGAGCGCGGCGACATCAGCGGAGCAATCGAGGCCATGCAGATCGAGCCCGAGGCTTTCTCGGCTCTCGAAATCGCCTTGCAGGAAGCCTTCAATGCCGGGGGCACGAATGCAGTCGCCGAGCTCCCGAAGGTAGCAGACCCGCAAGGCAACCGCGTCATCTGGCGCTTCGGGGTCCGCAACCCGGCCGCCGAGGCGATTTTGCGCGAATTGTCGTCGACGATGGTCACACACATCACGGACGATCAGCGGCAGGGCATCCGCCAGGCGCTGGAAGCAGGCCTTGCCCGGGGCGCGAGCCCTCGCTCGACGGCGCTCGACGTTGTCGGCCGCGTCAATCGGGTGGGCAAGCAGCGCGAGGGCGGCGTCATCGGTCTGACGCGCCACCAGATCGCGTTCATCGAGCGGGCGCGCGTCAATCTTGCTTCCGGTGATCCGAAGCTGATGGGCGAGTACTTCGAGCTCAAGACCCGTGACAAGCGCTTCGACCGCACCATTGCAGCCGCCATGCGGGAGGGTAAGCCGATAACCGGCGACGACCTCGCGAGGATCATCGGTCGGCTGCGCGACAAAAACCTGCTTCTCCGTGGTGAGATGCTGGCGCGCACCGAAACCGTGATTGCGCTCGGCTCTGCTCGTGACGAAGCGATCCGCCAGCAGATCGAAGGCGGGAAGGTCCAGGCGCAGGACGTGACGAAGACGTGGCGAAACGCAGGCGACAAGCGCGTCCGTCATACGCACCGTGTCTTGAACGGCACATCGATCGGCATCGACGAGGTGTTTCAGAGCCCGTCCGGAGCGCTACTCCGGTATCCGGGCGACCCACGCGCCCCGGTCAGCGAGATTTCCGGCTGCCGTTGCCGGTTGGAATACAAGATCGACCACATCGGCGCCGTCGTCCGCCGTTTCCGTGCCGAGGCTGTCTGATATGGCGAAGCTCTCGTTCAGTGCCACCGTTGCCGCGTTCGCAGAGAAGATCCCGGGCGCCGTCGAAGCCGTCTTCAAGGAATCCGTGCACGACGTCACCGAGGAGATGCTGAAGCCGACGGGCGCCGGTGGGCGCATGCGGGTGGATACGGGCTTCCTACGGGCCTCTGCGCTCGCTTCGACAACGGCGATGCCGACGATCAAAAGCCAGTTTGGCCCCGTTGCCGGTCAAACCTACGCGTTCGACGTCGGCCAGATCGAGGCCGTTATTCTCGGCGCCGACGTCAACGACACCATCTATGTCGGCTTCACCGCCGGCAACGCGGTTCACCGGGAGTTCGGGGCAAACGGTCAGTCGCCGGACGCGTTCGTCCGCAGCGCGGCCCAGCGGTGGCAGGGCATCGTCAATCAGAAGGCGTCGGAGTTGAAGCGTCGTCTGGGGCTTTAATTGCCCGGTTCTCGTCCGATCCGCTGTCCTGTGCGGCTAGGTGGCCCATCTGAAGCAGCAGGATGGCGCGACGCGCGGCTTTCAGGGCGGTGTCGCCCCTCACGGTCTCTCCATCCTCCCGGCCCAAGGCGAGGTAGGCGGCGTGCAGGCGTTCGTAGACCTGATCGTCGGAGAGCTTATCGGCCATCGCCGGGAAGGATTACACGAATGCCGACAGGTGTGGAAGCGAACATCTTCAAGGCGCTGATTGACCGACTGGTGTCGCTGACCTTCACGCCGGCCCAGCCAATCGCCGCGCCGTTTGTCACGTTCCCGCCGGCGGGGCAGACGAAGCCGAAGGATTACCTCGAGGTGGTGTTTCTGCCGAGCCCGACAAGAACACGCACCGTCGGGCCTGGTCGCCAGCAGCACCGCGGCATCATGCAAGTCAACGTCCACTACAGCAGCGGTACCGGCATCATCGTGCCGTTGCAGCGCGCCGACCAGATCGTCGCCCATTTTCCGAAAGACCTGATCCTCTACGAGAGCGGCGTGAAGGTGAAGGTCAACCGCAAAACCTATGCAATCCCGCTCCCGCCAGCCAACGGCTCGTTGATGGTCCCGGTGACCATTCAATACGAAACCTTCGCAGCCTAAAGGAAACCTCCCATGACGATCACGACGGCCACTGGGGCCCGCTATTTCATCGGCGGGACCACCGCCATTCCGTATGCAAGCGGCGATGCAGCCGCAATCGCAGCCTTTGAGGCCCTGACTTGGGTTGAGATCAAGGAAGTTGAGGACGGCGGCGAGATCGGCGACGAATCCGCCGACGTAACTTTCCAGTCGTTGTCTGACGGCCGTGTTCGCCACCTGAAGGGTGCGCGGGACGCCGGCACTCTTGCTCTCGTCGTCGGAGACGATCCGCTCGACTCCGGCCAGCAGGCGCTTCGCGACGCGGAGAAGACGAAGTTCCAATACAATATCAAGGTCGAATACGAGGACGCTCCGGACGCGACCTATTCCAATAGCGTCGACTACTTCCGTGGTCTCGTGATGTCGGCTCGAAAGCAGGTCGGCGCAGGCGACAACGTGCTTCGCCGCACCTTTAACATCGGGATCAATACCGAGATCCTCACCGTCGAGCCGGCCGTCATCTAAGGAGCACTCATGTCCGATCTTGCCAAGTTCGACAAGGAAATCGCCTTTGACTTCGAGCAGGCGTTCCCGCTCGAAATCCTTCACCCGATCACAGGCGACAAGACCGGCCTTGTAATTGAAATCGTCTCCTACCGATCGGAACGAGTGAAGCGGGTGCAGCGGCGCCTGGCGAACTCCGCCATCCGCGAGAACAAGAAGAACCCGAAGAAGGTCGGTACGGTAGAGGAGGTCGAGGAGCGCACGAATGAAATCGTCGCGGCTTCGATCGTCTCTTGGAACATGACCAGGGACAAAACACCGGTCGAGTGCACTCCCGAGAGCGTCATGCAGATCATCTCGGATCCTCGGTACTTCTTCATCGCCGAGCAGGTGGATAAGGCCGCCGACGAGGACGCGAATTTTACGAAGCGGTCGCAGAGGACTTAATCGCCTTTGCGGCTGCGCATTTCGCGCCTCGGCGCAAGAATGATGCCCCGCCCGAAGAACTCGTCTTCGGGCTTCATATCTGGGATTGGTTCGTCGAACTGCACAACAGCCGGCAGTCCGGCTTTGCTGCCAACCCCATCAGCTTCGGTGAGATAGAGTCCTTCTGTCGCCTCACCGGAGCGGCCATCAATCCCTGGGAACTCTCCGTGATCCGTCGCATGGATCAGGTGACCCTCTCCATCATCAACAGGACCGGCAAGCCCGACACTGTCGACCGTCAGACGACGGCGGCCGATGTGGCGGAAGCGAAGCTTCGGATACGCGGGGCGGCAAGAAATCGCCGCGTGGTTAAGCGGTCGTCAGAGACCTAGCCACCAAAATGTGCCTCTTTCGTAGCAGTCACTGTCACGCTTGCTGCCACACTCCGCCTTAAGACGGTATCCATTGCCCTTCATGCATTCGTCGAGCGCGGAATTATACGCGTCACCGCCAAACTTGCCGTCCTGAATTGGATTCTGCTCGCATGCCGCAAAGTTCGTGTACCGGTCTCCGCCACCGGCCACTACCTGTGGAGAGGCCGCGAGCGCGGTACCCGTCGACGAGGCGACCATCAGCAACATCAATATGGAACGCATCACATCCTCGTTTTGGTTGTAGATCTGCGGCCCTGTATACTCTGGTTGGTGAAGAATGACTGAACTCGCTTCCTTAGGCATCGAGGCCAAAACGACCGGCGTTGACCAGGCCACCAGCAAGCTCGACAAACTTACCGGTGCAGCCAAGCGTGTCGGCGCCGCCGTCGAGAGTATTCAAGGTCGATATCGAAGGAGCGGAACCCTACGTCATGAGAGGCGCCGAGCGCATCCTTACGACGCAGTCCCCCATCGTCATGTCGGAGGTTCATCCTGGCCAGCTTCAGGCTGTCTCGCAGACAGATTAGCGCGGTTACTTCGACCTAATGAAGAGTGTCGGCTACACCCCGTTCTTCTTCCGAGGCGGGGAGCTTGCTGAAGAGGTCGGCCGCTTGGACGACGGCAATGTTTACAACGTCGCCTTCATCAAGAAGCAGTAATCCTAAAGAACTGAAATGTTTATGGAACCCCGCCTTAGCCGACGGGGTTTTCTTATGTGGGCAACTATTAGGAGCGACCAATGACCGACAAAGAGAAAACCGCTCTCGCCATGCTGTCTTCCGGCTCATCGTTCAAGGAGGCGTCTGACCTCACGGGCATCAGCGTTGATCATTTGATGGAACTCTGGCGCGAGACTCACAAAACCGCAGCTTGAGGCACGCTACAAGCTTGAGTTACAAAGCCGTCCGCCCTACAAGCGGGCGTCTGTGAATTCGAACGCTCAGACGGAAGGCCCTAGATCCTCCTCGTGGGATCTGGGGTCTTTTTCATAAACCTGGTGAGGACGCCTGATGGAAGACCGCGGCCTGATCACAAAGTGCGAAATCGAGCTTTCTAGCCGAAGGCTCTCAGGAGCATTTTTTTGAACCACCCACCTTGAGGCTTGGGCATCGGTTTCCGGCAGGCGAAGATGTTGAATTGGCCAGGCACGCCGTCCTGCAGAGCCATTTCGGCTTCGGTCAGCAAGCCGCCTTGTTTGCCTTCGGGTGTCATGTCGTACGTATTTTGACCCGCGAAGGTGATTGTTTCCAACCCCTCAGCGAATGCCAGTTCTTTGGCCTGAGCAGTCGTGTAGTGACGATGGTGGAAGTGGTTGCCAGTCGCGGACAGAGGAAGCAGGTCCTCATTCGGCGTCGAGTATATGAGGATACCACCCGGCTTCAGGGCGGAAGACAATGCGGCAAAGAAGTTCGCCCCATCTGGAACATGTTCGACGGATTCCAGTGAGACGATAAAGTCGAAAGCTTCGCGAGGGAGTTCAAACGGCCAGTAAGCATGGGCGAAATGGACCCGCGGGCCGCCAAAGTGATCTGTGGCGAAGTCGACCGCTTCCTTCGAGCCGTCCAATGCCAAGACTTGACGCTGTTTTCCTAAGAGCCAGGCGCCATAGCCGTTGCCGCAGAACGCGTCTAATCCAAATCCACCTGGGGGGATCAGCCTGTCGGCCCACTCGTAGCGAAAGCGATGGTCAGCACGGACGTCTTCGTAGCTTCCGGCAATCTGCCGCTCACCCGAATGGAAGGAAAGATCATGTGCCACCAGAACGTGCTCCGTCTCAATAATTGTTGTCTCATTAAATCGGGATATTCAGACAAGCAAGCATTCCTTCCGACACCTCTCGAAGGGCCTTGGGACATCCTGATCTCTTCGACTCCGAGGACAGCACGATGAGCGTCATCACCGATCAGCAGGTTCGCGATGCCTCGAAGGGCAAAGTGAACGAGAGCAACCTCATAAGCAGATTGCAGTGCCGCCGATGAAGATAAGCGCGGCTCCCGGCCAAGAAGGCAATCCAGCGATCCAGTCATGCAGGCGGCCACGTGCGGCGGCTTGTTCGGCGGGCAGGTTTCGACCCTTATCGATGTCACGCAGGAAGCTCTCAGCCAAGGGCCTTCTGGTTAGCCAGAACAGCCCCGCTATCGCTACGACCGCGCCCAAAGCATCCATCGACGTTCCCCTCTGTGCTCCCGCGTCACCGCGACGGGATATCTGTAAGGCTGCCAGCGTGACGGTCGCTCCACGTGACTAATGTACACCGGCCTTCTGCAGCTGTTTCGCCACGACAAGCCCCCAGATGGCAACCGAGAAGGCTGTCACCCAGAGCCCTCCTATCAACGCAGCATGGCATTTGCCCAATTTGGTGGCGAAGTAGCGCCGGTACCTGATTAGGCCCCACGGGTCGTCGCAGACACGTTTCGATGCCGGATCCCACGCGACATTCAGGATTAACGCGGCACCAAAGAGAATTCGACCGATCAAAGCGAGCGTTTCTGGGTGCATTTTGTCATTCCTGATGCTTGAGCAGTGCACACAATCAGATCGCGGACAAGTTGTCGAGACGACGAGATTCCCCTCAGTAATCCACAAGGACATCGCCATGAAATACCGCCTACCGCTGGAATGGCTCCAGCCGGTGAAGATGTCGCGCATTTGAGCGCGGTCCGCTTTTTCCCAACAACAAGGTGAACCACATGGCTCGGGAAACTCTTCCCGTCGCTCTCGAACTCATGTTCGGGGATGAGGGCGGCTATTCTAATCGTGCTTCCGATCGCGGCGGCCCGACGAAGTACGGAATCACGCATACGACGATCGTGGCGCACCGCGGCGTCTCATCGGTCACTGCCGACCAGGTCAAAGGCCTGACCAAGATGGAGGCCGAGGACATTTATCGGCGCTCCTACTGGGGCCAGAGCGGTGGCGACCTCCTTCCACCTGGGCTCGACTACGCCGCCTTTGACTTCGGCGTGAACTCCGGGCCCGCACGCGCGGTGAAGACGCTGCAGAAGGTCGTCGGCGCCCGAGAGGATGGCCATGTCGGCGAGCAGACGCTTGCGGCGGTCCGCCGGTATCCGGGTGGCGTCGGCGCTGTGATCCGCGAACACTGCGCGGCCCGCATGGCCTATCTGCGGTCGTTGACCAATCCCCAGACGGGGTTCCCGGTGAACGGGCGTGGCTGGACGATCCGTGTCATCGGCAAGGATCCGAAGAAGCAGTGGGCCGACCAGCCGGGCGTGATCGGCAATGCGCTGCGCCTGGCCGCCAATGCCAGCGGGTCGGACGTCGAGAAGACACAGACGCCGCCGGAAGCAGGCGCCAAGGCAGACAGCCGCGACACCGGACTCGGCGAGGTGCTGAAGAAACCGGAAGCATGGGGGCCGCTTGGTGGCCTTCTGTCAGCCGGCGGTGCCCTATTTGCCGGCAATGGCCCGGTGCAGTGGCTCTGGCCGCTGCGCTCGTCGCAGGCATCGGCGTCGGGCTGTACTACTTCATCCGGCGCGTTCGCGAGGCTGGGTGATGTTCAGCCGTATCTCTCTGGCCGCTGGCGCTGCTGCCGGCGGCCTCGTCGTCTTCCTCGCCATGCAGGCGGCCAACGCCGTCTGGCTGCTGCCCGAGGCGCGAGACGAGGGCAGGGCCGCCGAGCGCGCCGAAGCCCAAGCAGCCACCACGAAAGCAATCGGAGAACTGACCAATGCAGCGGATCGCGCTCGCGTTAATCGTCGCCTGTGCCGTGAGCGGGGCTGGGTGTACCTCAACGGCTCGGGTCAATGCGTCGAAAGAGCAACTCAACCTGACGGCTAGGTCGGTCGTCGGGACGTCGCTTATCGGCGCGCGCGGCGCGACGCCGGCAGACCAGGACAAGATTGATGACACAGTCGCGGGCCTATGCGGCGCCCGCGTCTGGACGAAAGAAGAGTGCAGCGCTCACGACGCTGCGCAGTGATCATCAGAATTGCATACGAGGGGCACAATTTTGACCGGCAGGATCGACGATATGGAACCCGACCTTCGCGCGCGAGTGGTTGCATTGGAACAGGAGGCTTCGGACACGGAGCGGCGGCTCTCCGGTATGGAGCAATGGCGCCAGCAGTCCGACCTGACCGACGCCCGGAAGGACGAGCAGTGGAAAAACTTGCTGGAGAAGTTTGGCTTGATGGATCGCAAGATCGACACCGTCGACACGAGCCTGAACAAGAAAATGGACGAACTCGGCGGCAACATCCGTTGGCTGGGCAAGATCGTGATAGGCGCGGCTCTAAGCGCCATGGTCGCTGGCGTGGTTGCCTTCATGATGAAGGGCGGGTTTCACGTCCCGTAGAGCGTTGACAGGATGCAGCTTTTGGTTGATTTACCGCTATCAAGTTAGTGAGGAGAAGCTGCGTGAGGGACGCAATGAAGAAGGCGATATCAACCGGCGGCATCGCTGCCTTGCTTGCCCCCGCGCTGGTGACTCAGGTTTTCGCGAGCTCGGAGCCTGGCCTTGACCCAACTTGCGCAGTCGTCAACGAGACGTACGCGGCCACTCGTTCATCGGCGTCGTATTCTGCAAAGGTCTTTGGGATAGAGAACGGCAAGGAGACCTTCAGCCACGAGTATCGCGTGACAGAGAATATGGAGTTTGAACGATATGCAGACGGGTTCCTGCGGCAGGGAGCTCGGAAAGCAACCGCTCCGCTATCCTATTCTTCAGGCCCCAGATTTTCGTCGTGCAAACTAGTTGACGGCGGGACCTCTTCAGCTTCAGGCCCGAGCGACACGCACTACACTGCGAAATGGGCGGTGGTTCCGTACACGGCAGACGTCTCGATTTGGCTGACCGCCGATGGAAAAAGAGTGGAGAAAGTGAAGCTGCGCTACCATAGCAGCTACATGCGACCGCAACCTTACCCAGAGGTTGTCGAAGTCTTCTCCTACGACAATCCGTGATTGCCGACGCTGGGTGCGCGAGAAAAATGAAGCTTAAACGGTCCGTCTGGCTGTCAATTCTTGCGTACTGTGCCTTCGCTTACATGGTGTTTGGCGACATCGGCGAGCCTATTGGTTTTGCAACCATGTGGTCCGATCGTCTCGGAACGGCGTACTGGAGAGTACTAGTCGCCAGCAGTTTCACGATAGCTGCGGTGGTTTTCTTGATCGCATCCAGAATGGGGCTCAATCTACCTTACAGAATTCTAATCTTTGCAGTGACCGGCGTGTATATGTCGGTGCTGTCCGTGGGAATGTACGTTGATCGTCTAAGGCATGAGAAGATCGATGCGTTCAATGCTGACGTTTTCTTCGAGAACTCCTTCCTCCGTTCGATACAAGAAGCACCGGTTGAATGGCAGTATTTCCTCCATGCTGCGGCGCTGAAGAACTGCACTCCGTATGCATGGAGTTATCGTCTTATGGATTTTTATGAACTGAAGCCAAATGTCGCGATCAACGTGCTTCCGGCGGAGTGGTTGGAGCGTTGCAACATACGGCGCGACTTTTGAGATCTTCATTTTGACCAGAAGTTAGTGCCGCGTAGTTTCGGGCGCCAGTCGCGAATTGCTCAATGCGATCCCGGCCGAGACGCCGGCGGCGGCGCTGAGGCGAAAGGGTGCGGTGTTCGCTCGACCCTTGTTGGTTGCTGACGTCGAGTACCGCGCTTGGACGCAGGACGGAAAGCTGCGCCACGCGTCCTACAAGGGGCTGCGATCGGCACAAGGTTAAAGCGGCAATCTTATGGTTGCAGGAGTATGCCAAAAGATACCACACCCGCGTCACTGCGTGATCTTGGTCTAGGTGTCTAGAACATGGAGGGAACAATGTACTTGATGCTCGACCATGATAATTTTCTTCAAAGCCGGAAGGCCTTAATGGTGACCTCCGCTACCGTTCTCCTGCTTCACAACTTAGATATCAAGGGAAGTGTCGTAGAGTTATCCGGTCTGACTTTGAATCTCGATAGGGGCGTCCTCGTAGGGTTCACCAGTCTGTTCCTTTTATATTTTTTTGCTGTTTTCATTATACGGGGACTCGAATACTCGCAGTCATTCGGATTAGCGAACGCAGAACGTGAAGCAAACAAGGCAAATCAGTCGTCGCCCGCCGGTAGGGCGCTATCCTGGGGAGAGGTTCTTCGGCACACATTCCGAACTGGTTTTAGATCGTCACCAGTTGAGGTGTGGCAAGCCGAGCATCGATTTCGTGACAATCTTCTTTATCGATACCGACTTTTTGTTGCCATGTTGATTGACGTGGGCGTACCGATAATTTTCGCGGTCTTGACAATCTCTGTGACAGGTTCCTTTGGAGCGGCGGGCGCATTTTTGGATCTCCTTTGAGCCCACCTGCTGTCCGGTAGGTCGGTGGATACGGTGCCAGATGGAGCACCAAAGAGGTGTGACGACGAGACGTTTATGGTCTATGAACGCGACCGGTGAAGACGCAAAACCGTTTACATCGACCTCGGATTATTCAATGAAAAGCGGGGCGGTGATTGTAAACCGTTTCGCTGCACTGCCTGGAAACCCTCAGTTCGCTTTCTGCCTTCTAAGCAGGTTGTCGCAGGTTCGAATCCTGCAGGGGTCGCCAACGATTTCATATGCTTATGCTGAATTCTTCATGTGCCACTGGATGGCGCTTTAGGCTTTTATGTAGCCATTCAGAGTTGCACGTGATGTTGTTGGCAGCCGCAGAATGACGGCATCGCTCGGAACTAGCTGACTAATGCACCTTCGACTTGCGGGTGTTGGTGTCTGCGGCCTGTTCGAGCATGCGGTCCCGGGCGTCCAATGCGAACCAGTGGTTATGGGCCAGTTCGATCAGTGCGCTGGCCACCTCACGCTCCGCCCATCCGGCCGCTACAGCGTAATCGGCGATGGTCTTAAAGACATCCTCGATGGCGGTCTGGCAGTCGAGATCTCTGTCCGAGTACGAACCCGGTCGCTTCGGTGACAAGAATCTCGGATGTTTCGCCATAGTGAATGACCTCTCGCTTGCGAGAGTAGAGCGCGCCAACCTATCCTCAAGCTTTCGCTAAAACGTTTGCGACCGCTGCGGGTCCATTAGTGCCTGCGTTTCCAGCGTCCACGTGCTTTTCAGCCGTGCAGCGGATTTTGGCCGAACTCGGCATCGCCCGACTTGGGGCCCTGTCTCATGGCGCATCGCCGGAGCGCTTTCAGTTCTCCTTAACCGAGACGCCGTCCTCACCGATCTTGATCTCGACGCCAGGCTTGGTTTCCTCCTGGTAGACGTAAATGCCGAGACCGACAACGGCGACGGCGAGAAGGGCGATCACGAGGTACAGACTGTTTCGGTTCATGCAGAGCGTTCCTTTGCTTGGTGTACTCGAACCTCTACCTAGGTTAGGCCGCGCGAAAGGCAACGCATTGGTTCTTGCCGAGCTATCGGCAAAACGCGTTGCCATGAGCATCCGTTTCAAGGCGCGCGCAATTCTCGGCCAATTTGATGGGGACGCCGGGTGATGATTGCGCGATCGTCCGGCTCGACACTCACCGTGCGTGGCGGTCAGATGAAAAAAAAACGGGCCGGCGGATGGTTTCCGACCGGCCCGTTCCGGCAAAAGGCGGAAAGGGGAACGTCTCAGCGCGGGGCTGCAGCGCCGCGCGTAGGGAGATCGATACTTAGTGATAATGCCCGAACGCCATTGCGGGAATTGACATTTTCCGCTCGAAATTTGACATTTACCGCATGCCTTCTGACGGACGTCCACAGCCTGTGATCGAAGTATCCGTCGTCATCCTGCCGGAGTCGTCGATCATGTCGCTCGCCTCGGTGCTGGATCCGATGCGGGCGGCCAACCGCATCTCGGGTCGCGAGGTGTTTCGATGGCGGTTGCTTTCGGCCGATGGCGCGCCGGTGACGCTGACCTGCGGCGTGCCGATCGCGGTCGACGGTTTGCTCGGGCAACCGCTTGCCGGCGATGCGCTGCTGGTGATCGGCGGCTTCAATCTCGATCGCCACGCGGGCAGGAAATTCATCGGAGCGCTGCAGGAGTGCTCGCGGCACTTCGATATTGTCGCCGGTATCGAATCGGGCTGCTGGCTGCTTGGTCGCAGCGGTCTGTTGAACGGGCGCAAGGCGACGGCCCATTGGGAGGAGCTTGAAGATTTTAGCCAGGCTTTTCCCGCGTTGACGGTGCTCGGCGACCGTTTCGTCATTGACGGAAAATTCTGGACCTCCGGGGGCGCCTCGCCGACGTTCGATATGATGCTGCATTGGATCACGCAACGGCTGGGGTCGGCCTTGGCGCTCGATGTCGCCAGCATCTTCGTTTACGACCAGACGCATAATGCTGCCGACGTGCAACCCTATGTCTCGCTCGGCCGGATCGAGACGCGCGATCCGGAACTTGCCGAAGCAATCCGCCTGATGGAACGCACGCTCGAACGTCCCTTGACCATCGCGGCACTGACAAAACGGTTGTCGATCTCGCAGCGCAAGCTGGAATTGCTCTTTACCAGAGGGCTCTCGACCAGCCCCGGCGCGTACTACCTTCGCCTCCGGCTTCAGGTTGCGCACCGGTTGGTGCGCGATTCGGGCAGCCCGATCCGCGAGATTGCGCTGCGCTGCGGCTTTGACAGTTTGTCCGCCTTCTCGCGGGCCTATAGTCGTGAATACGGCATGAGCCCGCTGAAGATGCGATTGGCGCGACGAGCAGCGGTGGCGTGAGTGTCTGAAACGAGCGATTTCGAAGGGCATGGCCGGAAACCGTAAGTCCATTGACAATCTCAGGTCGCATGTCAGGAATTCCCGCAATATTTGCGGGAGAGAATCGGAATGTTTCACTGGTCGCCAATCAGGCTTCGCGAAGGCAGCATCGTCGAGCCCGGCAATTTCGGCCGCATGATCCGGCGATACAGACGTGATCAGTTTGGCGACGGCTGGCGGATGGCCCGCGAACTGCTGTTCGAACAAGCCCGTCAGGACTTCGCCGCGAGCGCGCCGTCACGGCTGAATGCCTGTTTCATGTGCCCGACATACGAGGAGGCCATGCGATATCAGGCAGCGTACGACCCGCACCTTCTGCAGGTCCTTCACGAAGTGGAAGTCGTCGAACTGGGCGCGCCGGAGCATGCCGGGGCGCTAAGCCTGTTGAATGAGAACGAGGCGACGTCCTTCCTTGATTCGTTTCAACGTCAGGCTCGCGCCTACTGGGAAGGCCGCGGAGAGGGGGATCGTGAAGTGCTTACGGCATCGCCAATCCGGGTTGTCAGGACGTTTTGAAGACGCGCGGGACCGCAGCGCCGCGCGGTTGCGACGTAGCCCAACTGGCAACCACAGATCGTCGTCACAGCGATGGCCAATGCCCTTCCATCAGTGGACGGTCTGTGGCGGCTCGTCGGTAAAGGTATGGATTCCGTCACGTTGGACGGTTGCGATGAATTCCTCGAAAGCTTCTCGATCGGTCGGGAAGGGCTCTTCCCACGTGGTGGAAAAGCCTTCTTCATCAACCACTTCGAGAATCCAATCACGGTTGGTGCCTAAGGGGCGATAAATCCGCAATTCGACGACGACACCATCGTCACTGAACCGGCCGGAAAACTCCGAAAACTCGTAGGTCTGCTCTTCATCCGTCATTTCAAAAGTGTAACACGCTTTGTTGGACGACGTCTCAGGTTGTTCAGGATAAGGTGGCTCTGGGCGCACTGTTTGGGTCTCGTAAGACCGACTGCACGCCGCGGCCTGAACTTCGTGGTCGCGGCGCCAAAGATCGGCGACATCGGTTCGTGGATCCGCGGGCGCGCCACGTCACCTTACTCCTGAGTGCCGCCGCCAACATCACAGATGTGGGCGCCGGCCTCGAGAGTGTGGAAGCCGCGGAGTTTCCAAGTGCCCGAAAGCGCTTGCCAGGTTCTCGCTTCGAATCGTCGATCGAGAACCATCCCCGCCCTACGCCGTCGCCCTATCGGCAACGAGCCTCGTACCGCCGTCCATAGCGATCACGATAGACGCAGTAGCCTTCGCGCTCCTGGGAACGGCCGATCAGATTTCCGATAACGCCGCCCGCCACGGCCCCGATCGCCGCGCCTCCCCAACTGTCGCTGACGGCGCCGCCGATGATTGCACCGGTTCCGGCCCCGATCGCGGTCCCTTTTTCCGTCTGCGTGCAGGACGCAAGCGTACCAATCAGTCCAAGCGCAATGACAAACTTTCTCATGCTTTCACCCCTTTGCCCGATTTCCGTCTGAGGATTTCACCACGTTGCAACTACGGCATGAGCCTCCAGCATCTACGCAACATGCGAAAATGTCGAGTGCGTTGTCCGACGACGTCCGCGCACAAGGCGCCGCCGAGATCCTCGGAGAAACCGAAGTCCACGGGTGTTCGATTGAACGGCGAAGGTGCGCCGCACTTCGATAGCTGCTCAACATGGCGGCTGTCCCTATGCTTGGCACTGTCAAAGACCAGAGTCCGGCGGTGCGCTGGTCAGATAGGCTACGAGAGCGCCGTCGACCCGCCGGTCGCAGCCGCCGGCGGTTTATCGTGTAGAGCCACTCTGTCGAGCTTCCTAGCCGCTGCTAAGTCGGTGGACGTGCGTTTTTTAAGGGATTGGTGAAGAGATTTACAACCTATCGTCGTTAGATGGAGGCAGCCGAAAGGAAATGGTGGAGCACCAATGCAATCAATTTTGGCCCCCACACTTCAAGCGGCACTTGAGGCACAGGCGCTACGAGAAGGTCTCTTGACGCGGGATGACTATGTCTATGGAGAACTCCACGATTTTTCAGACGCGGTCAAAGGACTCGGTCAGAATTCACAAATCCTCTCCTACCTCTGCCTATTTCCAGAGATTGAGGGGACGGAGTCTGAATTCAGGTTGGAGGGACTGGCCTCTCGAGCTGGATTCCAATATCGGTCCGTTTCGCCCCGTATTATCAGGGCTTCGCAGTTGTCGGAAACAATTGGCATCCACGAGGAGGCGATCAGCGCCCTCATGACGGAGTGCCACGATCGCGCCTATCGGTCATTCGAAGAGCAGCGAAACCAAATTCTTCCAATTCTACACGCTTCTTTGGTCAAAGAAAGAATGAGCGCGACGGCGAGGCTCCGTCGCAATGCGACTTTCTACACCGGGAACACAATGATCAAGGAGGCGGCACTCGGGGCGGTCGATTTGTTGACCAATTGGTACGCAAGAGATCTATCCGCATCTCCCTGGGGCTACGGCATTGGCTTTGAAGAGGCCCTAGCAAAGTTCGAAGGCATTCCTGAAGTTTTGCTTCGAGATCCAGACTTCGAACTCTGGCTCGACAAGTTGGACGATTTTTACGTCAGGCATTTTGCGACGATTTTCTGGTCTGCCGTCGAGGAAAAGGCCTTGGCTGCAGGAAGCCCAGGAGCCAGGCTTCCCTATGTTTCGCCTCAAAAAAAGGAAGAAGCAGCAGGTCTAGCTGCTTTAGTTTCTGTGAGTTTCCGTGACGAGTTGCGCGTTGTTCCTGATCCTAGAGGGATAGAGGAAGCAATCGAAATGGCAAATTCTCGCGAAATGTCCAGACTACGCGAGAGAATTTTCGAGTGGCTGTCCGAGGTGGGAAGTCGCGACCCATCGGTTGAAACCAGGATCCGGGCTGACATTAAAAAGGCATCCCGTGAGATCAAGTTTTTGGCGCGATATAAGGAACTGAACGCAAGCCCTTGGTTCTTTACCGCTAAATTGGCCATCGGGCGGATTCCGGTGCTTGGAGATGTTGTTTCGGTGTTGGAGTACGGCTTGAACTGGTACGAAAGCGTCGCCACACAGAAGAACATCTGGGTCTCGGTTAAGGAGCCACAATAGAGGAGTGGCTCTTGTTCGCCGAATTGGCGACTCGGTGGCGACTGGCTATCCCGCGATGGGCAAGAAAGTTTCGGCTAAATATCTGATTTTAAATGGTGAGCGCGCAGGGATTCGAACCCTGGACCTACTGATTAAAAGTCAGTTGCTCTACCGGCTGAGCTACGCGCTCCCTGGCCGCGGCCGTGAAGCCCGGCGGAAGTGGGCGGACATATGCACGCGTGTTTCCCGCCGGTCAACCGAAAAATTGCGATTTTCCCGAACAAAGGGGCAGGCACCATGATCGCCAAAAGGTGATTGGTATCATTATGATCCTGCGGCTAAGGGATAGCCCAAATGCCGCGTGCCGGAGTTCTTGCCGTTGTCGATTGCCGATATTTCCATCTGGACCGCCGTTCTTGCCGGCGCGCTCTCGTTCCTGTCGCCCTGCGTCCTGCCTCTGGTGCCGCCGTATCTCTGCTATATGGCCGGCGTCTCGGTCGACCAGTTTCGCAGCGGCGATGCGGCGACGATCGGCAGCACCAGGCGGGCGGTTCTGCCGGCGGCGCTGCTCTTTACGCTCGGTTTTGCCACCGTCTTCGTGGCGCTCGGGGCAGGGGCTTCGTCCATCGGCCTGCTTCTCAGGCAGCATATGGATCTGCTGTCGCGGGTCGGCGGCGTCATTATCATCATCATGGGCCTGCATTTCCTCGGCGTGTTCAAGATCGGCTTGCTGGCGCGCGAAGCCCGCTTTCAGGGCGGCGGCAAGCCGGCGACGCTCTCGGGCGCCTATATCATGGGGCTGGCCTTTGCCTTTGGCTGGACGCCCTGCATCGGCCCGGTGCTCGGAACGATCCTCGGCGTTGCCGCTGCGCGCGACACCGTCGGCGACGGCGCCCTGTTGCTCGCGATCTATTCGCTGGGTCTCGCCGTACCGTTCTGGATCGCGGCTGCCTTTTCAGGCTCGTTCATGCGCTTCCTCTTCCGCTTCCGCCGCCATCTCGGCCTGATCGAGAAGCTGATGGGCGGGCTTCTGGTGCTTGCCGGCCTTGCATTCCTGTTCGGTTTCATCAGTTCCGTTGCCATCTGGTTCCAGCAGACCTTCCCGATCCTGATGAAAATCGGCTAGGGCATTCCCTCGTATTTCGGAATCACTTTTCGACAGGACTGGCCTAATGCTCGGGCTCTGACCTGGGCTAGGCGTGTCGCCCTGGCGCGACCGCGTGCGGGGGAAACGAAAGTGGCAAGGGCGGGGTGGAGACATGACGGAAATCGCGGGCCTGGTGCTGCCCTTCTTCGGCTTGATCTTCCTGGGCTACTTGACGGCGCGCTTCGTCCATCATCCGGGCGAAGCGATGGGGTGGCTGAACACCTTCATCATATACCTCGCGCTGCCGGCTCTGTTCTTCAAGCTTGTGTCGCGCACGCCGATCGAGCAACTCGCGCGGGCTGACTTTATCCTGACCACTGTCGGGGCGACCTACATCGTCTTTTCGCTGATATTTCTGGTCGGCGTCTACGTGCGACGCAACTCCATTGCTGAGGCGACGATCCAGGGCTTTGGCGCAGCCTATGGCAATATCGGCTACATGGGGCCGGGCCTGGCGCTTCTGGCGCTCGGAGACGCGGCCGCGGTGCCGGTGGCGCTGATTTTCAGCTTCGAGAACGCAGCGCATTTTGCCGTCGCCCCGGCGATGATGGCAATTGCCGGTGGCCGGCAGGAAAAGCCGCTGGTGCTTGCCGCGAGTGTCGCGCGCAAGATCATCCTTCACCCATTCATACTGGCGACGCTTGCCGGCGTCGTTGCCGCTTTCTTCGCCGTCCAGCCGCCGGTGCCCATGCAGAGGCTGATCGACTATCTCGCCCAATGCGCGGCACCCTGTGCGCTCTTTGCCATGGGCGTTACCCTGGCGCTCCGGCCAATCAAGCGCATTCCGGTCGAGATCGGCTACATCGTGCCGGCAAAGCTCGTGCTGCATCCGATCATCATGTTTGTGGCGATGAGCCTGACGGGCAATTACGACCCGATCTGGGTCCAGACCGCCGTCCTGCTTGCGGCACTGCCGACAGCGACCAACGTCTTCGTCATCGGTCATCAATATGGCGTCTGGCAGGAGCGGGCTTCGGCGACGATCCTGATCACCACGACACTGTCGGTGGCGACGGTGACGGGTCTCCTTTACCTGATCCGCTCAGGCGCTCTTCCGACCGATCTTTTCCCTTAAGCCATCCTTAAGCGCGTTGAGGGCGCTGCCCGGATGGACGCCCTCGCGCATCATGAGGCTACGCAGCGGTCCGACGGCGGACAGCACGTGAAGGCCGAGCGCCCGCAACGCCTGGACAGGCAGGAAGCCTGAGAGCAGCGAGCGGTTGAGGAGGTCAACACTCGCCGTGCGGCTGACAATGTCGAGACGCCGACGGCTGTCGAAACGGTTGCCGGTATCGGCGGCGAGCGATTCTCCCTTCGGCGCGCCGATGAGTTCGACGAGCGTCATCACGTCGCGCAGGCTGAGGTTGAGCCCCTGCGCGCCGATCGGCGGGAAGGCGTGCGCCGCCTCGCCGAGAAGCACAACGCGCCCCTTGCCGAACCGCTGCGCCGTCATGCCCGAAAGCGGGAAGGACTGCGGCGTGCCCTCGACAGTCACCTTGCCGAGGATCGATTGCATCCGGTCCTCGACGGCGCGCGACAGCGCGGCAAGATCCAGCGACAGCGTTTGTGTGGCATCGTCGGGCTTGCGCACCCAGACAAGGCTGGAGCGGTTGCCGGGCAGGGGCACTTGCGTGAAAGGACCGCTTTCGGTGTGGAACTCGGTCGAAATGTTTTGGTGCGGCAGCTCATGCGCAAAATTGAGGACGACCGCCGTTTGTGGATAGGACCAGGTGCTGGCGGAGATGTTTGCAGCCTCTCGCACCGGCGAACGGCGACCGTCGGCACCGACGAGCAGATCGGCGCTGCAGCGGCCGCCATCGGCAAGCTCGATCGTCGCGGCCGTATCGGAGAGGTCGAAGCCGATTGCCGAGGTCGTAATGCGCGTTAGCGTGGGGCTCGCTTCTGCCCGCTGCCTGAGGATGTCGATAAAGGGCGCATTCGGGATATTGTAGCCGAAGGCGTCGAACCCGACCTCGGAGGCCCGGAAGTTGACTGGCGGCGCACGCAGGAGCCGATTGGTGCCGTCGAGGATGCGCATGGTGGAAAGCGGCGCCGTCAGCGGCTCGATCTTCTCCCAGAGCTCCAACGCCTTCAGATACGTGATCGACTGGTCCATCAGAGCCGTGGTGCGGCCATCGGCAACCGCCGCCTCCGGGCCGATCAGCGCAACGCGGTAGCCGGCGTCGGCAAGCGCAATGGCGGCGAGCGATCCGGCAAGCGCGGCACCGATGATGGCGATGTCGTAGTGATCCATGGTGCAGCAAGCCCTTTCCGCGCGCATTGGGGCCCCTTGATCTGGCCTCGATCATACCTCTAGTCGCGGGCGAGCGCGAAATAAATGGGTAGAATCAGCGCAGAAGCAATTTGAACGTGTCCACAGGACAATGTGGCGAACGGAGGCTGCAACGCTTGAATTTTAGTGGCGATGCGTTGCAAAGGGTGCATATTACGCCCAATGCGCCGCAGAGCGGCCGCGGTGGGCTTCCACGCCCGCACGGGGAAAACAATAGGGGTAGGCGTCGTCCGCTAATGAAGTTCTTTAACTACAGACGAGTTCCCTACGCCGAGATCCGCGCCTTCTCCGTGCATATCTTGACTGCTTCGGGATCGTTCCTTGCCTTCCTGGGCGTGGTGGCTGCCGCTGAACATCGCTTCGTCGATATGTTCTGGTGGCTGGGACTTGCTCTGTTCGTCGACGGTATCGATGGCCCCATCGCGCGCAAGGTGCGGGTCAAGGAAGTGCTGCCCAACTGGTCTGGCGACACCCTCGACAACGTCATCGACTACGTGACCTATGTCTTGCTGCCGGCTTTCGCGCTCTATCAGAGCGGCATGATCGGCGAGCCCTGGTCCTTCGTGGCGGCCGGTGCGATCGTCGTGTCGAGCGCGATCTACTATGCCGACATGGGCATGAAGACGGACGAGTACTTCTTCTCCGGGTTTCCTGTCGTCTGGAACATGATCGTCTTTACGCTGTTCGTCATCCAGGCGAGCGAACTGACGGCGTCGATCGTTGTCTTCGTGTCGGTGGCCCTGACCTTCCTGCCGATCAACTTTCTCCATCCGGTCCGGGTGCAGCGGCTGCGGCCACTCAATCTCGGCATATTCTTCGCCTGGTCGGCGCTGGGCATCTACGCGTTGCTGCTGCATTTCGCGACGCCCGCCTGGGTCGTGACCGGTTTTGTCGTAACGGGCATCTATCTCTATGTGATTGGCTTCGTGCTGCAGATTTTCCCAAGTCTCGGCCGGAAATAGGAGCAGGCAATGGCGCAGGCGATTGTGGTACGCGAACTTGGTGGACCTGAGGTCCTGAAACTCGAGGGCGTCACTCTTTCGCCACCGGGGCCGGGCGAGGTGCAGATTCGCCAGGCCGCCGTTGGCCTCAACTTCATCGACGTCTACTTCCGCACCGGCCTCTACAAGTCGGCCTCGGGCCTGCCCTTCGTGCCGGGCAAGGAAGGCGCGGGCACCGTGACCGCCGTCGGCGACGGCGTCAGCCTGTTTTCAGTCGGCGACCGTGTCGCCTATGCTTCGGCTGACGGTGCCTATGCCAGCGAGCGCAATGTCGATGCTTCGCAGCTCGTCAGGGTGCCGGATGGCATCAGCCTTGAGACCGCGGCCGCGATGATGCTGAAGGGCATGACGGCGCAATATCTGCTCAACCAGACCTATCAGGTCGGTCCGGGCACGACGATCCTGTTTCACGCCGCCGCCGGTGGTGTCGGCCTCATCGCCGGGCAATGGGCAAAGGCGCTCGGTGCGACGGTCATCGGCACTGCGGGATCGCAGGACAAGATCGATCTGGCGCTGGCGCACGGCTACGACCACGTGATCAACTACCGCACCGACGATTTCGTCGCTCGCGTCAAGGAATTGACGGACGGCCGCGGCGTCGACGTTGTCTACGATTCCGTTGGTCGCGACACCTATCCGGCTTCGCTCGATTGCCTGAAGCCGCGCGGCCTATGGGTCTCCTTCGGCAATTCGTCCGGCCCGGTAGACGCGTTCAGCATCGGCATTCTCGCGCAGAAGGGGTCGATTTTCGCGACGCGTCCGACACTCTTTGGTTACGTCGCCACGCGGCCTGCGCTGGAAGCGTGTGCAAATTCCCTGTTTGATATTGTGCAAAGCAACAAAGTGCGTATCAATATAAATCAGACTTATCCGCTTGCCGATGCCGGTCGGGCGCATACGGATCTTGAGACAAGAAAAACGAGTGGAACAACACTGCTGATTCCGTGATCGAAGCCCTAAGGCGGACGCGGATCGACAGAGGGGAAAGAGGGCAGCGTGCCTGTTGAGGGAGTAGCGGCGAACGGTCACCTGTTGACTGTGAGCAACCTGACGAAATTGTTTGGCAGCTTTGCAGCCTGCAATGGGATCAATCTGCAGATTGAACCGGGCGAGATCCACGCCCTTCTCGGCGAAAACGGTGCCGGAAAATCGACACTGGTGAAGATGCTGTTCGGCGTCCTGGCGCCGACGGCCGGCGAGATCCACTGGCAGGGCCAGAGCGTGCGCATTGCCAATCCGGCCGCGGCCCGCAAGCTCGGCATCGGCATGGTTTTTCAGCATTTTTCGCTGTTTGAGGCGCTGACTGTCGCTGAGAACATTGCGCTTTCCTTGGATGCGAACATCTCCCTTGCCAAGGTCGCGGACGAGGCCTCGCGGCTGTCGCATGCCTATGGCCTTCCGCTCGACTCGAAGGCACATGTGGCCGATCTCTCGGTTGGTGAACGCCAGCGCATCGAGATCGTACGCGCGCTGCTGCAGAACCCGCGGCTCATCATTCTCGATGAGCCGACCTCCGTGTTGACGCCACAGGAAGCGGACCGCCTTTTCGAGACGCTCTACAAGCTGAAGGCCGAAGGGCGCTCGGTTCTTTATATCAGCCATCGGCTCGAGGAAGTTCAGCGCATCTGCGATCGCGCGACGGTGCTGCGCCACGGCAAGGTGACCGGGGCCTGCGATCCGAAGGCGGAGACGCCTTCGTCCTTGGCGCGCATGATGGTCGGCGGCGATGTGGCGGCCGTAAGCGCGGCGGGTACCAGCACCAAGGGGCAGGTTCAGCTCGAGGCCCGCCATCTGACGGTGCCCGCGCGCACGCCCTTTGCCGTGTCGCTGAAGAACATCTGTCTCAAGGTGCATGCCGGCGAAGTGCTGGCTATCGCCGGAGTGGCCGGCAACGGCCAGGGCGAGCTTTTCGATGCCTTGTCCGGCGAGTATCCGGTTGCCGACGACAATGCGGTGCAGATCCGGCAGAAGTCCGTCGGCAGCAAGAACATCAATACGCGCCGTCTGATGGGCGCCGGTTTCGTTCCCGAAGAGCGCCACGGTCACGCGGCCGTGTCGGCACTACCGCTTTCAGACAATCTGGTGCTGGCCCGCAGCCGCTCGGACGCCAAGGCGTTTCTCGGCGGCGGTTTCCTCAACATCATCCGGCGCGATGCCGTCGCAAGCGCTGCAAAGCGCATTTCCGAGGCGATGGACGTGCGCAAGAGCGGCGAAGACCCGCCGGCAGGCTCTCTGTCGGGCGGAAACCTGCAGAAATTTATCGTCGGTCGAGAGCTTGACCGCCAGCCGAGCGTGCTCGTCGTCAACCAGCCGACCTGGGGCGTGGACGCGGGCGCCGCAAGCCGCATTCGCCAGGCGCTGGTCGATCTCGCCAAGGCGGGCTCGGCGGTGCTCGTGATCAGCCAGGATCTCGACGAAATCTTCGAAGTGGCGACGGAAATCGCCGTCATCAGCGATGGGCGGCTTTCCGATCCCTATCCGGCGCAGGAGCTTTCGCGCGAAAAGATCGGTCTCCTGATGGGCGGCATGTACGGCAAGACGGAAGGCACGGAGGCCGCGCATGCGCATTGAACTGGAAAAGCGCGCCAAGGTCTCCACGCTGTTTTCGATCCTGTCGCCGTTCATCGCCTTCCTGCTGACGATCGTCTTCGGCGGCATCATGTTCGCGCTGCTCGGCAAGAACCCGGTCATGGCGCTCTACAGCTTCTTCGTCGAGCCCTTGAGCGAAGTCTGGTCGCTGCACGAACTGGCGATCAAGGCGGCACCTTTGATCCTGATTGCCGTCGGACTGTCCGTCTGTTTTCGCTCCAACAACTGGAATATCGGCGCCGAGGGCCAGTTCATCATGGGCGCGATCGCCGGTTCGATCCTGCCGGTCGTCTTTTATGACTGGCAGTCGCCCCTGGTGCTGCCGCTGATGATGCTGATGGGCATGCTCGGCGGTGCGCTCTTTGCCGCCATCCCCGCCTTCCTCAAGGCGCACATGAACACCAACGAGATCCTGACGAGCCTGATGCTGGTCTATGTCGCACAGCTCTTCCTCGACTGGCTGGTGCGCGGTCCCTGGCGCAATCCCGGCGGCATGAACTTTCCCGAAACGCGAACCTTTGCCGCCGACGCGATCCTACCGGAGATGATTGCATCGGGACGGACCCATTGGGGCTTCGCCTTCGCGATCATCGCGGCAATCCTCGTGTGGTTCATGATGCGCTACACGCTGAAGGGCTTCGAGATTTCCGTTCTCGGCCAGTCGGCGCGGGCAGGGCGCTTTGCCGGCTTCTCGTCGCGGCGGATGATCTGGTTCTCGATGCTGCTTTCGGGCGCTTTCGCCGGGCTTGCCGGCATTTCCGAAGTCAGCGGCGCGATCCAGCAGCTGCGCCCGGTCATCTCGCCCGGCTACGGCTTTACCGCCATCATCGTCGCCTTCCTCGGTCGCCTCAATCCGCTTGGCATCGTTGCCGCGGGCCTGGTTCTGGCGCTGACTTATCTTGGCGGCGAGGCCGCACAGCTTTCGATTGGCGTTTCGGAAAAGGTGACGCGCGTTTTCCAGGGGCTGTTGCTGTTCTTCGTGCTCTCCTGCGACACACTCATTCACTACCGCATCCGGCTGGTCTTCGATCGATTGACCGGCAAGAACCCCGAGGGGAGCCGCTGATGGGTATCGTTGAAGCGATCCTTCTGAGCGTCATCACCGCCGCAACCCCGCTGGTGCTGGCTGCAATCGGCGAACTGGTGACCGAGCGATCCGGCGTCCTCAATCTCGGTGTCGAGGGCATGATGATCATGGGGGCGGTCTCCGCCTTCGCGATCACCCAGATGACCGGATCGCCCTATCTCGGCATGCTTGGCGGCGTCGCCTGCGGCGCGCTTTTTTCGCTGCTCTTCGGCTTCCTGACGTTGACGCTGGTCGCCAACCAGGTGGCGACTGGTCTTGCCCTGACGTTGCTCGGGATCGGCGTCTCCGGCATGCTCGGCGAGAGCTTCCTCGGCATCCAGGGCATCAAGCTGCAGCCGATCGCCATTCCGCTGCTGTCTGACATTCCCTATCTCGGCCCGCTCCTTTTTCATCAGGACATCATTTTCTATCTTTCGATCGCGATCGTCGCCGGCGTGAACTGGTTCCTGTTTAAGAGCCGCGCCGGCCTCAAGCTTCGCGCTGTCGGCGACAGCCATGCATCGGCCCATGCGCTCGGTGTCAACGTCATCCGCACGCGCTATCTTGCTGTGATGTTCGGCGGCGCCTGTGCCGGTCTGGCCGGCGCGCAGCTGTCATTGGTCTATACGCCGCAATGGGTGGAGAACATGTCGGCCGGTCGCGGCTGGATCGCGCTGGCACTGGTCGTCTTTGCGTCATGGCGGCCGTGGCGGCTCGTGGCAGGCGGCTACCTTTTCGGCGCCGTCTCGATCAGCCAGCTGCATGCCCAGGCCTTCGGCATCGGCATTCCCTCGCAGTTCCTGTCGTCGCTTCCCTATCTCGCGACGATCGTTGTGCTCATTCTCATTTCCCATAACCGGCGCATGACCTTGATCAACACGCCGGCATCGCTCGGCAAACCGTTTGTGCCGGACCGGTAAAAGCAAGCATTTCAGACGGACATTTCTCAAACCGACAGAGGTCAAGAAAATGAAGAAACTACTGCTCGTCCTCGCAAGCACCGCGGCCGCGATCGGCTTTGCCACGGGTGCAAGCGCCCAGGAAAAGGCCAAGATCTGCTTCGTCTACGTCGGTTCGAAGACCGATGGCGGCTGGACCCAGGCGCACGACATCGGCCGCCAGGAACTGGAAAAGGCGCTTGGCGACAAGATCGAGACGCAGTTCCTTGAAAACGTGCCGGAAGGTCCGGATGCGGAACGCGCCATCGAGCGTCTGGCACGCTCGGGTTGCGGCCTGATCTTCACCACGTCCTTCGGCTTCATGGACGCGACGATCAAAATCGCCGAGAAGTTCCCGGACGTGAAGTTCGAGCATGCAACCGGCTACAAGACCGCGGCGAACGTCGCGACCTACAACAGCCGCTTCTACGAAGGCCGCTACATCCAGGGCCAGATCGCCGCCAAGCTGTCGCAGAAGGGTGTCGCCGGTTACATCGCCTCCTTCCCGATCCCGGAAGTGGTGATGGGCATCAACTCCTTTGTCATTGGCGCCCGTTCGGTCAACCCGGACTTCAAGATCAAGGTCGTGTGGGCAAACACCTGGTTTGACCCGGGCAAGGAAGCCGATGCCGCCAAGGCGCTGGTCGACCAGGGCGTGGATATCCTGACCCAGCACACCGACACGACCGCTCCGATGCAGGTTGCCGCCGAGCGTGGCATCAAGGCCTTCGGCCAGGCGTCCGACATGATCAAGGCCGGCCCTGAGACCCAGCTGACGGCAATCGTCGATACCTGGGGCGCCTACTACATCAAGCGCACGCAGGCATTCCTCGACGGCAAGTGGGAAACGACTTCGAGCTGGGACGGCCTGAAGGACGGCATCCTGACGATGGCGCCCTACACCAACATGCCTGACGACGTTAAGAAGCTGGCCGAGGAAACCGAAGCCAAGATCAAGTCGGGCGAACTGAAGCCCTTCACCGGCCCGCTAAAGAAGCAGGACGGCAGCGAGTGGCTTGCAGCCGGTGCGTCGTCTGACGACGGCACGCTGCTCGGCATGAACTTCTACGTCGAAGGCGTCGACGACCAGCTGCCGAAGTAAGCGGTATCGTTAACGAGAGAGCCGACAAACCCCGCCGAAACGCGGGGTTTGTTGTTTCTGGCGCGCATAGGTTGCTGCCGCCTTTCGCACTGCGCGGAATGCGATTTTGTGCCCGTGCCGGGGCTTTCCGGAATCGGCAGTTCAAACTACATTCGTTGCACAAAATGACGTGTTCCCCGTCTCGTATGCGGGGAGCCTTTGGTGGCAGGCATCAGGCAGGGGAGTGCCTGGAGGAGATCGATTGAACAGGAGTTTGCTGGAAACCGTGGTGTCCGGCTCGCGCAAGCGAACGAGCCACGCACACGTCGTCGACCAACTTGGAAAGGCGATCATATCCGGCGAGTTTCCAGTGGGGTCGATCCTGCCGGGGGATCCGGAACTCGCAGCGCGCTTCAAGGTATCGAGGACGGTGCTGCGCGAGGCGATGAAGACGTTGGCCGCCAAGGGGCTGGTCGTGCCGCGCGCGCGCATCGGAACCCGCGTGACGCCACGCAACGACTGGAACCTGTTCGACAGCGATATCCTCACATGGCATTTCGAATGCGGCGTCGACGAAGATTTCCTCTACCACCTCAGTGAAGTGCGCCTGGCCTTCGAGCCGCATGCCGCAGCGCTTGCCGCACGCAACGCCTCGGAAGCCGAGATCAGCCGCATGATGCGTCTGGCCGTCGCCATGGGCGAACTGGGTCATACGGCCGAGAGCCTCGCTGTCGCGGACCTGAAGTTCCATCTTGCCGTTGCCGAGGCCTCCGGAAATCCCTTCATGCGAACCGTCGGCGGCTTGATCGAGGCAGCTCTGGTCGGCGTCTTCAAGCTGAGCTCGCCCGTCGCCGAAAAAGGCGGCATCGACGATGTCGCTCGCAATCATATTCGCATCGTTGAGGAAATCGGCCGGCGCGACGAAATGGGTGCGCGGCTCGCGATGGAGAATGTGATCAAGATCGGCCGGGAGCGTGTTCGCAGCGCCCTGCACAAACACAACTGATCCAACGCTGGTCGGCATTGTTCAAGAAACGAATGCTTGCCGCATTCAATGTTCAAAAGATTGCATCGATTTCAACGCTTGCGCTTGCTCAGATCGTTCGCTGGCCTTATCTGGTGAAGGGCCGTTCCTCGCGGAGCGGCTTTCGTCAACGGTGATCTGGAGACCATGTCCGAGTTTTTTGTCATTTTCGTCCTGCTTTTGATCAATGCATTTTTTGCTCTCTCGGAAATGGCAATCGTCTCGGCAAGCAAGCCCATGCTTCGCCAGATGGCAAAACAGGGAAATCAGCGCGCCGAAGTGGCGCTGAGGCTTGCTGAAGATCCTGGCAAGTTCCTGTCCACGGTGCAGGTTGGCATCACCCTTGTCGGCACGTTGGCCGGCGCATACGGCGGCGCGACGATCGCGGCAAAATTCGCCCCCTTGCTTGATGAGATCGCCTGGATCCATCCCTACGGCAACACGGTCGCGCTCGTGCTTGTCGTCACGCTCATCACGTTCCTGTCCGTGGTCATCGGCGAGCTCATTCCGAAGCAGCTGGCGCTGAAAAACTCCGAGGCGCTGGCGATGTTTGTCGCGCGCCCGATGCTTCTTCTGTCGCGGATTGCAGCTCCGGTCGTCTACCTCTTCGAGACCGCGGCGTCGCTCGCCATGCGTCTGCTTGGCATTCGTCCGGATGATCCCGACCATGTGACCGAGGAGGAAGTCCACGCGATCATGGCCGAAGGCGTCGAAAGTGGTGCCATTGAGAAGTCGGAGCACGAAATGCTGCGCCGGATCATCCGGCTCGGCGACCGGAACGTGAAGTCGATCATGACCCATCGCACCGAGGTGAGCTTCATCGACGTCAACGACAGCCTGGAGATGGTTGGCCGCAAAATTACCCAGTTCGGCCATTCTCGCTATCCGGTGGTCGATGGGCCGAGCGGCGAAGTTCTCGGCGCGGTTCTGGCGAAGGAAATCCTGAACGCTCCGACATCCGGTGCGTTCGACGTGCGCAAGTACATCAAGGAAATTCACACGCTGCCGGAGACGGCGTCGTGCCTGAAGGCCTTGGAAGCCTTCAAGGCGTCGAGCATCAACATGGCGATGATTGTCGACGAGTATGGAAGCACCGAGGGCATCATCACCATCGCCGACATCCTCGAAGCGATCGTCGGCGTGCTGCCGTCGAACTACGATGACATTGAGCATGCCCTGATCCGCCAGCGCGAAGACGGCAGCTACCTGGTCGACGGCCGTACGCCCATCGACGAAATCCATCTGACGATCGGTATCGAGGGGATCGATGCCGACGGCAACTTCGAGACGATCGCCGGTTTCCTCGTGCAGCAATTGCGCAAGACGCCGGAGGAGGGCGATATTGCGATCGCCCACGGTTATCGCTTCGAGGTGATCGATATGGACGCCCGTCGTATCGACAAGATCCTGGTCAGCCGCAGCGACGAAGTCGCCAACTGATTGCGATCTATTGAGATCGTGGTTCGGGCGCCTCTGCCTGGGCCGAGGGCAACATTTCTCCTGGAGCACGCGTTTGCGTGCTTCCCCCTGATCGATGCTGGCAAAGCTCGGCAGCGACCTTTCAGATCAAGCGCGGTGTGGTGGGCTCTCGTCTCGTGGACCGACAGAGGGGCGAACCGTGATGGGGATCGCGCCCGTCTCTGATTTCAGCGCAGTCTCAGGATGTCGCAGGCGCCGCCAGCGGGGGCCTCTGGCGCGAACGGCGCACGCACGATCAGGCAATCAGACTGCGCAAAGACCTTCATCATCGACGAGTCCTGCCGCGAGAACGGGTGGGCGATCAGGCTTCCGTCATCGGCCCTGGAGAGCCGCGCGCGCACGTAGTCCTGCCGGAGGTCGTTGGCCGGCAGCGGGCTTGCCAGTCGCGCGGTCGCCATGCGCTCACGTCCCGGCAGGCGAGCAAGCTTGCGCAGCAGGGGTTCGAGGAAGAGCAGCGAGCAAACGAGGCTAGAGACCGGGTTGCCTGGCAAGCCAAGCACTGTAGCTGTGCCGAGTTGCCCCACCATCAGCGGCTTTCCCGGCCGCATCGCGATGCGCCAGAAATCAAGCGTCATGCCACAGGCAAGCAGCGTCGATTGGACCAGGTCATGGTCGCCAACCGAAGCACCACCAAGCGTCACGATCACGTCGGCATCCGCGGCCCGTGCCTGCGCGATCTTTGCCGCAATGGCGTCGCTTTCGTCGCTTGCGATGCCGAGATCGATCGCTTCGGCGCCATTCTCGCGTGCAATCGCCGCCACGCCGAAGCTGTTGGAGGCAATGATCTGGTCGTCGCCTGGAGCGCTGCCGGGAGGCAGCAGTTCGTCGCCGGTGGCAAGGATAGCGACACGGGGACGCCTGAAGACGGGGAGGCTCGCGTGATTCATGCCTGCGGCGAGCGTCAGCCGTCCTGCATCGAGCACGTCACCAGCCGAAAGCGCTGCTTCCCCGGCCGTAAAGTCCTGACCGGCCGCCCGGATGTGCCGGCCCTTGCCGGGCACGAATTTGGTTCGGACGCGGTTGCCGGGCAGGCGCTCGGTGTCTTCCTGGATGATCACCGTATCTGCGCCGGACGGCACCGGTGCGCCGGTGAAGATGCGCACGGCCTCACCAGGCTTAAGCTCACCCTTGAAACCATGGCCTGCCGCCGACTGGCCGATCACTGTCACTTCTGCGCCGATGGTGGCGATGTCGTCGTGGCGAACGGCATAGCCGTCCATCGCCGAATTGTCGAAGGCGGGGTGCGTAACGCGTGCCGGGATATCCTGCGACAGCACACGCCCAAGCCCGTCATTGAGGCCGACCAGCTCGCCCAGTTGCGGCGGATTGGCGCTGCGGAGGATTCGGTCGAGCGCGTCTTCGACGGATAGCAGCGACATGGCCCTATTTCCCTTCGCGCTGATAGTCGCCGGAGCGGCCGCCGGATTTGCTGACGAGCCTTATCCCGCCGATCTCCATCTCGCGATCGGCGGCCTTTGCCATGTCGTAGATCGTGAGACAGGCAACGCTCACCGAGGTCAGCGCTTCCATTTCGACGCCGGTGCGGCCCGTGAGCTTGGCAAGGGCTTCGACCCGAAGGCCCGGAAGACTGGGGTCGGGCGTGATGTCGACCGTCACCTTCGTCAGCATCAGCGGATGGCAGAGCGGAATGAGACTGGACGTCTGCTTGGCGGCCATGATGCCCGCGAGCCGGGCAGTGCCGATGACATCGCCCTTCTTGGCATCGCCTTCCAGGATGAGTGCCAGCGTTTCCGGCTTCATGCGGACATGGCCTTCGGCAACGGCGACGCGCACCGTTTCGGTCTTGTCGCCGACATCCACCATGTTCGCTTCGCCGCTGCCACCAAGATGTGTGAGCGTCGGCTTACCCATCACTCGGCCGCCACCGTGTTTGTCGCGCCGGTCAGGAGTGTGCGCGTGGCGGCCTCGACATCGCTCTTGCGCATCAGGCTTTCGCCAACAAGGAAGGTGGTGATTCCGCTCTTTTCCAACCGCTGGCAATCCTCGTGGGTGAAGATCCCGCTTTCACCGACGAGAAGGCGGTCGGCCGGCACCATCGCCGCGAGCTGTTCCGAAACGGCGAGATCGACCTCGAACGTCCTCAAATTGCGGTTGTTGATCCCGACGAGCGGCGAGGCGAGCATCAGCGCACGCTCCATCTCTTCTGCGTCGTGGACTTCAATGAGCACGTCCATGCCGAGCGCGAACGCCGCGTCCTCGAGCCGACGGGCGTCGTCGTCGCTAAGCGACGCCATGATCAAGAGGATGCAATCCGCACCCCAGGCCCGGGCCTCGAACACCTGATAGGTGTCGAACATGAAGTCCTTGCGCAGCGCCGGCAACGCACAGGCGGCGCGAGCTGCTTCAAGAAATGCCGGCGCACCCTGAAAACTCGGTGCGTCCGTCAACACCGAGAGACAGGCCGCACCACCGGCCTCATAGGCCTTGGCAAGTGCCGGCGGATCGAAGTCCGGGCGGATAAGGCCCTTGGAAGGGCTCGCCTTCTTGATCTCGGCGATCAGCCCGAACGCGTCCGCCTCTTTGCGCGCAATGAGGGCCTTGTGAAAACCGCGCGGAGCGGACTGCTCGGCGATTCGCGCCTTGAGCGCATCGAGCGAGACTTGCGATTTCGCAGCCGCGATCTCGTCGCGCTTGTAGGCTTCGATTTTGCGCAGGATATCCGTCATCTGCCGATCCTTCCTCAGGCCGCGTTCGAAACGCTGATCAGGCGCTGCAGCGCCGTCCTGGCGCCGCCGCTCGAAAGCGACTGGCGGGCGAGCGCCATGCCCTCCGTGAGGTCCTTCGCCCGTCCAGCTATCATCAGCGAAGCCGCTGCATTGGCAAGGGAAATGTCCCGGTAGGGGTTCTCGGCACCGTCGAGCACGGCTTGGAGCGCCACGGCATTGTGCGCGCCGTCGCCGCCCTTGAGCGCATCGAGCGTCACCGTCTCGAGGCCGAAATCGGCCGGCGTGAGGGTGAAGGTCGATATCTTGCCGTTTTCGAGTGCGGCGACTTCAGTCGTGCCGGTCGTGGTGATTTCGTCGAGGCCTTCGCCGTGAACGACCCATACGTTTTCCGAGCCGAGATCGCGCAGCACCTCCGCAAGCGGCTGAACCCACTGCGGTGCATAGACGCCGACGAGCTGGCGTTTCACGCCGGCCGGATTGGAGAGCGGACCGAGCAGGTTGAAGATGGTTCTCGTTCCGAGTTCCACCCGCGTCGGGCCGACATGGCGCATCGCCGAGTGATGCTGCTGGGCAAACATGAATCCGACACCGGCATCACGAATACACTGCGAAATGATTTCGGGGCCGATATCGAGCTTGACGCCGAGGCATGAAAGCGCGTCCGCGGTGCCCGACTTCGAGCTCAGGGCACGGTTTCCGTGTTTGGCGACCGGCACGCCGGCACCGGCAACAATCAGCGCAGCCAGCGTCGAGATATTGTAGGTTCCGGCACCGTCGCCGCCGGTCCCGACGATATCGACCGCGCCGGCCGGAGCCTCGACCGGCAGCATGCGGGCGCGCATCGCGCCGACCGCGCCGACGATCTCATCGACCGTTTCGCCGCGCACGCGCAGCGCCATCAGGAAGCCGCCGATCTGCGACGGCGTTGCCGCACCCGACATGATGATTTCGAAGGCGGCGCGCGCGTCCTCGCGGTTCAGCGGCTCGCGGGCGGCGACCTTGGCAACGAATGGTTTGAGATCACTCATCGTTCATTTCCTCGGAACCTACCGTTGTGCGAGTGCCGTCTCGGCGAGCGTCTGGTTGATCGAAACGCCGTAGGCGGCCTGCAGCGTTGCGACCATCTGGTCCAGGATATCTTCGCCGCTGACGCGCGCCAGCGCATCGATCTGGCGGCTGTCGTCCTGCAGGGCGTCTGCCGGGCCGGCATTTTCAACGGACGTTACCTGAAGCAGGACCTGTCCCTCGCCACCGAGGCCGGTTGCGTTGGCGATATGGCCGTTCGCGCCGGAGAAGGCGGCTGCGACCGCTGCGGGGCTGAGAGCAGCATCCGAGGTGGCGCGCGTCAGGCCGGTCTTGGTTTCGACAACGAGGCCAAGTTCGGTCGCGATGTCCGCTAGCTTTGCACCGTCCGTCAGGCGTTGCTTCAGTTCGCCGGCCCGCTTGGCCAGGGCCGCGCGCTGCTGCTCAGCCATCCAGTCGGCGCCGATCTCGTCGCGCGCCTCGTCGAGCGTGCGGTCGCGCGCGGGGACGACTTCGTCGAGGTCGAACCAGACATAGCCGTCCCGGCCGACGTTCACGGGCAGGGTCTCTGCGCCGACGTCCGCCTTGAACACTTCCTGCAGAAGAGCCGCTTGCTCCGGCAGGCCAGCGACTGCGTCGCCGTTCTTGTCCTTGCCGGTTGCATCGATTGCGTCGATCGTCACCAGCTTCAGCTTGAGCTGATCGGCCACTTCCTTGATCGGCGCGCCGGATGCCCGCTCGTCCTCGATCTTGTCGTGCAGGCGCATGACTTCTTCGCCCGCCGCGGAAAGGGCGATGTCCTGGCGCAGCTCGTTCTTGACCTCGTCTAGGCTGCGGACGGTTTCAGCGCGAATGTTCGTGACGCGCAGGATGACCGGGCCGAAAGCACCGTCGACAACCGGGGTCACGCCGCCGTCCGTTTGAACGGCAAAGGCCGCATCGGCGATCTTGGCGTCAGGCACGCGGTCCTTGGTGAAGTCCCCGAGAAGAACGTCCGCAGCGCTCTTGCCTTCGGCCTTGAAGAGATCATCGAAGCTCGTGCCCGAGGCAAGCTTGACCGAGGCAGCGTCAGCAGCTGCGCGCGACGGGAAGGCGAGCTGTTCGATGGTTCGCGATGCGGCCGTCCGGAAGCTGTCCTTGCGCCGGTCGTACTCAGTGCGGATCTCGTCGTCCGTCACGGCTGCCGTATCGGCAACGTCCGCCGGCTCGAGCTTCACGTAGCTGACCTTGCGGTATTCCGGTGCGCGGTAGTTGGCCTTGCGGCTGTCGTACCAGGGGGAAAGCACGTCATCGCCCGGCGCCTTGACCGCGTCTATGTTGGCGTTCGAGAGCAGCAGGTAGTCGACAGACCGCGTCTCGTGGCGGTACGCGCCGATGGCGTCGGTGAGGACCTTCGGAGCAGCATAGCCGTCGGACAGCGCGTCGACGATCTGCGAGCGGATCGCCGTCTGGCTCTGGCTGTTGATGTAATCCTGTTCGCGCAGGCCGGCATTGCGCAACACGCTCGAGAACGTCGTCCGGTCGAACTGGCCGTTGACGCTGTGGAATGCCGGGTCGTCGGCGATCAGCTTTGCAAGCCGATCCTGCGACAGGCCGAGGTTCATGTCGTTGGCAAGCTGGTCAAGCGCTGCACCGGCGACGATCTGCGAATAGACCCGCTGCTCGATGCCAAAGGCGCGAGCCTGCTGCGGCGTCAGCCGCGTGCCGATCTGGCGGGAGGCCTGCGCCAGCATTGTTTCGTAGGCAAGCCGGAATTCTGGCGCCTTCACCTTGACGTCGCCGACGGTCACCACCGCGTCCGTCTGGTTCGTCATTGTCAGCGATGAGCCGCCCCACACCATGAACGACAACACGAGAATGACTAGCAGGCCTTTGACGACCCAGGTCTGGGCGGCAGTTCTCAGGAATTCGAGCATGGGGGCAGAAACCTCGTTGTATTGCGGTGGCTGTTCGCCAAACGAGATCGTTCCTTAGAACAAACGAAACAGGAAATGAAGGGTTGTTTGCCGCAAATTGCGCCCATTTGCGGGATCGCGCGTCAGCGCAAAGTCTCCGGTTTTCAATGCCCGTCACCCTATATCCGGTGGAGCGCCCCCTCACGCGTGCCCACTGCGTCGGTCTGTCCCAAGGGCGTTGTCACACGGATGTCAGATTCATTAGCCGGCAATTGAAATTTATCTGTCACATTGGCTCGAATCCGCCTCGGAACTGTGGTTGTGTTGCATAGGCCGAGCGATTCTGAAGCGGCCGGCAGGAAGACACGCCAATGCAATCAACAATCGTGATGGTAAACCTGTTCGGGGCAGTTGCGCTGCTTCTATTTGGGCTGTCCCTCGTCAAGGACGGGGTGACGCGCGCCTTCGGGGCGCGGCTGCGTGCCGGCCTTGCGCAAGGGACAGAAGGATCGATCCGCTCCTTCGCGACGGGTCTTGTCGCAACACTGGCCCTGCAAAGCTCGACCGCCACGGCGCTGATGACCGCGTCCTTTGTTGAGAAGGGGCTGATCCGCTCGCGCATGGCGCAGATCGTCCTGCTCGGTGCCAACCTGGGCACCGCCATGACGGCCTGGATCGTCGCGACGGGCATTGAGTGGTTGTCGCCGCTTGTCATTCTGGTTGGCGTCGTCTTGCACCGCGCCAGCCGATCGAACGCGCGCCAGGGCCTCGGTTCGGCATTCGTCGGCATTGGCCTGATGCTTCTTTCGCTGCATCTGCTCGGTGCGGCGACGGAGCCGATGCGCGATAGCCCGGCGCTCGCGACTTTCCTCGGGATGCTCGATAGCGCTTGGCCGGTGGCGTTGATCTTCTCGGCCGGTCTTGCCTTTGCGTCGTCCTCCAGCCTGGCCGTCGTCATGCTGGTCTTGTCCTTGTCGTCGGCCGGCATCCTGACCGTTGGGCTGACGGTGGCGCTCGTGCTTGGCGCCAACCTCGGTGGCGCCATCCCGCCCGTGATGGCGACCCTTGGGTCGGCGCCATCGGCGCGGCGGGTCACCCTTGGCAATCTCGTCGTCCGCGCCATTGGCTGTTTGATCGCGCTGCCTCTGACAAGCGTGAGCGTCGGTTTTCTCCAGAGCCTGCCGTTGCCGCAACAGAACCTTCCGGTCGACATTCATCTTGCATTCAATCTGGCCGTTGCTGTCCTTGCCTGGCCCTTTGCCGGATTGCTGTCGCAACTGATGATCCGGTTCATCCCCGACGGCGAGGCTGAAGAAACCGGCCCGCGCTATCTTGACGAGGCGACGCTGCACACTCCCGTGATGGCGCTTTCCGGTGCCACCCGCGAGGTCCTGCGCGTGGGCGACCTGGTCGAGATGATGCTGATGCGCGCTGCGAACGCCTTCAACAACAACGAACTGTCGGACATCCGCGACATCGCGAAGTTCGAGAAGCAGGTCGACCTCCTGCAGCAGGAGGTGAAGATCTTCCTGTCTCGGCTCGGCCGTGACGGTTTGAGCCCCGAGGACGGCCGCCGTTCGATCGTCATCATCGACTACGCCATCAATCTCGAGCACATGGGCGATATCATCGAGAAAGGGCTCTGCGAGCAGATCGCCAAGAAGGTGAACAACGGCCTGAAGTTCTCGGAGGAGGGGTATCAGGAACTGAAGAGCCTCTTCAACCTGACGATCGACAACCTGCGTGTTGCGCAAACGATCTTCGTTACGAGAAACGCCGATCTCGCCAAGCAGCTCATCGAGGTGAAGGTCAACGTCCGGCATATGGAAAAGCGCTCGGCCGAGAGACACATCGAGCGCTTGCGCGACGGGCTGGTTCAGAGCTTGCAGACGAGCTCCCTGCATCTCGACATGCTGCGCGATTTGAAGCGCGTCAACGCCCACATCGCATCCGTTGCCTATCCCATCCTTGAGGAAAACGGACTGTTGAGCGAGAGCAGGCTTCGGCCCGGCGCCTAGAACGCCCTGCGTTCAATACGAACGTCCGAGGGGCGCTCCAGCACTCTGATTCGAGGGCATCCTGCCTCGTTCTGTCGTCGCCTACGAACTCTTGGCTCCCGGGGCAGGCTTCAGGCCGTTGCGTACGAAGGCATCGTAACAGCCTGTCAGCTTAACACGGCTGTGGTTCGGCTCGAGGCTTGGCAGGTAGAGCGCCAGCAGTGTTTGGTTGACGTTGGTGACTGGACATGTCGGCACCAGCGCAATGTCGACGGCGGAGACAGCAGCGAGAACATCGGCATCCGGCGACGGAACGGCGCGGAACGGATCAGCGCCGATCGCCACATGTTCCGGGGCGCTGCGGTCCATCAGCCAGGGAAACGGGTTGGCGAAATCGATATTCAAGATCGTCTGGAAGCGAATGCCGGTTGCCGCTTCGTAGGCCCGGATCGCGTCGATGGCCTCGTCCACATTCGCCAGCCATCCTGCCTGGAAATCGAAGTCGCTGTAGAGCAGGAACGACGGAAGTTCGCCGGCCGAGGAGAAGGCGTCGAAAGCGGGGCGCTGTGCCTGGTAGATTTCGCGCAGGCGCTCGGCGCGCAGCGCCAGGATCGGCCGCACATTGACCGCCCCCATCGTGCCAAGGTTTCGGTTTTCCAGCGGCACGTTGTTGATCGCGCCGATCCAGGCGCGGGCACTTTTCTGAGTAACGGCAGTGATGGGCGGCAAGGCGGCTGCCAGCGCAAGCATGGCCACGCCGATTACAACCGGTCGGGACCTAGCGCCAACGGCCTCGTCGACGATGAGTTTGAGGAGGAGCGGCAGCAGAAAAATGAAGGCCTGGCTACCAGTGTTCTGGCTTTCGAAAACAATGCCCGCCAAAACGAAAGCGGCAAGCCAGAGGAACGGCTGGTCGAATGCTCTGCCGACTGCCGCTGGAGAGGGGCTCGCGCCAAGCCGTCGCAGCGACTGGCCGAAAGATGCGGCGTGGATTCCGAACAGCAGCAGGCAAAGCAGTCCGGCGGGGATCAAGAGGCCCGCATTCAGCGACGCCGCTTGCAACAGGCGCGGCAGCAGGCTGCCGTCATTGACGGAAAGCAGCGCAAGAATATCGGCGAGATAGGCGGAGACCCCGCCAAGCGAGACTTCGACGATTGCAAGCACGGTCAGGACCAGAGCCGCAGCCGCGAGCGCCGATTTGAAGGGCAAGCGCCCAGCCGCAAAGGCCATCAGGCACATGAGGGTGCCGGCGACGGCGCCGGTGATCTTCACGAAGAAGAGGGCGGCCATGGCACCCGCGACCGAAAGAGCGAGCAGCCGACGGTCGCGCACGTGAACGAGTGCCGCTGCCAGTACATAAAGCAGCTGGCAGATCTGCCGATTATAGATGCCGAACCCGTCGGAGCCGGGGTAGGGGTAGAAATCGCCGGTATTGAACGGCAATACCGAGAAAATCAGGAATGGAACCAGGATCGCATAGGCGAGAGATGCCGAGCGTTTGCTGACATCGAAGACGACGAGGCCGATCAGCGGTCCGCTGACGATGAGCAGGCACCAGCTTGCAAGCAGCAGGGGCTGGCCTTTGGGAAAAATGCTCTGCAGGGCCGTGAAAAGGTAGTAGCCGAGCGCGCCGACGGGCGTGAAAAAGTCAACCGAAGGCACTTGTCCATCACGGATGCGGTTGGCTGCGTCGAGATAAAGGTAATGATCCCAGAACATAGGGCCGATCGGCTGAGGGATCGTGAAGGTGAGCAGAAGCGCCAGCACGCCGAAGGTCACGGCAAGCAGCAGGAGCGGAGAGCGAACAAGAAGCAAGGTCTCGCCTCTGACGCTTGACGATGTGTCGAAATCGGTGCGGCTGTGCATCGCGGCGTCGTTCTCCCGAGGGGAGCGATGCACCCGCACTCTTTGCCGACACAGGCCCCGCGCTTCCTTATGCCATCATCGGGTTTTAAGCCGGTTAATGCGACGTGATTGTGCGAATTATGCTTCTCGCAATATCTTGCTGCTAGCACCGCGCCGAATCGGGCGCGATTTTGTACTTGAGCTGATTCCGATTTAAGGGATCGCCCGAAGGGCTCCGGCCCGCGAAAGACCAAGGAGAGACACATGGAACGGACGTGCCTGGCCATCGTTTTGGCTGCGGGTGAAAGCACGCGGATGAAGTCATCCATGTCGAAGGTGCTGCATCCGGTGGCCGGCCGGCCGATGATTGCCCATGTTGTCGAGGCTCTGGCGCGCGCGTCGATTTCCGATGTCGCACTGGTCGTCGGGCGCGACGCGGAAGCGGTCTCCGCGGCTGCCGATATCGGCGATGTGTCGATTTCGTCCTATCTGCAGAAGGAAAGGCTCGGCACCGGACATGCCGTGCTTGCTGCCCGCGAAGCCATCGCGAAAGGTTATGACGACATTCTCGTCGTCTTCGGCGACACGCCACTGATCAAGCCGGAGCCGCTGAAGGCTGCGCGCGAAGGCCTGGCTGCCGGCAATGACGTCGTGGTCATCGGCTTCGAGACGGCGGATCCGACCGGCTACGGTCGTCTCATCGTCAAGGATGGGGCCTTGCTCGCAATCCGCGAGCACAAGGACGCGACGGACGAAGAGCGCCGCATCACCTATTGCAATGGCGGGCTGATGGCGATCAACGGTCGCAAGGCGCTCGATCTGCTCGCTCGTATCGGCAATGACAACGTCAAGGGCGAATACTATCTGACCGACCTTGTCGAGATCGTCAGAGAGATCGGCGGCCACGCAATCGCGGTCGAGGCGCCGGAGGAAGAGCTGACCGGCTGCAACACGCGTGCCGAACTTGCCTTCATCGAGCGGCTCTGGCAGCAGCGCCGCCGCCATGAGCTCATGCTGTCGGGCGTGTCGATGATCGCGCCGGAAACGGTGTTCCTTGCCTGGGACACGGTCCTCGAGCAGGACGTGCTGATCGAACCCAATGTCGTTTTCGGCCCCGGCGTGCGCGTCGAAAGCGGTGCAATCATTCATGCGTTCTCGCATGTCGAGGGCGCAACGGTTCGCAATGGTGCGACGGTCGGCCCGTATGCGCGGCTGAGGCCCGGTGCGGACCTTGGCGAGAAGTCCAAGGTGGGCAATTTCTGCGAGGTCAAGAAGGCGGAGATCGGTGCAGGCGCCAAGGTCAACCATTTGACCTATATCGGCGACGCCTATGTCGGCGCGGGCACGAACATCGGCGCCGGTACGATCACCTGCAACTATGACGGCGTGAACAAGCATGAGACCCGGATCGGCGAAAACGCCTTCATCGGGTCGAATTCGTCGTTGGTCGCTCCGGTTTCGATCGGCGACGGGGCGCTGGTTGCCTCCGGCAGCGTGATCACCGAGGATGTTCCGGCAGATGCCGTCGCCTTCGGCCGGGCGCGCCAGGACATCAAGCCGGGCAGGGCAAAGCTGCTGCGCGAACGCTATGCGGCGGTGAAGGCCGCCAAGAAGGCGGCGAAGGCGGCCGAATAGGTCAGCGGCACGCGCCTTTTGGCGAAGGCGCAACGCTTCGCTGCGGCGTTTGGATTTATTCTGCGCTTTTCCGTCTGGCCGGTTCGACCAGGGAAAGACGCAACGGCGTTAAATACTGAAACCGAAAGTGAAATCGGGGCGGATTGTCTCGCCCCGTAAATGCTTTACCAAGGCTACACACCGGGCGGGACAACCGCCCCAATTGGTTAAGGCGTCGATGTCGGCGCGGGGACGAATTCGGAGACGACTATGTGCGGTATTGTTGGCATCGTTGGCAACCAGCCGGTATCGGAACGACTGGTCGATGCGCTGAAGCGGCTTGAGTATCGCGGCTATGATTCTGCCGGGGTCGCCACGGTGGTGGGCGGAAAGCTGGAGCGCCGGCGCGCCGAGGGCAAGCTCGTCAACCTCGAGATCCGGCTGCGCGAAGAGCCGCTCGGCGGCACCATCGGCATCGCCCACACGCGTTGGGCGACCCATGGTGCGCCGACCGAGCGCAACGCGCACCCGCATTTCACCGACGGCGTTGCCGTCGTGCACAATGGCATCATCGAAAATTTCGCCGAACTGAAGGACGAACTGATCGCCGGCGGCGCCCGGTTCGAGACGGACACCGACACCGAGGTGGTCGCGCATCTGCTCTCGAAATTCCGCCGCGAGGGCCTTGGCCGGCGCGAGGCGATGCACGCGATGCTGAAGCGCGTCACCGGCGCCTATGCGCTCGCCGTGCTTTATCAGGATGATCCCTCGACGATCATGGCGGCGCGCAACGGTCCGCCGCTGGCAATCGGCCACGGCAAGGGCGAGATGTTCCTCGGCTCCGACGCGATCGCACTCTCTCCCTTCACCAATGAGATCACCTATCTGATCGACGGCGACTGGGCGGTGATCGGCGCAAACGGCGTCCACATTTTCGATCTCTCCGGCAACGCCGTCGATCGCCCGAAGCAGATTTCGCTCGCCGCGGCCTACATGATCGACAAGGGCAACCACCGCCATTTCATGGAAAAGGAAATCTATGAACAGCCGGAGGTGATCTCGCACGCGCTCGGTCACTACATCGATTTTGCCGGAAACCGCATCAAGGCAGCGGACGGCGCCATCGATTTTGCCAAGGTTCCAAGCCTTGCGATCTCAGCCTGCGGCACGGCCTATCTCGCCGGTCTCGTCGGCAAGTACTGGTTCGAGCGCTACGCCCGCCTGCCGGTCGAGATCGATGTTGCCTCCGAGTTCCGCTACCGCGAGATCCCGCTGTCATCGGAGGCGGCGGCGCTGTTTATCTCGCAGTCCGGCGAAACCGCCGACACGCTCGCCTCGTTGCGCTACTGCAAGGAGCAGGGCTTGAAGATCGGGGCCGTCGTCAACACCCGAGAATCGACGATAGCGCGTGAGTCTGACGCGGTGTTTCCGATCTTGGCCGGCCCGGAAATCGGCGTCGCCTCGACCAAGGCCTTTACCTGCCAGCTGGCCGTGCTGGCGTCGCTGGCAATCGGCGCCGGCCGTGCCCGCGGCACGGTAAGCGCGGATGAGGAGCGCGTTCTGGTGCGCCACCTCGCCGAAATGCCGCGCATCATGGGCCAGGTGCTGAACGCCATCCAGCCGCAGATCGAGCTTCTGTCGCGCGAGCTGTCGAAGTGCCGAGACGTGCTCTACCTCGGCCGCGGCACCAGCTTCCCGCTGGCGATGGAAGGCGCGCTGAAGCTCAAGGAAATCTCCTACATCCACGCCGAGGGCTACGCCGCCGGCGAGCTGAAGCATGGGCCGATCGCGCTGATCGACGAAAACATGCCCGTCATCGTCATCGCGCCGCATGACCGCTTCTATGAAAAGACGGTGTCGAACATGCAGGAAGTGGCCGCCCGTGGTGGCCGGATCATCCTCATCACCGACGAAAAGGGGGCGGCGGCCTCCAAGCTCGAGACGATGGCGACGATCGTGCTGCCGAATGTCGACGAAATCATCGCGCCGATGATCTTCTCGCTGCCGATCCAGCTCCTTGCCTATCACACGGCAGTGTTCATGGGCACCGACGTTGACCAGCCCCGCAACCTTGCCAAATCGGTGACCGTCGAATGATCTACATCCGCCACGAGCGTCCGGGCGACGAGCAGGCGATCCACGATGTGACTGCCGCGGCCTTTGATGGCCATCCGCACAGCGACCAGAGCGAGCCGTTCATCATCGGGCGGCTGCGCGAGGCAGGTGCCTTGAGCCTCTCGCTGGTTGCGGAAAAAGACGAGGCCATCGTCGGTCATATCGCGTTTTCGCCGGTGACGCTGACGCCGGCCGAAGAGGGCTGGTTCGGTCTCGGTCCCGTCTCGGTCCTGCCGGATCTTCAGGCGCAGGGGATCGGCAGGCAATTGATCCGCGAAGGGTTGGAATGGCTGCGTGCCGAGGGGGCTTCAGGCTGCGTTGTCGTCGGTGACCCCGCCTACTATCAAAAGTTCGGCTTCCGCAACGAATCGGCTCTTGTATTCCCCGGTTGTGCGCCGCAATATTTCATGGCGCAGGCGTTGTCCGGCGCCATGGCATCCGGCACGGTCGCCTATCATCCGGCCTTCGGGGTTGCGTGAGATTTAGACGGAAGAAGCATGACGGAACATTCGAAACGCAGCTACATCGGTACCCGGCTGCGCAACTACTTCCTGACCGGTCTGATCATCTGCGCACCGGTGGCGATCACCGTTTGGCTCGTGCGCACATTCATCGATTGGGCCGACGGCTGGGTGAAGCCATATCTGCCGAATTTTTATAACCCGGATACCTATTCGCCCGTCGCCATTCCCGGCTTCGGCCTGCTCGTTGCCATCTTCGTGATCACGTTTGTCGGCTTCATGACGGCAAACCTGGTTGGCCGCTCGATCGTCAATTTCGCCGAGTCCCTCGTCAATCGCACGCCGCTCGTGCGCACGATCTACAAATCGACGAAACAGATCTTCCAGACGGTGCTGCAGGAACAGTCGTCCTCCTTCAAGAAGGCCGGGTTGATCGAGTATCCGAGCCCGGGTCTCTGGTCGCTCGTCTTCATCGCGACCGATGTCAAAGGCGAGATCGCCTCCATCTTCGACGAACGCGGCATGGACATGGTGGCGGTCTTCCTGCCGCCGACCCCGATCCCGACCGCCGGATTTCTGTTGTTTGTTCCGCGCGACAAGATTACCCCGCTCGAAATGAGCGCGGAAGACGCTGCCAAGCTGCTGATTTCAGGCGGTCTCGTGACCCCCGACTACAAGCCGCTCGCCAACGCGCCCGTCAAAATCAACCAGCAGAAGACCGCCTGAGCGGCGAAATCACGCAACTCCGGACGGAAAACCGTTCTACACTTTTCCTGGAGTTGCTCTAGCCGGCGCGCAGGAAGCGGATCGCTTCGTCGCGGCGGTAGAGATAGAGCAGCGTGCGGAGCGCTTCGCCGCGTGGCGACGTCAGGTCCGGATCGCGCTCGATCACGTAGGCGGCGTCCTTGCGGGCGATTTCAAGGAGGTCTGCATGGGCCTCGAGGCTGGCGATGCGGAAGCCCGGCGTGCCCGACTGGCGCGTGCCAAGCAGCTCGCCTTCGCCGCGCAATTTCAGGTCTTCTTCCGCGATCAGGAAGCCGTCCTCGCTGTCACGCAGGATCGAGAGCCGCGCCCGCCCGGTTTCGCCGAGTGGCCCCTTGTAAAGCAGGATGCAGGTCGAGGCCTCGTCGCCCCGCCCGACCCGCCCGCGCAGCTGGTGCAGCTGGGCGAGCCCAAAACGCTCGGCGTGTTCGATGACCATGATCGTCGCATCAGGCACGTCGACGCCGACTTCAACCACCGTCGTTGCGACCAACAGGCGGATTTCGCTGTTCTTGAAGGCGAGCATGACGGCGTCCTTCTCCGCTCCGTTCATGCGGCCATGCACCAGCCCGACCTGATTGCCGAAGCGCTGGACAAGGGTCTGGTATCGCTCTTCGGCCGACATCACGTCGACGGCTTCCGATTCTTCGACCAGCGGGCAGATCCAGTAGGCCTTCTTGCCCTCGCGCAATGCGGCATCCAGCCGATCGACAATGTCGCCCACGCGCTCGGTCGGGATTGTCACGGTCTGGATCGGTTTTCGCCCGGCCGGCTTCTCCGTGAGCTTGGATACGTCCATATCGCCGAAGGCCGCAAGCACGAGGGTCCGCGGGATCGGGGTCGCCGTCATCACAAGCATGTGCGGCGAAATCCCCTTGGCGGTCAGCCGCAGGCGCTGGTGGACACCGAAGCGATGCTGTTCGTCGACGACGGCGAGCGTCAGGCTCTGGTAGTTCACCGTGTCCTGGAACAGGGCGTGGGTGCCGATCACCATGCGCGTTTCGCCCGACGCGATCCGCTCCAGGATCGCGTCGCGCTCCTTGCCTTTCGTACGGCCGGTCAGCACGTCGATCGTCACGCCAGCCGGAGCCGCCATCCGCGCCAGGGTCGCATGGTGCTGGCGGGCGAGAATTTCGGTCGGCGCCATCAGTACGGCCTGACCGCCGGACTCGACTGCGGCGAGCATCGCCATCAGCGCCACCATGGTCTTGCCGGAGCCCACATCCCCCTGCAACAGGCGCAACATGCGCTCCGTGCCGGACATGTCCTTCAGGATGTCGGTAATCGCCGTGGACTGGCTGGTCGTCAGGGAGAACGGGAGGGCGGCGATAACGGGGCGAGAAAGAGCACCGGTCGCGATAACAGGTGTTCCCGCAACCTTGCGAAGACGCTGGCGGACGAGCGCCAGTGACAATTGGCCGGCGAGAAACTCGTCATAGGCGAGGCGTCGCCTGGCGCGTGCCTGCGGATCGATGTCGGTGGCATCGCGGGGTTCGTGCAAGGCATGGAAACTGTCGCTGGCGCTCTGGAAGCCCTGTTTGTCGATGAGAGCCTCATCGATCCATTCGGGCATCTCCGGAACGCGGGCGACAGCCGCCTCGATCGACTTGCGCAATGTCCGCGGTGAAAGCCCGGCCGTCAGTCCGTAGACAGGTTCGACGAGCGGAAGGTTGTCGGCCTCGGCAGCCCGAACCGCGTAATCCGGATGGACCATGGAGGGCCGGCCGTTGAACCAGTCGACCTTGCCGCTGACGATGACGGTTTCGTCTACCGGCAGGGACTTCTCCAGCCAGTTGCCCTTGACCCGGAAGTAGGTGAGCGCCAATTCGCCGGTCTCGTCGTGCAGGAAGACGCGATAGGGCAGGTTGGGCTTCCCGCGCGGCGGTGGTTGATGCCGATCGACGCGGCCGGTGATCGTGACGATCACCCCTTGCGGCGCATGCGCAATGCCGGGCTGCTGGCGCCGGTCGATCAGAGAATGCGGGGCATGGAACACGAGATCGACGACCCGGCAATCCTCGATCGTTTCGCGTCCGAGCAGCTTGGCATAGAGCTCGCCGATCTTCGGGCCGATGCCGGGAAGCGTGTCGAGTGGCGAGAAGAGTGGATCGAGCAGGGCAGGGCGCATGGCAATGAAATTGCGATGATAAATCCGGCTTTGGCAAGGCTGACAATCACCTATTCAGAGTTTATAGAGCCCATGGACGACAAACCTTACCCTGGGGCACGCCGCGTTTGAGTGCTTTCACCGAAGGCCGGCGGCACGCCCAGGTATCAAAACGCAGGAGCGTTCTCGCGTGTCTGGTAAGACCCGCGGCGCTCTTTCGAGCGGGCAGGAAGGAATTCCCATGACAGGCATTTCACGCACCAGCGCCGATCTCGATCCGCGTCGACGGCGGATCCTGTTTCGTGCCTGGCATCGTGGTATTCGCGAGATGGATCTCGTTCTCGGGCAATTCGCCGAAGCCGAGCTGTCGGTGCTTTCCGACGCAGATCTCGACGAACTCGAGACGATCATGCGCGAAGAGGACAACGATCTCGTCAAATGGATCACGGGCGAGCAGCCGGTGCCGGAGCGCTATCGGACGCCCATGTTTGATCGCATCGCTGCCTATCGTCCCGATTTCGACAAGCTTCCCGAAGGGATGAAGTAACCGATGATGCTGGCTGGCCTTGATCCGAAGAAGATTGTCGACGCACAACGGGAGATCACGGTCGGCCCGGTTCCCTCAGGCGCTGAAGCGTTGGTGCTGGCGGAACTAGCGCGCGCCGGCCAGCCGGTTGCCTATATTCTCTCGGACGGCCAGCGGATCGCTGATCTGGAGCAGGTCTTGGGTTTCGTCGCGCCGGATATTCCGGTGCTGACATTGCCCGGCTGGGACTGCCTTCCCTATGACCGCGTTTCGCCAAGCGCAGACACGTCGGCCCGGCGCCTTGCGGCGCTGAGCGCTCTGATCGCGCATAAGAAGAAGCCGCACGCCGCGATCGTCCTGGTGACCGTCAACGCCGCGCTTCAGAAGATCTCGCCGCAGGACGTCATCCAGAGCCTCGCGTTTTCTGCGCGGCCCGGCAACCAGGTGCGCATGGACGACATTGCCGCCCGGCTCGAGCGCAACGGCTTCGACCGGGTCGCGACCGTGCGCGAAGTTGGCGAATACGCCGTACGCGGCGGCATTCTCGATGTCTTCGTGCCCGGAAGCGCTGAACCGCTGCGCCTCGATTTCTTTGGCGATACGCTCGAAACCATCCGTTCCTTCGATCCCGCGAGCCAGCGCACCACCGGCCAGGTCCGGTCTCTCGACCTCAACCCGATGAGCGAGGTGTCCCTGACGCCCGAGACGATCAGCCATTTCCGCAAGCAGTATCTCTCGCTTTTCGGTGCAGCCACCCGCGACGACGCGCTCTATCAGGCGGTTTCTGAAGGGCGGCGCTATGCCGGCATGGAGCATTGGCTGCCGCTCTTCTACGACGGGCTGGAGACGGTCTTCGACTATCTCGAAGGGTTCCGGATTGTCACCGATCACCTGGCGCGCGAGGCTGCGACCGAGCGATCGAAGCTCATTCTCGATTACTACGATGCCCGCCTGGCCTCCGCATCGCCCGGCAAGGCGCAGGCGACCCAGGGCACGCCTTACAAGCCGGCGCCGCCTGAGTTGCTCTATCTGACGTCGCAAGGGTTCAGCGCGGCCTTGAGCGCGCGCGACGCCATTCGCCTTTCGCCGTTCAACGAGCATGAAGGCGAGGCCCGGCAGGTGATGACGGTCGACGCGCGCCAGGGCATGCGCTGGGCGAAGTCGGCAGGCGAAGGGGACGCCGAGAACGAGCGCGTCAACGTCTTCGACCAGGCGGTGAAATACATCGCCGAGCGCCGCTCGAAAGGCGCAAAGGTGGTGATATCAGGCTGGAGCGAGGGCTCGCTCGACCGCCTGCTGCAGGTGCTTGCCGAGCACGGTCTCGGCAACGTCAAGCCGATCAAGGCTCTTGCTGAGGTCAAGGCGCTGAAGCCGGGCGAAGCGGCCGCGGCCGTTCTCAGCATCGAGGCCGGTTTCGAAACCGGTGATCTCGTTATCATCGGCGAGCAGGACATCCTTGGCGATCGCATGGTTCGTCGCTCGAAGCGACGCAAACGCGGTGCCGATTTCATTGCGGAAGTGGCCGGTCTCGATGAGGGCAGCTACGTCGTGCATGCCGAGCATGGCATCGGCCGCTTCGTCGGCCTGCGCACCATTGAGGCCGTCGGCGCGCCGCATGATTGCCTTGAGCTCGTCTATGCCGACGAGGCCAAGCTGTTCCTGCCGGTTGAAAACATCGAGCTTCTGTCACGGTACGGGACGGAGGGAACCGATGCGATCCTCGACAAGCTGGGCGGCGTTGCCTGGCAGGCGCGCAAGGCCAAGCTCAAGAAGCGGCTGCTCGACATGGCGGGCGGCCTTATCCGTATCGCCGCCGAGCGCCACACCCGCCATGCTCCGGTCCTCGTCGCCCAGGACGGCGTCTATGACGAATTTGCGGCCCGCTTCCCCTACGACGAAACCGAGGACCAGCTGAACTCGATCGAAGCGGTACGCGGCGACCTCGGCAGCGGCCGTCCGATGGATCGTCTCGTCTGCGGCGACGTCGGCTTCGGCAAGACGGAGGTCGCGCTGCGTGCCGCCTTCATCGCTGCCATGAACGGCGTGCAGGTTGCCGTCGTCGTGCCGACGACGCTGCTTGCGCGCCAGCATTTCAAAACCTTCTCCGAGCGCTTCCGCGGCCTGCCGATCCGCATCCAGCAAGCCTCGCGCCTCGTCGGATCGAAGGAACTGACGCTCACCAAGAAGGAAGTGGCCGACGGCAAGACCGACGTGGTCGTCGGCACGCATGCGCTGCTCGGCACTTCGGTCAATTTCGCCAATCTCGGCCTGCTGATCATCGACGAAGAGCAGCACTTTGGCGTCAAGCACAAGGAGCGGCTGAAGGAGCTGAAGTCCGACGTGCACGTGCTGACGCTGTCGGCAACGCCGATCCCGCGCACGCTGCAGCTGGCGCTGACGGGCGTGCGCGAGCTGTCGTTGATCACCACGCCGCCGGTCGACCGCATGGCCGTGCGCACCTTCATCTCGCCCTTCGATGCGCTGGTGATCCGCGAAACGCTGATGCGCGAGCATTATCGCGGCGGCCAGAGCTTCTACGTCTGCCCACGGCTGAGCGATCTCTCGGAGATTCATGATTTCCTGAAGTCAGACGTTCCGGAGCTGAAGGTAGCGGTTGCCCATGGCCAGATGCCGGCGACCGAGCTCGAAGACATCATGAACGCCTTCTACGACGGGCGCTACGACGTCCTCCTGTCGACGACGATCGTCGAGTCCGGCCTCGATGTGCCGACGGCCAACACGCTGATCGTCCATCGCGCCGATATGTTCGGCCTGGCGCAGCTCTACCAGCTTCGCGGCCGCGTCGGTCGCTCGAAGGTGCGCGCCTTCGCGCTCTTCACGCTGCCGGTCAACAAGACGCTGACGGGCATGGCCGAGCGGCGGCTGAAGGTGCTGCAGTCCCTCGACACGCTCGGTGCCGGTTTCCAGCTGGCCAGCCACGACCTCGATATCCGCGGCGCCGGCAATCTGCTCGGCGAGGAACAGTCCGGTCATATCAAGGAGGTCGGCTTCGAGCTTTACCAGCAGATGCTCGAGGAGGCGGTCGCCGAGCTCAAGGGCGAGGAAGAAATCCACGATACCGGCTGGTCACCGCAGATTTCGGTCGGAACGCCGGTCATGATCCCCGAAGACTATGTTCCGGATCTGCATCTCAGGCTCGGTCTCTATCGTCGCCTTGGCGAACTGACGGATCTGAAGGACATCGACGGCTTCGGCGCCGAAATGATCGACCGTTTCGGACCGCTGCCGATCGAGGTGCAACATCTGCTGAAGATCGTCTACATCAAGTCGCTGTGCCGCACCGCCAACGTCGAAAAACTCGACGCGGGGCCGAAGGGCGTCGTCGTGCAGTTCCGCAACAAGGAATTCCCGAACCCGGCAGCGCTCGTCGGCTATATCGCCAAGCAGGGCACGCTGGCGAAGATCCGGCCGGACCACAGTGTCTTCCTCCAGCGGGAACTGGCGACGCCGGAAAAGCGGCTTTCCGGGGCAGCGATGGTGATGACGCAACTGGCGGGATTGGCAAAGTAGCAAGGCGCCGCGCTGCCGCGCGATGCGGCAGCGCTTCAGGGCATTTCCAGTACGGTTTCCTGAACCGCGATCGCGCCGTCAGTTCGGTTTGCCGCTTGCCTTCATCTGTGCGATTTCGGTGAGCGCATTGGTCAAAACCTCGACCGATTGCGCGCCCATCACTGCATACTGCCCTTCGATGATGAAGCAGGGCACTCCGGTCACGCCCATTTCGCGGGCCATCTCGACCTCTTCCTTCACCGCTTGCTTGTCAGCATCGGACGCAAGCAATGTCGCGATGACGGGGCGGTCCAGTCCGGCTGCCTCGGCAATCTCTAGAAGTACGGCGTGATCGCCGACATTGCGGCCCTCTTCGAAATTCGCCTTGAACAGGAGGCTGACGACAGCCGATTGCGCATCGGCGCCGTGGGTTGCGGCCCAGCGGACGAGCCGGTGGGCGTCAAGCGTGTTCGGGCTAATCTTGACCGCGTCGAAGTCGAAGGCGATGCCATCGGCGTCACCGAGCTTGCTGAGCATGTCATGTGCGCGGTCTACCGCCTCCTGGCCGCCGAGCTTTGCGGCGAGGTGCTGCTTGTGGTCGACGCCCTCAGGCGGAAGGTCGGGATTGAGCTGGTAGGGGCGCCACTGCACCGAGACGGCGACGTCAGGCACGTTGGCGATCGCCTGGTCGAGCCTTGCCTTGCCGAGATAGCACCAGGGGCAGACGACGTCCGAGACGATATCGATGCTGACGGTTTGCATGGTGCGATTGCCTTTCCTTGTTTGGTCTGACGCGAGATAAGCCGGTTTCACACGGCTTTCAATGCGTTACCAAAAGGGAACCGACCCTTTATTGTGCGTTCTGGTCCCACCAGGTTGGAAGCTGGTAGCCGTAGAGCGGCACGACGTCAGGACGGGCAATGTGCTTGCGCCGAGCCACCCACTGGGCATCAAGGTGGTAGAGGGGCACCAGGTAGGAGTTGTTGACGAGCAACCGGTCGTGCGCGCGCACGGCGGCGGTAAAGTCCTCGGACGTGCGTGCCTGGAGGATGTTGTTGATCATCCGGTCGACGTCTTTGTCGGCGACACCGGCAAAGTTATCGCTGCCTTGCCTGTCACGGGCTTGAGAAGACCAGCGCCCGGACTGCTCGATGCCGGGAGACAGCGTCGACGGGAAGGACTTGATGATCACGTCGTAATCGAAGGACTGGCTGCGCTGTTGGTACTGCGAATCGTCGACGGTGCGCACGGATACCTGGATGCCGAGCGGTGCGAGAAAGCGCTGATAGGCGAGCGCGATTTTCTCCTGGCCCGCATTCTGGCTCATGATCTCGAAGGCGAGCGGCTTGCCCTGCGGATCGATCATCTTGCCGTCTTTGATCTGGTAGCCGGCCTCGCGCATCAGCGAAACGGCGACGCGAAGCACGTTGCGGTCGCGTCCGGACGCATCGGTCACCGGCAGGCGGTAGGTGCCGTCGAGGATCGCCGGATTGATTCGCTCTCGCGCATCGCCGATGAGGCCGAGCTCGCGGTCGTCGGCCGGCGCGCCAAGGAAGCTCAGCGTCGAATTCTGCCAATAGCTCTGGGTGCGCGTATAGGCGCTGTCGAACAGGTTCTTGTTCACCCATTCAAAATCGAACACGAGCGCCAGACCTTGCCGCAGCTTGAGATTATCGAACATCGGCTTGCGCGTGTTGAAGACGATGCCGAGCATGCCGGACGGCGTCTTCGGCGTGAACGTCTCCTTGACGACGTCACCGGAGCGCACTGCCGGGAAGTCGTAGCCGCGCGCCCATTTGGTCGCGCTGCCTTCGGGATAGATGTCGATCTCGCCCTTCTTGAAGGCTTCGAACAGCGTGTTTTCCTGGAGAAAGTACTCGACGGAGATTTCGTCGTAATTGTCCTGTCCGACCTTGGAGGGCAGATCCTTTGCCCAGTAGTCAGGATTTCTCTTATAGACGATCCGCTCGCCCGGCTTGACCTCGGCTACGCGGTAGGGGCCGGAACCGATCGGCGGCTTCAGGCTCGTCTGATCGAACGTGGCGACATCGATCGCGTGTTTCGGCAGGACCGGCGACAATCCGAGCAGCAGCGGAAGTTCGCGGTCGGCTTCCTCGGTGAAGGTGAAGCGTACGCTGAGGTCGCCAACCTTTTCCATCTTCGCCACTTTCGCCAGACGGTTGGCGAAGGGGACGCGACCTTTGTCGCGCAGGAGTTCGAACGTGAAAATGACGTCGTCGGCCGTGACCGGTTGCCCATCGGCCCAGCGCGCCTTGGCGTTGAGGTTGAACTGAATGAACGTCCGGTCGTCATCCCACTCAACCGATTCGGCGAGCAGGCCGTACATGGTGAAGGCCTCGTCGCGCGAGCGCTGCATCAGCGATTCGTAGACGAGATTGCCGTACTCGGGGTCCCACATGCCGCGCGCAGTCGTACGCATGCTCTTCAGGATGAAGGGGTTGACGCTGTCGAAGGTGCCGACGACGCCGTAGGAGATCTTTCCGCCCTTCTTCACGTTCGGATTGACGTAGGGAAAATTCTTGAAATCGGCAGGCAGCGCCGGCTCACCGTGCATGGCTATGGCATGCACCGGAGCGGCTGCGGCACCGGTGCCGAACGAAGTTGCGGTCAGGAGCAACGCCAGACCGGAAAGAATTGCACGCAAGGTTACCTCCCGTGAGGGCGTCAACAGGTCGATTCCCCTAACGTTACCAACGGTGGTCGATGAATCCAACCGATTGAATGTCCAAAATCCGACCAGTGGAAAGTCAAAAAATGACACGAAACACTGGATAATCGGTGCAAGCCAATGTAACAGGTGTTTCCGGAAACGGGGTCATGCATTTGCCTTATTTGGCCAACAGGACAACGGCGGCTGACGATACTCACCTGCGGAACGAACTGTTCCGTTACCGGATTTCAGGAGACGGAATCACAATGATGTTCAAGTCGAATATTACTCGCTCAGGACTGGCGGCGCTGGCGCTCTCTGTAGCAGCTGCGGGCGTACCGAGCGTTGCCTCGGCTCAGCAGGCAGGCGGCAAGCCGCCGCAGGGCTGGTTCAAGGTTTGCACCAAGCAGGAAGACAACGACGTCTGCATCGTGCAGAACCTCCTGACCGCCAACAACGGCCAGCTCGTGACCGCTGTCGGCCTCATCACCGTGAGCGGCAAGGTCAACCGCAAGATCATCCAGGTTTCCGTACCGTCCGCACGCCTGATCCCGACCGGTATCCAGATGCAGATTGACGGCGGCAAGCCGGTCAAGCTCGACTATGCCATCTGCATGCCCGACAAGTGCGTTGCCGAAGCACCGCTTTCCGACCAGCTGATCGCCAGCCTGAAGAAGGGCAATGAAGTCGTCTTCACGTCGGTCAACTTCCAGCGCGCGCCGAACCCGATCAAGATGGTCCTCACCGGCTTCACCGGCGTATTCGACGGCGAGCCGATCGAGCAGTCGCAGCTCGAAGAACGTCAGCGCCTGCTGCAGGAAGAAATGCAGAAGAAGGCCGAAGACGCCCGCAAGAAGCTTGAAGAAGCCCAGAAGGCTGCCAAGCAGAACTAAGCGATCCTTCGCGAGTTTAAAAGAAACGCCCGGACCTTGCGTCCGGGCGTTTTATTTTGTGCGACGAGTAGCCAATCGGGTGGCTGAACGTCGCCGGGTCTAGTGACGGAACGTCGTCGTCTTCGGCTTGTAGTGGCCGATGCCATCCTTGTCGAACAGCGCGTCGACCTGAGCGTGGCGCATGGGCCGGTCGCTATCGTCGAACTCCAGGTTCTGTTCGGAGACATAAGCAACGTACTCGCTGTCGTCGTTCTCGGCGAACAGGTGGTAGAAGGGTTGATCCTTGCTTGGGCGGATCTCCTGCGGAATGGCATTCCACCACTCTTCGGTGTTGGCGTATTCCGGGTCGACGTCGAAAATGACGCCGCGGAACGGGAAAATCCGATGGCGAACCACCTGTCCGATCTCGAATTTGGCGTTTCTTTGTTTCATGACGCAACACATCCTTTCAGGAGATTATCTGGGTTGGCGCACCCAAAACATCAATAGGGGACTCCTTTCACCCTCCGTTGATCAGTTGCATGCACTGGCGCCGTCTGAACGCGTAAAAGTTGCTGTCAGCATAATATCACACAATTCCCCAAGTCGCGCCGGCGCACCCCGACATCGGGTCCAAGACATGGTGCCTGTTCGCAGGCTCGACCTCAAAGAAAAGCCGGCGGGCCCGATAAGGAGCCGCCGGCTTTTCGTGACGATGACGGACCGGAACAATGTTGTTGCCGCCGGTCCGCATGGTCTTAGACCGAGTAGTACATGTCGTACTCGACCGGATGCGGCGTCATTTCGAAGCGCATCACTTCCTGCATCTTCAGTTCGATGAAGGAGTCGATCTGGTCGTCGTCGAACACGCCGCCGGCGGTCAGGTACTTGCGATCCTTGTCGAGGCTTTCGAGCGCTTCGCGCAGCGAGCCGCAGACGGTCGGGATTTTCTTCAGTTCCTTCGGCGGCAGGTCATAGAGGTCCTTGTCCATGGCCTTGCCCGGGTGCAGCTTGTTCTTGATGCCGTCGAGGCCGGCCATCAGCATGGCTGCAAACGCGAGGTAGGGGTTGGCGGTCGGGTCCGGGAAACGGACTTCGACGCGCTTGGCCTTCGGGTTGGTGCCGAACGGAATGCGGCACGAAGCCGAACGGTTGCGTGCCGAATAGGCGAGCAGGACCGGCGCTTCGTAGCCCGGGACTAGGCGCTTGTAGGAGTTGGTCGACGGGTTGGTGAACGCGTTCAGCGACTTGGCATGCTTGATGATGCCGCCGATGAAGTAGAGGCAGGTTTCCGACAGGCCCGCATACTCGTCGCCAGCAAACGTCGGCTTGCCGTCCTTCCAGATCGACAGGTGAACGTGCATGCCCGAGCCGTTGTCGCCGAAGATCGGCTTCGGCATGAAGGTTGCCGTCTTGCCATAGGCGTTGGCGACCTGGTGCACGACGTACTTGTAGATCTGCATCTTGTCGGCGTTGCGAACGAGCGCGTCGAACTTGACGCCGAGCTCGTGCTGGGCAGCAGCCACTTCGTGGTGGTGCTTTTCAACGGTCACGCCCATTTCGGACAGAACCGTCAGCATTTCCGAACGCATGTCCTGGCAGCTGTCGATCGGCGGAACCGGGAAGTAGCCGCCCTTGACGCGCGGACGGTGGCCAAGGTTGCCGGTCTCATAGTCGGTGTCGTCGTTGGACGGCAGTTCCGAGGAGTCGAGCTTGAAGCCGGTGTTGTAGGGATCGGCCTTGTACTTGACGTCGTCGAAGACGAAGAATTCGGCTTCCGGGCCAACGAAGACGGTGTCGCCGATGCCGGATGCCTTGAGGTAGGCTTCGGCCTTCTTGGCCGTGCCGCGCGGGTCGCGGTTGTAGGATTCGCCGGAGACCGGGTCGAGAATGTCGCAGATGATGACCATCGTCGACTGCGCGAAGAACGGGTCCATATGCGCTGTTTCCGGATCGGGCATCAGCACCATGTCGGACTCGTTGATGGCCTTCCAGCCGCCAATCGAGGAACCGTCGAACATGACGCCGTCGGCGAACATGTCTTCGTCGACGCAGACGACGTCCATCGTTACGTGCTGCAGCTTACCCTTCGGGTCGGTAAAGCGCAGGTCGACGAACTTTACGTCGTTGTCCTTGATTTGCTTCAGAATATCGCTTGCAGTCGTCATTTGCCGTAATTCCCTCTTTGAGATGACGAGGTTTGAAAAGAAACCGGGCCGGACGGCCCGTGATATCAGATGGCGTCGAGGCCCGTTTCGCCCGTGCGAATGCGGATGACTTCTTCCACATTGGAAACGAAAATCTTTCCGTCACCAATGCGGCCGGTTTGTGCGGCGTTGCGGATTGCCTCGATAACGGCCTCCGCGTTTTCATCCGCCAGCACGACTTCGACCTTAACCTTCGGCAGGAAGTCCACCACATATTCGGCGCCGCGATACAGCTCCGTGTGACCCTTCTGCCGCCCGAAGCCCTTGGCTTCCGTGACGGTGATGCCCTGCAGACCGACTTCCTGAAGGGCTTCCTTCACTTCGTCGAGCTTGAAGGGCTTAATGATCGCTTCGATCTTTTTCATGAGAAAATGTCTCTCCGCTTCTCCCTTTAAAGCAGGATCATGCCCGCTCGCCCTGAATATGCACGTTGCATGCCAGTTTTTCTGCGAAAATCTGTCGAAATGACAAAAAAATTGCTGCGGGCGCACCGGTCACTGGATTTCCATGCCCTTGGTGTCGGGCAGTCTGCCTAATTTTTATGATTTTCGATCGAAAGATGCCCGATCTTCCTCCTTGCCTACTGCCGGTTCGCAGTTTGCGCTCGTTATTTGAGCAACAATTATAGGCAAATGCATAAAATATGATCATGTTGCCGGCGCTTGCCTCACGCTGTCAGACATGGATAAGTCTGAGGTATGCGCTCCAAACTTCATCACCTGTTGGTCACCCCGGCAGAAATGGCAGCAATAGACCGGGCTGCTGCACAATCCGGCATCGACAGCTTCATGCTGATGCGGAGCGCCGGAATGGCGGTTGCAGCCGCCGCCATGCGTCTCTTTCCGCAGGCCAACCGTTTCGTCGTGCTTTGCGGTCCCGGCAACAATGGTGGCGACGGCTATGTCGCGGCGGCTGCGCTCAGGCAGGGCGGCGCCACGGTCGCTCTCTTTGCGCACGGCGATCCCGCGACACTGCGGGGGGATGCGGCGCGGGCCCGGTCGCTGTGGCCCGAAGCGGTGACGCCGCTTGGTCTCTTCGAGCCTGCTCCAGGCGATGTCGTTGTCGACGCTCTCTTCGGTGCGGGTCTATCGCGCGCGCTGCCCGACGACGTCATCCGCGTCATCGATACGGTCAACGATCGTGGACTTCCGGTCATCGCAGTCGATCTGCCGACAGGTATAGACGGGCGCACCGGAGAGGTCCGCGGCGCCGCCTTTGCGGCCTGCCACACGGTGACCTTCATGGCGCCGAAACCCGGCCATTGGCTTCTGCCCGGTCGTTCCTTCTGCGGCACGCTCGAGGTCTTCGACATCGGTATCCCCGCGCGCATTGTCATGGCGGGCGCCGGTTCTTTCCGGCTTAACGCTCCGTCGGCTTGGTCAGGGTTTGGAGGCGAACTCACGCTCTCGACTTACAAGTTCACGCGGGGACACCTCGTTGTGTTTTCAGGCGATCGGCAGGGCACGGGCGCGGCGCGCCTGGCTGCCGCAGCCGGCCTTGCGGCGGGCGCCGGTCTGGTCACGGTGGCATCCGGCAAGGCGGCGCTCGGCATCAACGCGTCTCACTTGACCGCGGTGATGGTCAAGGAGGTGGACGGCAAGCGCGATCTGGAGAAATGGCTGCGGGACCGCCGCCTTGGCAGCTTCGTCCTTGGACCTGGCTTCGGCATCGGCAAGAGAACGAGGGACTTTGCGCTTGCTCTGTGCGACCGCGCGCTGGTGCTCGATGCCGATGGCATCACCTCGTTCCAGGAGAACCGCGATGCGCTCTTCTCGGCGCTCGCGAGCCGCGGAGGGCGGATGGTCATGACACCGCACGAGGGTGAGTTCGCGCGCCTGTTTCCCGACATCGCCGGCGATCACGCGCTTTCCAAGATCGAGAAGGCGCAAAGCGCCGCCCGTCTCAGCCATGCGGTTATCGTCTACAAGGGAGCCGATACGGTGATCGCCGCTCCGGACGGGCGGGTGGTCGTCAATGGCAACGCCCCGCCATGGCTGGCAACCGCTGGTTCGGGAGATGTGCTTGCCGGCATCACCGGCGCACATTTGGCTCAGGGCATGCCGGCCTTTGAGGCGGCCGCAGCCGCGGTCTGGCGGCATGGAGCGGCAGGCAACAGGGCGGGGCAGGGGTTGACCGCCGAGACGCTGATCGGCGCCATTTCTCCACTCGCCTGACTTGGCCACGCGATTGACCGCGGCAGAAAAACAAGCGGCCGCCACGGGAGGGGCGGCCACATCTCTGCACAATCGTCGGAGGAACTTGGCCCTTAGCCGCGGGTGCCCTTGGCGATCGGCTCCTGGTAGGTAAAGCCCATATCCCAGGGGAAGTAGATCCAGGTGTCCTGGCTGACTTCGGTAACGAAAGTATCGACCAGCGGCCGGCCCTTCGGCTTGGCGTAGACGGCGGCGAAATGTGCCTTCGGCAGCATGGCGCGCACTTCGGCGGCGGTCTTGCCGGTGTCGGTCAGGTCGTCGACGATCAGTACGCCTTCGCCGCCATTCTCGGCGATCTCCGGCGTAATGCCCTTCAGCACCTTCATCTGACCCTGAGAGTCATAGTCGTGATAGGACGCGACGCAGACGGTTTCGATCATCCGGATGTTGAGTTCGCGACAGATGATGGCAGCCGGAACCAGGCCGCCACGGGTGATGCAGACCATCGCACGCCATTCCTGGCCGTTGTCGGCAAGCCGCCATGCGAGTGCGCGGCAATCACGGTGGAACTGGTCCCAGGAAACGGGGAAGGCTTTATCGGGCAGCGACATGGGGTAGGCTCCGGCTTGTCTGAACGAGGGTAAGGCGAAGCGTCCGGCAGATCGGGCAGGCGGAAACGCGTCATCCTGATTTGCCGACATGCAATAACGGCATTGAGGCCAAAAGTGCAAGGGCCTCGTGTCTATCCCTTCGCGCGCGCATCGGCGATTGCCTGGATCATCGCCTGGACTGCGGCTTCCGCCGCCTCCAGCGCCTCTGTGTCACGGGCTCGAACGACAATATCGGTCGAGAAATGCTTGCCGTCGAATTTCGGGTAGGAGCCGATGCTCGTCTCCGGATGGTTCTTCTGCACCTCCGTCAGCGGGCTGCCGATGTCGCCTTCGCCGAAGGGCGAGCGCACGGTCCGGGCAAGCAAGGGAGAGCCGACCTGTAGGCCCGGCAGCAGCGCGTCGAGCATCGCCTGGAACACCTGCGGTACGCCGGCCATGACGTGCACGTTGCCGATCGCAAAGCCCGGCGCCGTCGAAACCGGGTTGGGAATGTGGCGTGCGCCCAGCGGCATGCGCGCCATGCGCTTGCGCGCATCGGTAAATTCCATGCCGCGTCGCTCGTACATGGCACCGAGCAGCGCCATCGCCTCCGGCTCGTAGATGCATTCGACGCCGAAAGCACGCGAAACCGCGTCGGCTGTAATGTCGTCGTGCGTCGGGCCGATGCCGCCGGAGGTGAACACATAGTCGTACCGGCTGCGCACCGCGTTGATGGCCTCGACGATTGCGGCCTCGTCGTCGGCGACGATCCGCACTTCCTTGAGGTCAATTCCGACCATGGTCATCATATCGGCGAGGTGGCCGATGTTCTTGTCCTTGGTCCGGCCCGACAGAAGTTCGTCGCCAATGGCGACCATGGCGGCAGTGACAACTTTTGTGCTGCTCATCGGGATATCCTGGTTGTTTAAGATAATCATTTAACAGTAAGTGTTTATTGTTCGAGATGAGAGAACAGTCTGTTTCCCTGCTCACTCCTGGCAGCCGGCTGCAATTTGATAAATCTTCCTTGCAGCAGTGATCAAGTGGGATCGCTTGTATCCAAAGGAGCAATTTATGGCCAAGGTTCTCGTTCTCTACTATTCGGCATACGGACACGTCGAAACCATGGCCTACGCCGTGGCTGAAGGCGCGAAGTCGGTGGGGGCGGAGGTCGACGTGAAGCGCGTTCCCGAACTGGTGCCGGATGAGGTTGCCAAGGCGTCTCACTTCAAGCTGGACCAGGCAGCGCCGATCGCCAACGTGGAAGAACTGGGCGAATATGACGCCATCATCTTCGGCGCGGGCACGCGCTACGGAACCGTTGCCTCGCAGATGCGCAATTTCATCGACCAGACCGGCAGCCTGTGGATGAAGGGCAAGCTCGTTGGCAAGGTAGGCTCGGTCTTCACGTCATCGGCCACCCAGCACGGCGGTCAGGAATCGACCATCCTCGGCTTCATTCCGACACTGATGCACCACGGTATGGTCGTCGTCGGTCTTCCCTATGCCTTCCAGGGGCAGATGGGCGTTGACGAGATCAAGGGCGGCTCGCCCTATGGCGCTTCGACGATCACCGGCGGCGACGGTTCGCGCCAGCCCTCCGAGGTCGAACTTGAAGCAGCACGTTTCCAGGGCGCACACGTGGCCAAAATTGCCGCGAAGCTCGCGGTCTGATCAGACTGAAATCAGTCGAATCATGTGGTTAGGCGGCGCCGGAAGGGGCCGCCTTTCTTGTAAGCCGCTTAGCCTTTCCGGGTGATTCGCGAATGTGGCAATCCGTACCACACTTGTGGTAATATCCGCCGCGTTCGGCATGAGCATGCCACTGACGAGGAGGAAATTCAGGGTCGTGCGGCAACGGCCCACCGGGGACCGTAGCGTCTTCGGGCTATCGGGAGAGAAACATGGCGCGGATTACTTACTCCATCGTTCCTCATGACGGAGGCTGGGCCTACAAGGCCGCCGACGCCTATTCGGAACCCTTTCCCAGCCGCGAAATGGCGCTTGCCGCTGCCAAGGCCGTCGCCGCCGAGCAACAGGTCGGTGGCGACGACGAAGATATCAGTTTTCAGGACGAAGAAGGCCACTGGCACTTCGAGCACACAGATGGCGGCGATCGACCTGAGGCAACCGTGGACGACGGTTGAAGAGCCTGTAACGACTGGCTCATTGCGAACACGAGAGCGCCGCGCGTTCGCAGGAACGCAATAAAGGCGCTTCAGAACGTGAGTTTGGAGCGTCGTGCGTTCACATGAACACACAAAGAGCGCTCTGACGATCTGGCTCTAGGGCATCTTTCTGCCTCCGGTGGTTCCACGCGAAGGCAGGACACTCTGGACCATCTTTCCGCTACCGGTTGTTCCGCTTGCGAGCGGCTTGCTCCGGCGTTCTTGAGCGGCAACGCGTGCACACAATCTTCTCCATGGAGGGTAATCGATGCACTACAGCGTTCAGATCTTCACCTGGACCCCGCGGCAGGGTGTCCACCAGGTCGGATCGGCAATCGAGGTGGACGCCCCGAATTCCAAGGCGGCAGCGGTCTCGCTTCTCGGCCTCAGGCTGGAAAATCAGGGATGCGCGACGAAACTCGCCGTTCGCGTCTGGCATGATGATGCCTATCGCGCCGAGTGTGACTGCTACTATTACAACAACTGAACGGGCGTGCCCCAGAGAAAACCTCTCGCGGCCACCGCGAGTGGTTGGCTATGCCGAAAAATATGTCTGAAAGTCCGGTGTCTGGTGCGGGCGGCGGGGATCGAACCCGCACAGCCAAGGCCGAGAGATTTTAAGTCTCTTGCGTCTACCAGTTTCGCCACGCCCGCATGATCCCTAGATCAAACACTCGACGGGAACAGTCAAGGGCAAGGGAGCGCTTCGAGGGTGGAGAACGCTCAAGCGCGTTGTTGACGCGACTTGAGAAAGTAGAAGACGCCAGCCGCAATCAGCGCCCCAAGGCCGTAAGTGACGAAGGCCTCGGCAAAAGGGCTCCCTGAATTGAACGAGTAGAACGCGGGCGCCGCGACCACCAGCACAGCCAATCCCGCCAGGCGCGACGTGAAGACGCTCAATGCCGAGACTTTTCGCAATAGCCACCCAATCAACGTGCCTACCAGCACCATCACGATCACTGCACCAAACAATTGCGCGAACGCTCTTCCCCCAACTGAAACCAATTGTGGGAAGTAGGGTGGTTCGCTTGCGGTAGCTAATGTTTCAGCCTGTGATTGTCGATCGCTCAGGCATTTGTTGCCGGCTTTGCAGCTTAAGGGGTCAGTCGTTCCAGGACGACGCTCAGCCCGCCGAGATCCTCGATCTCGCGAAACCTCGGATGGGTCTCCGGCTTGTCGTGATGCTCGAAGGACCAGGTGAGCGCATGCGGGACATAGACCCCCCAGCTCCCTGCATCGAGTGCTGGAACGATGTCCGATTTCAAGGAATTGCCGACCATCAGGCTTTTGGCGGCGCCGTCACCGTGACGCTTGAAGATGCGCTCGTAGGTGCCGGCATTCTTGTCGCTGACGATCTCGACGGCATTGAAATAGTCGCCAAGGCCGGAAGCGGCGAGTTTGCGCTCCTGATCGAAAAGGTCGCCCTTGGTGATCATGACCAGGCGGAACTGGCCGTGGAGTGCAGCGAGGGTTTCCTTGACATGCGGCAACGGCTCGACGGGGTGGACGAGCATGTCGCGGCCGGCCGCCAGGATTTCGGCGATGACGGAGGAGGGGACCTTGCCCTCGGTTACGTCAACGGCGGTCTCAACCATCGACAGGACGAAACCCTTGATACCGAAACCATAGAGCCCGAGGTTGCGCTTCTCGGCTGCAAGAAGCCGGTCGGACAGATGCTCGGTATCGGTATGCGGGCTGAGGAGTTCGGCAAAACGTGCCTCTGTCAGGCGGAAGAACTGCTCGTTCTGCCAAAGCGTATCGTCGGCGTCGAAGCCGATCGTCGTCACGGAATGGGGCATGGTCTCTTACGGTCCGGCAATCTTGAAAGGTTGATCAACGCTGGCGCTCTTGCCACTGTTGATATCGTTGAAATGGAAGCGCAGCACATAGTCGCCGGCAGGCGCCCCGGAAACATCGATCGTCAGCGTCGCATAGATTTCCTGGTTTCTGAGGTAGCCGGTGAATGTGAAATCACCGAATGCCTTCTGTCCGGCAAGAACGTCGCCCTTCGGGTTGAGGATATCGAAGTCGACGGTGAAGTGGCTCTCGAGTTTGCCCCTTGTTGCCGCATCCTTCCAGCTGAGGCCGATCGGCTCGATGTAGGAGATCAGCGACTCTCCCGATTTGAACACAAGCCCGTCGCGCGGCTGATACATGGCATAGCCGGTCGGAGGACTGGAGACGAACACCGCCTTGCCGATCGCAAAGGGCAGCGTCTGCGAGAAATCGCTCATTGCCTGACGCAGGAGGTCATGGGCCTTCGCCGCATCGCCGGATGAAGCGAGCTTCTCGGCCTCTGCCGCCGCATCGACCAGCGGCCCGGCACGGGTGCCGGGACTTGCAGCCAGCGTTGCGGCGGCGGCCAGCGCCGCCAGAAGAAGCAGATGTTTCACCATGACGTTCCCCCATCGCCCATCTCGACCGACTGTCGGCATTTGCCGCATCGAGTCAAGACGATAGGGCTGGCGCGCAAATGGTCAATGCTTCCAGAAGACCGGCGTCAAAATCACCAGTACCGTCAGGACTTCCAGACGACCGAGCAGCATCATGAGCGAGAGAAGGTAAAGTTCCGGATCCTGAAGCGTCGAGAAGTTCCCGGCGGGGCCGATAATGTTGCCGAGGCCTGGGCCGACGTTGGAAAGGCACGTGATGACGGCCGAGGTGGCGGTGACGAGATCATAGCCGAGCGCGCCCATGGCGAGACTGCCCAAGACCCACAACAGGATGTAGGTGATGAAGAACAGGAAGATGGCGCGCTGTGTGTCGGCATCCACTGTGTTCCTGCCATAACGCACCGCATAGATCGCGTTGGGATAGACGAGCTTGTTGAGCCCGGAGCGGATGGCGTTGAACAGCACGATGAAGCGATAGGCCTTGATGCCGCCGGCGGTCGAACCGGAGCAGCCGCCCATGAAGGTCGCGACAAAGGCGGCCACCACCACGAACGGCCCCCAAAGCGTGTAATCCTGGCTCGCATAGCCGCTGGTCGACAGGATCGAGGTGATGTTGAAGAAGGAATGCGCCAGCGCCAGATGGAATTCCACGCCGTTGACAAGCCGGTGGTAGACGGCGACGGCGATCGAAAATGCCGAGAGATAGCCGAGGAAAACGAGGATCTGAGGATCGCGCAGCGCGTCGAGCCTGCCGCGCGCGACCAGCACGATCAGGATCGAGAAGGGCAGGCTGCAAAGCGCCATGAAGAAGGTGGCGGTCCACAAGAGCGGGATACTGCCGAAATAGCCGAAGGATGCGTCATGAGTGGAAAATCCACCGGTCGCGACCGTCGACATCGCATGGTTGATCGCGTCGAAGCGGTTCATGCCGGTCAGGAAATAGCCGATCGTGCACAGAAGCGTGATGGTGACATAGACGGCGAGGAAGGCGCGGCTGAAGCTGGCGAGCCGGGCAAAAGGCTTGTCGCTGGTGTCGGACGACTCCATCTTGAAGAACGACATGCCGCCGACCCTGAGATACGGGATGATGAAGAGGCCGAGCACGACGATGCCGATACCGCCGAGCCAGCACAGAAGCGAGCGCCAGACAAGCAGCCCCGGCGGCGCATCGTCAAGGCCGACGATCACGGTCGCACCGGTCGTGGTGATCGCCGATACGGATTCAAACAGCGCCTGGGCAAAACCGAGCTTGAGTGAAGATAGCCACAGAGGAATTGCGCCAACGACGGAGAAGACGGCCCAAAGCATGTTGACGAGGACAAAGCCGAACTTCTTCGAGAACGGCGGAGGGCCCATGCGGGTCGCCATGAAGGTCGCAAGCGACAAGCCGCCGACCAGGAAGGACGAGGCTGCAAAGATCTGCCAGTCCGGGTGACCGTAATAAAGGTCGACCATCGCCGGCACCAGCATCGCACAGGCGAGGTAGATGCCGAGGATCGCTGAGATATGCACAGCATGCCGGATCAGGGTTGCGTTCAAGCGTTGGTTTTCCCGGAAAGTGTTGTGGGCGTGCCGGCCGAATTGGGTACGGCCGTATTGTTCACGGCGCCCCGATTCGTGTCAAAGCGATGGCTTCACCCGTTGCAATGTGCAATAGCGACGACCATCGACCACTTCAATGGATGACGGCGCACAATGAAGCACGATGTTGAAACCGCAACCGAAGCCTTGCGGGAGATCTTCCCGCCGACGCCGCTGCAGCTCAACGAGCACTTAAGCGCGCGCTACGGCGCCAACATTTACCTCAAGCGCGAGGACCTGTCGCCCGTTCGCTCCTACAAGATCCGTGGCGCTTTCAACTTTTTCCGCAAGGCGATCGGAGCCGGCGCGTCCGGCAAAACCTTCGTCTGCGCATCGGCTGGAAACCATGCCCAGGGTTTCGCCTTCGTTTGCCGCCACTTCGGCGTGCAGGGCGTCGTCTTCATGCCCGTGACCACCCCGCAGCAAAAGATCGACAAGACCCGCATGTTCGGCGGCGAGTTTATCACCATCAAGCTCATCGGCGACATCTTCGACCAGTGCTACAAGGCAGCGCGCGAGCACGTCGAAGCGATCGGCGGCGTCATGGTTCCGCCCTTCGATCACGCCGACATTATCGAGGGACAGGCAAGTGTGGCTGCCGAGATTGCCTGGCAACTGCCAGATGGCGTCACGCCCGATCTTGTTGTTCTGCCGGTTGGCGGTGGCGGCCTTGCCGCCGGCGTGACGGGATACCTCAAGGACGTGGTTGCCGCGGATCATTTCATCTTCTGCGAACCCGCCGGCGCACCCAGCCTGCGTGAGAGCCTTGAAACCGGCAGCGTCGTAACCCTCGATCAGGTCGACAATTTCGTCGACGGTGCCGCCGTTGGACGGATCGGCGATCTGAATTTTGCGGCACTCCGGCGCTTCTCCGCCGATCAGGTGATGCTGCTGTCGGAGAATGCGATCTGCCAGACGATCATCGACATGCTGAATGTCGAGGGCGTCGTGCTGGAACCGGCCGGAGCGCTGTCGATCACCGCCCTTGAGGAACTGGCACCCGAAGCCCTGATTGGCAAAACCGTCGTCGCTGTCGTTTCCGGCGGCAATTTCGATTTCGAGCGCCTGCCGGACGTCAAGGAACGCGCAATGCGTCATGCCGGCCTCAAGAAGTACTTCATCCTGCGCATGGCACAGCGGCCCGGCGCGCTTCGCGACTTCCTCAATCTTCTCGGTGACGAAGACGATATTTCACGCTTCGAATATCTGAAGAAATCGGCGCGCAACTTTGGCTCGATCCTGATCGGGATCGAGACCAGGCAGGCGGCAAACTTCCCGCTGCTGAAGGCACGGTTCGACGCTGCCGGACTGCGCTACCAGGACATCACCGAGAACGAGATTTTGTCGAACCTCATCATCTAGGGCTGATGAACCCGTTGCGTTGAATATCGGCAGATAGGCTTTGACAGCACCGGTCTCGGCGACTAAGTCTTGAACATGGCATCGTTTTTCTCGAAATTGTTCGGCCGTAGCGGCACCTCCGAAGATCAGGCGCAAGCAGCGCCCGGGAAGGCGGAGGCCTATGCCGACTGCACCATCCGCGCCACGCCGATGCGTGAAGGCTCGCAGTTTCGCCTGGCCGGCAGCATCGAGAAGGTTTCGCCCGAAGGCGTGACCAAGGTTCGTAACTTTATCCGCGCGGATCTCTTCACGTCCGAGCAGGATTCTGTCGATGCCGCCCTTCGCAAGGGCCGTCAGATCATCGACCAGACCGGGCCGTCATTGTTCTCCGACGACGCCCCGTCGCGTCAGGTCTGACTGGTCGCCAGTCGCTAATTTTCCAGTTTTCCAGATGTTTGCTGGACTTTGCTGACACAGCGGATCAACGCGCTGTGTGCTGACGGCACCGTCCCGGCGTCCGCCGGGCCGGCTGCAGTTCCCGTTCGTCTGGCTTCATGGGCCGGGCCGTCGCAAGCGCGCGGCCCGGTCCAGATCGACGTGAAACTCAAAGCTTGATCCGGAAACGGGCGAAGCCTTCAGCAGCGTCACCGGCGTCCTCGATCGCCACACCCTTCACTTGCGCAACGAATTGCCGCGCTTTCGGGCCGCTGTCGAAGGTTGCGCTCGTGTTTGCCAGCGGGACGAAGGTCCAGTTGGCGTCGGCCGACGGGTTGATCGTGCCCTGGTCGATGATGTAGCGCACGACGACATCGCGGTTGGTGTCCGGTGCGACGAACACGACTTTGTCGGCAGTGACGTCGGGGAAGTTTCCGCCGCCGCCAGCCCGGTAGTTGTTGGTGGCAACCACGAATTTCTGTGCCGGATCGATGGGCTTGCCGTCGAACTGCAGGTTCTTGATGCGGTTCGAGGATGCGTTGATCGTGTTGCCGTCCTTGTCGAACTTCGGCGGCACGGAGAGATCGATCTGGTAGGTAACGCCGTCGATGACGTCGAAATTGTAGGACGGAAAGCCGCCGTTGATCAGCGGCGCGTCCGATGAGCCAGGCTTGACCTCGTTGAAGATGCCGGCCGACATCTCCAGCCAGTTGCGCACCTGCTCGCCTGATATGACCACGGCCTGGACGGTGTTCGGGTAGAGATAGAGGTCTGCGACATTCTTGATCGCGATGTCACCGGCGGGAACGTCGGTGTAGTAGTCGGCGCCGCCGCGACCGCCAGCCTTGAAGGGCGCTGCCGCCGAAAGCACCGGCAGATCGCGGTACTCCGTTTCCTTCAGCATGTCCTTGATGTACCAGGTCTGCGCCTGGCTGACGATCTGCACCGAGGGATCATCTGCGACCAGGGCAAAATAGGAGTAGAGCGGAGCGCTCGTCTTGCCGACCGGCGTGCGCACATAGGCAAGCGTCGCTTCGTGGTCCTTCTGCGCGGCGGCGAGAACCTGGGGCGTGTCACCGACCTCGGCGATCACCTTCTTTTCCTCGCGACGATAGATCGGCCGCGCTTCGCTGGTCGAGCTGACGACGCGCCAGGCGCCGCCTTCGCGTTCAAGAAGCAGGTCGATCAGGCCGAGATGCGAGCCCCAGAAACCGCCCATGACGCCAGGCTTGCCGGAAATCAGCCCCGCCTCGTTGTCGACACCGGCGATATCCTTGAATTTCGGGCCGGGGAAATCGAGATGGCTGTGACCGGTGACGATCGCGTCGATGCCTTCGATGGCAGCCAGCGGTACGGAGGCGTTCTCGAGATTTTCGGCGTAGGCCTGCTGGCCGATGCCGGAGTGGGAAAGGGCGATGACGATGTCGGCGCCTTCCTCGCGCATCTGCGGGACCCAGGCCTCGGCCGCCTTGACGATGTCGCGCGCATTGGCCTTGCCCTCGAGGTGCTTGGCATCCCAGGTCATGATCTGCGGTGGCACGAACCCGATCAGGCCGACGCGGACCTCGTGTTCCTGGCCGGAGCCATCCTTCACCTTGCGGTCGAGAATGACATAGGGCTTCAGGAACAGCTCGTCCTGGCGCGCGCTGGCGGCAAGCGCGCCCTTCGTGAGGTTGGCACAGACAAGCGGGAAGTTGGCGCCGCTCAGCGCCTTGAACATGAAGTCCAGGCCGTAATTGAACTCATGATTGCCGAGCGTGCCGCAATCGTATCCGAGCACGTTCATGGCTGCGATAACAGGGTGAACATCGCCGTCCTTCATGCCGCGCTGATAGGCGATGTAGTCGCCCATCGGATTGCCCTGGAGGAAGTCACCATTGTCGACGAGAATTGAGTTCGTTGCTTCGGCGCGGATGGCGCCGATGATCGAGGCGGTGCGTGCGAGGCCTACCGTGTCGTTGGGTTTGTCACCATAGTAATCATAGGGAAAGACATGGACGTGCAGGTCCGTGGTTTCCATGATTCTCAGATGCGCCTGGTTGGCTGCGGCGTGAACAGAGAACGGATGCAACATGACAAGCGCCGAGGTGGCCGCAGCCCCCGCCAGAAGCGAGCGGCGCGTGAGGTGAAGCGGGGGTGTCATCGATGTCATGCTGTCCTCCATTGATCAAGAAACCGGGGCGATCCCGGGGGTAAATACAATCCGGAGTTTTGTTCGCTGGAAAGCGAACCACGGTGGGTTGGCGGCGACTATGCCGGAAAGAGATGGTTTTCGAAAGCGGCGGATTTTTGCACTTCGTTGCAGCGCTTCCGCCGGCTCGCGGTAAAGTTTTCTTTAAGTTTCCTGGTTAACGCTGCGCCAGGAAACGGAACTTTTTCAAGCACATGCCAAACGCCAACCTTCTTCTCTTCGTCGGCGAGGCGCTGGTCTACGTCACGGCGATGATCGGGCTCCTGCATCTGCGTGCGCGATTGGGCCTTGGCGTCTTCGTCGCGGCACTCGGCGTGATGCATTTCATCGAAACCTACCTGGCCGCCGTCTTTTACGTGCAGCTGCCTTTCGGGGTGATTTCACCCGGTTCGGCCGTTCTCTTCTCCGGCAAGCTGATGATGATCCTGCTGCTCTATGTGAAAGAGGATGCGGCAACCGTCCGCCAACCGATCTACGGCCTGCTCGCCGGCAACTTCCTGACCGTGGCGCTCAGCCTGCTGCTGCGCCAACACGACACCGTGTCGATCGTCGCCGAGCGTTCCGCCGACATCGCCTTCATCGACGAGATGGGGTGGCTGATGGTGTGGGGTACGACGATCCTCTACTTCGATTCGCTGATGATCATCCTGCTCTATGAGCGGTTGGGACGTTGGCTGCGGCGATTCGCGACGATCCGTTTCCTGATCTGCGGCATTGCCGTTTTGACGTTTGACCAGGCCGCCTTCTATCTGGCGCTTCGCTGGTGGAATGGGGCGCCGGCAGAAGTGTTCTGGGGCGGCTGGATGGCGAAGATGCTGGCGGCCCCGTTCTATGCCGTCGCAGTCGGCCTTTACCTCAACCTCTCGCGCCATCCGTCACTTGCCATGTCGGACCGGCCGCTTGGCGACATCTTCAACACGCTGACGTTCCGCGAGCGCTACGAGGATCTGCTGTCGCGCTCCGGGCAGGATACGCTCACCGGATCGCTCGACCGCAGCCGCTTTGAAATCGAGGCACCGCAGATGCTGCGCGCAGCGAGTAGTGAGAATGCCGCGGTCACTTTGATGATCATCGACGTCGACCACTTCAAGGGCGTCAACGACCGCTTCGGTCACCTCGAGGGTGATCGTGTCCTGCAGCGTCTGGTCGAAACGGTGAAATCGAAACTGCGTCCGGTCGATCGGCTGTACCGCTATGGTGGCGAGGAGTTCGTGATCCTTTGCCCGGCGATGATCCACGGGGACGCATTGCGGCGTGCGGATGAAATCCGGATGGCAATCTCCGACCAGGTCTCGACCCCGGACGGTCGACCGGTCACGGCCAGCATCGGTCTCTCGTCGACCCCGGAAGATGGCACTGCCATCGAAGACCTGCTGTCTGGAGCCGACTTGCGGCTCTACGCCGCCAAGGGTCGTGGTCGCAACTGCGTCGTTGGCCGATAGCGGAACGTCAGATGCCGACGTTCGGCCGATCGATGATTTCCCGCAGCGAGAAGCTGGAATTGATCTTGACCACGTGCGGCAGGGCCGAAAGCCAGTCGCGGTGGATGCGCTCATAGTCCTGCAGGTCCTTGGCAGCGACCCGCAATATGTAATCGTACTCACCCGACATGAGATAACAGACAAGCACGTTCGGACAGAGCTTCACCGCAGCCTCGAATTCGGCGAGCGTCTTTGCGAACTGCCCGGACAGGGAAATGTGGACGATCACCATGATCTGGTAGTCGAGCGCTTTGTGGGCAATGCGCGCATGATAGCCGGCGATCGTTCCCGACTTTTCCAGGATATCGACCCGCCGAGAGCAGGCCGAGGGAGAGAGACCGACCTTTGCGGCGAGGTCGGCATTCGATATGCGGCCGTTCTGCTGGAGAATGCGCAGAATCGCATGATCGATGGTGTCGAGTTCGCTCATTCGTGTTTTCTCCCAATCACACGTCATTTCCCGCAATTTTCTTCGAAATCATTGCTCTGCCGATCATGTCTTTGCAAGGACATTCGGTTCGCCGCGTGTTTTGCTGAATGCCTAGACATAAGCGGCGGAACGCCGAAAACAGGAGAGGAACGCAAGCATGCGTGTCGGTTGCCCGAAGGAAATCAAAAACCATGAATATCGTGTCGGCCTGACGCCCGGCTCGGTGCGTGAATATGTTGCCCATGGCCACGAGGTGATCGTGGAAACCAAGGCCGGGGCAGGGATCGGCGCGGATGACGATGCGTACCGTGCCGCTGGCGCGAAAATTGTCGCGACGGCAAAGGACGTGTTCGAAAAGTCGGACATGATCGTCAAGGTCAAGGAACCGCAGCCCTCGGAATGGGTTCAGCTGCGCGAAGGCCAGATTCTCTACACCTACCTGCACCTGGCGCCAGATCCGGAACAGACCAAGGGCCTGTTGAACTCCGGTGTCACCGCCATTGCCTATGAAACCGTGACTGACGACCGGGGTGGCCTGCCGCTCCTGGCGCCGATGTCGGAGGTGGCCGGCCGTCTCGCGATCCAGGCGGGCGCGACGTCGCTGCAGAAGGCCAACGGCGGTCGCGGCATCCTGCTCGGCGGCGTTCCCGGCGTGCTTCCGGCCAAGGTCACCGTCATCGGTGGCGGCGTCGTCGGCCTGCATGCTGCGCGCATGGCTGCCGGCCTCGGTGCCGACGTCAGCATCATCGATCGCTCGATCCCGCGCCTGCGTCAGCTCGACGATCTCTTTGCCGGTCGTGTTCACACCCGCTATTCGACGATCGACGCGCTGGAAGAGGAAGTGTTCTCTGCCGATCTCGTCATCGGTGCGGTGCTTATTCCGGGCGCTGCCGCTCCAAAGCTCGTCACCCGCGAAATGCTGACCGGCATGAAGAAGGGCGCGGTCATCGTCGACGTTGCGATCGACCAGGGCGGCTGCTTCGAAACCTCGCATGCAACGACGCATTCCGACCCGACCTACGAAGTCGACGGGATCGTGCACTACTGCGTTGCCAACATGCCGGGTGCGGTGCCCGTGACGTCGGCGCATGCGCTGAACAACGCCACGCTTCACTATGGCCTGCAGCTCGCCGACAAGGGTCTGAAGGCAATTGCCGAGGACAGGCACCTTCGCGCCGGTCTCAACGTGCACCGCGGTCGTGTCACCAACGCGCCTGTCGCCGAAGCGCTCGGCTACGACGCCTTTGCGCCCGAGGCGGTGCTGAACGTCGCCTGACGGAATATATGTCGGCCCGGCAGAAATGCCGGGCCGGCTGTTTCAGGCGCTGACGATCCGGCATTGGTAGCAATTGTATTTGGTCGAGCGCACGTGGACGGACGCGACATCCGGCCGTGCCAGCAGCGCCTTCGCGCGGGCTTCGACCTCTTCTCGGTCAACCACGTCGCCACTGCCGTAGACGATCCGCTCGTCCTCGCTGTATCCGCGCAAAAGATAGTTGGCGCGCGAATTCAGGATCTGCGGCAAGCTCGCGCCGTCATGCATCGGGCATTCCTCGGCATGCATGAACACAGGACCGGTCTCGGCATAGGGTTGCAGCGAGGCAAACGGTCGAAACGCGAAGATCAGATAGGGTTCTCCGGCATCAACATAGCCCAGGCAGTGACGGCAGGGCACACCATCGCCGTCGGAAATATGCCGCTCCGGGGCATTGCCGTAGGCGTCACTTCCGCCCTGCCGGAGGCGACGAGCCTCTTCAGAGGACACGGGAATATAGCGCAACGACATCGTGCATCTCCTTGATACGTTTGACGTGTTTGATCAGGAGAGTGCACCGGGCGCGACCGTTTCGACACCCGAAACTTGCCGCGCCGGCTTCGTCAGAGGTTTTGGGCCAACGTCAGCAGTTCGGCGTCAGTCAAAGGTTCGACGGTTGCCTCGCGGGTCGCAACCGGCGAGAAGCCGAATTGCTGGTAGAGTTGCAGCGCGCGCGGATGGTCGAGACTGTTGGTCGTCACCGTCAGCTTGCTCGGGCTCAGCGCCCAGGCGGCAAACAGCGTCTGCAGCAGGAACCATTTGCCAAGGCCGAGGCCGAGCGCATGTTCCATCAGCCCGAAATGGACCAGTTCGACCACGTCGTCTTCGCCCTGGTGCAACTCGAAGAAGCCGGCCGGAGCACCGTTGACGTAGAGCACCGTCACACTTGTCCGCTTGTCGCCAAGCACTGCCGCCAGTTCGTCGTCGCTCATCCGCAGCCGCTCGGTCCAGTGCCAACGCCGGCCGACCCGCAGGTAGAGAAAACGATAGTAGCTGAGCGGAATGTCGGAGACGCGCAGGATAGCGGTCTGGATATTGACCGGCATCGGCAGGCTCTGCTTCGGCGGCGCCGTCATTTCAAGTTCGGTTACATGCGCCGTCAGTGAGGCGAGCTTCGGGGTGCGCATGATATCACTCTCGACCGGTAGCGACCGGCGTGTCAGCTCGACCGCCCCATTCAGACCAGGAGCCGTCATAAAGCGTATTGTCGGTATGGCCGAGCGACTGCAGCGCCAGCGTGATGATGGCGGCTGTCACGCCCGAACCGCACGTGGTGACCACGGGCTTTGTAAGATCGACGCCTGCGTCGGCAAAGGTCTGGCGGAGCGCCTCGATATCCTTGAGCTTGCCATTTTCTGAAAAGACGCCCGAAGGAAGGCTGTGTGCACCCGGCATTCGGCCAGAGCGCAGGCCAGCGCGGGGCTCCGGTTCCTCGCCGTAGAAGCGCGCGGCACCGCGGGCATCGGCAATCTGGACGGAGCCGCCCGCGACGATGTCCTTCATTCCGGCTAGCGAGGTGACGGCCGCCGGCGTGAAGCTCGTCTTGAACGTGGCCGGCTTGGGCGAGGGCGCCTCGGTGGTGACAGGACGGCCTTCCCTGTTCCAGCCGTCCATGCCGCCGTCGAGCACATAAACGTTCTTGGCGCCCATGATGCGCAATTCCCACCAGACGCGTGGCGCCGTCATGATGCCGGGGCCGTCATAGACGACGATCGTGTCCGTCTCGCTGACACCCAGTGCGCCTACGGCTTCGGCAAAAGCTTCGGGCGAGGGCAGGGTGTGCGGCAGGCCGCTGGTGTGGTCGGCGATCGCGTCCTGGTCGAAGAAGACGGCGCCGGGAATGTGTCCGGCGTCGTACTCCGCCTTCGGGTTGCGGTTCTGTGCCGGCAGATACCAGGCGGCGTCGAGGATCCGGATCGACGGATCGCCGAGGCGCTCCTGAAGCCAATCGGCAGACACGACAAAGGCGCTTTTGTTGGTGGTCACGGTCGCAACTCCTACTCAGACTGATGCACGATCTTCGGCTGTGCCGAAGCGGATACGGAACCTGCGGTTCTCCTTGCCCTTTTTCTCGATCTTGGAGATGTGGATGGCGCCAACCTCCTGGGTCTCGGACACATGGGTGCCGCCGCAGGGCTGGCTGTCGATCGCCGAATTTTCACCGATGCAGACAAGGCTGACGCGTCCAAGGCCGATCGGCGGACGCACGTTCTTCGATTTGACGATGCCGGGATTGGCCACCAGCTCCTCGTCGGTGATCCACTGGAGATAGACCGGGTGGTTCTCCTCCACGAGCTTCATCAGGGCGGCGGTCGCTTCGTCCCTGTCGATCGTCTCGCTCATGTCGAAATCGACACGGCTTTCGTCTTCGCCGACCGACGCGCCGGTGATCGGGTAGGGACAGACGACGGAGAGCAGGTGGCATGCGGTGTGCATGCGCATCAACCGGTAGCGGCGCGGCCAATCGATGTGGAGAACGAGCTTCTCACCCACATCAGGCCGTGGCTGCCCCTCGGCCGGCACATGGATGATGATGTCCTTGGTTTCGCCATGGCGGGCGACCGCGATGTCGATGCGGCTGCCGTCGGCACGCTCCAGGAAGCCCGTGTCACCGGGCTGTCCGCCTGAGGTCGCGTAGAAGCAGGTCTGGTCGAGTTCGATCCCGCCATCTTCCAGGATTCCCGTGACGTTTGCTTCGCAGGTCGAGAGGTAGAAATCGTCTCGAAAGAGGGCAGTCACGGTCCTGGTCATCGCATTCCTATCCAACTGATTCGTATGGCACTGCAATGTTGGAAGACGTCTTCAACCAGGTCGGGACCGGCAGTCCCTTGGACGTGAGGAAGTCCGGGTTGAAGAGCTTCGATTGATAGCGGTTACCATAGTCGCAGAGGATCGTCACGATCGTATGTCCCGGACCGAGGTCCTTGGCGAGCCTGACGGCCCCGGCGATGTTGATGCCGGTCGAACCGCCGACGCAGATGCCCTCGTGCTCGATCAGGTCGAAGACGTAAGGGACGGCTTCCGAATCGGGAATCTGATAGGAAAAGTCCGGCGTGAAGCCTTCCAGATTGGCGGTGATTCGACCCTGGCCGATGCCCTCGGTGATCGAGCTCCCCTCGGACTTCAGCTCGCCGTTGGCGTAGAAATTGTAGAGCGCTGCCCCTTGCGGATCGGCCAGGCCGATCTTGATGGCCGGGTTCTTTGCCTTCAGGCCTTGCGCCACACCAGCAAGCGTTCCGCCCGACCCGACAGCGCAGATGAAGCCATCGACCTTGCCGTCCGTATCCCGCCAGATTTCGGGCGCCGTGGTTTCGACATGGGCATCGCGATTGGCGACATTGTCGAACTGGTTCGCCCAGATGGCGCCGTTCGGTTCGGTCTTTGCCAGTTGCTCGGCGAGCCTGCCAGAAATCTTCACGTAGTTGTTAGGGTTCTTGTAGGGAACGGCCGGCACTTCGACGAGTTCGGCGCCAAGCAGCCGCAGGGCGTCCTTCTTCTCCTGGCTCTGGGTTTCCGGAATGACGATAACGGTGCGGTAGCCGAGCGCCTGACCGACGAGCGCAAGACCGATGCCGGTGTTGCCGGCCGTGCCCTCGACGATGACGCCGCCGGGCCGCAACTGGCCGGTGCGTTCCGCATGCCGGATGATCGAGAGTGCCGCACGGTCTTTCACCGATTGTCCGGGGTTCAGAAACTCGGCCTTGCCGAGGATCGTGCAGCCCGTCGCCTCCGACACGGATTTCAGCCGGATCAACGGCGTGTTGCCGATCGCTTCGAGGACGGACGGTAGAATGGCCATTTGCAGAACCTCGTGTTTGAGGACAGACGCCGGAGCAGGGCGGCACGTACCAGGTAAAAATGAGCGGCGACCAGCGATTTTCGACAACGATTTCGGATCGCCGAAATGTTGGCGTGTTTTCGGCTCAGCCTGCAGTTCAGGCAAGAAATAGCGTTTCGCCGCCGCTCTGTCCCGAACAAAAATCGTCTCCAGGAGATGAGGCGTTCAACGGCTTAGAGTGCGGCTTTGGAGAGAGGATCGGGCTTGGGGCGATAGGTGTGGCCCGCCCCATAAGATGCGTGCGTGTTTCCCGGCGCGTGCCGAGGAGTATGTGATGAGTGCAGTGCCTACGAAAACGGAACAGAGGCTGGCTTGGGTTACCGGTGCGAGTGCGGGGCTTGGGCGTGCCCTGGCGATTCGGTTGGTACGCGAAGGCTACTCGGTCGTGGTCACCGCAAGGAGCCATGAAAAGCTGGTGAATTTGCAGCACGAAGCTGCTGGCGAGGGGCGGATCACCGTCCTCGACGGTGATGTCACCGATCCACAGGACATGGAGCGCGTGTTGGCGGCGATCGAGTACGATCACGGCCATCTGTCTCTCGTCGTCCTCAACGCCGGGGTCGCGATCCCCGTCAGGGGCGATGATTTGCATCGCGACGTTTTCGAGAAGAGTTTCGCTGTGAACCTCAACGGCGTCGTCAATTGTCTTTTGCCGGCCGTCGCGCATATGAAGGCGCAGGGTTATGGCCATATCGCCATTGTTTCGTCCATCGCCGGCTATGCCGGTTTGCCGACGAGCGCTGCCTATGGAGCGACGAAGGCAGCGTTGATCAACATGGCCGAAAGCCTGAAGTTTGATCTCGACCGGCTCGGCATCCGGCTTCAAATCATCAATCCCGGCTTAGCCGATACGCCAGGTACGCAGCGCCTCCGCTTCCCAAGGAGCGCCGTCGTCAGCGATGAGGACGCGGCTGGCCGGATCGTCACCGGCTTGAAGTCTCGACGCTTTGAAGTGGCCTTCCCGCGTCGCCTTGCCTATGCGGTGAAGCTCATGCACCTCTTGCCCTATCGCCTCTACTTTGCACTGCTCACGTGGTTGACCCGAAGCCGCACGGAGGCCGGGAAGGAGACGACGCATGCCGGCCCCGGCGAACGCCGCCGTCAGGCCGTGTGAAGCACCAGAACCGCGCCGAAGATCATCGCAAGCCCGGCCCAGCCGATCGGCTTCAGCTTCTGTCCAAAGAGCAGGCGTCCGCAGATGGCTGTCCCGAAGATACCCGTGGCGCCAAGCACGGCATAGGCGATCGCGAGCTCCATGCCCTTGGTGGCCTCGGCAAGCAGGGCGAAGGCGGCCAGCACCAACAGGATCGACAACGCGCCCCAGCCCTTCCGAGCGAACCCTTGCGATTTCGTTGACGCGAGATTGGCGCCGACGTCGAGAATTCCAGCGAGCACGGCGAGTACAAAATAGATGCTAGGCGCGCTCATTGCTTGCTCCTTCAGCGGGGACGTCCTCTTCCTCGTGGTGTTCGCCGGCGTTGACGAGCAGGATGCCGATGATGGCCATAGAAAGCCCCAGCATCTCCCGACCCGTCAGCACGTGGCCGAAGACGAAAACGGAGACCAATGTAATGATCGCCACGCCCGAGCCTTCCCAGATGGCATAGGCGACGCCGACCGAGATGGTTTTCACCGCCTTGGCCAGGAAGACATAGGAAAGCGCGATCGAGACGTACATGACGATGTGGCCGAGATAGGAGCCGCTTGCCGAAGCGGCCTTCATCACCGTCAGGCCCACCACTTCGGTCGCAATCGCGAGCGCGAGGAAAAACCATGCAAGACGCATGCGGTACCTTCAAAACAGTTTGGATTGGATGGCGTCTTAAGCGTTGAACGACACGGGGTAAAGACGCGCTGCAACCGTTCTCATTCGAAAACGATCTGCCGGACGTCGATATTGCGGGAGCGGAAGCCGGCTTCGCAGTAGTAGAAATAGAATTCCCATAGCCGCTTGAATCGCAGGTCGAAGCCGAGTGGCTCGAGCCTGTTCCAGACAGACCAGAACCGCTCCCGCCATTCGCCAAGCGTGCGCGCATAATCGATGCCGAAGCCGAAGTCGTTGATCATGCGCAGGCCGGCATTGCGGCCAAGCTCGATCAGATGTTCGCGCGTCGGCAACATGCCGCCCGGGAAGACGTATTTCTGGATGAAATCCGGATTGGAGCGGTATTCCTCGTAGGCTTCCGGCTTGATCGTGATGATCTGAAGCCCAGCCTTGCCGCCGGGCTTCAGGCATCGCTTGAGCTGCGCGAAGTAGGTTCCCCAGAACCGTTCGCCGACGGCCTCGAACATCTCGATTGAGACGATGCGGTCATAGGTACCGTTTTCCTCGCGATAATCCTGAAGCTTGAGTTCAACCTGGTCTGAGAGTCCGGTTCGGCGCATACGCTCTCGGGCAAAGGCCAATTGCTCCCGGCTGATCGTCAGCCCGGTAACCTTGCAGCCGATCTCGGTTGCCGCGAATTCGGCAAAACCGCCCCAGCCGCAGCCGATTTCGAGCACATGGTCGCCGGCACGCAGATTGGTCGCTTCGGCAAGCGCTCGATACTTGGCCCTCTGGGCGGAGCGCAGGTCGTTGGCGCCGGTGCCGTAAAGCGCGGATGAGTAGGTCATGCTCGGATCGAGCCACTCGCTGTAGAAGGCGTTGCCGAGATCATAATGGGCGGAGATATTGCGGCGGGCGCCGGCTCGAGTGTTGGCATTGCGCCAATGCAGGAATTTGTCGAGGAGGCGCAGCAGGCCGCGCGCCCGGTTCGGAAAGTTTCGGCCAATCTCGGCGTTGACGAGGAAAAGCTCGAGAAAGGCGCCGACATCGGGGCTATCCCAGTCGCCATCTATGTAGCTTTCGGCAGCGCCGATCGTGCCGCCTGACATGGCGCGCTGCGGCAAGTTCCAGTTGTTGAGCGTCAGAATGGCGCGGGGGCCTGCTCTAGTGCCGTTGATCACCAGCTTGCGGCCGTCGGGTGTGGAGAGCATCAGCGTTCCCGCCTGAAGGTGCACCAGCGCGCCAAGCACCATCCGCGCCTTCAGCGGGAAATCCCCCAAGGTCGTTGCGAGATTGTCAGAGGACAGCTCAACCGCTCCGTCGAACGCGGCAAAGTCGGCATCCAGGTTACGCATACACCACCCCTTCAAGCTGTTGCATCCGTTACGTGAGCCTAGCTTCAATCGGCCAAAACGCCAACTGAGGAATTTCTACCGGAGGGCTCTAGCTCCCTAGGCCTTTCTCGCCGCGCTGGTGATGTCACGGAAGGCGGCAAGGGCACGGTCGCGCGCCACGGCATGGTCAACGATCGGCTTCGGATAGGTGCTGCCAAGGGTAATGCCGGCCTCTTCAAGAGCGCTCGCCGGGGCCGCGAAGGGACGATGGACATAGCGGGCGGCAAGGCGCTCCAGTTCAGGCACGAAACGCTTGACGTAGTGGCCGTCAGGATCGAACTTTTCACCCTGGAGGAGCGGGTTGAAAATCCGGAAGAAGGGTGCCGCGTCGGCGCCTGACCCGGCGACCCACTGCCAGCTTGCCCCGTTGTTGGCCGGGTCCGCGTCAAGCAGCGTGTCGCGAAACCAGGCTTCGCCTTTCCGCCAGTCGATCAAGAGGTCCTTGATGAGGAAGGACGCGACGATCATGCGGACCCGATTGTGCATGTAGCCATGCCGCCAGAGCTGGCGCATGCCCGCATCGACAATAGGATAGCCGGTCATGCCCGTGGCCCAGCGGGTGAAATCGTCCTCATCGTTCATCCAGCAGAAGCTGTCGAATCGGCGGTCGAGATTGCGATGCGGGAGCTCCGGGTGGTGAAACAGCAGATGGTAGGAGAATTCACGCCACGCCAGTTCCTTGCGGAACGTGGCGACGCCGTCGCCGGCGTCGGCCGGCAGCCGCGCTGTCGCGTGCCAGATTTGCGCGGGCGAGATTTCGCCGAAGGCGAGGTGTGGGGATAACAACGAGGTGCCGTCGACGCCAGGGAAGTCGCGGTCGCGTTTGTAGTCGTCGAGCGGGCCGTCGATGAAGTCGTCGAGGCGAGCGGCGGCGCCCTTCTCACCTGGCGTCCACACTTCGGAAAATGTCGCCGCCCAGTCGGGATTCGTCGGCAACAGCGACCAATCGGCGAGCCGTTCCGACCGCGGCCAGGCTTGCGGCGCGGTCAGCCATTGCGGCTCGTCGATCGGCGACGCTGGTTCGCCTTTGGACCCAAGCGCGCGCCAGAATGGCGTGAACACGCGGTAAGGCCCGCCCGTCGTCGTGAGCAGGCGCATTGGCTCATGCAGCAACTGACCAGAAAAACTCTCAGCGTGGATGCCCTGGGCTGCGAGCGCGGTCTTCAGCGGCGTATCGGTGGCGATGCCGTTGGGGTCGTAGCGTCTGTTCCAATAGATGCGATCTGCGCCGGTCTCTCGGGCAAGCTCGCCGATCACGTCAGACGGATTTCCTGAACGCAGAATGAGCTGCGAACCACGTCGCGCCAGCCGTCCGCCGAGGGCCTCAAGCGAATGGTGCAGCCACCAGAGCTGCGCTGCGCCAAGCGGACCGTTGCCGCTTTCGGCCGGCTCGCGGATATAAAGCGGGATGACGGGGCGCTCGCCTGCTGCTGCTGCAAGGGCGCGATTGTCGGCAAGGCGCAGGTCCTTGCGAAACCAGACGATGATGGGCGCGGTCGCTGCCTTTGTCATGGGTACCGTTTGAGATTGGGGATTGGTCACCTGGAGAACATAGGTGCAAAAAGAAAAAGAGCCATTCGCATCTCTGCAAATGGCTCTTTTAGAAAGTGGCTCCCCGGGCCGGATTCGAACCGGCGACCTGTCGATTAACAGTCGAATGCTCTACCGCTGAGCTACCAGGGATCATCCGCGCCGCTGTTTCGCTGTGCGCTTCAGAAGTGAGGCTGCTAATACGCATGCTTTTCTGATTTGCCAAGCGGTTTTTTCAAAAAAAATGACAAGTTCGGTTGCGAGGCTGTGGAGAAGTCCCCAATTGTGGGAAAATACGCCGGATAGGGAATGATGAACAAAAACAGGAAGCAGACACATTTTGGCATTGATCCGCAGACACGGCAGATCGTGCTCGGCAAATGGCGCATAGCGCTGCCCGACTCGCCACTGCTGCGTATCCTCCTGGGTTCGCTCCTGGTGTTCTGCGGCTTTCTCGGTTTTCTGCCGGTGCTCGGTTTCTGGATGGTCCCGCTCGGCCTTATCGTGCTTTCGCATGATATCCCTTCCGTGCGTCGCCGCCGTCGCCGTCTTGCCGTCTGGTGGGCGCGCTGGCGCGGCCGGGCCAATTCCTCGAAGGGATGATGGCCCGACGCCACCGAGCAACGTCACCAACGAAAGATGCAGCCCTCATCTGATACCGCCGAGGCCGGTGCCTCATCTCCCGATGTCATGCCGTTTGCGGGTACTGCGAAGCTTCCCGCCTATCATTGGGGAGCCTGCCGAAAACGTTTCGGCAACGCATCAGCCCCATAATGCAGTCGCGAATCAGGATGGGGACGCATGGCCAAAGCCACTACCAAACGTCGACGTAAGAGCTCGGGCCGCAGCGCCAGCAAATCAGGCGGGATGGCACCGTGGTATCTGGCCGCCGCACTCACGATCGGCGGCGTGGTCGCCTATGATCATCGCTCCGAGCTGCGGCATTGGCCCGTGGTCTCGGACGTGATGGCCTTCACATCGCAACAGGAATCAAGGCCGAAGCCCGTTCGTGCCGCTCAGAAGGCAGACGAGCGTCCCGGGCGGCAAGCGGAAAGCCACGCGGCCAAACCGGCCACGAAAGTAGCACTTGCCGCGCCGGTGCCGGCCGTCAACGTCGGCGTCACGGCTCCGACGCCGGTGGTGCGGCCGAACGAGGTCGTGAGCACGGCATCCATCCGGACGGACCAGTTTTATTTCTGCGGGATCCGCACCGACAACTGCGTCATCGACGGCGCCACCTTCCTCTACCATGGTGAGACGATCCGCGTGGCGGACATCGACGCGCCACGAATTCGCCAGGCAAGCTGCGACAAGGAGCGTTCGCGCGGCTTCTACGCCAAGCAGCGCCTGCGCGAGCTGTTGAATGCAGGCGATTTCAGGCTGGTTGCAGCCAGCGGCAGGCCGAGTGGCAAGGATGGCGAAAAGCTGCGGTTCGTCACCCGCGGTAGTCAGTCGATCGGGGGGCAGCTTGTATCCGAGGGGCTCGTGCGGCCATGGACAGGGCACGCGACGCCCTGGTGCTGACCCAGTAGGCGCTGCTGCTCGACGCGTCGCCATAGGGCGACTGCGATACTCTTTTATGTAAGGTGAAGATTTTTGGAGGCCTCGCCCGGAATTGAACCGGGGTACAAGGATTTGCAGTCCTCTGCGTCACCACTCCGCCACGAGGCCTCACCGCTTGGATAACCGAGCGTTGGCGCGGATTTAGAATGATTGCAGAAAAACCGCAAGAGGCTTTTCCGGAAAAACACAAAGCAGATTTCTCGGGCGTGCGCTTTCCACAGCGAAGGCCTTTCGTCATACGATAACATCGCCACGTGTAGCGGGCGTCGACCGCGTGTGGCCGGTTGCCGCCCTCGATGCGGTCAGCCAAACCCGATTTCCACTGCAATCCATGCGATGCGACGACGACTCCACACGCCCGCGCAAGCCAGGCCTGCAATGTTCCGGTCGGATATTATCGCTCGGTGAATCGGTAGAGGGGGAACGATGACTCCGCTGATATCAGCCGCACCGGTAGCGTCCGTCCACATCAAAAACGGAGGCAATGGCATATATGAAGACGAAACTTGTCCTGATGGCCCTGGCATGCTTCGCCACGACCACCTTGGAAGCGCGCGCGGAAGACCTGGTCTTCAAGTTGAAGAACAACACAGGTGCGGTTCTCACGAACTTCTACACGTCCCCGGTGGGCGTCAATGAATGGGAAGACGATGTCTTCGGTCGCCAGGTTCTGAACCCCGGCGAAAACATGGAAATCACGATCGCCGACGGCCGTGACGTCTGCAAATACGACATGCGCTTCGAGTTCGAGGAAGGCTCGGGCCTCGACACGACCGAGGATACGCAGGATCTGTGCGAGCTCGGCGAATACACGATCCACGAGTAAGGCCCGTATGGCCCGGCCAAAAGAAAACCTCGCTGCATCCTTGCAGCGAGGTTTTTTTAGCACTCGAAATTGGTGGGCTTAATGGTAGCGCCGGATCAACCCGACAAGCTTGCCCTGGATCTTCACGCGATCGGGTCCGAATATCCGCGTCTCGTAGGCCGGGTTGGCCGCCTCAAGCGCAATCGATGCGCCCTTGCGACGAAAGCGCTTCAGTGTGGCTTCCTCGTCATCGACGAGCGCAACGATAATATCGCCGGGGTTGGCCGTCGTCGCATTGCGGATGATCACCGTGTCGCCGTCGAAAATGCCGGCCTCGATCATCGAATCGCCTTTGACTTCAAGCGCGTAATGCTCGCCGTTGCCGATCATGTCGACCGGCACGGTAATGTCATGGGTGTTGTTCTGGATCGCTGAGATCGGCACGCCGGCGGCGATCCGGCCCATGACCGGCACGGAGACCGAAGTATTGTCGGCGACAGGCGCCGGCTTCGGCGGGGCAGGGGGTGCTGCAGGCGGCTTGCCGAGGCTGCCCTCGATCACGCTTGGCGAGAAACCGCGACGCGGCTGCTGTTGGCTGGAAGCATAGGCCTCAGGAAGCTTGATGACTTCGAGCGCGCGTGCCCGGTTTGGAAGGCGTCGAATGAAGCCGCGTTCTTCGAGCGCCGTGATCAACCGGTGGATACCGGACTTCGATGCAAGGTCGAGTGCATCCTTCATTTCGTCGAAGGATGGCGGTACGCCCGATTCCTTCATTCGTTCGTGAATGAACAGAAGCAATTCCTGTTGCTTGCGGGTCAGCATGGCACGCTCCAGAGAGGCATGAAACAAATCAAGAACAGACACTATCTGTTCCATATGTGTTCTGCAAGTGCCTAAAATTCCGTGAATGGCGGCGGCTGGAGCGCCGATCGGTGCCGGTGGCAGCCGAAATGGCTAAGAAGTGAGCGTTTTGCCTGTTTTGGGATGGACGAGGGATTAGGTTGGCGACCGCTGTTCCGCGGGAAACGGCGCTGCAGGTCCGTGATTCGCGTCCCGCGAATCACGTGGGCTCAGACCGGCTGACTGCCTGAGCAGGCGTCTTCGAATTCCTTGACCGTCTCGGCGCTGTTGTCTTCGGGCAGCACGGCATCGGCCGCGTCGGTCGCCACTGGCTTGTCGCCCTCATAGATGAAGGACTGGATGTAATAGGCAAGCGCGCCTTTCCAGACGTTGCGCCCGTCGATCTGGTGACAGGGCACGGCCGATTCGAAATCTGTCTGCAATTCGTCCACCGTAGCGGCGCTGAGCTTGATACCCGGCATGTTCGGTGAGGCTACGATCGAAGCGATAAGCAGAGCGGCTAGCACGTGAACAGTCCAATTGGTGGGGGATCGACGACGGTTAACGATGTGAACCGTGCTTTCGTTCCGAAGTCCAGCAAGCATGCCGGTCACACCAGCGTGTTCAACAGCTCTTTGCGGTGGCGCCGTGACCCCGGGGCCACAATGGCCGTGAAGCGGCATCGGCGCGCATGGTGCAATTGCCAGTCGTGCATCTCGGTTGCCGTCTCGACAGGGCACGCGAATCCTATACTTTGCAGGGAAAATGGGGTGCCTACATGTATAGATTGTCGCTTGTTCTTCTTGGTCTGCTGGTTACGACGGGTGCTGCATCCGCTGAAGAGGGGCGGTCGAACATTTGGAAACGGGTGAACGCCTGGACCATCGGATCGGATCCGTCCCTTGGAGGCTCCTGCTACGCCGCGACAGGTTATGATGCCGGTGCGATCCTGCGAATTGGGTTCTATCCGAGGGGCTCGGCGAATCTCGCGTTTCTTTCCGTCGGCAGCGCCGATTGGAAATCGATCGAACCGCAAAGAGAGTATGAGGTCGTGCTGCAGCTCGATCGCGGCCGGCAGTGGCCGACCGTCGCCTTCGGTCTCGAATTGACCGGTCAAAGGGCGCTCGTCGTCAATTTCTCCAACACGGAATTCTTTACCGAGTTCGTGCGCCGGAACACCTTGGCGCTGTCGTTCGAGGGGCGGGTGATCACCAGCCTCAGTCTTCGTGATTCGATGAAGGCTGTCAGCGAGATGTTCAAGTGCCAGGAGGCGGTGAATGCGCTCATTCCGAACGGTGGGCAACCGGCCGATCCTTTTGCCGGCACCGGAGACAACACGCCGAGCAAGGATCCCTTTGCCGGGGGAGGCGACACGAAATCGTCGAAGGACCCCTTTGCAATGTGAGACGGACGCTTGCGGCTGGACTGTTGTGAGAATATTCCTAAACTGGTGATGGAAGAAGATTGCACGCTGGAAGGGTGCGTGCGACTTCATCGGACGGGCAATCGGGGGCGGACATGCATAAGTTGTTGATGGGATTGGCGGTCTGTCTGATGGCTGCGGCGCCTGCCGTGGCCGAAGAGTCCGAGATCATCAAGTGGAAGGACGTCGGTGAATGGAGCGTGGCCTCCGATCGATCGATGGAGGGCTCCTGTTTTATCACGTCGTCTTTTGAAGGCGGGGTCAGCCTGCGACTGGGGTTCTACCCCAAGGGGTCGGAGGCGCCGCTCTACATGAGTTTTGCGAGTGACGACTGGAAGTCTCTGGAGGCCGGTAAGGACTATGACCTGACGTTCCGGTTCGACAAGAGCGATCCCTGGAGCGCCGAGGCCACCGCCGCTGGCAACGAGAATGGAAAATTCCTGTTTGTGAACATCACCGACGCTGAATTCCTGTCCGGCTTCGTGCGCAAGCGCTCGCTTGCAATCGCCTTCGAAGATCGAGTTATCGCGCATCTGAGCTTGCGTGGCACCGGCCCTGCGGCCGAAGAACTGATGAAGTGCCAAAGCGCCGTTGACGAGATCATCGCTGACGAGGGGCGCAAGTCGAAAGAAAAGAAGAGCGACCCCTTCGGCGCACCAAGTGAAAAGCGCTCGTCCCGCGATCCGTTCAGCCTTTGACCGGCGTCCGGTCGGGCGCGACCTCCGGTCCTATCTCGCGGTACGCGATCAGCTCGATCCGCTGAACTTGCGGGGTAGGCGGTGTCTGGTCCTGCGATGGATCTGGCGGCATTTGCGCGAATGGTGGAGCCGAAGGGAGGGCAACCTTTCCACCTCTTTTCTCGTTTCTTTTCAAATTGTTGTTGAATTTCAACAGTCTTTGGGACTAAGTCTGGGTACTTTTTTGGGTACTCACCGAGGATTTCATGCCAGCCCCATCGTCAGCCGATACCAGATATCTCGAAGTACACGGCAGCAAGTGGCGGGTGGTCTTCAACGTGCCGAGGCAACTCCAGGGAAAGCTCGGGACGAAACTGAAGCGGTCTTTGGGGACGGATAGCCTCAGCGAGGCCAACCGCCTGAAGTGGGACGTTGTGGCAGAGTTTAGAGCGACCATCGATCAAGCGAGGCGTCTGAATGTCTCGAAGGAAGCAGCTCTTGCCAGCGCCCGGGTGAAAGCCATGGAGGAGGCGCGGCGACTCTCTCTGCAAAGACTGGTAGCTTTCGGTACCGAGCAGCGCGAACGGGTGGATGACGCGATTGAGGACTATGCCGAGGTTCTGGCTGGCGATCCAGTAGAGACCGGGGACCATGGCACCCCCATCTACGAGCCGGAGCGTGACGCCCTCGCGATGGAGTTCCTCGTCGTGGCGAAGGGAAAGAGGACGCCGATCGATTTCCACCATACGAAGTACATGTCTGCGTCTCAGGTGAAAGCCCGAACAGCCGCCGACGACAAACGGGCCATCAAGTATCTGAAGGATTGGTGCGAGGCGAATAGTGTGCCGTCATACCTTCAGGCCATCACGAAACGGGAGGCTGTCCGGTTCTGTGACGATCTTCCCGGCCTCGTTGGCAAGTCGCACCCTGCGACCCTGAACAAGTACATTGGTCGCCTCTCCGTCTACTGGGGCTGGCTGGAAGGGCGACATGAGGTCGACGCCAACATATGGCGAGGCCGTCGATTTAAGATGCCGTTACAGACGACCGACGACAAGGAACGCCCGTTCACGGACGAGGAGATGCGGAAGCTGCTCTTGGGACCCGCGCCCCAAGCCATGCACGACGTTATGCGAATTGGCGCGCTTACAGGAGCGCGACTGGATGCCATCGTTTGCCTCAAGGTGAAAGACTGCCAGAATGACAGCTTCACCTTCAAGCCCCAGAAGAAGGAACCGGGGTCACGCCTTTGTCCAATCCATCCTGATCTGGCAGAGATCGTTGCGAGGAGGTCTGAGGGCAAGGAAGACAAGGACGACATCTTTCCCGAGTGGCCCGGGCCGAAGAAATCCAGCTCACTCCGGGAGCGCTCATTCAAGACATCGAACCAATTCACCGACTACAGGCGAGACGTTGGCGTAGACGATCAGCGGGAAGGGAAGCGCCGGAGCCTCGTCAACTTCCACTCGTTTCGCCGATGGTTCGCGACTAAGGCAGAACAGGCGGGACAGCCAGAAAGCATCATCGCCGCTGTCATCGGCCATAAGCGAAACGGTATCACATTGGGCGTCTATTCCGCTGGACCGCTATTGGAACAGGCCCGTCAGTGTGTCGAGGCCGTGAAGCTGCCGGATTTGACCAACTACGCGGAGACTGCCGCCGCCTAATCGCAAGCCCAGGTTTGCCGAAGCGCCGTGATCGTCAAATAGGCGGCGGGCTTGTGCCGTTCCGCTGGGTTGCTCCCGAGCCAGTTGCAGACGACGTCTTTGATTTGGCCATTGGTGACGCCTTTTGGGATGCAGAAATATCCCGGTTCTGGCGCAGTAAGGGCTGCTGTGTCCTTTGCGCCCGTCACGAAAGCGAGGGCCATTGGGTCATCTGTGCCACATTTTGATGTCGCACCGCCTTCCATCCCATCGACCTCGCCGAAAGAAACCGCCGCCATGACACCGACCAACAAGATCAAGCAATACCGACCAGTCCGCTACTTCGCGGTGACGTACTTCGACGGAGACGAGACCCTGAGCGATGGTCGTCAGTCCATCTTCCGTTCAAAACGATTGTGCCGAGCCAAGCGGATCGCCCGATCAAACATGCCACCTGATGCCGACCGGATGGAGCTTGTCGAGATCAACGGGGCAAAGTTCGACGAGCGGCGAGAGGCGTACCGCAACGCCAGTGGCTGGCACCGCTCCGGGCAATAGGGACAACAGTAGGTACGCCGGGGGTTCATCTATAGTTATACACTTAGGTTAGAGCCTTGGTGGCCTGAGGGTCCCTGACTACGGTTCCCTTGATACCGAGGAGGGTGTCATCACCACTCCTTCCCCTGACCAGAGCCCCACCGCAGTGAACCACGGTCCACACCTGCGTCATTGCCTTGGGCTGTCCTGAGGCTCCCTCTCGCAGGTGGTCCATCGTGGCATCCACGCGAGAGCCTTCCACCGTCCACACCGAGGTCTGATCCGTAATGAGGAGGATCAGCGATCCCCTCCTGACCAGTAGTCGGCCTGAGGACACCCGGAGTTACGCTTTCGTCTTTGCCCAGGGCGATCTGTGACAGCCTCCGACAATGCTTCCAGCCACTGGCGTCGGTAGTGACCATCGACGCGCTCCGGTTCGTCTCTGGTGTCAACGCCCAGCCAAACCCACAGCGCTCGTAAATCGGCTCTACCGCATCACAAAGAATGCCGGTCTCGGGGCGATGTCGAGTGCGCCCCCATATCAACATCACCAACAGGAAAGGTATCCTGAATTGATCCCTGCGGTCATCACCGCCATGCACACAATTGAACTGATCGGCTCGTTTGTCGCCCGTCATGTCGAAAGCGGCCTCACGGTCGATCTCACCTCCAACCGGAACCGCAGAACCACCAAGGGGCCGATCTCCCCGCTGTGCCGGAAGCTCGTTGACCTTGGGCACGACCCGAGCGGGAAGGTCCACGTCATCCGCAAGGCCCTCGTCAGGGACGGACACATCCCCGTCTTCCAGAGAGATCGAGCGTTGAAGACTTGGGCTGAAGCATCGCCCATTCCCTGATGCGGTAGGGGCATCTCAGATGGGTTAGCGGCTTGGGGCTACATTGGTGCCGGGAGACTCAGGTGCCGCCTCATTGCCGCCTACGGCAACGTCTCCTGTCGCTCCAGCCACTGGCATATGCTCATTACAGGCTGTGCGTTCAGGCACCCGGCTGCCGGTCCGTTTGAGAGGTTGCGTCAATGCGTGGCAATCGGCGTGAGAGCGTTTGACGCTCCCTTGCGGTCGCCGCTGGGTCTGTCATAAATTCGAGCGAAAATTGGGCCCCCCGCATGACCGTCATCTTAAGTTATCGTTCCTCTGCCTTCATCTTTCTTGCGGCGGATAGCTGTCGCTGGGACTTTATCCTCCAGAAAAACCTCGGTCCCATTGTAAAATTACACTCACCCTTCGATGGCTCGGCGTTTGCTGTCGGTGGCCAAAATATCGACCGTACCGAGTTCGCGAAGCAGATGGTGACTGCGCGGCAGAACGGCTCAGATTACTTAGCAGCGGCACGATCTATCGCTCCCCAGCTATTCGCGGAAAATCTGGCGAAACAAAAGGAATTGGGCGTCCAGCAGCCTCAGAGGCTAATCAGCTGGTACGCGGAGGGTTCCGGAGAGGTCTGTACTCTTACACTCCACGAACTGCCCGTGGATGAGAGCCGCGAAATAGACGGCCTGTCTTGCATGGGCCCCGACAGTGTCTGGTTGCAACAGTATGCCATAAGATGTCTCGACAACGTGAGATCAGCGGATGGAAACGTTGAATGGGATGCTTGGGCGTATGAGGTCCTGAGGGAAGCCTGTCAACGCTTTCCGACGCACGTTGCTTTCCCAGCAATAGCTACGATGATTAGGGCGGATGGCTCGCACCGGACGCGCAATGATCTTCATCCCTCAGCGTGGCGAGGGCCGGATCCCGAATTTCGCCGTAAGATCACATAGAATTATGATGTTTGCCGTGGGTGTGAACACCGGCAACGAGGTTTGCCCCCTGAGAGGCGATGAAGTGACCCTTCTCCATATAAAGTGTCAGCGCCGTCACGTCGAAAGTGGCCTGACGGTCTATTGGGTGCGGGGCCAGGAATATCGCCCATATCCTGACGCGGAAGGCGCTTTCCAGAGGGGTTAGCACCTTTCGGAGGGCACAGGACATCAGAAGATCTTGAAGCGCTTCCTTGGCGCGGACCGGCAGTAACACGCTGGCCTCCCGGCCCGGGGCCACAGCCGCTGGATCAGCTTGTTTTGTCCCTTGGCGTCTGCATCGGTGTCATTTTCCACTCAGTTATCGCCGGGTCTTGTTAGGCTCCTGAGCGGCACCGTGGGGATGATGCATTCGTCTCCTTGCTCAATCGCGCTGTAGCTTTGGATGATCTCCCGCAGTTGTTCACTTGGCTCCTCTTCATCTATCGGTACAGCCTTCCCCGTCCAACCACAGTCAGCGCAGGTTGGTCGCTCCCAAACCACTTCCGGTGTCTCAAGATTTCGACCTTCTTCGGGTTCGAGATTGGGGGAGGCACAATCTGGACAAGCCTCTGGGACTTCCCTCATCCACAAGATCAACAATGAACTCGCCAAACCTATGACGTGTTCTGTTGTCGAGAGACAGGCTTCAGCGTCCCGCCAAGTCGCAGACTTTGCGTGGGTGAGCCACGCCGCGAAATCCCAAGCCTCCTTAGACAAGGTTTTGAAAAGGCGGCGACGATCCTTTTGATCTCTCCCCGGTAGAAGAGTATCGAAGATAAGTTCCGACCACCCTTTGAAATCGGCCCTCTTTGGCGTCTCGGCGCCGTCCTCAGGCTCGAACCAATCCTGAGCTATAGCAATAAACGAGAGCAGAGTTTCGCGGCTGCGCATCCCGACGGATTGATAGCCGGATACATTTGTGGCCTGAGACAGTGCCAAAGTTGCTGCTTCAAGCTCTTTGAAGACAGCGCCAAACGGGAGAACCCGTCTATCCTGACGGCGTTGCTTCAGGGTTCTCGGTATCCTCAGACATAAGCCGATATGAAAGGTCAATGCGTAATCGAGGTTGGGAAACTGCTCCTGCGAGTAAAGGTTCGTGGGGTTCGTTATCACCCACCACCTGTCCTTGTTGGTGTGTACATCCCAGACATCGTGAACGTGGTTCAGGACATGCTCAGAGTAGAGCTTTTGCATGAACGTGATTTCGAGGTCAGGCGCTTGTCCAAGGAAATAGCTGGATACGGTTTCGCGTTCTTCCTCGTTCTCAGTCAGCATATTTGATCACTCTTTAACGATATAGCGCGGCTGCACGATGCAACTTAAAGACTGCTGAGGGAACGGTCTATGGTCCAGTAGCAGTCCGGTCCGGGGAGGGATGTCGTCGTTCCTCCCGGCCTTCATGATGGGCTGGTTCGCCTCTGACATCGTCGAGGACATCACCGAGAAGAAGGAAGAGGTGCTGCCGCAGGTTCCGGCCACGGTTCCGGTTCCGACGCCGAACCCGACCGCAGCCGTCCCGACGAACTGATGGCCGAGAACAGGACCGGCATTCACATCCTCGCGAACCGTGCCGGTCTGTCCTATCGCGACACCAAGCAACTTCTCTTCGAAATCATTGTCGACACGCCCCGGGCTGCATCCGCAGCTCGGACCCTCGCCATTGCCATCGGCGGCGAACGACACGAACGACCACTGGAGCACCAATGACTGAAACAACCCTCTTCATGTTCAAGGATCACGAAGTCCGCACGGCGAAGATCGGGGGCGAGCCGTGGTTCGTGGCGGCTGATGTCTGCCTGTCCATCGGCTACTCGGTTAAGTCGGACGGAAGCGTGAACGTCTACAACGCCCTGAGGACCCTCGACGCTGACGAAGTTACCACTCACCGGATCAGTGGTAACCGTGGGACCGGCTCGAAGTTTGTCTCCGAAAGCGGCCTCTTCAAGCTGATCATGCGGTCTGACAAGCGCGAGGCCAAGGACTTCCAGAACTGGGTGACCAAGGTGGTCCTCCCCGCGATCCGCAAGGACGGCGGCTACATCCACGGCGAAGAACATGTCGTCTCCGGGGCGATGACCGAGGACGAGCTGGTGTTCAAGGCCATGGAGGTTTCCTACGATAGCTTGGACACGACCTGATCCTCGGCCGAGCTTCGGGGCACGGTGGCCACGCTTTCCCCCTCTGGGATAGGTGGAAGTGTGGCTTCATCCGGTTCCGCCCCCGGAACTATGCTCATACGGCTTAGTTTGGGAAGATCGGCTTCCATGAGATCAAGAAGTCTGTCGAAATGTGCGACTTCACTGTCCGCCAGTAACTCTCGTTTGTCAGACGACTTTATCTCTCGTCTCAGCTTATAAAGCGCGTGGGTTGGATTCAGCAGGACTTGTAGCTCTCTCATGAGGCCGACTATGCCGCCGAAGTGTAGGAAGGCGCCCGCCGCAACGAGGGCCATTAGCCCCCAACGCGCAACCTTAGCCGCGCCCTCGCTTTGGAACGACGACTGGTGCAGCGTTGACAAATAGAAGCACGTCATGAGCGTAGCTAACAACGCTGCCGACGATGTGATCAACGCCGCCCTAAGCAATACAGCTACAATGAAAGCATCCCTTCTTCCGAAGAGAACAAACTTCGTGCGTACGATCTTTCTGATCAGGTACTTCTTGTATCTTGCCTTAGTAAAGTAGTTGATCTTGTACGAGTATTTTGCAAATCCGAAGCTTATCACCAGAGCGAAAACAAGAGAAACGAAGGGATTCTGAATCAGTTTCTGAACGTATTCCATGCGTGGCTCACTTCCCTTCCAAGATTGAACCGCACCATAACGGCAATGGCTCCAAGTTTAGGAGATGACAATTCACACCACAGACTTTCAACGTCAAGTCGAACTTGAGATCGATATGAGCAACCTCGGCGCAGCTCTTGCTGCTGCGGTCCCGTGATCATCAACCAGCATTCCCCCAGAATTTCGTCCTGGCTCCCGGCCTTCATGATGGGCTGGTACGCCTCGGAAATCGTCAAGGAAATCTCTCGGGCTACCCAGAGCCCTCCCCATCTTTTTCCAACGCATAGAATTGTTCCCGCTGGTGCAACTATTCGCACCCTAACGATGAGCAGTCCCTTCTGCTGTCTCCTGCGCAGCAGGGCGTTGCGGTTCTTTCAGACGTTGTTGAGATAGTTGCACTGGCGGGATGATTTCACTAACGCAATGATTTAATTGAATAATTTACTATCTCATGGATTGACGGCGGCTCAGGCGCTCCATAGATGCACGTCCGGGTTTAGACACCCAGTGATTTGCAATGGAGAACATTAGAATGAACCCGCACGAACTACACCTCGTCATGACCGACAGGACGCGCCCATGGAGCCAAGAGCTTGCCAAGGCTGCGGACTGGAGCGAGTGGCAGGATGCGCCTGTCCCGGCTGGCTACGATACGGTCTTCAGCTTCACCTCACGTTGGGAGCCTGAGATCATCGGCGACATGGAAGAGCCTCTGGACGCAATGATGAAGGAACAGGAGCGCCTCTTGGATGCCACAGAGAAGAGCGTGAACCGGGTCTATGTGGTTCCGGCACCGACAGCCCTGCGGCGGTTGGGTTTGGAGATCGTCCCGGCGCTGCCCGTTGCTGTTCTTCTGACGGATGCGGTGCGCGGCGGTCACTCGGACGCTACAAACACCTCTGCGATCATCGACCATTACTTCCAGCCAAAGCGGAAACGGCACGACGACATCTAACGAGGATGGTACCGTCCGCGCTCTTGGGTACTCACCGTGGGTACTTTCTTGGGTACTCACGTTTCAGGCACTCACAACAAGACGCTGAATTTGCTATCAAATTAGACACGAAAGAAACGGTGGTGGAGCCGAAGGGAGTCGAACCCTCGACCTCCGCAGTGCGATTGCGGCGCTCTCCCAACTGAGCTACGGCCCCTTGCGGTCAATGAAACGTCAGGTTCGGCAGATCGTCAAGGCGTGCCGCTGACGCAAGATTGCGGCGTTCAAACAGATCGCATTCCATGCAAGGGACGACCGTTCGCAGTGCAGCGACTTAAGCGCAGGTCTTCCCCTTAAAAAACCTTTGCGCCTGCCAAGGAGAGCAAGCGCCCTCAGTCGCTGCGTGTGGCCCTGGGTTGCACCTTGAAGCGCGATCCATTGTCGAACCGTGCTTGCAGGTTTAGGCTGACAGTCATGAGGGGCAGCTGACGAACGCGCTGCGGTCTTGCGACGTCGTGCAGGGCATCGAAGCGGGCAGGATCGACGGGCAGATCGCCATCAGACCACGATAGTTACTGCGCCGCTCCATTTGCCGATTGCTCGTTGCGATCGACGCGATTTTCCATGCGCCGTTACACAGGCAGGCGCTGTGACATGCCTTACCGACACCGCTAAGCGAAATGCCGATAGACCTTTTGCAGAAAGGAAATGGCAATGAGCAAAGGCCTGTTTTCGAACCAGCATGATGGACTGTCGAGGAGAGACCTGCTGTTGGTAGCAGGCACTGCCGCCGCCACACTCGCCACGTCGAGCCACCTTGCACGCGCCGCGCCTCAGGACGCCCTGGTGATTGACGGGGTGAAGCAGGGTGAGGATGTCTTCGCCTACGTCAATCGGGTCAAGGGCGGTTTTGATCAGACGACCTATCGGCAGGTGCTGGGCTGTGCGAACGCGTTCAAGGAGGGCGACCAGGCCATCGGCGTAGGGGCGGGGGACGAGAGCTCGCGGAGCCATGCTCGGGCGCTTCTGGCAAACACGAAGATCGGCGACCTTTACCGTCACCCCTTGCTTGAAGACGATCTGCAGCGACTGATCTGGCAAACCACGGACGAAGCCCAGCATGAGAAGGTCAAGGACTGGACCATGGGCCAGTTGAAGGAATTTCTTCTGAGCGGATCGGAAGATGAGATCAAGGGCGTCATGAATGGCCTGACCAGCGATACCATCGGCTGCGTGCCAAAACTGATGAGCAACGATGAGCTGATCGCCGTCAGCCAGAAGATTTTCAATGTCATGCCCGGCACCAAGCTGGGCGCCAAGGGGTACATGGGGGCACGGATACAGCCGAATTCGCCAACCGATCACCCCGACGACATCATGTGGCAGGTGTTCGATGCGTTTTCCTATGCCACGGGCGACATCGTCATCGGCACGAACCCGGTAGACAGTACGGTCGCCAGTGTCGTCACCGTCGAGCGCGCGCTCAAGGACGTCGTGGACACGTTCAAGCTCGGCGATGTCATTCCATGGTGTGTGCTTGCCCACATCGACGTTCAGGCAGAGGTCGACGAAGGCTATCCGGGCACTGTCGCCACGGTATTCCAGAGCCTTGCCGGGACGGATGACTGCAACAAGATCTTCGACATCACGAACGAGAAGATCCTGAAGTACGCCCACGCGAAGGCGGGACAAAGGTATGGGCTCTACTTCGAAACCGGGCAGGGCTCGGAGTTCACCAACGGCGTGGCCAATGGCGTCGACATGATGGTGCTCGAGTCGCGAAAATACGGATTCAGCCGGGCTGTCGGCATGGAGCTTGCGAAGGTGCAGCCCGAGGGCGCATGGCTCCATGTCAACGACGTAGCCGGCTTCATCGGTCCGGAGGTGTTCAAGAGCCGTGAGCAACTGGTGCGCTGCTGTCTCGAAGACATGGTGATGGGCAAGCTGCACGGGCTGACCATCGGCCTCGACATATGCACCACCCTGCACATGACCGTCAGCCTCGACGACCTCGATTGGTGCCAGGACCAGATCATGCCGGCCAATCCGGCCTATCTGATTGCGCTCCCCACCAAGAACGACCCGATGTTGAGTTACCTCACGACCGCGTTTCAGGACCATGTGCGCGTGAGGGACAAATTTGGCTTCAAGGTCAACGACGCCATGTGGGATTTCTACAAGCGCATCGGGATCGTCGCCAACGACGACACCTACACGTCAAACTATGGCGATCCCCTCTGGGTCTACTACCAGTACCGTCTCGCCAAGGGTGACAAGCGGGCAAGGGAGGCGGTCTACGCAGAGGGCCGGCAAATGATGGCGCAGGTCGAAGCACGAGGCGTCGACCTGGTAACAGGGCACGGGGAGAACATTTGGGATCTCAACCCTGCGCTCGCGACGAAAGTGAAAGGTCTCTACGACGACGCCAAACAATCGCTGTGGGCCGAACTTACACCCGAGTTTATTGCGGCCGTACCCAACGTCGTCTCGGTCCGAACCCTGTCGAAGGATCGCAACGACTACATCGCGCACCCGACCACCGGGGAAGCGCTGAGCCCGGACTCCGTCCACGAGATTGAACGGTTAAGGGCGTCCTGGAAAGACGATATGCCCAAAGGTCAGATCGTCATTTCGGATGGCCTGAACGCCAAGGCGATCATGGATGACGGGCACCTGGCGCCCTATCTCGAAGAGATGCGCAGGTTGCTCGGAGATGCCGGCGTCACGGTGAGCGAGAAGGACATCCTGGTCACCGGCGGCAGGGTGCGGGCTGGCTACCGGATCGGGGAGATGCTGTTTGCAAATGCCGATCCCAACAGTTTCCGCGGTATTCTCCACATCATCGGCGAGCGGCCGGGAACCATGCACCACGCCTACTCGGTCTATATCACCGTCGCCAAGGGCAAGCGCTGGGCGGAGAAGGATATCGACCACGACATGACGAAACTGGTCAGCAACGTCGCCGATACAGCGCTCGCCCCCAAGGAGGCGGCCAAGGAAACATTGACGATCATCCGGGAAATCATCGGCAAGGACGTGAACGGCAGCCGGCGTTACGGATGATGGCGAATGCGGCAGGGAGCGCAACCCGGGGCTTTCAGGGAAGCAACTCGGTGAATGGCATTTCCAGGGCGGGTACCCGGGAATGCGCCGCGCTCCTTCTTCTGCGGCCTCGGCTTTTAGGAGAACCGCACCGAAGCTCCAGATAGGGATTCCGCGTTTGAGGTGTTCGCGGTACGCCGACTCAGTCCCCGTGAGGCGGCCGGGCTACCGCAGCACCGCAGTCGCGAGGGCTCGTTGAATTCCTCGGACGTCCGTCCCCTTTTTCAACGTCTTGCCGATCGGGGCACTGGAGCCGGAAACCCAGATCTTCAGCTCCGAATCCATATCGAACGTGCCCGCGGTCTCGACACTGAACCGGGTTATCGCCCTATAGGGAATGGACACGTAGTCGACCTTGCTTCCAGTCATTCCCTGAACATCCACGAGGATCACTCGGTACTGGGTAAAGACGAAGAAGTCTCGGATAACCTTGAAGGCCAGCTGTGCCTGCTCTCCTTCAATAAGCACACCATCGAGCCGCCTATTCAGGTCCGCAGGATCCACGGTCGAGCCATGGCCAAGGAGCCCATCCAACAAACCCATTCACACTCTCCCACTTAATGCGTCGCGCGCGAAGTGCTTTGCGACACCTTGTTCTGCTGATCGTACAAGACAGTATTTAGCAACCGCATTGACCTACACAAGGTTGCATTGGCGTCTTTATTTCTCAGAAGCCGCCCCAATGATTGAGCGTATAGAAAAGTAGCCTCCCGGTCGTCGGACATGCGGGCGCCGGTTGAAGTGCTGGAGACCCTTTGTTGCAACATGACGATGTCACTCCTTGAAATCAGAGTGATGGAGCGGCGGACCGCCAATACTACCCCCGGTTTTCTATCCCTTAGCTGCAGCCGCTGGTCGCGACGCAAATGTCGCGTTTTTCGCAGGCGCCGATTGCGAACCGCCGTGAAGGTCTGGCGCCCGTGCACATGTTGCCGGTGTGGCCCTGCATGATCGAGCGGGTGTGGCACTCGGCTTCCACAATGGCGACGTTGGCCACACAGGCACCAATGGACGCGCCGATTGCGCGCATGAAAAAGCCCAGGGGCACGGCTCAACGCCCCTGGGCAAACGTCTTGTCCGGGACAACCAGGCTTTTCTAACGAAATCGCCTGGCTGCCATCATCGGCGGCGGTGTCGTCAAGACTTAGCTGCAGCCGCTGGTCGCGCCGCAGGTGTCGCACTTCTCGCAGGTGCCGTTGCGCACCATCGTGAAGTTCTGGCACTCGGTGCACATGTTGCCCGTGTAGCCCTGCATGATCGAGCGGGCACGGCGTTCCGCTTCCACCTTCTTGGCGTCGGTCTTCGCCGACGCGGCTTCGGCGGCCGCCTTGTCGGAGAACAGAGCCGTCACTTCCGTGACCGCCTCTGCCGTTTCCTCGGCGATCTCTTCGGCAAGTTCGGCGGCGCGCTCTTCGTAGTCGCGCTTGAAGGCGACGATTTCGGAGGTTGCGATGGCCGTCGTCGTCTCGATCTTGCGTACCGTGTTGCCGGCAATCGCCGTTACGGTTGCACCGGACGAGGCGCGGGCAGGGGCTGTCGTTGCCGAGCCCTTCGGCTCGCTGCCCGTGCGGTCACCGGTACCACCGACGATGGTCGGCTTGTAGCCGCGGGTCCAGCCGGTCGAGATCAGGTTGGTCTTGCCTTCCTGGATACCCTTGCCGAGCGCGGTGTTGCTGAAATCCGACGTGTCGACATGGGCAAGGTCGTGGCGACCAAGGTATGACACAGCGAGTTCGCGGAAGACGTAGTCGAGGATCGACGTCGCGTTCTTGATCGCATCGTTGCCCTGGACCATGCCGGCCGGCTCGAACTTGGTGAAGGTGAAGGCCTCCACATATTCTTCGAGCGGCACGCCATATTGCAGGCCGAGCGAGATGGCGATGGCGAAGTTGTTCATCATCGCACGGAAGGCGGCACCTTCCTTGTGCATGTCGATGAAGATTTCGCCGAGGCGGCCATCACCGAATTCGCCGGTGCGCAGGTACACCTTGTGACCGCCGACGACAGCCTTCTGGGTGTAGCCCTGGCGGCGGTTCGGCAGCTTTTCGCGGGCGCGGATCACCTTCTCGATGACGCGCTCGACGATCTTCTCGGTGATCGTCACGGCCTGAGCGGCGGCGGGCGCCTGGATCAGATCCTCCAGCGCATCCTCGTCCTTGTCGTCCTCGATCAGCGAGGCGTTCAGCGGCTGCGACAGCTTGGAGCCGTCGCGGTAGAGCGCGTTGGCCTTCAGTGCCAGCTTCCACGACAGCATGTAGGCGTTCTTGCAGTCCTCGACGGTCGCCTCGTTCGGCATGTTGATCGTCTTGGAGATCGCGCCCGAGATGAACGGCTGGGCCGCGGCCATCATGCGGATGTGGCTTTCGACTGAGAGGTAACGCTTGCCGATCTTGCCGCAGGGGTTGGCGCAATCGAAGACCGGCAGGTGCTCGTTCTTGAGGAACGGTGCGCCCTCGAGCGTCATCGCGCCGCAGACGTGGATGTTGGCCGCTTCGATGTCCTTCTTCGAGAAGCCCATGTGCTCAAGCAGGTTGAAGTCCATCGCGCCGAGCTGCTCGTCGGTGACCTTCAGCGTGCCCTTGAGGAAGTCGGCGCCGAGCGTCCACTGGTTGAAGACGAACTTGATGTCGAAGGCGCTCTTCAGCGCAGCGTTGACCGCTTCCACCTTCTCGTCGGTGAAGCCCTTGGCCTTCAGCGTCGACGGGTTGATCGCCGGCGCCTGGTTCAGGTTGCCGTGGCCAACCGCGTAAGCCTCGATCTCGGCGATCTGGCTTTCGCTGTAGCCGAGCGAACGCAGCGCTTCCGGTACGGCGCGGTTGATGATCTTGAAGTAGCCGCCGCCGGCGAGCTTCTTGAACTTCACCAGTGCGAAGTCGGGCTCGATGCCGGTCGTGTCGCAGTCCATGACGAGGCCGATCGTGCCGGTCGGCGCGATAACCGTTGCCTGGGCGTTGCGGTAGCCGTGCTTCTCGCCGAGTTCCAGCGCCTTGTCCCAGGCGCTCATGGCGTGGATGACGAGGTCCTGGTCCGGGTTGTCGGCATGGATGAGGGCGACCGGGTTGACCGACAGCGCCTCGTAACCGGTCGTCTCGCCATAGGCGGCGCGGCGGTGGTTGCGGATAACGCGCAGCATGTTGTCACGGTTGGGCGCGAAGCCCGGGAACGGGCCCAGCTTCTCAGCCATTTCGGCAGACGTGGCGTAGGAGACACCGGTCATGATCGCCGTCAGCGCGCCGGCAATTGCACGGCCTTCGGTCGAGTCATAGGGAATGCCGGACGACATCAAGAGGCCGCCGATGTTGGCGTAGCCGAGACCGAGCGTGCGGTATTCGTAGGAGAGTTCTGCAATCTCGCGGGACGGGAACTGCGCCATCATGACGGATACTTCGAGGACGATGGTCCACAGACGGACGGCGTGCTCGTAGTCGGCGATGTTGATGCGCTTGGTCGCCGCATCCTTGAACATCATAAGGTTCAGCGAGGCGAGGTTGCAGGCGGTGTCGTCGAGGAACATATACTCCGAGCACGGGTTCGACGCGCGGATCGGGCCGGCGGCAGGGCTCGTGTGCCAGTCGTTCATCGTCGTGTTGAAGTGCAGGCCCGGGTCGGCAGACGCCCATGCGGCGTAGGAGATCGATTCCCAGAGGTCGCGGGCTTTGAGCGTCTTCATCACGCGGCCGTCCTTGCGGGCGGTCAGGTGCCAATCGCCATCGGCTTCGACGGCGCGCAGGAAGTCGTCCTTGATCGAGACCGAGTTGTTGGAGTTCTGACCCGAAACCGTCAGGTAAGCTTCCGAATCCCAGTCGGTGTCGTAGGTCTTGAACTCGAGGTCCTTGTAGCCCTGCTTGGCGAACTGGATGACGCGCTGGACGTAGTTTTCCGGAACCAGCGCCTGCTTGGCAGCGCGGATCTCGCGCTTCAGCGCCGGGTTCTGCTTCGGGTCGTAGCAGGCATCGTCCGTGCCGTCGCAGTTGACGCAGGCCTTCATGATCGCCTTCAGGTGCTTGGCGACAACCTTGGAGCCGGTGACGAGGGCTGCAACCTTCTGCTCTTCCTTGACCTTCCAGTTGATGTATTCCTCGATATCCGGATGGTCGATGTCGACGACCACCATCTTGGCGGCGCGGCGGGTGGTGCCACCCGACTTGATCGCGCCGGCAGCGCGGTCGCCGATCTTCAGGAACGACATCAGACCGGAGGACTTGCCGCCGCCCGAGAGCTTTTCGCCTTCGCTGCGCAGGTGCGAGAAGTTGGAGCCGGTGCCCGAGCCGTACTTGAACAGGCGCGCTTCACGCACCCAGAGATCCATGATGCCGCCTTCGTTGACGAGATCGTCAGCGACCGACTGGATGAAGCAGGCATGCGGCTGCGGATGCTCGTAAGCCGACTTGGACTTGGTCAGCTTGCCCGTGAAGGGGTCGACATAGAAGTGGCCCTGGCCGGGACCGTCGATGCCATAGGCCCAGTGCAGACCGGTGTTGAACCATTGGGGCGAGTTCGGCGCGACGCGCTGGGTGGCGAGCATGTAGGCAAGCTCGTCCTGGAAGGCGGAGGCGTCTTCCTCGGTGTCGAAATAGCCGCCCTTCCAGCCCCAATAGGCCCAGGTGCCGGCCAGGCGATCGAAAACCTGACGGGCATCGGTTTCGGAACCGTACTGCTCTTCCTTCGGCAGCGCCTTCAGCGCGTCCTGATCGGGAACCGAACGCCAGAGGAAGGAGGGGACGTCATTCTCCTCGAACCGCTTCATCTTGGCGGGAACGCCGGCCTTGCGGAAATACTTCTGGGCGAGAATGTCGGCAGCGACCTGGCTGAACTGAGCCGGGACGTCGATGTCGGCAAGACGGAAGACGATCGAACCATCGGGGTTCTTGATTTCACTCGTAGCCTTGCGGAATTCGATCTCCGCATAGGCGGATTGCCCGGCCTTTGTGAAACGACGTTCGATCTTCATTGTCCCTGGTCCTTCGTGTTGCCGCGCGCCCGCCACAGGCGCAGTTATCCCCGCCCGGCCGCGAGGGTATCCCGCAGCCAGTCTCAGCTTCCGTGCTTTGAGAGAAACCCATTGCTGGGTGACCCTGTATCTTGTGAGATAGGCTGGCTGCAAGCACTAAATATAGTGTTAACAGCATCTTTATGCCAGCCAAATATTGCCCCGGCAGCCCCCAAAAACCGCACAGAAATCCTCACGGCGACCGCATGGTGAAAACCATGACTTGCCGCCTTTCAGGACCGCCGATTTGGTGAGATGAACCGGGCTCTAAACAATCCGGTCCGCCGCCGTCGCAACGTGAAATCCATTAACCGTGAATCGTCGGGGGGCGTCAAGGGGTGGTTTATGACGGAAGTTTGAGCGCTAGATGTTGTGTGGGTCGGCTGTGGAAAACGGGGACATCGGCCAATACCATGAAAATCAGGCACTTCCGAAGGTTGCCTGTGAGGCTGCCGCAACGGTTGGCGCCGGATCAAAATTTTGACGGGTAAAAACCAGCATAAAAACCAACCGTAACGGCAAGCTCGGTTGCGTAAGGGAAAGCGATATGGGGTGGCGCGGTGATTCGTTTTAGAAGGCCCTAAACGTCGCCATTTTGGCTCGCGCTATGGGCCTGCCAGCCGGTGTCGCCACCCAGCTCGACCCCGGCGGCCCCATCGGCGTCGCCAGAATGAGCGGCATGGCCGGTTCCTTGCCATAAACGGGAACGGCCGCGGAACGCGCGGCCGATCCCGTCACAATCAATCGACCCGCTTTTGCAGTTCGCGGGCGCCATTGGGGGCGTTGACCTTGCCCTCGGTGATGAAGAAGGCGAACACGTCGCGTGCCTGCTTGGCGGCCTTGCGGTCGGGCGCGCTCTTTTCAAGACCGTCCGGCTCACCGCCGGCCGCAAACACCTTGGCGCGCTCGGCCCACAAATCGAGCTTGTCGGGGGCGTAGCAGGTTTCGATCGCGTCGCTGCCCTTCTGCAGGCGCAGATAGACGAAATCGGCGGTGACATCGGCAATCATCGGGTAATCCGCGTGTTCGGCGAGCACGACCCCGACCTTGTACTTCTCAAGGAGCGTCACGAAGTCCGGCGCCTGGAACGTCGGATTGCGCACCTCGACCACATGGCGAAGGGGCAGCCCGTCCTGCTTTTCGGGAAGCAGCTTCAGGAAGCTCTCGAAATCCTCGGGCTCGAACTTCTTCGTTGGCGCGAACTGCCAGAGGATGGGCCCGAGATGAGGGCCGAGCTCGGTCAACCCTTGCGTCAGGAATCGCTCCATGGATTCACCGGCTTCCGCGAGAACCTTGCGGTTGGTGACGAAGCGGCTGGCCTTCAGCGAGAAGATGAAATCCTCCGGCACCTCTGACGCCCACTTGGCGAAGGTCGCCGGCTTCTGCGACGAATAGTAGGTGCCGTTCACCTCGATCGCCCGCAGCTCCTTGCCGGCAAATTCGAGTTGCCGCTTCTTCGCGAGCGTCTCGGGATAGAAGGTGCCCTCCCACGGCTCGAACGTCCAGCCGCCGATGCCCACGCGGATCTTCCCGGAATTTGCCATGCCATCCTCCTCAACAGCAGCCAGCATATGGCCGCTTTCGTTCAGTCTTTGATCGTTTTCGCCATGTCCACGAGTGTCCATCCTGGACGATAGGGATTGGGTCGGCGACCCGTTTCTTGAAATCCATAGGCGCAATAGAGCGCAATGTTTCGCTCCATGCGTGAATTGGTATAGAGCCGCACCTCCGGCAAGCCCCATTCGGCTGCCTTTTCATCCGCGAACTTCAGCAGTTGGATGCCAAGCCCTTGGCCCTGGCAGGCCGGCGCAACGGCAAGACTGAAGATCATCAGGTGGTCGGCGTGCCGTTCGAAGACCGCCAGCGCCGAAATTGCAGCTTTCTGCTCCCACACCCAGACCTCGCCGCGTTGGATGCGCGGCGCGTAGTCTTCGGTCACCGGTAGCGGTGGCCCACCGAGCAGCGCCCGATAGGGCTCGTAGGCCGCCGCCGTCACGCCTTGCACGGCGGCCAGGTCCTCCAGATGAGCAAGCCGCAACATGCCGGGGAACTCCTTCTGGTCGCTGGCCAGTCCAGGCGTTTACTCCGCCGCCTCGACCTTTTTCATCGGTCGGCGCTCGAGCAGCTCCTTCAGGAACTGGCCCGTGTAGGAACGCTTCTCCTTCACCACCTCTTCCGGCGTACCCTTGGCGATAACTTCGCCGCCGCCGTCGCCGCCTTCCGGGCCGAAGTCGATGACCCAGTCGGCGGTCTTGATGACTTCGAGGTTATGCTCGATGACGACGACGGAATTGCCCTGGTTGACGAGCTCATGCAGGACTTCAAGTAGCTTGGCTACGTCGTGGAAATGCAAGCCGGTTGTCGGCTCGTCGAGGATGTAGAGCGTGCGTCCGGTCGAGCGCTTCGACAGTTCCTTGGCGAGCTTGACGCGCTGGGCTTCGCCGCCCGAGAGCGTGTTGGCCTGCTGCCCAACCTTGATGTAGCCGAGACCGACCTGGTTGAGAGTGACGAGCTTGTCGCGCACCGAGGGGACTGCGGCAAAGAACTCGACACCTTCCTCGACGGTCATGTCGAGCACGTCGGCGATCGACTTGCCCTTGAAGTGCACGTCGAGCGTTTCGCGGTTGTAACGCTTGCCGTGGCAGACGTCGCAGGTGACGTAAACATCCGGCAGGAAGTGCATCTCGATCTTGATGACGCCGTCGCCCTGGCAGGCCTCGCAGCGGCCGCCCTTGACGTTGAAGGAGAAGCGGCCCGGCTGGTAGCCGCGCGCCTTTGCCTCCGGCAGACCGGCGAACCAGTCGCGGATCGGGGTGAAGGCACCGGTATAGGTGGCCGGGTTTGATCGCGGCGTGCGGCCGATCGGCGACTGGTCGATGTCGATGACCTTGTCGATATGCTCGAAGCCGTCGATGCGGTCATGTTCAGCCGGGTTTTCGCGCGCGCCCATGATGCGGCGGGCGGCGGCCTTGTAGAGCGTCTCGATCAGGAAGGTCGACTTGCCGCCGCCCGACACGCCGGTAACGGCGGTGAAGACGCCGAGCGGGATCGAGGCAGTGACATTCTTCAGGTTGTTGGCGCGTGCGCCGACAACGGTGATTTCCTTTTTCTTCTTCGGCTTGCGGCGCTCGCCCGGTACCGCGACCGAAAGTTCGCCGGAGAGATACTTGCCCGTCAGCGACTTCGGATTGGCCATGACGTCGGCCGGCGAGCCTTGCGCAATGACCTCGCCGCCATGGATGCCGGCGGCAGGGCCGATATCGACAACATAGTCAGCCGTCAGGATCGCGTCCTCGTCGTGTTCGACGACGATCACGGTGTTGCCGATGTCGCGCAGATGACGGAGCGTTTCGAGCAGGCGAGCGTTGTCACGCTGGTGCAGGCCGATCGACGGCTCGTCGAGCACGTAGAGGACCCCGGTCAGGCCCGAGCCGATCTGCGACGCGAGACGAATACGCTGGCTTTCGCCGCCCGACAGCGTGCCGGAGTTGCGCGACAGGCTCAGATATTCAAGGCCGACGTCGTTGAGGAAGCGCAGGCGGTCGCGGATTTCCTTGAGGATGCGCACCGCGATTTCGTTCTGCTTGGTGTTGAGCCGCGCCGGCAGCGCCTCGAACCAGTCGCGTGCAACGCGGATCGACATCTCGGTGATCTGGCCGATGTGCAGCGTGTCGATCTTGACCGCGAGCGCTTCAGGCTTCAGTCGGAAACCGGCGCAGGCCGGGCAGGGAGCTGCCGACATGAAGCGCTCGATCTCCTCGCGCGCCCAGGCGCTGTCGGTTTCCTTCCAGCGGCGCTCGAGGTTGGGCACGATGCCCTCGAAATTCTTGGTGGTGTTGTAGGAGCGGGCTCCGTCCTCGTAGTGGAAGACGATCTTTTCCTCGGTTCCGTGCAGGATCGCGTTCTGTGCGGCGGAGGACAGTTCGTCCCAGCGGTTGCCAAGCTTGAAGCCGAAGACCTTGCCGAGCGCTTCGAGCGTCTGGTTGTAGTAGGGCGAGGAGGATTTGGCCCAGGGCGCAATCGCGCCGTCTCGCAGCGTCCGGTGTTCCTCCGGAACGATCAGCGCCGTGTCGATCTTCTGCTGGCTGCCGAGACCATCGCAGGTCGGGCAGGCGCCGAAGGGATTGTTGAAGGAGAACAGACGCGGCTCGATCTCCGAGATCGTAAAGCCGGAGACCGGGCAGGCGAATTTTTCCGAAAACAGCACGCGCTCGTGGGTTTCGTTGAGCGACTTGTTGGCCGAACCGCCGGCAGCCGTTTCCTCAAGCGGCAACGGCTTGTCGGCAAACTCCGCGACGGCGAGACCATCGGCCAGCGTCAGGCAGGTTTCAAGACTGTCGGCCAGGCGCGAGGCAAGATCGGGCCGGACGACGACGCGGTCGACCACCACATCGATGTCGTGCTTGTACTTCTTGTCGAGTGCGGGAACCTCGGCGATCTCGTAGAAGGTGCCGTCGACCTTGACGCGCTGAAAGCCCTTTTTCATCAGTTCGGCGAGTTCCTTCTTGTACTCGCCCTTGCGACCGCGAACCAGCGGCGCAAGGATATAGAGACGCGTGCCTTCGCCGAAATCGAGAACCCGGTCGACCATCTGGCTGACGGTCTGGCTTTCGATCGGCAGGCCGGTTGCCGGCGAATAGGGTACGCCGACACGCGCAAACAGCAGGCGCATATAGTCGTAGATCTCGGTGACGGTCCCGACGGTCGAACGCGGGTTGCGCGAGGTCGTCTTCTGCTCGATCGAGATCGCCGGTGACAGACCGTCGATTTGGTCGACGTCCGGCTTCTGCATCATCTCGAGGAACTGGCGCGCATAGGCCGACAGGCTTTCGACGTAACGGCGCTGGCCCTCGGCATAGATCGTATCGAAGGCAAGCGACGACTTGCCGGAGCCGGATAGTCCGGTCATCACAATCAGCTTGTTGCGCGGCAGATCGAGGTCGATGCCTTTCAGATTGTGCTCGCGCGCACCACGAATGGAGATGGTCTTGAGTTCACTCATCGGAAGCCAGCTTTTGCATGTCGGTTGAAAGCCCCCTATGTAATGACGCTAACGCCCATGTCGAGGCGCAATCGGCAAAACAGGCGGCCAATTCGAGTCGGTTGACAGGATCATAGCCAAATACTAGAACAAATAAAGAACAAAACATCCATAAAACGACCAAAACTGTTGTGGATTATGTCTGAGGCGGGGCGTATCGGCGGGTTCTGACCGCTAAGATGCGCGCTCTTGAAATTCCAAGCCGGACCGTTGGTCCGGTGAAACCACGGGAAAAGCAACATGGCTGGAAGCGTCAACAAGGTGATCTTGATCGGAAATGTCGGGGCAGACCCGGAAATCCGGCGCACGCAGGACGGCCGGCCGATCGCCAACCTGCGCATTGCCACCTCGGAGACCTGGCGCGACCGCAACAGCGGCGAGCGCAAGGAAAAGACCGAATGGCACACGGTCGTCGTCTTCAACGAAGGCCTGTGCAAGGTTGTCGAGCAATATGTGAAGAAGGGCGCCAAGCTCTACATCGAAGGCGCGCTGCAGACCCGCAAGTGGCAGGACCAGAACGGCAACGACCGTTATTCGACGGAAATCGTGCTGCAGGGCTTCAACTCGACGCTGACGATGCTTGATGGCCGCGGCGAAGGCGGCGGCGGTGTCAGCCGTGGTGGCGGTGGCGGTTCGAGCGACTTCGGCGGCGGCGGCAACTACGGCGGCGGCGGTGGTTACGACGATTACGATCAGCCGCGCCAGTCCTCGGGCGGCGGCCGTTCCGGCGGCGGCCAGGGTGGTCAAGGTGGCCAGGGCGGCGGCTTCTCGCGCGACATGGACGACGACATTCCGTTCTGATGACACGCAGATCCTATTGACGAAAAACGCCACGTCCTTGCGACGTGGCGTTTTTCGTTGGGGCTTCCGCTGGGACGTTGGCCAGGGTCCCGATCTAAACCGCCATCGCCGACTTCACCCCGTCGACGACGAATTGCACCGCCAGCGCCGCCAGGATGACGCCCAGCAGGCGTGTGAGGATGGCGCGGCCAGTGACACCCAGAAAGCGATCGACGCGTTCAGCGATGACCAGCGCCAGGAAGAGGCTGAGCATCGACAGGGCGATGACGATCAGCAATTGCATGCGCTCGATGGCCGTCGGGAACGATCCGGCGAGCAGGATTGTCGCCGAGATCGCTCCGGGGCCGGCAATCAGCGGCAGGGCAAGCGGAAAGACCGCGATGTTGTGGATGTGGTCCTTGACCGTCGCGTTCTCGCCGGTCTTTTCCTTTCGCTCCTGGCGTTTCTCGAAGATCATCTCGAAGGCGATCCAGAACAGCAGCAGGCCGCCGGCGATGCGGAAGGCGCCGATCGAGATGCCGAGCAGGCCGAGGATGCTGTTGCCGAAGAGCGCGAAGGCCGCGAGAATGAAGAACGCGATCAGGGAGCCGCGTGTGGCGACCTGAAAGCGCTCCTGCCGGCTGAGGCCGACCGTGAGGCTCAGGAAGATCGGCGCAAGGCCCGGCGGATCGAGCGTGACGAGAAGTGTCGTCAGCGCATTGACCAGGAGGTCGACATTGAACATCCGTTTCCCCTTCCGGATTCTCGCCCCGGGTGTTCCCGGTGGCGTCAGCGCATTGTTAGGCAAGCGGCCGGGCCTTGGGAAGAGGGAGGCAAACAAAGTCTCAGCAATGACTTAATGAGCATTCGCTGCGCTCGTTGCGGCCTCAAATCCGCCGCGCGCCGGCCTTTGGCGGATGGGGGCTTCCGATTTCGCGCGCCATGCCCTAGAAAAGCCTGCTACGCCGGCAAAAGACTGTTCACAACTGCTGCATGGCGCAATTGGCCAGACCCGGGAAAATCTGGCGAATCATGCGGCGAATCAACGCGTTACAGAAACATCTTCACGTGCCGGCGGGCGATTGGCGCGAAGGGCCGCAGATTGGCGCTTCCGGTGGCAATCCGCTATAAATATCCGACTGATTCTGAACAAAGATCGTGATCACCATTGACTGAGCAAAGCACCCCCGGCGGCGGAAAAACTCCGCCAGGCATCGAGCCGATTTCCATCATCGAGGAAATGCAGCGGTCCTATCTCGATTACGCCATGAGCGTTATCGTCAGCCGCGCGCTTCCCGACGTGCGTGACGGTCTGAAACCCGTGCACCGCCGCATCCTCTACGGGATGAGCGAACTCGGCATCGACTGGAACAAGAAATACGTCAAGTGTGCCCGCGTGACCGGGGACGTGATGGGTAAGTACCACCCGCACGGCAACATGGCGATCTACGACGCTCTGGCGCGTATGGCGCAGGACTGGTCGCTCCGCCTGCCGCTGATCGACGGCCAGGGCAACTTCGGTTCCGTCGACGGTGACCCGCCGGCCGCAGAGCGCTACACCGAGTGCCGCCTGCAGAAGGCTGCGCATTCGCTGCTCGACGATCTCGACAAGGAAACGGTCGACTTCCGCGACAACTATGACGGCACCTTGCAGGAGCCGGTCGTCGTTCCCGCGAAGTTCCCGAACCTGCTCGTCAACGGCGCCGGCGGTATCGCCGTCGGCATGGCGACGAACATTCCGCCGCACAATCTGGTCGAAGTCATCGGCGGCTGCATTGCGCTGATCGACAATCCGGCCATCGAACTGCCGGAGCTGATGGAAATCATCCCGGGTCCGGACTTCCCGACCGGCGCGTTGATCCTCGGCCGTTCCGGCATCCGTTCGGCCTATGAGACCGGCCGCGGCTCGGTCATCATGCGCGGTCGTGCCCATGTCGAGCCGATGCGTGGCGATCGCGAGCAGATCATCATCACCGAGATCCCCTTCCAGGTGAACAAGGCGACGATGATCGAGAAGATGGCCGAATTGGTGCGCGACAAGCGCATCGAAGGCATCTCGGACCTGCGTGACGAATCCGACCGCCAGGGGTACCGCGTCGTCGTCGAGCTGAAGCGCGACGCCAATGCCGACGTCATCCTCAACCAGCTTTACCGCTACACGCCGCTGCAGACCTCGTTCGGCTGCAACATGGTGGCGCTGAACGGCGGCAAGCCGGAACAGATGACGTTGCTCGACATGCTCAGGGCTTTCGTCTCCTTCCGCGAGGAAGTCGTTAGCCGGCGCACGAAGTACCTGCTGCGCAAGGCGCGTGACCGCGCCCATGTGCTGGTCGGTCTCGCCATCGCCGTTGCCAACATCGACGAAATCATCAAGCTCATTCGCACGGCGCCCGATCCGCAGACGGCGCGCGAGCAGTTGATGGAGCGCCGCTGGCCGGCCCACGATGTCGACAGCCTCATCCGGCTGATCGACGATCCGCGCCACCGGATCAACGACGACAACACCTACAACCTTTCGGAGGAGCAGGCCCGCGCCATCCTCGACCTGCGCCTGCAGCGCCTGACCGCGCTCGGCCGCGACGAAATCGGCGACGAACTCAACAAGATCGGCGAGGAAATCAAGGATTACCTCGACATCCTGTCGTCACGCCTTCGTATCATGACCATGGTCAAGGACGAGCTCATCGCCATCCGTGACGAGTTCGGCACGCCGCGTCGTTCCGAGATCATGGAAGGCGGCCCGGATATGGACGATGAGGATCTCATCGCCCGTGAAGACATGGTCGTGACAGTCTCGCATCTCGGCTACATCAAGCGCGTGCCGCTGACGACCTACCGGGCGCAGCGTCGCGGCGGCAAGGGCCGTTCGGGCATGGCGACCAGGGACGAGGATTTCGTTACCCGGCTATTCGTCGCCAATACCCATACGCCGGTCCTGTTCTTCTCCTCGCGTGGCATCGTCTACAAGGAGAAGGTCTGGCGCTTGCCGATCGGCACCCCGCAGTCGCGCGGCAAGGCGCTGATCAATATGCTACCGCTGGAACCCGGCGAGCGCATCACCACGATCATGCCGCTGCCCGAGGACGAGACGACCTGGGAAAACCTCGATGTCATGTTCTCGACGACCCGAGGCACCGTTCGCCGCAACAAGTTGTCGGACTTCGTCCAGGTCAACCGCAACGGCAAGATCGCGATGAAGCTCGACGAAGAGGGCGACGAGATCCTGTCCGTCGACACCTGCACCGAGCGCGACGATGTCATGCTGACGACGGCGCTCGGCCAGTGCATCCGCTTCCCGGTCGACGACGTGCGCGTCTTTGCCGGCCGCAATTCGATCGGTGTGCGCGGCATCAACCTCGGCGATGGCGACCGGATCATCTCCATGGCGATCGTCGGTCATGTCGACGCCGAGCCCTGGGAGCGTGCGGCTTACCTCAAGCGTGCGGCCGCCGAACGGCGCGCGGCAACGGGTGAAGAGGAAGAGATCTCACTCGTCGGGGAGGAAGTCACTGACGGCGGCGAGCTGTCGAACGAGCGCTACGAAGAGCTGAAGGCCCGCGAGCAGTTCGTGCTGACGGTTTCGGCCAAGGGCTTCGGCAAGCGTTCCTCGTCCTACGACTTCCGCACCTCAGGTCGCGGCGGCAAGGGCATCCGCGCCACCGATACCTCGCGGACGTCGGAGATCGGCGAACTCGTGGCAGCCTTCCCGATCGAGGACAACGACCAGATCATGCTCGTGTCCGACGGTGGCCAACTGATCCGCGTGCCGATCAACGGTGTCCGGCTTGCGAGCCGCGCCACGAAGGGCGTCACCATCTTCTCGACCGCCAAGGACGAGAAGGTCGTCTCTGTCGAGCGCATCAGCGAGCCGGAAGGCGATGACGAGGGTGAAGGCGAAGCTGAGGGCGCGGTCGTCGAAAACGGCGCGCCGGAAACGCCTGCCGAATCCGAGAGCTGATCGCTGTTTGCGGAAGATTTTACGAACACGAAAAGGCCCGCTATCTCAGCGGGCCTTTTCGCATAAGGGGCAAGTGATCCCGGATTGCGGCCGGCCCCGTGATTGCACGGCAAGGCCTGGAATTCAGCCTTGGTCGTCGGCGTTCCCGACGGTGGGCGCGATGCCGCGGATGTAGCCGCGCAGCCCCTTGGCAAGGGCATCGAAGGTGACGCGACAGCGTGGCGCCGTCTTCAGGTTTTCGTGCATCACCAGCCAGGTCTCAAGCTTCATTTCGAAGAGCCCCGGAAGCACCGGAAGCAAGTCCGGATCCCGCGCCGCCAAGCCATTTTGGCAGATTCCGATGCCAAAGCCGGCGCGGATGGCAGCAAGCTGGGCGAGATTGCTGTCAGCCTTGAACGCGAACCGTGCGGCGGGCAGTTCCGGCGCGCGGGCGATGATCGCACGGATCGCTGCAGTTTCCCGGTCGTAGCCGATCAGGCTATGATCTTTCAGCTCAGCCAGCGTTTCGGGCGTGCCACGCCGCTCGACGTAGCGGCGATGGGCGTGAAAACTGATCGGCACTCCGCCGATGTGGCGAGCAATCAGCGCGCCCTGTGTCGGCGCGACCATGCGCACCGCAATATCGGCTTCCTGGCGCAGCAGATCTTCAACCGTGTCGGAAGCCGATAGCTCGATCGTCAAGCCCGGATAGGCGGCATGCAGGTCTGCAAGGATCGGCGGCAGAACCTCCACGCCGATCACTTCGCTCGCGCTGATGCGCACAGTGCCGCTGATTGCATCGCGCTGACTGGATGCTTCGCGCAGCAGCGCTGCCGATGTCGCTGCCAGCGTCTCGGCATAGGGTTTGAGCGCCAAGGCAGCATCGGTCGGTAGCAAGCCGTGCGGAGATCGGACAAAGAACGGGTAGCCAAGCCTCGTTTCCATGGCATCGATGTGCCGGCCGATTGTGGGTTGCGTCAGGCCAAGTTCGCGGGCGGCGGCCGAAAGCGACCCCTCCTGGAGTACCGTCAGGAACGTTTTGTAGATGTCCCAGCTCAAATCCACCTTGTTCATATATTTAAGTATATCACACAAAGAATTTTCGACAATTCCGTTTAATGCGTCAACGGGCGATGCTTGTTCCACCGAAACGGATGGAGCGTTGGATGACTGAATTGCAGGAAAACGCGAAGGTGGCGCTGGTGCTTGGCGCGACCGGTGGTATCGGCGGCGCCGTGGCGCGCGGGCTGATTGCGCGCGGGTGGACGGTGCGCGCCTTGAACCGAAACGCCGGGAAGGCCGCGCAAACTGCCCCGGCGTTCGGCTGGCGGCAGGGCGACGCGATGAACCCGAGCGATGTCCTCGCCGCAGCAGACGGCGTCGGGCTCATCGTGCACGCGGTCAACCCGGCAGGCTATCGCAATTGGGGTACTTTGGTTCTGCCGATGCTGGACAACACGATTGCCGCCGCCAAGGCAAACGGTGCGCGCATCCTGCTACCGGGAACGATCTACAATTTCGGTCGCGACGCCTTTCCGGTGCTGACCGAAGAGGCGCCGCAGAACCCGGATACCGACAAGGGGCTGATCCGCAAGGAGATGGAACTTCGGTTGAAGGCGGCATCGGAGGCGGGCGTCGGCGTCATCATCGTCAGGGCCGGCGACTTCTTTGGTCCGGGCGCTGCTAATAATTGGTTTTCTCAAGGACTGGTGAAACCGGGAAAGCCGTTGACGGCGATCTCCTATCCGGGCCGCAAGGGCGTCGCTCACCAATGGGCCTATCTGCCCGACGTTGCCGAAACGATGATGCGCCTCGTGGAGCGCGCCGACAGCTTGCCGCGCTTCGCCGTCTATCACATGCGCGGCTTCCTTGACCGGAACGGAATGGAGATGGTCGAAGCCATCCGCCGCGTCGTCGGCAAGCCGAAACTGTCGGTCAGGGCATTTCCCTGGTGGTTGATCGGGCTTGCTTCGCCCTTCGTTCCGCTTTTTGCAGAGTTGCGCAAGATGCGCTACCTCTGGCGCGAACCGCTGCGCATGTCGAACGAACGGCTGCTTGACGTACTCGGCGAAGAGCCGCACACGCCGATCGACCAGGCGGTTGGGACAACCCTTCGAGGACTTGGTTGTTGCGGTGGCATGGTCGTCGCGGCGAAACGGTAAGCCGGGCAGGGCGCATATTGCGCCTGCTGCAACTGGCGCTTGGCACTTGGCAACGGCCTCTGCCGCCGCTGCCATTTTGCGGATGCTTCGCGCAGAATTGCTAGGAAGTGCTCGCGGAGGTCCTCGGCGACGCGATCAGCTCGGAACTAGCGCGAGATCGCCTAGTTGCGGAAGACGAGGCAGGCGCCGCCGCTCTTGCGAATGGTGGCGCACAGCTTGTTTGCCTCCGCCTGGCTCTCGCGGCCGATGCGCGCGGCGTAGCGGATACGCACCCCGAAGCTTGCATTGCGTTCGCGGAGCAGAAGCGCCTTCTCGCTGCGGATCGGCTCGGGTAGCCGCTTGACGGCGCTGACAAAAAGCCGCTGGGCCACCGACTTCTGGAAATGCGCCGCAAGCTGCACGCCCCAAGGCGCCCACTCCGCCTCGTCGATCACTTCAATGTCGGGAAGACGCCGCGTGCTCGCCAGGCTCACGCATCCCTCGAGGAAGTTCTTGTTCTTGTCCAGCGTCAGGTCCAGCGTTTTCGGCGGGTTGTCGCGCCAGTCCTCGACGCTGTAGGCGGTGATGGCCAGGACATAATTGCGCGTTTCAGCGGGCAGCCAGTCAACCTCGAGGAAGCGCTCCAAGCCACCTTCACCCGCATTGTAGGCGGCGGCGGCAAAGCCGAGATTGCCGTAGCGGGATTTGAGTTCGTTCAGATATTCGGCGGACTTGCCGAGCGCTTGCACGACGTCGAAGCTGTCGTTGAGGCCGCGCAGCTTGGCCGTTCCCGGCATGAATTGCGCGATCCCTTCAGCGCCCTTCGGACTGACGGCATTTGGTCGAAACAGGCTTTCACGCCAGATGAGCCGGGCGAAGAAGGCAGCAGGCAGGTCGTTCGCCGTCGCGTAGTGGTTGATCACGCCGCAGATGTCGCGGGCAAAGTTCTCCTTGCTGATGCAAAGCGATGTGGCAGGGTCTGCCGCCGATCGGCCCGAATAGACGCATTTCGGGCGAGGGGGGAGGTCATCGATACGGGCTGAGGCCGGCGCCGGAGAAAGTGCATTCATGCAGGCAAGTGTCACCAGTGCGGTGCGCAACGCATGCGCCCAGGTGCCTGGTCTACCCTTCCGTTGAGAATCCACGTCGCAGTGCTTCCCGAAACCGTTGCCTCACGTTCATACCATTTCCGCTTGTCGCGACAAACCGGGGCATTGCAAGGGCGGACCACCTGCCAGCCGATTGTCAGCGCGGCGATCCCGTTGGCAGCACCAACTGCATGAAGGTGAGGTCGAGCCAGCGCCCGAACTTCGTGCCCACCTCGGGCATTCGGCCGGTCTCGACAAATCCAACTTGGGCATGCAGGCGGATCGAAGCGGTGTTCTCCGATTCGATCGCAGCGACCATCACATGTTTGCCGATCCGCTCCGCTTCGGCAATCAGGGCGACCAGGAGCTTTCGTCCTATGCCAGCGCCGCGACGGTTTTTGTGCACGTAAACGGAGTGCTCGACGGTATGGCGATAGCCGTCGAAGGCACGCCAATCGCCAAACGAGGCATAACCAACGACTTCGCCATCCTCGGAGACAGCGACCAGGATCGGGTAGCCCGCATCCGCACGTGCCTTTAGCCATGCGGTGCGGTTGGCGACGTCGACCAGGGTCTCATTCCAGATCGCCGTCGTGTTTGCCACCGCGTCGTTGTAGATCTCGCAGATGACTGGCAGATCGCTCTGGTTGGCCGCCCTGATCAGCATGCGCTTGTTCCTTGTTGTTGTTCACTATATGGCTACACCATGAATACTAAAGTAGACAGTCTCGATCAACGTCTCAGTGAGCGAATTCGCCTCGAACGGGAGGCGCGTGGCTGGTCGCTCAGCATGCTCTCCGATCGGTCCGGCGTGTCGCGCGCGATGATCCACAAGATCGAGCATGGCGACAGCAGCCCGACAGCAACCCTGCTTGCAAAGCTGTCGGCCGCGTTCGGTCTCACGATGTCCAGTTTGATTGCGCGTGCGGAGATGAGCCAGGGACGGCTGTCGCGGCGCCAGGATCAAGCCGTTTGGCGCGATCCGCAAAGCGGCTACCTCCGCCGTCACGTCTCGCCAATGTCGGACCTTCCGCTCGAACTTGTGGAAGTCGAGCTTCCGAGCCGTGCCGACGTGCCGATCCCCGCATCTGCCTATGCGCTCCATCGTCGGTGGATTTGGGTGAAGCAGGGCAGCCTGACCTTTGTCGAGGGAGGAGAGACGCATGTCCTTGCCGAGGGAGACTGCCTGGAGCTCGGCCCGCCGCAGGATTGCGTCTTCAGCAATGCCGGCAGCGAACCCTGTATCTATGCCGTCGTTCTCTTGAAAACCGGCTGATCCTCAGCGATCAAGCTCGGCGATGGCGATCCGAGCCATCGTCAGGTCGCTCTCAACACCGAAATCGTCACCATCCTCGAGAAACCAGGCCGCGGAAAGCCCGGCATAGGCCAGCACCCAATTCAGGATCCGGCGCGGGGCAAGGCCCGCTTCCTCGGCGACAATGGGCAGATGTCGCTGCAGCCGACCCGGGGCGGTCACCAAGGGCAGTTCCGGATTGCAGAAGAGGTTGGCGTAATCGTAGCCACGATCGCCAACGACGCGCTTGGGGTCGATCGCCAACCAGCCTCGCTCGCCGAAGTCGAGAATGTTGGCGTGGTGAACGTCGGCGTGCAGCACGACAGGCGGTTCGGGATCGGCAAGCAGGGTCTTGGCCGCATCGAGGGCGCGCGCAAACAGGCCGCCTTGAGCGGGAGCGGCGGTTTCCAGGGACGAGAACCACTTGTCGAGCGGCACGAGGTCGGTGGGAATGGGGGTGGAACGCGGGGCGTGGAGTTCTGCAACCGAGCGGCAGATGATGCGCGTCACCTCTTCGTCACTTCCCGTCATCGCCATGTGAAACAGGTTCCGCTGGCTGTCGGCACGCTCTATCAGGACTGCATCCGTGTCCCACTCGTAAACCTTCGCAGCGCCTTGCCCGTTCCAGTAGACCATCGGCAGGCGCCCGAACTTTTCTTCGGGATCCTGCGCAACTTTGAGCATCGCCGACTGGTTGCCATAGCGCACGGGAAAGAGATGGCTGGACGGGGTGACGATCGCATCGCCGTCGGGCTGCAATGACCATTTTTCGAAATAAGAAGCGAACATAAACAGGGTCTTCCCAGACAAAATACCCCCGCCGGGCGGCGAGGGTACTTGGCCATGTGGGCGCTTCAGACGACCTGTTCAAGGGCCGGGTAGTCGGTGTAGCCCTTGGCGCCACCGCCATAGAAGGTCGCCTGGTCGGGCGCGTTGAGCGGAGCGTCCTGCTTCAGCCGTTCCACGAGATCCGGGTTGGAGATGAACGGTTTTCCGAAAGCGACGAGATCGGCCTCGCCGTCCTTCACCGTCTTTACGGCGAGGGAGCGGTCATAGCCGTTGTTCGTCATCCAGGCGGCCTTGCCGCCGGCCGCGACATAGGTGGCGCGCAGCGCCTCGTAGTCGAACGGCTGGTCGCCCTGCTGGTGGTCTCTCGGACCGCCCGTCGCCCCTTCGATGATGTGGATGTAGGCAAGCGGATAGCGTGCGAGGTTCTTGACCACATAACCGAAGACCGATTGCGGCTCCGGGTCGAAGGCATCGTTGGCCGGCGTGACGGGTGAAAGGCGGATGCCGACGCGACCGGCGCCGATCTCCTTGGTCACGGTTTCCACAACCTCAAAGAGGAAGCGCGCACGGTTTTCGATCGGGCCGCCGTAGCTGTCGCTGCGATGGTTCGAGCCGGACCGCAGGAACTGGTCGATGAGATAGCCGTTGGCCGCATGGATCTCGATGCCGTCGAAGCCGGCGTCTATCGCGGCGCGTGCAGCCTTACGATAGTCTTCGACAATCCCTGCGATCTCGGCAACGCCCAAGGCGTGCGGCTCGGACGTCTCGGAAAACGAGCCAGTTCCGTCAGGGTTGATCAGGTAGGTCTTGGATTTCGCGCGGATGGCGGAAGGGGCAACCGGCTTGCCCCCGTTCGGCTGCAATGAGTTGTGCGAGATGCGGCCGACATGCCAGATCTGCACGACGATCCGTCCACCCTTGGTATGCACCGCGTCGGTCACCTTGCGCCAGCCATCGAGCGCCTCCGGCGTGTAGAGGCCGGGCACGTCGGCATAGCCTTGGCCCTGCTGGGTAATCGCCGTTCCCTCCGTAATCAGCAGGCCGGCCGTTGCGCGCTGCTCGTAGTAGGTGACGTTCAACGTGTTCGGCACGGCGCCCGGCGAACGGTTGCGGGTCAAAGGCGCCATGACGATGCGGTTCTTAAGCGCGATGTCGCCGATGGTGATGGGGTCAAAAAGCGTAGGCATGGGAAGTCCTTTCGATCCTGTCTGCTTGGGAGGAGCTTGGTTCAGAGGGTGCCGATGTCCCTGAGGAAGGCGGCGATGGTTTCTTCGTTGCGGCGGTAGAAGATCCACTGGCCGAGCCTGCGGGTTGTCACGAGATCGGCGCGTTGAAGGATAGCGAGGTGGGAGGAAACCGACGACTGCGACAGGCCGCAGCGCTCGAACTGACCGGCGCAGACGCCGAGATCGAGCGGATGCTCCTGCATCGGGAAGTGGCGCTCCGGTTCCTTCAGCCAGGCAAGGATGTTGACCCGGACCGGGTGAGCAAGAGCCTTGAGGATTTCATCGCGGTTCATCGTGTATCGCCATATCGTGGTTTAACGATACATGTATGTCCGATATCCGATATACAAATCACGAGCGCGTGAGCGCGAGGATGAAGGCAAAAAAAGAGGGCCTCAAGAAAACTTGGGCCCTTGTAGTTGTGAAGGTAATAAGAACCTCCAGAGGGGAACAGCTAATGCGGTGGCGGGGAGGAGAAGCCACCAAGAATGCATCAGCTGCATTTTGATATGGGAAACGAACTATCGGCTTTCAATAGCCGACCGAAATTTTCATCAAAGCTCGCTTGTCTTCCAAAGGGTAGACAAAAAAAGAGGGCCACAAGATGACTTGGGCCCTTATAAGTTGTGAAGGTAATTAAACCTCCAGAGGGGAACAGCTGCTGCGGTGGCACTGGGAGGAGAAGCCACCAAAGATGCATCAGCTGAGTGTTGTATGCTGCTTTTTTGGGCGAGCAGCAATCATTTAATATGCATGACTGCCATGCCATGTGCGCATCCCTGCCCAATTTTGCAGCGAACAACAAAAATGCGCCGCAAAAATTCTGCGACGCATCCGACAATTCTCAAGGAAAACAATCAGTTATGCTCGATACCGGCAAATGCTCGAAAATGGAGCATTTGCCGGCGTGGCCTCAGAAGTTCCAGTTCCTGGCCTTGGCGACGATGTAGTCGCGGAAGACCTTGAGTTTTGCTGCGTTCTTTATCTCATCGGGATAGCAGAAGTAGGTATCGAACGACGGGATGTCGGCACTGATCGGCAGCTGGATGAGACCCGGGTCGCGGCCGACGATGTAGTCGGGCAGCATGGCGACGCCGATGCCCAGAAGGCAGGCGCGCTTGATCGACGTCTGGCTGTTGATCTGCAGGTGCGAGACGCGCGGATTGTCGGAATCGCGCCCGGCGATTTCGAGCCAGTTGACATCAAGAAGGTAGTTCGGCGCCGGCTCGCCGAAGGTGATGATGCGGTGGTTGTCGAGGTCTGCGACCGACTGCGGCTCGCCGTACTTGTTGATGTAGGACGGAGCTGCGTACACATGCATGTGCACGGTGAACAGCTTGCGCTGGATCAGGTCCGACTGCTGCGGCTGGCGCAGGCGGATGGCGCAGTCGGCATGGCGCATGTTCACGTCCAGTTCCTCGTTGTCGAGGATCAGCTGGACCTGCACCTCCGGGTGCAACGACATGAACTCCTGGATCTTGTCCGTGAGCCACCCCTGGCCGAGGCCAACCGTGGTGGTGATGCGCAGCTTGCCGCTCGGCTTGTCCGTGGTCTCGCTGAGCTGGACCTTGACGCTCTCAAGCTTCATCAGCACTTCGTGCGCGGTACGATAGAGGATTTCGCCCTGTTCCGTGAGGATCAGGCCGCGCGCGTGGCGATGGAACAGCTTGATGCCGACATCCTGCTCCAGCGAGCTGACCTGGCGGCTGATCGCCGACTGAGAGAGATGAAGCTTGTCTGCCGCATGCGTGAACGACCCCGCCTCGGCCGCCGCGTGAAAAATGCGCAGTTTGTCCCAGTCCAGCGACATGAAGTCCCCCATATAAAACCACTCCGGGAGACAGGGGCCTGTCTTCCGGGCGTGGCTGATGCGTCTGTTCCCACTCGGGAGAGGTACCTTTGCGGTACCACCCCGATTCGCAGCTTCTATTCGGCTGCAATTGCGACGGGCATATGACCCGCCAGGTATTTCTCGGCTTCAAGCGCCGCCATGCAACCCATGCCGGCTGCGGTAACTGCTTGACGATAAATGTCGTCCGTCACGTCACCTGCGGCAAAAACGCCGGGCACGTCCGTTGCCGTCGAATCGGCCGCGGTCCAGAGATAGCCGTTCGACTTCTGCCGGAGCTTGCCTTTGAAAAGTTCGACGGCCGGTGCGTGCCCGATCGCGACGAACACGCCGTCCGTGACCATGTCTGCAGTTTCACCGGTCTTGGTGTTGCGCAGTTTTACGCCGTTGACCGATGCCGGCATCGGCGGCTTGGCCGGCGCTCCGAGATATTCGACCACCTCGTGATCCCAGATGATCTTAACGTTCGGCTTGGCGAACAGGCGTTCCTGCAGGATCTTTTCGGCGCGGAAGCTATCGCGGCGGTGAACGACCGTCACGGTCTTGGCGAGGTTGGAAAGATAGAGCGCCTCTTCCACGGCCGAATTGCCGCCGCCAACCACGATAACGTCCTTGTTGCGGTAGAAGAAGCCGTCGCAGGTGGCGCAGGCCGAAACGCCGAAGCCCATGAAGGTCGGCTCTGTCTCGATGCCAAGCCATTTCGCCTTCGCGCCGGTCGCGATGATAAGCGCGTCTGCAGTCCAGTCAGTCCCGCTATCGGTCTTGATACGGAACGGGCGGACGGACAGGTCAACATCGGTCACCAGATCGTTGACGATCTCGGCGCCCACATGGGTCGCCTGCTTCAGCATCTGTTCCATCATCCAGGGGCCCTGGACCGGATCGGCATAACCCGGATAGTTCTCCACGTCGGTGGTGATCATAAGCTGACCGCCCTGTTCCATGCCGGCGATCAGGACGGGCTCAAGCATCGCGCGCGCCGTATAGATAGCAGCCGTGTAGCCAGCCGGGCCGGAGCCAATGATCAGCACTTTCACGTGACGGGCAGTCATAGTCTTGTCCTTCGTTCATCGGACAGGAAAACGACCTCATCCGATTCCATTGCGTCAATGGGAAATAGTTCCATAGTTTAGGTATTCCGCACCACGACTTTCAAGGGCATCCGCCGTGATACACACAAGTGCTTGAGCCTTAAGCTGTGTTTCACCACCAGATGACGCGTTTGTGCATCAGGCGCAACCCGTCAAACGCCTCATCGGCGCTCTGATCGGCTCGCGGGGAACGTCGGACGCACAGAAGCCCCGGTCGGCGACACCGTTCAACTCACTTTACGGTCAATTGGGCTCTGGAGACGCCATTTTCCGGCGAATAGTGGGCGCGACTGCTTGTTGTCCCGCGGGTTTGGCGATATTTCACGCGGATTCACTTTGCTGGAGAAGAGTATGGGGTTGAATGCAAGTCGCGTCTGGCTCGACCGCGAACTCACAGCCTTTGGCGAATCGCTGCCGGAAGGCTGCCTCGTGCTCGACGCGGGCGCTGGGTCGCAGGCCTACGCACCCAAATTCTCCAAGCAACGTTACGAAAGCGCCGACTTTGAGCAGGTCGAGAAAAAATACAAGCCCAGCACTTATGTTTGCGACCTCAGGAAAATTCCGGTCGAGGATGGACGGTTCGACGCGATCGTCTTCACGCAAGTGATGGAGCACGTTCCGGAACCGAAGCTGGTTCTGCAGGAACTTCACCGGGTCCTGAAACCCGGAGGCAAGATGTTCTTCTCCGCACCGCTCTACTACCCGGAGCACGAGCAACCCTACGATTACTATCGCTATACCCAGTTCGGCCTGCGTTACCTTTTCGATGAAACGGGCTTCGAGATTGGCGAAATCCGCTGGCTAGAAGGTTTCCTGGCGACGGTCGCCCATCAGCTGCGCCATATGCGCGGGCGGTTTCCGAAGACCCCTTCAGGATACGGCGGCGGCATTGTGGGCGTGTTTCTCCTCGTATTCTTCCAGCTCTTCGGCCTGGTTGCGCGATTTGTGTCGCCATTTGCCCGCTACGCGGATATTCGAAAGCGCTATACCGACAAGGGTCTGCCGATCAACTACATGGCAATTCTGACAAAACCGGTTGCTTGACGAAACCGCGTCAAACAACCCAACACGCCAGGCATTCTGCTTTGACTTCGCGCACCGCCCGAAGTCACCACGCAAAAAGGACAAACGTTCATGACGAAACAAGTCGAGCTCGACGCTATCGATCTCAAGATCCTTCGCGAGCTCCAGCGTGATGGCCGGATGACCAACGTCGATCTCGCCCAAAGGGTCGGCATTTCCGCGCCGCCATGCCTCAGACGCGTTCGCAAGCTTGAGGAAACCGGTGTCATCAAGGGCTACCACGCGCTCCTGAACGCGCCGGCGCTCGGGTTCGACCTGGTTGCGTTCTGTATGGTGGGCCTCAAGCGCCAGTCGGAGGCCGATCTCAAGGCGTTTGCCGCCGCCACCGCCGAATGGCAGATCGTCCGGCAGGCCTGGACAGTTTCCGGCGAAAGTGACTTCCTGCTGCACTGTGTCGCCGAGAACCTGACGACATTCCAGGATTTCGTCATCGAGGTGCTGACGGCCAACGAGCGCGTCGACACCGTGCGCACGATGTTGACCATCCGCCAGGTCAAGGACATCGGCCTCGTGCAGATCTAGGACCATCATGAACAAGCTTCCGCTGTCCGCCTTCATCATCTGCCAGAACGAAGAGGCCTATCTCGGCAATTGCATCGAGAGCCTCGATCAATGTGCCGAAATCGTCATTGTCGATTCCGGCTCGACAGACGGCACGCCGGCGCTGGTGCAGTCCTTTATCGACAAGGGCTGGCCGATCCGCTTCCTGCACGAGCCGTGGCGGGGTTATGCCGGACAGAAGCAGTTCGCGCTCGACCAGTGCACGCAAGCCTGGTGCTTGAACATCGATTCCGACGAGCGCCTCGACGCACCGCTGAAGGCCCTGCTGCCGTCGCTGCTCGATGCCCCCGCGGAGACCGTCGGCTGGCGCGTGGCGCGCAGGCCCTACCTGATCGGTTACGGCTACACGCCGGAGCGCGTGCACGAGCGGCGGAACCTACGTCTGATCCGCAAGGGCAGGGGCCGCTACGACCTCAACCAGAAGGTCCATGAAGGCATCGTGCCGGACGGCGCGGTGGGTGCTGCGCGCAAGGGAAGCCTCCTGCATTATCGGCCGCTCATCATCGACGAGCAGATCCTCAAGGAAAACAAGTACTCCACCTTGAAGGCGGACCAGCAGTTTGCTGCCGGAAAGTCGGCGCGACCCTACAAGATGCTGTTCAGCCCGCCGCTCTATTTCCTGCGGCTCTACTTCCGCAACGGGCTTTGGCGCTGCGGTTTTCCCGGTTTCATCGAAGCGATGACGGGGGCGGTCTACGCCTTCCTCACCGCAGCAAAGATCTATCAGAGGCACGCGCTGAAACGGCACCCGAACCATGACGACATGGATCGGCGCCAGACCAGCCCGTGAGGTTTCCATGAAAGTCATGCATTTCCACTTCGGCAAGGACGGTGGCGCAGAGCGCTTCTTCGTTCATCTGGTCAACGCACTCGGCGAGCGTGGCGTCGAACAGACATCCGTAATCCGCCCGGGACGGATCTGGCGGAAGGACATCGAGGGCGCGACGCGCATTATCGAAAGCAACTTCCGCAACCTGTCGCTCGATCGCATCCTCTTGCCGATGAAGGTCAGCAGCATGGCGCGCCGCGAAAAGCCGGATGCGCTATTTGCCTGGATGCCGCGCGCGAGCCGGTTGATGCCGAACTACAAGGGCTGCATCAAGATCTCCCGGCTCGGCGACTATCCCTTGCGCCTCGATTACTTCCGCAACACGGATTGCCTGGTCTGCAACACGCCCGGCATCGCCGAGCATGTGCGCAAGATCGGCTGGAAGCGCGACGTCGAAGTGATCTCCAACTTCACCGGCACGGAACGCGTCGCCCCGGTCAGCCGCGCCACGCTGGATACGCCGGAGAACGTACCGGTCGTCATGTCGATGGGACGCTTCGTTCCACGCAAGGGATTCCACACGCTGATCCAGGCAATCGCCAAGGTGCCGGACACCTATCTCTGGCTGATCGGTGACGGCGAGGAACGCGAAAACCTCGAGAAGCTCGCGGCCGATCTCGGTGTGGCCAAGCGCGTGCGCTTTGCAGGGTGGCAGAAGGACACGCGGCCCTTCCTCGCCGCCTCCGACATCTTCGTCATGGCATCGAGCCACGAGCCGCTCGGCAACGTCGTCCTCGAAGCCTGGGCGCAAGGCACGCCGGTGGTGTCCAGCCGTTCGGAGGGGCCGCAATGGTTCATGCGCGACGGCGAGAATGGGCTGTTGGTCGATATCGGCGATGCGGATGGCTTCGCCCAGGCGATCGACCGGATCGCCAGTGACGCCGCACTCGGCGAGCGCCTTGCGGAACGCGGGCATGAGACGTTGATGAGCCAGTTTTCCAAGCAGGCAATCACCGACGCCTATATGAAGCTGTTCGCCTCGAAGCGCTGAGCGCGCTGCGGCAGGGGCGGGAAACGCCCCTGCATGGAAAGCCTGCCACCACCACAGCGGACGGTCAGGAGCGCATCAGTCGTTCGTAGACCGCATTGATCGCGCGCGCTTCGCCTTCGATTGCGAAGGAGGCGCAGGTCAGTCCGAGCCCGTTGGCGCCGGCCATGGTCCGGCGTTGGTCATCGTCCATGAAGCCCGCTGCCGCCTCGACCATCGCCTGCAGATCATTGGCCGGGATGATCGTACCGGTTTCCTGCTCTCCGACGACCACGAGTTCCGAAAACGCACCCACATCGGTTGCAACAACCGGCACGCCCGTCGCCATCGCTTCCAGTGGCGTCAGTCCGAAGCCTTCCCAGCGCTGCGGAGCGACAAAAAGATCAAGTGCGCGGTACCAGTCGGGAATGTTGGTATGTTCGCCGACAAAGCGAATGCGGTCGGTGAGGCCCGCCTTCGCAACCCGCTCCCTGAGCTCGTTTTCGAAGGCGACGTGCGGGCCGGTCGCCCGCCCCGCGACGATGGCGCTCCAGCCGGGCCGGCATGGCAAAAGGGCGATCATGCTGTCGACGAAGAGGTCGGTACCCTTTTGATGCCGAACGCGCCCGAAGCAACCGACATATTTCTGAGCGGGATCAAGGCCGAGTGCCGTCTTGGCGAGGCCGACGTCGGCAGCCGGCTGGAAGCGCTTGGTGTCGATGCCGTGCAGGATGACCGTATTCGGAACCGTGAGATAGGCGGCGGTCTTGCCGCTTGTCGCGATCACCGCGTCCATCCTCGAAATCAAGAACTTGCTCCAGCCGGTGTGGCGGCGTTGCGAGGCGGACGTGAAGACGATCTTCAATTTCATCCTGAAGAGGTCGCGCAGCACGATCGCGGGTAGCATCTCGACATTGCGGCGTGCATGCCAGACGCGGCAGGGACGACCGTCGGGAGCGTTCCACAGGCGCAGAAGGTCGCGAAAGCGGATCGAGGGCAGGGTGTCGGGCAGGCCGGTCCCCAGCACAGCGATCTTTTCTCCGAGTGCGCGCTGGATCGGGATCAGTTGAATGATGGTGGATGTCACGCCCGAGAGGCGGCGCTTGAAGTTGGGCGCGATGACCTCGACGTTCCGGATATCGGCCACGAAAGCGCACTCCTTGCGCGAGCAATGATCGTCTTCAGGAAGGGAAATTGGGGCGAAGGAAGACTTCGCCCCCGCCGAGGCTGATCAGCCCCAGTTTACGGCGAGAATTTCGTAGGCCTTGGAACCGCCGGGAGCGTTCACTTCGATCGAATCGCCGACTTCCTTGCCGATCAGCGCGCGGGCGATCGGGGAAGAGATCGAGATGCGGCCGGCCTTTACGTCGGCCTCCTGATCGCCGACGATCTGATAGGTCTTTTCTTCTTCCGTGTCTTCGTCGACCAGCTTGACCTTGGCGCCGAACTTGATCTTCGAACCGGACATCTTTGAGAGATCAATGACTTCCGCGCGTGCGATCAAGTCTTCAAGCTCGGTGATCCGGCCTTCGTTGTGGCTCTGCGCTTCCTTGGCAGCGTGGTACTCGGCATTTTCCGACAGGTCGCCATGTGCACGGGCTTCAGCAATCGCCTCGATGATTCGTGGGCGTTCTTCCTGCTGGCGCCAGCGCAGCTCCTCCTGCAGGTTGACGAATCCACCCTGTGTCATCGGCACTTTTTCGACCATTTCAATGTCCTTCATTAAGCACGAGGCGCCGCCCTTTGGGCGGCGCCAACGCAAAAGAAAACGGTCTCCGGCGCGCGAGCGCCGGAACCGTCCGAAACTTCGAACCCTCGTTATAGCAGAAACGGCGGCGCGAAAGCCAGATATTTCGCCGTCGTCCACCGAACCCTGGATGTCGCTTGCAACTTGTGGGAGCGGCCAACCGCTGGCAAGCTTCTAAGAAAGTGCTTTACCTCAACCGTGGTTGAGGTCGTAGCACTCGTGTTCCTGCACGATATCAGCGAAGGAATGGTACCCCATGAATCTAGCCAGTGACGACGGCAATCTCGGCGAGGGAGAGGCATTGCCGCAGGAGGATGGCCGTTGGAGCGAACTGCTGCGACCAGACTATCTCGCGGCGACGGTCACTCTCTGTCTTGGGGTCGCACTCTTTGCCTTCAACGAGTTTTTCGTCTCGACCGCGCTTCCGACGGCAGTCGAGGAGTTCGGCGGCGCGACGCTTCTGTCCTGGGCGGTCACCCTATACCTCGTCTTTGCCATCCTTGGCGGCGCGGTCGCTGCCAATCTCAAGGCAAGGTTCGGGGCGCGTGGCACGCTGATCGCGGCTGCTGCCGTGTTCGTTGCGGGCACTTTCGTTGCTACGGCCGCAAGCAGCATGCCGCAAGTGCTCGCCGGCCGGATATTCCAAGGCTTCGGGGAAGGGATTATCGCTGCGGTCTGCTATGCGTTGATCCCGGAACTCTTTCCGCCTCGGCTGGTGCCAAAGATCTTTGGCGCAGAAGCGATCGTCTGGGCGACGGCCGCCTTCGGTGGCCCGCTGATATCAGGATTTCTCACCGAGTATTGGTCATGGCGGGCAGCCTTCGGCGTCAACATTCCGGCCGCAGCGCTCTTTGTCGCCCTGGTGCTAGCCATTGTTCCGGCGAAAACGGCATCGACCGCAAAGCCCCGCCCGATCCCGCTGATGCGGCTGATCGTCGTGGGCGCCGGTATATTGCTGATATCCGTTTCGAATGCGGCCCCCAGCGTGGTGTTGATGGCGGCCGCTCTCGCAACGGCGTTGACGATCCTCTGGGCTGCGGTCGAGACGGATCGTCGGTCCGAGCATTCGATCCTGCCGGTCGGCGCTTTCTCGGTGAGCAAACCACTCGGTACCGGCCTCTGGGTCGTGTTGCTGATGCCGCTGGCACAAGCCTCCGGCTCGGTGTACCTCATCTATGGTCTTCAGCATGTCTGGAATTTCAGCCCGACCGCCGCCGGTTTTTCCGCCGCCATGATGGCGATCTCCTGGAGTGCGACCGCAATTTTCGTGGCCAGCCTGCGTTCTCACGACTTGCGCGTGAAATTGATGGCGATCGGGCCAGCACTCCTCAGCCTGGGGCTGGCCGGTCTAACGTTTTCGATCGCTTCTGACGAATTCCGGCTGATCTTTCCGAGCCAGATCGCCGTCGGCGCCGGCTTCGGTATATCCTGGGGAACGCTCAGCCAGTTGATGATGGACGTTTCGCCGCGCGGTGAACGGGACAAGACCTCAGCGCTTCTGCCGACCCTTCAATCAGCGGGGTACGCCATCGGCGCTGCGATCTGTGGACTGACGGCAAATCTCAAAGGCTTCGACGAAAAGGCAAGCGTGGAGACGATCCACGGGGCTCTGCTGGCCGTCTTCGTCGTCGCGTGCCTGATCTCGACGGTGTCGGTCTATTTCGGGCAGCGGACGGTGCGCTTGGCGGCAAAAGGCTCGCAAGGCCGACAGCGCAAGGCAGGAACGCCCCGTTTCGACGAAACAACGGAATGATTTAAGCGGCAGCGTGCAGCTGGGCTCCGATTTGACGGCCTCCGAGCAGGGCCTGCTGTTCGTGACGGCGGCCGATCGACGGAAGGATCGTCGCTAGCAGCCTGTGCGCGCTGTTGAAAACCTCGACCTTCAGCGAGCCGTAGTCGGCATCGCGACCGATCTTGTCGGCGATCCGCTGGCCGTAGTAGAGCGCCGAGCCCTCGTCGAAATGGTTGATCCCGTCTTCATCGACGACGTGCTCGTCGTCCCAATGCAAATCGAAGAAATAGCGCTGCACGATCTTGCCCCATAAAGCACCCGCCGGAGACGCCTCCGAAACTTGAGTGCATGGGCGCATGAAAACACGCGATGGGAGAATGTAGGCTGAACCGGCCGTTCATGCGGCGTTCAGCGGGGCCGGCCCGATCGAGCGCCGTGCCCGGAAAGGCTACCGGTCGGTGGGCGTAAGGGGGAGTAGAAACGGCGCGCGAAGGTCTCGCGCGCCGTAATTGTCGTCAAGCCTTGAAGTAGCTCTGCAGCGGGCGGACTTCGAGGCTGCCGGCCTTCAGCGCCTTGATCGCATGCGCGGCCGCTTCGGCGCCCGACATGGTCGTGTAGTAGGGCACCTTCTGCATCAGCGTTGCGCGGCGCAGAGACTTGGAGTCCGAGATCGCCTTGTTGCTGTCCGTCGTGTTGATCACGAGCTGGACGTGGCGGTTGCGGATGGCATCCTCGACATGCGGGCGGCCTTCCTGGACCTTGTTGATCTTGGTCGCGGCAATGCCGTGTTCACCAAGGAAGCGTGCCGTTCCGCCGGTTGCCATGACCTTGAAGCCGATGTCGACCAGAATGCGGATCGCCGGAAGGACGCGGGTCTTGTCTTCGTCGCGAACCGAAACGAACACCGTTCCGTCACGCGGCAGGTCGACGCCGGCGCCGAGCTGCGACTTGGCGAAGGCGAGTGCATAGTCGGTGTCGAGACCGATGACTTCGCCGGTCGAACGCATTTCCGGGCCGAGCAAAGTGTCGACGCCAGGGAAGCGCGCGAAGGGGAAGACAGCTTCCTTCACCGCAATGTGCTTCAGGTTGCGCGGATCCGGCTTTTCGCCATAGGCGGCGATCGCCACGTCGAGCGCTTCGCCGGCCATGACGCGGGCGGCGATCTTGGCGATCGGCGCGCCGATCGTCTTGGCGACGAATGGCACGGTGCGCGAGGCGCGCGGGTTGACTTCGAGTACGTAGATCGTGCCGTCCTTGATCGCGAACTGCACGTTCATCAGGCCGCCGACGTTGAGTGCCTTGGCAAGGGCGCCCGTCTGGCGTTCGAGTTCGTCGACCATCGCCGCATCAAGTGTGTGCACCGGCAGCGAGCAGGCGCTGTCGCCCGAGTGAATGCCGGCTTCCTCGATGTGCTCCATGATGCCCGAGACGAAGACGTCCTTGCCGTCGCACAGGCAATCGACATCGACTTCCGTCGCGTTTGTCAGGTAGCTGTCGAACAGCAGCGGGTTCTTGCCGAGCAGCGTGTTGATCTGGCCGGTCTTGTCGTTCGGGTAGCGCTGCTTGATGTCTTCCGGAACAAGGCCCGGAACCGTGTCGAGCAGGTAGCTCTGCAGCATGCTTTCCGAATGGATGATCTGCATCGCGCGGCCGCCGAGAACGTAGGACGGGCGCACGACCAGCGGGAAGCCGATCTCGGCCGCAACGAGGCGAGCCTGCTCGACCGAATAGGCAATGCCGTTGTTCGGCTGGTTAAGGTCGAGCTTCATCAGAAGCTTCTGGAAGCGGTCGCGATCTTCGGCAAGGTCGATCGCGTCAGGTGCGGTACCGAGGATCGGGATGCCGTTCTTTTCGAGCGCCTCGGCGAGCTTCAGCGGCGTTTGGCCACCGAACTGCACGATGACACCGACCAGTTCACCCTTTTCCTGCTCGGCTCGCATGATCTCGATCACGTCTTCGGCCGTCAGCGGCTCGAAGTAGAGGCGATCGGAGGTGTCGTAGTCGGTCGAAACCGTCTCGGGGTTGCAGTTGATCATGATTGCTTCGTAGCCGGCATCCTTCAAGGCGAAGGCCGCGTGGCAGCAGCAATAGTCGAACTCGATGCCCTGGCCGATACGGTTCGGGCCACCGCCGAGAATGACGACCTTCTTGCGGTCGGAGACCTCGGCCTCGGAACGGGCGGCACCGACGAAGGGCGTCTCGTAGGTCGAGTACATGTAGGCGGTCGGCGAGGCGAATTCGGCAGCACATGTGTCGATGCGCTTGTAGACCGGGCGTACGTTCAGCGCATTGCGCAGTTCGGCCACTTCCTTCGGACGCTTGCCGCCAAGCGTGGCAAGACGGGCGTCGGAGAAGCCCATGGCCTTCAGCATGCGCAGGTTCTCGGCATCCTTGGGAAGGCCGTGCTCGCGGATGCGCGCTTCCATGTCGACGATCGCCTTGAACTGGGCGATGAACCACGGGTCGATCTTGCTCGCTTCGTGGACCTCGGCCTCGCTCATGCCATAGCGCAGTGCCTGGGCGACCATGCGCAGACGGTCCGGCGTTGGCGTGCCGATCGCAGCGCGGATGGCGTTGCGGCCATCGCCGTTCTCGTCCATGTCAGGAATTTCGATCTCGTCGAGGCCGGTAAGGCCGGTCTCGAGACCGCGCAGCGCCTTCTGCAGCGATTCGGCAAAGGTGCGGCCGATCGCCATGACTTCGCCGACCGACTTCATCGCCGTCGTCAGAACCGGCGAGGCGCCCGGAAACTTCTCGAAGGCAAAACGCGGGATCTTGGTGACGACATAGTCGATCGAGGGTTCGAACGACGCAGGCGTCGCACCGCCGGTGATGTCGTTGTCGAGCTCGTCGAGCGTGTAGCCGATGGCGAGCTTCGCCGCGATCTTGGCGATCGGGAAGCCGGTCGCCTTGGAGGCAAGCGCCGAGGAGCGCGAGACGCGCGGGTTCATTTCGATCACGACCAGGCGACCGTTCTCCGGATTGACGGCGAACTGCACGTTCGAGCCACCGGTCTCGACGCCGATCTCGCGCAGAACCGCGATCGAGGCGTTGCGCATGATCTGGTATTCTTTGTCGGTCAGCGTCAGCGCCGGAGCGACCGTGATCGAATCGCCGGTGTGCACGCCCATCGGATCGATGTTTTCGATCGAGCAGATGATGATGCAGTTGTCCGCCGTGTCGCGGACGACCTCCATCTCGTATTCCTTCCAGCCGAGCACCGATTCTTCGATCAGCACTTCGGTGGTCGGCGACGCATCGAGGCCGCTGCCGACGATGTCGAAGAATTCGGTGCGGTTGTAGGCAATGCCGCCGCCGGTACCGCCGAGCGTAAACGACGGACGGATGATGGCGGGCAGGCCGACATCGTCAAGCGCTTGGGCGGCAATCGCCATGGCGTGGTTCATGTAGCGCTGCTTGCGGTCGCCTTCGCCGAGGTTCCACTGGTTTTCCAGTTCGTCGAGCGCCTTGTCGAGTTCGGCACCGGAAAGACGGCCCTTCAGTTCGGCGCGTTCGGCCTCATGCACCTTGCGGTCATGGTCCTTGATGTCGGTGGCGTTGGCCAGCCGCGACATCGGCGTCTCCAGGCCGATCTTCGCCATGGCCTCGCGGAAGAGGGCGCGGTCTTCTGCCTTGTCGATCGCGTCCGGCTTTGCGCCGATCATCTCGACATTGTAGCGCTCGAGCACGCCCATGCGGCGCAGCGACAGGGCGGTGTTGAGCGCCGTCTGGCCACCCATGGTCGGCAGCAGTGCGTCCGGCCGTTCCTTGGCGATGATCTTGGCGACAACCTCAGGGGTGATCGGTTCGACGTAGGTGGCATCCGCCAGGCCCGGATCGGTCATGATCGTCGCCGGGTTGGAGTTGACGAGGATGACGCGGTAGCCTTCCTCCTTCAACGCCTTACAGGCCTGGGTGCCTGAATAGTCGAATTCGCAAGCCTGACCGATGACGATCGGCCCCGCGCCGATGATAAGAATGGACTTGATATCTTGGCGCTTCGGCATGGTCGATCATCCGTTTCTAGCTGCGCGAAAAACCGGCCGAGGTGGGAGGTCACCGGCCGGGCACGCATTGATGGGTCTTTTCAGGCTAGAAGCGGCTTATAGGCAAATGTTTCTGCAAGCGAAACCCCGAAAATTCCGGAATCGACAAGAACCCGGTATATTTGCCGCGTGGCTGCTCCCTGCAGGAACGAATTCGTGCCTCAAACATCAGGTGCGCTCGGGGATCACGAGAACCTTGACCTCGCCGGCTGCAGGCGGGTGTGAGATGACGGCGCCCGCCTCGTCGAGCGTGACGCGCCGCGAAATCAGCTTGTCGATCTCGATTGCGCCTGAGGCGACCAGATCGGCCGCGCGGCGGTGCACGAACGGATTGATGAAGGACCCAAGCACGCGCAGTTCGCGAAAGAGGATGTCGAACGGCTCGATCTCCACCGTCTCGCCCTGCGGCATGACACCGAGGATGGCGACCGTTCCGCCGGCCTTGGCAAGTCGTGTCGATTGCCTGACTGTCTCGGCGACGCCGGCACATTCAATGACGACATCGACGCCGCCGGGGCACAGCCCGTCGTTGCCGGCGATCCGCTCGATGATGTCGGTGGAGGAGGGATCGACGGTCGCCGTCGCGCCGAGCTCTTCCGCCAGCCGCCGCTTGGCGGCCTGCCGTGTCGACAGAATCACGGTAGTGGCGCCGGCAAGCCGCAGAAGCTGAACCGTCAAAAGGCCAATGACACCGCCGCCAAGCACGACGGCGGAGGAACCGGCGCGAATCCCGGCCCTGTCCACGCCATGCAGGCAACAGGCGAGGGGTTCGCAGAAGGCGCCGTGTACCGGATCAAGCGTGAGCGGAATCTCGTAGGCCTGCTTGCGCGGCACGAGGACGTAATCGGCAAAGCCGCCGTCGCGGTGGATGCCGATTGCCCGCAAATTGCGGCAGAGATTGACACGGCCAGCGGTGCATTGCGGGCAGGTCCCGCAGGAAATGTTCGGATCGCCGGTGATGCGCGCGCCGATGGCGATGTCGGAGACGGCTTGACCGGCTGCTTCGACGATGCCGCAGAATTCGTGACCGAGCGTCACCGGCGGCGTCGACGGGAACTCACCATGCAAGAGGTGGCGGTCGGTACCGCAGATGCCGCAAGCTTCGACCCGCACGAGAAGATCATTCGGACCAGGCTTGGGTTTTTCCACCTCGGCGACCGTGAGGTGGCCGATGCCTTCGAGCCGCAATGCCTTCATGATCGTGCCTCCCGATCTTTTTCTCGATTGCAAATAGGATCGTTAAAGCCACGCGTGGTCAAGGATACGCCTTCGGGCGCGCTACGCTCGCCGCAAGCCCCCGAAAAGATTGGCATGATTGCAACCTTGCCGGCCCGTTTGCGTTTTACAACTGCGTTCGGCCGGGCATATAAAAGGTCTGACCGATATATCCTATCGCCCATGCCGGGAGGACAGACCATGGAATGGAAGGGCCGCCGCCAATCCGACAACGTCGAAGATCAGCGGGGCGCGAGCCCTGGCGGCCTCGGTGGCAGCCCATTCGGTCGCGGCGGTGGCTTCCGCATGCCGGGCGGTGGTGGAGGCATGCGGCGCGCGGGCGGTGGCATGAGCTTCGGCACCATCATCTTTCTCGTCGTTCTCTACTTCATCCTCAAGGCCATGGGCATCGACATGCTGCAGGTTCTGAACGGTGGCGGAAGCCCGGTTCAGCTGCCCGGCTTCGAGCAGAGTGACGGCTCGCCGGCGCCACAGGGGACCGCCCAGGAAGAGGAAATGAAGCAGTTCATGGCGACCGTGCTCGCCGAGACCGAGGACACCTGGCACGGCATCTTCCAGGCCAATGGCCAGCAATACGAAGAGCCGAAGATGGTGCTCTTCCGTGGCCAGGTACGCTCGGCCTGCGGCTTTGCGTCTGCCGCGTCCGGTCCGTTCTATTGCCCGGGTGACCACAAGCTCTATCTCGACATGAGCTTCTTCGATGAGCTGTCGCAGAAGTTCGATGCGGCGGGCGATTTTGCGCAGGCCTACGTCGTGGCGCACGAGGTCGGGCACCACGTCCAGAACCTGATCGGCGTTCTGCCGAAGTTCAACCAGATGCGGCAGTCGATGAGCGAGACGGAAGCCAACCAGATGTCGGTGCGCGTCGAGCTGCAGGCTGATTGTTTCGCCGGCGTCTGGGGCAAATATACCCAGCAGAAGGGCTTGCTCGAGCAGGGCGACCTTGAAGAGGCGCTGAACGCCGCCACCCAGATCGGCGATGACACGCTGCAAAAGCGCATGCAGGGCTATGTCGTGCCCGAGAGTTTCAACCACGGAACGTCGGAACAGCGCATGCGCTGGTTCAAGCGCGGCTTCGACAGCGGCAAGATGTCGGCCTGCGACACCTTCTCCGGCGCCGTCTGAGATTGCCGACAAGACATGCGAAAAGGGCCGGCACTCATGCCGGCCCTTTTCGTTTGGTCAGGATTTCGTTCGCTACCCGCGCTCGCTGTCCATGTGGGCGAGCTGTGCTTCCGGGTAGCGCGCGCCTGCAGCCGCATCTCGCGGTACGACGCGTTCAATCACGGCCCGATCGTCGGCGCTCAGATGCACGTCGCGTGATGCCAGCGCCTCGGCAAGCCGGTCACGTCGGCGGGCGCCGACGAGGGGAACGATGTCCTTGCCCTGGGCTGCCACCCAGGCAATCGCGATTTGCGCGACCGACACGCCCTTGCTTTCGGCAATCTGCCTGAGCGCTTCGACAAGCGCGAGGTTCTTGTCGACATTGCCCTCCTGGAACCGCGGGCTCATGGCGCGGAAATCACCCTTGCCGGCGGCACCCTTTTGCCAATGACCGCTGATCAGGCCACGCGACAGCACACCATAGGCAGTGATGCCGATGCCAAGCGCGCGGCAGGTCGGCAGGATTTCGTCCTCTATGCCGCGTGAAATCAGCGAATACTCAATCTGCAGATCCGAAATGGGGTGAACGGTCGCGGCTCGGCGGATGGTCTCAGGCCCGACCTCGGATAGGCCGATATGCCTGACGTAACCCGCCTTCACCATGTCGGCGATCGCGCCGATGGTGTCCTCGATCGGAACATCCGGGTCGAGCCGCGAGGGACGATAGACGTCGATATGGTCGACGCCGAGCCGCTGCAGGGAATACGCGAGGAAATTGCGGATGGCTTTCGGGCGGCTGTCATAGCCTGACCAGTTGCCGGCAGCGTCGCGCAAGGCGCCGAATTTCACGCTCAGGATCGCCTTGTCACGCTTGCCGCCCTTCAGTGCCTCTCCGATCAGCATTTCGTTGTGGCCCATGCCGTAGAAGTCGCCCGTGTCGAGCAGCGTCACACCGGCCTCGAGTGCCGCATGGATCGTGGCGATGCTCTCGGCGCGGTCGGCCGGGCCGTACATGCCCGACATGCCCATGCAACCGAGGCCAAGCGCCGATACCGACGGGCCGGTTTTTCCAAGTGAGACGTAATCCATTCTCGTTCTCCTTCGACAAGGCCGAACCGTCGGCCCGTTTGCTCGGCTTTCTGTTTACTTCGCTCTTGATCGTGCGATAATCCGCTCCTCACCGAACGGCTTGTATGGAATTTTGCACAATGAATGACTTGCCTCTGGCGGATCTCGATGCCTTCACCGCTGTCGCGGCAGCGCGCAGCTTTCGCGCTGCGGCGTTGAAACGCGGCGTGTCCGCGTCATCCTTGAGCGAGGCGCTGCGCCGGCTTGAGGCCAGGCTCCAGGTGCGTCTGCTCAACCGCACCACCCGCAGTGTCACGCTGACGGAAGCCGGCACGCGGCTGCTCGAGAGGTTGACGCCAGCGCTTGGCGAGATCGCCGGCGCGCTCGATCAGGTCAACGACATGCGTGACAGCCCGGCCGGAACGCTGAAACTCAATGTCCCGACCATCATTGCCCGCGAAATACTACCACCGATCATTGGCAGGTTCCTGCGCGAGCATCCGGCGATCACCCTTGAAGTGACGGCTGAAGACGGATTCGTCGACGTTCTTGCCGCCGGCTTCGATGCGGGTGTTCGCTACGAAGAACGCGTCGAGCGCGACATGATCGCCATCCCGATCGGCCCGCGGCGGCAACGGTATCTCACCGCCGCCGCGCCGGATTATCTCGCCCGTTGCGGCGTTCCGCAACATCCGCGCGATTTGCTCGAACACCGCTGTATTCGCCATCGATTCGCCAGCGGGGTTTCCCTTTCGTGGGAATTCGGTGAAGGCGAGGCTGCTTTCACGATGGCACCACCATCGGTCGTAACTGCGAACACGATAGACCTTGAGCTTGGCGCGGCGCTCGACGGCCTTGGCGTCATCCGAACCTTCGAGGAATTTGTCGCTCCGGCGATCGCGGCGGGGCGGCTCGTTCCCATTCTAAACGACTGGATTACGAGCTTTTCCGGGCCTTTTCTGTACTATGCAAGCCGCCGGCACATGCCGGCAGCGCTGCGTGCCTTCGTTGATTTCCTGAAGCTCGAACAGCGACGCGATAACCCTTAAAAGGCGAATGCGCTGTACCTCACGCATCAACCATTGCGATAGTCCCATCAGAAATTTTGAGATGTTCACGGATTGTTTCGCATGAAATGATCCGTTACACCTAAATTGGTAGGCGTCGTTCACGTTCTGTCTCCTCCCGGGGCAGCAGGCGCTCGGGGAGGGGGCAAATGCTCGACGAAAAGTTTGTGCGACGCGGCCTGTTCCTCGTCTTTGTCATCCTGTTTCTCGATATCCTCGGCATTGCGATCATCGTTCCGGTGCTGCCGACCTATCTTGAGGAATTGACCGGCGCGGATATCAGCGAAGCGGCAATCGACGGTGGCTGGCTGCTGCTGGTCTACGCGGCGATGCAGTTTCTCTTTGCGCCGCTGATCGGCAACCTCAGCGACCGTTTCGGCCGGCGACCGGTGCTGCTCGCTTCCGTGCTGACCTTCGCCATCGACAACCTGATTTGCGCGCTCGCCACCAGTTATTGGATGCTCTTCATCGGGCGCGTCCTTGCCGGCATCAGCGGCGCAAGCTTCGGCACCGCTGCGGCCTACATTGCCGACATCAGCCATGACGGCAACCGCGCCAAGAATTTTGGCTTGATCGGCATCGCCTTCGGCTCGGGCTTCGCTCTTGGGCCGGTGCTCGGCGGGTTGCTGGGCGAACTCGGGCCACGGGTGCCGTTCTACGGCGCGGCGGCACTGTCCTTTGTCAACTTCATCCTCGGCGTGTTCCTGCTGCCGGAGACGCTCGATCGCGCGAACCGCAGACGGTTCGAATGGAAGCGGGCCAATCCGCTCGGCGCCTTGAAACAGATGCGCAACTATCCTGGCATCGGCTGGGTCGGGTTCGTGTTCTTTCTCTTCTGGCTGGCCCACTCCGTCTACCCGGCCGTCTGGTCCTTCGTGTCCTCCTACCGCTATGGCTGGAGCGAGGGACAGATCGGGCTTTCGCTCGGAATCTTCGGCATTGGCGGCGCGCTCGTCATGGGCATCGTGTTGCCGCAGGTCGTGCCAAGGCTCGGCGAATGGCGAACGGCGGTCGTCGGGCTGACGTTCACGACGCTCGGTGCGGTCGGTTACGCGGCGGCCTGGCAGGGGTGGATGGTCTATGCGGTGATCATCGCAACCGCGCTTGAAAGCCTTGCCGATCCGCCGTTGCGCAGCATCGCTGCCGCCCATGTGCCGCCATCGGCGCAAGGGGAGCTTCAGGGAGCCCTGACCAGCGTCGCCAGCATCACGACGATCATCGGGCCGCTGATCTTCACCCAGGCCTTCGGCTATTTCACAAGCGCCGGCGCGCCCGTGTCCTTCGCCGGTGCGCCCTATGCCTTGGCCAGTTGCTTTCTGGTCGGCGCGCTCGTTGTCTTCCTCCTGAAAATACCCCGCAGCCGTGCGGTCGGGCCGCAAGGAGAGGAGGCAGCGGAGGTGGAAGACATCCCGGCGATCGAAAAAGCAGCACGCGGCGAGTTGACGCGAATGCCCGGAAATTGATCAATTTTCGTGATCTATCGATGAAAGTTTGAGCAACCTTGCCCTTGCGGCTGGCTCTTTGGTCGCCGCTCATCTATTTCCGTTTTTCCTCCCTCCGACAGACAGTTGCGGCGCGAAACCGCCGACTGCCAGGAATCTGCCATGCTGACCGCGAACCCGAGCCTGACGCCACAGACGACCGACAACTCCTGGCGGACGCACTATCGCGCGAGTTTCTATCTCGGTGTGCCGTTCATCGGCGCTCAGTTGGCGCAACTCGCCATCAACACGACAGACGTGCTGATGGTCGGAAAGCTCGGCGCCACCGAACTTGCCGCGATCATTCTGGCGACCCAGATGTATTTTACGGTCTATGTTTTCGGCAACGGCTTTGCCAACGCCGTGGTGCCGATGGCGGCCCAGGCCGTCGGGCGAGGCGACAAGGTCTCGGTGCGCCGCTCGGTGCGCATGGGCATGTGGGTGGTCCTGCTCTACGGTCTCCTGACGGCGCCACTTCTCTGGATGGCCGAGCCGATCCTGCTTTTTGCCGGGCAACAGCCGAAGGTGGCAGCACTTGCAGGCGAATATGTGCGCATCGCCCAGTGGGCGATTTTCCCGGGCCTCATCTTCATGGTGCTGCGCGCCTTCCTGAGCGGATTGGAAAGGGCAGGCATCATTCTTTACGTGACGCTGGCGACGCTCGTGCTCAACGCGCTTCTTTGCTACGTCCTGATTTTCGGCCATTTCGGCTTTCCGAAGCTTGGCATCTTCGGCGCGGCGGTTGCCGCCCTCGGCGTTGCAGTGCTCGGGGCGGCGCTGACGATCGGTTACATCAAGAGTAAGCCGGAGCTCAACCAGTACGAGCTCTTCGTTCGCTTCTGGCGCCCTGACTGGGTCGCGTTCCGCGAAGTCGTCTTTCTCGGCATTCCGATCTCGCTGACGATCCTTGCAGAGGTCAGCCTCTTCACGGTCGCGTCGCTGCTGATGGGCACGATTGGGACGGTCGAACTTGCCGCTCACGGCATCGCCCTGCAGTTTGCCTCGATCGCCTTCATGATCCCGCTTGGGTTGGCGCAAGCGGCCACCGTCCGCGTCGGTCTCGCCTATGGGCGCGGTGATCTTCTCGGCGTGCGACGGGCGGCGATCGCATCGCTCGTGCTCGGCGCCGGCTTTGCCATCGTCGGCAGCGCGATCTTCGCCATCTTCCCGAGCGAGCTTGCCGCCCTTTACCTCGACACCGGACGCCCGGACGCAGCCGCGGTTCTCGCATTTGCCGCTCCGCTGATCGTCATCGCCGGGGCGTTCCAGCTCGTCGATGGCATGCAGGCGATTGCTGCCGGCATGTTGCGCGGTCTGAAGGATACGAAGGTGCCGATGCTCCTGGCGTTGATTTCCTACTGGCCGATCGGTTTCGTCTGCGCCTGGGCCTTCGCCTTCCTGTTCAACTTCGGCGGCATTGGCGTCTGGTTCGGTTTTGTGCTTGGGCTTGCGGCCGCGGCGGTGCTCTTGAACTGGCGCTTCTTCCGGATGCTGAATGCGCTGTCTGCAAAGGCTGAAGGCAAGGCGGCTGCCTGAACTGGGTGTTCGCGACTGGGAGCAGGCAAAGAAAAAGCCGGACGGGCAGGGGATGCCGTCCGGCTTACAATGGCGACCGCCTCAGGGGAAGGGACGGCGATCGCTTACTACCAAGCTTCGGTTACGAAGCCTCGAAACCGCTAGACGTTGAAACCGTCGAGCCGTTCCGAACCCCGACGATCGCGCTGGAGGTCGCGTATCGTCCGGGCAAAATCAATCAAGAACACGAAACTGATGATCGCAGCCGCGATCATGAACAGGCTGGCCATAGCGCCCTCCATCAACGGAAGATCTTTTGGGTCACGAATTGATCGCGCCGGTCACGGGACTCGTTGCGCAGTCCATGTATCGTCGCAAATATCATCGCGAAAAACATCGCCATCGAAAACAGAGCAAGTCCCATAGCCGTAATCCTTTCGCATCCTAAACGGCGGTTCGTTCAAAAAAGTTCCGTTGTTACTGGCGCTACATTTAACGTCTTGCGTGTGAAGCACCGTTGAACATGGCGTTCATCTAGCATTCATTCTTTCAGTCGCGCTGTTTCCCAGGGAACACTGGCGTGCTTGCGGGGAACGGTGGCAAGTCCCGTACAACTCTTGCGATCCGTCGCCGTCCGTGACAAAAGGCTTCACCAAACGGAAACAGGTGCGATGACCACGGCATTTTATCCCGGCTCCTTCGATCCGATGACGAACGGGCATCTCGACGTGCTTGTGCAGGCGCTGAACGTGGCGACGAAGGTCATCGTCGGGATCGGCATCCACCCCGGAAAGGCACCGCTCTTCTCCTTCGAGGAGCGTGCGGACCTGATCCGCCAGTCGCTTCAGGAGTTTCTGCCGGACAGGGCAGGCGACATCGATGTTGTCGCCTTCGACAATCTTGTCGTCGATGCGGCCCGTCAACGCGGCACGAAACTGCTGGTGCGCGGGCTGCGCGACGGAACCGATCTCGATTATGAGATGCAGATGGCCGGGATGAACCGGCAGATGGCGCCGGATATCCAGACCTTGTTCTTGCCGGCGGGCACGGCATCGCGGCCCATTACCGCCACATTGGTCCGCCAGATCGCGGCCATGGGCGGCGACGTCAGTGCGTTCGTGCCCAAGGCGGTCTACGAAGCACTGCAGGCCAAACGCCGCACGTAACGTACGGCTCTCAATTCACCACGCAGGGAGAAACCATGAAAATCCTCCATCTTGCTTTCGCCGGCGCCATCGCGCTCGCCTCCTTTACGGGCACGGCGCTTGCGCAGGCGGCCGACAACTTTCTCACGATCACGCTCAAAGACGGGCCTGTTGTCGTCGAACTTCGGCCCGACATCGCGCCGAAGCATGTCGAGCAGATCAAGGCGCTGGCCGCTGCCGGCGAATATGACAACGTCGCCTTCCACCGCGTGATCAAGGGCTTCATGGCCCAGACCGGCGACGTGCAGTATGGCGACATGGAAAACGGCTACCAGCCGCAGGCCGCCGGAACCGGCGGTTCGTCGCGGCCGGACATTCCGGCCGAATTCTCCAAGGTCCCGTTTGAGCGCGGCACGGTCGGCATGGCCCGCTCGCAGGACCCGAACAGCGCCAATTCGCAGTTCTTCATCATGTTCGCACCGGGCGACTTCCTCAACGGCCAGTATACGGTCGTCGGCAAGGTCGTCTCCGGTATGGAGAACGTCGACAAGATCAAGCTCGGCGACGACGCCAACAACGGCTCCGTCACCGATCCCGACCGCATGATCAGCGTCAAGGTCGGCAAGTAAGTTAACAGCAAGGAGAAAACCCATGGCCGAGATCAAGGATCCGGAAAACACGATCATCCTGGAGACCACCAAGGGCAAAGTCGTCATCGAGCTTCTGCCTGACGTTGCTCCGGGTCATGTCGCCCGCATCAAGGAACTGGCTCGCGAAGGCGCCTATGACGGCGTGGTGTTCCACCGCGTGATCGAAGACTTCATGGCGCAGACCGGCGACGTCCAGTACGGCAAGACCGGCGGCGAGCACTTCAACCCGGCGCGCGCCGGCATGGGCGGCTCCTCCAAGCCGGATCTGAAGGCCGAGTTCTCGAACGTCAGCCACATCCGCGGCACCTGCTCGATGGCTCGCAGCCAGATGCCGAACTCGGCAAACTCGCAGTTCTTCATCTGCTTCACCGATGCACCTTGGCTCAACAAGCAGTACTCGGTCTGGGGCCAGGTCATCGAAGGCATGGACAACATCGACAAGATCAAGCGCGGCGAGCCGGTTCGTGATCCAGACTCGATCGTCACGATGCGGGTTGCCGCAGACGCCTGATTTGCGCTAATGCACGGACCCGCCCCGGTCGCCAACTGCGCCGGGGCGGGTTTGCTTTTGTCTGAAGGTAACGATGCGCGTAGACCTGTTCGACTTCGACCTGCCGGAAACGTCCATTGCGCTGAGGCCCGCAAGCCCGCGCGACAGCGCCCGCATGCTCGTCGTCAAGCCCGATGACGGCGAAGTTCTCGCCGACCATGGCGTACTCGATCTGCCGTCGTTCCTGAAGCCGGGCGATGCGCTCGTCTTCAATGACACCAAAGTGATCCCGGCCCAGCTCGAAGGCATCCGTCACCGCGGCGAGGACATCACCACGCCGGTTTCGCTGACGCTGCACATGCGGATGGCGCCCGATCGCTGGAAGGCCTTCGCCCGTCCGGCGCGACGCCTGAAGGTTGGCGATCGCATCGCCTTCGGCCACGGTGGCGAAAGCTGCCTGCTCGGAACGCTGGACGCGACCGTCGAGGAAAAGGGCGATGCCGGCGAAGTGACGCTGCGCTTCGATCTCGCCGGCCCGGCGCTCGACGAGGCGATCATGTCCGTTGGGCACATTCCCCTGCCGCCCTACATCGCCTCGAAGCGTGCGGAGGACGCGCAGGACCGCGCCGATTATCAGACGATGTATGCGCGGGAGGAAGGTGCCGTCGCTGCGCCCACCGCCGGCCTGCACTTTACCGACAGGCTTTTTGCCAAGCTGGACGAGGTCGGCGTCGAGAAGCATTTCGTCACCTTGCATGTCGGGGCAGGGACATTCCTGCCGGTCAAGGCCGACGACACCAACGACCATGTGATGCACCAGGAGATCGGCTACGTCGACGCCGGTACCGCCGAGCGGCTCAATGCCGTCAAGGCAAGGGGCGGGCGCATCGTCTGCGTCGGCACCACGTCGCTACGGTTGATCGAGAGCGCGACCTCGGAAGACGGCGTCGTCAAACCCTGGTCCGGTCCAACAGGCATCTTCATCACCCCGGGCTATCGTTTCCGCGCCGTCGACATGCTGATGACCAATTTTCACCTGCCGAAGTCGACGCTGTTCATGCTGGTCTCGGCCTTCTCGGGCCTCGAGACGATGCGCGAAGCCTACAGGCATGCGATCGAGACCGGCTACCGCTTCTATTCCTATGGCGACGCTAGCCTGCTTTTTCGGAAAAACTAGATGACCGAGACCTTCCAGTTCAAGCTCCACAAGACCGATGGCAAGGCCCGTCGCGGCGAAGTTTCCATGCCGCGCGGCACGATCCGCACGCCGGCATTCATGCCGGTCGGAACCGTCGGCACGGTCAAGGCGATGTATCTTGATCAGGTGAAGGATCTCGGAGCCGACATCATCCTCGGCAACACCTACCACCTGATGCTGCGCCCGGGCGCCGAGCGCGTCGCGCGGCTCGGCGGCCTGCACGGGCTGATCCGCTGGCAGGGACCGATCCTGACGGACTCAGGCGGCTTCCAGGTGATGTCGCTTGCCGGCCTTCGCAAGCTCGACGAGCAGGGCGTCACATTCAAGAGCCATGTGGACGGCGCGCTCTTCCACATGTCGCCGGAACGTTCGATCGAGATCCAGGGGCTTCTCGACAGCGATATCCAGATGCAGCTCGATGAATGCGTGGCGCTGCCGGCCGAGCCCAGGGAAATTGAGCGCGCGATGGAGATGTCGTTGCGCTGGGCCGAACGCTGCAAGGTCGCCTTCGGCGACCAGCCGGGCAAGGCGATGTTCGGCATCGTCCAGGGCGGTGATATCCCGAAGCTTCGCGAGCGCTCGGCCGAAGCGCTGAAGGGGCTTGACCTCAAGGGCTACGCCGTCGGTGGTCTGGCCGTCGGCGAGCCGCAGGAGGTGATGCTGCGCATGCTCGACATTACCTGCCCGATCATGCCGGTCGACAAGCCGCGTTACCTGATGGGCGTCGGTACGCCGGACGACATTCTGCGGTCGGTGGCCGAAGGCATCGACATGTTCGACTGCGTGATGCCGACCCGCTCCGGGCGCCATGGCCTTGCGTTCACCCGCCATGGCCGCATCAACCTGCGCAACGCCCGTCACGCCGAAGACATGCGTCCGCTCGACGAACAATCCTCTTGCCCGGCGACCCGCGACTATTCGCGCGCCTATCTGCATCACCTGATCCGCTCGAACGAATCGCTCGGCGGCATGCTCCTGAGCTGGAACAATCTGGCTTACTATCAGGAACTGATGGCGGGCATCCGACTGGCGATCGAAGAAGGCCGCTTTGCCGATTTCATGGCGGAAACCCAGGAGACATGGCGGCGAGGGGATCTGCCGCCGGTCTGAACTGGTTGCGCCCTCAAAGGGCCACTCAAATGGCTGGCCCGGGTGCCTGCTGCAGCATCATCACGCCGTTGATCTTGTAGCTGCCGTCCGGCTGCTTCTGGAGCTCGTAGACCGCCGTCCAGTCCTTGCCGTCGGGGGCCGAAATCAGCACCTCCTGCAGGACCCGGTCATCCACGACCTTCGATCGACCAAAGGCGAAATTTCCGGGCCTGTAGACGGGCTGGTATCCACGCTTGACCATGTCGAAGAAGGCGGCCTTGTCCGGAAATTTTCCGCGGATGGCCGGCGAGGCGAAGGAATAGGCTGTCTCCGCATCATCGTGAAGAAAAGCTGAGATCTGCCCCTGAATGATCGATCGGGCCGTATCGACGGGCTCGTCGGCGTTCGCGATACTTGCGGCGACAAGCTGGGTCGCCAGACCGAGGGCAATAGCGAAGGTTCTGAACATCGCGTTCTCCATCCAGGCCGATGTCCAATGAAGCATAGGACAACGGAGCGGTTTGGGAATGGTGGCGTCAAAGCGACGTCCATTGCGATGAATATGTTCTCAGTATGGTTTATTGAATGAAATCAGATGATTAACGGATTCTGTGAATGTTTCGATTTACATATCATAAAGTGGTGATATTCGACGACGTCAGTTGATCGGGCGTGGTCGCCCGATCGTGCAAGGCAAAGGAGCCGCGAATGCCGTGGCATCGGCAGCCTATCCGAACGTCCCTTCGAACCACTCGCGCCACCTGATCTCGCTGGCCGCCGCTCTTGCGGCGGCGTCGTCGCCGTAGAAAAAGAGTGACATGCTGACGTTGGCGCCATCGCCGATCGAGCATGTCCCGATGAAGGCGATGCCGGATGCTGGGGACGTCAGGCGCAGCAGCAGATAGCGTTGCGTGCGTTCTTGCTGCACCCGCTCGACGACGCCGGAGAGGCTCTCCGGGTGAGGCGGGGTCGTGCGTTCGTCGCCAACATTGGCCGCGGCGAGGCCGAGTTCGTCGGTCAAGCGATCCCACAGCTTTCCTTCAGGCTCCTTCGTGGCGGCCATGGCCATGAAGCATGAAGCCTTTGCGCCGGCAAAATGGGCGAGGTAGACCTTCAGCACCTCGAAGAAGCCCTGCCAGCCGCCCTCGAAGCCTTCCATCTGATCGTCCCAGTCATCCGTCGAGGAAAACAGCGAGTGGACCATGCGCACCACGCAACGGTCGCCCGATCGCGCGGTGACGGTGATTTCAGTCGCAATCGGTGGCGCACCTTCGCTCCATTCGCGCTCCACATAGGCGAAGCGGGCAGGCGGCTCCCAATGCGTTATCTCGCCGCTCGAGCCGCCCATCGCACCGAAGTCGAAGGCGATCTTGCCGCCGACATGCTCGTCGATCTTCGTCTTGGTGAACCATGCGCTGTTGCCACCGCCGGTCGCTATCGCCTGCCAGACCTGTTCAGGCGAGCCAGGTAGGATCACTTCCATCTCGACCCAGCGCTTGCCGCTGTCATCCTTCTTGATCGGCATGAGATATCCTTTCAGGAGTTGGTGTGTTCGGGTCGGCCACTGCCTGTCGCCCTTGGTGCGGGGTAGGATGCGACCACGAGCCGGTGTGGTCGCCCGTCCGGTGCGTCCTCTGCGTGATAACGGGCCGCGAGTGCGGCCACGGCCTGCGAAAGATCGGCGGTGAAGGCCGCGCGATCGCTGGGCGATCGAAAATTGATGACGGTGTCCATGGCGAGCGTTGCCAGGCGCTTTTCCTGTTGCCGTGCGCCGCGCATCAGGCCGCCGACTTCGCGCACGATGCGGGCCGCAAGCGCGACGAGGTAGCTGGCCGAAAGGCGGTCACCGTTGCGTCCGGGATCCGCGCCGATCGGACCCAACGCCGCCGGCGAGACCACATAGGACGTCGCCGTCGCGACCATCAACCGCTCCGTCAGCCCGCCCCAGCGGCGCTCTTCCGCCGGTTCGATCAACTTGTGTTCCTCCAGCGCACGCAGGTGGTAGTTCACCTTCTGGCGCGTCAGGCCCACCCGGCCCGCCAGGGCCGCCGCGGAAGCAGGCGCGGCAAGCTCCGCGAGCAAACGGGCCTTGATCGGCTCCAAAGCAACCGCCGCCGCGGCTGGCGCATCAATGACATCAAGATCGAGCATGTACGGATAGTCGCCTTGACAGATTTTTTTGTCAAGGCGATAACAGCATCCTATGAGGGTAGGGGCGCCGCGATCGTTCTTCATTGGTTGAGTACTGAAGTGCCGGGCATCTCCCGATCCCTGGACCAAAATCGATAGGTTCACAATGCAAGCGAACATTCGCCAGGCCACCGTGGCCGACCACCAGCGGCTCGAGACGCTGCAACGCCTCGCATCGCTTGCTACGAGGGAACATCGCCAGGCGCTTCTAGATAACCCGGAGGTTTTCGGCATCGCGGCCGAGAATATTGCCCATTCGCTGGTCGCCGAGCTCGATGGTCACGTGGTCGGCTTCTGCACGGTCTTGCCGGTATCGGCGGATCTGGCGGAAGTGGATGCCATCTTCATCGACCCTGACGCCTGGAGGGAGGGCATCGGGCGCATGCTTCTGACCGCAGCGGAGCAACGTGCAGCCGTCGTCGGCACAAAGGCGCTGGTGGTGACTTCCAGCGGACAGGCGGTCTCCTTCTATCGCGCGCTCGGCTTTCAGCCTGCGAGCGTATCGATGACCGATTTCGGACCTGCGGAGCGCCTCACCAAGCAACTGGCATAACAGCAACAGAGCGGCGGCCGCGCGGCACCGGTCAACGATCGGCGGGGGTACGCCACACTCTTTCCAGAATCAGGAAACTCGGATTCTATCGGCGAGGCGTGCGAAATTGGCGGAGTTTGGGCTTGCTTCTCGTCCTCATCGTCGGCCTTGTTGCCGGGGTCATCAGCGGTATCATCGGCACGGGCTCCTCGATCATGCTCTTGCCGGTCCTGACCTATGTCTATGGCCCGCAAGAGGCCATTCCAGTCATGGCCGTGGCGGCGGTGATGGCGAATGCCTCCCGCATTCTCGTCTGGTGGCGCTCGGTCGACTGGCGCGCGGTGGCCGCCTATGCAGCAACCGGGATACCGGCGGCCGCATTGGGCGCAAGGACCATGCTCGTGTTGCCGCCACGCGTGGTAGACGCGGTCATCGGCATCTTCTTCCTGGCCATGATCCCGATGCGCCGGCGGCTCGCCGCATCTCTGCGACGATTGAGCCCCGGACACCTGGCCATTGCCGGCGCCGGTATCGGCTTCCTGACAGGCATCGTCGTTTCAACCGGCCCGATATCCGTTCCGGTGTTCCTCGGATACGGGCTGACCAAAGGGAGCTTCATTGCCACCGAAGCCGCAGCTTCGCTGGCGATTTACGTCACCAAGACGCTCACGTTCCAGAGTTTCGGTGCGCTGCCGTTGGTCACGCTGACAAAGGGATTGACGGTTGGCGGATCCTTGATGGTCGGTTCGCTGCTGGCCAAGCCATTTCTCCTTCGGCTGACGCCAGAGACGTTCAGGCACATCATGGATGCGCTCTTGCTCGGCACCGGTGCAAGTCTGCTGTGGGGCGCAGCGATCTGACATCTTCAAGCTCATCAAACCCGGGGAGAGTGACATTCCAACTTTGCAGGATCAGGACACTTTGACCTTGCGGCCACAAAAGATGTGGCAGCGAAGTTGAACTGTCCGCTTTGGCGCAAAGTAGAAATGTCACTCTGAGCCGTCGCACGGCACGATGATCAGCCCCGATCTGACCGGCTGATCCGGTTGCAAGATCAGATCGGGGCGG